>VOFC01002155.1_pt1 | contig 130748 bp, 122 predicted proteins | sample 5384161 | NCBI WGS metagenome assembly VOFC01 (sample SAMN12384722, study PRJNA508395) | human gut metagenome | isolation source: healthy gut B | host: Homo sapiens
AAAATAATACGCCCTGCTGTTACCTCTGTCAAGAAGTTTAGGCATTTTCGGAGATTCCGAAAGAGGTTTCGCTTTCGCCCCCCCAAATCGTCACCCCAGCGCCACATCCAGCACCATCATCACGCTGAAGCCTACCGCAAAAAACATCGTGCCAACGTTTGAGTGCTGTCCCTGCGACATTTCCGGGATCAGTTCCTCCACCACCACATACAGCATGGCTCCGGCAGCAAAGCTGAGCAGATAGGGCAAAGCAGGCACCACGATGCCTGCTGCCAGAATCGTCAGCACTGCCCCAATGGGCTCTACGATGCCAGATAGTACTCCGTCCCAGAACGCCCGGCGTTTTGGCATTCCTTCTGCCCGCAGGGGCATGGAGATGATGGCCCCCTCTGGGAAGTTCTGGATGGCGATCCCAAGGGAAAGTGCCAACGCTCCGGCTGCAGTGATCTGAGCAGTCCCGGCAAGATAGCCAGCATAGACCACCCCCACCGCCATGCCCTCCGGGATGTTGTGCAGCGTCACTGCCAGAACCATCATCGTGGTGCGTTGGAGTTGGCTTTTTGGCCCTTCGGCCTGCAAACTATTCTGGTGCAGGTGCGGAATAAGATGATCCAGCAGCAGCAAAAACAGGATGCCCAGCCAGAAGCCCACCGCTGCAGGGAAAAACGCCAGCCTGCCCAGATCTGCAGCCTGCTCCATGGCCGGGATCAGCAGACTCCATACCGATGCCGCCACCATCACTCCGGCTGCAAAGCCAGTGAGGGCACGCTGGATGCCATCGCTCAAAGACTTTTTCAAAAAGAACACACAGCCCGCCCCAAGACTTGTGCCCAGAAAAGGAATCAAGATTCCCCAGAACGCATCTTGCATGATATAGTACCTCCCTGTGGTTAAGTACGACTAACCGCATAAAAAGTATACTGCTCTCCGGCAAAAAGGTCAAGTGCTTTGCGGCATACGATTCAGCCGGTAGATGTTGATGCTGTTCACCAACAGCGTATTGCCTTGCGGCCAATCATCGCCATCGAACGAGAACGGACGCTATACCGCGAAAGCCGTGTTGATGATACGGCAACCTCGCTTGCGGAAAAAATCGTAGATACAGAAATCGAGAATGTTTACAGCACCCCTAAACAGCAGAACATTTCCCAAAGCCATAACGAAAAATTTCGATAAAAGGCCAGCGGCGGCTTTCGCAAAGAAAGCCGCCGCTGTTGTCAAAATGGATACTCTTAGAATTTTCCGCCGGAACTGCCGCCGAAGCCGTCGCTGTCGGTACTCGAGCCGCTCGAGCCGCTCGAGCTGTCGCTCTTGACGGGGTCGTATTTTTCGGTCTCGGTGGTGTGGGTGTAGGTGTCCTCCACCACGGACAGAGCCAAGCCTTCGGCGGGCATGTAGGCGTTGGCATGGGTCTGCTCGTTGGCAGTTTTCATCTGCGCATAGAAGATGCCGCAGACAATACACGCTACAGCCAGCGGAATGACAAACACAAACACCCACTTGATCCAACCCTTGGCGGGGTCGTTGCCGCTGTCCAGCGGTGCACCCTTTTCGGCATAGAAATCAAGCGTGTCAGCGCACATTTCTATGTAGGTTTCGGAGGCCTTGTAATACGTTCCGTCCGAGAGCATCGGCACGATCTTATCTTCGATCTGCGCGATGCGGTAGTCGGTAAAGGCCGTGACACCGCCGCCGTAGGTGATGGTAACATAATCGCGGGAATCCAGCGCAATCAGGAACAGGATACCGCTTTTGCCCTCGCCGTAGCCAAGGTCATAGTCGCGGTACCAATCCTTGGCAAACTCGCGCACGTTCTGCCCGCCGATGTCAGACACCGTCAGCAGGTAGACGTTGACACCGTGTCCGGCACTGGCGTCCTGCGCCTTTTGTTCCAATTCAGCGGTCGCTTCGGGTTTGAACAGCTCGTAGGTGTCCATCACCAACGGCATTTCGGCAAACGCCGGTACGGCGCAGAGCAAGCACAGCACCAGTGCCGTAAGCAGAGAAAACAGTTTCTTTTTCATACTCTGTTTCCCCCTTTCAAAGCAGGAATGCAAGCAGGATCATCAGCGGAACACTGATGCCTGCAAACCAGGCGGCCACCTTTCGCTTATCAACCGGCAGATCGCCCACCAGCTTGCCGGTCTGCCCATTCATAGCGAACAGATAATCCTTGCCCTGCCACTTGGTGTGCAGCATCCACACCGGCAGCAGTGCGTAGTGCTTGGCGGTGTAATCAATATGGATGTTCTCGCTCAGGGTGCTTACGCTGTTGTAGCCGGTAATGCTGGCCGAAAGCTCGCTGCTGACCGAATTCTGCATCCGGCTGTGGGCGCGGGCCTGGCAGGTGTCGGCGTCCTCGTCGTATTTGTCTGCCATATAGCCCGGCAGGTACGCGGTCGAGAAGGGCTGGAAGGCGCGATAGTCATAAGGCTCAATGGCGTCCATATGCCCGTTGGGCATCTTGGTCGAGCCGTCCACCGGCACACCCATGAACTGCGTGGTACCGGCGCGGCGGACATCGTAGTGGCGGGTCGTGGTGATGACATAATCGCCGCTGCGGTGGCTGGAGCTGGTCGTGGCTTCATATTGGCCCGAACCGGAGGCGTTGGCATCGAACAGCCAGAACGGGACATACACGCCCTTGATCTCCTCGATATGATTCTGCGAAGAGAAGGCATTGGGCAGGAATCTCTTCCCGCGATAGTATTTTTTCAGTGCGGCCTTGGCGGCGTTCTTATCCAGCACAAACGGCAGGACAAGCTCAGGCCGCTGCATGCCGCTGAACTGCCCCGCGATGACCGTTGGATTGCCGCAGTACGGGCAGCTTGTCGCGGCGGTCGTCTCGTCACAGATCAGCTCTGCGCCGCAGGACGGGCAGGAATAGCTGCGCAGTCCGGCGGCCTCGTTTTCGCTCCAGACGGAGTCTGGCGGCGGTGCTTGTTTATTCTGTGCCGCGGTTTCGGCAGCGGCTTCCTTCTCAGCATAGAGCGCTTCGATCTCAGCAGTATCGTAGCTGCTGCCGCAGAAGTCACACACCAGCTTTCCGCTGGCACCGTCAAAGTGAAGCGGACCGGTACAGGCAGGACATTGGTAGTTGGTAAGCTGCGTTGCCATTATGCGTCACCTCTCTTTCCTTCGGTTTGCAGCTGCCCTGCCAGATCTTAAAAAAATCACGCAGGGTGCTGCGCGTATTGCCATCGGCATCCAGATAACGGTAGATGATCTCGTCATCCGGGGCCTTGTAAATCAGGCAAACGCTAACTAACGTTTCATCGGTGATGAATAAGCCGGGAGAATTTTTCTTTTCGTCTGGCAGGCTTTCCAGCCCCAGCTTTTCTGCCAGAGCCAGGGCTTCTTGCCAATGGGTGTCCTCAACAGGGATGTTTTCCAGCTCCACCCATTCATCATCCTTGTAATTGCAGCTGAAAAGGCAGCCATCAACCGGGTCATTTCTTATGCTGAACCCATAGGTGTCGTCATAGCACATACCGGAATAACTGATGCTGATACCGGTCAGTGTGCCAGGCGGCGCTTTTTTACAGCCGGACATTGTCAGAAAAGCGGCTGCGGCGCAAAGCACCGCAGCGAATTTTTTTGCGCATTACTGGCCAAACGGCTTACCGCACTCCGGGCAGAACTTGGGCGGATGGGCCGGGTCATCCGGGGTCCAGCCGCACTGGCTGCACTTGGCGGGAGCCGGGGCGGGCTTGGGGCTGCCACAGTTGCAGCAGAACTTACCGGTGTTGGAAGTGCCGCAGCTGCATACCCAGCTGGCGGCTGCGGGTGCCGGGGCAGGCTTGGGGCTGCCGCAGTTTGCGCAGAATTTGCCGGTGTTGCCGGTCTGGCCGCAGCTGCAGGTCCAGCCTGCGGGGGCAGAGGCCGGGGCCGGGGCAGGCTGTGCGGCGGCCTGCTGCTGGGCACCCATCTGGTACAGGTCCTGTGCGTTCATACCGCCCGCCGCACCGGCCATATTCATGCCCATAAAGGCCATGGCGGGGCCTGCGCCCTGATTACCGGCCGCGGTCTGCATGGCACTGGCCTGTGCGCCGACAAGATGCGCAGCGGCGCGGGTCGGGTCCATAAAGGCTGCGTTGCGCTGCATTTCCTTGAGCATCTGCTCGTCTTCCTCGCTGGCCTTCACGCTGGAAACGCCGAAGGATACGATCTCGATGCCGCGCAGCTTGCCCCACTTGGCGCTCAGCACATCGTTGAGGGCCTCGGCAAGCTCCATCGTGTGGCCAGGCAGTGCGGAATAGCGGATGCCCATATCGCTGATCTTGGCAAAGGCGGGCTGCAGGGCGGTCATCAGCTCGGATTTCAGCTGCCCGTCGATCTCATCGCGGGTGTAGCCTTCCTCCACATTGCCGCAGACATTGGTGTAGAACAAAATGGGGTTGGTGATGCGGTAGCTGTACTCGCCGAAGCAGCGGATGGCAATGTCGATGTCGATGCCGGCGCGCTGATCCACCACGCGGAAGGGCACCGGGCTGGGCGTGCCGTATTTGTTGCCCACCAGCTCCTTGGTGTTGAAGTAATAGATGCGCTGATCCATCGGGGCCTCGCCGCCGAAGGTAAAGCGCTTGCCGATGTTCTGGAACACTGCGCCGATGGACTCGGACAAATCGCCGCTGAACAGCGTCGGCGCGCTGCCGGTATCGTAGGTGTACTCACCCGGCTCGGCGCACATATCCACGACCTTGCCCTGCTCCACGATCATAGCACACTGGCCGTCGGCAACGGCCACGATGGAGCCGTTGGAGATAATGTTGTCATTGCCTTTGGTGTTGGCGCTGCGTCCGCTCTGGCGTTTCCAGCCGCGGGTAGCCAACAGGTCAGCTGGCATGGCTTCACAATAAAAGTATTCCTTCCACTGGTCGGCCATAACGCCGCCAGCAGCGCCCATTGCAGCTCTGATAAGTCCCATAATGATCCTCCTATATCAGGGGCGGGCAGGGCCCGCCCCATTTTGTACAGATAAATCAGTTCGTTATTTGTTGGCCAAGGCGGCCTTGTACTCCTCATAGCGGGGCGGCAGCTCTTCGAGCTCCTCGTTCCACTCGGTGCGTGTTCTTAATACAATGTTATAAATAGGTAGAGAAAAGCCCAGGCGCACAGCCTGGGCTTTGTTGTTTCGTTTGCGCTGTGCCGCTAAAGCGGTACAAAAATGCAGGGCAAAGTTTGTGCAGCTTGCCTATTGAAAGTGTACCGCTAAAGCGGTACAATATAATTACCGAAAGGCAAACAAGCCACACAAAAAAGGAGAACAGGATCATGGATGAAATCAGAGACGCGATCTACCAGGCGACGGGCGTTTACGTTGACGGCGCAGCCGTTGCGGATGAAATCAGAGAGGCCATCAGCAGCAGCGGTGCGGAGCCTGGCCGCCAGTGGATCACCGGGCAGGACGACGTGATGGCGCGCTGGGAATTTTTCGTCGACTACTCCCGCGACGATGAGCTGGACGAAAACGGCGATCTGATCCAGTCCGACGAAACGATCCGGCTTCTTGAAATTTCCATTTTGCCGCGCAGCGCATCCACCAGCTTTGCAAAGGCCGGGCTGCCGCTGGGCAAAGAGTTCTGCGTCTCCCTCGACGTTGAGATTTAAAAGAGGTGCGCCGCATGGGAAAATCCGAAATAAAGGCCGCCCGTGAGCGTGCGGGCTACTCCGTCCGCGTCTTTTCAGAACTCGCCGGGTGCTCCCCCTCAACACTTCAAGATATTGAAAACGGCAGGAAAGTTCCCCGCGTTGACACCCTCCGCAGGATCGCGGACGCTCTGGGCTGCACAATGGACAGTTTGTGGCCCTCTGTAAAAAGTAAAGAATGAGAAAAGCCCAGGCTGCGCGCCTGGGCTTTGTTGTTTATCAGACTTCGCCGTAGGAGGTTACGGTGGGATCGTCCACAATGTAGAGGCCGGACAGCAGCCTAAACCACGGCTGGCCGTCCGCGCCCTGGACGCGGGCCTCCACCTCCAGGCGCTTGCCGCTCTCGATCACCTGGGCCACGTTGTCGGCGTCCATCGCGGGTGTGCGCCGCAGATTGGTATAGCCGTGGTGGATCGTCACGACGTAGCCGTGGAGCGGTTCGCCCTCCTGCACAGGCTGCGCGCCGTCCTGTGCGGCGTTTTCCGTCTCGGCGTCCTCGGCATCGTCTGCGGCGTTCTCGGCGTCCTGGGCCTGTTTCTGGGCCAGCAGCGCGTCGGCGGTTTCGCCGTCTACGGTGTTGGCCGCGATCTCCGCGTCCAGGGCGGCGACGATCTGCGCCTTGCTGGCCGTCTTTTTGATTTCGACGCCCAGCTGCGCGGCGATTTCCAGCAGCTTCTCCTTGCTGTCCTCCGCGCTGTACTCCGGCACGGCCTCGACGCCCTCCGGCAGCTGCGCGGCCAGGTCGTCGGCGTCGACCTCCTTACCAGCCAGGCGCGCGGCCACGGCGGCCTGGATCAGATCGTTTTCTTTCTTCGACGTTGCCACGGCTTAGTCCTCCTTTTCGGTGTCGGTGAGGTTGGCGGCAGGGTTCTTGGCTTCGATCAGTTTCTGTGTGACGGCCAGGCCCTTTACCAGATACTCCGGCACGTTGTAGCCCAGTTCGACCAGATTCTCCAAAATGCTGCGGGCCTCATTGACGATCAGAGAGGCCAGCACCCACCAGCCCAGCAGCAGGAGCCAGTCCAGCTGCAAGCCCAGCATATCAACGCAAAGAGCCTGGAGGCAGCCCGCCAGCTCAAAGGCCACGGCCACGACGGCCCAGTAGCCCAGCTTTTTGAGCGCTCCCTTTAAGCCCACCTTGGAACTTTCGACGCCCTGCTTGTTGGCCTTGTACCAGCCCGTGAGCCAGTCCACGACGTTGAGAGCCAGGAACGCGGCGAACAAATACCAGTGTTCGCCCAGGATCGCGGCGGCGATAGTCACAAATGCGCCCACGAAAAGGTTGTAGTAGTCGATGATCCGCTTTGCCATTGTCTTGTCCTCCTTTTATTCGACGGCCTGGCAGCTGTACAGGCTTTCCAGCGCCAGGCGCTGCACGACGGGCAGCAGGGCCGTTTCGATAGGTTTCTTGTCGCCGCTGGTTACAGGCCCCAGGCTAAACTGGTAGCGGTTGGCCGTGGGCGTTGCCGGGGTCTGGGCAGTGTCGGTGGTGGCCTGTTTCGCGTATCCGTTGAGGCCCGCCTGGCGCATGATTGCCGGGTAGTCCTTGTAGGACACATCACAGTCCAGGCTGTTGCCAAAGCCCGCGATTTTCAGCGCGTTTTTGCTGCTGTACTGCCACAGGCCGTTCTGCACTGCTGCGGTGTCGGTGGCCGTGTAGGCGGCTTCCCACTTATCAAAAGCCAGACAGCGCGGACAGGTTGGTGTAGTTGAGGAAAAAGTCCCGGCTGCAATAGACGGCGGCATAGTAGCCCGCAGCCTCCAGAACTTCCAGCGCGGCCTGGATGATCGCCGTGTTGGTGGCCTTTCCGCAGCTCTTGTTAAACGGTTCATATTCCACATCGTAGTAGATCGGGTAGTCCCACTTGTGGCCCGCCAGCATTTTGACGACCTGCTGCGCGGTCAGACGGGCTGCAGCTGCGCTCTTGTCGTAGCAGTAGAAATATACGCCCATCGGGACGCCGTACTTCTCGCAGCCCTGGATGTTCGCCAGGAACTGGCCGTCCGTGTACAGTCCGCCCTTGCCGTGGCGGGCGGAATAGCCCACGCGCAGCAGGGCAAAACCCGGATTGCTGCCGCCGTTCACGCGGCGCAGTTCGCTGGCTGTGCGCTGCCAGTTGATCGCCCCCTGGTGGTGGGACACGTCAATGCCGTAAATTTTCATTTATTCCTCCTGTGTTTCCTGTTTTGCTTCCTGGGCCGGGCGCGGTTTCCCGGTGATTTTCTGGGCCTGGGCCTCGGTGATCCGGCCCGCGTCGGCCATCTGCCAGACTTGGGCCTCGGTGATCGCGTGCAGCCGATACTGTATTTTGATAAATTTATACATCGTCGTCACCTCCGCCCAGGAGCATATCGACCATTGCGGCCTCCAGGGCCACCAGGCGCTCGTGGTCACTGGGCTGATCGGGGCTTGCCTCCGGCCAGTTCTCGCCCACGGCCCAGTAGTCGTCGAAACGCTCCTGCACGATCTCCGGGGTCAGTTTCTCGCCGTGGCGGGCGTAGACTTCCTCGCACTCCCACTGGGTCATGGCCTCGCCGTCGGTGGTGTCCGCGATCTGCTTCTCCACGATGTTGCGGCGCAGCCACACGTCAGAGGCCCCGGTGGGGAGTACGCAGACGGTTACGACGTCCGGCTTCTCACTGAAATATGCGGTCTGTTTCATGCTGCTTTTAACTCCTTTCTTTGCTGTGCGGCCTTTCTGTCCACATAGCTAACTGATTTTTGCGCGGCTTTGCAGATCGTCCAGGCGTCGAGCCGCCGTGTGGCTGTCCTGGTATTCGTGTGTTTGAAATAGCCCTTGTAGCTGCTTATCTTGCGGGCGCGCCAGTGTGGTATGTAGCCCAGCGTTTGCAGATTTCGGGCTGCGCGCAAGAATTGCCGCCGGATTCTGCGGTATATACGGCGGCGGATTCTTGTACCCTTATATCCTACCACAAAGCCCATTATATCGACGGCCCCGGCCTTTAGGTCTATCTGTCCCCAGTCCGGCTTTATTGTGATCCCCAGGTTTTCCGCCGCCCAGATCGTGGCCTGTTTCATGGCCTTGTCCATGTCGGCGGCGCGCGTTCCGATTATCACAAAATCGTCCATATAAAACAGGCAATGCCGGACGACGCGCTGGCGCTGTGCTGTGCCGTTGCGCTTGCGCCGGACTTTCTCCAGGCCCTCCAGGTAGCGGCAGAGGTAGGACAGCGCGTAGTTACATAGCCATTGCGACAGGTAGGAGCCTATCGCCAGCCCGGTTGTGACCTCCTTGTGTGTCTCCAGTAGAGCGCCCACAAACCACAGCAGGGTTTTATTTTTGTGCGCGTCGCGCTGCAATAGCTCCATGACCTTAGCCGGGGACAGGCTGGCGTAGCACTTCTTTATGTCGCCCTTGCGGACGTGGCGCGCCTGTTTGTCTCGTCTTATCCATTTTTCCAGGTGGCGTTTGCCGTAGCCTTGGCCCCGGCCCGGTATGCTGGCGCATTGAAACGGCCCGATTTTGGCGTGGAATAGTTCGCGCAGCGCGCCCACGGCCACATAGTCCATACACTGCTGCATGGCCGTGGCCTGGCATAGATCGCGCAGTTTGCCGCTTAGACCGTCGCGGCGCTGGAATGTGCGCAGCGGGCGCAGAGCCAGACGCCGCGCTCTGATCCGGCGCGCGATCTCCGCAGCGACGCCAGCTGTTGCTGGTATCAGCCTGTTATAGTCTTGGGCCTCTGCGTCGGCCAGTACCTGTTCCTTTGTCATGCCGCCGTAACGGATCAGCAAATTTATAAATCCGTTTTCTTTCCACCTCCCACTGAAACATTCAAATACAAAGTTTTCTATCTGCTTGGGGTCGGATATATCAATCTTTTTGCAATACGTTTTCGTACTTCGGCCCCCTTGTCTGCTTTTGGTTGAGCGCAAGAACTTTCGGTTTCGGCTCTCCGCCTATTCTACTAGCCCCCGGCGCGGTCTTTCCGCGTCGCGGGGCCGCCCGTGTTTTTCCTCACGGTTGGCCCCGTGCCGGTTCCACTCAATTTTTGCGGATTTTTCCGCATGGTTCACGCCGCCATAGTAGCGGCGCAGGCCCGGCTGTTCGCCGGGCGCGGTGTACAACGCAATATAAAAAATATTTAACCAAATGCGCCACACAGGCCGTTCCAATTCGCGTTGCCCGTCCAAAAGTTCGCGTGACCGCCCGACAGGCCACAACTGCCCCAGCTACTCAAAGAAGCCCAGGCCCACCACGCACAGACGCGGGAGCCAGCAGTAGGCACATAGACGGCAGCCCGGTGACACGCTGCACACCCCTAAAAGGGGACGCTGTCCCCTCTATGCCGGGTCAGGCCCCGGCATATTCACCCCTGTTTGCCCCGGAGCCACAAGCGCCACACAGGCCGCCCCAATCCGCGCTGCCCGTCCAAGCGTTCGCGACACCGCCCGACAGGCCACAAGCGCCCCAGTGAGACAAAGAGCCCAGGCCCACCACGCACAGACGCGGGAGCCAGCAGTAGGCACATAGACGGCAGCCCGGCAGCCGTTTGTAGAGCTTGCGCCCGATCCGGCGTCTACGGGGTACATGTTGCCGTCTTGGTCGATCTCCACGTCTTTCTCGTACATCCACTGGCCCGTCTGGGTCGTGGGCATTGTTAGCACGATAGGAGAGCGCACAGCATCGGCTGTAATGGAGGTGGCGATCTGCGCCGCCTGTCGGAAAAACACCAGCCTGTGGGTGTAGGCGGTATCGGTCAGCACCTGCTCGGTCAGTTGGTCGGCGCTGATCGCATAGCCGCCCGGCTGGCACTCCAGCAGCTGGATAATAAAAGGCTCCTTGCCGGACGTGCAGCTGGTGGGGCTGCCGTCCGCGCCCTGCACATCGTCGCAGCTGCCGCTGTGCCAGGGCATGGTCGAAACAATGGTTTTGTCTTTCTCGGTGTCGAACGGCGTCGCCGTGTCCAGGTTCAGCGCCTTTTAGGCCGTGCCGTCCACGGTCACGTCCTCAATGCTCAAAACGCGCACCTTGTCGGCCTTGGCACGCATGGAGGCGACGTAGCGATCCGTGGAGGTTCCCGTCCCCACGTCACCGACGGACACGGTGCTGCCCACCAGGTAGGAGTCTGCCTGGGCGGCGGTCATAATAACGCGGGTCACGCCAGTTTCAGACACGGCGGCCTTGTACTGGTAGTTGTAGCCGCTGCACCCCTCCAGCGTGCCGGAGTTGCCCTTTTTGCCGTACTTGGCCCAGAACATACGCATACGGAACGCCAGATCGCAGCCGCAAATACCGCAGTAGTCCGCGCCGCGCTTCTTCCACTCTGCGCGCTGGCCGTCCATACTGATAAAGTTTACAACTGCCAGGCCGGACGCGCTGGTGAGCTTTCCGTCTGCGCCACGGCCCGCCATGTATTTAGCGTGGATCACGAACGGGCGGAGGCTACCGTCTACCGCCACGCCCTCCGGCAGCGGCTTGTAGGCGTTGGCGTCTGCCAGGAAATAAGCGGGCGCAGCGCGGTAATAGTGATAATAATAATTATCGTCGGCGCTGTCGCACACCCAGCCCGTTTTCTGGGCGACGCCCACCATTCCAAACTTTCCGGACAGCAGCGTCTCACGATCCACGCCGTTGACGCCCGCCACGGCCTTGACGACGGGTTCCTTGTTTTCGATCTCGTAGGCCACTTCTACGGCCCAGAACGCGCCACGCGGGAAATAGGGGTCAACGGCTGCGGCGGTGTTCGTGCCGGGCTTTGCCGTGCCCAGGTCAGCGGACGCCTGGATCAGTTCGCCGTCCGGCGTGGCGCTGGTGGCGAACTTATACAGCTTTGTGCCGTAGGTGTTGTTATCCCACAGCAGGGTAAACCAGCGGCGCACGATTGTGTCAATGTCTACGCCCTGTGCGATCAGTGCGGCGGCGTACTGCTGGAAAATTTCGGCGGTGTTTGTGCCGTCCAGGCGTGCGGCCCAGATCGCGTCCACCGCGCCGTCCGGCGTCCAGCTCTCTGCGGTTTTGGCCGCTGCCTCCGCCTTGACGCGCTCCTGGGCGGCCAGGGTGGCCTGTTGCTCTGCGGCGGTCTGATTGCCCGCTGCGGTCTGCTGGGCCTGTTCTGCGCCTTTCTGGGCGTTCTGGGCGGCGCTCTGGTTTGCTGCCGCCTGTTTCTGGGCTTTCTCCGCCGCTGCCTTAGAGGCTGCGGCATTGCTGGCGGCGGTTTCGGTCTGGCCTTTCAGCGTCTTGCAGCCCGCCAGGGTTTGCTCCAGCTCTGCCTGGTCGGCCAGGGCGGCCTCCGCCTTTTTCGTGGCCTCTGTGGCCTTGTTTGTGGCGTCCTGGGCGTTCTTGATCGCCGCCTGGGTGTTTGTTTCCCGTTTGCTCTCTGCTGTCTTGCGGGCCGTTTCTGCCTTTGTGCGGGAGGTTTCCGCACTTGCGCGGGAGGTTTCCGCGTTCTTTCTGGCGGTTTCGTTGCCGTCGCGGGATGTCTCCGCGTTCTGGCGCGCAGTCTCTGCGGCGGCGCGGTTCTGTTCAGCTTCAGCGCGGAGGCGTTCCGCCGTCGCGTATTCCTCCATGCTGGAGTTCAGCGTGGCCCACTTGGCGTCGAAAGCGGTCATTTCGTTGGAGGACAGGATCGCATTTTCGTTGCGATTGCTGCGGCCCACTTTTACGGTAAAGGTGCAAGAGGTCAAAACCTGGCTGCTATCCTTTGCCCGGATTTCGACCTCGCAAACAACCTCACCAGGCACGGCCAGCACCTGGTTTGTCAGCTCCACCAAAATGCGGTTGCCCTCGTCGATTTTCGCGGCGTTGTAGGCGAACTTTCCGTCGGGTTTCTGGAAATTTGCGATCAGATCAGCGTCTGCGGGCGGTGCGTACTCCTTGCCGTCCTCGACGATCAGCACGGAAACAAAGCGGGTGGCCTTGTCGCCCTGCTTAGCCTGTACAAGATAGTTTTTTTTCTCTCGGCCCCGGCGTCAATGTCAATTCGCGTAATAAGTACGGGCAGCTTTGCCATTTAGTCCTCCTGTTCCGTTGCGGCGTCCGGCTGATCCGCCGGGGCCTGGGTGTTTTCTTCTTCTGCCAGCTGCTGCTGGAGCTGCCGGCGTTCTTTCTTCACTTCCTCGGCCTCCCATTCGCGGACGGCCCGGAGTTCGTCCTCCAGCGTTGCCCGAACGATCACCGCCGGGCAGTTGCTGGACAGGATCAGCTCGTGGACATTCTGGCGCAGCGTTGCCGCTGCAAGGTTGATTCCGATTTTCATACAGTTGTCCTCCTTTAGGTTCCTTTATAGTCGAAAAATCCCGCCAGCACCCAGTATCCGTTTCCGTCAATTCCGCGCACGTTTACCCAGTTGCAGTAAAGAGCATTTTGTCCTTTGCACGGTTGGAGCTTTGATCTGTTCATGTATAAGACATGGTTATAATCTGCTGGTAGCGCCAAGTCTCCGCTCATGTAAACAGTAGCGCCGAAACTCGCAGATCCGTCGCCTTTGATTATAGTTTTATATTCCCCATTTTTGTTGAACAGATATAGGCCGCTGCCCGCGTCTTTTTTGCGCCTGTAGTATGATTGCGTCCTGCCCACCGGGGCCGCAAATGTGCATATTTCCGTATCCACTGCCGGATATTGTCGTGTCAAAGAACAGGTTTACGTCGCCGTCGTACTTAATTTGTAGTTTCCCGTCCTTAATGCTTACATAGCCCCCGCTTTGTTCGTTTCCAGATTCAAACGATCCCTTTACTGTCACATTGCCGTTGCCGTCCAGCTTAAAGTTTGTGCTGTTTATTACAATCGTGTTGCTGTTAAAGGTTAAGCGACCCGTGTCTATCGTTACGGAGTTTGCATCCATTGCGAACTTAGATCGCACCGTCCCGCTTTGTACTGGTGTGGATATTTTCAGTGTCCAGTCTTTCCACTGCATCTGGCCGTCCGTTTCTGCCTTTGTCGGTGTGATCTCGCACGCCATTCCCATTCTTACGAGTTCTTCGTCCAGCATTTCGGTTATGTAGGTCTTTTCGTAGAATATCCAGTCCGTGCTCTCCTCGTCCGCCTTTATGGCAGCGTTGTGTGTGTAGTATAGCGTTTGGTTGTTTGCTCCAGACTTGTATCCGTAGGTTAGGGCAAGCCGAACTGCGGACGATTTAAACGGTTTTACGATCTTGTAGTAGCCAGAAATTGTAACGCATTTTCCGCGTGCCAGGTTGCACAGCGCTGTGTCTGCCGCCTCTTTTACAGAAAATGTAACCGTTTCGCTTGCGGAAAAACTCACAGTCAGAATGCCGTCCGTCACCGTTGTGTGCTGGTCTCCCGCTGCTTTGTCCTCAAAATTCTGATATTGCAGGAGGTTTCGCCCGGACAGTTGCGCGGAAACTTCCAGCGAAATCTGCGTGGCCGTCTGGTTTATTGCGCTTTTCACTTCGTCGGTGGTGCTGTACTCTGTCAGCTTGCCGTCGGTGTAGTCCTGTGCCTCCTTTTTGGCTGCATCTGCCTTTTTCTTGGCGTCTGCTGCCGCTGCTTGTTTGGCTGCCGCCTCTGCTGCTGCGGCTTTCGCCTGGGCGTCTGCTGCTGCTGCCTTTTCCGCTGCGGCCTGGGCGGCGTCCGCTTTTGCCTGGGCGTCTGCTGCGGCGTTTGTTTCGGCGTCTGCTGCGGCCTGTTTGGCTTTGTCCGCCTCTGCGGCGGCTGCGGCGGCGTCTGTGGCCGCTTTATCCGCTGCGGCCTGTGCGTTGGCTGCGTCCGTGTTCGCCTTGTCGGCGGTCTGCTGGGCCTGTGCGGCGGCAGCTTGGAGGCTTGCCACCGATTCTGTCACAGCTGTTTTTGTGGCGTAGGTTTTGGAAACTTCCGTGCTGATCTGCTCGGCAGACTGGGAAATAAAGCTCTTTGTTTCCTCGGTGGTGGAGTATTTCGTGAGCCGCGTGTCCGTATACTGGTTCGCGGCGGCCTGTGCCGCATCCGCCTTTTTCTGGGCGTCTACTGCCGCCGCCTGTTTTGCCGCTGCCTCTGCGGCGGCGGCTTTCGCCTGGGCGTCTGCCGCTGCTGCCTTTTCCGCTGCGGCCTGTGCCGCGTCCGCTTTTGCCTTGGCATCTGCTGCGGCGTTTGTTTCGGCGTCTGCTGCGGCCCGTTTGGCTTTGTCCGCCTCTGCGGCGGCTGCGGCAGCGTCTGTGGCCGCTTTATCCGCTGCGGCCTGTGCGTTGGCTGCGTCGTTGTTGGCCTTGTTTGCCGTCTCCTGGGCGGACTTGGCGGCGGCCTGGAGGGTGTCCAGCGACTTCTCGACGCTGGCTGTTGTTGCGTAGGTCTTGGAGACTTCGGCGGTGATCTGCTCGGTGGATTGAGTAATAAGGTTTTTTGTTTCCTCGGTGGTGCTGTACTCGGTCAGCTTGCCGTCAGTGTACTGCTTGCCAGCCTCCATGGCCTTGTCGATTGCTGCCTGGCCGTTTGCAACGGTCATGTAGGTTTTGGAGACTTCCAGCTCTATGCTTTCCGCCAGGGCGCTGATCTTTACCTCTGTTTCTTTTTTTGTGAGGTAGTCGTCTTTCAGTACTTTCTGGGTTCGCTTTGTGGCGATTGCCACGGCGTCGGCGGTTGCCATTTCCGCCTCGGTCTTTTGCAGCTGAGCGAATGTCTGCTTGACGTTGGAGAGTTCCGCCTTATTTGCCAGCGGGTCGTCCGGGTATTCGTCCAGCTTCACTATGCGCTGCTTTTCGCGCTCGGCTGTTTTTTCAGATACCAGCAGCACGGCGTCGCCCAGGTCATAGGCCAGGGCGTTGTATTTATCGCTCTGGGCGGCCAGGTCTACCAGTTCCGCAGTATAAGCGCGGGCCGGGGTGCTGGCCTCGTCCAGCCTGGCCTGGGCGTCCTCCAGCAGCGCAGCCGTTACCGTGTAGCGCTCGTCTCGCCATATCGACGTTATAACCTTGTCGCTGTACTGGTGGTTCTCTATGTAGTTCTGTCCGTCTCGCCAGAGGTGCAGCCCGTCTTTTCCTATGGGAATAAGGCGGGTATAAAATCCATAGCTGGACGTTTTAACGCCCAGGCTGCGGAGGTTCAGCCGCTCGATAAAATATGCGCCGCGATCCCGGCCCCGCCGAGTATGGAATAAAAGCCGCTTGTTTACCGCGTCAATTTCCAGTTCTACGCGGTAGGTGTCTACGATCTGCTTTACTACCTCCCACGCTGTCGTGTCATCCTCTTTGCGGATCGTGCGCTTTTTGGTTATGTCGGCGTCCGTCTCCACCGTCCAGCCCGTCCCCTCCAGGGCAAACTCTGCGGCAGCCTGGACGGTTTGCTCTACGGTTTCAAAGCCTTCAAACGGTGCGCCCTCCAGTTCTTCGATGTTGAGGGCGCACGACACCTTGCGCCATGCGCTGGTGTTGCTTTTCTCCACGGCCTTGACGACGTACTCCTGGCGATCCGTGCGGATGTAGCACTCTGCCAGGAGTTGGGCCAGCCAGGGGCCACTGGTGGGGTAGGAAAAATCCAGGGTTTCGTCGCCGTACTCCAGTGTGCGCTGGATGTGCGGCGATTTTATCCCCGTGAGGTTTGCCAGCTTCTTGTGGTTTCTGTCGTACAGTTCCAGCAGCAAAGCTGCCCGCCTCCTTTCTTAGAGCCATAGCGGTGTATATTCCACCGTTACGTCACAGTTTGCGCTGTCCCAGGTGATTGTCCGCTGCTTGCAATCCATGGCGGGCAGCGCCCAGAGCGTCACGTCTGGGGCTTTATTCTGCCCGTCCTGGGTAATTAGTCCCGTTGTGCCGTCAATAACAACACTATGCCCAGATTTTAGATTTTTCACGACCAGATCATGGACGCCCCAGCCTGTCATAGTGAGCGCGGCCACGTCTGCCCGTGGCGTGATCGTGAGGACGCACGCCGCCTGGCGGGAGCCGACGCGGTGGAGCGTCGCCTGGGTCTGGCCCGTGTAGGCCAGCTTTACGGGCGTGTCCTGGAGCCAGCCCTCGAAAACCGCCTTGACCTTGTAGGCCTTCGGCGTGATCGTTTTCTCTGGTTCAAAGCTCGCCAGGTAGCCTTTGTAAACGCCTTTGTAACCGTCCAGCACCAGCTCGACGGGGCCAGGGAGACAGAGGCCGTGCAGCGTGGACGCGGTGCGCGTTATTTCGTTGCGGTTGTCACCCCGGATCACCAGCTCTACCGTGCAAGTTCCGCATTTCTGCGTCGCCGGGTCACTGATCGGGGCCAGCATACCGTCCGGCCACTCATAGCCCGCGCCGTCCTGTGGCGGGCCGAAAGCGACGGTCAGCTGCGTGGTGCGGTAGCGGGCCAGGTTTTCGCCGTTAATTTTCATTATCTGATCCTTTCCGCCTCGTCGGCCAGGGCAGAGGAAACGCGCGGGGTTACTTTTGCGGTGAGGTCGTCGCCGTCCAGCTTGTTCTCGACGTAGACCACAACACGCATGGCTTTAAGCGCTGCGGTTACTTTGTTGTCCAGCATCTGCTCCAGCTGCGTGTAGAATGGAGCCAGAGGAAGGATAGCTTCTTCTCCAGCCTCTCCGCCTACCATCAAGCGGGAGCCGTTAATGCCAAAAGCCGTGGTGTTCTTCATGATACCGCCCGTGGCGTACCAGTTAATACCAAAAGACGGCACGCTCGGAGGATTCAGGGAAAAATGGCCGCTGATATACGGGTGCGGCATTGCCAGGTGCGGGAGGCTCCACGAAAAATTGAAAAAGCCCTTGATCTGGTTTATTGCGTTGCTTACCGCGTCGCGGGCGGAGTTCATCCGGCTGCGGATCGTGTCCAGGATATTGCCAAAGCGGCCCCCGGTCATGTTGTTTATAGCGTCGTAGGCGCTCTGGTAGTTCTGGCGGATCGCCGTCATATAGGCCGCTACCACGCCGCGCACGCCGCCGCCGTGGCTGCTGTACGCTTGCTGGATCGCTGCCAGGCGCTGCTGGGTGTTGCTCTGCATATTTTGCAGGGCGGTTGCCATTGTCTGCTTGACGCTCTCCAGTTTCTGCTGGGTATCAGTGCGCACGCTCTGGAGCTTGTTTCCCACAGTCTGCTGGATGTTCTGCCAGGTTTCCGTGGTTTTCTGTTTGGCCTCGTTCCATTTCGTGCTGATCGTCTGGCCGATTTCCTGCATTTTTGTGGTGCAGTTTTCTTTGAGGTCGGCCAGGTGCTGTTTTGCGGTTGTAATTGCGTCGCCCACGCCCTGGGCAAAATTTGAAAATACTTCTTTCGCCTTGCCTATGGCCGCGTCCACGCCCGCGCGAAATTCTTCGCAGTTATTGTAGGCCAGCACCAGGCCCACGCCCAGCGCCGCCAGGGCGGCCACTACCAACAGAATAGGATTTGCAGCCATAACAGCGTTTAGTGCGCCCTGGGCCGCCGCCAGCCCGTTCTGGGCTACCGTGGCCGCGCCTGTGGCTACCGTATGCGCCGTGGTGGCTGCCGTTGCTGCGATTTTCTGGGCTGTTTCCCCGGTCAGTGCGCCAGCTGCCGCGCCTATGCCGTCGCGGATCAGCTTGTAGGCGTCAATGCCAGAGCGCACGCCCTTAACCATTGCCGTGAGGCCAGCAGTAGCAGGGGCCAGCGCGGCGGCCAGTAGCCCGACGGTGACTATGTTCTGCTTTGTGTCGTCGTCGGCGTTCTGCAGCCACTGTGTCACGTCGCGCAGAATTTCGGTTACTTTCTCCAAAACCGGGGTGGCGCTCTCCTGGATTGTGTCGCCCAGCTCTGCGCCCGCCAGCTTTAAGTTGTTCATGGCGATCTGCACGTTCTGGGCGTTGTCGGCCACGCCGTTGTATGTGGTTTCTACCGTTCCCGCGCTGCTTTCGATCAAGTCCAAAAACTGGGAGTATTCAAAGCGCCCGCCCTGGATTGCGTCGGCCAGGTCCGGGCCAGCCTTAGTGCCGAAAACCTCAATGGCTTTTGTTGTGGCGCTGGCAATATCTGGACAGGCCGCAATCTCGTCCAGCGTTTTCTGAAATTCCACACGGGCGTCTTTGCCCTCTGCGCTCCAGGTGCTGATCGCCTTTTTCATGCCAGAGAACGCAATCTCGGTGTTTACGCCGCATTTTTCCCACTGGGAGAAAATAGCGATAGAGGACGCCGTATCAAACCCCAGCGCACGCATTGGCGCGCCGTATTTCGTTATGTAGGAAGTGAGGGTGTCAACACTGATGCCGGACGCCTGGGCGGCCACGGCCAGCTGATCCAACAGTGTGCCGTAGTCGTCCGCCTCTATGCCCGCGTCGCCCATTGCGCGCGATACCAGCTGCACCGCCTGCACAGCGTCGGTTCCCGTGATCTCCGAAAACTTCAAAAATTTAGTTGTGCAAGCCTCGGCGGCCTCGTCCGTGTAGCCGAAGCGGGTGTTTACCTCGCCCAGCGTGGAGCCGATTGTGTCAAAGTCGGCGGCGAAAGAGGACGCCACGTTCTTATAGGTCTGCTCCAGGGCCTCGGCAGCCTCTCCCGTCGCGCCCGTGGCTTTTATCACGTTGTCCGCGCCGTTGTCTACCTCGTCCCATGCAGCCACCGCAGCAGTGCCAGCGGCCACGGCAGCGCCGGACACGACGTTGGCCGCTTTCTGGGCTTTCTCCAGCTTGTCCGTTACCTTGTCAAGCCCTTTTGCAAACTCGTCCAGGGCGGTGTCTTTCAGCTTTTTGTTGGTGTCCTCCAGCGCTTTCTCCAGCTCCAGGGTTGCTTTTTGGCTGTTGTTTTCGGCTATCGTAGCCTTTTGGAGTTTGCCCTCGGTACTGCCGATCTGGCTGTCCAGCTTTTTCTGTTGGCTTTCCAGGTCTTTCACCTGTTTTGCCAGCTCCTGGGTGCTGTCGCTGTTCTCGCCCGTGGCCTTTTTCTCTGCCTCATAGGCGGCCTTTGTGGTTTGCAGCTGGGCCGCCAGCTCCTGCTGGCGGCTTTTCTGGTTGCTCAACACTTTGGTTAAGCGCTCCACCTCTGTGTGGTGTAGGCTGGTGATTTCTTTCTGGGCCTTAATTTTCGCGGTTAGTTCCTGCTGCTTGGCTTTTAGCTGGTCGGTGGTGCTGCCAAACAGCTTTGCCTGGGTGCTTGCCAGGCTGAACTGGCTTGCAAGCTCTTTCGTGCTGTCGCGGGCCGCTTTGAGGGCCTGCTGGTACGTGGAGCTGTTGGCCGATACCTTGACGTTTGCCCCGGCGCTCATGCTTTGCTCACCTCGCTATTTTTCGGTGTGTTCGATCTCGTAGGCGACGTACTCCAGCAGACGGCCCAGCGGTTCGCGCTGCGCGTCTGTGTAGCTTTCACGCAGAACGCGGATCGCCAGGCGTGTGACTGCCTCGACGTTCTGCTTGCAGATCAGCCAGCGGTCTGCGGTTTCGTCCACATAGCCCGCCTGGGCGTCCTGTTCCGCGTCGTAGTCGTCAAAAATTGATTTTTCGATAGGTTCCGGCGGCTCTGGCGACAAAGCCGCAAATTTTGGCAGGACGATCTGCTGCATAGCAAAATGCAGCGTTTTGGCTGCCAGCAGGAGGTCGTCCACGCTTTCGCTGTATATAATCCGCCGGGAGGTGTTGAAAAACTCGGCCAGCAGCTGCAAATTTTCGCGTACTGCCTGGCCGGAGGTTTTCGCCGCCTCGATCCGGCGCATATAGTCACAATAAAGGCGGGCCTGCAGCACCGTCACGTTTTCCGCCGTGCTGCAAGCTCCCGCGCGTTGTAGCTCAACCTCCGGGGTCAAGCCTCTTTCGTAAAATTTACCGTGATAGTCTCCACGCTCTTGTTTACGCGCTCCATCACATAAAATTCCAGCGCCGCAAACTCGGTGAGAATTTGCGACGGTTCCAGCCCGTATACAGGGGCCAGCACGTCGTCCAGGGTAAACTGATCGCCGTACACATGACAGACGGCCTGGGCCATCTGTTCAAAGTGTTTGCGGCGGTAATTCGTCGCGCTGTCCAGCGCGTCCTGTACGTCGCAATAATCCAGGTACGCCTGGGTGTCGATGTGATCCGGCAGGAAATACTGTTTCTGATTTACCACAATGCTGCGCTTTGCCATTTTTTACGCCCTCCTATGTTTTAACCGCCTACCGTCGCGGCGTACTCCTGTACCTTGCCGAACCACGCCTTGATCGCGGCAGCGGCCCCGGTGTCCTCTGTTGCCAGGTTGGATTCGTCCACGCGCACCTCGTATAGGTGTACGTCTTTGCCGTCCACCTTGTCCATTTTTTTTCGCGCTGGTAAAACTCGCCCTTTACGGTGTTGGTCTGGGCGGTCTTGCTGGCGGCCTCGGTTTCGTAGTTTTCCTCGTTGCCCTGGGCAAATCTGCCGCAGTACATCCAAACAAAATCAAACTTGCCGTTCAAGCGGCGCACGCGGTAGCCCAGGGCCACCTCCGGCGCTTCATCCTCTGCGGACTTGAGCAAAAAGCCGTTGAGGTACGCCTGGCCGAAAAAGGCGGCGCGATCCGCTGCGGCCAGGGTGTTGACTTCCAGCTCCACGTCCGTACCCTCATACGCCTGGAGCATACCCTCCACGCCGTCGTCGCTGTACAGCTTTTCAGACGTGAATTTGTCGGAGATTTTGGCCTTGATCGCGCGGGCCATCTTTACGGGAGTGCCCGCGGTGTAGCCCTCGGTGTCGTTCTGGGTGACTTTCGCCACATATACGTCGCGGAGGCCACAATAGCGGTGGCGCACCGTGGTTTTGGGTTCGCTCATTCTTGGCTCCTTTCTTCATAAAAGAGAAAACGCAGCGGGCGGATATAGACGCCCGCCTCGATCCGGGTCTGCTGCTGGTCGGTTCCCTGGTAGGAGGCCCCGGCGTTGATTAGCAGCTGTTTGATTTCTTCCCGCAGGGCTTCTTGTTCCTCTGTGGAGAAAATCGTCACCTGTAGCCCGGCTGTCTCGATTTCCAGCGCGTCGTCGCTGTGAGCCTCCGGCGTTTCCGCCAGGGGCCAGAGGGTGACATGGAGGCGTTTATAGCGCTCGTCGTACCAGCCCTCTTGTACTTTGACGCCGCGCTCTGTGATAGGCTCCAGGGCCTTGTAGGCGGCTGTGATAACGTCCATTATTCAAACCTCCCCAGGCGCTTGTCCAGTTCTGCCTGGTATTCTTCTTCCGCGATTTTTTGCAGCTGCGGCTCCACGGCCTGGGCGGTAGGCTCCACAAAATCGCGGGGCGGCATTTTCAGCGTGCCCCAGTTTACAAATTTCATGTAAAAATATTCGCTGTTGTCGTCCAGCTCCCAGCCTACCTTTGCCGCGTAGCTGTCGCCGGATTTTTTCTGGTTTTCTTGCGGCACGTTGTCGGCAGCCGGGCCGCTGGAGGGCTTAGACCATGCGCTGCCCGATTTTTTGTGATCGGCTGCGCGCGGTATTCGCCGGGCCATGTCCGGCTTTGCAATATCTGCGCCGCGCTTGACTATGCGCTTGTCCACGGCGGCGCGGGCGTCGTCGCCCTCTGCCGCTTCTAGGGCTGCTACCAGCTCCTTGATGGCCGCGCCGTCCAGCTGTATCTGCATGGGCCGTCCTCCTGGGTGTCAACTGTTGACACTATGCCGTAAACGACGCAGTAAAGCGGATTTTGCCGCCGTCGTTTCGGGTAAAATCGGCGGTTTTCACCTCGTACTCGTCGCCGTCCAGCTCCACGCGGTAAGCGCGGTCATGCCGGAACAGGTGGCGGCGGATCGTGTCGGCCATTTCGCAGCGGCGCAGCTCCAGGGAGAGGTCGCCCTCCTGGAGCCTTTCCTGGGTCTGGTCGCGGGTCTGGGCGGTGTTGTCTCGCACATCTGCCCAGGGCGTCCAGATTAGGGTCTTTTTTTCGCTGCGGCGCGGGCCGTCGCCGTTGACGCACTCGAAAATACGCACGCGCCTATACACTGGCCGTCGCCTCCTTGTCCTCGTACATTTCCGACGTCAAAAGGGAGGATGCGGCCCCGCGCAGACGATCCTGTGCTGTGCCGTACTTCTCCCGGTTGTCGTAGAGGTTCTTAACCGTCATAATCGCCAGCAGCTGCTGGCGGGCGGTCATGTTGTCGGCGTCAAAGCCTTGGATCAGTTCCTCCTGGCTCTGGACGGTGGCCTCAATCAGCAGCGGCAGCAGGGCGTCGTCGTCGTCGGTGTAGTCTATGCGGGCGTAGGCTTTCGCCAGTGTCAGCAATAGGCCCTTTGTTTCATCTTTCACCGATTGCGCCCTCCTTTGCCTTAGCCCGCCACAGTGACGGTGATCTGGCCCTTGATGATTGCGGCGGTGTCCACGGGCTGGACGTCGAAACGGTCACGCACCTTGACTGCCAGCTGGTCTTTGTCCCATGCGCTGCCCGCTTCCTTGGAGCTTTCAATCGTCATAAACTCACGATCAAACAGGGTGACGGCCTCGGACAAATCGCCGCAGATCAGCGGGTAGGTGTTGGTCTTTTTGCTGGTATCCACGGTGGTTTTCAGTACCTTGTTGGAGAGTACGTGGACGGCGTACTTACCAAACAGCAGCTGGCGTGTTTTGTTGGTGGGGTCGGGCTGCATGACGTAGTTGCCGTCCTTGTCTTTGAGCTTGTCCAGCCAGTTAAAGCCGTCCTGGTTCGTCCACACGCTGCTGGAGACGGTGATCGCCGGGTCAAGCATGACGTTGAAAATGTCTTTCAAGCTGTCCAGGTCGGCGACGGCCACCTCTTTGCCCGTGGTGATCTTGTCCACGCACGCCAAAATCTTAGCGTTGCGGGTTGCGCGGGTCTTTTTGGCGATCCACTTCATCAGGTAGGCCAGGATGTTCTCGGCGGTGTCGGCCAGCAGCTCCAGAGAACACAGCATTTTGCCGCCCTTTTTGGTGATTGTGTAGGCGATTTTGGCAAACTGCGGCGTTTCAACCTCGGTAAACTCGCCGTTCTCGTCGATTTCCGGCCAGGCGGTGGTGTCGGCTTCTTTCTCAATGACGCGGGAGCCGCTCATGGTCTTGACGGGTTCGACGTTGACGTACTGCTCCAGGTTGTCGTCACTGCGGCGCAGCTCCTTGATCCGGGTCTGGATGTCCTGGGGAACAGTGAGGCCGCCATCCGGGTCGCTGTTCTCTTTCATGGCATCCTGGATGATCTGGCGGTCGGTGTCATCCATCTTGCGGCGGCTCACGGCAGCGCCCAGGGCATTGACGACGGCCTGGCCGATCCGGGCAAAGGTCAGCGGCGGCTGCTTCTCGTCGTGCAGTTCCTGCTTCTTCTTTGCCTGGGCCTTGGCGGCGGCCTCGTCCTCGTCCTCCATAGACAGCAGGAGGTTAAAGGCGCGCTGGAGGGCGTCCAGTTCTGCCTTTTTGCTCTCGGCCTCGTCCAGCTTGCCGTCTGCGATCAGCTGCCGCACCTCGGCTTTGGTGGCGTTGATTTCGGCCAGTTTCTTGCGCATTTCTTCGTTCATTTGGTGTACTCCTTTGCTTTGTTTTTTAGGTTCCGTAGAGGTAAAGATCGGCCAGCAGGGCCTGTGCGCGGCTCTGCTGTGCCTGGGCGGCTTTCGCCGCGTCGGCTGTGTTGTTTTCCGCCCGCTTGGCGGTGGCGCTTTCTGCGGCCTCCTGGGCCTGTCTGGTGGCGTCTGCTTTTTTCAGCAGCGCGGGCGGCGTGGCCTTATAGCGTGCGTAGGACGCAGAGGCCGCCGGGGCGGCGGCTGCCGTTTCGTCCACGATCACGTCGAAATACTGGCCGATGTTAGAGCCGTCCAGCCAGGTTTCCGCGTGCATGGCCTCGCGCAGCTGGTCGCGGGTCACGCCCTCCGCTGCGCGGGCTGTGTAAATATCCGCGTAGTGGTCGCCCACCTTGTCCAGCCTGGCCGCAGCCTCGCGCAGCTCTGCGGCGTTGCCAGCCGTCCAGGCCCAGGGGTCGTGGATCATAACCTCCGCGCCCGCTGCAAGGTGAATTTCGTCGCACGCCATAAGCGGCATGGTTGCCGCGCTGGCGGCAATTGCGTCAACGTAGGCCACCTTGCGGCCCTGCCAGCGGGACAAAATATTGTGCATTGCCACGCCCGCGTAGGCGTCGCCGCCGGGGCTGTTGAAATACAGGTTGATCTGTTGGCCCTGGGTGAGCGACGCCAAAAAGTCCGCGATCTGCTGCGGCGTGCGATCCTCCCGCCAGCCCTCGGTGGCTACAATGTCGCCGTAAAAGGTCATTGTGGCCGGGCCGTCTGCCTGGTTTTCCATGTCCAGGTAGCCGTAATTTTTCAGCTTTCCGTCCCTGTCGCGGGCGGTAAAGTCAAATCGGGGCATTTTCTGTGCCTCCTTTCTCGGTTTTGTCGACGCCGTACTGTGCGCCCATCTGTTCCAGAGCGATCATGCCGCCGTTCGCCAGCAGCTTATCGCCTCCAGGCGCGGCGCGCTTATCCACATAGCGCCGGGCCTCATTGGGGAGTAGATCGACCCCTCGACGGCGGTTTTCAAGATTTCCATTTGTGTTTTGCTGTCGGTGCGCAGCAGGGCTTTTTCGTTAAACTTCACGCGGCGGCGATCCGCCGGTCCGTCCAGCAGTTTATAGGCCATTTCTTCCTCGTACTGCTTGATCGTGTACTGCATGGTTTCGACCTGGAAAGCGATTGTCTGCTGTTCACTGTTGGCATAGCTGCCGCGCTCGTAGTCGTTCAGCTGGTTTGGCTTAATGCCAAAGGCGGCGGCCAGTTGCAGCGCGCCGTACTTTTTCAGCTCCAGATACTGGGCGTCGGTCAGCTTTATGTCCATAGGCGTGAGCTTAAAGCCCAGCGGGACAGGCAGGATGCGGCCAGCGTTTGCCGGGCCGTTTCCCATTTTCTCGAAAGATTCCCGCAGCTTGTTCTGTCCTTTTTCGGACAGATCGCCCGTATACTCCAGGACGGCGCGGGCGGTCAGCCCGTTCTCGTACAAATCGTTGAGAAAATCCTGGGACGCTTGCTGCCCCTGGACGGTAGAGGCCAGGATCGCCTGGACGCTTTCGCCCACCAGGCCGTTAAAGGTGTGGGAGGTCTTAAAGTGCAGCACGTCGTCGGAGCTGAAAACGTATTGCTGCCCGGTGTACTGGTCGGAGTAGACGTACCAGAGGCGGCCAGCTCCAGCAAATACGCCCGCGTCGTCGATTACGACGCGCACGCAGCTGGACGGCATGATCCAGAGGTCTTGCAGTTCAATCTGTCCGCCGTATTTCTGGCGCAGGAATTTACGCCGGATATACACATAAGCGTTGCCGTAGTGGTTGCGATTGTTTTCTACCGCCGTCCAGAACGTGGTCGGCGTCATAAGCGGATTAGGCCGCACGTCCAGGAGATAGGCCAGTCTGTCGTCGGCGGGGTTCGCCTCCAGCGGGCCGCCGTCGTCGTAGGTGTAGACCTTGATCGGCATTTTCGCCATAGTTTCAGACAGCAGTTTGAGACAGGTAAAATACGTTACATTCTCTACGGCTTTCGGCTTGTCTCTGCCCAGGCCCAGCCATTGCAAAAACTTTGTGCTGCCCAGGTGTTCCCAGCCGTTGCTTGCTGCCCTGGGTGCGGGCTGCACGTCCTTGGCCGTGGCCGTGATCGTCTCCGGCTGTTCCTCCGGCGTAGCAGCCACGGCGGGCAGCTGCGGAGGTTCTGGGCCAGGCGGCGCAGCCCTGGAAAAATACCCCGTCATGCTTTTAATAAACCATTGAAAAAAGTTCATTTTGTCGTCCCCGTTTTTGCTATGTGTTCGTTGTACATTTCCAGCCACGCCTCCAGTGCCTCGTCGCCCGTTATGGTGTCGTTGCCGCACATTGCCACTTTCCAGGCGTCGATCACGGCGTCCACCGGGTCTATGCGCTCGGTTTGCATTTCCTTGTCGATCTTTGTCTCGCCGTAGTTGTTCGCTATGGTCTTGGCGTTTGCAATGCTCCAGGTCAGCAGCTCCTCGTCGCGGTTATACTCCACGTTCCCGGCGTAGATTTCCAGACGAAAATCTTCCGTTGCGTCGGACAAGCTGCGGGCGCTCTGGATAATATCCAGGCACGGCCAGCCCTGGGCCTCCAGATCGGACAGAAACGCGCTGGCGTTGTGCGGGCCGTAGCACACCATACTGATTTTTAGGCCGTAGAGGTCTACCAGTACGGATAGGTAGGTTAAAATATATTTATAGTCTGTTTTTATGCCGCCCATTGTGTGGGTTACTGTTACCAGGCCGTCCTCCACCCATTTGTCATAGGGCGCGTTGTCGCTCTGGACGTGCTGCTGGAGGCGCTGCGCCGGGATAAAGCTGTGGCTATGGATAAAATACTTGCGCACCCCGTCCACCAGATAGGGGATCAGAATAACGACGGTTGTTAAGTCGCCGCCGCTGGACAGGTCAAGCCCTACAAAACAGCGGCTGTCCTTAAAGTCGGCCAGGGTTCTGTCACTGCGGCACGCGCGCCACTTCTCCATGTCCTGGATGTAGACGCGGTTCGACCATTGCACCCATCTGTTTAACTGCTTTACCAGAAAATCGCGCAAGTCCTCGCCGCCCATCTGTCGGGCGGCGTCGGCTATCGGGATCAGATTCTCCAGCGCGTCCGTGTCGTAGGCCAGGGCAGGGTTTGCTTTCAGCCAGTTTTGCGGTGTCCAGAGGTCGTCCTTTTCGTCCATTTCTGCGATATAGCAGAATTGTGTGTCAATGGACGCGCCGCCGCGTAAAATAGCTTTACAATGCTCATACAGGGCAAAACAGGGCGATTTTTGGTCAAAGCCAGCCGTAGTAATAACCGAAATGAGGGCAGATTTTACTTTCTTTATGCCGCCCTCGAGTAGTTTGTACATCTGGTTCGTGCGGTGGGCGTGGTATTCGTCCACAATCCCCAGGTATGGGCGGTGGCCGTCCAGGCTCTTTGTGTCGCCGGAAATTGCCTTGATTTCGCCGTGCGTGAGCAAGCACTCAATCGTGTGGTTATGTTCGTGGACTTTGAAAAGCTCGGCCAGGTCGTCGTCGCTGCGGATAAACTTCACGACCTCCCCAAAAACGATATTGGCCTGGTCTTGTTTGGTGGCCGCGCAGTAGATTTGCGGGTACTGGTAGGCCGTGAAATTGCCATAATAAGCGGCCAGTATTCCGTTTAGAAAGCTCTTGCCGTTCTGGCGGCCCAGCTGCACATAGGAGGTTCTAAAGCGTCTGTGGCCCTTTCCTTTGATCCGCCAGCCGTTGAGGCTGCCCAGGATAAAGCACTGGAATGGGTAGAGGTGGACGCGCTGCTGTTCCTCGCCCTCTGCTATTGTGAGGGTTTCCGCAAACTCCAGTATGTCGTTTGCGGCTTCCACGTCGAAATAATAGCGGAACGGGGCCAGCTTGGCGCGCTCCAGATCGTCCAGGTGACGCTGGCAAGCCATCCGCACAAGCTCCCCGGCCACGATCCGGCCCGCCAAAACGTCCAGGGCATACTGTGTTGTGCGGTCTTTTACGGCCTTTTTCATTCCTCCGGGGTCTTTTCCTTTCGGAATTTTTCAAACTTGTTTGTTTTGGCGGCCTCCTTGGCGGTGGGGGCCACGATCCGGCATCGCTGGGCGACGGACAGGCCAAAGTCCGCAGCGCCTTGTCTGCACTGTTTCCAGGCTCTGTCCTGCTGGATCAACAGGTCGTTCCGTTCCTGGTTCACTATCAGCGCCTCGTCCCATATAAACCCGTCTATGATCTCGTCCGGGTTGTCTGCCGGGGTCGGCTTTCGTGGGATTCTCCGCTTGTAGGTGATCGGCTGCTTGTCCAGTTCCTCGGTGATCTGCACATACTGCTGCTCGGCCACGACCAGGCGGCCCAGGGCCTCGCAATCCACGTTTGCGAAAATGCCCATTTTCAGCAGTTCTGCAGCCAGGGTGTTGAACCGCTTCTTCTGGTCTGGTTTCAGCCATGACGGCGGCGCGATATTGTCCGCCGCTGCGATCAGTTCCCGGTTTTCGCGGTCTTTGATTTCGGCCTTTGTTAGATGCTTCTTGCCTTTCGCCACCACAAGGGCCGTCGGTTGTCGTTTTCCGGCCATGTGTGGGGCCTCCTTTTTGTGTTTTTGTTGCATGGACGCCCGCAAAAGCGCCCTTGGGGGGAGTTTTTGGTGGGGAGTTTTCTCCAAAGTCTAGGGAGGGGCGACTAATCCGGCCCGCTCCAAAACTTTTTCATAGCCCCCTCGCTCTCAAAGTAGCGCTTTCGCAGCTCCAGCAGCTTGCGCTGTGTCGCCCTCATGCTGGCGGGGCTGCGCTTGTATGCAGCCGTGATCACTGTATGTGAGGCGTGGGCCAAAGGAAACAGGTTAAAGGGATCAAGACGGCGATCCCAGGCTGTGTCCAGTTCTTCGACGTGGTGGACTTCGTCGGCGGCCAGCAGCCGGTCGCGCTCGTAAAACGCCCATATATCTATCCCGTCGTATATAGATATAATTACAGGGCGGATTGTCCGCCATTCCCTGGACACATAAAAGGCTGCGGCTTTCTGGCTGCGACACTGGGCATTGTATGCCGTGTGGCGGCTCTGGTGCAGCTGTTCGCACCGCGCGCAGCGCTGGCGGTCTGCTGGTATGATAGCGCCACAACGGCAGTATTTTAGCAGCATGATCCGCGCCTCCTGGTTCCTCTGGCCCCCGCCTCACATATAGGCCAGGGCGTTATGGCTCACCCTGGCCGCTGTTATAGGAGGGCGCACAAACAACAAAGCGCCGGGCATTTCTGCCCGGCGTTCCTGCTTGTCCACGCTACCAGCTTACCACGGATGGGCCACCAGTAAAACCCCAGGTTTTCCCCAAACTTTCCCGCGTAGGCGCTTTTGGACTATCTGTGATAGGCCCAAAGCGTCGGCTTTTTGGTTCTATGGGTATCCGCCGGGGCTTGTGTAGTTCTTGGTTTTGTGGTGTTTTTTGTGGTGTATTGGTTATTTCCTGGGTGGGTGGACGTGTTCCTGTTCTGCCTCGTCGTGCCACGCCCCCAGCTCTTGGCCCGTGGGTTTCTGCTGTGCAGCCTCGACGCGCTGCTGGAGGGCGTGCCATTTCTCGACGCATTGCTGGCCGATGTGGACAGGTACAAGGGCGTACAAGATTGCGCCCGTGTCGGTGATCGCCTGGGCTTTCAGCCGGGCGTTTGCCGTCCCGGTGGTTTCTTCGATTGCCTGGTAGGCAGCCACGACGGCCACGGCCTGGGCCATTCTGTCCGGGTCTTTGCTGCGGTGTAAATCCTTTTTGTGGTATGCTTTCATCGGTTCCTCCTTTACCAGCGGCGCAGGCCGTCCACTCCAAACAGGAGGACGGCCAGACGTTCGTTTAATTGCTTGCACCAGCGGGCCGGGCTGTTCTTCCCGGTGTTGAGCTTTTCGGCCACTTCTTCGGCGGTCAAGCCCTCCATGTAGCGCAAGCGGTAGGCGTCGAACATATAGGCGCGGCCCTTTTGGCGGGTTTCCTTTTCCAGCTCGTCCAGGGCGGCGTCCAGGTGGGCCAGCATAACAGCGGTGCGGGCCTTATTCTTGCGGATAGAGCGGAGCCACGCCTCGCCCTGGATTTCTGCGCCCTGGAGCCTGGCAGCGTCGGCGCTGTCCACGGCGCGGCCCTCGTAGCCTTTTAGGGCGCGGTAGTTCTCCATGAGTAGCGCGGTATTATGGAGCGCTTGCTGCTGATCCTGGCGGCGCGTCTCCTTTACCGCCTTTTTCGCGGCCTCCGCGATCACGGCCTCCAGGGCTGCCTGTTCCGCCGGGGCGTTGCCCGTTGCAATGGCTTTTATTGCCTTTTCGGTGTATGTCTCCATTTGCTGCCCTTTCAGCCGCGTTGGCGGCTCATTTTTTTGTGTTTCTGGCCTGGCGCTCTGCCAGGAGCTTATCCACGCGGGCCTGGCCCGCTGCTGCGTAGGTTTCGGACACCTCAAAACACACATAACGGCGGCCCGTTCTGATACAGGCCACGGCGGTTGTGCAGCTGCCCGCGAACGGGTCTACCACAAGATCGCCCGGCACGCTGGCGTCCGTGATAATGCGCTGGATCAGCGCTATGGGTTTCTGGGACGGGTGGATTTTCTCGCCGTCTGTCTGTATGCTGCCGGACGTAAAGCCGCGCTCTGTCCAGACGTTGCGGGCGTGTTTTTTTGTCTGCGGGTCTATGCAGCCGTAGAGGATAAACTCGTGGCTGCTATTGTAGAAATTTCCGGGGCCACTCATTTTGTCCCAGACGATCATATTTTTCACGGGCAGATATTCGGCAAAAATCGGATAGTAGAACGCGCAGCCGCGCCAGTCCATAAAAATATAAAATTCGCCGTGATCGTTGAGGATTCGGCGCAGTTGCTGGGCCAGTTGCCTGTAGAACGGCTTAGCCACGGCCAGGTCATTAAATTGGCCGTGCTGCCCGTTGTGGGTTAAGCCCATAAAATAGGGCGGGTCGGCTACAATGAGCTTTGCACAGCCGTCCGGCATTTGTGCCAGGCCGTCCAAACAATCCAGATTGTTTATTGTGTTCGCTTCGATCATTCGGCGCTCCTTTTGGCGTAGGCTTTCTCATAGGCTGCGCGGGTGGCCTCGCAGAGCTTGTGCGCCTCTGCATTGCGCTGGGCTATGTAGACGTCCAGGTAGTCGCAGCACGCGCGCTGGGCCTCTCTTTTTAGCTGCCAGCGTTGCCAGGGCCAGCGGGCGGCCTGGTAGGCTCTCTTTGCCGTGTTCCATGCTGCCTGGCGACGGCGTGTTTCCTCTTTAAGCATTTGCCGCGTTTCAATGGTCGCCACGTCCACGGCCCTGTCGTCCCAGTATTCGGTGGCCCCGATCTTGCGTGGGTCGTTCTGGTAGGCGTCTTTCCAGGATTGTGCGGAGACGTTCACGCCGTCCAGGTTGAGGCCCACGTCCTTGCACCAGGCCAGGGCCTCGTCCAGCGCCTCGCCCTCTCTTGTCGTCCAGAGGATCAGTAGCGCGCCCTGTCGCTGTTCCTCCAGGGCGGCGCGGATTATGGGCCACTTTGGTGCGCCGATACCGGGCCAGGCCCTTTCGCAGAGCGTGCCGTCGAAATCAAGCGCGATCACTTTTTGCAACATGGTTTTTGCCCTCCAGTTCCTCAACGTCAAACGGCAGCGGCTCGTCCGGCGGGACGTCCTGCTGATCCGCCGGGGCTTTGGTGCGTACCATTTCGCCCTCAATCTCCATCAGGCAGTCCGGGATAGTCCAGCAGCCCCAGGGGTCATACTGTTCTTTTGCCCAGTCCTCCAGGAATTTCTCGCGGTAGCCCTCATAGGCCCCGCCCAGCTGTTCCAGCAGCCAGATTGCCTCGCGCACGGCCTCGTCCTGTTCTTTCGTCCAGCCTACCACCAGCCACTCGTCCGGGGTTTGCCAGCCGGACTTTGTGACGACCAGGTGCGGCGGAAAAGCGGCGTAAATTTTGCGCATTTCCTCGCACTCGTCGTCGGTCACGTTGTAGTATTCGCGCATTTTGGCCTGTTCCGCCGGGGTGGCCGTGTCATACCTGGCGGGCAGGGCGTTTTTGCGCTGCCACTCATTTGTGGCGCGTTCTGCGTGGATCGTTCCGTAAAAATAGCGGGTTTTCTCTTTCATGCCTTTTTCTCCTTTCGCTTGCACCAGCTTTGCGGGGCGAAATTGCAGCCCAGGGCGGACAGCGGCAGCGGGACGGTCAGCTTTTTGTAGTAGGTAATGTCCCAGGCGTACAGGTGCGTGTGGTCGCCCTGGTATTCTTTGAGCTTTTCCCACGGGACGCGGGCGGCGCGCCGCAGCAGCAGATCGTCGCGGTGTGCGTCAAAGGTGCGGATATTGCAGCAGAGGAAACGGCCCACGACCTGGCCGCACCCGCCGTTGCTTTTCGTCTCGTACACCCATACGTCTATGGGGTTGTTTTCTGACACGGGCTGGGAAATGTACGGCGCGGTGCGTCTGATCTCCAGCGTTTTCTCCTTGCTCTCAATCAGCGCCACCCATTCTGGTTTTATAGCCATTATATACTCATTCGTGGGTTTGTTCATTGGTTGCCCCCTTTGTACTTTCTGCGGCGGTTTTTCTTCTCCATTTCGCGGGAGTAGGGCATGGGGTCTATGGGCTGGAATTGCTTGTTATATTCGCGCCGCTTGTCAAGCTCTGCGCGGAAAGCGGCGTATTTTTCGCAGCTGGCGTGGCAGTTCTGGCAGCGATCCGGGCATTTATAACAGGGCTGTGTCATGGTCTTGCACCTCGTTTCCCCAGGCGTCCCAGCCTGGCACGGTTTCGCGGGCGAACAGTTCCAGGCGACGCTGATCGCCAAATAGCTGCACGATCCTGTCCCGCGCCTCTGGCGGTTTCTGGCTGTGTTGCCGGATCGGGGATTGTATAACGCTGTGTACGCTGTGACTTACTACGCGCGGGTGGCCCTTGACGGCCAGGAGGCAAACCTCCGCATTTTGGCGGGTGTAACTGCCTAAACCCCAAAAATCCCCCCCCCGATCTCTTATTTTTCTTTATCCAGCAAAATGCCAGGGTTTTGTATTCAAAGCCCCAGGCGCGGATCGTGTCCAGGGCTTGCTGGAGGTTCGGGAACGTGGCCCACATCAAGAGGGCGCAGTCTTTGGCGGCCAGGGTCTGGACGGGCAGGGCCTTTATTTCGTCCGGCGTCATGGTGGGATAGTGGCGCGCCGCTGCGCCGTTGCCCTGCTGGCGGTAGCTCCAGGGCGGGTCGGCGTAAATCACGCCGTAGCCGTCGCCCGCCGGGGCGTGAATGTCAACTATTGACATCTTGGCTTTTTCTCCTTTCCTTTTCGTCCTGTTCCTCTGCTGCGCCGTAGGGTTTCCAGCAGCCCGTGTTAATCCAGCGGCGGTACATTGCCGACAGCAGAGAGTGGAGCCGCCGGGTCTCCAGTTCGTTGATCTGGCCCTGGTATTCCAGCGTTCCCAGGGCGGCGTATAAGACTTTTACCAGTTCCTCGTCGGTGCGCAGCGTGTGGGCGGCGTCGGCCTGGGTGGTCATGACCTCGCCCGCCGGGGCCAGTGGCGTGCGCTTTTCGGCGGGGTTCTCGTATTTGTCACAGGACAGCACCCTGTCGGATTTCTCGCTGCACTCGTCCCAGTGGAGGCAGGAGTAGCACATGGTCGCGGCGTGTTCCGGGTGGGCGTCGTCGGCAAAGGGTGCAGCAGCCGCTGTCGCGTCCTCTGCGGCGTTTTCTGCGGTCTGGCTTGTAGGCGGCTGGATTCTGTCCGGCGCGCCGTGCAGTGGCGTGTCTGCGTCGCTCTGGCTGCCTGCTGCCACCTCCGCGCAGCATTTCGGGCAGCTGGTGCGCTCCTTGCACCAGGCACAGCAGCCAGCGCAGCCGGACGTCGCGCCGTCGCGGTAAAAGCTCACCAGGTTGTCCACGTTGTCGCAGTTGTGGCTGTTGTCACACTCACAGGGGCGGGCGGCGTACTCCTGGCGGAGGTATTCGCGGGCAGACGTGGTGCGGGCCTTTGCCACGTCCTGCTTTGTGATCGGCTTGTCCTCGCCCTGGGCGGCGTTCTGCTGCGCCAGCTGGGCCTGGGCGTCCAGTGAGAGTGCCGCCGCAGCGGTGGCGGTTGTAAAGTTCAGCTTGCCGTCCTCCATGAGCTGGCGCAGTTCCGGGGTTAGGCTGTTGCTTATCTTCTCCAGGGCTGCCAGCGTGCCGTCGGCCTCGTCCATGATCGCGGCCATGTGGTCGCGGAGCTTTCCCTCGGTCAGATTGCGCCCGTAAAAATCGACCCCGGCGGCTCTCATTTCCTCCAGCGCTTGTTTTAGGTTCTCGTACTCCTGTACGCGATCCGCTGCTGTTTTGTTCCGCTGTGTGTTCGCCAGGATCACGGCCAGGCGTTCCTCCGCTTGGCTGCCTTTCGGGATCACTTGACAGGTGACGGTTTTATACTCCGGGTGGCCGCCGTCCACCAGCTTGTGGAGGGCCAGGAGGCGGCGCTCGCCAGATACCAGCCTGTAGTCCGCGTCCAGGGCCGGGTCATAGACTACGACCAGGTTGTGGTAGAGGCGTCCCGCTACCAGGATAGCCCGTGCCAGGCTGTCCACGTCGTCCAGGCTGTACTGGTTCAGAACGTTGCGGTAGATATTGTCAATGTCAATTTCCTTTGTGCGGAAACGTGCGGAGGGCGTGGCCTTTACGCCCGCCTTGCTGGCGGTGTTCAGCCCGTCCAAAATGCTGCGCCCTGTCATGCTTTAACCTCGCTTTCATCATTCCAGGCCATGACCTCATAGGCCAGGGCCTCGTAGTCTTTCGCCACGCCGCAGCGCGGGCTGTATACGGGCAGCGGCAGCGCCGCCGCCGTGTAGGATTCCGCAATTACAGAGCGGCGGATCGTCGCCAGCGTGACGCGGTGGCCTAGTGTGCGTAAATGCGCCATGACGGCCTTGTGGGTGTTGCTCTTTCCAAACATAACCGGCAGCACCCACAGTTCCAGGCCGTCGTTTAGCTGCCGCAGTTCCTCCAGCTGTTCATGGACGCGCAGGAGGCCGTCCACCTCAAACCCGCCGGGCTTTACGGGGACGATCCAAAGGTCTGCGGCTACCAGGGCGTTTAATACGGCCATGTCCAGCAAGAGGCCGCAGTCTATGACGGCGTACTTGTAGACGCCGGAGACGGCGGCCAGGCGCTCCTGGAGGCGGTGTACCTGGTCGTTTACCATGTCGGCGGCCACGTCCATGTTTGCGTCCATGAGGGCCGCAGACGCTGCCACAACGTCCACACGCACCGCCGGGGCCTTTTTCTTCGGCTGCCATTCGCGGGCCTGTTTGAGGTCGTCCACGCTGGCGGCGTCGGTGTCCGGTTCCAGCAGCTTCTCCACGCCCCAGGCGGTGGGGTCGTATGCTCCCATGATCTGGGAGGCGTTGCCCTGTTGGTCGGCGTCGATCAGCAGCACCGGGCCGTCCAGCTGGGCCAGGTCATAAGCAAGCGTGGTGGCCGTGGTGGTTTTGCCCGTGCCGCCTTTCTGGGCCATGATTGCAATAATTTTCACGTTTCTGTCCTCCTTTGCTCTTTCGGGTGGGTTTGGCCGGGGCGCAGCTTTATGTAGGCGTCTATGGTTTCGATTGCCTCCTGGGCAGAGTAGCAGACGGCCACGAAATAGCCCGCGCGGGCCAGCCGTTCCAGCCATTTCTCCTGGGCTGCGGTGGTTTTGTTCGGCTTTACTTTCATTTCGACGCGGAGGCCGTGGTATATGCCTTTCGGGCTGTCCAGGATCAGGTCGGGGACACCTGGCCGCAGTCCCAGGCGTTGCTGGCGGGCTGCCTCTGCCTTGCTGCGTTTGCCCTCGTTGGGGACGTGGTAGAGGTTCAGCAGTTCCGGGTGGGCGGGAGACATAAACGCGGCCCACTGGATCACGACCTCCTGTTCTCCGTCCTCCGTTCGTTTCTCGCATTGCTGGCGCATTGTTTGTTTTCGGCTCCTTTCGGCTCATTTTTCCGCTTTTTTGAGTGTAAAAACCTCTGTTTAGTTCACAATACAGGCGTGGGCCGGACACGCTATCCTGTCCTTTGTTCCTATCGGCTGCAATATGGCCGTTTCCCAGCCTGGCGTGGAGTAGTCCACGGACACGACGGCAAAGCGGCGATATTTTGCCAGCTTTCGCTGGATCACGTCCGGCAGCTGTTCCAGCAGTTCCGGCTTGCCCGTGATCGTCACCAGGTCGCCCGGCTGGCAGCGTTCGCGCAGCACGGCGCGGAGGTAGAAATAGCCGTTTATACCATTGTGGCGGGCCTCTGCGACCTCGCACCAGTAGAGCGGGTATTTTTTCTCCATTGTGGCGAACATATCCGCCGGGGCTTTTGCCAGTGCCTCGACCTTGCGGCGGCCAAAGGCTTGATGGTTTTTGTGTTCCACCGGGCGGCGCAGATTTTTGGAGGCCGTCCAGCGCTTCTTGTGTTTTATGTCCTCGGTGTCGCTGGCGTGCGGTTTCGTGATGTAGTAGGCCAGGCCGGAGAGGCCGCGCTCGTCCAGGGTGAGGTATTCAACAGTGTTTTTTCTGCCCAGGCCCCAAAGCTCTATAACTTCATCCATAGGCAGCCCGCCGTCCAGTACCAGGTGGTAGTGGGTGCGGACGCGGCGTCCATTCTTTGTCCAGTCTGTGACGTACACATAGCGCGCTGGCTCCAGGCCGCGTTTTTTGCGGCGGTAGTTTATGCGCTTGATGTAGTTCTGAAACAAGTGGAGGGCGTCCTCCATTGTTTGCGGTTCCTCCCTGGGTAGGCAGGTGAGCGTCACCCAGTAATCGTCTGGGCCGAAATTCTCATTGATCCGGCGCTCACACTCTTTGCGGCTGTTGCGGTCATTGAGGTTTCGCTGGGCCTCTCGGTTGCTGCGGTCTTTCGGCAGGGTTCCGGGTAGGTGGGTAAAGTCCGGGAAAATCTCGACGTCAAACTGGTGGCCGTGCTTTACGGTTTTAGTTGCATAGACGACGCGGCGCTCCCGGTCTATCATTTCCTGGACTTGTTGCTCTGTCAGCTGATCCAGGGGCAGCTCGTAGGCGCTCTCGTAGTCGTAGGGTTGCCACTTCCCGGCAGAGGGGCGGCGGCCTTTCTGTTTCTTTGGCTGGATAGAGAGCAAGCCCTGGGCGGTGGTGAGGTTCTGCTCTGCCGCGCCGCCCTTTTCCGTTGTGGCTGCGGCCAGGTTCTGCCGGGCGGCTTGTCTGCCATTCTGGGGCGCTGCGCCCCCAGCCCCCAGCCTGGGCTGTGCTGCTTTTCTTGCCATAGTGCGATAGCTGCCTTTCGTCGAAACATTAGTACCTATCACAAAGGGCGTTATAGGGGCCTTTCGGCCCCTGGTTTTGCGGTTGACGTGGCGGCGCTACCGTGTTATATTTTTAGTAGGCCGCAGCGTTCCAGCGTTGCGTCCGCCCTTATGATGCTGGGCCAGTGTCGGTTTCCAAGCCGTTAGACACTGGCCCCTTTTTGTTCTTTTTCAGATTGTCCATGTAGCCGTCGGCGGCCTTTGCGCGGGCCGCCGTCTTTTTGAGTTCATCCCGGCAAATTCCTATGTACCAGTCCTCAAAGGCCCAGCGCACGGCGTCGGAGGTTTCCGTGTTGCCCGTGCGGATTTTCCAGCCCTTGTACGCTTCCAGGGCTGCGCCTGTCAGCGGCACAAGGTAGCCGTAGTGTGCCGGGTGGCTCCATGGCGCGCTCTTGTCTTTGCTGTGGTCGATCTGGCCGCCGTCAAAGGCGCGGCGGCGCTTTTCCTCCCAGCGGCGAAGCCAGGCTTTGCTGTCCTGGTTCCGCTGCCAGTACGGCCTCATGCGCTGCGCGCGGCCTGGATCGGCTGCACGTCAACGGACACGCGGCAGCCCTCACGGTCTGCCAGGATGTGCGCCAGGGTTTTATAGAGCTTTTCAACATTTAAGCCTTGCATGGTTCAAACCTCCGCCCGCATTATGCGGGCTTTTTCTGTTCCGGCTGATCTGCCGGGGTGGTGGCGTTGGCGGTACAGTTGGCGCGGGCTACCATGTAGCCCAGGACAAACTGCTGCGCCTCGTAGGACAGGCGGGAAAAGTCCCGCACCGTGGCTTGCACGATTTCGCGCTTGTTCATTCGTTGCTCCTTTCGTTTTTGTCATACCAGCCCGCCATATTGCCGCCGCTGTCTCGGCAGGGTGTAGCGCCGCTGGGTAGTTCGGTTGGTGTGCGGCCCGTGTGCAGCGTGTACAACTGCATGGGCTGCGCGTTGTGTTCGTCCGGCTCGCCCCATGCGATCACGTGGGCCAGCTTGAAATATTCCGGGCTTTCGCCTGCGGCTGCATAGGCCCGGCAGTCCGTGCGCTGGCCCCGGATCATGCCCAGATAGTCGTCGATAGCCAGATAGAGGCGCTGTCCGTCTGCCGTGATCGTGAGCCAGTCCGCCAGCTCCACGCCGTTCTCCAGCATATAGCCGGGCATGGTCTTGTCATTCTTCGCGCCGTGGGTGATTACGTAAAAAAGCACTGCAAACGTTGCGGGCTGTTCCTGCTGGAGTGCCGGAGCGCGCAGACACTGTGCAAAGTTCGTCATTTTGCCGCCTCCCGTTCCCGTGCGTATTCGCGGTAGTCGCCCCGGATCGTTTCGCGCCATGTGCGGCCCTTATCGTCGCGGTGGGTGTGGTCAAAGATCACTGTTTCATAGATCGGGAACATATACAGCAGGTCGTCGCCTGCGACGCTTGCGTGCGTCTTTTCAATGACGGCGCGCGGCAGTTTCGGGATGTTGCGGAGGTAGCAGCGCATAGTCACGACGCCGCCCAGGAATACGTCAAACTCCATGATTAGGCGCGGCTGTTCCCAAAAGCGCTGGCCGTCCGTCACCATTCGGCACTCCCGCGTGTGCGTCATTGCCCAGGCCGTGCCGTCGTCTATTTCGGGGTCGATTCCTGCCGCGCGGCATTGCTTGGCCTTGTATTCCAGTTCTGTGATCTTTTTGTATTCTTCGTTCGTCATTTTGCCATATCCTCCTAAAATTCGTTACGCCAGCCAGACGGCGGCGCACATCAAAACCAGCAGCCACACAAGGCCGCGCAATTTCTGCAAAACCCACCATAGGGCCAGCCACGCTGCCGCATCAAGCGCCAGCACGGTAAACAGGGCGCGCAGTGGTTTCTTCATTCGCTCGTTTCTCCTTTCTCCCAGCAGTAGCGGTAGCCGTCCGGCGCTATGCCTGGGCGTTTCTTACTGCGGTGGTTGCAAGTGTCCGCAATCGTTTGGCCGCAGCAAAACGCAGCCCGCCCGGCCTCGCGCGCGCTCTGGAAAATCTGCACGACCTCGCCTGTTGCCGGGTCAATTTTCAGCACGCAGCGGGCATCTATGCCGCGGTTGTGTTTCTTGCCCATCTCGCTTAGTGTCATCGGTTGCAGGTTCCAGTAGGCCCAGTTGCTTTCCAGCCCGTCCTTGTGTACTAGCCGCATATTCTGCGGCAGCCCCCGGAAATAGGTTTCGCGCATGATCGCGGACGCGGTCTTGCAGATCGTGCGGCCCTCCGGCGTGGTGAGCTTGTACTCCCGGTTTCTGCCGCGCCTCACGCCGCGCATCCGCGTGTCTTTGCTTTTTCGCCTCCGCCAGACTGTGCCGTCTATGCGGATGTAGTAGCGCCCGCCAAAGCCCGGTATATCCATCTGTTGCGGGACGTCGGCGCGGGCTGTCTTGCCGCCGTCCATGTAGCTGTCACGCGCTGGCATATCAGCCCGCCGTCTTTTCCAGCGGACACTGCGCGCACACGTCGTCCAGTTCGTCCTGGTCTTTCAAAACGTGCGGGTTCATGCAGCGCTCACAGAGCGTGGCGCGGTCTGCGTCGTCCAGCAGCTGGCGGCGTACCTTGTGCAGCATTACGGCAGCAGTGCGCAGTATGCCGCGATCTCTGGCCCGCTTGATTCTGGAGCCGTTCACAAGGTCTATCAGGTCACGCTCCATTCTTGCCAGTGCTGCGGCATCCGTGCTGGTGTTGCGCAACTCCTGCCGGGTCATATCCGCCAGCAGTATGTCGATTTTGCGCTGGTTCTCCGCGGCCAGTTCCTGGGCCTCGGCCACTATCTTTTCGTATTCTTCCATGTTTTTCTCCCTGTTTCGGCCCTCCCGGGCCATCATCGGCGGGGCGGATCAGCCCCAGACAGGCGGCGGGCTGCTGCCCCGCCGGGGTGGGTTTATTCTTTGGTGGTGGTCTGGCGTTGGAGGTAGTCGTCGCACTCCCAGACAATGCCGTGGCCGTCCGTTTTTGTCACGCCGTAGCATTGCAACTCACAATACAGGAAATACTCGCCCGTGTTGTACTGGCAGCTTTTGCAGAGGTCTTTATTTTTCATTGCGGCGGCCTCCCTGCGTGTTCTGCCGGGCTACCAGATAGCCCAGGACAAACTGCTGCATATCCGGGCGCAGGGCCTCAAATTTCTGCGCGGTTTCGCGGATCAGTTTCTGCTTTTCGTTCATGGTTTTGTTTCCTCCTGTGTTGTTACGGTCTGACCTCCAGCTCTACCACGCGCAGGGCGTCGGCTGTTTCCTGGTTGTACTTGGCAATGCGGCGGCGTTCCTGTGCCAGCAGTGCCTGGGCGCTTTTCAGTGAGGCGCGGCAGCCTACCGCGTCCCACTTGTTTGTGGCCCCCGGCTTTGTCGGCAGCACGACAGCGTGCGTGTAGCGGTGGGCCTTGGATGTGCGGATCAGTTCGCCGTCAAAATAGAATTTCATGGCCTTGGCTTCCTTAAAATTCCTGGGTTTCAAAATCGCGGAGGGCGGCGTCGGCGTCGTAGTTTTCCCGCCGTGCTTCATCGTATGCCGCCTGTGCTGCCGCTACGGCCCATTTTGCTGCGGCCACGCTCATATCGTCCGTTGCGGCGGCGATTGCCTTTAGGTCGTCCTGTCTTTTGTTATATACTTTTCTGGTGAGTTCCAGCGCATTGTTGCGGGTTTTAACTTCCTTTTTCAGCAGTTCGTGTATTTTTTCAAGTGTTGCAATAGTCATTTTCGGCTCCTTTTCCCCGGATCGCGTCCGGCTCTCGCTTTGCAGCCTTTATTCTGCTTCGCTGTTTATGTACCCGTACCAGCAGCTTTCGCAGTCGGTGAACTCCTTGCACCCATCATCGTACCTGTCATTCCATGGCGGGCATCTGAAATTCTTTTCAAAGACTTTTACCATGTTCTTTTTAATATCTTCCGATGGTTTGCTGAGCTTCATTCCTTTTGTCAATTCTTGAAAAACCGTCATTTTTCTTTCCTTCCTCCCCGTCGCGCGGGGCCTGTTTCGGCCCTCCCTGGGCCATCGTCAGCGGGGCGGATCAGCCCCAGACAGGCGGCGGGCAGCTGGCCCGCCGGGGTGGGTGGTTTACTTGGCTTCGCAGTAGGCTTTGATACTGCCGCGCACATAGACGCGGCCCCGCATAACTTCGACGGCCTCCAGCGCGGTTTCCACCAGATTGACCGCGCCGCGATCCGTGGCGCGTCCTGCCAGATATTCGGCGGCCAGCTCGTCGGTCATGGGCAGAATAAAGGCGGCTTCGCCCTGTTCATAGGTTCCGTTCTCGCAGATCAGCGCGTCGTAGGTAACTTCAATGTTTTTCATGGTGTCCTCCTCAATATTTCCATTCACGGCATCCGGCGGCCCGGATGTACTCGGTTGCGTCGTTGTCCTCGTCGGTGAATCCGAGCGGGACTTGACAGTTCGGGTCAACGCGATTCCTTGTGTGTAGGATGATCGGCTTGTATGCGACCTTCCGGCGGCTGTCCACGATTGCCAACACCACATCGGAATCCCGCTTGATGATCGGTGCATTTGCGTAGTCCAGTAGTTCCTCCATGTCGTGGTAGCCGAACGTGTTGGACAAGCAGCAGCCATACGATGCGAACGTGAATTTCTTTTCATCGACAAAAGCCCTGATCTCGGCCCGCACCAGATAAGGCATATCCGGGTCAGTGGGATTCAAGCGTCTGAATTTCCCGTTGTCGATCAGCACCTTTTGCGACTTGATGCCGTACTCGTCGGCGTCTGCAAGGTCAATCCGAACAACTGGCATCTCGTGCATATTGATCGCAATCGCGATCTCCTGTTTCGTTTCAAGCGTTTTCATTTTGTTCTCCTTTGCTCCCCGTCGCGGGGCCTCTGAAAATTTTATTTTGTTTTCGTGAGCCTTAACTCCGTGAATATTATATTCTGCTTAGTGTATTTTGTCAACGTATTTTCTTAACTTAGTGTAATTTTTGGCTTTATGCACAATGTCTTAGTTTCGTTTTTGTTTAACTTAGTCAAAATTGCAGCCTTATAGGCCCCGTTGACAGCTATTTCTGCACGAGTTATCCTGCAAAAAAAAAAACCCCAGGCGTTGCAGCGCCTGGGGTTCCCGGAGAGAAAAAGGAGAAATATATGCAGTTGAGAATGTCTAAAACATGGCCAGAGCGGAGCAAACGCCCCGGCCAGCATGAAAGGAGGTGAAAACGCTATGGGTCGGTTTATTCTTAACCTGCCGGACGAACAGATTCTGCATGATCTTGCTATTTCTCTTATGCAGTCTCGTGGCGTCCCAGACGACGCGGACGCGCTGATCGTTGCCTACAATGAGGCGGTGTCCGATGTCGTGGAGGCTTACAACAGTTAAGGGCCTTTATTCTTTGGCTGGCGCGGCTTTTGCTGCGCCAGCCCTTTGTTTAGAGGTGTACGTCGGCCACGGTCTGGGTGCGCGTCGCGCTCATTGCCTCGGCCTCAATGGTGTATTGTACCATTTGCAGGATGGCGTATGCTTCACGCAGCGTCATGTCGCCGCCCGTCTTTTCTTTGAGGGTGTCCAGTACCGCCTGGACGATCTCGCCGTTCTTGGCTTTGATCTGTTCGCGGTCTTTGGGTGGGTAGGTGTTCAGCGTGCGCCGCACCGTGTCGGCCAGGGTGTCGCCCTCCCTGTGCGGTTCGCGGTGCGGGTCGATTACTTCCCGCTTAAAACTTTTCGCCAGTGCATACGCCTGGAGCGCGCACGCTGCCAAAGTCAGCGCGCGGGCGGTTTTTTCTTTCACGTTGGTGTCCTCCTATACTTGCGGCGGCTGCTGCGCCGCCTGGGTGATCCGCCGGGCCTCTTTTGTGGCGCGCCATACGGCCCGGCGTAATTCTTCCATTGCAAGGAAAATCTCGGCAGACTGCGGCGGGGTGATTTCCTCGTGCAGCCATACCTCAACATGAATGCGTGCGCCCTCCGTCTCCATGTTGTAGTCGTACAGGTCGGCCTGGCGGCGGCGCGTTTCCTTGCGGTTCGGCGTCGGTGCGGTGTAGCTTGGTTCTGGTGGTCTGTTCATCGTCGCGGCCCCCTTAACTCTGTATAAATTCTATTTCAAAATATTTTCTCTGTCAATCTTGACTCTGTGAAGTTTTCATGTTATTATCATGTTAAAGGAGGTTTTCATATATGGATAATATCCCCGAACGGGTCAAATTTGTTCGCAAGTCTGCTCATCTTAGCCAGGTGGAGTTTGGCGCGCGGCTTAGTGTTACAGGTAGCGCGATTTCAAACATTGAGGCCGGAACGCGGGCCATCACCGAGCGCATGAAACTGGCAATCTGCAAAGAGTTCAATGTCGATTACGGCTGGCTCACCACGGGCCAGGGTGAAATGTTCGTGAATACGGACGACGCGCTGGGCGGGATCGTTGACAGCATAATGCAAGGCGACAACGCGCTTGCAAAGTCCATTTTTAAAGGTTTCGCGCAGTTCTCGGAGGAGGACTGGGTAAAGCTGCGGGACTTGATCGACAAGTTTCTGGCCGGGGCCATTCCTGCCGAAATTATGGAGCGCTACATGGACGACGCAGCGATCCAGCGCATGGAGGGCGGCCTGGGCAAAGACAACGCCGCCTTTATGTACGGTTACGCGCTTGGCCTGGGTGAGCGTGAAAAGAAAGAAAAGGACGGCGACCAGTAAAGGCCGCCGCCTTTTTTAACCTTTTTCGTGGCTTGCCGAAAATGGTTTAATGTAGGGTGATCTGCTGCACGAAATTATACACACGCCGCAGTGTTCCCAGGTCTGCGTCGTGCAACAGCGCTTTTATTGCTTGCCAGTATTGCGCCCTGTTCATTTCGCCGTCGCCTCCTTTATTCGACTATACGCCGGGTGGAGCGGCGGCGCAATGGTTTGGGCGGTCATTTCTCAATATTGAGAAATAGGCCCGGCGCGGCTTGCCTTTTGGCTGCGCGGGGTTCATACTTACTTCAAAGGGCTATCAAATAGGGCGGTGATCCGCGTATTTGTGGCGGCTGCTATGGCCTCCAGCTGATCCAGGCGCGGCACGATCTGGCCGTTTTCAATACGGTTTAAGGTGCTGCGGCTTATCCCGGTTTTATGCTCCAGCTGTTGGAGCGTCAGCCCGGCAGCCTGGCGGGCCTCTCACACATATACACGCACCATTACCCCCTACAAAAGCAAAAGGGCCGCCCCCGTGTTGGCGCACGGGAACGGCCAAAGAACGCGCTGCACGGCAAAAACTGCCATACTTCACGCCCCACAGCACAAAGTATAGCACAAAAACGCCGCGCGGCATAGTACCTTTGTACAATTTCGCGGGGTGTTTTTTATTATGTTGTACGGTAAACCGCAAAATTATTCGTGGTATCGTGCGCGGGTGGTTCTTTATATCCGCGTTTCCACAGACGAACAGGCCCGGCACGGATACAGCCTGGGCGCGCAGCGGGAGGCGCTGCGGGAGTTCTGCGACACGTTCCAGTGCCAGATCGTGGCGGAGTACAGCGACGACGGCGTGAGTGCGCGCAAGGAAATACGACGGCGGCCTGGGCTGCTGCGCGTGCTGGAGGCCGTAAAGGCTGGCGGCGTTGATTATGTTCTTTTTATCAAGCTGGACAGGTGGTTCCGCAGCGTGCGGGAATACTACCGCGTCCAGGATGTGCTGGAGGCTGCCGGGACAAACTGGAAAGCGATCCTGGAGGACTACGACACCAGCACGACGAACGGGCGGTTAAATTTAAATATCCGCCTGTCCGTCGCCCAGGACGAGAGCGACAGAACGGCGGACAGAATAAAGTTTGTGTTTGCGGAGCGCGTGAAAAACGGCGGCGCGATCTTTGGCTCCAAATCTCTGCCGTATGGGCTGGAGGTGCGCGGCCACCGCGTGCAGATCGTGGAGGATCAGGCTGTAATCGTGCGGGCGTTCTTCGATCACTATGAGGCTGTACACAGCGCACGCAGTACGCAGGTCTGGCTGCGCGATCAGTGCGGCGTCGATCTGCCCCGTAATGCGATAGGTCGGATGCTGCGGAACGGTTTGTACTGCGGCCAGTACCGGGATAATAAAAATTATTGCCCGGCCATTATCTCCCCGGATCAGTTCCAGCGTGTTCAAGAAATCTTGGCAAGGCAGGCCTCCGGCCACACGCGGCAAAGCAAGTACAGCTATGTGTTTACGGGTCTTTTGCGTTGCCCTGTCTGCGGCTGCACCTTGAAAGCGTTCCCCCAGTTCGATCACAAATTGAACCGGCTGTATCTGCGGTATCGCTGTACGCAGCACTGGATCGAAAAGCGCTGCTCCTGGAAAACGACGCCTTGGGAGCCGCGCCTGGAGGGCTGGCTACTGGATCACGTACAGCCGCAGCTCGACGCCTATGTGGCGCAGTTCGATGTACAGGAGGCGCAGCGCCGCCAGGCTGTTGTGGATGTGGGCGCAATCCAGCGGAAACTGTCCCGGCTGCAAGACTTGTATGTGGACGGCGTTATTGACCGCGCGGCGTATGATGAAAAATACCACGCTCTGATCCAGCAACAGGACGCAGCAGAGGCTGTGCGCGCTGCACAGAGCGCCGGGCGCGATTTCGGCCCGCTGCGGCAGCTCCTGGCCGGAGACTTCCGCAGCATATACGCCACGCTGTCACCGCAGGAGCGCCACACGCTCTGGGCGTCTGTTATAGACCGTATCGTGGTAAAGGACGGGCGGTACGGCCACTTCGACCTTGATGTTATTTTTTTGCCCTAACATTGTATTAGTACATCGTGCCGCTCGGTGCCGTCCAGCCTCATGTAGAAGCTGACCGCACAGGCCGTACCGTCGTCGCCCTCGTAGTCATACATGAACAGCGAGATGCTGTCGTTATACGGGTACAGGTTGAACTTATACGCATCGCTCTCGGTTATGTTCTGGTCAAGCACCCAGTCGTAGCCATCCAGGATAGGCTCGATATGGTCATCATAGACATTGACCCACATCGTGATGACCGGGTCATCGGGCATACCGTCACGGTAAACCTCAAAGTAGTGGCTGCCGTCATCGCTCTCACCGATGTAGCCCCAGCAATCGTAGGTGTCGGTGTCAAAGTAATCACGGTTCGGTACATTCTTGTAGTTTTCCATCCGGAACCAGCCGTACCAGTTGGTGTTGCCCAAATCATCGTAGGTGTTGCCGTCGTCGTAGGTGTAGGGCGGGTCAGGCTCATCCGGGCCGTCGATCCAGCCGTCGCCGTCATATTCGTCATCGCCGCCGTCCAGCAAAGCGGGGTCGATTTCAGGCTTGGTGTCGCTGCGCTTAAAGACCATGGTCATACCGTCAAACTCAATGGTCAGCAGGTCACCCTCGCGGGTGTAGGTCATGGCCGGGGTATCGGGGTCGGTCAGCGCGTAGAAGCTGCCGTCCTTCCATTGGAAGGTGACAAAATCCTCCATGTAGGTTTCGCCGGTGCCGTCCGCGCGCAGCTCAATGTAGAAGTCCTCCATATCGACGAGGGCAAGCTCCTCCTTGGAGAGGGTGTACTCGCTGTCGGAGGCGGATTCCAGCACATAGATGCCCACATCGGTATCGCTGCCTGCGGTGGTGCCCTGGGTCATGCTGTCACCGTCCAGAGGCTGCTGCATGGTGCTGCCGGACTTGACGAAGTAGATCGTCACGCCCTGTCCCTGCACATCGTTCAGGGTCAGGATTTCGTCTTGCAGGGTGCCGGTGCAGCTCAGGCCGCCGCAATCCAGCTGGAAGACCCCGCCGTTCAGCGTCCACTTGCCGTAGGACTTAGTGCCGTCCACCGTTACAACGCACTTGCCCTTATCATTCAGGTCCATCAGGAACCCGCTGCCGAAGGCATCCTCGACCTGCGTCACGGAGCCGCCGATCTCGGCGTAGGCTGCTTCCCAGGTGCCCTGATTCGGGTCACTGGCGTTCGGCTTGCCGGTGCGGATAGAGCCGCTAATCATTGTTACGATGATCATAAGCAGGAATATCACCGGGATGGCGATCAGGATCATCCGCTTGGGGGACATTGGTGCGCGGGGGCGCTTGGGCTTGCCGCCGGGGGCCACATTGCCGTAAGGGTTGCCGCCCGTGCCGCCGGGTGGCGGCGGCGTGACAGGCGGTGCGGACGGGGGCGTTTTCCCGGCGTAAAGCGGTGTGCCTGCGCCGGTCTGCGGCGGTGTGCCGGGCGCATTGCCTGCGTAAGGATTCGCTGCGTTCGTCCGGGGCTGCGGGGCGGCAGGTGCGCTGCCTGCATAGGGATTGCCGCCGCTTGCCTGCGGCTGCGGGGGCGTCTGTACAGGCTGTGGGGGCGGCGGTGCAGCCTGGGTCGGCTGAACCGGGGGCTGGGGCACAGCTGCGGGCTGTGCGGCGGGCTGCGGTACGGATACTTTTGCACCGCAATTCTCGCAGAATTTAGTACCGGGCTTTAACTCGGCACCACATTGCGTACATGTTGCCATAGTGTCTGCCTCCTTTACAAGATAATCGTTTCAGATTTTTTTATTCGTCTGTCATTTCAAACCAAACGGATTCGTCCTTTGGCAGGTTCAGCAGGGATTCCCCGCCGATATGCCTTACATAAAAGCCGCCGTAATCGGTGGGCATCATGGCCACGGTTTCGCGCTGTGCGCGCCCTACATCCATGCGGTACAGCGAAATGCTGCAGATCCAGCCGCGGTCATCCATACCAAGGTAGGTGATGCCGCTGTCCCATGTGGCGGGCTCTCGGGTTTCGTTTCGGTATTCGCCGATGTAGAAGTTCGGCTGATCCTCGCAAATTTCAAACCAGGTACCGGTGTAGTCACTTACATACGAGCCGATCAGGCTGGAAAGTTCCATCGGGTCGGCATTGTGCATGGCCTCGACCAGGTTGAATTTTTCATTGTTGCGGGAGACAGCGTACACCGTTGTATACTCGGCCTCGAAATCCGCATCGTAAGCGGTGCCGATCTCAAACTTGACGATCTCGTTGACGCCGTACAGCGGGCCGCCGTTGGCCATGGTGCCGCACTGTGCGCCGCTGATGACGTCGATGTACTCGACATTGCCGTCCTCGGTCAGCAGGAACACATAGGGGGCATAATCCTGGCCGACACTGGTCATGAGCATCTTTACATAGTTGCCGTAGCAGCCGTTTACCGTAAACTCGGTTTGGTCGCCCAGCTCGTACCATTCCTTCATGTCTTGATAGGTAACTGCGCCGTCGGAGCTTACATAGTCGGTCAGGGCGCGCACCGTTACCTTGCCGGTGGCGGTCACATCGCAGGTAAACCATTCGTCCTGGCCGTGCAGCACCTGGCCGCTGGCCTGCCGCTTGTTGGGGTCAACCTGAACATCTGTCCAGTACATTCCCGACCCGGCGGGGGTGTACATCGGTACGGTCACGACAAAACCGTTTGAAAAATGGGGAAATATGGAGTAGTAGGTAAATACACTGTCAAGCTCGCTCAGGCTTTGCGCGCGCATCTTGTACAGCATGGCGGTATATTCGGGGTCATAGCCGCCGAAATGGACATCGAAATGCTGTGCTGTGGCGCGCTGCAGCGCGTTCAGGGTCTTTGCGCTGTCGGTGTAGCCCATGTATTCGAGCAAATCCAGATTGGTAAGCTCCTGCCCTGTGGCAAAGTTGTAATGGTAGCTGCCCACATCGTGGTTGAACAACGTGTCGGAACTGGTCACCTGCAGGCTCAGCACGGGGCCGTTCCAGTTGCTGACCCAGATGATGAAGCCGGTGTCGATGAAATCATTGCGGGAACGGGCATCCTGGGCACGCTCTACCAGATAGCCGTATCGGTAGTTGATCATCTCGTTGATGTGCTTGGCGTCCTCGGTGTCATCATCGATCTGCGGTACTTCATAAAAATAGGTGTCCTCGATGCCGTTGGGGTCGGTGTAGGTAAAGCGCTCGCTGTACAGCGGGATAATGCGGGAATCATCCAGCCTCCGGCTGCTTTGCGGCTTGACAGCGGCTTCGTCCTTTTGAACGGTCGGGGTCGTATCGTCGGACGACTCGACTGTCGGTTCCGTTATCGGGGCGGAAACCGACGGGGTGCCGGAAGATGCCGAGGCAGGCGGGGCATTGCTGCGCCCGCAGCCCGTTGTGATCAGCAGCAGGACCGCCGCCGTCAGGGATAGCAGTTTTTTCATGGTCGGTTCACCTGCCTTTTCGTTGCGGGTAGTGTGTGTCAGCGATTGCCTTAGCCAAAGGTAACGCTGTTCAGCACGGTGTCGCCCTCGGTGCCGGGGTCGATGTCTACGCCGGAGATCTTGATGGCCAGCCAGCCACCGGTGGGCATCTCGCCGTAGTATTCCGTCCACCACATACCAACGTTTTTGTAGGTGCGTCCGGCCATCTCCACGCCGCCGATGGTGCGCGTGGCAAGCTCCTCCACGTTTTCAAAGCTGTCGTAATAGTAGTTGATCTTGTCCAGACCGCTTTTCAGTTCAAAGGTTATGCGCGGGTCGCCGGAGAAGATATGGCTGGGGTCATCGGTCGGGAACAGCTTGAGATCCCCGAAGCTGGTCGAGGCGGACTTGTACCAGCCCTGATCGGGGCAGGTCACGTTGAGCACCAGCGTATAGTCTGTGCCGAATGCCTCCAGGGTCTGGGTGTTCAGGCCGGCAGCCGATGGATAATCGGGATTGTCCGCAGGAGCGGAAGCAGGGGCTGGTTCGGCGGTGGCTTCCGGCTCCGGCTCTGCAGCAGGCTCGGATGCAGGCTCGGATGCCGCGTCGGTCTTGGGCTCTGCCGGGGTCTCCGTCTGGGGTTCAACAGCCGGTTCGGCGGCCTGTGCTTTCAGGTCGGATAAACCGGAATTGACCTCTTTGGTCACATCCCCCTTGGAGCAACCGGCCAAAGCCATAAGCATCATGGCTGCCAATACGGCAGCGAGCGTTCGTTGTACTTTTTTCATAGCTGTCCTCCTTTTGGTCATAAAGTGTCCATCATAGCGCTCAGATAGGCAGGCGAGACGGAAGCGTAGACGAAATCATCGACAATATGGTCCTTTTTTGCCAGACACACGGCGGTGGCCAGCTCGGGATATTCGGCCTCATCCACAAGCAGTACCGTTTTGCAGTGCGGGCAGACATCCCGCAGGTCGTTTGCCAGCAGCAGTCTGTCCTGCAGGGTGCGCGGCGGATGCGGGCAGACCTCCAGCAGCAGGACATCCGCCCTGCAGGAACGGCATAGCTTTACAATATCCTTTGTCTTAGGACCAGCGCTTTGCACCTGGAAGTCCGGCCCGCCCTGTTTCAGTGCCATTGTCAATGCGCTCGTCATCACAGAGTATTGCGCGTCCAAAACGATCCTCCGCACGGCGTAGCCCTCCTTTCCTGCAAAGAATACGATTTGTCAATTTCATCATACAGGAATCGGACGATTTCTGCCCCCACCATTTGGATAGTTTTTTGGACTTTTTTCTGCTTTTTTCAGTACTATTGCAAAAAAGTGCAGATTACGTCATAATGATACTGGAAAGAAACAGACGGATGATCTACCCTTTGGAAAGGACAGGCACTATGACAAAGGTACGGCTTGGCAATCTGTGTTTAGCCGCTGCGGTTGCAGGGGTGATTCTCTGCGCTGTCCTGATGCGGGCGTTTTATATGCCGTATTCCGGCTTTTGGCGCACGGTGCTGTATAATATTCTGATCTTTTCCTGGGCGGTATCGGTCTGGTGGCGTATCCTGCACGCACAGACCCGCCGCTGCCTGCTGGGTGCTGCCGCCCTGATGCTGTTCTGGCTGGATATCCGCCTGATTCGCTATGACTTTGCCCAGACGCCGGAGATGCTGCGGCGATTGTGGTATGCGTACTATATCCCGATGCTGCTGATCCCGACCCTTGCACTTTATACGCTTTTCTTTTTGGATCGGGGGCAGTCCGCCCCGCTGTACAAGTACCGGTACGTGATTTTTGTATTCCCTGTGGTACTGTTCAGCCTGGTGCTGACAAACGACTGTCATCAGCTTGTGTTTGCGTTCCCACCCGGGCAGGAGGTACTGGGCAGCCCCGATTACACCTATCGGTTCGTATATTACCTCTGTCTGCTGTGGATATTTTCCTGTGCCGTGTTCACGGTGGTGTACCTTGTACGGCGCTGCCGTATTCCGCATACAAAGCGCATCCTCTGGCTGCCGCTTGTGCCGATTTTTTTGGCCACCCTCTATGCTTTACTGTACAAGCATATTTTAAATGTGCCGTGGATGCATGCGATCGCCGGTGATATGACCGTGGTGCAATGCCTGACCTTTACAGCGTCCTTTGAGGCGTGCATCCGGTGCGGGCTTATCCAATCCAATATGGGGTATGCCACGCTGTTTGAGGTATCTATGGCCAAGGGTCTGATCACGGACCGGGCGTTTGTGCCTGTGCAATGCTCCATGCAGGCAGCGCCGCTCCATGAGGAGCAGCTGCGTCAGGCGCTCACCGGCAGTGTCCAGTTGGATGCAACGACCCAGCTTCACGGCCACCCGATCCGGAAAGGGTATATTTTCTGGCAGGAGGACATCACCGAACTGGTGGCTCTGCTGGAGGAGCTGCGTCTCACGCAGGAGGAATTGCATGACATCGGGGACATCATACAGGCGGAAACAGCCCAGAAGGCACAATGGCTGAAGCTGAGCGAGCAGAACCGGCTGTATGACAAAATCGAGACCGTCACAGCCCGCCAGCTGGCACGGATACAGGAATATCTGATCGCGCTCAAGGCCACGGACGATGTCGATACCGCCCGGCGGCTGCTGAAGCACATCGTCATTTTGGGAACCTATATCAAGCGGCGCAGCAACCTTGTTTTTGTCTGCGACAAGGCGGAGGACATCGACACCACGGAGCTGCGGCTGAGCCTGTTTGAATCGGCCGAGAGCCTGCGCCTGAGTGATATACGCTGCGCCGTACAGATTGCCGACACAGCAAAGATTTCCCCTGCATCCGCCGTGGCAATCTATGACGCCTTTGAAGCCATCATAGAAGCGACCCTGCCGGGATTGCAGGAGATCCTTTTCTGCGCCGAGCATACGGCGCAGGGCTGGGGGCTGCGCTGCAGCGTTCAATGCACCGACGCGCCCGCTGCGCTGCCCGGCCTGCCGCAGATGCAGCTTGAACGGGATGATGACGGGCTTTTGTATTTCACGATGTTTCCGGCAGAAGGAGGCGGCCTATGATTCCCCGAATCTCCCGCAACGCCGTCAAGGAAGGCTTTGACACGCTGCCGGCGGCCATCTGCTACTTTGACCGCAATGGTCTGCTGCGTCTGATCAATCACAGGATGCAGGAAATCGCCGCAGTCCTCTGTGGCCGGGATCTGCAGACCCTTACGGATCTGGAGCAGGCGCTGCGCAGTCCCGGCGGCGGTGTGCGGCTACGCGATGAGGCCGCCCGCATCTACGAATTCCCGGACGGAACGGTATATCATTTCACGGTGCGCCCTGTTCAGGACAAATACGGTATACCGTACACCGAGGTGATGGCCACCGATGTCACCCAGCTGGCTACATTGCATGCTGCACTGCAGCAGGAAAACGAGCGCCTTGCCGATGCGAACCGCCGCGCAAAGCGCTTATATGACAATATGCCCGACATTGTGCGGGAGGAAGAAATCCTGAAAATGAAGATGCGGGTGCATGACGACATCGGCCATACTCTGCTTGCCGCACGGCGCGCACTGCGGCATGAGCATGACCTCGCCCGGCTCAGGAGCGAAGCTGCGAAGTGGGAAAGCTCCATCTCCCTGCTATGCCGCGCCCGGCAGGAGAATGCTGCAGAGGACCCGCTGAGCTATATGCAAAGGCGGGCGGCTGTTCTGGGTGCAGCCGTACAGTTGCGCGGTGCGTACCCTGCGGCACGCGCCACCCGCGAGCTCTACGCACTGATCCTGCGGGAGTGTACCTCCAACGGTGTACGGCATGCGGGCGCCACGGAATTGTACGCCGATTCCGAGCATCGGCCACAGGCATGGCACCTTTGCATCACGAACAACGGCGCACCACCCAAGGCGGAGATAAAGGAAGGCGGCGGGCTTTCCTCGCTCCGCCGCCGTATTGAAAAGCAGGGGGTACAGTAACCGTACATTCCCTGCCTGTATTTGTTCTGGAAGTCACCCTGCCCGATAAGGAGAGCACTAATGATACGCGTTATGATCGTTGAGGACCAAAAGCTGGTACGGAGCCTGCTTGAAAGCTATATTCAGAACGAGGACGGGTATCAGCTTGCTGTGTCTATCCCCGGCGCTGCAGAGGCTCCCATCCTGTGCGATACCGAGGACATCGACCTTGTGCTGATGGATGTGCAGACAGAACACCGCGAAAACGGCCTGGCCGCCGCCAAAAAGATACGAGAAGCGCACCCGGAAATCAAGATCGTGGTGGCGACCTCGCTTATTGACACACAGGTCTTGGCACGCGCAAAAGCCGTGGGCGCGGACAGCCTGTGGTATAAGGACGGCGATGAAGGGACCCTGATGCAGGTCGTGCGCCGCACGATGGCAGGGGAGCATATCTTCCCCGATGCACCGCCCAGCGTGGAGATCGGCACTGCCATGAGCGCCGAGTTCACCAAAGGAGAGATGAAGGTCCTGCGCTGTCTTGTGCGCGGGCTGTCCTATAACGAGATTGCAAAAGACCTCGGCATCGAGCCATCCACCGTGAAGTACCACGTCATCAATATGCTGCAAAAGACGAACCTGGAGAATAAACTCCAGCTTGCCATCGCCGCCACCGAAGCCAAATTGGTGGTGGAGTTGGCAGAGGAGTAATTTGTAGTATATAAGGCAATACCGCACAATTCCCGCCTTACGGCTTAAGCACCGCTCCGGCGGCTGCGGCACGGCATCTGCGTTGCCAAAATGCTCGATAATGTCGGGTTGCGGTACCCGCATCGTGCTTCGGGGGCAAAAGCCCCTCGCACTCTGCGACCGCTGCCCCTGCTTCGGTTCGCTGTTTCCGCCACTGGCGGCGCTCACCTTTGCAGCATCCAGTATTATCTGCGCTTTTGGCTTAGCAGCTGTCGCACCTCGCTCGCCGTATCGGCACTTAGAATTATGCGGTATTGCCTTAAAAAAATTCTGTCGCTACTTTTCCACATCCGTAGGGAACGGTCTTGACCGTTCCGAGCATTCGGACGAATCTCCCTTGTGGAATATTATTTATAGGTTTCGGAAGGGCCAAAACCGTTCCCTACAAATCATTTTATAATTGACCGCTAACATTAAAACTCCCTGTAGAGCGTGGTCACCCGACCACGCCATGGCCTGCTGTACCGCACATCAAAAATCCGCAACGAACCCTGCCTCATCCGTAAGGCGGAGTGCCCTCACCCCGCCGTTTACCCCAATTTTCCTCTATGCTAAAAAAAAATTTCGCAACAAACTACCATCAAACTTATTGTTGCCATAAACACTCTTGCAAACTTGCACTTTTTTCTATTTCAAGGCCCTGCCTCTCCCCATCGCCACTCGAACCCAGGACCCACTGATTAAGAGTCAGTTGCTCTACCAACTGAGCTAATGGTGCTTAATAAAGCAAACCCACGAACCGGGCTTTCCGCTCGGCCCGTGGGCTGCTTGCTTTTAAGAGAAGCCGGCATCTACCTATTTTCACAGGCCGTTTCCAGCCAACTATCTTCGGCACAAGTGAGCTTAACTTCTGTGTTCGGAATGGGAACAGGTGGTTCCTCACCGTCATCGACACCGGCCATACCCTGACCAACGTCAGCTTCTCTTTCTTAGAAGGCATATACCCTCAAAACTGAATATCGAACTGCTTTCAGCAAATGAAGTATCAATCGAAAATGGGGTCAAGCCCTCGACCTATTAGTACACGCTTGCTCAATGACTCACGCCACTTACACTTTGTGCCTATCAACCTTGTAGTCTTCAAGGGGTCTTACCTGATTAACTCAGTGGGATATCTTATCTTTGGGCCGGCTTCACGCTTAGATGCTTTCAGCGTTTATCCGATCCGCACATAGCTGCCCAGCTGTGCCACTGGCGTGACAACTGGTGCACCAGAGGTTCGTCCATCCCGGTCCTCTCGTACTAGGGACAGCGCCTTTCAAATATCCTGCGCCCACGACAGATAGGGACCGAACTGTCTCACGACGTTCTGAACCCAGCTCGCGTACCGCTTTAATTGGCGAACAGCCAAACCCTTGGGACCGAATTCAGCCCCAGGATGCGATGAGCCGACATCGAGGTGCCAAACCTCCCCGTCGATGTGGACTCTTGGGAAGATCAGCCTGTTATCCCCGGGGTACCTTTTATCCGTTGAGCGATGGCATTTCCGCTCACATACCACCGGATCACTAGCTCCGACTTTCGTCTCTGCTCGACCCGTCAGTCTCGCAGTCAGGCTGGCTTTTGCGTTTGCACTCTCTCTCCTGGTTTCTGTCCAGGACGAGCCAACCTTTGAACGCCTCCGCTACTCTTTAGGAGGCGACCGCCCCAGTCAAACTGCCCACCTAACAATGTCCCCCCCGCCTTGATTCAGAGGCGCAGGTTAGAATTCCAATGTCGCAAGGATGGTATCCCAACGGCCGCTCCATGAATGCCAAAGCACTCACTTCCTAGCGTCCCATCTATCCTGTGCATGCAACACCGAAACCCAATATTAGGCTACAGTAAAGCTCCATGGGGTCTTTCCGTCTTGTCGCGGGTAACCGGCATCTTCACCGGTACTACAATTTCGCCGGGCGGGCTGTTGAGACAGTGCCCAGATCATTACGCCTTTCATGCGGGTCAGAACTTACCTGACAAGGAATTTCGCTACCTTAGGACCGTTATAGTTACGGCCGCCGTTCACTGGGGCTTCAATTCAATGCTTGCACATCTCCTTTTAACCTTCCAGCACCGGGCAGGCGTCAGCTCGTATACGTCATCTTTCGATTTAGCACAAACCTGTGTTTTTGGTAAACAGTTGCCTGGGCCTATTCTCTGCGGCTCACTTTCGTGAGCACCCCTTATTCCGAAGTTACGGGGTCAACTTGCCGAGTTCCTTAACAACCCTTCTCCCGTTGGCCTTAGAATCTTCTTCCTACCTACCTGTGTCGGTTTGCGGTACGGGCACCTTAGATATACACGCAACTTTTTCTCGCCTCTCATCCAGCCGGACTTCGGTACTATATTTCCCTCGATCACTACCAGAACCAACACCTGGCTCCGACCTTCTAAAAGTGTCCCTGCGCTTAAATCTTTCGGTGGGGACGGAATCTCTACCGTCTGTGCATCGGCTACGCCTTTCGGCCTCACCTTAGCTCCCGCCTAACTTGGAGCGGACGAACCTTCCTCCAAAAACCTGAGGTTTCCGGCCATGATGATTCTCACATCATTCGCGCTACTCATTCCGGCATTCTCACTTCTGTAAACTCCACAGCCGCTTCCGCTACTGTTTCTCCGCTTACACAACGCTCCCCTACCCCGCACTAAAAGTGCAGCCTAAGCTTCGGTTTGTATCTTAGCCCCGTTAAATTTTTCCGCGCAGAGACGCTCGACCAGTGAGCTATTACGCACTCTTTAAATGAGTGGCTGCTTCTGAGCCAACATCCTGGTTGTCTGCGTATTTCCACATCGTTTTCCACTTAGATACAATTTGGGACCTTAGCTGTAGATCTGGGCTGTTTCCCTTTTGACAATGAGATTTATCTCACACTGTCTGACTCCCATGCATCAATACTCCGGCATTCTTAGTTTGATAGGCTTCGGTACCCTCTCGGGCCCTAGGCCATTCAGTGCTTTACCTCCGGATATCTAACATGAGGCTAGCCCTAAAGCTATTTCGGGGAGAACCAGCTATCTCCGAGTTCGATTGGAATTTCTCCGCTACCCACAATTCATCCGCCGCCTTTTCAACGGAGGTCGGTTCGGCCCTCCATGAAGTTTTACTTTCACTTCAGCCTGATCATGGGTAGGTCACCCGGTTTCGGGCCCATTGCACGCTACTAAACGCCCTGTTTAGACTCGCTCTCGCTACGCCTCCAGTCCTTAAGACCTTAAGCTCGCAACGTACAATCGCTCGCCGGACCGTTCTACAAAAAGTACCATATCACCCTTTGACGGGCTCTATGTGCTTGTAGGCACAAGGTTTCAGGTTCTCTTTCACTCCCCTCCCGGGGTCCTTTTCACCTTTCCTTCACAGTACTATACGCTATCGGTCACTGGGTAGTATTTAGGGTTGGAGGGTGGTCCCCCCATATTCCGACCAGGTTTCACGTGTCTGGCCGTACTCTGGATCCTGCGCAGCTGTCAGAATTTTTACCTACGTGACTCTCACACTCTTTGGTTGGCCTTCCCATGCCATTCTGTTAACTCTTCCAGTCTTAAAAGCAGTCCGTACCCCGAAAGGATTTCTCCTCTCGGTTTGCCCTCTTCCGCGTTCGCTCGCCACTACTTACGGAATCTCGTTTGATGTCTCTTCCTCGCCCTACTTAGATGTTTCAGTTCAGGCGGTTCCCTTCCAATACCTATGGATTCAGTATTGGATAATGGAGTATGAACTCCATTGGGTTGCCCCATTCAGATATCTCCGGATCAATGGATGTTTGCTCCTCCCCGAAGCTTTTCGCAGCTTACCACGTCTTTCATCGGCTCCCAGTGCCAAGGCATTCACCTTGCGCCCTTTTTAGCTTGACCGTTTTCTCAATTGATTCTCCATTTGCCAACAAGATTTTTTACCGCTTGGTGAAATTGTTCCCTAACTTTATCAGTTAGCTAATTAATTTTACTTGGGGATCTTCGTCTATCTCTAGACTCTGATCAAAATCTTATTTCGCAGTTCTATATTCAGTTTTCAAGGTACATGTCGTAAGACTTTGTGGGTTCTCCCATCACTAGGTGAACCCCGTGGTGGGCTGAAATGGACTCGAACCATCGACCTCTCGGTTATCAGCCGAGTGCTCTAACCAGCTGAGCTATCAGCCCAAATGGTGGAGATAAAGGGATTCGAACCCTTGACCCCCTGCTTGCAAAGCAGGTGCTCTCCCAACTGAGCTATACCCCCACGCCATCGCGATCGGGTGTCGCTTCTTCGTCTTACCTGAGGTTCCTTTTGCAAGGCCCTCAAAATTGAACAATAACTGAAACTTGCTTTAACCTGTCCGAAACATCCAGACCTGCTAGATCTTTCGTCTGACTCCCTAGAAAGGAGGTGATCCAGCCGCACCTTCCGATACGGCTACCTTGTTACGACTTCACCCCAATCACCAGTTTTACCTTCGGCGACGTCCTCCTTGCGGTTAGACTATCGACTTCGGGTCCCCCCGGCTCTCATGGTGTGACGGGCGGTGTGTACAAGGCCCGGGAACGTATTCACCGCGGCATGCTGATCCGCGATTACTAGCAATTCCGACTTCATGCAGGCGAGTTGCAGCCTGCAATCTGAACTGAGACGTTGTTTTTGAGTTTTGCTCCACCTCGCGGTCTTGCTTCTCTTTGTTTAACGCCATTGTAGTACGTGTGTAGCCCAGGTCATAAAGGGCATGATGATTTGACGTCATCCCCACCTTCCTCCGTTTTGTCAACGGCAGTCTCGCCAGAGTCCTCTTACGTAGTAACTGGCAATAAGGGTTGCGCTCGTTGCGGGACTTAACCCAACATCTCACGACACGAGCTGACGACAACCATGCACCACCTGTCTCGATGTCCCGAAGGATTTCACACATCTCTGTGCTATGCATCGGATGTCAAGACCTGGTAAGGTTCTTCGCGTTGCTTCGAATTAAACCACATACTCCACTGCTTGTGCGGGCCCCGTCAATTCCTTTGAGTTTCAACCTTGCGGTCGTACTCCCCAGGTGGATTACTTATTGTGTTAACTGCGGCACTGAGGGGTCAATCCCCCAACACCTAGTAATCATCGTTTACGGCATGGACTACCAGGGTATCTAATCCTGTTTGCTACCCATGCTTTCGAGCCTCAGCGTCAGTTGGTGCCCAGTAGACCGCCTTCGCCACTGGTGTTCCTCCCGATATCTACGCATTCCACCGCTACACCGGGAATTCCATCTACCTCTGCACTACTCAAGAAAAACAGTTTTGAAAGCAATTCATGGGTTAAGCCCATGGTTTTCACTTCCAACTTGTCTTCCCGCCTGCGCTCCCTTTACACCCAGTAATTCCGGACAACGCTTGCACCCTACGTTTTACCGCGGCTGCTGGCACGTAGTTAGCCGGTGCTTTTTGTTAGGTACCGTCATTATCGTCCCTAACGACAGGAGTTTACAATCCGAAAACCTTCTTCCTCCACGCGTCGCTGCATCAGGGTTTCCCCATTGTGCAATATCCCCCACTGCTGCCTCCCGTAGGAGTCTGGGCCGTGTCTCAGTCCCAATGTGGCCGTTCAACCTCTCAGTCCGGCTACCAATCGTCGCCTTGGTGGGCCGTTACCTCACCAACTAGCTAATTGGACGCGAGTCCATCCTAAAGCGAATAAATCCTTTTCCCTCAGTACCATGCGGTACCGTGGGTTTATGCGGTATTAGCAGTCGTTTCCAACTGTTGTCCCCCACTCTAGGGCAGGTTACTCACGCGTTACTCACCCGTTCGCCACTAAGCTTAAAAAGCAAGCTCTTTAAGCTCCGTTCGACTTGCATGTGTTAGGCGCGCCGCCAGCGTTCGTCCTGAGCCAGGATCAAACTCTTTATAAATGGTATTTATCACTCATAAAGTGTTAAATCAACTTCACTCAGACACAATCGCTTGCGTCCTGTATGAATTACTTGTTTGCCGATCTCTCGGCTTTGGAATTGTTTTTCGTGATTTTCCATCACGTTTAAGGTTCCACAAGTTTCAGTATTGTTCAATTTTCAAGGTCCTGCTTGCTCTCCTCTCGGACAGCTCAATCATTATATCAAAGGTCGTACTTTTTGTCAAGCACTTTTTTCGATATTTTTTTTGAGCTTTCCAAACGCCTTTTTAAAAGCTTTCCACCCGCACGCTATCCGGTTCCCCGTCACGTTTTTGCTGGTACATCGCTTTTATTTGGCTTTCGAAGAGCTGCTGTCTTGCGCGACAGCTTATTTATAATACCACACTTTCAACCATTGTCAACACCTTTTTCAAAATTTCTTTCAAGTTTTTTCAAACTTCTTTTTTAGTCCTTCCCAATATCCATGCAAGCACCCTCCGGGCCGCAGTTCGCACACCAAGCCAAAAGCAAATGTCCCCCCTGCCGCCAATAGCATCGCCAGTGCAGAATGCTGCAAATGCAGCAAGCAGCCGCCCGCAATTACTGCAGCCGGTACGCTCCACCATATACAGTAAGTCTTCAGCTTAACGGCACTCCCCTGCATCCAGCGGCAGACATACCAGTATTTCACCACCCCTTCCAGCAGCGCCTGCACACAAAGTGCATACAGCATCACCAACCGGCTGCCCCGCATAACAAACAGCAGCACCAGCATAACCCCCAGTGCAGCTTCGCGATACAGGTTATCTTTCTTTTCGTTACCCGTCATTTGCAGCACCCCGCTGCAGGGTCCAAGTGTCGCAATCAAAATAAACACCAGCGCACACCCAACAAACTGTTTGGTGTAAGGCAACAGCTCTTCCGCCAGAATCGACAGCAGCACCTGCGGATAGCCCACCAGCACAACTGCCATACTGCCGGCAAATAGCATTTGAATCCGCATAATGGACGCATAGCACTGCTTGATTCCCGCTTTATTCCCTGCATGATACATGCGCGAAAATTCTGGCAGAAACACTTTTGCTGTTGGACCAGAGATGAAGTTGACAAGCTTTTTTACCATCAGCACTACACTGACAATTCCCGCTTCAAACGCGCCTGTGAAAAAGTACTGCAAAAGGATTGGCATTTGCGAAATCAACGCCTGTATCAAATCCGCCCGTTGATAGCTCCCCCATTTGCGCAAAGAAAGTTCCTTCGAGATATCCCTCCGGGGCTCTCTGTCCCGCTTTATCAGGAAAAGCACCAGGATTCCCGCATATTGTATCACATACAGCGCCAGCAGTGTGCCAAGCGAGAGCCTTTCCGTTTTATATAAAACCAGTGTTCCCAATACAAGGAACAGTCTTCCCAGCACATACTCTCCGAATAAGGCACATCCTGGCTGGCCTTGCGCCATCATTGTGCTGCTATGGTCCATTACCAGAAGTTCCATCCCGGTAATCAGTGCTATGACCGTGTAACCGCCCCGTCCTTTTTCCAATGCCAGTACCAACGCTAATGTCGTCAGGACTGGCAGCACATAACAGCTGTAATATTTTGCCTTGAACCGGCGCAGCTCTGTTCCCTTATTTGATAAGTAAAAGGTATTGCATTTCGTAATACCAGAAAACAATACCCAGTACACAAGATCCGCCGCACTGACCCAGGTAGAGTAAGTTCCGTATCCCGCAAGGCCCAGCATTCGGGTGATCATAACCTGCAGCAGCACTTCCAGCACTGCACCAAGCCCTTTTAATATTACACTAAGTAGAAAAACGATACTCAAAATATTTTCTCCATACCAGAACTATGCTGCCCAGAAAAACTGATACGGCATCGTCCCGCCAATATTATTTATCAGCAGCCGCAAAACATATTGGAGGCCCGCCGCCACTGCCAACCATTGGATTGTCGCAGCCCGTCTGCGCGGGCAGTTTATATACTCCAACATGCGTGGAAGCAATACGATCATGTACGGCCCAAACAACGCAGCCATCCGCGCCGCAGAGGCTAGCCCAAGGTTCAGCCCGTACAGCGAAAGTGCCGCCATTGTGAGAAATAGTCCCTGCGGTTCCTTGGATTCCAGCTTTTTGCATTCCTCTGGTGTCATTTTGTAAAGAACAAAGGCAACCAGCAGAGCATAAAACGCACCAACCGCAATGGATTCCATTCTGCTGTTGCTCTTCGTAAAATATTTTGCCAGCGCATAGGGCAGCAAATTTGCCACGCGCCCCGCCACAGCCGGATATGCTGCGCCCAAGATGCAAGCTGCCATGGTACAGTACAACACATGGCGATATTTCCACCGCCGGTTCACCAACCAATACAGTGGCAGAAAGACCACTGCACTTTTGTGGAACGATACTGCCATCAGAATTTGCAAAAAGTACGGCGCAAGTTTTCGCTCCTTGATCCAGTGGAATGCCGTATAACCCAGTAAAATTGCAATCGCATTGCGGGCCACATTCATTTCTGTCTGATAAACACCCAGCGTAAGGTAAAGCCAGATACTCAGCATAGCATTGGGGGATTCCCGCCGCAGCCAGCGGTAAAGCAGCGCTATAATCAGCGCACTGTTTGCCACTGTAATCCACTGTGGCGCAGGCAAATAAATGCTGAGGAGCTTATTCAGCAGGCGGTACCCAGGTTCCAAGTCCAATTTCCATGTCCGGCGGGGCGTTGGGTAAAGCTGGGCGTTAAACAGTTCTTTCCACGAAATCTGTGGGAATTGTTGATAAATGCAGACATAATACTTGGTATCCACACCAACAGTCTGTGCCCGCATTGCCATAAAAAACCACAGCACCACACAGGACATGGCCAGTGCTACACGCTGCGCGCTCCTGCCCTGCCGCCGTGCCAACACGCAGAGGCGCGCCGGGTAGGCAAGCAGCAGGCAAAGCACAAGGTAAACACTCATTTTTTCTATCATGCTATTTCAAAACAGCGCCAGCCGCACCTGGTAGACGGCCGCATTGACGCTGGCCGGCAGCAGTGCCGCGCACCAAAGGCCCACACGCAGCAAAATATTTTGCAGGTTCGGTCTGCCTTTCCAACTGCTCAGCGCCTGCTTTGCCTGGTGTTTCTGCCCTGCAATCAGGCTTGTATAAATATAAACTGTCATCTTTAAATCGTATTTTCTCTGGATCGCCGCAATCTCGGCCTTGCTATGGTTCGGATTTTTCAGTTCCTCTTCCAAATCCTGCATAAATGCCTTGGCGTGGGCCACTTTTACCCGTGTTCTGGCGTTGGCTTCTGCCCCACGGTTATAATCCACGCAAACACGGGAGGCATAGGCAACACACGGGTTATTTCTCGCCAATCGCGCCCAAAGATCCAGATCTTGCCCGATTTTTTCACCCAGCCGGAACTCACCCGCCGCCAACAGTGCCGTGCGCCGCACCGTTGTGGCGGAGGTCCAGACAAAGTCATAACCCTTGCCCAGTGTTTCCCAGTAGCTAGGCAAACAGCCATTCGCCTGCGGCAGTCTGCGCGATTCCTTGCAGCGGCCATTGGCGTAGATAATACGGTAGGCCGTAACAAAGATATCACTTTGGGGATATTTCTGCACGATGGTTTCGATATTTTGCAGATAATCCGGATGCCAGGTATCATCAGCATCCAGAAAGCAGATGTACTCCCCCGCCGCCAGCTCAATGCCCTTGTTGCGTGCAGCAGATACGCCCTGGTTCACCTGCTGTACAACCCGGATCTTATCCGAACGCACCTCTTTGCATGCCTGCAAAGAGTGGTCCGTTGAACCATCATCCACCACGATCACTTCATAATCAGGGAATGTCTGTGTCAGAACGGAGCGCAGGGTGCCGGCAATGTAATGCTCCTTGTTGTAAAGCGGAATCACCACGCTGTATTTCATACACAGCCCCCCCACATTTTCACTATCTTTTATGATTTCATAAGGTGCTCTACGTATATCTTAGCAGTTTTCTTAAACGATGTATAGATATTTTTGGTATATTTATAAGTGTTTTTTCTGATTTTTATCTAAGGCAACACCGCACAATTCCCGCCTTGCGGCTTAAGCACCGCTCCGGCAGCTGCGGCACGGCATCTGCGTTGCCAAAATGCTCGATAATGTCGGGTTGCGGTACCCGCATCGTGCTTCGGGGGCAAAAGCCCCTCGCACTCTGCGACCGCTGCCCCTGCTTCGGTTCGCTGTTTCCGCCACTGGCGGCGCTCACCTTTGCAGCATCCAGTATTATCTGCACTTTTGGCTTGGCAGCTGCCGCACCTCGCTCGCCGTATCGGCACTTAGAATTATGCGGTATTGCCCTAAAATATCAAAAAATCATATTTTTGCCAGAATAGGCAAACTTCATTTCGGCTGCATACACACAGTCAAAAGGTTATCACATCTTCCCGGGAATTTCCATCAAGCTGCGTATTGACTATCGAGCTTTAAAAGAGTACGATAGTGCGGACAAGATGAAGGAAGGGATTTGTATGGAAGTTAGTCTTTTGCTGATGGAGCAGATTGCTCAACTATTCATTGTCCTGCTGATGGGGTACATTGTGGTCAAGGCCAAATTGCTAAAGCCCTCTGACAGCAAGGTGCTCTCTGTTGTTTTTGTGTATCTGATTATGCCTTGCGTAGTTCTGAATGCGTTTCAGATTGATGATACTCCTGAAATTCGTGCCGGGCTTCTGTATTCGATGGCGATTGCCGTGGGGATGCACGTTGTCTTTCTGGCGTTCGATACAGTGATACGCAAGCCGCTGAAATTGGATGCAGTCGAGAGAGTCAACATCATCTACAGCAATGCGGCAGCATTGGTTATTCCGTTGGTACAAGCTTTACTTGGCAGTGAGTATGTTGTATACTCTTGCGCCTTTGTCATCGTGCAGTTGATTTTACTTTGGACCCACGCAAGCGCCTGCCTGCAAGGGAGTACCAAGTTGGAATGGAAAAAGATCCTGACCAATGTCAACCTGATCGCGATTGTGGCAGGAGCGCTCTTGTATCTGTTACACATTTCTTTGCCAGCGCCAATCGTGAGCACACTCAGCAGCGTAGGAAATATGATTGGACCTATGGGAATGCTGCTGGCCGGCATGGCAATCGCAGAGGTCCCGCTGAAAAAGGTGTTTTGCACACTGCGGAACTACCTCCCTGTTGTGCTTCGTCTGCTGGTGGTTCCTGTAATTGTTCTTTTATTGCTCCGGGTGGTACATGCAGCAGGTTGGATTTCCGATGGCAAGGCAATTTTGATGACAGTTTATCTCTCTGCCATCACACCCTCCTGTGCAACTGTCACTTCCATGGCTCAGCTGTACAATCGTGATGCGGCACATTCAAGCGCACTGTATGTTCTCAGCACGCTTTTGTCAATCTTCACCATGCCGCTGATGATCGGTCTGTTTGAAGTACTGATTTGAAATTTCTCATACAAAAAGCCCCTTCCCGCTGCATTCACAGCCGGAAGGGGCTTTTCTATCGTGTATTCAGTCTGCCGCAGGGTACCTACGGCAATCGTTGGCAGTTGTTATTGCTCAACAGGGATTGCCTGCTGCCCGCCGGAACCCGGCGCACGCAGTAACATTTTGCCAACTGCTAATTTCACGCTATTTTGTTGGGAAGATCTCTATTACAGCTCAGCGAAGTACTTAATGGTACGAACCATCTGGCTGGTGTAGGAGTTCTCGTTGTCGTACCAAGAAACGACCTGAACCTGATAGGTGTCGTCGTCGATCTTAGCGACCATGGTCTGGGTGGAATCGAACAGGGAGCCGTACTTCATGCCGATAACGTCAGAAGAAACGATCGGATCCTCGTTGTAGCCGAAGCTCTGGGAAGCAGCAGCCTTCATAGCAGCGTTGATAGCTTCCTTGGTGACATCCTTGCCCTTAACGACAGCAACCAGGATGGTGGTGGAGCCGGTGGGAACGGGAACGCGCTGAGCGGAGCCGATCAGCTTGCCGTTCAGTTCGGGGATAACCAGGCCGATAGCCTTGGCAGCGCCGGTGGAGTTAGGAACGATGTTCTGAGCACCAGCACGAGCGCGGCGCAGGTCGCCCTTACGCTGCGGGCCGTCCAGGATCATCTGGTCGCCGGTGTAAGCATGAACGGTGGTCATGATGCCGGAAACGATCGGGAAAGTCTTGTTCAGGGTGTCGGCCATAGGAGCCAGGCAGTTGGTGGTGCAGGAAGCAGCAGAGATAACCTGGTCATCCTTGGTCAGGGTCTTCTCGTTGACAGAGTAGACGATGGTCTTCAGGTCGTTGCCGGCAGGAGCAGAGATAACGACCTTCTTAGCGCCAGCAGCGATGTGAGCCATGCTCTTCTCTTTGCTGGTGTAGAAGCCGGTGCACTCCAGAACAACGTCAACGCCGATCTCGCCCCACGGGCAATCCTTAGCGTCCTTAATGGCATAGATCTTGATCTCCTTGCCATCGACGATGATGGAATCCTCGGTAGCTTCGACGGTGTGCTTGTTCTCACCGATCTTGCCCAGGAAAGAGCCCTGAGCGGTGTCGTACTTGAGCAGGTGAGCCAGCATCTTGGGGCTGGTCAGGTCATTGATGGCAACAACTTCGTAGCCCTCAGCCTCAAACATCTGACGGAAAGCCAGACGGCCGATACGGCCAAAACCATTGATAGCAACTTTAACAGCCATAGTAAAATCCTCCCAAAGATTTTATATTCGGAACGGGGTTAAACCCGCCCCACCCAAGCGGCTTATTGCCGCTTTCCGGTTTGATTCTATTGTACCCCATTCCTGCCAAAACTGCAAGAGGGGCTGTTATTATTTTAACGCAAATTGAGCAAAAATTATGTTTTGGGCAAAAAAAGCAGCGGTTTTCAACGCCAATTTGGCGTATTGTCAATAACTGTATGGCCTTTGGCGGTATTTTTCGGGCATACTATCCTTGCCCCGGCACCGCGCCGGGGTAAATGCCACAGGTTTTGCCCCATTTATCACCACACGGAGGCTGCTGCCATGGTTCCACCTTCTGCACGTTTCCCCACCCGGCGCGCCGCCCTGGCGGAAGAAGCCGCCCGCCGGGCGCTGGCCGGGCTTGGGCCGGAGCTGGTTCTGCCGCAGCTGCGGGCGCAGACCGTGCAGGAGCTGCTGGCCCAGCCGGGCGGTGCGGGGTGCGAATTATGCGGCACGCTGCAAACACTGACCGGGGCACTGACCCAATGCGTGCGCCGCCGCCCCGGCTGGCTGTACGCCATGTTCCCGTCGGGGATCACCTGCCCTGTTCCAGCGCGCCCGGCGCTGGTGCAGGCCGCCGTCCTGGAAGCCTTGCGCCCTGTCTTGGCCTGCGGCGGGCAGGCGGTGCTGGAAGTAAAGCCGCGTTCCCGCGCTGTGCTGCTCTGCCTGCGGGGCGGTGCCCCCGCCGGGGTGCTGCCGCTGTGGCAGGCGCTGGCCCGGCAAAGCGGCGGGGCTGTGGTGTTTGACAGCGGAGCACAGTTTGCCGCGGCTGCATTTTTGCCCCTTTGTCCCGGCTGCCGCATACAAAAATCCCCCAGCACGCAGGAGCTGCTGGAGGATCGGTTCAGTCTGCCTTATCTTTTTTTGTCGGGTTACTGCGCGGGGCCGTGGTAAGCATGGCCGCCAGCCCGCACAGGCCAACGCAGCCCATGGCCAGGCTGGTCAGCAGGGTTTGTTCAGAGACGCTGCCGCGCACCAGCTCAAAGATGGCCTGCGGCAGTTCGTGGCAGGTTGCAAAGTAAAATGCCAGGCTGCCGTACTGCTGCACCGTGCAGCCATAGGTACCGCCGGGAACATACAGCAGCTTGCACAGCATTCCCACACAAAGCAGCGCGCCCAGCGCCCCCAGCACCCGGAAGGTACAGCCAAGCCGCGCCGATGCCGCCGGGATGATGGAAAACCGCTGGATCAGCACCCACAACAGCGCCGCCGTAGGGATCAGGCACTGCACGGCGTTGGGCGGCATGGCGGTTCCACGCCCTTCCGGGGTCGAAAGAACCCGCCAGCCCATAGCGAAGAACCACACGCCCGCCGCCGTCAGCAGCACCATGCTGGGCCACACCACTGCGGCGCTCAACAACTGCGAAAGCCCCGCCAGTACCAGCACAGTCCCCGTTACCGCCATCATAACACCCAGCAGGCTTTTTCTGCCGGGGGCAATTTTTTCATCCGCCCTGCGGCCCATCACAAGCAGCGCCGCCGCACCAACCAGCGCGGTCCCCCAGCGCGCCGCCGAGGGTCCCACCGTGGGGAAACTGGTTTCCGGGTCCGTAAACAGCGCCAGATCCACAATGCGCAACGCCAAAAACACCAGGCACAGCGCTACCGCCGGCCACGGCGAATATTTGTTCTTTGATTTTTTCATAGGACAGCCTTTCCCGCCGGGCATAAATCCCCCTTGCGGCGAATACAATGGTAACAGGCTCCGGGGTCAAGATGCAAGACAAGCCCCGCCAGTGCTATTTATTATACGGTTCTCCGCGGCAAAATGCAAGGTTTTGCCGTGCGCCGCACCTGCCGGAATGGAGGGATCTGCCGTTTTGAAGCGCACGCTGCTCTGTGCCGCCCTGCTTACCGCGTTAAGCACTGCGGTGCCGTTTCTCTGCCTGCTGTTCCCCAGTGTTCCGGTACAGGCTGCCCCCACGGTTACGCCGTCCGCCGCGCCTACTGCGGCAGCACAGCCGGAAAGCACTGCCGCGCCTTCCGCTGCACCCACATTCCCCCAAACCATCACCCTGCATGATGAAGCCAGCGATTCCGACTTCACCCTTTCCGCTGTGGATTTTATGGTCGGTGCTGCCGCCTGCGAGATGCCCGCAACCTGGCCGGATGATGCCCTGTTGGCCCAGATGGTTGCCAGCCGCAGCTATGCGTTGTACTTATCCGCTCAGGGGCAGAGCTTTACCGCCAACAGCGCTTTGTGCAGCGGCTGGACCAGCAGCGAGGTTCTGCAAAGCCGCTGGGGCATTGATTACGCCGCCAACATGCAGCGCCTGCAATCTCTTGCCGCCCGTACCGGGCAGGCGGTGCTTTTGTACAACGGACAGCCTGCCGCTGCCTGCTACCATGCCATCAGCAGCGGCCACACCGAAGCCAGCCAGAACGTGTGGGGCGGCCAGCTGCCTTACTTATGCGGCGTGGATTCCGCATGGGATAAGTTTGCCGATGGGTACGAAGTGACCATTCAGTACAGCGCCGAGCAGGTACGTACCGCGCTGGAAGAATTGGGCCTTACCCCCGATGATTCCCCCGAAAGCTGGGTCGGTGCTTCCACCTGGGACAAAGCCGGGTATGTGCGCACGCTGGAGCTGTGCGGCCAAATGGTGAGCGGGCTGGAGGTGCGCAAGGCCCTTGATTTGCGCAGCACCTGCTTTGCCATTGCCTGGCGTGGCGGGCAGTTTGTCATCACCACACGCGGGTACGGCCACGGGGTTGGCCTGAGCCAATATGGCGCTAAAGCCATGGCCGAAGGCGGCGCGGGTTGGGAGGACATTTTGGGGTACTATTTTCCGGGAACGGAAATTGCAAGTTAGGAGTTAGGAGTTTTCTCAATCATTAGAAATTAGGAATGAGGAATGAGCAATGAGGAATCGGAGGTAGAGATTAGGCATTATCTTTTATTCTTTAGCCGCAATCTTCACCATTTCTGTAGGGAACGGTCTTGACCATTCCGGAAGCAAAATTGTATCCGTCATATTCTTCCCTATACAAAAATCACCACGCCCGCAACTGGTCTTTGGGACCGGCTGCGGGCGTGGTGTATTCATCTTATTATAATGTGAACGGCGCTATCGCTTATCAGCCCAATGCCTGGATAGACTGGTTGATGTTGGCGATTTTATCTTCGCTGGCGGCGAGCTTGGTGCGGGTTTCGTTGACCAGCTTTTCGGGGGCGCGCTCCACGAACTTGGGGTTGTTCAGCTGGTTGCGGAACATATTGGCTTCTTTCTCGGCCTTTTCCAGCTCCTTATGCAGGCGCTTGAGTTCCTTTTCGCGGTCGATCAGCTCCATCATGGGGATAAAGCCGCGGGCGGCCGGGGTAACAACGGTCACAACGCCATCGGTGGTGCCGGTGTACTTTTCGGTCAGGGCAACATCCGTTGCAAAGGCAAAGCGTGCCAGGTAAGCGCCGCCTTTCTGGAAGGCTACCGGGTTGGCAGTCTCGATGGTCATGCTGGTCTTTTTGGCCGGGTGCACGTTCATATCATTGCGGATGGTGCGCACTGCCTTGATGTAGTCCATCAGCACCTCAAAGTCGGCACATTCCTGCGGCCAGGCGGTCATCTTGCCGGCGTCCGGCCATTCCTGGGTCATGATGGTCTCGGCGCTGCCGGGCAATGCCTGGTAAATCTCCTCGGTGATGAACGGCATAAAGGGATGCAGCAGCTTGAGTGCCTTATCCAGCACCCACACCAACACCTTGCGGGCGGTGTCTGCCTGCTGGGCGTCCTCGCCGTTCAGGCGGGACTTGCAGATTTCGATATACCAGTCGCAGTAGATATCCCAGATAAAGTTTTCCACCTTTTCGGCAGCCAGGCCCAGCTCGTACTTATCCAGGTTGGCGGTCACTTCGGCGGCGGTGCGTGCCAGTTCGGAAAGCACCCACTTATCGCTCATATCCAGCAGTTCTTCGGCGGGCATGCCCGGCTCAAAGTCCTCCGGCAGGTTCATCTGCACAAAGCGGGAAGCATTCCACAGCTTGTTGGCAAAGTTGCGGCTTGCTGTCACTTTCTCATCGCTGTAGCGCATATCGTTGCCGGCGGTAGACCCCACCATCAGCATCATGCGCAGGGCATCGGCGCCGTACTCGTCAATAACTTTCAGCGGGTCAATACCGTTGCCCAGAGATTTGGACATCTTGCGGCCCTGGCTGTCACGCACAATGCCGTGGATCAGCACGGTGTCAAACGGTGCCTTGCCGGTGTAGGCCAGGCCGGAGAAGATCATGCGGGAAACCCAGAAGCCGATGATATCATAACCGGTCACCAACGTGTTGGTGGGGTAGAAGTAGTTGTAATCCTCGGCGTTCTCATTCGGCCAGCCCAGGGTGCTGAACGGCCACAAAGCAGAGCTGAACCAGGTATCCAGGGTATCGGGGTCCTGGGTCAGGTTGGTGCTGCCGCAGTGCGGGCAGGCTGCGGGGGCAGACTTGGCAACGGTGGCTGCACCGCAGTCAGCGCAGTACCATGCCGGGATCTGGTGGCCCCACCACAGCTGGCGGCTGATGCACCAGTCGCGGCTGCCGCGCATCCAGTTCAGGTAGTTCTTGGTAAAGCGGTCCGGCACAAACTTGATCTCGCCCTTTTCCACGCTCTCAATGGCGGGCTTGGCCAGGGGTTCCATCTTGACAAACCACTGCTTAGACACCATGGGTTCAATCACGGTATGGCAGCGGTAGCAGGTGCCGACCTCATGCTTCAGCGGCTCGATCTCTTTCAGGTAGCCGGCTTCCTGCAGGTCTGCCACAATGGCCTTGCGGGCTTCGGCGGCGGTCATGCCGGCATACTTGCCGCAGTCCAGCACGTCCGGCTCATCGGCGGAAGCATGGCCACTGGCTTTCAGGGCATCGGCGGCAGCCTTATCATCAGCGCCGGTCATGTGGCCGTCATAGGTCAGCACGCGGATGATGGGCAGGTCATGGCGCTTGCCGACCTCAAAGTCGTTGGGGTCATGGGCGGGGGTGATCTTCACAACGCCGGTGCCTTTTTCCATATCGGCGTGCTCATCGCACACGATGGGAATCTCTTTGTTCAGCAGCGGCAGAATGACATGGCAGCCGTGCAAGTGGGTATAGCGCGGGTCCTCGCCGTTGATGGCAACGGCGGTATCGCCCAGCATGGTTTCGGGGCGGGTGGTGGCCAGTTCCAGCATCTCACCGGTCTCCTTGACTGGGTACAGCAGGTGCCAGAAACTGCCGTCCTTCTCCTCGTATTCCACTTCGGCGTCAGAGATGGAAGTGTTGCAGTGGGGGCACCAGTTCACCATGCGGTTGCCGCGGTAGATCAGGCCCTTATCATACAGGCGCACAAACACTTCTTTCACGGCGTCGGAGCAGCCCTCGTCCATGGTAAAGCGCTCACGCTGCCAGTCGCAGGAGCAGCCCAGCTTTTTCAGCTGGCTGACAATGCGGCTGCCATAAGTGTTTTTCCATGCCCAGGCGCGCTCCAAAAAGCCATCGCGGCCCAACATTTCTTTGGTCAGGCCCTCCTCGCGCATGGCGGCAACCACCTTGGCTTCGGTGGCAATGGAAGCATGGTCGGTGCCCGGCACCCACAAAGCGGCATAGCCCTGCATGCGCTTGTAGCGGGTCAGGATATCCTGCCAGGTTTCGTCCATGGCGTGGCCCATGTGCAGCTGGCCGGTAACATTCGGCGGCGGCATTACGATGGTGAACGGTTTTTGCTGCGGTCGATCTGGGTGTGGAAATAGCCCTTATCGCACCATTCCTGGTAAATTCGATCCTCTGTGCCTTTGGGATCATACTGCTTGGCGAGTTCTTTTGCCATGATGGCCCTCCTTGATGTGCGGGACGGAAATAAAAAATCAGGCCGCCCCATGATGTTGTAAACATGGGACGGCCTGACGATGTTCCAAAACATGTTCAGTACCGCGGTACCACCCAAATTGCCTGCCGTTTTATATATGTTTTATATAAAGGTAAGCCACTTGACCGCCCGGTAACGGGGGCGAAACGAAGCAGATTACTGCGCACACGGCGGTTCGCCTGCCCTGCTTGGGGGCGACAAACCGCCGGGCACGCCCTGCCGGTTTTCAGCTGCCCCGGCTCTCTGGAAAGAACGTCTGCCCGCGGAACTCCCCCGCACTGCATTTGGTATCAATATATTACCCCGCCGCAGCGGTATTGTCAAGTGCTGTGCGGCGTACGGTGATATTTCGGCGTTTTTATGCTTTCAGAATCTGCTTGATCTGCTCCAGGTTCTCCGCAAACCAGATTCCTTCCTGCCGCTCTTTTGTCGAAAGCCCGGTTTCGATCATATGATCCAGCAGGGTTTTCAGACCGTTATAATAGCCATTCAGGTTGTACAAAATGCAGGGAGCATCCAGCTGCTTGAGCGATACCTTGGACATGACTTCGGCAATCTCCTCCAGCGTACCCGTTCCGCCGGGGAACGCAATAAACGCATCGCCCCGCCTGATCATCTCGGTCTTGCGCTCGGTGATGGTTTCCGTCACGATCAACTCCGTCAGACCGTCATATTGCAGGTCATCCTGCATAAACAGGGTGGTCTCCACGCCGGTCACGGTTCCGCCCGCATCCAGAACGCTTTTGGCAATTTCGCCCATCAGCCCGGTTTTGGAGCCGCCATACACCAGCGCGTTCCCGCTTTGGCCAATCCACTGCCCCAGTTCCTGCACTGCCCGTTTCAGCGCCGGGTCATTGCCCTCTTTTGCGCCAAGATATACCGTGATATTCATTGCCTGCTTCTCCTGTTCTTTCTGCCATTTATGGCAATACCGCATAATTCTAAGTGCCGATACGGCGAGCGAGGTGCGGCAGATGCCAAGCCAAAAGCGCAGATAATACTGGATGCTGCAAAGGTGAGCGCCGCCAGTGGCGGAAACAGCGAACCGAAGCAGGGGCAGCGGTCGCAGAGTGCGAGGGGCTTTTGCCCCCGAAGCACGATGCGGATACCGCAACCCGACATTATCGAGCATTTTGGCAACGCAGATGCCGTGCCGCAGCTGCTGGAGCGGTGCTTAAGCCGCAAGGCGGGAATTGTGCGGTGTTGCCTTATAACTCAGCGGTTCGCAGCCCCAGCTCTCCTATTCCTGCCACCCTTTCAGCCGGATTGGCGAAAGTTCCAGCACAAAATGTTCCTCTTTCACACCCGTTTCAGGGTAAAACCTTGCCTTGCACACTTCCACCCCGCCAACTGTATGGCGGTAGTTTTCCTCGCAGCTGCCCAACACAACATATTGGCAGGCGCGGTATTCCATCATTCCGTCCGCACCGGGTTCCAGTGGGGATGTTTCCAGCGGCTTTTCAATCTCCACGCCAAGCCCCGCCAGGTATTCCGCTGCCGCCGGGTAGGCTGCTTTGACCCGTGCACAATAATTTTTGCAGTCATTGCAGCTGCAAGGTTCCCCCGGCCCCATGGCCTGATAATACTGCCGCGTTTTTTCTGCATCCACGTTGATGATCGTTCCCAACCCTATCATTTTGCTTCCTCGTTAAAATATGGGGCATGCGCTTTGCAATGCCCCATGTCTTGTTTATTGCTTTTTAGTCCCGGCGGAAAATGTCGCGGGTGTATACCTTTTCTTTCACATCGTCCAGCACGCTGTCGTACCGGTTGGCAATGATTGCCTGGGACATTGCCTTGAACTGTTCCAGGTCGTTCACCACTTTGCTGCCAAAGAACGTTTCCCCATCGTTCAGCGTCGGCTCATAGATGATCACCGTTGCCCCCTTTGCCTTTACGCGCTTCATCACGCCCTGGATGGAGCTCTGGCGGAAGTTATCGCTGTTGCTCTTCATCGTCAGGCGGTATACCCCGATGGTCACCGGCTTTTCCTGTGCGGCATTATAGTCGCACTCCTCACCGTAATCATAGTACCCGGCCATGCGCAGCACACGGTCCGCAATAAAATCCTTGCGGGTGCGGTTGCTTTCCACGATTGCACCGATCAGATTTTCCGGTACATCGTCATAATTGGCCAGCAGCTGCTTCGTATCTTTGGGCAAGCAGTAGCCACCGTAACCAAAGCTGGGGTTGTTGTAATGGCTGCCAATGCGCGGATCCAGGCAAACGCCATCAATGATATCTCTGGTGTTCAGGCCCTTGCTTTCGGCATAAGTATCCAGTTCGTTAAAATAGGCCACGCGCAGCGCCAGATAGGTATTGGCAAACAGCTTGACCGCCTCGGCTTCGGTAAAGCCCATGTACAGGGTATCCACATCCTGCTTGATGGCTCCCTCCTGCAAAAGCCCGGCAAATGTATGGGCGGCTTCTACCAGGTGCGGGTCGTTGGGGTCGGTGCCCACAATAATGCGGGAAGGGTACAGGTTGTCATACAGCGCTTTGCTTTCCCGCAAAAACTCCGGGCTGAACATAATGTTCTTGCTGCCGGTTTTCTTGCGGATCTGCTCCGTGTAGCCAACCGGAATGGTAGATTTGATTACCATAACCGCATTGGGGTTCACCTTCATGACCAGGTCGATGACAGATTCCACCGCAGAGGTATCAAAGTGCTGGGTCTTGCTGTCATAATTAGTCGGTGCCGCAATCACAACAAAATCCGCATCGCGGTAGGCCGTTTCCCCGTCCAGCGTGGCGGTCAGATCCAGGTCCTTTTCCGCCAGGTATTTTTCAATGTATTCATCCTGAATGGGGGACTTCCTGTTGTTGATGCTGTCTACCTTGCTTTTGATCAGATCCACCGCACAAACCGTGTGGTGCTGTGCAATCAGGCACGAAATTGACAGACCCACATAGCCTGTACCCGCAACTGCAATTTTCATATGGTTCCCGCCTTGTTTTGTATTTTTACTTTGGGCAATACCGCATAATTCTAAGTGCCGCTCCGGCGGCTACGGCACTCAGAATTATGCGGTATTGCCTTGTACATATTTTTTTGTTTTTATTATATCATAGTCCCCGCCAAAATGAAACACCTCACCCCCGATGAACAAACCTATTTGCGTTTTGTCTGATTTTCTCTTCGCACTTGGCAACCCCATGTTTTGCGTGCTATACTGAACCCAAAGAGACAAGATTCCTATGGCAACACCGCACAATTCCTGCCTTGCGGCTTAAGCACCGCTCCGGCAGCTGCGGCACGGCATCTGCGTTGCCAAAATGCTCGATAATGTCGGGTTGCGGTACCCGCATCGTGCTTCGGGGGCAAAAGCCCCTCGCACTCTGCGACCGCTGCCCCTGCTTCGGTTCGCTGTTTCCGCCACTGGCGGCGCTCACCTTTGCAGCATCCAGTATTATCTGCTCTTTTGGCTTGGCATCTGCCGCACCTCGCTCGCCGTATCGGCACTTAGAATTATGCGGTATTGCCTTGTACATATTTTTGTTTTTATTATATCATAGTCCCCGCCAAAATGAAACACCTCACCCCCGATGAACAAACCTATTTGCGTTTTGTCTGATTTTCTCTTCGCACTTGGCATCCCCATGTTCCGCGTGCTATACTGAACCCAAAGAGACAAGATTCCTATGGCAATACCGCACAATTCCCGCCTAACGGCTCAAGCACCGCTCCGGCAGCTGCGGCACGGCATCTGCGTTGCCAAAATGCTCGATAATGTCGGGTTGCGGTACCCGCATCGTGCTTCGGGGGCAAAAGCCCCTCGCACTCTGCGACTGCTGCCCCTGCTTCGGTTCGCTGTTTCCGCCACTGGCGGCGCTCACCTTTGCAGCATCCAGTATTATCTGCGCTTTTGGCTTAGCATCTGCCGCACCTCGCTCGCCGTATCGGCACTTAGAATTATGCGGTATTGCCCTATCTGTAAAAGGTCCTGCCTGTTCTCCGCCGGATCCTTCTGTTTGCCATATGTATTTTTATTATCATTTATACAATATGTATCTTTCATAAGCTGTATTAAGCGAGGTAACCTCCATGCCTGCTTCTCACCATTCACTTTCCCTTACCCCGCTGCGGGTTCTCGCCTGCCTGGCGCTGCTTTCTGTTGTGGCAGCTGGCATTGCCATCACTGTCATTTTGTCCCAAAGCACCAACCCCATGTTTTCCATCCGGCGGGAAGTCATCGTCCCCGATTTGTCTGGCATGGACTGGCAGCAGGCCCAGGTTGAACAGAGCGCCGCCCAGCTTTCCATCGTGTGGGATACCCGCTACTCTGCCCAAGCGGAAGGCATCGTCATCGCCCAAAAGCCCACCGCGGGCAGCACCGTCAAACAGGGGCAAAAGCTCATACTGTCCGTCAGCAAAGGGCCAAACACCATCACCGTACCGGATCTGAAAAGCCAGAACCGTTCCGATGCCATCCAGACCCTGCGGGACGCCGGTTTTACCGTTTCCGTCGATTATATCCGCAACGATCCCACCCTGCAGGCCGATACCGTTATTCTGCAATCTCCTGCCGCCGGCACCGCACTGGAAGCCGGGGACTGTATTACCCTTACCGTTGCCCGTGCCGTACCAGACCCGTTCCGCCAGGTGCCGTCCCTGCTGGGCATGTCGGTCGCCGAAGCGCGCCGCCGCCTTGCCATTGTGGAGCTGCTGCCCACTCTGACCCCCTCCAATCTGACCGAGGGCACCATCACCGCGCAGGATCCCCTGCCCGGCACCCTTTTGCACCGCAACGCCCATGTGCGGCTCGTTGCAAAATAGTTTATCGTTCTATCGTTCAAACCAATTTTCTTTAGAAAAATCAAAAAAAATCCTTGACTTTCCGCTGCCGTATGCTATAATAAATGAGCACTTGAGGTTAGGCGCTCCGCCAACCGCCTGTGAACTGAATAAGATGCGCTGGTAGCTCAGCTGGATAGAGTGTCTGACTACGAATCAGAAGGCCGGGGGTTCGAGTCCCTTCCAGCGCACCAAGAAAAGCAACGATTAAACATTATGTTTGTCGTTGCTTTTCTTTTTATGTTAGGGTGTACCTGAAAAGTCGAAACTATCGCCTATTTCTACAAACGCAGCGGGATTTTGCGTTAAAAAGCCTTGGAATCCACAAAGGATTCCTGCGGCTCTTTGCCTTACATCCTGCTTGTGTTTGCGAAATATCCGTCATTTTCTTTGTTTTCAGATACACCTTAGCAAAACACTTTGCATTAGGCGCTTATTTGGCGCTTAAATCTTTTGAGGATATAATATAGGCAATACCGCATAATTCTAAGTGCCGATACGGCGAGCGAGGTGCGGCAGCTGCTAAGCCAAAAGCGCAGATAATACTGGATGTCTTATCGAGCATTTTGGCAACGCAGATGCCGTGCCGCAGCCGCCGGAGCGGTGCTTGAGCCGTTAAATTGTGCGGTATTGCAGAATGATATGCCCCCTATATAGCGAACAGTGAAATAAAACACTGAAGGCTATATAGGGGGCATATCTGTCAGGCTTTTGTGCAAATTTTTATTTGCCTATCGGCTGTCGTGTATTGCTTGAGCAGCGCCCAAAAGCCTTTTTCTAAATCATCAGGTCAATTTGTTGGCTGTTCCTCATCCTTAGGCGGGTATTTTCTGCGTAAAGCCGCAAGGGTCACCGCCGTCAACAGGCTGCCCATCAGTAAGGCAAGCAGATACCGGAACGGATGCGGGTTCAGCGGCAGCAAGAACATGCCGCCGTGCGGAGCCGGTACGGCACAACCAAACAGCATGGACAGCGCCGCCGCCAGGGATGCACCCGCCATGCAGGAGGGAATGACATGCAGCGGATCCCGCAGCACAAAGGGGACGACCCCCTCGGTGATAAAGCAGGCCCCCATCAGGTAATTCGTCATCGCGGTGTGGCGTTCTTTGGTGGTAAAACGCTCCGGGAACAGGGTTCCCGCCAGAGCAACGCCCAGCGGCGGCACCATGCCGCCCGCCATAACGGCAGCCATAAATTCTTCCTGGCCGCCGGCCAGGGCAACCGTGCCAAACAGATACGCCGCTTTATTGATCGGCCCGCCAAAGTCAACGGCCATCAAAGCCCCCAGCACCGCGGCCATCACCACGCGGCTGCCGCCCTGCATACTGGCCAACAGCTGGTATATCCAGGTATTAAACCGTCCAAGCGGCGCATTGACGAGGAATACCATCATAAAGCCGACCACGGCCAGGCTGGCCACCGGATATAGCAGTACTGTTTTGATATGCACCAATGCCGATGGCAGCCGCTTGAATGCCGTCCGCAGCAGTTTTACCACAAGGCCTGCCGCAAAGCCCGCAATCATAGCGCCCCAAAAGCCGGAGGACACCCATTCCGCCTGCGGTGCCAGCGAGGTTCCCTGGATGGCCAGCATACCGCCCGCCATACCGGCCACCAATGCGGGCAGATCCCCCACCGACATGGCAATGAACCCGGCCAGCACAACGTACATCAGATTAAATGAGGTATTACCAATCGTGCGCACCAGCATGGCAAGGGACGTTCCCCGCCCGAACATTTCTGCGCCCGCATTACCGCGGTCCAAAAAGTAGCTTAACGCAATCAATATACCTCCACCGGTGATAAAGGGAATCATGTGGGAAACGCCGTTCATCAGGTCGGTGTAAAGCTTGCGCCCAAATTCCTGCGGGGCGGCAGCACCATCTTTTGCGCTGCCTGCTTTACGGTTGCCCCCCATGCCCGGCACACTTTCATCCTCCGGTTCCAGTGGAGCTGTGCCGGACAGCGCGCGGTGCAGCAGCATTTCCGGGTCTTTCAAGGCCTGGGAAACGGGCACGCGAAGCACCGGTTTGCCCGCAAAGCGGGCGGTCTCCACGGCTTTATCCGCCGCCACAATGATGCACTCTGCGTTTTCAATTTCCTGTTCGGTCAGGTGGTTTTTCACCCCGTCTGCACCGTTGGTTTCCACCTTGATGGCAATATGCATTTCTGCCGCTTCGGCTTCCAGCGCTTCGGCCGCCATATAGGTGTGGGCAATGCCGGTGGGGCATGCCGTTACAGCCAGCACGCGGGGGGCAAGCCGCGGTTCGGTCAGCGCAGCTTCGGCCACTGCCTCAGCGCGGGCCTCACGGGCGGTCTCGCCCTGTTCCCGCTTAGCGATCACCGCCAGAAATTCTTCCGGGGTTGCTGCTTGCTTCAATTCCTCACAGAACAGCGGTTCCATCAGCAGCTGAGCCAGCCGCGCCAACACCTGGATATGCAGGTCGTTTGCACCATCCGGAGCTGCGATCAAAAGCAGCCGTACCGGGGCACCATCCAGTGCCTGGTAGTCGATCGCCTCCCGCAGCGTTACTGCCGCCAGCGCGGGCACCAGCACCGCGTTGCTTTTGCCGTGGGGAATGGCCACCCCGCCGCCAACGCCGGTCGTGCCCTGGGCTTCCCGTTCCAGCACATTTTTTTCGTATTCGCCTGCATCCCGCAGGCATCCGGTGCGGTCCAGCATGCCCACCATTGCGTGGATGGCCATGGCCTTATCCGCCACCTGCATATTCAGTGCAACGCGTTCCGGCACCAGTAGATCTGTGATCTGCATCGGTCGGCTGTCCCCCTTTGCTTCAAACATCCTATCCTGGGGCGAGCCCGAAAAGCCGAAAATACAGCCTGTTTTTACAAACACAACCGCCATTCTCTTTGTTTTCAGGCACACCCCTCGGCAGGGCTTTCCCCTGCCCATTTGCTCTTACACCCGCTGCACTGCCTCTGTGCAACGCTTGCGCAATTGTTTGCGCTTTTGCTTTAACAAAAGGCGGCTCCGCACAAGAGCGGAGCCGCCTAAAAAGTTCAAATTACTGTTGATTAGTTCAGCAGGGTCAGCTCGGTCTCAGGATCGAACAGGTGGATCTTATGCGTATCCATAGCCATGGTGACCTTGTCGCCGCGGCGGGACTTGGAGGTCGGGGCAACGCGAGCCATCAGGTTCTGGCCCTTGTAGGTCAGGTACAGATAGATCTCAGCGCCCATCAGCTCAGAAACTTCAACCTCAGTATCGATATGGCTGGAAGGATGCTTCTCCAGGAACTCTTCGTCATCCTTCATATCCTCAGGACGGATACCAACCTTCAGGCTCTTGCCAACGTAAGCGGCCAGTTTGCCATCGGCGGTCTTTTCCTGCGGCAGGGGGATCACGGTGCCGTCCAGATCGACGACATAGGTATCGCCATTCTTCTGCAGGGTGCCGTCCAGGAAGTTCATCTGGGGGCTGCCGATGAAGCCGGCAACGAAGATGTTGCAGGGGTAATCGTACAGGTTCTGCGGAGTATCGACCTGCTGGATGACGCCATCACGCATAACAACGATGCGGTCGCCCATGGTCATAGCTTCGGTCTGGTCATGGGTAACATAGATGAAGGTGGTAGCCAGCTTCTTGTGCAGCTTGATGATCTCGGTACGCATGCTGGTACGCAGCTTAGCATCCAAGTTGGACAGAGGCTCGTCAAGCAGGAAGACGGCCGGGTTACGAACCATTGCGCGGCCCAGAGCAACACGCTGGCGCTGACCACCGGACAGAGCCTTCGGCTTACGGTCAAGCAGGTGCTCGATTTCCAGGATCTTAGCAGCTTCACGAACGCGCTTGTCGATGTCGTCCTTGGGCATCTTGCGCAGTTCCAGGCCGAATGCCATGTTCTTGTACACGGTCATGTGCGGGTACAGAGCGTAGTTCTGGAACACCATGGCGATGTCGCGGTCTTTCGGGGGAACATCGTTGATCAGGCGGTCACCGATGTACATTTCACCCTTGGAGATTTCTTCCAGACCTGCGATCATACGCAGGGTGGTGGACTTACCGCAGCCGGAAGGACCGACGAAAACGATAAATTCCTTATCAGCGATTTCCAGGTTGAAATCCTTAACGGCAGTAACATTGCCCGGATAGATTTTGTAAATATGACGGCAACTAATGCTGGCCATGGGTCATTACCTCCAAATTGGTTTTTATGATTTTATTGATACGCTCAGCACGTATTTTTCTTGACAAATCTATAATAGCAGGGTACGATTGAAAAAGATATAGTACTTTATTGATATTGGAGGTCAGAAATTGATATTTGATCCAACCACCTGCTGCGCCTGCGCCGCAGTGCAGGAACTGCAGGGCGAAGCGCCGCTTACCCTTTCCGGCGAGGGCCTTTGGGCAGGGGTACTTTCCAGCGGGCAGTGCGTGCTGGAATGCCCCGGCAGCCAGAGCGCGGCGGGCTCCTCCGGCGATCTTTTGCTGGGCTTTGGCACCTTCACGCTGCGGCCCGTTACCCCCTGCCATCTGCTGTGCGTGCGGCTGACCGGGCTGGCCGTGCAGCAGTTTTTGGCCGGGCTGCCGCAGCCGCGCTTTGCGGATGGGGCTTCCTGCCCCAGTGCAGCGGAGCTGCTGGCCCGCGTGTGCGGTGCCGGGAATGCCGACGATGCCGCCAGCGCCGCCGCCCCCTACACCCTGCTGTGCGCCCTTGTCCACGGGGACGAGGAATCCCGCCGTCTTTCGCCGTTGGTAGCCCGCGCGGTGGAAGCCATCCGCGATAACTACATGGCCCTGTACGGCGTGGAAGAGCTCAGCGCCCAGCTTGGGGTCAGCAAGTGCCACCTTGTGCGGGTCTTTTCTTCCGAGATGGGCATGCCGCCGGGCCGCTTTTTGACCAGCGTGCGCATTGAAGCTGCCAAACTGCTGCTGGCCGAGCGGGAGTACAGCCTGGAAATGATCGCCGGGCTGTGCGGTTTTTCCGGTGCCAACTACCTGTGCCGCGTGTTTAAGCGGGAAACGGGTTTAAGTCCCGCCGCCTGGCGTGAAACCACCGCCCACAAAGCCGTGGTGCAAAAGCTGCCCGCCCGCAACAACGAAATCTATGTGTAAAAGCAGTTCATTTTGTATCCTTATAAGCAGTTCATTTTGTATCCTTATATAAAGAAGAAACATTTGTGTATCCAGAAACAACCTATTTCCTATCGAGACCGTAGGGGCTATGCTTCATAATAAAAGACGCTCCCCCCTGTTCGACTGTATTCCCCACTTTTTCGCGTTTTGCGTTGACTCAACCGTTCCCGTCCTATATACTGAAAGATACGGCACTTTTGCCGCCGACCGGGCCGCCCGGCTGTATCCCTGCAAGGAAAAGGAGGAGATGCCGTGATTTTCGGCAAGTACATCAACCGTTATTACCTCAAAAATGCGCCCGTGCTGCTGCTTGGGCTGCTGGCCCTTTTAATGGTTGACTATATCCAGCTGTTGATCCCCCAGTTTTACCGTCTGGTCATCAACGGGGTCAACCTGGGGCAGGTGGTCGTAAACGGCCAGACCCTGCCCTTTACCAAAGAAGTTTTGCTGCAGCACATCTGCCTGCCCATGATCTGGATCGTGGTGCTCATGGTCATTGGGCGCTTTTTGTGGCGTATCTGCTTTTTCGGCTCCGCTGTGCGGGTTGCTGCCAACCTGCGCGAGCGGATGTTTGACCACAGCCGCCAGCTTTCGCAGCAGTATTACCAGGTTAACAAGGTCGGCAACCTGATGAGCCTTTACACCAATGATATTGATACCATCCAGGAATGTTTTGGTGATGGTATCCTGATGTTCTTTGACGCTTTGGTTCTCGGCCTGATGGCCCTGTACAAAATGTGGCGCATGGATTATAAGCTCACCCTGCTGGCTTTGATCCCTGCCCTCATCATGTTCGGCATCGGCACCGTCATGGGCACCGCCATGACCAAGCGCTGGGAAGAACGCCAACAGGCATTCTCCGATCTTTCAGACTTTGCACAGGAGAATTTCTCCGGCATTGCCGTTATCAAGGCGTTTGTCAAAGAGCTGAAAGAGCTCATGGCGTTCCGCAAGCTGAACAAACAGAACGAGGAGATCAACGTCATCTACACCAAAATTGCCACCCTGCTGGAAGTGCTCGTGACCCTGTTTGTCGAATCCGTCATCTGTGTCATCCTGGGGTATGGCGGGTATCTGGTCTACCAGGGCCGGTTCAACGCGGGCCAGCTGGTAGAGTACATCGGCTATTTTGAGGCCATCGTCTGGCCCATCATGGCAATTTCCATGCTGATCGAAAAGACCTCCCGCGGCAAGGCTTCCCTGAACCGCATCACCGAGCTGCTGGACGCCCCCATTGATGTGGCCGACCGCCCCGGCGTGCAGGAGCTGCAGAACCCGCATGGCAGTGTGGAATTCCGCCACCTGACCTTCCGCTACCCGGACGGCGAATACGATGTGCTGCAGGACATCTCCTTCACCATCCACCCAGGCGAAAGCGTGGGCATTGTGGGCAAGACCGGCGCGGGCAAAACGGCGCTGGTGGACCTGCTGCTGCGCACCTACAACGTGCCGGACGGCACCCTGTTTGTAGACGGCAAGGACGTGAACACCCTGTCCATCCATTCTGTGCGCGCTGCCTGCGCCTATGTTCCACAGGACAACTTCCTCTTCTCGGATACCATCGCCCACAACATCGGCTTTGGTGTGGACGATGCCTCCCCCGAAATGATCGACCACGCCGCCAGCCTGGCCGATGTGCGAGACAACATCGTGGACTTTAAGGATGGTTACGAAACCGTTCTGGGTGAGCGCGGCGTGACCGTTTCCGGCGGCCAGAAGCAGCGCATCTCCATTGCACGCGCCCTGCTGAAAGACGCCCCCATCCTGATTCTGGATGACTCTGTTTCCGCTGTGGACACCCGCACCGAAAAAATTATTCTGGACAACCTGAAATCCAGCCGCGCCAACAAGACCACCCTGCTGATTGCCCACCGCATTTCCACGGTGGAGCGGCTGGACAAGATCATCTTCCTGGATGATGGCAAGATTGAGGCCGTCGGCCCCCACGATGAGCTGTACACCAGCTGCCCCAAGTACCGCCGCATGGTGGACCTGCAGCGGCTGGAAGATGAAGCCGGAGGTGATGACAATGCTTAATATAAACCCGCTTTTGCTGGTTGGCGGCGTCATCGGTGCCGTTACCGCGCTGCTGATTTTTGCTTACGCTTCGGTCAAAGATAAAAAGACCGCCATGGGTTTTGAGCGCACCATGGCAGACGGCGAGATTCTGCGCCGCCTGTTCGCCTATGCCAAACCGTACTGGGCCAAGTTTCTTCTGGTTCTCTTCCTGATGCTCTTCTCCATCGCTTACGACATTATCTCTCCCCTAATCGTCGGTGCGATCGAAGAACTTGTCGCCGCCGATTTTGCCCTCAGCCACCTGTTCGCTTCGGTCGCGGTCTATGCGGGGGTTCTGGTGTTCTCGATGGCAAGCACCTATTTTCAGGCGGTCATTCTGCAGCGGGTCGGCCAGCGCATCATCTCCGATCTGCGCGAGGATCTGTTCACCCACATTGAGTCCCTCTCCCACGAGCAGCTCAACGAGATCCCGGTTGGCAAGCTTGTTACCCGCGTTACCAACGATACCAACGCCATTTCCATGATGTTCACCAACCTTTTGGTGAACCTGATCAAAAATGCGTTCGTCATTTTGGGCATTCTGGTGGCCATGCTCTGCCTGAACTATGCGCTGACCCTGATGGTGCTCTGCTTTGTTCCCTTCATCGTCATCTTCACTGTCATCTTCCGCAAGTTTTCCCGCCGGGCCTACCGTAAGGTCAAGGATGCCACCACTGACATCAACACCTATCTTTCGGAGAACCTTTCCGGTATCAAGGTCACCCAGATTTTTGGCCGTGAGGACGAAAAGATGGCGGAGTTCTACCAAAAAAGCCAGACTCTTTCCAAGGTCACGCAGGAACAGATTTTTGTGTTCGGCGTATTCCGCCCGCTGGTCTACATGCTGTACATCAGCTCTATTTTGTGCCTGTTCTACCTGGGCGGCATGGGCCACCTGAACAACGTTTCTTTCCTGGGGCAGACCATCACCGGCGGCACCATCGTCACCTTCTACATGTACATTTCCAAGTTCTTTACCCCCATCCAGAACCTGGCCGAGCAGTTCAACTGGCTGCAATCCGCGCTGGCCTCGTCGGAAAAAGTCTTTTCTATTATGGACATTCAGCCCAAGCTGGTGGATGCCCCCGACGCCATTGAGCTGACCGATGTAAAAGGCGAAATTGAGTTCCGCGATGTCTGGTTCAGCTATATTCCCGGCGAATGGGTGCTGCAGGGCGTTTCGTTCCATGTTTCCCCGCGGGAAACCGTGGCTTTTGTCGGTTCCACCGGCTCCGGCAAAAGCACCATACTGTCCCTCATCTGCCGCAATTACGAGTTCCAGAAGGGCGAAATTCTGATTGACGGCATCGACATCCGCAAAATCAAAATTTCTTCCCTCCGCCGCCATTTTGGACAAATGCTGCAGGATGTTTTCCTCTTTTCCGGCACCATCCGCAGCAACATTGTCCTGCGGGAGGATAACATCTCGGACGAAGAGATCATGCAGGTCTGCCGCTATGTCAACGCTGACCACTTCATCAACAAGCTGGACCACGGCCTGGATGAGGAAGTGCGCGAGCGCGGCAACAACTTCTCCGCCGGTCAGCGCCAGCTGCTCAGCTTTGCCCGCACGATCATCCACAAGCCCAGCGTGATGATTCTGGACGAAGCAACCGCCAACATTGATACCGAAACCGAGCTTTTGATTCAGGATTCTCTGGAAAAAATGCGCACCGTCGGCACCATGCTGATCGTTGCCCACCGCCTTTCCACCATCCAGCACGCGGACAACATCATCGTGCTGTCCCACGGCAAAATTCTGGAGCAGGGCAGCCACCAGGAGCTGCTGGCCCGTCATGGGCGGTACTATCAGCTGTACACCCTGCAATACCACAAAGAACAGCTCAGTTCCTGATTTTATCTTCCATAACAGCAGTGCCCCCTGCAGCAATGCAAAGCTGCCGGGGGCACATTTTATTTTGGGCAACACCGCACAATTCCCGCCTGACGGCTTAAGCACCGCTCCGGCGGCTGCGGCACGGCATCTGCGTTGCCAAAATGCTCGATAATGTCGGGTTGCGGTACCCGCATCGTGCTTCGGGGGCAAAAGCCCCTCGCGCTCTGCGACCGCTGCCCCTGCTTCGGTTCGCTGTTTCCGCCACTGGCGGCGCTCACCTTTGCAGCATCCAGTATTATCTGCGCTTTTGGCTTAGCAGCTGCCGCACCTCGCTCGCCGTATCGGCACTTAGAATTATGCGGTATTGCCTTTGTTATTTTGCTTTTTTGTCCGCTTCGGCGGTTGTTTTGGGCTGTGCATCCGCTGCCTGTTTCAGGGCTTCCTGCTCAGAAAAATGCTGGATAATTTTATCTTTCGCCAGCTGCAAATGGCGCTTGTTGATGGCCCTTGCCTCGTCCGCATTGTTGGTCAGCAGGCAGTGCACAATATCGCGGTGCTCTTCCATCGATTCATTAAAGCGCTGGGTACTTGTCAGCGAATAAATACGGAACTGCTGGTTCAGCGAATGGATCCTTGCATACATGGATTCCAAAAGGCTGTTGCCGCACAGTTCAATCAGCAGCCCGTGCAGCTTAGAATCCATATCCGTGTAGGCACGCAGGTTCTTTTGGGCGTGCAGCCGCTCCATCTCGTTCAGGCAGTCGATCAGCTGCTGCATATCCGCCGTAGTCAGGTGGTGCTGCAGCTTGCTGATGGCGTAATCTTCCAGCAGAACGCGCAGGTCAAAAATTTCCTCAATGTCCCGCGCAGTAAACTCTTTTACAAACACACCCTTGTTGGGGATCTCCACCACCAGCCCGTCCGAAGCCAGCTGGCGCAGTGCTTCCCGGATGGGGCTGCGGCTCACGCACAGGCGCTCTGCCAGCTCGTTTTCCTGCAGCCACTGGCCGGGAGCAAATCTTCCTTCGCAGATATCATCCTTCAGGATCTGATACACCTGATTGCGGATCGTTTTGATTGGGCGGCGTTCCATAGCTCTTTCCTTCACTTTCCCTTGTGCGGGTTGGCCCCCGCAGCGCATCCGTATTAACCGGAGATATTTCTATTATTCTATCACACGTTTTGCCCTTGTGCAACGCAGTCTTCCTTATTTTTCCGCCTTTTTGCCTATATTTTTATGTGTTTCACAAAAGTTCTTCTTGCAATTTGTATAATCTATTACTATAATAAAATTGTTTTTATCTTGCCCGCCGCTTTTGTTCCGGCAGGGTATCCCATGTTTTCCTGGGGTGTATCTGAAAAGTCGAAAATTTAGTCTATTTCTTTGTTTTCAGATACGCCTTACAAAGAAAGGGTCGTGTGATCGTATGAAAATTGGTTTTATCGGTCTTGGCATTATGGGCCGCCCCATGGCCAAAAACCTGCTCAAAGCCGGCTATGACGTTACGGTGGACAGCCACTCCCCCGCCGCCGCAGCTGAGCTGGAAGCCTGCGGCGCCAAAGTAGCCGACCAGCCCACCATCGGCTCCACCTGTGATCTTGTGCTGACCATGCTGCCCAACGCCCCGCAGGTTAAACAGGTCATGCTGGGTGCAAACGGCGTTGCCGCCCACATGCAGCCCGGCTCCACCTTTATTGATATGACCTCGCTGAACCCCATCGCCAGCAAGGAGATTGCCGCCGAGCTTGCCGCCCGCGGCATCCAAATGCTGGACGCCCCCGTTTCCGGCGGCGAGCCCAAGGCAATTGACGGCACCCTTTCCTTCATGGTCGGCGGCGAGGAAGAGGTCTTCAACACCTTCAAACCGGTCCTGCTGGCCATGGGTTCTTCCGCTGTGCGGTGCGGCGGCATCGGCGCAGGCAACACCACCAAGCTGGCCAACCAGATCATCGTGGCGGCCAACATCCAGGCTGTGGCCGAAGCCCTGACCCTGGCCCAGAAAGCCGGTGTTGACCCCGACCTGGTGTTCCAGGCCATCAAGGGCGGCTTAGCCGGTTCCACCGTCATGAACGCCAAAGCTCCCATGATGATCGAGGGCAACGATAAGCCCGGCTTCAAGATTGACCTGCACATCAAGGACCTGAACAACGCCCTGGACTGCGCCCACACCGTAGGTGCCCCGGTGCCGATGACCGCCGAAGTGCAGGAAATTTTGCAGTGGCTGCACAGCAATGGCAAGGGCCAGGCAGACCACAGCGCCATTGCCCAGTATTACGAGCACCTGACCGGCATCAAGCTGGGCCGCGACCTGTAAAACCTCAAAATTCTGTTTTTATGGCGGTGCGGGCATCCCCGTGCCGCCAAAATTTTGCCGCCAATTCTGTACGTTCTGCCGATTGCTGAATGATTGATTTGCATGTTATAACAGAAATTAAAGAACCAACAAACAAAACAGAAAAGAGTGTGATCCCTATGTCTAAACTCCGCCAAGATGCTGACGCCATCATTCAGGCCGCCATCACCGCCGCTCAGCCGGACGAGGCCGTCCGCAAAGCGCTGGAAGGACGCGATTTCGGTTCCGGGCGCGTTGTGCTGGTTGCCGCCGGCAAGGGTGCCTGGCAGATGGCCAACGCCGCCAGCCGCATTCTGGGTTCCCGCATTGATACCGGTATTGTCATTACCAAGTACGACCACAGCAAAGGCCCCATCGCCAACTTTACCATCCGGGAAGCCGGGCACCCCATCCCGGACAAGAACAGCTTTACCGCCACCCAGCAGGCGCTGGACCTCGTCAGCGGGCTGACCGCACAGGACACCGTGCTGTTCCTGCTTTCCGGCGGCGGTTCCGCTTTGTTTGAAAAGCCGCTCATCCCCGCCGCGGATCTGGAAGAACTTACCCACAACCTGCTGGTCTGCGGGGCGGATATTGTAGAGATCAACACCCTCCGCAAGCGCTTTTCCGGCGTAAAGGGCGGCCGTTTTGCCCAGCTGTGTGCCCCGGCCCATGTGGTTTCCATCGTGCTTTCGGATATTCTTGGCGATCCGCTGGATATGATTGCCTCCGGCCCCGCTTACCCGGATAGTTCTACCTGTGCGCAGGCCAAGGAGATCGTGCAGAAATACCACCTGCCCATGACGGATCAGATGCTGACCCTGCTGGAGCAGGAAACGCCCAAAGCGCTGGACAACGTAGAAACCCAGATTACCGGCAGCGTGCGCCAGCTGTGCGCCGCCGCCGCTGCCACCGCCCGCACCCTTGGCTATGAGCCGCTGATTTTGACCGACTGCCTGAGCTGCGAAGCCCGGGAAGCCGGTGTGTTCCTGGCCAACATGGTGCGCTACCAGCGCACCGCGGGCCGCCGTATTGCCCTGATTGCAGGTGGCGAAACAGTGGTGCATCTGACCGGCCACGGTAAAGGCGGCCGCAATCAGGAGCTCGCCCTTGCCGCCGCTCCCGGTATCGCCGGGCTGGATGGCTGCGCGGTGTTCTCCGTTGGCTCTGATGGCACCGACGGCCCCACCGATGCCGCTGGCGGCTTTGTGGACAGCACCACCCAAGCCGCGCTGAAAGCCCAGGGCTGCGATATTTTTGCCACGCTGGCTGATAACGATGCCTACCATGCCCTGCAAAAATGCAATGGCCTGATTATCACCGGCCCCACCGGCACCAACGTCAACGATGTCTCGGTCGCTCTGGTCCGGGCGTGATGTTTCCATCGTACCGTGGAGAAACCTTGCCGATGGTGATAAACTCTGCAAATCATTTGTAGGGGACGATGCTCGCATCGTCCCGGACGGGCCTTGCCCTCTATTTCACCCCATCATCCTCCGCAAGGTAACGTGCGCACATTGTGCGCCCGGGATGCATGTTTTATGCCCGTTACATATTATAAACCAACCTGTAGGGAATGGTCTCGACCATTCCGGGACTTTGTGCTAGATGACCTAAGGCAACACCGCACAATTCCCGCCTGACGGCTTAAGCACCGCTCCGGCAGCTGCGGCACGGCATCTGCGTTGCCAAAATGCTCGATAATGTCGGGTTGCGGTACCCGCATCGTGCTTCGGGGGCAAAAGCCCCTCGCGCTCTGCGACCGCTGCCCCTGCTTCGGTTCGCTGTTTCCGCCACTGGCGGCGCTCACCTTTGCAGCATCCAGTATTATCTGCGCTTTTGGCTTAGCAGCTGCCGTGCCTCGCTCGCCGTATCGGCACTTAGAATTGTGCGGTATTGCCTTAACACATTCTCCCTGAATTGTTAATCTTTTATTGACAGCCCCACTATTCCGTGTTATACTGCCCCCAGCGCAATAAACATACTTACCAAGTATGTTTATTGCATTTGCTTTCTCCTGCAATGTCACATATAGGAATTGTTTTATTGTGTTTTTGAACATTCTGTGAACCACTTTCCTGTTGCATTGTACAAATTTGCATGTTTTTTTTTACTATTTTTGTTTAAACTATTGACTTTATCCAATCTCAAAGCTATTATCATAGTATTAAACGTATGATGTATACAATCCATATTTGTGATTTGAAACATAGAGCACCCACAACCAAGGAGGCATTTGTATGAAAACCATCTCGATTCCTTACTATACTTCCACCTTGGACCTGCATGTTGACGAAGCCAACCTGAAAGCTGTTGTCACCGCAAAAATGCACGAATACAAGGCCGGCAAAACGGAAGTAGAACTGGTTCATGAGGCATTGGAGCATCCCATTGCCTCCCCGCGCCTGCGTGACCTGGCCAAGGGTAAACAGAAAGTTGTGCTGGTCACCAGTGACCACACCCGCGCCGTCCCCAGCAAGATCACCCTGCCCATCCTGCTGGATGAGATCCGCCAGGGCAACCCGGACGCCGATATCACCATCCTGATTGCCACCGGCCTGCACCGCCCCACCACCGAGGAAGAGCAGCGCCGCATGTTTGGCGATGCCATTGTGGATCATGAGAAAATCGCCATCAACAACGCATTTGACCCGGATCAGTTCGTCCACATGGGCGTGCTGCCCTCCGGTGCAGACTTCAACGTCAACAAGCTGGCCGCTGAGTGTGACCTGCTGGTGACTGAGGGCTTTATTGAGCCACACTTCTTCGCCGGCTTCTCCGGCGGCCGCAAGAGCATCCTGCCTGGCATCTGCTCCCAGGAGACCGTCAACGAAAACCACAGCTACAAGGCCATTTCCAGCCCGTATGCCAACACCGGCGTGCTGGAGCACAACCCCATCCATGAGGATATGCTGGCCGCTGCCAAGATGGTCAATGTCCAGTTCATCTTCAATGTAGCGCTGGACGGCCAGAAAAAAATCATCGCCGCCTGGGCAGGCGACCTGGAAAAGGCCCACGCCGAAGGCGTTGCCTTTATCCGCAAATGGAGCCAGTGCCCCAGCATTACCGGCGATATCGTGGTCACCAGCAACGGCGGCTACCCGCTGGACCAGAACCTGTACCAGAGCCCCAAGGCCGTTGCCACGGCGGAAGCCTGTGCAGGTGAGGATGGTGTCATCATCATGTGCTGCAGCTGTGCCGACGGCATGGGCGGCACCCACTTTGAAAAGCTCATCACGATGGGCACCGTGGACGAGATCGACGGTTATCTTTCCAAGATCCCGCCCAAGGAGACCATTCCCGAACAGTGGTGCCCGCAGATTTATGCCCGCATCCTGAAAAAGCACCCTGTCATCCTCGTCACCACCTACCTCAAGCCGGAGGAAGTGCGCAAGGCCAACATGATCCCCGCTTCCACTCCGGATGAAGCCTTGGAGATTGCCTACCAGATGAAGGGCCGCGATGCAAGCGTTGTTGTCATCCCCGATGGCGTCAGCGTGCTTGCTGTTAAGGAATAACCGGCAAAACCGGAACCAATAGAAAAAACGCAAAAGGAGAGTGAGCGTAATGGAAATAAAGCTGGCGCTGAAAGTCAACGATAAAGATAACGTCGCCACCATTTTTGCCAATGGCATTACCGATGGTACCGAAGTTGAGATCCGCGACAAAAAAGGCAACGCTGAAACCGTTACCGTGATTGGCGATGTTCCCTATGGCCACAAAATTGCTGTGCGGGACATCAAAAAGGGCGAACTGATCAACAAATACGGCGAAGAGATCGGCATTGCCACCAAGGACATCAAAAAAGGCGAGTACGTGCATGTCCACAACCTGGACAGCATGCGCGGCCGCGGTGACTGGGCCAAAGAAGGCAAGTAAGGAGGGTAAACTGCTATGGAATTTATGGGTTATGTGCGCCCGGACGGCAAAGTTGGCGCGCGCAACTATGTTGCCGTCATCCCCAGCGTTACCTGTGCCAACGACGTTGCCAACGCCATCTGCCACCAGGTACAGGGTACCATTACATATCTGCACCATCAGGGCTGCTGCCAGATGCCCCCTGATCTGGAGCGCGTGACCGATACGCTGATCAGCCTGGGCATGAGCCCCAACGTTGGCGCTATCCTGATCGTAAGCCTTGGCTGTGAAGGCACCGACCACGAGCGCATGTACAAAGAGCTGAGCGCTACCGGCAAGCATGTGGAGATCATCCACATTCAGGAGCTGGGCGGCGTCAGCAAGGCGATCCAGCTGGGCACCGATATTGCCCGCAAGCTTGTCATTGAAATTTCCGGCCTGCAGCGCCAGCCGGTGGATGTTTCCAAGATCGTTATGGCCATCAAGTGCGGTGCTTCCGATACCACCAGCGGCATGGCTTCCAACTGTGTTATCGGCTATGTAGCCGACAAGCTGGTCGATCTGGGCGCTACCGTTATCTTTGGCGAAACGACCGAGTTCCTGGGCGGTGAGCACCTGCTGGCCCGCCGTGCCGTAAACAAAGAAGTGGCCGATAAGATCTATGAGATCGTAACCAACATGGAAAACCGCGCCAAGAGCATTGGCTGCGATATGCGCAAGGGCCAGCCCACACCGGGCAACATCGCCGGCGGTCTTTCCAGTATTGAGGAAAAGAGCCTTGGTGCCATCGTCAAGAGCGGCACCCGCCCCATCCAGGGCGTGCTGGAATACCCGCAGCATGTTACCGACCAGAAAGGCCTGTGGATCAAGGATACGCCGGGCCGTGAGCCTGAGATTTTGACCGGCATGGCTGCCACGGGCGCCCAGTTCATGATGTTCTCTACCGGCCGCGGTGCCCCGCAGGGCTTCCCCAGCATGCCGGTCATCAAGATCTGCGGCAACCCCAATACCTACCAGCGCATGGAAAATGATATGGACCTGAACGCCGGTCTGATCATTACCGGCGATAAGACCATTGAGCAGGTTGGCGAGGAAGCCTTTGCCAAGCTGCTGCGCGTACTGAGCGGCGAAATGACCAAGAACGAAGCCATCCAGTATTTCAGCGCCATTGATATCCATTGCCTCGGCCCTGTGATCTGATTCTTCTTTTGTAACTCTTCTACACATTCCGTTCCTTCCGGAGAGTCTGTTGAAGGTGCACCCGATGCACCCATGAAAAAAGTAAAGGCAATACCGCATAATTCTAAGTGCCGATACGGCGAGCGAGGTGCGGCAGATGCTAAGCCAAAAGCGCAGATAATACTGGATGTCTTATCGAGCATTTTGGCAACGCAGATGCCGTGCCGCAGCTGCCGGAGCGGTGCTTAAGCCGCAAGGCGGGAATTGTGCGGTGGTGCCTAAACGTTAAAAGCAAGGAGATGTTTTTATGAATCCAGTCATAGCCATGTTGATCGGCGTTGTCGTCATGATGGTTCTGGTTATCTGCACTAGAATGCACGCGTTCCCATCCCTGATTATTTCTGCTATCCTGATCGCTGTTCTTTCCGGCAACTACCTGCTGGTTGGCACCGGCAATGAAGGCGGCAACCTGTTAAGCGTTGCCATCAGCACCGTGACCGGCGGCTTTGGCGGTACCATGACAAGCATTGGTATCGTCATCGGCTTCGGCTGCATCATGGGTATCTTTTTGGAAAAAAGCGGCGCTGCCAAGCGTATGGCTATCACCATTCTGAAGCTTGTCGGCGTTAAGCGCGCAGACGTTGTTCTGGGCCTGACCGGCTTTGTTGTTTCCATCCCGGTCTTCTGTGACTCCGGCTTCGTCATCCTGTCCTCCCTGGCAAAAGAGTTCTCCCGTCTGACCAAGAAATCCATGGTCGGTCTGGGTGGCATCCTGGGCATGGGCCTGTATATCACCCACTTCATGGTTCCCCCCACCCCCGGCCCTCTGGCTGTTGTCAGCACCTTCCAGAACGAAGGCATCAACATTGACCTTGGCATGTTCATCATCGCCGGTCTGCTGTTCTCCATCCCCCTGTTCATCTTCTCCGTGTTCCTGTTCCGCTGGTTCGGCAATAAGTACCCGCAGTTCATCGTTCCTTACGAGATCGACCGCAGCAAGTACACCGAAGCTCAGCTGAAGGTTCTGGATAAGATCGACGCCAAGATCAAGGCCGGCAAAGAGCTGGAAAACGAAGACTTCACCGAGCTGCTCAGCACCGAAAAGCTGCCCAGCGCCGGCCTGTCCTTCACCATCCTGCTGCTCCCCGTCTTCCTGATCCTTGCTAACACCCTCGTCAGCCAGACCGCTTTCAAGGCCACCATCGTTGGCGAAATCATCACCTTCCTCGGCAACCCCGTTATCGCTCTGTTCATCTCCCTGTGCCTGGGCGCATTCCTGCTGGCCAAGGACCTGGATAACAAGACTGTTGTTGGCATGATGAACGACGCTCTGCGCGATGCAGGCCCCATCGTTATGATCACCGCCGGCGGCGGCGCCCTGGGCGCAGTCGTTAAGGCTACCGGCGCTGCCGGCATGATGGCCAACGGCATCGTGGCAATCGGCATCCCCGGCATCCTGGTTCCCCTGCTCATCGGCACCATCATGCGCTTCCCGCAGGGCTCCGGCACCACCGCTATGATCACCGGTTCTGCCATCATCGCCCCCATGCTGGTTACCCTGGGCATCAACCCCTACCTGGCCGGCCTGGCAGTCTGCCTGACCGCCATGTGTCCGTCCTTCCTGAACGATAGCTACTTCCACGTGGTTACCAGCTTCAGCGGCATGGATATCAAGACCAGCTTGAAGACCTGGACCATCGGTTCCATCCTGGTTCCCGTTTTCGGTTCCGTCATCATCTGCATCCTGAGCCTCTTCATCCACTAATTCAGCTTTTTGCGGCATGCAGTGTTCCCTGGCTGCTCTGCCGCATGGAATGTGTAGTTACAAGCAAGCAAACAGGCCCGAACCCCGGCACCGCAATGGTGCAGGCAGGTTCGGGCCTGTTTGTTTTGATTTTACTCAGATTTTGCCGTATATATTTTGTCTCTTTGGCAGTACAGGAAGCATCATAAAAGCACCGTAAGCTGCCTTATCGGCATCAGCTCACGGTGCTCTGCTGTATCTTCGTGTTATCTTGTTGTTTCCTGTTCCAGCGGGAACTTCTGTTTGTCATGCACGCTGATTTCTTTCCCAGCTGTACTTCAATCAGCTGCAGTTCGCTGTCCGCCAGAACGGTATGGCGGCAGCCGGCCTGCATCCGCACCACATCGCCCACATGCACGGGGCGCTCCACGCCGTCCACCACGGTGCGGCCTGTGCCGGAAATCACCACCCACACCTCATCGCGGTTCATGTGGCTGTGGTAATTCATGCTGTGGCCGGGGTTCAGCGTCACCTTGATGGTCAGGCTCTCGTCCTCCACATCCAGTACGCGGAAGCTGCCCCAGGATTTTTCGGCAAACATGATCTGCTGGTCGATCTTATCCACATAGGGCTTGATGTAGCTGGACTGCTCTTTATCCGATACCAGAATTCCCTCCGGGCTGGCAGAGATCACCACATCATGCAAGCCCATGGCCAGCACCGGCACGTTCAGCTCGTTCACCACATGCACGTTGGTGCAGGTATCGTTCATCATGGCCTTGCCCACGCTGGGCTCGCCCATCGCTTCGGTCAGGGTGTTCCAGGTGCCAAGGTCCTTCCACTGGCCTGCAAACCGCATAACCTGGATCTTGGGTTCCTTTTCCACCACAGCATAGTCAAAGCTGATTTTGTTCAGCTCGGCATATTTATCAAACAGGTCCTTATAATCGGTAAAGTCGATCAGCTCATGGGCCTTATCCAGCACATAGCGCAGCTTGTAGGCAAACACGCCGCCGTTCCACAGCGCCCCCTGGGCGATGTAAGCCTTTGCCGTTTCGGCGTCCGGCTTTTCCTTAAAGGTTGCAACATCGCTCACGGCGCTGCTGTTTTTGGGGATAATATAGCCGTATTTTTCGCTGGGGTAGGTCGGCTCAATGCCCATCAGCACCAGGTTGGCTTCGCTTTTGGCAGCCTGCTCACTCAAGGCTTTCAGTGCCTCAAAGTAGTCATCCTCCACATAGGGGTCCACCGGGCAGACCACCACCGGCTCCTCCGGGTCCACGCCCTGCACATCGGCCAGATAGGCCGTTGCCAGCGCAATGGCGGGGAAGGTATCGCGGCGGCACGGTTCCACCGAAATGCCCACTTCCTCCCCCAGCTGGTTGTGGATGGCGGAAACCTGGGTCTTGCTGGTGGCAATGGTCACAGTCGCCCCTTTGTCTACCTGTTTGATCTGGCGGTACACCCGCTGCACCATGGATTCATAGCTTCCGTCCGGGCACTTGAAAATTTTAATGAACTGCTTGGAACGGATATCGTTGGATAGCGGCCACAGGCGCTTGCCGGACCCGCCGGAAAGCAGCACAATATTCATAATAGTTTCGCCTTTCTCAGCGCTCAGCACGCATGGGGTTATTCAAAAAGTCCTCATAGGCAAGGCGCAGGCCGTCCTCCAGCTCGGTCTTGTAGGTCCAGCCCAGGCCCGTTGCCTTGGAAACATCCAGCAGCTTGCGCGGTGTTCCGTTGGGTTTGGTGGGATCCCACTTAATCTCACCGGTATAGCCCACAACCTTGGCTACCAGCTCGGTCAGTTCCTTGATGGTCAGCTCCTTGCCGGTGCCTGCGTTCACCGTTTCGTTGCCGGAGTAGTTGTTCATCAAAAATACGCAGAGGTTTGCCAGATCGTCCACATACAAAAACTCGCGCAGCGGGCTGCCATCGCCCCAGCAGGTCACGCTGGTCACCCCGTTGACCTTTGCTTCATGGAAGCGGCGGATCAGCGCGGGCACCACATGGCTGTGGGTGGGATGGTAGTTATCGTTGGGGCCGTACAGGTTGGTGGGCATCACGCTGATGTAGTCGGTGCCATACTGGCGGTTCAGGAACTCGCAGTATTTCAGGCCGCTGATTTTAGCCAGAGCATAAGCTTCGTTGGTTTTTTCCAGCTCGCTGGTCAGCAGGCAGTTTTCCTTCATGGGCTGCGGTGCCATGCGCGGGTAAATGCAGGAGGAGCCCAAAAATTCCAGCTTTTTGCAGCCGTTTTTCCATGCGGAATGAATCACGTTCATTTCCAGCGTCATGTTGTCATACATAAAGTCCGCCAAAGCGTTCTGGTTGGCAACAATGCCGCCCACCTTGGCTGCGGCCAAAAAGACATATTCCGGCTTTTCGGCGGCAAAAAATTCTTCCACGGCATCTTGGCGGCACAGGTCCAGCTCTTTATGGGTCCGGGTAATGATATTGGTATATCCCTGGCGTTCCAGTTCCCGCACAATGGCGGAACCTACCATACCGCGGTGGCCTGCCACATAGATCTTAGCGTTCTTTTCCATCATAACAAATGGCCTTCTTTCTTATTTTACAACGCCTTTTTCCAGGTATTCTTCCAAGTTGCAGCGGATGTTTTCCTCTGCGCGCTCTACAGCTACTTTTTCCATGTCATGCTCCACCATGATCTTGACCAGTTCCTCAAAGCTGGTCTTGGTGGGGTTCCAACCCAGTTCCTGGCGTGCCTTGGTGGGGTCACCCCACAGGTTGACCACATCGGTGGGGCGGTAGAAATCCGGGCTTACCTCAATCAGCACCTTGCCGGTCGCCTTATCAACGCCCTTTTCGTTCATGCCCTCGCCAACAAATTCCAGCTCAATACCGACATAGTGGAACGCCAGCTGGCAGAATTCCCGCACGGAATGCTGCACGCCGGTGGCGATGACAAAATCATCCGGCTTATCGTTCTGCAAAATCAGCCACATACACTCTACATAATCCTTGGCATAACCCCAGTCGCGCAGGGAATCCAGGTTGCCGAGATAGAGCTTGTCTTGCTTGCCCTGCTTGATGCGGGCGGTGGCCAGCGTGATCTTGCGGGTCACAAAAGTTTCGCCGCGGCGCTCGGATTCATGGTTGAACAGAATGCCGGAGCAGCAGAACATGTTATATGCTTCACGGTACTCCTTGGTGATCCAGAAACCGTACTGTTTGGCCACCGCATAGGGGCTGTACGGATGGAACGGCGTTTTTTCGTTCTGGGGCACTTCCTCCACCTTGCCGTACAGCTCCGAGGTCGAAGCCTGATACACCCGGCAGGTATCCGCCAGCCCGCACAGGCGCACGGCTTCCAGCACGCGCAGCACGCCGGTAGCGTCCACATCGGCCGTGAACTCCGGAACATCAAAGCTGACCTGCACATGGCTCTGGGCCGCCAGGTTATAAATTTCGTCCGGGCGCACCGAGCCGATCACAGCAACCAGGCTCATCGAATCGCCCATATCGCCGTAATGCAGGTGGAAATGCGGGTTGCCCTCCAGATGGGCAATGCGTTCACGGTAGTCAACGGAAGAACGACGGATGATGCCATGTACATCATAGCCCTTCTCGATCAAAAACTCTGAAAGGTAAGAGCCATCCTGGCCGGTAACACCGGTGATCAATGCCTTTTTCATAAAAAATGCAGCCTCAACTTTCCTTTTCTATCATCATGCGCCGCCGGTCTGCCGCAGCATGGGCGGGAATGTAAATTCAGCTTTCAGGGGGCTTTGCGCAGCCTTGCCCTGTATTATATTAGTATACCCTGTTTTGCGTTTCTGCGCAAGTATACGCTGTATCCAACCTGTCGCCTGCCCTTGATTGACCTGCCCCGCACCGCAGATTATAATTATAAGGGTAATATTTCATTATCCGGGCCGCTGCCCGTTCAAGAAAGCTGGAATCACATGCAGGATCTCAAACACGTTTTTTCTTACTTAAAGCCCTACCGGCGGGATTTATTCCTTGCCATCGGGCTGGTTTTTGTGGAATGTATTTTTGAAATGGTCATTCCGATGCTGATGTCTGACCTGGTGGACCAGGGCGTGCCCAGCCATGATATGCAGGTCATTATGCTGCAGGGCAGCAAGATGATCATCTGCGCTGTGCTGGCCCTGATCACCGGCCTGCTGTACGCCAGGTTCGCTGCCCGCGCCGCCAACGGCTTTGCCGCTGCTCTGCGCGAAGCTGAGTACCGCAAGCTGCAGCAGTTCGACTTTGCCAACCTGGACCATTTTTCCACCCCGTCCCTCGTTACCCGCATGACCACCGATGTCACGGTCATGCTCAACGCCGTGGCCACCGGCCTGCGGCCTTTGGTGCGCAGCCCGGTCATGCTGTTCATGGGGCTGGGCATGGCGTTCTTGCTCAATGCCAAGCTGACCATCGTTTTCCTTATTACAACGCCCATCCTGGCCGCTATTCTGGCCTGGATCGTAACCAAGGTCGGCCCGCTGTATGACCGCCAGCAGACTGCTGTGGACCATCTGAACGGCCGCGTACAGGAAGCCTTAACCGCCATCCGCGCCATCAAAGCGTTTGTGCGCGGCGATTATGAGAATGAGCAGTTTGAAACCGTCAATGACGAGCTGGCCGCCGCCAGCACCAACACCTTCCGGTATGCCGTGCTCAACCTGCCCGCGTTCCAGGCCGTTATGTACACGGCCATTGTCTGCATCATGTGGTACGGCGGCAATTTTATTCTGACCGACCGGATGACGGTCGGCGAGCTGACCGCCTTTTTGAGCTATGTTCTGCAGGTGCTCAACTCGGTCATGATGTTCTCCGGCGTGTTTTTGCAGCTTACCCGCTCCCTGACCAGCGCCCGGCGCATCCGTGCCGTGCTGGAGGAGCAGCCCGCGCTGGCCACCCCGGCTGACCCCGTTGCCGCCGTTGCCGACGGCAGCATTGATTTTGCGGACGTCAGCTTCAAATACAGCGCCGCTGCGGCCAGGGATGCCCTTTCCCACGTTACGCTGCACATTCCCGCCGGGGCAACGGTGGGCATTATCGGCGGCACCGGCGCGGCAAAAACAACGCTGGTACAGCTGATCCCCCGCCTGTACGATGCCACCTCCGGCACCGTCAAGGTCGGCGGGCAGGATGTGCGCCGGTATTACCTTGCTGCCCTGCGGGATGCTGTGGGCATTGTGCTGCAGAAGAACCTGCTGTTCTCCGGCACCATCCGTGACAACCTGCGCTGGGGTGATCCCAACGCCGATGACGAAACCCTGTGGGCCGCCTGCCGCACCGCCTGCGCCGATGAATTTTTGGAGCGGATGCCGGACGGCCTGGATACCGATATGGGCCAGGGCGGCGTGAATGTTTCCGGCGGGCAGAAGCAGCGGCTCTGCATTGCCCGCACCCTGCTCAAGCACCCCAAAGTGCTGATTTTTGACGATTCCACCAGCGCCGTGGATACCGCCACCGAGGGCAAGATCCGCCATGCGCTGGCCGCCCTGACCGATGTAACCAAGCTCATCATTGCCCAGCGCATCACCTCGGTGATGGATGCCGACATGATCGTGATTCTGGATGACGGCAAAGTTCACGCCGTGGGCACCCACAAGGAGCTGCTGGCGAATGACACCATCTACCAGGAAATTTATGCATCCCAGATGAAAGGAGATGACGCGGATGGCAAAGGCATTCAGCGGTAAAAAGCCGCAGCATTTTGGCAACACCATCCGGGTATTTTTGAACTACCTGGGCCGCCACAAGTTCATGCTGGGGCTGGTTGGGGTGCTTACCGCTGTCAGCGCACTCGCCAACCTGCTGGGTACCTACATGATCAAGCCGGTGGTCAACGGTATTCTGGAAACCGGCAGCATTCCCGGCCTTGTCCGCGGTGTTGCCCTGACCGCCGCCATCTACGCGGTGGGCGCGCTTTCTACCCTGGGCTACACCCAGACCATGGTGCGCGCCGCGCAGAAGGTCTTGCATGATATCCGCCGGGACCTGTTTGCCCACCTGCAAACGCTGCCCCTCTCCTTTTTTGACTCCCGCCGCAACGGCGAACTGATGAGCCTGTTCACCAACGATGTGGACACCATCTCGGACGCGCTGAATAACAGCTTTGCTCTGCTGATCCAGAGCTTTATCCAGGTGGTGGGCACGCTGGTTCTGCTGTTTGTGCTCAACTGGCGGCTTTCGCTGCTGGTCGTGGTGGGGTACGCCGTCATGTTCTGGTACATCCGGTTCAGCACCAACCGCAGCCGTTTCTTCTACGCCCGCCAGCAGCAGGCTCTTGGCGATCTGGAAGGCTATGTGGAAGAGATGGCCGCCGGGCAAAAGGTGGTCAAAGTGTTCAACCATGAGCAGACCAACCTGGAAGGTTTTCAGGCATTGAACGCCCGCCTGCAAAGCGCCGGAACCAGCGCCCAGGGGTATTCCGCCACCATGATCCCCGCCGTTGTTTCCATCTCCTACATCAACTATGCGGTCATTGCCGTGCTGGGCGGGCTGATGGTTATGAACGGCCAGTCCAGCCTGGGCAGCCTGGCCAGCTATCTGGTGTTTGTGCGCCAGTCTGCTTTGCCCATCAACCAATTCACCCAGCAGGGCAACTTTTTGCTGGCCGCCCTTGCCGGTGCCGAGCGCATTTTCAATGTGCTTGACGAACAGCCGGAAACCGATGCGGGTACCGTCGAGATCGTTCGTGTGGAAAAGTCTGCGGACGGCACCCTTGTGCCCAGCGCCGGCGGCCGCCGCACCGGCCTGTGGGCCTGGCGCGACAGTGCCGACCCCGCCGCCCCTCTCGTTCCCCTGCGCGGGGATGTACGGTTCCGGGATGTCAGCTTTGGTTACATTCCGGGCCAAACCACCCTGCATGATGTTACGCTGTACGCCAAACCGGGGCAGAAGATCGCCTTTGTCGGTTCCACCGGCGCGGGCAAAACCACGATTACCAACCTCATCAACCGCTTTTATGATATCACCTCCGGTACCATCACCTATGACGGCATTGATGTGCGCAAGATCCGCAAAAGTGATCTGCGCCGCAGCCTTGGCGTGGTGCTGCAGGACACCCATCTGTTCACCGGCACAGTGGCGGATAACATCCGCTTTGGCAAACTGGATGCAACCGACGAAGAGATCATCGCCGCCGCAAAAATTGCCAACGCGCACTCCTTTATCGAGCGCCTGCCCCAGGGGTACAACACCATGGTATCGGGCGATGGTGCCAACCTGAGCCAGGGCCAGCGCCAACTGCTGGCCATTGCCCGCGCTGCTGTGGCCGACCCGCCGGTGCTGATTTTGGACGAAGCGACCTCCAGCATCGATACCCGCACCGAAGCTCTGATTGAAAAAGGTATGGACCGCCTGATGGAGGGCCGTACCGTCTTTGTTATCGCCCACCGGCTTTCCACCGTACGCAATTCCAACGCCATTATTGTGCTGGAACACGGCGGCATTGTGGAGCGCGGCAGCCATGATGAACTGCTGGCCCAAAAGGGCGAATACTACCAGCTGTACAACGGCATGTTTGAACTTGCATAAAATTCCTGCCAAGAAAAGTTCACATCCTTGTGGTAGAATAAATATTATGATGTTCAAGCAATATCGCCCATGGAAAGGGGACTACCCATGTCGCAGATGACAAAGCGCGCACTGGAAGCTTCGCTCAAGGAACTGCTGCGCCACAAACCGCTGGACAAAATCACGGTCAGCGACTTGACCGACCACTGCGGGGTCAACCGCATGACCTTTTATTACCACTTTAAGGATATTTACGACCTTGTGGAATGGTGCTGCGAGGAGGACGCTGCCCGCGCGCTGGCCGGGCAGAAAACCTATGATACCTGGCAGCAGGGCTTTTTGCAGATTCTGGAAGCCCTGCGGAAGGACAAAGCGTTTTTTACCAGCGTCTACCGTTCCATCAGCCGCGAACAGCTGGAAAATTATCTCTACCGCCTGACCTATGACCTGATGATGGGCGTTGTGGAGGAGCGCGCCGCCGGTATGACGGTTCGCCCGGAGGATAAAGAGTTTATTGCCAACTTTTATAAGTTCGCCTTTGTGGGGCTGACACTGGACTGGATCAAAAACGATATGCGTCAGGACCCCGCCCAGCTGGTGGAACAGCTTTCCACCCTGATTCACGGTGATGTGACCAAGGCGTTGGAAAAATGCCGTATTGATAAAAGCTGATGTACATCTTGCGTTAAGGGCCAAACCATGAAATGCACGATCTGCGAAAAACTAATGTAGGCCGCCATGGCCCCCACCATCTTCCGCTGTTTTCCCGCCCCTGTAACAAAAACTTCAAATTTTATACAAAACAGCCGCCGTGATAAAAATTTAATCACAGCGGCTGTTTTGCTGATTGTGAGCCCTGCCTCCGCTGGTTATACTATAGACATTCCAAAAGGAACACCCCAGATAAACAACAGCAAACAATAAAACCAACGCAAGGAGGCTTTTTTATGTATTATTCCAGCGGTAACTATGAAGCTTTTGCCCGTCCCGAAAAACCGGAGGGCGTTGACCACAAGAGTGCCTACCTTATCGGCAGCGGCCTGGCCGCGCTGTCCGCCGCATGCTTTATGGTGCGTGACGGCCAGATGAAGGGCGAGCACATCCATGTGCTGGAAAAGGACCCCATCCCCGGTGGTGCCTGCGATGGCTACAAGTACCAGGACATCGGTTACGTTATGCGCGGCGGCCGTGAGATGGACAACCACTTCGAGTGCATGTGGGATTTGTTCCGCTCCATCCCCTCCATTGAGGATGAGAACGTCACCGTGCTGGACGAGTATTACTGGCTGAACAAGCACGATCCCAACTACAGCCTGTGCCGCGCCACCGTCAACTGCGGCGAGGATGCCCACACCGATGGCAAGTTCGGTCTGTCTGACAAGGGTGCCATGGAGATTTTGAAGCTGTTCATGACCCCGGACGAGCAGTTGTACGATAAAAAGATCACCGACTTCTTTGATGACGAAGTCCTGAACACCAACTTCTGGCTGTACTGGCGCACCATGTTCGCCTTTGAGAACTGGCACAGCGCCCTGGAGATGAAGCGCTACCTTCAGCGCTACATCCACCACATCGGCGGCCTGCCGGATTTCACCGCCCTGCGCTTTACCCGCTACAACCAGTATGAATCCATGATCCTGCCCATGGTCAAGTACCTGGAAAGCTATGGCGTGCAGTTCCATTACGGCGTCAAGGTGACCAACGTTGCCTTTGACTGCGCCAACGGCAAAAAGCAGGCCACCCGCATTGATACTCTGCGCGACGGCCACGAAGAGTGCATTGACCTGACCGAGAACGACCTGGTGTTCATCACCAACGGCGGCTGTGTCGAAAACTCCACCATTGGCAGCCAGACCACCGTTGCCCCCCTCAAGTTTGATCTGAAGGAAGGCGGCGGCTGGGATCTGTGGCGCAAGATCGCCGCCCAGGACCCCAGCTTCGGCCACCCGGACAAGTTCTGCTATGACCCGGAGCTGAGCAACTGGATGAGCGCCACCATCACCACGCTGGACCAGCGCATTGTGCCCTATATCAAAAAGATCTGCAAGCGCGATCCCTTCACCGGCAAGGTCGTCACCGGCGGCATTGTCTCCGTCAAGGATTCCAGCTGGCTGCTCAGCTGGACCCTGAACCGCCAGCAGCAGTTCCGCGACCAGCCCAAGGACCAGCTCTGCGTTTGGGTGTACAGTCTGTTCAGTGATAAGCCCGGCGATTACGTCAAGAAGCCCATGCGCGAATGCACCGGCGAGGAGATCTGCCAGGAATGGCTGTACCACATTGGTGTACCAGTTGACCAGATCGAGGATCTGGCTGCCAACAGTGCCAACACCGTGCCCTGCATGATGCCGTATATCGACGCTTTCTTTATGCCGCGCGCTGCCGGCGACCGCCCGGATGTTGTGCCCGAAGGCGCTGTGAATTTCGCTTTCATCGGCCAGTTTGCCGAGACCAAGCGCGACACCATCTTTACCACCGAGTATTCCATCCGCACCGGCATGGAAGCGGTTTACACCCTGCTGAACGTTGACCGCGGCGTACCGGAGGTCTGGGGCAGCGTATATGATATCCGCGACCTGCTGGATGCCACCGTAAAACTGCGCGACGGCAAAAAGGTCACCGATATGGAGATGAACGTTGTGCAGAAACTGGCCCTGAAAGAAGCTTTGAAGAAGCTGGAGGGCACCGAAATTGAAAAACTGCTGAAAGAATACAATGTGATCTGAAGCGTATAATCATTCTTCCATAAAAAACACTGCCCCGGCGGGATATCTTGTCCCGCCGGGGCAGTGCTTTATATGATTCTATTTAAGGCAACACCGCACAATTCCCGCCTTACGGCTTAAGCACCGCTCCGACGGCTGCGGCACGGCATCTGCGTTGCCAAAATGCTCGATAATGTCGGGTTGCGGTACCCGCATCGTGCTTCGGGGGCAAAAGCCCCTCGCACTCTGCGACCGCTGCCCCTGCTTCGGTTCGCTGTTTCCGCCACTGGCGGCGCTCACCTTTGCAGCATCCAGTATTATCTGCGCTTTTGGCCTAGCAGCTGCCGCACCTCGCTCGCCGTATCGGCACTTAGAATTATGCGGTGTTGCCTTAACATTTGCGTTTGCAATCTATTCTGCTTACCCCAAAATTGCAAAGCTCTGTGCACCCAGCACCAGCTCATCGCCCTTCACTTCGGCTTTGCCGATCACATGCAGCACGCGGGTACCGTCTTCCAGCTTCAGGGGCAGTTCTGCTTCCTCGCGGGCGGGGTTCACCGCGCAGATCAGCTTGCCGCGCTCCCAGGCAAACGGGCGGTAGCTGCCCTTTGCCTTGGGGGCAAACCGCACATGGAACGGCGCATCGGAATCCAGATCCCGGTGGCTGTGGCGGAAGTTCAGCACCCCCTGCACGGTATGCCACAGGCTGTCAGGGTCTGCCTGCTGGGCAGCCACGGTGGGGGCGTCCGCAGTATCGTCCACCGGCAGGTACAGCTTGTCGGCTGCGGCGGTAGAAAATCCCTTGTTGGCGCTGTTATCCCACTGCATGGGGGTGCGGGAACCGGTGCGGAAATAGCCGCCCTCCTTGGTGGGCAGCGGCAGATAGCGCATGCCGATCTCATCGCCATAATACACAAACGGTGCGCCGGGCAGGGTAAACAGCATGGCGTAAGCAATTTTCAGCTCATCCGGGGTCAAACCGGCGGAGGGGCGGATGGTATCATGGTTGCAGGTAATCAAGCAGTACAGGCCGTCCTTGCGGGTCGCCTTGTAGCTGGGCAGCCAGTCATCCAGGAACTTGTCAATACCCGTGCCGGAATCCGCACAGAAATACGCCTTGCCGATGTTATGCGGGTCAGAATCTATTGCGCCATCATAATTGCGCATCAGCCAGCTGTAGCCATTGCCCTGCCATTCCAGCATAAAGTCCATATCAAAGCCGTTTTTCAGGGACTGGCGCGGCTGATTCCATTCGCTCAACAGAGCGGCTTCGGGGTATTCCTTGTCCAGCATAGCGGCAATATCGCGCCAGATGGCACAGGTATACTTTTTGTGGTGGGTATCATTCTTGACCAGGCTGGATGCCATATCCACACGGAAACCATCGCAGCCCATATCCAGCCAAAAGCGCATCACATCCTTCACGGCTTCCACCGTTGCGCGCGGGCCGGGGGCGTCGGTGGGCATTTGCCACTTTTCGCGGCACTTGCCGTAACCATAGTTCAAAGCAGGCTGGCACTTGAAGAAGTTCAAAATATAAGTACCGTTGCGGTCGGTCTCGCCGCCAATGAACGGCATACCGTCACCGGCGCTAAAGCAGGAGTCCGTCCAGATATAGCGGTCGGAATACTCATTCTTTTCCGGCTTGCTGCTCTCCTTAAACCATGCGTGTTCCTCGCTGGTATGGCCGGGCACCAGGTCCAGCAGCACATGGATGCCCTTGGCATGAGCTGCTTCAAACAGCGCTTTGGCATCCGCGTTGGTGCCATAGCGGGGGGCAATCAGCTTATAATCGCGCACATCATACCCGGCGTCCTTGAACGGGGAATCAAAGCAGGGGTTGATCCAAAGGGCGTTGCACCCCAGCTCTTTGATGTAATCCAGCTTTTCGATAATCCCCTTCAGATCGCCGATGCCATCCCCGTTGGTATCATAAAAGCTTTGGGGGTAAATTTCGTAAAAAACTGCGTCTTTCAGCCATTGTTTCAAAACAATCCCTCCTATTATTTTCTGTCCCTCTGCGCGGAATCCGGCGCACCGTATGGTTCCCGCTGCACCGGGCAAAGTTCCACTTTTATCATACGGTTCCGCACGGCAGTTGTCAATCGCCTTTCACAAAAACAGACGCAGATATTTTTAATTTTCTGGTGCCGGTGCACAATTTTGTCCGCTTATGGTGCATTCTGCTGCGTAACGCTGCTGTTCAGCATCCGGGCAAATTCGCGCGCAGCTGCGTTGGGAACACGGCCGCCATCCTGCACCAGCACAACATGACGGGTGGGGATTTCCTCTTTCAACTGGATGGTAAACACATCCCCCGCGGCCAGGGCGTCCTTGGCAAAATTCTGCGGCACATACCCCAGCCCCAGCCCGCTTTTGACCAGCGGCACCACCTGGTCGGTGGTAGCGGCCTCAGTATCCGGCTGCAAAACAAGATTGTTGCTTAAGTAAAACTGGTTATAGAACGCATAGGTCATCGTCTCGCTGCCCAGGCAGATCAGAGGGTATTGCTGCAGTTCTTTCAGCGCCCAGCGGCGGCCCTGCAAAAATTCAAAGTCCCTGCCGGCAATCAGAATTTCCTGGAACGGCATCAGCAGGGTACGGCGCATCGTGGATTCCAACCGGGCCGGGGTGGTGATCACACAAAGATCCACCAGCCCGCGCCCCAGCGCACGGATGGCCTGCGGGGTGGAATGGTTGGCAATGCGCAGCCGCACGCCGGGGTAATGCCGGTGGAATTCCCGCAGCTTATCCAGCAAAAACACATTCAAAGCGGTCTCGCTGGCGCTAATGGTCAGCGCGCCGCTTTCCAGCGCGGTAATGCCCGCCAGCTCGCTTTCCCCCGCCTGCAACTGCTCCTGGGCGATTTCCACGTGGGCAAACAGCACCTCGCCCTCCGGCGTCATCGTCACGCCGCGGGTGCTGCGCACCAGCAGCTTGCAGCCCAGCTGTTCTTCCAGCCGGTTCAGGGCGCGGGTCACATTGGGCTGGCTCATGCGCAGCACATTGGCCGCGCGGGTTATACTGTGATATTTGCAGACATAGTAAAATAAGCGGTAATATTCATAGTTTACATTCACAGTTTTTCCTCTTTTCCTGCGTTTTGCCATATCAAATACAAATATTTTGCATGCGAAACATATATTTTACAAATGTGTTTTCCGACAGTATAATACAAACCGTTCCAGAAAACAAGGCATACCGGCAGGGTTCGTGCATACTCCCCCCAGGGTGTACCTGAAACGTCGAAAATTTAGAAACGCAGCCGGATTCCGCGTTAAAAATCCTTGGAATCCACAAAGGATTCCTGCGGCTTTTTGCCTCGAATCCATCGCACATTTGCGAAATCTTCGTCATTTTCTTCGTTTTCAGCTACACCAGGTAAGCAAGCGGCCCTGCCGGTATTGCCCAGGAAGGATGACACCATGCAGTATCAGGATATGACAAAAAAAGAAATGCAGCGGGAATACCACCGTCTGTGCCAGCGCTACCAAGAGTACGAACAGCAGGGCCTGCAGCTGGATCTTTCCCGCGGAAAGCCTGCGCCGGAGCAGCTGGCACTTTCGCAGCGCATGCTGGGTGAACTGAACTCCCGCAGCGTGCTGGACAGTGAGGATGGCACCGACTGCCGCAATTACGGCGGGCTGGACGGCATTCCCGAAGCAAAAGCCCTGCTGGCTGGTATGATCGGCGTGCGGCCGGAGCAGGTCATGGTGGGCGGCAACAGCAGCCTGACCATGATGTTCGATATCCTCAGCCACGCTATGCTGGACGGCCTGCTGGGCGCAGAGCCGTGGGTGCAGGTCAAGGACCGCAAGTTCCTTTGCCCCGTGCCGGGTTATGACCGCCATTTTGCCATGACGGAGCATTTCGGCTTCCAGCTAATCCCCATCCCCATGCACAATGATGGCCCCGATATGGACATGATCGAAGACCTGGTCCAGCGGGATGCTTCCATCAAAGGCATCTGGTGCGTACCCAAGTATCAGAACCCCACCGGCATTGTGTTCAGCCCCATGGTGGTGGAGCGCTTTGCCCACCTGCAACCCGCAGCGCCGGATTTCCGCATTTTCTGGGATAACGCCTACTGCGTGCATGACCTTTACCCCAACGCCCCGGCCGTCCTGCCAGACATCCTGTCCGCCTGCGCCAATGCCGGGCACCCGGATATGGTGTATGAGTTCTGCTCCACCAGCAAGGTTTCCTTCCCCGGTGCAGGCATCAGCGGCGTGGCGGCAAGTTCCGCCAACCTGATCGATCTGCGCAAAGTGTGGAAGTTTGCCACCATCGGCCCCGATAAGCTCAACCAGCTGCGCCAGGCACGTTTTTTCCGCAATGAAAGCGGCATTGAAGCCCATATGGCACGCCATGCCCGCCTGCTGCGCCCCAAGTTCGAGCAGGTCATCTCCATTTTCCGCGAGGAACTGGACGGCAGCGGCATTGCCAGCTGGACGGAACCCCGCGGCGGCTACTTCCTTTCCTTCGATACCATGCCGGGCTGCGCGGCCCGCACGGTGGAGCTTTGCCGCCGGGCCGGTGTCAAATTCACCCCCGCCGGTTCCACCTGGCCCTATGGCCGCGACCCGCAGGACAGCAACATCCGTATTGCCCCCAGCTTTGCCAGCGCCGAGGAGATCGAACCTGCGGCCCGGCTGTTTACCATCTGCGTGCGGCTTGCCACACTGGAAAAGCTGGCGGCTACCCGCTTTGCATCCGAAACCGCCCTTGGCGCGGAGCGCATCGCCTGAATTTCCGCTCCTTGGCAGTTTTGCACAAACACCGTTCCTTTCCCTCACCATCAAAACCGCACAGAACCGCAAGATTTGTTTGAAATCAAGAACTTTTCTGCATTTTTTGTCATTAAATTCGGCAATTAGCTCAATTTTCAGGCGCTTTATTGTGCATCATACACAGTATTTTTAATCTGTCAGAATCACGGAATATCCAAAAGGCAGAATGTGCGGCAAGGGACTTACAAATGGCGGGGAATGGTGGTATTATGGCGGCATAAAGAACGCAGCAAGGAGGGTGCGGGAACGGAACATCGCCGTTTTCCCCCTTTCTGTTTTTCTCCTTGGTGCGCTTTTTATCAGATAAATTCAAAACATAAAGCCAGCCCGGCGCACAAGCTGCCCCGCTGGCCAGAGGAGGCGGAATAATGAACGAACTGACCGCCGCCTTAAAAGAGGAGCTTAACGTTGATACGGCGTTTACCCTTCCCATTTTTGGCGGCATCGACATCCCGGAATCCATCGCGGTAAGTTGGGGCATCATGGCGTTTTTGGTGATCGTTTCGATTTTGCTCACACGCAATCTCAAGGTCAATCATATCAGCAAGCGCCAGGCCATCCTGGAAACCGCTGTGGTAACCATGGATAACTTCTTCAAAGATCTGCTGGGCGAAGCCGGCAAACAGTATGTGCCGTACCTGATCACGGTTGCACTGTACATTGCCTGCTCCAACCTGATCGGCATCATTGGTCTCAAGCCCCCCACAAAGGACCTGAATGTTACCGCAGCGCTGGCTATTATGAGCATTGTGCTGATCGAATATTCCGGCATCCATGCAAAGGGCGGCAAGCGATTTGTACACAGCCTGGCGGAACCCATTGCCCTGATGACCCCCATGAACATTCTGGAAATCGCCATCCGGCCCACCAGCCTGTGCATGCGTTTGTTCGGCAACGTTCTGGGCGCATTTGTCATCATGGAACTCATCAAACTGGTGGTTCCGGTTTTTGTCCCCGCAATTTTCAGCCTGTATTTTGATTTGTTTGACGGTCTGATCCAAACCTATGTGTTTGTCTTCCTGACCTCCCTGTTCATGAAAGAAACGATGGAATGACCTGCGTTTTCTTTCCCACTTTTACATTATTATAAAAAGGAGTAATTTATTATGGCAAGTTTGGTAGCTTTGGGCGCTGGCATCGCAGCACTGACCGGCATTGGCGCCGGCATCGGCATTGGCATTGCAACCGGTAAGGCAGCGGAGGCCATCAGCCGCTAGCCGGAAGCTGAAAGCAAGATCAGCAAGAACCTGCTGCTGGGCGCCGCCCTGGCAGAAGGCACCGCCATTTTCGGCTTCGTTGTTGCCCTGCTCATCATCCTGTTCCTGGGCTGATAACGGAGGCATAAACGATGCTGACACTGAATTTGAATATTCTGTGGACGGTCGTCAACATTCTGGTTCTGTTTGTTCTGCTGCGCAAGTTTTTGTACCGTCCCGTTATGAACGTGATTGAGCAGCGCCAGAAGCAGATCGATGATGCGATCGCCGATGCAGAAGGCAAAAAGAACGACGCACAGGCTGTTTTGGCACAGGCGCAGGATAAACTGCAGAATGTGGATACCGAAGCTGCCCAGCGCCGCGAAGCCTACGAAAAACAGGCTGAAAAAGAGAAAGAACAGCTTTTGCAGGACGCCCAGCGCCAGGCAGATGCGATTGTGGCCGAAGGCAAAGCCGCTGCCGAAGCAGAGCATGCCCGCCGCCTGCGCGATGCCAATGCTGAAACTTCCGCCCTGGCCCGCGATATGTGTGAAAAGCTGCTGGCGCGCAACCTGACGCAGCAGGACGATGCACGCCTGCTGGATGACCTGCTGCAGAAAGCGGGGGACAGCAATGGCAAGTGAATTCAGCCGCGAGTTTTTCTCCGCCAACCGCATTGTAAAGGCCGACCTGCACTGCGCCCGCCAGCCGCGGGAGCAGGACCTTGATAAGATCAAGGCCGAGCTGAAATCCCTGTACGATGCAACCGAAGTCCTGCTGGATGTCAGCGTGGATGAAAGCCTGCTTTCCGGCTATGTATTGCAGGTGGGCGACCGTGTGTTTGATAACTCCGGCCGCCATGCCCTGGACCAGATGACCGGCGACAAGCCCGACCTGGCCACCCTGAAGACCCGCGTAGAGGACTACAAGCCCGCCGCCAACACCGCCGAGGGAGGCACGGTTGTGTCCGCTGCCGACGGCATTGTTACCGTTGAAGGCATGGACCGCGCCGTGTACGGCGAGATTGTCACCTTTGAAAACGGTGCCAAGGGCATGGTGGAAAGTGTTGAGCCTTCCCACCTGGGCATTATGCTGTTTGATGGTGCCGAATCCGTTGGCGTGGGCACCCTGGTGACCCGTACCGGCAAGCGCGCCGGTATCCCCGTCGGCGAAGCTTTCCTGGGCCGCGTCATCAACCCGCTGGGCGAGCCCATCGACGGCAAGGGTGCCATCGAAGCCGTTGGTTACAACCCCATCGAGAAGCAGGCCCCCGGCATTCTGGAGCGCCAGAGCGTGGACACCCCGCTGCACACCGGCATTCTGTCCATTGACTCGATGTTCCCCATCGGCCGTGGCCAGCGTGAGTTGATCATCGGCGACCGCCAGACCGGCAAGACCTCCATCGCCACCGATACCATCCTGAACCAGAAAGATACCGGCGTGCTCTGCATCTACGTTGCCATCGGGCAGAAGGCTTCCTCCATTGCCCGTGTGGCCGAGGACCTGAAAAAGCATGGCGCTATGGGCTACACCACCATTGTGGCCGCCACCGCCAGCGACAGCGCCCCCCTGCAGTACATTGCCCCGTATGCCGGCACCGCATTGGCCGAATATTTTATGGCCCAGGGCAAGAGCGTGCTGATCGTCTATGACGACCTTTCCAAGCACGCCGTGGCATACCGTGCCATTTCCCTGCTGCTGCGCCGCTCCCCCGGCCGTGAGGCTTACCCCGGCGACGTTTTCTACCTGCATTCCCGTCTGCTGGAACGTTCCTGCCGTATGCGGGACGACCTGGGCGGCGGTTCCATCACCGCACTGCCCATTGTTGAAACCCAGGCAGGCGATGTTTCCGCCTACATTCCCACCAACGTTATTTCCATCACCGATGGCCAGATCTTCCTGGAGACCGCACTGTTCAACGCAGGCAACCGCCCGGCTGTCAACGTTGGCTTGTCGGTTTCCCGTGTCGGCGGCGCTGCCCAGACCAAGGCCATGAAAAAGGCCAACGCCAACCTGCGTATCGAGCTGGCCCAGTACAAGGATATGGAATCCTTCTCGCAGTTCAGCTCTGACCTGGACGCTGAGACCCGCCGCCAGCTGGAACACGGCAAGGCTTTGATGGAACTGCTGAAACAGCCGCTGTACCAGCCCAAATCCGACGCCGAGCAGGTCGTTTTGCTGACCCTCGCCGCCCACGGCGTGCTCGACGAGATTAAAACCGTCGAGCTGCGCCAGAAAACCTCCGCATTTGTGCGTCAGTTCCGCACGGACCCGTCCGGCGTGATGGACGAGATCCAGGCTTCCGGTAAGCTCAGCCCCGAACAGGTGCAGACCATCCTGAACGCCTGGAACGCATTTGCGGGAGGCGATGCCCATGCCATCCACTAAGCTGCTCAAGGAGCGTATTGAGAGCATTCAGGACACCATGAAGATCACCAATGCCATGTACCTGATCTCCTCCTCCAAGCTGCGCAAGGCACGCAAAAATTACCAGGCGGTTTCGCCTTACTTTGAGCGCATGCAGATGACGATGACCCGCGTGCTGCCCCACCTGCCGGAAGAACCGGTCCACCCGTTCTTCCACACCCGCAACCCGGAATCTCCGCGCCGCGCCTATCTGGTGCTGACGGCGGACAAAGGCATGGCCGGTGCGTACAACCAGAACCTGCTCAAGTTTCTGAAATCGCACTGCGGCGATGACCCCAAGGCCCGCTTTTATGTGGTGGGCCAGACCGGCTACCGCGCCCTGCTGCACAAGGACCCCCGCCTGGTGGAAGATTTTCTGTACAGCGGCCAGGCCCCCACATTGCAGCGTGCGCGTGACATCACGGCGGACATGATCGATACGTTCAAGGCGGATGAGGTGGATGAGGTTTACCTCATCTACACCAAGATCCAGAACGCCCTGACCGCTGAACCGGTCATGCTGCAGCTGCTGCCGCTGGAACGCTCCCACTTTGCGCCGCTGCCGCCCGCACTGGGCGATCCCCATGGCGAGGTTGAGCTGTTCCCCGATGCGTGGTCGGTGTTCAAGCAGATGGCCCCCATCTACATGCACGGCATGATCTTCGGTGCCATGACCGAGAGCTATTGCGCCGAGCAGAGCGCCCGCATGACCGCCATGGATTCCGCCACCAAGAGCGCCACCGATATGATTCACGCGCTCCAGCTGGAGTATAACCGCACCCGCCAGGGTGCAATCACCCAGGAGATCACCGAGATCATCGGCGGTGCTTCTGCTGTGCAAACCAGCGACTATTAAACTTTTTGCACTGTATCCCCTATCGGGATACAATATTCAAACATTTATCTACTTCTGAAATTAAGGAAGAGGCTATCGTATGACACAGGGAACAATTATTCGTGTAGCAGGCCCCGTGGTGGACGTTCAGTTCACCGAGGGCAAGCTGCCTGCCCTGCAGGAAGCGCTGACAGTGACCGCTGAGGGCACCGAGCGCACGATGGAAGTAACGCAGCATGTGAACGAAACCACCGTTCGCTGCATTATGCTTTCTGCCAGCGAGGGTCTTGGCAAGGGGATGACCGTGAACGCACTGGGCCACGGCCTGACTGCCCCGGTGGGCGAAGCCACCCTGGGCCGCATGTTTGACCCCCTGGGCCGCCCCATTGACGGCAAAGGCCCCATGGCCGCAGACGTCCCTACCTGGCCCATCCATCGCAAGGCCCCCGGCTTTGAGGACCAGAAACCTGCAACCGAAATTCTGGAAACCGGCATCAAGGTCATTGACCTGCTGGCACCGTATGCCAAAGGCGGCAAGATCGGCCTGTTTGGCGGCGCCGGTGTTGGCAAAACCGTGCTGATCCAGGAGCTGATCCACAACGTAGCCACCGAGCACGGCGGCTACTCCATCTTTACCGGCGTTGGCGAGCGCAGCCGTGAGGGCTGTGACCTTTGGGGCGAAATGAACGCTTCCGGCGTTCTGAACAAGACCGCCCTGATCTTCGGCCAGATGAACGAACCGCCGGGAGCCCGTATGCGCGTTGCCGAAACCGGCCTGACCATGGCAGAATACTTCCGCGAGGAAAGCCACAAGGACGTGTTGCTGTTTATTGACAACATCTTCCGTTTTGTGCAGGCCGGCTCCGAAGTTTCCGCCCTGATGGGCCGTATGCCCTCCGCCGTTGGTTACCAGCCCACGCTGGCCAACGAGCTGGGTGCCCTGCAGGAGCGTATCACTTCCACCCGTGATGGGTCCATCACCTCGGTTCAGGCCGTTTATGTGCCTGCCGACGACCTGACCGACCCCGCCCCGGCCACCACCTTTGCCCACCTGGATGCCACTACCGTTCTGTCCCGTAAGATCGTGGAACAGGGCATCTACCCCGCCGTGGATCCGCTGGATTCCACCAGCCGCATCCTGGAAGCAGACATTGTGGGCGAGGAGCATTATCGCGTGGCCCGCAAGGTACAGGCTACCTTGCAGCGCTACCAGGAACTGCAGGACATTATCGCCATCCTTGGCATGGACGAACTGGACGACAACGATAAGCTGACCGTTGCCCGCGCCCGCAAAATCCAGAAATTCCTGTCCCAGCCGTTCTTCGTTGCCGAGAACTTTACCGGCCTGCCGGGCAAATATGTGCCCCTGGCCGAAACTGTCAAGGGCTTTGCCGCCATCGTGGACGGTCAGGTCGATGATCTGCCCGAATGGGCGTTCTTCAACGTGGGCACGCTGGACGATGCTCGCAAGAAGGCTGCCGAAAAGGGCGGTGTGGCCTGATGGAAAAGTTCGTTCTGAACATCACGGCCAGCAGCGGCGAGTTTTTCCAGGGCGAGTGCGAAAGCCTGACCCTGCCCACCGCTGACGGCCAGTACGGCGTACAGGCCGGACACAGCCCGGTGCTGGTTGCCCTGGAAATGGGCATCATGCAGTTCACCGTGAACGGCGAAACCCGCAGCGTACTGGTAGGCGATGGCATTGCCGAAGTGACCCCCACTTACGTTGTGCTGCTGGTCGACAGCGCCGAGCGCCCGGAGGATATCGATAAGAACCGTGCCGAGGCCGCCCGCATCCGCGCCGAGGAACGCTTGCAGCACAAGCAGAGCATGCACGAGTATTACCAGAGCAAGATTGCCCTGAACCGTGCCATGCAACGCCTGCAGGCTACTGCAAAATACAACCGCTGATTACCTTCCAACAAAGTTGCCACCCGTTCTGTGCAGGGGATCCCTGCGCAGAGCGGGTGGCTTTGTTTTATCCTGTATCTGCTTTTCGTCTTAATTTGTCTTACTTGTTATAGTAATTTTATGTCAAAATTAAGATTCAGTCTTTTTCTTGTTGACAAAGCAGCCCAAACTGTGTACAATCAGCAGTAAGGGAATGTCTTTCCCCCTCCCGGCCCATACTATGGTGTAGATACGCCATAACCATGTCCGGCAAACAGCAGCGGAACACGCTGCTTTACAGTCATAATTAAAGGAGGGAACCTTTTATGGTTACCAAAATCAGCAATAATGATCTTTCCCAGGCCAAAGCACAGGGCGTGGCCATTCTGGATTTTTCTGCAACCTGGTGCGGTCCCTGCCAGATGCTTGCCCCGGTCCTGCATGAGCTTGCCGATGAAGTTGGCAGCAAAGCCGCATTTTACAGCATTGATGTGGACGAAAACCGCCAGCTTGCCACCGAATACGGCATTTCCAGCATCCCCTGCCTGGTCGTACTGAAAAACGGCCAGGAATCCGCCCGCAGCGTCGGTTTCCTGCCCAAGCAGGCTTTGCAGGATATGTTGGATAAGTATATTTGAGAGATACGCACGGCCTAAAAAGGAGCAGTTCCCCTTCAGCGCAGCGGGCGCACATTGTGCGCCCCTACGGGTGGGGGTGCACCATAAATATTGCCGCACATTATAAAATGCACTGTAGGGAACGGTCTTGACCGTTCTGGCACCACAAAACATCTGCTCAAACCAACCTCGCCGCTCCCTTTCCCCACCTCCAATTCCTAACTCCTAACTAAAAAACGCCATGCTTTCTTCGGAAAGCATGGCGTTTTTCTTATTTCACTTTTTCCTCAATTGCGCAGGCATCATAGGGTTTCAGCTCCATGCTGCCCAAAACGTTTTTGCCGCTCAACAGGTCTGCACCGGATTCCACCTGCACCTTAACTGCGCTCTGGGTGGTGTTGATGTAGAAATGGTAGCGCGCGTTCTCGCTTTCGCGGCAGTGGTATTCCACACCCTGCGGCAGGTCACGCAGGTGCACCTTGGCATCGGCCAAAGCTGCACGCAGCACAGCGGCGTTGCCGGCATCATCCAGGCGCGCACCGATGTAATAAGCGTGCCCCTTGCCGAACACATGGTGGGTCACAGCCGCATGGCCGGAATAGAAATCCTGTCCATACACAGCCACCACCTCGGTACCCTCGGCAGGCTGCAGCAGTTCGCAGTAATCCTTGATGCTGCTCTGCTGGCTGCTCTTGACCCAGATGGCACGGTTGCCCTCGCCGGGGTACAGGGTGTCCAGTTCGCTTGCGGTCACGCCAAACACTTCGCGCAGGCCGTCACCGGGGAACCCGCCCAGCCAACACAGGGTGCTTTCATCCACATAGCCCAGCAGATAGGTGGCCACAACGGTGCCGCCGTTTTCCACATATTCGCGGATCTTTTGTGCAAAACCAGGCTTGGTCATAAACAGCATGGGCAGCACCACCAGCTTATAGCGGTTCAGGTCTGCATCCACGCCCACAACGTCGGTTTCCACACCGCAGTGGTTCAGCTGGGCGTACAGCTGGCAGCAGGTTTCGCGCAGATTTTTCTGCTTGATCTGCATGCCCCAGGCGTCATCCAGCGCCCAGCGGTTGTCCCAGTCAAAGATCATGGCCGCGTCCGCTTTGGGCAGGCTGCCGCACACCGGGGTCAGGGCGGCCAGGGCTTCGTTGGTGGCGGTCACTTCGTTGAACACGCGGGTATCATCGCGGCCATCGTGGTCCACAACCGCGCCGTGGAACTGCTCAGAGCCGCCGCGGCCCTTGCGCCACTGGAAGTACTGCACGCCGTCCGCACCACAGGCCACTGTCTGGATAGCGCTCATCCGGTTCACGCCGGGGCGCTTGAGCTTATTATACTCGTGCCAGTTCACCAGGCTGGGGGTGCTTTCCATCAGCAGGAACGGCTTGTCCGGCTTGCAGCCGCGGATCAGCGCATGATCAAACGCCGTCATGCCCGCCGTCACGGTGGTGCTGCGGTCGGGGCGCCCCCAATGGGGGTAACTGTCCCAGCAGACAAAATCCAGCTCTCTTTGCAGCTTGTGGTAGTCCAATCCGGGGAAGTACTCCATCAGGTTCGTGGTAATGGGCACATTGGGGGTCCGCTTGCGCAGGATCGCCGTTTCGCTGTGTACATAGTCCATCATGTTCCAGGTGGTAAAGCGCCGCCAGTCCAGCTTCAGGCCGTTCAGGCTCTGCTCCCCGTTATCAAACGGCGGCTCCACCTCGTCAAAGCTGTCGTAGTGGTGGCTCCAGAAGCTAGTCCACCAGGCATGGTTCAGGGCATCAATGGTATGATACTTTTCTTTCAGCCAGCCGCGGAAGCGCTCTTGGCACAGCGGGCAGTAGCATTCGCCGCCCAGCTCATTGGAAATGTGCCACAAGATCAGACCGGGGTGGTCGCCCACAGCGTCGATCAGGTGGTTCAGCAGCTCCTCTACCTTCTGGCGGTAGATGGGGCTGGTCAGGCAGTGGTTGTGGCGCATGCCCTGGTGGTCCCGCACACCGTTGGACTGCACGCGCAGCACTTCGGGGTATTTGCGTGCCAGCCAGTTGGGCTTTGCACCAGTGGGCGTTGCCAGCTCGGTATAAATGCCCTGGTCATACAGTCGATCCATGATCTCGCGCAGCCAAGTAAAGTTATATTCCCCCTCGCGCGGCTCATATGCTGCCCAGGCAAACACACCCAGCGTAACGCTGTTCATTCCGGCCTTTTTCATCATGCGGATGTCCGCTTCAAGAATATCCGGGCGGTCCAGCCATTGATCCGGGTTATAATCGCCGCCGCACAGCATCACAGGGGCTTTGGTGATAAAGTTCATAGTGGATTCCCTTTCCTCTACACTGTAAAGCATAAAACAAAAATTAGGAATCGGAAACCCGAAAGACGGAACTGGCGGTCTGTACCGAAATTCCTCATTCCTGATTTCCAATTCCTAAGGGGCAACACCGCACAATTCCCGCCTAGCGGCTTAAGCACCGCTCCGGCAGCTGCGGCACGGCATCTGCGTTGCCAAAATGCTCGATAAGATATCCAGTATTATCTGCGCTTTTGGCTTGGCATCTGCACCTCGCTCGCCGTATCGGCACTTAGAATTATGCGGTATTGCCCTAATTATAGTAGATTCTGCAGCTATTGTGCCATGTGCCGTTGATGCAAAGGTTTAGCCCTTTGCTGCACCGGAGGTAATGCCCTCAACATAGAACTTCTGCATGATGACAAACAGGATGGAGATGGGGACAGCCACCAAAACACCGCCTGCGCAGAAACGGGAGAAGTAGCTGTTGACCAAAGCCTTTTGCAGCATGTTGTACAGGCCGATTGCCACCGTCCAGTCCGACGAAACGCCGGAGTTCAGGATCATCTTTGCCACAACAAAGTCGGTCCACGGCGTCAGGAAGGAGCTGATAATGGTGTACACCAGGATCGGGCGGGACATCGGGATGACGATCTGGAAGAAGATGCGCGCTTCCGAAGCGCCGTCCAGCTTGGCGGCCTCACGCAGTGCCACAGGCACCGTATCAAAAAAGCCCTTACAGATCAGGTAGCCCAGGCCGGAAGAGCCCGCGTATACCATGATCAGACCGGCGTAAGAGTTGGTCAGGTTCATGTACTTCAAAACAAAGTACACAGCGATCATGGCCAGAACGCCGGGGAACAGGTTGACGGTAACGGACAAGTTCTGCAGCAGCTTGCGGCCCTTGAAGCGGCAGCAGCTTATGGCGTAAGCCACCATCAACACAAAGCAGGTGGAGATCACACAGTTAAAGCATGCCACAACCAGGGTGTTCATGAACCAGCGCGGGAACTGTGCAACAGAGTCCGGCTGTGTCATAATGCTGACGTAGTTCCACATGGTAAAGCTTTCCGGCACAAAGCGGGTAAAGTTGATGCCCTTATCGGTGGAGAACGAGGTCAGCAGCAGCCAGGCGATGGGTACCAGCCAGATAAAAGCCAGCAGTGCCAGCACCAGATGGCGGATAACGGAGAAGATGCCTTTTTTCACTTTGCTCTGCTTGAGCTGCTTTTGCACAGCGGCAGAGGATACAGCAGTGGTACTCAAGAGAACGTCGCCTCCTTCTTATTGATAAAGTGGAAGCATACAATCGTAAACACGGCGCACACAATGAACACCATAATGCCCAGCACGGCAGCCATCTTGTAGTTGTAGTAATCCTGCGTCAAGCGGAACAGCCAGGTAACCAGCAGGTCAATTTCCTTTGCGTTGGACTGTGCAAGGGCCTGATTCTGGGTTACAAACACATCCTGCGTGAGCAGGTAAATGACGTTGAAGTTGTTGACATTCTTGACGAAATCCGTTACCAGAGAGGGACCCTGCACGCTGAGCAGGTAGGGCAGCTTGATGCGGAAGAACATCTGCACCGGGTTGGCGCCGTCAATGCGGGCGGCCTCGATCATGTCAGCGGGAATGTTCATCAGCACGCCGGTAGCGATCAGCATCTGGTAAGGAACACCGATCCAGATATTGATCAGGATGATGGTGAACATGGCCCAGCCCGGCTGGGTCAGGAACGGAATGTAAGAAAGGCCCTTATCCAGCAGGCCGATGTTATGCAGGAAGTCGGTAACGCCTGCATTGGCCATCATGGTATTGAAAATACCGTTGTTGGAGAAGAAGTTGCGCACCAGCAGCAGCGTAACGAACTGCGGCACCGCAATGGTCACCATGAACAGGGTACGCCAGAACTTGGGGAACTTGGTCTTTTTGTCGTTGATGAACATTGCCATCAAAATGCCGCCAAAGAAGTTGGTAAAGGTGGCAAAGAATGCCCAAACCAACGTCCAGGTTAAAACCTTGGCAAAGGAATAACTAAACGTGGAGGTCATTCCGCCGCCGCCAAACAGGGTAAAGAAGTTGTTCAGCCCAACCCAGGTAAACAGTTCATTGGGCGGCATGTGCTGCTGGTCATAGTTGGTGAACGCAACGGCGATCAGGATGAACAGCGGCACAATGGTGAACACCACAACGCCCAGAACCGGCAGGGTGAGCAGGGTCACATAGAACTTTTCGTTCAGGTAAACGTTGATGTCCTGCACAAAGTTGTTGGTCTTTTTGCCAGCTTCACGGATCTTCTGCAGCTGATAGTTGGAAGATACCACCATCATGGCCGCCGCGATCAGTGCCGCGATCACGATAAAGGAGATCATGCTCATCAGCAGGATCTCAAACGAATTATCGTAATCGTTTACAACGTTTTTCATCGTGGCAACATCGAACACCATCTCCATTTTTACGGTGCCGAGGGTGCCGAACTTTGCCAGGTTGGGTACGCCAAAGAATGCCAGGAAATACAGCGCAAAGCCCTGTACAAATGTGACCAGAAGCGCCTTCATCAGCTGGCCGTGGCCAATGTAGCCCAGACCCCATACAAAGAAGGATAGTTTGGTAAAGATATCGCCGTGCACAAAGTCATGACCAAATTTCTGCAAAAAATTGGGTTCCTTTGGTTCCGTGTGCAGGGCCGCAGCAGCGGATTTTGCCACAGGAATCTCTCCTTTCCAACGCGGTTACGCCAAACGGCCCACACGCGCCCGGCAACCGTTCCGGACCGTTTGTGGGCCGTTGTTTTAGTGTATCAATGCAGCTTTTTTCGTTTTAACAATTACTGGGTAACCGGTGCGGTGATGCCAGCAACAGCATCTTCAATCAGGGTCTGGGGATCCTTGCCATCGGGGTTGCCGTTGACACAGATCTGGCCGAGGGTTTCAGCTGAAGCCCAGTAGTTGCCGCCGACGCGCTGCAGGTTAGCGTACTCAGACTGAGCAACAACAGCGGTCAGAGCCGGAGAAGAAGCGGCTGCCAGAGCATTGGTGTTGGAGGGGCCCTGTGCACGCTGCTGGAAGCGGAGGGTCTCGTTCTCTTCGTTGGTAACGTAATCAGCCAGCAGCATGGCAGCACCAACGTTAGCGCTGTGGGGGTTGACGCCGATCAATTTGAAGCCGGAGAAGGAAGCCATCTGGACCTGCTCGCCGTTCAGGGTGTAGGTAGGCAACTTGCAGGCAGCGTAATTATCGCCCCAAACTTCAGCAGCGTCGTTTGCACGCCAGGTGCCGTTAACGCCGGCAACCAGGGTGCCGTCCTTCAGCTTGCCGGTGAACTCTTCATCCTTCAGGGCGAGGAAGCCGGGGTTCTTGCAGATATCGATGACAGCCCGGGTAACGTCAGCGCCCGGAGCTTCGTTCCAATTGCAGACGGTGCTCACGCCGTCATCAGCCAGGCTCAGGTTCAGGCCAGCGCCAGCATAGAAGCTGTACAGGTACCAGCCGTTAGCAACGTCCATCGAGACTTTCTTGCCTGCGGCGGCTGCCTTCTCCATCATCGTGTCAAGGCTCTTGACGTCATCCTCGGTGAAGAAGGACTTATCATAGAACATGAAGTAGCCGTTATCAGCGGTCAGGGGGTAAGCATACAGCTTGCCGTTCAGGGTTGCAGCGTCAACAGAAGCTGCAGTGTTGCGGCTCTTGATGTCGTCAGCGTTCAGCTGAACTTCCTGCAGGGCGCCTGCCTGAACCAGCTCGTTCAGCTGGTCATCAGCAAATGCGTAAACGTCAGCAGCGGCGGTGGGGTCGGTCAGGACGGTATCCTTAGCCTCCTTTTCGGACTGAGCGCCCAGGTTGATGGTGATCTTGCCGCCGTAATTGCCGTATTCTTTGATAAAGTTATCAGCGATGGTGCGCAGCAGTTCCTGGTCTTCCTCGGCGCCCCACATGGTCAGGGTAACGTCGTTGGCGAAAGCAGCGGCTGCAGCCTGCTGCAGAACGTCACCATCGTCAGCTGCGGTGCTGTCGGTGGAGGCGGCTTCGCTGGAAGCTGCAGTGCTGGTGGACTCTGCAGCGGAAGAGGCAGTTGCGGTGCTGCCGCATGCTGCCAGGGACAGTGCCATCAAGGCAGCTGTTGCAAGTGCGAGTTGCTTTTTCATAATCATTCTCCTTCATCTGCTATATCACAAGCTTTTCAAGGTTGCGCATCATCGTTGCGCAACTTTGTTTCACAACTTAAGGATACACAATTCTATTTTCAGTGTCAATGTTCATAACTAACATGTTTTACCACGTTTTCTTGTGCATTTTTCACAGCTTGTTACACTTTTGTAACAATGTCGAATTTTGTATGCGCAACGTTGTGCAACTTTAGTACAGGCTTTTTAACAACAATCAGCCTTTCCTGGTGCACACGCTGTGCGCGCAGAAAAGGCTGTATCAATCATCGTATTTTACAATATTGGTAATATTATCTATTTTGTGGACTCGCGCAAAATCACCTGATATCCCTGCATCTGGCGCAATGCGATTTGCTTGCCCGCCAAAATATCCAGCAGCATCCGGCATGCCGTGGCGCCCAGGCGCTCGCCGTCAAACTGAGCGGCCGAAATCTGCGGGGTTGAGCTGGTCAGCAGCTCACTATCATAAAAGCTGGCCAGTTTCACCTGTTCCGGTACCTTGATGTGCCGGGCGCGCAGCTCCTGCAGCACTGCGGCCGCCATGCTGTCGTCCGCGCAGAGCAGGCATTCGGGCTTTTGCTCCAGCGCACCTTCCAATGCATCGATCCGCTGTTCGCTGGTTTCAATGCCGGTCCAAATCAATTTCTGGTCCACCTGCACCCCACAGTCGGAAAATCCGCGCAGGTAGCCGCGCAGCCGGTCCTCGTTGACGGTATAGTTGGTGCAGCCGCCCATATAGGCAATGCGGCGCATGCCCAGCTGCAGCAGCAGGCGGGTCATCTCGGCGGTCGCTCCTACCTGGTCGTTATCCACCTGGGGCACCTTATCGTCATCCACGCGGCCAATGGCCACAAAAGGCACGTTGTGGCGCTGCAAAGTCTGCACACATTCATCGTGCAGCATCGTACGGGACAAAATCACGCCATCCACCTTGTGGGATTCCAGCTGGCGTTCCAGCTGGCCTACATCGGTTTCTCCCGCATAGCACAGCAGCAGGTCATACCCGCGCTGGGCCGCCATGTTCCACACGCCGCCCATGCACTTGCGCAGGAACGGCAAGTCCAGCCGCATAAAATGCTTGGGGATCACCAGCGCAAGGTTATTGGTTGGGCCCTGCTGCGCAGTGCGCAGCGGCGCAGCTGCATCCTGGCGGCCCTTGCCGATATAATCGAACACACGCGCGCGGGTAGCCTCGCTCACGCGGCCCTTGCCGGATATTGCGCGGGATACCGTTGTTTTTGATATATTCAATGCCTCCGCCACTTCTGCGATGGTCACTTCATCACGCTTACCTGCCATTCAGCACCCTCCTTTTCCCATGTTGCGCATGTGTTGCGCATCAATAACAGCATATGTGTTTGTTGTACATTTGTCAATCTGCAAACAGCACAAAAAAAGCCTGCCAGATTTGGCAGGCTTGCCGCGCAGTACAGCCGTTCCAAGCATAGGCGTATGGCCGCCGCCCGGAATCTCTCCCGAAATTTTTCGTGTATTAAAAATTCTGTTGGGAGCATAGGGGCGCACATTGTGCGCCCGCCGCCTTGACATAGCAACGCACATTTATGTCATGCACATGGCAAACGTCCGTGGGCGAACGCTGTTCGCCCTTACGGAGCATCTTTGTTTCCCTGACGTTTTCGATAGGTGTTGTGCTGTTTAGGCAATACCGCATAATTCTAAGTGCCGATACGGCGAGCGAGGTGCGGCAGATGCCAAGCCAAAAGCGCAGATAATACTGGATGTCTTATCGAGCATTTTGGCAACGCAGATGCCGTGCCGCAGCTGCCGGAGCGGTGCTTAAGCCGCAAGGCGGGAATTATGCGGTATTGCCCTTATTTTTTCTGCTGTTCGCCGTTGGCAATGTCGCGCACAACCTCACCCGCAATGATCAACCCCGCGGCGGCGGGCACAAAGGCGTTGCTGCCGGGAACCTGGCGGCGCTGGGTACATTTGCGGGCCGTGTCGGGCGGGCAGATGCAATGGGTGCCGCAGCTGATGGTCATATCATCAATGGGGGTCAGTGCAGGCTCTTTGGAGTATACCACCTTCAGGTGCTTGACCCCGCGCTTGCGCAGCTCGGCGCGCATTACGCGGGCCAGCGGGCAGACGGAGGTATCGTAAATATCCGCAACTTCCAGGGCGGAAGCATCCAGCTTGTTGCCCGCGCCCATGCAGCTGATGATGGGCGTGCCCGTTGCCTGCGCCTGCATGACCAGTTCCAGCTTGCCCTTTACCGTGTCGATGGCATCGACCACATAGTCGTACTGGCTGAAATCGAACTGGTCGGCGGTGTCTGGCATGTAGAACGTCTTGTAGGTGTTCACCACGGCATCCGGGTTGATATCATGGATGCGCTCTTCCGCCACATCCACCTTGTATTTGCCAACCGTTTTGTGGGTGGCCAGGATCTGGCGGTTCAGGTTGGTCAGGCAGACCTTGTCGTCATCAATCAGGTCCAGCGTGCCAATGCCGCTGCGTGCCAGTGCTTCCACCGTATAGCCTCCAACACCGCCAACGCCAAACACGGCCACACGGGCGTTGTACAGACGCTCCATTGCCTCCTTGCCAAACAACAACTGCGTTCTTGAAAACTGATTCAGCATACTGCCTGCTCCCCCACGGTTTTGTAAATTAACAAACAAATGGGCGGGTTCGCGCCCGCCCAACCTATCAAATCGGTAGTCTTTTCAAATTATAAAGCGCAGCATACAAAAAGTCAAGGGGAAGCCCTGCGCAGAGCTTCCCCCTGACATATGTTTTGCATTTTACAGCTCGCTGCCGTTTGTGGCGATCACATGGGCGTACCACGCAGCGGAATCCTTGGGGATGCGTTCCATGGTGCGGTAGTCCACATAAATCAGCCCAAAGCGCTTGTTGTAGCCTTCGGCCCACTCATAGTTATCCATGATTGACCAGTAGGTATAACCGATCAGCGGGTAGCCCTCCTGCAAGGCGCGGCGGGCGGCCAGCAGGTGGCGGTGCACATAATCAATGCGCTGCGGGTCGTGCACTTTACCGTCCAGCATCACAAAATCTGTGTTGGCCATGCCGTTCTCGGTAATCAGGATGGGCCGGCCATACCGCTGGTTCAAAAAGCGGATGGCCCAATAGATGCAGTCCGGCGTGATGGGCCATTCCATCGCAGTGCGCGGGCTGCCCTGCCAGGTGTTGGCGGTATACTCGCTGCCCGGCTGCTGGGCCGCGCAGGCATTGTAGACGTTAAAGCCCAGGTAATCCAGCGGCTGGTGCAACAGCTCCAGTTCCTGCGGGGTGAACACATCCGCCCCCAGGGCTTTGGCCATCGGTTCCGGCACCCTGCCCAGCAGAACGGGGTCGCACCACCAGCTGATGGAATAGCAGCCTTCCACCTCCATCGTCCGGCGGTAAGCTTCGGCGATGGCGGCTTCGCTTTCGTCCCCGCAGGGCGAAAACACCGGTCCGGTGGGAGCATACCCCACCTTAGGCGGCAGCTTTGCATACTGGCGGATGGTCTGTACCGCTTTGGCATGGGCCAAAAGTACATGGCGGGTCACGGGGCGCAGGCTGGCCGGTTCATCAAGGAACGGCGCATGCCGCCCCTGCAGATGGCCGATGCCCACAAAGCACTGCGGCTCGTTCAGGGTCATCCAATACTGTACCTGGTCAGACAGGGCTTCCACCACAATTTTGGTGTACGCTGCAAACCAATCCGGGATCTGCGGGTTCTTCCATCCGCCCTGCAAATACAGCGCATACGGCAAATCCCAATGGTACAGCGTTACCATCGGCTCAATGCCCGCGGCTTTCAGCTCCCGCACAAGGCTTTGATAGAACGCAATGCCTTTCTGGTTGATTTTTTCCGTGCCATCGGGCAGGATGCGGGACCAGCTGACCGAGAAGCGGTAGCTTTTCAGCCCCATCTTTTTCATCAGGGCCACATCTTCACGGTAGCGGTGGTAGTGGTCGCACGCCTGCAGAGGGCCCTCGTTATATTTGGTGTGGCCGGGGTACAGCACATCCCAGATGCTCGGCCCGCGGCCATCCTCATTCCAGGCGCCTTCCACCTGTGCCGCGATGCCGCACCCCACAAAAAGTCTTTCGGGAATTTCATTTTGTCACCTCTGCTGCTGACATATTTTATCAATCTATTTTGTGTATCCTAGGGTGTATCTGAAAAAGTAAAAGCATCAAGAAGTCAAAAATTCATAGAAAAATCAGAAATCGCGAAAACCGCATTAGAAATTGTATTTAGGGCAACACCGCATAATTCTAAGTGCCGATACGGCGAGCGAGGTGCGGCAGATGCTAAGCCAAAAGCGCAGATAATACTGGATGCTGCAAAGGTGAGCGCCGCCAGTGGCGGAAACAGCGAACCGAAGCAGGGGCAGCGGTCGCAGAGTGCGAGGGGCTTTTGCCACCGAAGCACGATGCGGGTACCGCAACCCGACATTATCGAGCATTTTGGCAACGCAGATGCCGTGCCGCAGCCGCCGGAGCGGTGCTTAAGCCGTAAGGCGGGAATTGTGCGGTATTGCCTTAGATGTTTTTCGTTACCCAATCCCGTAGGGGCGCACATTGTGCGCCCGTTGCCTTGCGGCGAATGATGTGGCGCGGCCCGTCCGCGGGACGATGCAAGCATCGTCCCCTACAAATATTGGCAGCGTTTATAGCAACCGGCAGGGTCTCTCCCCGGCGCGATGAGGGCATCGTGCCCTACAGATCAAACCGCCGGGCCTGGCCCTTACCGCAAAATTCCTATTTCTAATTCTCCCATCCAACTCCTCACTCCTACCCCCTAACTCACTTCATGAGCATTTCCGCCGCCTTCGCCAGCTCCGCGTTCACCGCATCGGCTTCCGCTTTGCTCTTGCCCACGGCGGACAGATACACTTTGATTTTCGGCTCGGTGCCGGAGGGGCGCACCATCAGCTTGTGGCCGCCCGCCAGGTGGCATTCCAGCACGTTGGCGCGGGGCAGGCCGGTGCCATCGGTATCATAATCCGCAACGCGCTCCACCGCATAGCCCGCAATCTCTTTGGGCGGGTCGGCGCGCAGAGTTTTCATCAGGTTCTGCATGGTGTACATGCCGGTTTCGCCCTCAAAGGCAAAGCTGCACAGGGCGTTGCGGTAATAGCCAAACTCTTTGTACAGCGCTTCAATGGCATCCAGCAGCGTCATGCCCTGCTGGGCATACCAGGCGGCGGCTTCACACACCAGCAGCGTAGCGTTCACGGCATCCTTATCCCGCACATGTCCGCCGGACAGGTAACCATAGCTCTCCTCAAAGCCAAAGATATAGCGTTCCACATGGCCCTCTGCTTCCAGCTTGCCGATCTGCTCGCCGATGAACTTAAAGCCCGTCAGGGTGCGGCGCAGCTCCACGCCGTACTTTTTGGCAACCGGCGTTGCCATATCGGTGGAAACAATGGTGGTCACGGCCACGGGATCCTTGGGCATGGTGCCGCGGGCCAGGCGTGTGCGGCAGATATAATCCAGCAGGATAATGCCCATCTCGTTGCCGGTGATCAGCCGGTAGCCGCCCTTGCCGTCCGGCACAGCGGTGCCGCAGCGGTCACAGTCGGGGTCGGTGCCAAGCAGTAGATCCGGGTGTACTTTATCGCACAGTTCCAGGCCCTTCTGCATGGCTTCGCGGATTTCTGGGTTGGGATACGGGCAGGTGGGGAAATTCCCATCCGGTGTTTCCTGCTCCGGCACCACCGTCACATGGGTCACACCCAGCTTGGCCAGCAGTTTTTTTACGCACTCCAGGCCGGTGCCGTTCAGCGGGGTGTACACCAGCTTGAGCTGCTCAATGCCGGTGCCATCGCCAACGCGTTGGTCATATACAGCCTGTACAAAATCATCCAGGCATTTGTCGTCAATGCTCACAATGCGGCCTACCTGCACACCGGCTTCATAATCCACCAGCTTTACGCCGTCAAAGCAGTCCACTTTTTCGATTGCAGCCAGAATTTTATCTGCCACTTCCAGCGTGATCTGGCAGCCATCGGCGCCATACACTTTATAGCCGTTGTACTTGGCCGGGTTGTGGCTGGCTGTAATGCAGACGCCTGCCCCGCAGCCCAGATAGCGCACCGCCCAGGAAAGTGCGGGCGTGGGCTCCAGCCGCGGGTACACGCAGGCGGTAATGCCGTTTGCCGCCAGCACGCGGGCAGCTTCGCGGGTGAACAGTTCGCCGTTATTGCGGCTGTCATGCGCAATGGCGATCTTTTTGGGCAGGTCGGTCGCGTTCAGGTAATCGGCCAGGCCCTGGGTGGCCTTGCGCACCGTGTACAGGTTCATGCGGTTGGTGCCCGCCCCCAGCACACCGCGCAGGCCGCCGGTGCCAAATTCCAAGTCACGGTAAAAACGGTCCGTGATAGCGGCATCATCCCCGGCAATACCGTGCAGTTCTTCCGCCACAGCGGTATCCAGTTCCGGCTGGGCCAGCCAACGGTCATACAGTTCTTTCGCTGTATTCATAACAGCACCTTCTTCCTCAAAGTCAGTTTCAGGAAGTGTTCGTTATTTATCAAACATTTACACAGCCTTATTATAGCAGATACTTGGCCGCAAAAAAAGCCGCGGCGGGCAAAAATTTTACCAGCCGCGGAAATTATACATTTTGTATTATTTTTTCGTTTACACCGTATCGCGCAGCACACCGGCGTGTTCCAGCCCCACCATCACCACGGGGATCAGCACCAGCTGCAACACAATGCCCGGCAGCGCGGTGGCAAATGCACCGGCAATGAACATCTGCATGGTAAAGCCATTGCCGCCAAGGCCCAGCAGCACGGTTTGGGCCACGCCCCACACAGCGCGCCCGGCCAGCATGGCGGGCACCAGCGCCATATAAACGCCCGCCACGCCGCGCTTGTTCAGCTTGGCATACAGCAGGCCGATCACCGCGCCATAGGCAGCCAGCTCAAACGCCATGCCAATGCCGGTGGGGTACAGCACCGGCATGCCAAACAGCAGCCCGCGCAGCAGCGGCATTACCGCGCCAACGGCCAGGCCATACGGCCAGCCGCATACCATGCCGCACAGCAGCACGGGAATGTGCATCGGCAGCAGCATTTTGCCGATCTGCGGGATCTGCCCGGTGATAAGCGGCAGCACCAGGCCCAGGGCCAAAAACAGGGCGGAAAGGGTCAGCTTACGGGTGGATGTTTTCATGATTCAAACTCCTCACATTCTATTTTTTTATTTGATTCCACAGTT
>VOFC01006297.1_pt1 | contig 130536 bp, 124 predicted proteins | sample 5384161 | NCBI WGS metagenome assembly VOFC01 (sample SAMN12384722, study PRJNA508395) | human gut metagenome | isolation source: healthy gut B | host: Homo sapiens
TTTAATCAAGAAAGCCGCATCGGAATTGTGCAAAGGGTCGGGCTCTTGCGCAACAGGTACTGCGGACACAAAAAAGGAGGAAACGTTCTATGACACTTCCCATGATCATTGCTCTGGCAGTGACTGTCCTCATGATCATCCTGATCATGGTGGATAAACTGCCCTTCGGCGCACCCCCGCTGCTGGCGCTGCTGCTGCTGGTGGTGTTCGGCGTTACCGACATCAAGACCGCCTTCGGCGGTTTCGCAAACCCCACCATCGTCATGCTGGCATCCTTCATGGCCATCATTGCGGCCCTGCAGAAGACCAGCTTCATCGTCAAGTTCAAGCAGACCATGTTCAACATGGCCAGCAAGGGCGGCTTTAAGGCATACGTCCTGCTGATCCTCATCGTTATGCTGGGCTGCAGCCTGTTCGGCACCGGTTCCACCGCCTACTATGTGCTGGTCATCGGCCTGCTGTCCACTCTGCCCTACTCCAAGCAGCTGCCCCCGTCCAAGGGTGCTGATGCCTGCGGGCTTTGCAGCAAACCATCCCCTGTTGCCCTTCAACACCGCTCTGCAGTACGGCATCGTGATCGCCGTTCTGCAAAGCGCAGGCGTTGCGGCAAACGTCAATCTGGTCAAGTTCTCTCTGGTCAACCTGTGCCTGTCCATCGGCTTCCTGGTGTGGTGCATCCTGGCCTACAAGATCATGCCGGACCACCCCATTGCCGAGGCCAAGGAAGAGGCTCTCCACGCCGGTGAGCAGAAGGTTGCTCTGACCAAGAATCAGGAGCTCATCACCTACTTCAGCTTTGTGCTCGCCGTTGTGGGCATGATCCTGCAGAGCAAGATCGGCGACGCAGGCTACGCCATCACCGGTCTGGCCGTGGGCGTCATCCTGATCTCCGGCGTTATGGACTTCAACGAGATCCGCAACTCCATCAGCGCACCCATCATCCTGATGTCCGCAGGCGTCATCGGCATCGCCGATGCTCTGGGCAACACCGGCCTGACCAGTCTGGTGGGCGAGACCGTTGCCAAGATGCTGGGCACCAACGTCAACCCCTTCGTGCTGATCTTCGCTTTCTGCATCCTGACCAGCCTGCTGGCCACCCTGACCGGTTCCACCATCGGCACCGTGTACGTCTTTGCTCCCATGGCCATTGCCACCTGCGTCAATCTGGGTCTGGATCCCACCGCAGCCGCTGCCGCTATCGTGGTCTCCGGCTGGTGCGGACACTTCCTGCCCATTGACGGTATGCCCGCCATGATCATGGGCGCCGGCGACTACAAGATCACCGAGTTCTGGAAGTTCACCATTCCGCAGTACTTCATCCGTCTGCTGGCGCTGACGGTGGGTGCTGTGCTGATCTTCCCCATGAAGTAACAGGAGAAACGCCAAATGAAAAACACGTTTGAGCTGGAGCACGTCGGCATCAACACCGACAACGCAGGCGAGGCCGAGCAGCTGGCGCTGCTGCTGTGCAAGCTGTTCAACTTGGAGCCCCGCCACGGACAGAAGTCCGAGTTTGCCGGTAACTATTTCGAGTGCATGAAGAGCCCCTTTCTGGGCAAGAACGGCCACATCGCAATGCGCACCCCCGACCTGAAGGCTGCGATGGAGGAGCTGGAGGAAAATGGCTTCAGCTTCCGCATGGAGACTGCCGCCTATTTTGAGGACGGCCGCATCAAGAATGTGTATCTTGAGGGCGAGTACGGCGGTTTTGCCATCCACATCATGCAGAAATAACGCCAACTGACCGATCTTGTGCAGAACCGGGGATGGAGCAATCCGTTCCCGGTTCTGTGGTTCACGCCCCGCGAAAATTCAGAGGAGAAAAATTATGCTGGTTCCTGTATTGCTTTTTATCGTCGGTCTGCTGTTCCTGATCAAGGGCGGCGACTGGTTCGTGGACGGTGCTTCGGCACTGGCCCGGCGGTTCCACCTGCCGGAGCTGCTTATCGGCGCAACGGTGGTGTCCGAATTACTTTGAAATGCGGTAAATTTTGCATCAGGTCAGCAGAGCCAGACGGAGCTGCGCCTTTACTTCGGGGTCTGCATTCTTCAGCAGTTCCAGCAGAGCGGTCATAGAAATGGTCGGTTCGCCTGCGGGCTGGGGCTTTCCTGTTTGGCATAGAACCCTTCCTCAAACTTCTTGCCCAGTTCTACACGAGAGGACTGCTGGATATGCGCATAGGTGTTCACCAGCATATCCGCCGTAGCGTGTCCTGTGGTGCCCTGAACGGCCTTCACATCGCCGCCGGAGATCATCAGCTGATAAGTCGCACCGGAATGCCGCAGACCGTGAAAGACGATGCGGGGAAACTCCGGGTGTGCGTCCTGCCATTCGGGATCTGATGCCGGGCACAAAGCGTTTTGGAGAACTGAAAAAGTCCATCGGTCATGTAACTCAGAAGGTTCTGACCGCTCAGCTGCGGCAGATGGAGGAAAGCAGAATAAGTAAAAGACGGGGTGCTGTGCATTTGTGCAGCACCCCGTCTTTTATTTGTGTTCATCTGCGCCCGGCTCATAGAGCAGCTCCAAATAGGGGTGCTTCCGGATGGCGGCAACCACCTCATCCAGAAAGAGAGTGCACGGGTCGTTGATCCACGGTTTCAGGTACTTATAAAGCAAAAGATAGGCGGTACGCTCTGGCGGTGGCTCTTCCGTGATGGGACAGCAGCGTAGATTCGCATTCTGTAGCAACATCATTTCGGCGATTTCCTGCGTGGTGATGGTCTATGTCTGCGGGTCGCGCAGAAATTCTGGCAGCATAGAGTTTGTGCCGATAGAAATTTTGCGTACAGTAGATTTTGGAAATCTTCTTTGATGCCGCAAATCGTAGGCGGTGCCCATGGTTAGATAGATCTCGTCCTGCGGCAGAAGATCAATAAAATTGCGATAATAAACTATTTGCCCAGATGCCAGATGTCGCGGTCGTACTCGGCAATGGTGCGGTCGGAGGAGAACATGCCCGCTTTGGCAATGTTCACCAGACACTTGCGCCGCCAGCCCTTCGGGTCGCAGGCGTAATCGCTGAGGGCCTGCCCCTTGCGCACAACGTAGGCGTTGAAGTCCGGCAGGGTCTGAAACCAGTCTTTATGGATCAGCTCGTTGTGCAGGCGGGTCAGGTTTTCGGCGTGACCGGCGGCCAGCATCTCCGGGCCGGTGAGGAAGTTGATGGCGCGGCGGATGTTGGCATCGCCCTCCACCCACTGGGCGGGGTCGTAGTCGCCCACGGCGTAGCGGTGGATGACCTGATCGGAGGTCTGGCCGAAGATATAGATGTTCTCCTCGCCCACCTGCTGGCTGATCTCCACATTGGCACCGTCCATGGTGCCCAGCGTCAGCGCGCCGTTCAGCATGAACTTCATGTTGCCGGTGCCGGAAGCTTCCTTGGAGGCAAGGCTGATCTGCTCGGACAGGTCGCAGGCGGGGATCAGCTTTTCGGCGGCGGTAACGTTGTAGTTCTCCACGAACACCACCTGCAGCCACTTGGACACTTCCGGGTCTGCGGCAATGACCTTGGACAGGGTCAGCAGCGCATGGATGATGTCCTTTGCAATGGTGTAGGCAGGTGCGGCCTTGGCACCGAAGATGCTCACCAGCGGAGCAGCGGGCAGGTGCCCGGCCTTGATCTCGTAGTACTGATGGATGAGGTACAGCAGGTTCAGCTGCTGGCGCTTATACTCGTGCAGGCGCTTGGACTGGATATCGAACACGGCATCGGTGTTCACGCTCACCTTCTGGGTGCGCAGCAGCCAGTCTGCCAGTGCTTCCTTGTTGGCCTTTTTCACAGCGGTCAGCTGCTCCAGCACAGCTTCGTCGTCGGCAAAAGCCAGCAGCTTTTCCAGCTCGGCGGCATCCTTGCGGAAGCCGGAGCCGATGTGCTGTTCCAGCGCGGCGGTCAGGCGGGGGTCGCATTCCAGCAGCCAGCGGCGGAAGGTGATGCCGTTGGTCTTATTGTTGAACTTTTCCGGGTACAGCTCGTAAAAGCCGTGCAGCTCGGATTTTTTCAAAATCTCGGTGTGCAGCGCTGCCACGCCGTTGGTGGAGTGGGTGAAGTGGATGTCCATGTGGGCCATGTGCACCCGGTCGTCCTTGTCGATGATGGCAAGGCTCTCGTCCTTGGTGCGGGTGCGGGCCAGTGCGTCCAGCTTTTCGATAATGGGCATCAGCTGGGGCACCACGGTATCCAGATAGGCGCGGGGCCACTTTTCCAGCGCTTCGGCCAGAATGGTGTGGTTGGTGTAGGCGCAGGTCTTTGTGACGATCTTTACGGCTTCCTCAAATTCGATGCCCTTTTCGCCCAGCAGCCGGATCAGCTCCGGGATGACCATGCTGGGGTGGGTGTCGTTGATCTGGATGGCGGCGTAGTCGGCCAGATCATGGTAATCGCAGCCCCGGGCGGCACACTCGGCCAGAATGAGCTGGGCACCGGCAGAGACCATCAGGTACTGCTGGTACACCCGCAGGCGGCGGCCTGCCTCATCGGAATCGTCCGGGTAGAGGAAGAGGGTCAGGTTCTTGTCGATGGCAGTTTTATCGAAGGCAATGCCGTCGTGGACGATGCTTTCATCGATGGTGTCAAGGTCAAACAGGTTCAGGGTGTTGGTGCGGCCCTCGTAGCCGGTAACGGCCAGCTTGTACAGCCGGGCAGTGTACTCCTTGCCCGCCAGCTCCACCGGGTAGGTGATGTCGGTCTTTTCTGCCCAGCTGTGGGCGGTGAGCCACGGGTCGGGCTTTTCGTTCTGCACGCCGTCCTCAAAGGACTGGTGGAACAGGCCGAAGTGATACCGCAGGCCCACGCCGTCGCCGGGCAGGTTCAGCGTTGCCAGAGAGTCGAGGAAGCAGGCAGCCAGACGGCCCAGACCGCCGTTGCCCAGAGAAGGTTCCGGCTCCACCTCTTCGATATCGGAAAGGCTCTTGCCGACGGCAGCCAGTGCATCGCGGGCTTCATCGTACAGTCCCAGATTGATGAGGTTGTTGGACAGCAGCTTGCCGATGAGAAATTCGGCGCTGATATAGTACAGCTTGCGGCCGGTGACCGGCTGCACACGGTCGGCGCTCTTCTGCCGGACGAGTTCCAGCAGCGCGAGATACAGCTCCTGATTCGTGCAGTCTGCCAGCGGCTTGCCCGTGAGACCCTGTAACGTTTCGGTAAAGCTCATAAATGCATCCTCCTTTGTTAGGGTGTATCTGAAAAGTCGAAAATTTAGTCTATTTCTACAAGCACAGCCGGATCTTGCGTGAAACAGCCTTGGATCCCGCTTGTGCTTGCGAAATATTCGTCATTTTCTTTGTTTTCAAATACACCTTGCGGAAAACAGGTTTGACATCTGTACTTCCAGATATACCACATAAAACAATCAAAATCTTGCCTAAAAAGCGCAGACTGTGGTACAATCCTATCATCGGGAGGTGAAACGATGCAAAATCAGGCATCTTTGCAGGAGACCAAGCAGCATGGTGCCGTGCGGTTTCCCTTCAATCTGTATCCATGCACCATTCCGGGGGACTTTCCGCAGGTGGCGCTCCACTGGCAGGAGAGCATGGAGCTGGTCTTTGTCAAGCGGGGCACAGGACTGGTGCAGGTGGGCGCTGAGAGCTGCCAGGCCCGCATGGGGGACATCTTTATTTTTACGCCCGGCACCCTCCATGCCCTGCGGCAGGCCGAAGGGCAGTGCATGGAATACGAAAATATCATTTTTGAGCTGGAGCTTCTGGGCGGCGCAGAGGACCTTTGTGCCGAGAAATATCTGCTTCCGCTGCAAAGCGGGCGCTTGTCGCTGCCTGCGCGGCTGACCCCGAACGATTTGTGCTATCTGCAGGCCGCCGCCTGCCTGCGGGAGGTGGAGGATGCCAACCGCGCCAAGCTCCCCGGCTACGAGCTGCAGGTCAAGGGGGCATTGCTGCGGTTTCTTGCCCTGCTCCTTGCACAGGGCCGGCAGCGGCTTGCCGCCGAGACAGCCGACACCCAGCGGCTGAAAACGCTCCTGCAATGGCTCTCGGCCCATTATACCGAGGAACTCCGGGTCGCCGATGCCGCCGGGGTCTGCTCCTTCAGTGCCAGCCACTTCATGCGGTGGTTCCGGCAGATGACCGGGCAGAGCTTTGTGGCCTTTCTGAACGAGTACCGGCTCAACGCCGCCGCCGAAGCGCTGCAGGCCACGGATGAGACGGTTCTGACCATCGCTTCCCGGTGCGGGTTTGAGAACCTCTCCTATTTTAACCGGGCGTTCAAGGCGCACTTCGGCATGACACCCCGGGAGTACCGGAAAAAATAAGCAAAACGAGGCCGTTCTGCCTCTCTGGAAAAGAGAGGAAACGGCCTCGTTTTTTGCACATCAGATCTCCGGCGGCGGGCAGCAGCTCTCCCGTTGGATGAGCTTATGCGGCACGATGATCTTGGTTGCCAGAAGATTCGGGTTCTCGATGTGGTTGATCGAGCTGTTCCGTGCCGTGGAGCAGGCATTGGGCAAGCGGGAGATCATTGCAGAGGACCTTGGCTATATGAGCGAGACGGTCCGTCAGCTGGTGCGGGACAGCGGTTTCCCCGGCATGAAGGTGCTGGAATTTGCCTTTGATTCCCGCGACACCGGCAGTGCCAGCGACTATCTGCCCCACAACTACCCGGTGAACAGCGTGGCCTATACCGGCACCCACGACAACGAGACGCTGGTATCGTGGTATCAGACTGTCACCGATGCCGAGCGCGCCATGGTGCGGGACTATCTGTACGACTACGCCACCCCGGAGGAGCAGCTCTATAAAAGCAGGATCGCACTGATCCTGCGCAGCGCAGCGGCGGCCTGCATCATCCCCATGCAGGACTGGCTGGGGCTGGACAACTCTGCCCGCATCAACAAGCCCTCCACCGTGGGCCAGAACTGGCGCTGGCGGCTGAAAAAGACCCAGCTGACAAAGAAGCTTCAAAAGGAGATCTGCCAGCTGACCACCCGCTACGGCCGAAAAAACTGGGCGTGACAGTATAGTGTCCTGGACTTGATTTTGGAAAGTTTATTGCAGAATAGCGGAAGAAGTAATACTTATTCAAAAATAAAAATGACAAAGAGCAAATAAAAAAGTACAGAATATGGATCGGGACGCGTGACTTTTAATTTTGACAAAAATCAAGGAAGAACTTTGTATAACTTTACAAAACAAGAAAATACAGAGGCAAAAGTTGTTGCAATTTTCGGATTGAAAGAAATAACAGAAAACACTATTCTTTAAGAATCAAAAGGCAAAGACGCTTCGCGAGAGATCGCAAAGCGTCTTTTTTTGTTACCCTGCAAGGCAAGGCGGCTTTGAGGGAAAGATGAAACAGGAAAAGGAGAATGGTCATATCCGGCCGTGCACCCCACTTGGCCGGTGATGGCCACCAGCGGCGCACCGTCCAGATAGGAGTGCGCGAGGTGCACCACAAAAAAGCACGAAGCAGCAATGCTTGGTGCTTTTCTTTTTGACATGTGCCGCGGGATGCTTTATAATAAGAATGATTTCAGATGTCTGCGGGGCGGTGCGCCCTGCGGTAAAATTACGGCAAGCAAAAAAGGGAACTGCTATGAGAGAAGAAAAGGCCAGCGCATTGCCGCTGCTGCTGGACGTGCGCAGAATGGACGAAAATAACCGGACTTACGCCTACCGTATGCTGCGCAAAAATATTATGACCTTGCAGCTGCAGCCGGGCTGTCAGCTGAGCGAGGCCGAACTGTGCGAACAGCTGGCCATGAGCCGCACACCGGTACACGAAGCGCTGATGATGCTGAAAAGCGAGTGGCTTGTGGATGTTCTGCCGCAGCGCGGCAGCATTGTGTCCAAGATCAGCGTTCCATACCTGAACGAAGGCTTTGCCATGCGCCGCATTCTGGAACCGGCGCTGCTGCGCGGGCTGGCCGGAAAGCTGACAAGGGAACAGCTGAACGAATTTCAGGAACTGCTGAACCGGCAGAACGAAGACCTTTATCTGGATCAGGATGCAGCAGATGACTTCTTCATCTCGCTGGATAACGACTTCCACAGGCTTTTGTACCACGATTCCGGCTACGACCGCATCTGGGAGGCCATGCACAACGTTACGTCCCATATGGACCGTGTGCGGTATCTGGACTCGGCCCTTTGCCGGGGAAATATTGCCTCGGTGCAGAAAGAGCACGAGCAGATCTTTGGCTACCTGCGGGACGGCCTGCCGCTGGATGTGGACGTAGAAGCCCTGTTTGAGCATCACCTTGGCATGTACCGCGAGAATTTCCAGAAGATATTGGAACGGTTCCCGGATTTCTTTGTACGGACATAAACCAAAAAGAGCGCCCGCTGCTGACCCTTACAAGGCCATGGCAGGGGGCGCTTTTTTGGTTCAATACGGATACGGTTTTACGCCGGGCTGCGGATATCAATTTACGACGGCAGTGTTTCTGATGGATTTTGCAGCAGAAATGCTGCTTTTTCTGTTCAAAACCCGGAAAAACAGCAGTTTGTGCTCTTGAATTGCCCGAAAAGCTTGCAGGAATGCAGGTTTTTGTGGTAATATTTAAGATATGTTCCCGTTGAGGGGAAGAAAGAGAGGGGTAATCAAATGATCAATATCTGCATCATTGCCACCATTGTGATCTATCTGGTGGGCATGCTGCTGGTGGGCTTTGTCTACAGCAAGTCCAACGAGGACAGCAGCGATTTCTACCTCGGCGGCCGCACGATGGGCCCGCTGGTCACGGCTATGAGCGCCGAAGCCAGCGATATGTCCAGCTGGCTGCTGATGGGTATGCCGGGCCTTGCATATCTCACCGGCATCGCGTCGCCGGGCTGGACGGCCATCGGCCTTGCCGTGGGCACATGGCTCAACTGGCTCATCGTGGCCCGCCGCCTGCGCCGCTACTCGGCCAATCTGGATGCCATCACGGTGCCGCAGTTCCTTTCCCTGCGGTTCCACGACCAGCGCAACCTGCTCAACGCGCTGGGCGCGGTCATCATCATCGTGTTCTTCATCCCGTACACCGCTTCCGGCTTTGCCGCCTGCGGCAAGCTGTTCAACAGCCTGTTTGGCGTGGATTACATGGCGGCCATGGTCCTGTCCGCTGTGGTCATCGTGGGTTACACCATCATGGGCGGCTTCCGCGCTGTGTCTACCACCGACCTGATCCAGTCCATTGTCATGAGCATGGCGCTGATCGCGGTGCTGGTGTATGGCGTCAACGTGGCAGGCGGCTGGGACGTGGTTCTGGACAACGCCCGCAGCCTGCCCGGCTACCTGACCATGGCTGCAAGCCACAATGCGGCAGACAACACCGCCACCTCTTACAGTCTGCTGGACATCGCGTCCACGCTGGCATGGGGTCTGGGCTACTTCGGCATGCCCCACATCCTGCTGCGCTTCATGGCCATTGAGGACGAAAAGAAGCTGGTGCTCAGCCGCCGCATTGCAAGCGTGTGGGTGGTCATTGCCATGACGGCCTCCATCGTCATCGGCATGGTGGGTCTGGGCATGACCAAGGCGGGCGCGCTGGAGTTCCTGAGCGGCTCTTCCAGCGAGACCCTGATCGTGCGCGTGGCCAGCCTGATCGCCCAGCACGGCGTGCTGGCAGCCATTCTGGCAGGCCTGATCCTTGCCGGCATCCTTGCCGCTACCATGTCCACCGCCGACAGCCAGATGCTGGCAGCGGCCTCCAGCGTATCCCAGAACATCCTGCAGGAGTTCGGCCACATGAAGCTGACCGAGAAGCAGAGCCTGTTCGCTGCCCGCCTGACCATCATCTGCATCAGCGTGGTGGGCGTGGTGCTGGCCCGCGACCCCAACTCCAGCGTGTTCGGCATCGTCAGCTTTGCATGGGCCGGCTTTGGCGGCTCCTTTGGCGCAGTGGTGCTGTGCTCCCTGTTCTGGAAGCGCTGCAACTGGCAGGGCGCACTGGCCGGTATGCTCTCCGGCGGCCTGATGGTCTTTGTATGGAAGTACATCGTCAGCCCGCTGGGCGGCGTGTTTGGCATCTACGAGCTGCTGCCTGCTTTCCTGATGTCTCTGGTGGTCTGTGTTGTGGTGAGCCTTGTCACCCCGGCACCCTCGGCAGAGATCGAGGCAGAGTTCGACGCTGCCAAGTAAAAACGATTTAAAATGCCCTCCGCTGCGCTCTGGGCATAGCAGCGGAAAATGATTGATCCTTATGCAAAAGAGCAAAGCCGGCGGGCTTTGCTCTTTTGCTTTTTCACGGGTGGGGACGGAGAGGAAAACGGCATTTAATTCAAAAGGATCAGCCATGCTTCGCAGCATGGAAGCAGAAATCCAAAACAGAAAAAGAACAGAAGATCCAGCACGAGCCGCATCAGACGGGTAAGAGGCGTGCCGAAAGACATGGCATGAATGATAAAAAGATTCACCTCACCCCAGCGCCGGTAGTAACCGGTTTGCTCAAAATTGTTCCAGAGCTCAAGAGATAGAAATTCAAATCCGGCAAACAATGGAAAAATGACCAGGGAGGACATCCAGCCGTCGGCCTGAAGCCATCGCTGAGAGTCCGCCAGTGCACAGCTAATCTGCCTGGACAGGCAAAAATTCCCCACAGGGCAAGTGCAATGCTTAATGCAAGAAGAGCAGTACGCACAGAATGCCAGTCTACAGTGTGCTGGCGGCGCAGCATGGTGAAAAAATCTTCCAGAGGAACGGGAGGAGTGTCATCTTTTTGACGGGAGTCATGACAGTGCATCAGGTCAGCGAGGGTCAGGCCCAGCACATCGGCCAGCGGCTCCAGCGTGTTGATGTCTGGCAGCCCGATGCCGCGTTCCCAGCGGCTGACGGCTTTATCCGTAACGTGAAGCTGCTGAGCCAGTTCGGCCTGCGTCATGTTCCGCTCCCGGCGCACTTGTGCAAGGAATGCACCAAATTCTTTTGCATCCATTCTGCTCACATCCTTTTCCACAGGATAACACAGAAATGTGAAAAACACAACCGACGGAGCGTTTACCTGCCGGTCTGCAAAACAAAAAGGACGTGCTCCCTTGCGGGAACACGTCCTTTTTTATCGCTTCAGTATCAGGCAGAGATCAGCTTACAGCTGGGGGCCGGCAGAGACCAGAGCCTTGCCGTGCTCGTTGCCCTCGTACTTCTTGAAGTTCTTGATGAAGCGGCTTGCCAGATCCTTGGCCTTCTCTTCCCACTGGGAAGCATCAGCATAGGTGTCGCGAGGATCCAGAATGCCGGTGTCCACGCCGTTCAGCACGGTGGGAACCTCGAAGTCGAAGTAGGGGATCTTCTTGGTGGGCACATTGTTGATGTCGCCGTTCAGGATGGCATCGATGATGCCGCGGGTATCCTTGATGGAGATGCGCTTGCCGGTGCCGTTCCAGCCGGTGTTGACCAGATAAGCCTTAGCGCCGCTCTTCTGCATCTTCTTGACCAGCTCCTCAGCATACTTGGTGGGGTGCAGCTCCAGGAAAGCCTGGCCGAAGCATGCAGAGAAGGTGGGGGTGGGCTCGGTGATGCCGCGCTCGGTGCCTGCCAGCTTTGCAGTGAAGCCGGACAGGAAGTAGTACTGGGTCTGCTCGGGGCTCAGGATGGAGACCGGGGGCAGAACGCCGAATGCGTCAGCAGACAGGAAGATGACGTTCTTTGCAGCGGGTGCAGAAGAAATGGGGCGGACGATGTTCTTGATGTGGTTGATGGGGTAGGACACACGGGTGTTCTCGGTAACGCTCTTATCAGCGAAATCGATGTGGCCCTCGGCATCCAGAGTGACGTTCTCCAGCAGAGCGTTGCGCTTGATGGCGTTGTAGATATCGGGCTCGGAGTCCTTATCCAGGTTGATGACCTTTGCGTAGCAGCCGCCCTCGAAGTTGAACACGCCGTTGTCGTCCCAGCCGTGCTCGTCATCGCCGATCAGCAGACGCTTGGGATCGGTGGACAGGGTGGTCTTGCCGGTGCCGGACAGACCGAAGAAGATGGCGGTGTTCTCGCCGTTCTTGTCGGTGTTGGCAGAGCAGTGCATGGAGGCCATGCCCTTCAGCGGCAGGAAGTAGTTCATCATGGAGAACATGCCCTTCTTCATCTCGCCGCCGTACCAGGTGTTCACGATGACCTGCTCCTTGCTGGTGATGTTGAACACAACAGCAGTCTCAGAGTTCAGGCCCAGCTCCTTGTAGTTCTCAACCTTGGCCTTGGATGCGTTGTAGACAACGAAATCGGGCTCAAAGTTCTCCAGCTCCTCAGCGGTGGGCTTGATGAACATGTTGGTGACAAAGTGTGCCTGCCATGCAACTTCCATGACAAAGCGGATGGCCATGCGGGTATCCTTGTTGGCACCGCAGAATGCATCCACCACGTACAGGCGCTTGTTGGACAGCTCCTTCTGAGCGATGGCCTTCACAGCAGCCCATGCTTCCTGAGAAGCGGGGTGGTTGTCGTTCTTGTACTCGTCGGAAGTCCACCACACGGTGTCCTTGGAGTTCTCGTCCATAACGATGAACTTGTCCTTGGGAGAACGGCCGGTGTAGATGCCGGTCATAACGTTCACAGCACCCAGCTCGCTGACCTGGCCCTTTTCGTAGCCTTCCAGACCGGGCTTGGTCTCTTCCTCGAACAGCTGCTCGTAGGAGGGGTTGTACACGATCTCAGTCGTGCCGGTAATGCCATACTTGGTAAGATCCAACTTTGCCATATTCGCTATACCTCTACTTTCGTTTGATCCATACGTCCTGTATAGGGCACAGCATTTCCCGGCGGGCCGGGCGCTGCGCAGAAGGCTTGCAGTTTGTAAATGCAAATTCTCCTGTATACCATTATACATAAAAGCCTTGCAAAATCAATAAATAAACCGTGCTATTTGCAGAAAAGAAACAAATTTCATTAAGAAATTTAACTGCCTGAAACAATTTCAGGAAACAAAAGCAGGGGGCGTGACCTGAAAAAATAAGGTGGAAAGGCAGAAAAACAATTTTTTGATAAAATTTTGACGAGCTGGGATGCATGAAAAACCGAGCACAAAAACGGCCCTTCCCGCAAAACGGCGCGGCAGGGAAGAGCGGAACAGGATCCACGGCCCGATTTGTGCAAAATTTACGAGATTTTGACGATTTTTATGGCAAAGAAGCTTTGCCTGTGGTATACTGTATCTGACAAAAGGACAGCCCCGCTTTTTCTGTGTGCTACATATAAAAAGGAAAAAGATCATGAAGACCATCTACATCCTGCTCACCCGGTCGGGTACCCTGCTTTCAAACCTTGTTTACGCTGTTACCGGTGCAAATTATACCCACGCTTCGCTGGCTTTTGACGAAGACCTGAGCTGCCTGTACAGCTCTACCCGCAAAAACGGCTATACCATGTTCCCGGCAGGGCCCAGCAGGGAATACCTGAACCGGGGTGTGTTCCGTCTGCGGGAGAACGTGCCCTGCGCACTGTATGCGCTGGATGTGAGCGATGAAGCCTACACCCGTGCCCGCCGCCGTGCCGAGCACATGATGGCCCACGGCAGCCTTTACCAGTTCAACGTTATCGGTCTTGCGCTCTGCGGGATGCATATCCGCTGGAAGCGCCGCCGGCACTATTTCTGCTCCCAGTTCGTCAGCGAGGTGCTGGAAAAGAGCGGTGCCATGGAGCTGCCCAAGCACAGCACCCTGATGCACCCGAACGACTACACCCGGCTGGAAGAGCTGCGGTGCGTATACAAGGGTACACTGGCCGGACTGCCGCAGCGCCAGCAGATGGAATTTGACCAGAACGATACGGTGATCGGCGTATATCTGGGGCTGGCGCTGGGCCTGTTCCACACCGGCGCGGCCCGGGTGCGGGAGATTTTTTGAAAAAATTGAATTTTTGTGTTGACAAAGCAGGCGTGCTATGCTAAAATAGCCAAGTCGGGAGCGAACACCCGATGCAAAATGGACGTATGGCCCGTTGGTCAAGCGGTTAAGACAGAGGCCTCTCACGCCTTTAACATCGGTTCGATTCCGGTACGGGTCACCATTTTATAGTAGTAAAACGGTCATGTGCCGTTTTATATAGATGCCTCTTTAGCTCAGTCGGTTAGAGCACCTGACTGTTAATCAGGGTGTCGCCTGTTCGAGTCAGGCAAGAGGCGCCAGCAAAGCGATGGAAGTTTTCCATCGCTTTTTTCTTTTTCTCCGGCCGCTTTTGTTGACAGAAAATGCGAGGCGGGATATACTTAAAATAATAAGCGAAACAAGAGGAAACTCCTTCCGTCATTGCCTGCGGCAATGCCACTGCTCCCCTTTTTGTCACTTGCGTGACATCTTCCCCCGGCCGGGGGAAGTCTTTCTCATTGAGGGAGGTTTTGGCAAAACCGGAAACTTTGCCGCACCGCCAAAGGCCCCATCTCCGAGGGGGCTGGCACGGCGTAAGCCGTGACTGGGGGAGTTTGCCCTTTAAAAAAGGAGAACATCATGAAAAAAATCATTCTGACCGGCGACCGTCCCACCGGCCGCCTGCATGTGGGCCACTATGTCGGTTCCCTGAAGGAGCGGGTGCGCCTGCAGAACTCCGGCGAGTACGATGAGATCTACGTTATGATCGCCGATGCACAGGCCCTGACCGATAACGCCGACAACCCGGAAAAGGTGCGCCAGAACATCCTGCAGGTGGCGCTGGATTATCTGGCCTGCGGCATCGACCCCGCCAAGACCCATATTTTCATCCAGTCCATGGTGCCGGAATTGACTGAGCTGAGCTTCTACTATATGAACCTCGTCACCGTGAGCCGCCTGCAGCGCAACCCCACCGTCAAGAGCGAGATCCATATGCGCAACTTTGAGACCAGCATCCGGTGGGCTTCTTCTGCTACCCCATCAGTCAGGCGGCGGACATCACCGCCTTCCACGCCACCACCGTGCCTGCCGGTGAGGACCAGAAGCCCATGATCGAGCAGTGCTGCGAGATCGTGCGCAAATTCAACGCCGTTTACGGCGATACCCTGACCGAGCCGGAGATCGTTCTGCCCCAGAATGCCGCCTGCCTGCGCCTGCCCGGCATCGACGGCAAGGCCAAGATGAGCAAGAGCCTCGGCAACTGCATCTACCTGTCCGAGGAACCGGAGGACATCAAAAAGAAGGTCATGTCCATGTACACCGACCCCAATCACCTGCGGGTGCAGGACCCCGGCAAGGTGGAGGGCAACCCGGTGTTCATCTATCTGGACGCCTTCTGCCGCCCGGAGCACTTTGCCGAGTTCTGGCCGGAGTACCAGAATCTGGATGAGGTCAAGGCCCACTACCAGCGCGGCGGCCTGGGCGATGTGAAGGTGAAGAAGTTCCTGAACAGCGTCATGCAGGCAGAGCTGGAGCCCATCCGCACCCGCCGCAAGGAGTGGGAGCAGCGCCTGCCCGAGGTGGTGGAGATCCTGAAGGAGGGCAGCGCCTACGCGGAAAAGACTGCCGCCGCCACGCTGGCCGAGGTGCGCAAGTCCATGCGCATCGATTACTTCGACAACGACAACCTGCTGAAATAAAATCTATGAGAGTGTCCGGGATGCCGCAGGTGTTCCGGACACTCTTTTTATAGTTTACGAAAATTGCATAGAAAATGCGGCCAAACTGTGTTAAAATAGGGGCAATAAGTACAGAAAGCCCCCGCTCTGGGGGCGAGAGGAAAAAGGAAAATCACCATGCAAAAGACCATCTGGATCACTGGCGCAAGCTCCGGCATCGGGCAGGAGTTTGCACGCCGCTATGCAAAGCTGGGCTGCCGGCTCATCCTGACCGCCCGCCGCACCGACCGGCTGGAAGCGCTGGCCGCAAAACTGGGCACGCCCTGCCGCATCCTGCCTGCCGATCTTGCAAAGGAAGAGGACTGCCAGCGCCTTTTCAAGGAGCTGGAGGGGGAGACCATTGATATCTTTATCAACAACGCGGGCTTTGGCGTGTGCGGCAGCTATCTGGAGACCGACGACGCCCGGGAAGAGGAAATGATCCGGGTGAATGTGGAAGCCATGGCGCGGCTGTTCCGCTTTGCAGTGCGCAGGATGCACGCGGCAGGCGGCGGCACCATCCTGAACGTGGCATCCTCGGCGGGGCTGCTGCCCGGCGGGCCCTATATGGCGGGCTACTATGCCAGCAAGGCCTATGTGGTCAGCCTGACCCGGGGCGTTGCCCGGGAGCTGCAGGAGCTGCACAGCCCGGTCTACGTGTGTGCGCTCTGCCCGGGGCCGGTGGATACCGAGTTCAACGACCGGGCGGGGGTGGTGTTTGCCCTCAAGGGCATCACGCCGGAGTTCTGCGTACAGGAAGCCATGCACGGCATGATGCACCGCAGGACCATCATTGTGCCCTCGGCCTTTATGCGGGCATGCACCTCGGCGCAGAAGCTGCTGCCCATGCCTCCCTGCTGATGCCCATTGTGGCACGGCAGCAGAAAAAGAAGCTGGGATGATATTCTGAATGGCTTAAGATGGCTCTTGTCAACAAGCCCAAATTTTTCCGCCGAAATTGTGCGCACCGCTAATGACTGAAACCGTGTATACAAGATAAAACCGGAATTTTGCGGCTTTGCACGACTTTTCACGAAAAATTTTCCCTGAAAATTAAAAATACAGCAAAAATGCAGAAGAAAATGCCTTGACAGAGCCCAAAAAGAATGTTACCCTGTATACAAGAAGGACGCTAAAATCGAGAGTTCAGCTTTGGGCATCCTGCAAGGCAAGAACGGGGCTTCCCCGCAAAGGAACAATTTGATTGGAGGACTCTATTATGGCACAGTGCACTCCCAAATCTTTTGATCTGACCGGCAAGGTCGCGCTGATCACCGGCGCATCTTATGGCATCGGCATGGCGATTGCAAAGGCAATGGCAGCCAACGGTGCAACCATCGTGTTCAACGACATCAAGCAGGAGCTGGTGGATAAGGGCATCGCTGCTTACACAGAAGCAGGCATCAAGGCTCACGGCTATGTCTGCGACGTGACCGATGAGGACGCCGTCAACGCCATGGTGGCAAAGATCACCGAGGAAGTCGGCCACATCAACATTCTGGTCAACAACGCCGGTATCATCAAGCGCATCCCCATGACCGAAATGAGCGCTGCACAGTTCCGTCAGGTCATCGATGTTGACCTGAACGCTCCCTTCATCGTGGCAAAGGCCATCATCCCCGACATGATCGCACAGGGCGGCGGCAAGATCATCAACATCTGCTCCATGATGAGCGAGCTGGGCCGTGAGACCGTCTCCGCCTACGCTGCAGCCAAGGGCGGCCTGAAGATGCTCACCAAGAACATCGCTTCCGAGTACGGCGCATACAACATCCAGTGCAACGGCATTGGACCCGGCTACATCGCTACCCCGCAGACCGCACCTCTGCGCGAGATCCAGCCCGACGGCAGCCGTCATCCCTTCGACCAGTTCATCGTTGCCAAGACCCCCGCAGGCCGCTGGGGCGAGGCAGAGGATCTGGGCGGACCTGCTGTCTTCCTGGCATCCGAGGCTTCTGACTTTGTCAATGGCCTGATCCTGTACGTCGATGGCGGCATTCTGGCTTACATCGGCAAGCAGCCCCAGTAATGGCTGAGGATATCCCAAAGGACTGAGCACGGCGGCAGCCGGGCAGGCTTTGCCTGCTGGCTGCCGCTTTTTGTGTTTGTATGGGAAAGGATGTTGTGTTATAATGGAAAAACAGCATAAAGACGCAGTATGGGTGCCCCATGCCGAGATCGAGCCGGAGGTGTGCGGCAAGGGCGTAAAGCGCCGCATTCTGGCCTACAGCAAGGATGCCATGTGCGTGGAAAATACCTTTGAGACCGGCGGTGTGGGTGCCATGCACTGCCACCCGCACACGCAGGTCACCTACATCGTCTCCGGCCGCTACCGCTTTACCATCGGCGACGAGACCCGCGAGGTGGGCCCCGGCGACACCCTGCTCAAGCAGGACGGCGTGATGCACGGCTGTGTGTGTCTGGAAGGCGGCGTGATGCTGGACTTCTTTACCCCCATGCGCGAGGACTTTGTATAACACCTGCACCTGCAGGAGAAGATCATAAAAGGAGAAGAAACTACTATGAAGATTGCACTCATCAACGAGAACAGTCAGGCCGCCAAGAACGGCATCATTGAAGCCGCCCTGAAAAAGGTGGTGGAGCCCATGGGCCACGAGGTGGTCAACTACGGCATGTACGCTGCCGACGATGCTGCCCAGCTGACCTATGTGCAGTGCGGCATTCTGGCTGCCATCCTGCTGAACAGCGGCGCAGCCGATTACGTCATCACCGGCTGCGGCACCGGCGAGGGTGCCATGCTGGCCCTGAACAGCTTCCCCGGCGTGATCTGCGGCCATGTGGAGGACCCTGTGGATGCCTACACCTTTGCCCACGTGAACGACGGCAACGCCGTTGCCATGCCGTTTGCCAAGGGCTTCGGCTGGGGCGGTGAGCTGAACCTTGAGTACTGCTTCGAGAAACTGTTTGGCTTCGGCCACGGTCAGGGCTACCCCAAGGAGCGCGTGGAGCCTGAGCAGCGCAACAAGAAGATCCTGGACGGCGTGCGTGCCGCTACCTTCAAGCCGCTGATCGAGTGCCTGAAGAGCATCGATCAGGACCTGCTGAAGGGCGCTGTGGCCGGTGCAAAGTTCAGCGAGCTGTTCTTCGCCTCCTGCAAGGACGAGGAGCTGGCAGCATACGTCAAGACGCTGCTGTAAGAGGATGCTGCTATGGGCTGGCTTTATCATCTGAACGCAGGCATTACCCATGGACTGGAAGGCTTTCTGGAGACCGCAGTGCCCATGATCGCGGGCCTTGCCGAAGTGATCGGTCTGTTCATCATCGTCACCAGTCTTATCAAGGCCACCTACCACTATGTGCGGGCGACCTTCTTCCATGACCACCATGATTTCCACCACGAGATGAGCAGCGGCCTGACCACGGCGCTGGAATTCCTGATGTCGGCGGAGATCGCAAAGACCTTCCTTTTGCAGAATCTGGAGTCGGTGGTGCCGCTGGCTGCCACCTTTGCGCTGCGCGCCATGATGAGCCTGATGCTGCACTGGGAAATGCAGGGCGGACACCGCTCCGGCCGCAAAAAAGCAGAAAACGACACAGAAACGGAAAAGAATGACTAGTGCGCAGCTGAAAACAAAGTTTTGCCAAACTTTTGCCGTGATAACTTTCTTTGCGTTGTGAAAAACGTAAAACCTTGACATGAGCCCTTGACACTTTTGCACAAAGGGACTATACTCTTGCCATCGAAAGCAAAGGCGCTGACGGAAGCGATTCCGCCAGCGCCTTTTGTGTTTTCGGGGATATTGCCGCTCGGGGGAGGATAGAGGGTCTCCTGAGTGCAAATGAAGCGTTCCTGCGTGCGATCGGCACGGGGAACACCGCACACGCCAAAAGGTTCTGGTGGCCTTGCGGCATCACATTCGTGGGAGGTATGAAAAGTTATGTTCAGCTCCGTCAACACCTGTTGGACGCTGGTTGCAGCGTTCCTTGTCTACTTCATGCAGGCGGGCTTCGCCTTGTGCGAAGCCGGTTTCACCCGTGCCAAGAACACCGGTAATATTCTGATGAAGAATATGATGGACTTCTGCATCGGCACCCCGTGCTACTGGATCATCGGCTTTGGCCTGATGTTCGGCGGCACCGGCGCACTGATCGGCGGCTTCGACCCGTTCATTCAGGGCGATTACAGCCATCTGGGTCTGGATATCCCGCTGTGGGTCTACATCGTGTTCCAGACCGTGTTCTGCGCAACGGCCGCCACCATCGTTTCCGGCTCCATGGCCGAGCGCACCAACTTCAAGGCTTACTGCGTTTATTCTGCTGCGATCTCGCTGGTGGTCTACCCCATCTGCGGCCACTGGATGTGGGGCGGCGGCTGGCTGCAGAGCATGGGCTTCCATGATTTTGCAGGCTCTGCAGCAGTCCACAATGTGGGCGGCGTCATCGCTCTGCTGGGCGCATGGATGCTGGGTCCCCGCATCGGCAAGTACGACAAGAACGGCAAGCCTCACGCCATTCCCGGCCACAACCTGACCGCCGGTGCTCTGGGCGTGTTCATCCTGTGGTTCTGCTGGTTCGGCTTCAACGGCGGTTCTTCTCTGAGCCTTGCCACCGACGAGGCCATGACCATGACCGGTCTGGTCTGCTTCAACACCAACCTTGCCGCAGCCGTTGCCACCTGTGTGACCATGATCTTTACCTGGCTGCGCTACGGCAAGCCCGATGTCTCCATGACCCTGAACGGTTCTCTGGCCGGTCTGGTGGCCATCACTGCAGGCTGCGATACCGTTTCGCCCTTCGGCGCATTCTTCATCGGCTTTGTGGCCGGCTTGCTCGTTGTTCTGAGCGTTGAGTTCTTCGATAACATCGCCAAGGTGGATGACCCTGTTGGTGCAGTTTCCGTCCACTTTGCAAACGGCGTGTGGGGCACCATTGCGGTGGGCCTGTTCTCCACCGGTGCCAACACCGAGCACGCAGGTCTCTTCTACGGCGGCGGTCTGGCACAGCTGGGCACCCAGCTGCTGGGCCTCGTTACCGTTGACATCTACGTTGTCGTTGTGATGTTCATTATCTTCAAGCTCATCGATAAGTTCATCGGCCTGCGCGTTCCCGCAGAGGTGGAGATCGACGGTCTGGATATCCACGAGCATGGTCTGGCATCCGCTTACGCTGGTTTCTCCATCTCCGATGCAAACTCTGCTGCCATGGTGCCCAACGAGAACACCGACCTCGGCGAGGACGATGTGACCAAGGCCACCGACAAGCAGATCAGCGCCGCCGTTCCGGTGGTGCGGGAGCCTGTGATCCACGATGGCGTGTACGACACCGGCATGCACAAGGTGTCCATCATTGCAAAGCTTTCCAAGTTCGATCAGCTCAAGACTGCCCTCAACGATCTGGGCGTTACCGGCATGACCGTCACTCAGGTGATGGGCTGCGGCATCCAGAAGGGCACTTCCGAGAAGTACCGCGGCGTGCCTGTGGATACCACCCTGCTGCCCAAGATCAAGGTGGAGGTGATCGTCTCCAAGATCAGCGTGGACGCTGTGGTGGAGGCTGCCAAGAAGGCACTGTACACCGGCCATATCGGCGACGGCAAGATCTTTGTGTACAACGTGACCCGCGTGGTCAAGATCCGCACCGGCGAAGAGGACTTTGCCGCCCTGCAGGATGTGGAGTAAAACTCCAAAATCTCTAATGGCAACCAAATCAAAAGCCCCGCTTCTGCGCACAAAGAAGCGGGGCTTTTGGCATTTGTTTTACCGGGTATGTAAAAGTTGTATAATATCCTTTGCCGTTCTTTGGTTGACATTGATAGAAAAACATGTTATGTTTTGGCGCATATAGACAAAATCAGATCGAAAATAAGAGAGGTGCGGGGAAGAAACATGTGGAAAATAAAGGAATGGTTCCTGCATTATAAGGAAGCGATCCGGGTCTCGCTTCTGGCGCTGTTCCGGTGGACGCTTCTGGCCGTGTGCACCGGCGTGCTGTGCGGCGGCATCGGAACGCTGTTCCATCTGGCAGTGGAATGGGTGACCGAGCAGCGCATGGAGCATGTCTGGCTGCTGTGGCTCCTGCCTGCGGCGGGCATCGCCATTACGGCTCTGTATAAGGCGACAGGCTGTGTCGGCAAGGGCACCAACGATGTGCTGCGGGCTGTGCAGGACGGCAGCTCGGTGACGCCGTGGCTGGTCCCGGCCATCTTTCTGGGCACTGTGCTCACCCATCTGTGCGGCGGCTCGGCCGGCCGCGAGGGCGCAGCGCTGCAGATGGGCGGCAGCATCGGCTGGAATATCGGCCGGGTGCTGCACTTCAACAATCATGACTGCCGCACGGCTACCGTGTGCGGCATGGCGGCATTTTTTTCGGCGCTGTTCGGTACACCGCTGACCGCGACCCTGTTTGCGATGATGGTGGTGGATGTGGGCCTGATGCTGACCGTGGCCTTCGTGCCGGGCTTTCTGGCGGCGCTTATTGCATACAGCATCTCGCTGAAGGCCGGCATTGCGCCCACACGGTTTGTGATGGAAGCGCCGCCGCTGGATGCCCGGACGGTGGTGCGCACCGCCGTGCTGGCCATGTGCTGTGCGGTGGTGGCGGTGATTTTCTGCCAGATGCTGCACTTTTTTGAGCATGAGATCCCCAAACTGCTGCCGAATCCGTGGGTGCGGGCTGCTGCAGGCGGTGCGGCTGTGGTGGCACTGTCCTACCTGATGGGTGTGGGCCGCTATAACGGTGCCGGCATGGATGTCATTATGGATGCCGTTGAGCTGGAGCAGGCTCTGCCGTGGGACTTTGTGTGCAAAATGGTGCTTACGGTGCTGACCCTGAGCGTGGGCTTCAAGGGCGGCGAAGTGGTGCCGAGTTTTTACATCGGCGCAACGTTTGGCTGCGTGGTGGGGCCGCTGCTGGGGCTCCCGGCGGGCTTTTCTGCTGCAGTGGGTCTGGTGTGCGTGTTCTGCGGGGCGACCAATACGTTGGTGGCTTCCATTGTACTGGCGGCTGAGCTGTTCAGCGGGGCCGGGTTTGAGCTGATGGCGCTGGCCTGCGGCCTGAGCTATATGTTCTCCGGCTATCACAGCCTGTATTCCAGTCAGGGGTTCCGCACCAGCAAGCTTTTTTCGGAATTCCTGCAGCCGAAGGAAGAAAAATGAAGAAAAAATTTCATGGCTGCGTCTCTTGATTTTTTCGGCGGGACGTGCTACAATCAGCGTAGTTTCATCCTGTAAAAGCGATGATGCGGACAAACTGAGTTCCTGTTTCTCCATGACCCAGAGAGGGCTGCCCCGCAAGGGCGCTGCAAGCAGCCTGTCATGTGCCGGAGCTCTACCACCGCAGAGCGCAGAGGAGAACCTCTGCCGGGTGCGCCCGTTACAGCACAGCGAGTGGCGTGCAGAAAAGCACGCAATTCGGGTGGAACCGTGGAACGTTTCTGATTTTTTCAGGCGCTTCATCCCGTGAGTAAGTGTGCGGGATGAAGCGCTTTTTTGTTTTACTTTATCTGTCAAAGGAGCAAACATTATGAAGATCATCTATAAGGACGGTCATGTGGACGAGTGCCCGCAGGATCAGGAACTGCACGTTATCCGCCATACCGCAGCCCACATCATGGCACAGGCCATCAAGCGCCTGTACCCGCAGGCGGACTTTGCCTTCGGCCCCGCTACCGAGAACGGCTTCTACTACGACGTCGATCTGGGCGACCAGAAGCTCAGCGACGAGGATCTGGCAAACATCGAAAAAGAGATGCGCAAGATCGTCAAGGAGAACTTGCCCATCAAGCCCTTCATCCTGCCCCGCGCCGAGGCCGTGAAGCTGATGGAAGAGCGCAAGGAGAACTACAAGATCGAGCACATGGCGGATCTGGCCGACGAGACCGAGTTCAGCTTCTTCCAGCAGGGCGAGTACGTGGATATGTGCATCGGACCCCACCTGACCTACACCAAGGCGCTGAAGGCCTTCAAGATCACCCAGCAGTCCGGCGCATACTGGAAGAACGACAAGGAAAACAAGATGCTCACCCGCATCAACGGCGTGGCCTTCCACAATCAGGAAGAGCTGGATGCATGGGAGAAGGAGCAGCAGGAGGCCCGTGAGCGCGATCACCGCAAGATCGGCAAGGAAATGGGCCTGTTCATGACCGACGATCTGGTTGGCCGCGGCCTGCCCATGTTCCTGCCCGCAGGCTACACTGTCTGGCAGGAGCTGGAGAACTATATCAAGGAGAAGGAGCGTGCACGCGGCTACCTGCACGTTATGACTCCCTGCATCGGCACTGTGAACCTGTATAAGACCTCCGGTCACTGGGATCACTACCGTGAGAACATGTTCCCCGCCATGGAGATGGAGGGCGAGAGCTATGTTCTGCGCCCGATGAACTGCCCCCACCACATGATGATCTACGCAAATCGTCCCCATTCTTACCGTGACCTGCCCATGCGCATCGGTGAGATCGCCCACGATTTCCGTTACGAGTCCTCCGGCACCCTGAAGGGCATCGAGCGCGGCCGTCACTTCTGCCAGAACGATGCTCACCTGTTCTGCACCCCGGAGCAGATCAAGAGCGAGGTCGCAAACGTGTGCGACCTGATCTTTGAGGTGTACAAGGACTTCAACATTACCGATTACCGCTGCGTGCTGAGCCTGCGTGATCCTGCCGATAAGAAGAAGTACCACGACGATGATGCCATGTGGAACCATGCAGAGCAGGCCCTGCGCGAAGTGCTGACCGAGCTGGGCATCCACTTCACCGAGGAGATCGGCGAGGCTGCCTTCTACGGCCCGAAGCTGGACGTGAACGTCAAGCCCGCCGTGGGTGCCGAGTACACCCTGTCCACCTGCCAGCTGGACTTCTGCCTGCCCGCCAAGTTCCACCTGACCTACGTGGACAAGGACGGCACCGAAAAGACCCCCGTGGTGCTGCACCGCGCCATCCTGGGCTCTCTGGACCGCTTCATGGCTTATCTGATCGAAGAGACTAAGGGCCGCTTCCCCACCTGGCTGGCTCCCACCCAGGTCAAGGTTCTGCCCGTCAGCGAAAAGACGCTGGATTACGCCGAGGGCGTGACCGAAAAGCTGGTGGAAGCCGGTGTCCGTGTTGTGCTGGACGACGACAACCAGAAGATCGGCTACAAGATCCGCGAGGCACAGCAGGTGGACCGTGTGCCTTATATGCTGGTTCTGGGTGCCAAGGAAGCCGAGGCAGGCAACATCTCGGTGCGTGACCGCAAGGGCGAGACCACCACGATGGAGCTGGATGCGTTCATCGCAAAGGTGACTGCCGAGATCCGCAACCGCAGCCTGTAAGCAGACACTGCAAAACACAAAGCGCCGCTTTCCCGGCAGGGGAGAGCGGCGCTTTTTTTGCTGCAGCGAAACTCCAAAGGCCGCTGCTCAAATGGAAACAGCGGCCTTTGGCGTTGGATGCTTTATAAAAAGGAAATCAGGCGTTTTCCTTCTGGACGCTCTTGACGGCCAGAGCCTTGGCGGGCTTCATCAGCAGCACGCACACGCCGTTGAAGAGAACGGAACCCACGATGAAGGTGATGAAGAACTGGGGCAGGTGGGTGGCCAGAGCGGTGGTGTCGATGCAGGCCACAGTCAGGTAGGCAAAGCCCACGTTGTTCAGCACCTTGGGTGCGTAGGGGTGCAGGATGATGAGGATGAACAGCACCACGGCCAGCGGGATGAGGAAGCCGAAGAAGCCGCCCAGCACCGGGGTCAGGGCCGTGATGGAAAGCAGAGCGATCACAGTGAGGATCAGGCCCACAAGACCACCCAGCTCAACGGTGACGAAGCGATCCTTCACATCGCCTTCCAGCGTGAACATCATGATATTGCTCAGAAAGATCAGCCAGCTGTACTCCAGGCCGGTCACATGGATGATGGCATTGGCGATCAGGATCCACACCAGCAGCATCAGGCGGAAATACAGCAGAAAGCGCTTGGTAACGGCTTCATTCATGATAAAATACCTCTTTCTTGATCGTGTTGGAAAGCTTTGCTTTCACTAAAGGATACTTTTTGACAGGTAAAACCTGCATTGACGCCGCCATTATACAATATTTACATGGCAAAAACAATACTTTTGCAAGAATAAATTGCATATTTTGGAAATTTTAACTTGCGGAACGAAGAGACGATTGAAAAATGGCAGAGCGAGGCGGAGCCATTTCAAATTGTTTTTCTGTCCAAAATGGAGTATAATGAGACAATAAATATTCTGCCGCGGCTGCGGCTCAGATACGGGAGGAACCTTATATGAACAAACCGGTACTGGTGGTCATGGCGGCTGGCATGGGCAGCCGTTACGGCGGCATGAAGCAGATCGACCCGGTGGGGCCGAATGGTCAGGTGATCGTGGATTATTCCCTTTACGACGCCCGCCGCGCAGGCTTTGAGACGGTGATCTTTGTCATCAAGCATGAGATCGAGGATGCCTTCAAGGCCGCCATCGGCGACCGTGTGTCCAAGGCCATGAACGTGAAATACGCTTTCCAGCAGCTGGATGAGCTGCCCGCAGGCTTTGCCGTGCCGGAGGGCCGTGTCAAGCCCTGGGGCACCTGCCACGCCGTTCTGGCTGCAAAGGACCTCATCGACGGCCCGTTTGCAGTCATCAATGCCGATGATTATTACGGCCCGGAGGCCTTCCGGGTGATGTACGATTACCTGTCCACCCACGAGGACGGCAGCTATTACGACTACTGCATGGTAAGCTACCTGCTCCGGAACACTGTCTCCGAGAATGGCAGCGTGGCCCGCGGCGTATGCGTGACCGAACCCGACGGCACCCTGCACAGTGTGACCGAACGCACCCGCATTGAAACGTACGAAAACGGCGTACACTTCACCGAGGACGGCGGCGCAAGCTGGACCGACCTGCCCGGCGATACCCCGGTGAGCATGAACCTGTGGGGCTTCGGCAAGAGCTTTCTGGATGAAGCCGAGCAGCGCTTTGCAGGCTGGCTGACCGAGAATCTGCCCAAAAACCCGCTCAAGTGTGAGTATTTCCTGCCGCTGGTGGTCACCGAGCTGATCGAGGAGGGCAAGGCAAAAATTCAGGTGCTGCGCAGCACCGATAAATGGTACGGCGTCACCTACCGCGAGGACAAGCCGCTGGTGGTGGAAGCCATCGCCCGCAAAACGGCAGAGGGCCAGTACCCGGAAAATCTGTGGGCCTGACCATTTAAAATGCCCTCCGCTTGGCTCTGGGCACCCGGCACAACTTCTCTGTAAAAACAAAAATCGGAAACGACTGCAGTCGTTTCCGATTTTTTTAACGTTTAATCACTTATTTTGTCTGGGGAGGGGTAAGGGATGCCCCTTCATCCGAGAAGATCCAGAGCGTTTCATCGATATGAGAGCCACTCCTGGAGTAGGGTGTCACCTTGACGCGGAAGGTGGTGTCGTCGGTCTTTTTATAGGTGTGCTCCACGATGTCGCCGGTCAGGACCTTGCTGCGGATATAGTTGTAGTCCAGCAGGTCCGCCAGACTCTCGCGGTAGGCGGGCTGCACCTGCGTATCACGGTACTGCTGCAGAACGGCGAGGAAAGAGCCGCCGGAGGTGTCCAGAATTTTCTGGAAATAGTCCGGGACGATCACGCCGCGCATACGGTCGGTCTTCAGATCCACAACGAACACGCTCTTGTACTTGGGGGCAAGGACCCGCAGGAAATGCTCGGCATCCCGCTTTTCGGTCAGGGTCTGCTCCAGCTTCTCGTTCAGGCCCCGCAGCTGGCGCTCCTGACCGTTGCGGGCATAATAGGCCTGCTTGTCCTGCCGCATGGCAGCTTCGGCCTGATTCATGGCATCGTCCAGCCGGTGCAGGTTGTTGGTGCTCTGGATGCCCACCGAGATCTCATATTCCTTCGCGCGCAGGAAAGCACGCATCTTGTCCACAGCCACCCACACGCTGTAGGGCGGCTGGTTCGGGGTGAGGATCACGAATTCGTCACCGCCGATGCGGTAGATGCGGCTGGAAACAAAGAACTTGCGGGCCGCATTGGCAATGAAGCAGAGCATGGCATCGCCGCTGCGGTGGCCCAGATGGTTGTTGATCTCGTGCAGGCCCACCACATCGATGTAGGTGCACACCATGGAGTCGTATTCGCTGGACTGCAGCGTCCGCAGATCGGTCTCGAAGAGGCTGCGGTTCAGCAGGCCAGTCAGGGTGTCGTGGCTGTAGGAGAAGTCCAGCTCCTCGCTGAGATGGTCGGCCTGTGCATCCTCACGCACCACCACGGTGGCCCAGGGGTTCTGGGCGCAGCAGTTGCGGCAGGGCAGAAATTCCATGGTGATCCACACGAACTGGCCGGACACGTTTTTGCGGAAGCGGTAGGCCTCCGGCTGCTGGGTGCTGAAAACAGCGGAGCGCAGGGTCTCCAGATCGGTCTGGTCGGTGAACATCTCCGCGTCGTCCGGGTGGATCACCTTGTTCGTCACCATGCGCTCACAGTAAGCGGCAAAGTCCTCCTCGGCGTCCGAACCCGCACCGGGCAGGCGCGGATCCCGCTTGATGACCCGGTATTCGCCGGTGGAAAGATTCAGCAGAGAAAGCTCCAGCACATTGTCCGCAAAGATCTGGTAGGCCTGCAGCGCCAGTGCGGTCTGCTCACTGTCGGAGACGGGGACCCGGCGGTCATGGCGCATCAGGTCGCGGCGCATCAGGTCGCGGCGCATATCCCAGTAATCCTCGCTGTTGGGCTGGGCCAGCAGGGCCTCGGCGTTCTCCACCGGCATGGGCTTGTAGAAATAATAGCCCTGCGTATACAGGCAGTCGGCGGCCTGCAGCATGGAGACCTGCTCCGGCGTTTCCACGCCTTCGGCGATGATGGGCAGATTCAGGCGGTGGGCCATATCCACCACCGATTCCACGATCTGCACGCCCTTGCTGCGGTTCTGCTGGTTCATGTCGATGAGCTTCATGTCCAGCTTGATGGCATCCACGTTGGTGTCCTTGAGCATATTCAGCGAAGAATAGCCGCTGCCAAAATCGTCCATCATCACCGAGAAGCCCTTGCGGTGCAGGCCCTGGATGGCGTTTTCCACCACCGAGGAGTTCTCGGCCAGCATGGTCTCGGTGATCTCGGCCAGCAGGAGCTTGGGCTCCAGCTGGTACTTCTCCACCAGATCCGAGAAGATCTGCGGCACGTCCAGATTCACGATATCCACCACGGAAACGTTCACCGATACAGGCACAAGATTGCTGCCGCTCTCCTGCCACTTGTGCAGGGTCTTGCAGACAGACTCCCAGATGTACTGATCCAGCTGGGTCACAAGGCCGGTGCTTTCCAGCAGGGGCATGAACTCAGACGGGGGCACGCAGCCGCGGGTGGGGTGGTTCCAGCGCACCAGTGCTTCCATGCCCACGATGGCGCGGGTCATGCTGTTGCACTTGGGCTGCAGAAAGAAGCAGAACTCGTGATTTTTCAGGGCGTGCTCCAGCTCGCTCAGCAGCTGACGCTGCTTCTTGAGACGGCTGAGCATGGCCGGAGTAAAGGGGTGCATACCGCCTACGGCCGGGCTGGGGTCTACCGATGCGATCTGTGCAAGTGCATCGGGTTGCAGTGCACCGACATTTTCATTCGACTTCAGTTCTTCGGACATGATAAATCCCTCGCTGTTGGATGTTTTCGACAAAATATGGCATTTTAGAAAACAGTATAGCACGATTTTAAACCTTTGAAAATAGATATTTAAAACATTGCGACATTGCGGCAAAAAAGAACGGAACACCAGACGGGTCCGGAAGGCGGGGCATAAAAAGACCGCTGCAATCCTGTGCAGCGGTCTTTTGGGCAGCGGTCTCAGGCATCCTTGCGGGTGTCGGAGCCGTTTTTCTTCGGTTCTTCTTCGGGGCTTTCCCGGCGGGCAAGACCAAGGCGCAGGGCCTTGAGGGTGGTCTTTTTTACGCCATGCTTCAGGCCGGGAAAGGCGCGCAGCATGCGGCGCGGGCCAACGATGCGGGGGGTGCGCAGCAGCTGGGCCTGCATTTCATCGCTGCGGGCCTGCAGCTCCTCGGCCAGCTGTTCCAGACGCAGCAGCTCGGCAGCGCGCTCCATCGTGCCCTTGGCGGCCAGCTGTGCAGCCTTGGCGGCTTCGGCCGTGTTGAGCTTGGCGATCTCGGAAGCACGCTTTGCGGCCTCGCGGGCCTCTTCGGTCTTGGCACGGACGGCGGCCAGCGTTTCACGCAGGGCGCGCTTTTTCGGTGCGGCTTCGCGGGCCTCGGCGGCAGCAAGCTTGAGCTGCAGGCGCTGCTCGTCCAGCTTCTGGTCGGCGTTCAGGGTGGTGGTGCCCAGCAGCTGGGTCATGGCATCGCTGACGGCATGGATACTGTCAGCCAGCTGCTCCATGGCATCCAGCGTCTTGGCCAGACCGGAGGCGGCAAAGGCCGTAACGACTACGTCTGCCGCGTAGACTGCATAGAGCACACACATAACGACAAAGCCCACAAAGGGCGGGACCATATCCACAAGACCGGCGACGACCGGGTGGACGATGCGCATGACCACCAGCGTGCCCACGCCCCACAGCAGGCTGAATTCCAGACAGATATAGCCGCCAATGTTGAAGGGAAAGTCGCTGTAGTCCCACCAGCGGGTGTGATAAAGCTTATACAGTGCCCAGCCGCCTACCAGTTCCAGCGCACTGGGCAGGATGACACCGCCGATGTACAGCAGCAGGACGCTGTTCTGCAAAGGGGTCAGGGTGAACAGCACAATGACCATGCCGAAGCCGTAAATGGGGCACACCGGGCCGTTGAGAAAGCCGCGGTTCACCAGCTGACCGGTGGTGGCGGCGGCAAAGATGACCTCCAGACACCAGCCGGTGCAGGAATAAATGAGGAAGAAGGCCAGCACATGGTACAGCGAAAAGCCGCATACTGTGGTGGTCGTGAGAAAGTTGAGCATAAAACACCTCCTGTGAGAATCATGCTGCTGTGCAGGTCAGTTCTGCTTTTGTACGATCTTGTATTCATCGCCCGGCTCAAAGAACGGGCAGGCGGCCGTGCTGCGGGAAAGATAGCGGGCCATCTCGTCCTCGTCCAGACAGCCGCCCTGAGCACAGTACCAGCTGCCGTACTCGTCCTGCACATTGTTCAGGCAGATCTCGCAGGGGTCATTCATTGCCTTCGCCTTCCTGTGCGGCCTTGGCAGCAGCCTCGGCCCGCTTCGCGGGCCTGACGCTTGAGGATCTTCGGCTCGATCCAGGTCACGCTGGCAGGGTCCGGGTCCTTGCGGGCGATCAGGGCCTTGATCTTGATGCCCATTTCGGTGAACATGCCCTCGTGTTCGGTGCGGATGTTCCACTCCGGCTCGTTCTCATGGAGGTCAAAGGTCATCCACTCGATGTCGTAGCCGGAAGCGGGGAAGTACTCCAGACTGTCGCGGAACAGATCATCGTCATCGGTCTTGAAGTAGATCTCGCCGCCGTCCTTGAGGAACTCGCGGTAGTTGATGAGCTGGCGCGGGTAGGTGAGGCGGTGCTTGTGGGAAGAGCCGTTCTTGCTCCACGGATTGCAGAAGTTGATGTAGATGCGGCTGACCGTATCCTCGGCGGTAATGACCCCCTTGATGCGCTCGATGTCGGTGCTCATGATCTTCACGTTGTCGATGGGGCGGCCTGCAGCCTGATAGGCGGCTTCGATCTTGCGCTTGGCGAGGATGAGCACCTTATCGGTGATATCGATGCCCAGGTAGTTGTTTTCCGGGTGGGCGCAGGCCAGCTGGGAGATGAAGCCGCCCTTGCCGCAGCCCAGTTCCAGCACAAAGGGCTGCTCCGGGCGGGCGTACTGGGCGTGCCACCTGCCGCCCCAGATCAGCGGCTCATGCACATGGAAGTCGGCTGCCATCAGCTCGTCGTGGGCATAGGGTTTGAAACGCATTCTCATAGTTTGTTGTTCTCCTTAAAATTAACGTGGCTCGCCCTCTCAGGCGCTGACGCGCCAGCTCCCCCAAAGGGGGAGCCCTTGGCAAAGCCGGAAGGTTTTCCGTACTGCCAAAGCCTCTCCCTTTGGGAGAGGTGGCTTTGCGAAGTAAAGACGGAGAGGGCGAGGATGCTTACCGGTTTTGCTCCCGCAAAAATTCCTCCACCTGTTCCGGTGCAGCGGCGCAGCTGCCCTGACAGATGCCGGGCTTGCCGCCGCCGCGTCCGTTCAGGCGTCGTTCAGGGCTTTGGTCAGGGCGCGCACATCGCCGTCTGCCTGCGCGATGCAGTAGCCGGTGCCCTTTTCGGTGGGGGTCAGGGCGGCGCAGAGACCGGTGGTGGCTTCGGTCAGGCGCACCGCCAGCCGGTGCAGGCCGTCCGGGTCAAGGCCGGGCACTGTGCGGATGGCATCCTCACCGGGGTTTGCCAGCTGGGCAAGTGCATCAAACAGCTGAGAACATACGCCAAAGTGTGTAAACTTGAGCGCAGTATACTCATCGTAGACGCGATGCACCGCCACAGCGGTCTGGTCGGCCTTGGCCGAGAGCAGCGCCCCGATCTCTGCCTGCCGCTGGCGCATAGCCTGTGCAGCAAGCAATGCCCGCTGGCCGCACACCACGCTCAGCCGCACGCCGCCCTTGTAGTTCTCGCTGGCCAGAATTTTGATCTGTCCCACCTGCCCGGTGGTGCGGGTGTGGGTGCCGCAGCAGGCGCAGACATCCGCACCGGGAATGGTCACGATGCGCACCTGCCCTTCGATCTCCTTTTTGGAGCGGTAGACAAGGGCGGCAAGCTCCTCCCGGGTGGGGTAGCTGACCAGCACCGGCACATCCTGCCACACGATGCGGTTGGCGGCAAGCTCGGCTGCCTGCAGGCCCTCGGCAGAAATGGGCACGCTGGTGTCCATGCGCACAGCCTCGGAACCGATGTGGAAGCCCACGTTCTCGGCCCCGAACATCTGGTGCAGGATGCCGGAAAGGATGTGCTCACCGGTGTGCTGCTGCATTTTGTCAAAGCGCCATTCCCAGTCGATGCAGCCGGAAACGGCAGTGCCGGGAACAGCGCTTTCCGGCAGAGCGTCCACGCTGTGCCAGAGGATGCCGTCATGCTCGTGCACATCGGTCACATTCAGCGTGGTGCCGTCCGGCAGGGTCAGGGTGCCCCGGTCGGCAGGCTGACCGCCGCCCTCCGGGTAGAACACCGTGCCGTCCAGCGCAATGCGCCCGCCGCCGGTCTTTTCGTCCGGCTCTGCGGCAAGGATGGTGCTCTCGCACTGGGTGCGGAAAGCGTCCTGTTCAAAGTATTTTTCTGTGCGCTGCATGGCGCGGGTACCTCCTGTTCAGGGTGCAGTTTGACGATTTAAAATGGCCGCCGCAGGCTCTGGCCATATTCAGCGGAAAATTTATTTTTATTTTTGCAGAATTGGAACGACTGCGGTCGTTCCAATTCTGCTTTTTCACGCAAGGGGCCGTAAAGGCCAACAACAAAAGAGATTTTACTGCATCTGCCGGTTTCGGCCCTTCTGGTGAAAATGCGTTTGGAGCGGACCGCGTTTGCGCAGCAATGAAAGCCCCGGTGGGGCTTTTAAGCGGCGAGCGGTCTGCGTCAGCAGATGGCGGGGCTTTGCCCCGACAAGTTCCGCAGGCCGCGACAAACGCGAAAAAAAATCTGGATTCCGCTGAACATAGCCAGAGCGAAAGCGGAGGCTATTTAAAATCGAAAAAGGGATACACACCCAGTTTAAAAATAAGTATACCACGTTTTTTGCCTGTGGAAAATAGTCTGCGGATATGTTATGATAAGAAACAACGATATTCCCATAAAATGTTAAAAATGAGGAAGGTAATAGCATGCGTGAAAGTGGAATCCTGATGCCGGTGTCCAGCCTGCCCGGCCCTTACGGTATTGGCTGCTTTGGCAAGGAAGCATTCAAGTTTGTGGATTTTCTGGCACAAGCGGGCCAGAAGATCTGGCAGATCCTGCCACTCAGTCCCACCGGCTACGGTGACAGCCCCTATCAGAGCTGCTCGGCCTTTGCGGGCAACCCCTATTTTATCGACCTCGACGCTTTGAAGGAAGAAGGCCTGCTCACCGCCGCCCAGCTCAAGGCCGAAAAATGGGGCACAGACCCCAAAGAGGTGGACTACGGCACTTTGTATGTGAGCCGCTTTAAAGTCCTGCGCACCGCCTACGCCGCATGGCGCAAGCAGTGCGCTGGGCTGCACGGCTGCAGCTATTACTTCCCGGATGATTACTATGCCTTTACCCTCGCCAATGAGGAATGGCTGGACGACTACGCCCTGTACATGGCCCTGAAAGCGGCCAACAGCATGAAGAACTGGGTGGAGTGGGACAAGCCCTACCGCCTGCGCGATAAGAAGGCCCTTGCTGCCTTTGCCGCCGAAAACGAGGAGGAGATCGGTTTCTGGAAGTTCGTGCAGTACAAATTTGCGGCCCAGTGGCAGGCGGTGAAGGCCTACGCCAACAAAAAGGACGTGCAGATTTTGGGCGACATCCCCATCTATGTCTCTGCCGACTCGGTGGATGCATGGGTGGGCGGCGCGCTGTTTGAGCTGGATGCCGACGGCGGCTTTGCCCGTGTGGCGGGCTGCCCGCCGGATTACTTCTCTGCCGACGGTCAGCTGTGGGGCAACCCGCTGTACAACTGGGCCTACCACAAAAAGACCGGCTACGCGTGGTGGGTGCGCCGGGTGCGCCACGCGCTGGGCATCTACGACCTGCTGCGCATCGACCACTTCCGCGGCTTCGACACCTACTGGGCCATCCCGGCGGACAGCACCACCGCCCGCACCGGCAAGTGGGAGAACGGCCCCGGCATGGAGCTGTTCGATGCACTGGAAGCTGCCCTTGGCAAGCTGCCCATCATTGCCGAGGACCTGGGCGAACTGTTCCCCAGCGTGCGAAAGCTGCTGGCCGACAGCACCTTCCCGGGCATGAAGGTGCTGCAGTTCGCCTTCAGCGGCGGGGACAGCGAGTATCTGCCCCACAACCACGTCAAGAACAGCGTAGTGTATCCCGGCACCCACGATAACACCACCCTGACCGACTGGTGGGAGAACGGCGCTTCCGAAAAGGAAAAGGCTGCCGCTGCCGCTTACCTGCACCTGACCGGCGTAAAGCCCACCGCAAAGGAGCTGGCGGCCATCCGGACCGATGATGTCCGCATCGCTCTGCTGCGCGCAGCGCTGGGGTCGGTGGCTGACCGGGCCATCATCCCCATGTACGACTGGCTGGGTCTGGGCGCGGAAGCACACCTGAATACCCCCGGCAAGCTGGGCGGAAACTGGGCATGGCGCGCCGCTGACGGCTTTGCCGCCAAGGCACTGGCCAAGACCATCCACGACGAGTGCAGTGTGTACTGCCGCGTATAAACAGAAGGCACAGAGCGGCGGGAGCTTAGCAATTTGACGAAAATATAAAAACTCCGGCAGAAAATTGTGCGTTTTGCTGGTAAAATCGGAAGCTGAATGGTATAATGTTGCTAAAGCAGCATTATGCCATTTTTCTTTGCCTGATGCGTTCCCGGCATTTCCGGAAACAGGGCGGGCGCGGGATGCATAATGCGGCAGATGGTTCCTGAACGTATGGGGAACAGGTGACTGCACGCGGGATACGGGAGCGCCGCGTGCGCAGATGATGGGGAAAATTACATGAAGAAAGAATGTACCGAGCAGGATCTACGGGAACTTGCGCGCTCAGCGCAGGCCGTATTTGAGGCAGTGACCCTGACCGAAGCACCGCTTTGTGACGGCTGGCAGGACGATGGCCTGCGGGTGGACTACGAGCTGCGCAATGGCCGTGTGGACTGTGTGCTGCACCGCAGAGTGGAAGCGGACGGCAAATGCTGGGAGCTGGAAATGTGCGCACCGCTGGCAGGCAATGTGCTGCCGGAAGAGCGCATGACACCCCGGGAGCGGGAACTGTGCCGCGAGGATATGAGCCACGATTTCCTTACCGGCGTGTACAACCGCCGCTATCTGGAAACGGTGTTTGCCCAAAAGCTGGAACAGTGTGCAGCGCAGGGCCGCAAGGCGGCCGTGGCACTGGTGAGCATCGACAACGGCCAGAAGCTGCGGGATACCTACGGCCAGCCTGTGATGGACCAGCTGCACTGCTTTGTGGGCAACCAGTGGAAAAAGAGCTTTGATACCCCTGCGGCCCGCGTGGTCTGCCGCCTGACCGGCAGCATCTTTGCGGTGGGCTGTCTGGATGCCGACGGCAAGCAGCTGACAGAGGAAATGCAGAACCTGTATCGGCAGATGCCCCGGGAATGCATCACTACCACCGGCATGATGCGCCGGGTGCCCTTTACCCTGAGCTGCGGCGCAGCCGGGCTGGAGGATGTCTCTGCAAAGAACTGGCAGGCGCTGTACGAGCTGTGCGATGCACGCCTGCGGGAGGCACAGAACGCCGGCGGCGATCAGATGCGTGCAGAATAAAACCAGTGTATAAAATCCCCCTTTTGGCGCAGACTAAGGCCAGAAGGGGGATTTTTTGTATGGAAAACCAGAAAAACGACAACCTGAACCTGCTGGAAGCCGTGGTGCAGAACACCGAGATGGGCAAGAACACCTTGGAACAGATCGTGCCGATGACCGACGATGTGCAGTTCAAGGCCGAGCTGCTGCGCCAGCGCAATGTGTACCACCAGCTCAATCAGGAAGCGCACACCGCCATCGAGGCCTGCGGCGGCACCGCGCAGGGGCAGAGCGCCATGGCAAAGCTGAACACGAAAATGGGCATCAGTATGAAGACCCTCACGGACAAGTCCACCCGCAATCTGGCCGAGATGCTCACGCAGGGCAGCGGCATGGGGGTGGTGGACTGCGTAAAGGCCCAGAAGGATTACCCCAATGCCGCGCCCGGCGCAAAGCGCCTTGCCCAAAGACTGCAGGAGTTTCAGGAGGATAGCCGGGTAAAGCTGGAACAGTTCTTGTAAAAGAAAACCCTCTCAGGCTCACTTTGTTCGCCAGCTCTCCCGAAGGGCGAGCCATTGGCAAAACGGAAAACGTTTCCGGAATGTCAAAAGCTCCCCCTTTCGGGGGAGCTGGCAATGCGAAGCATTGACTGAGAGGGTTCTTTTTTACAGTGCTTCCACCATTGCTGCCACGATCTTGGTGGCGGTGGCTACATATTCCGCAATGCTGAACTTTTTCACCACCAGCACCTCGTGGCCGTCCTCGTCAGCGTTGTCGCTCATGGCGCGCAGGATGACGCAGGGCACACCGTTCTTGGCGGCGATCTGGCTCACAGCGGCACCTTCCATCTCCACGCAGTCGGGGGCGCATTTGGCTTCAATGGCAGCCTTGGTTTCACTGTCGCCCACAAACAGGTCGCCGGTGGCGATCTTGCCCACCAGAGCCTTCACACCCGCTTCGGCGCAGGCTTTTTCGGCAGCGGCGATCAGCTCCGGGTCGCCGGTGTATTCCTTGAGGAACGGCGGGTTCTGGCAGATCATGTCCAGCTGTGCGTCGTGGTACAGCACGGTCTTGCCGATAACCACATCGCCAATGCCGATCTTCGAGGTCATATTGCCTGCGATGCCGGAGAAGATGATCTTCTCCGCGCCGAATTTTGTGATGAGCACCTGCGTGGTGGCGGCGGCATTGGCCTTGCCCATGCCGGCACAGCACACCACCACCTGTCTGCCGGCCAGCGTGCCCTTGTGGTAATCCACGCCGCCGTAGGGCTCCACGGTGACATTCTCCAGCTTTGCACACAGCTGATCGACTTCATCGGGCATTGCGCCCATAATACCGAAAATCATAGGAAACCTCTTTTACGATTTTAAATGGCCGACGCGTGCGCTCTGGCCATATTCAGGGGAATGACTCTTTTTAATTCAGGAAGGCTGGGAAACGAACCCTCTCAGTCATCGCTGCGCGATGCCAGCTCTCCCAAAGGGAGAGCTTTTATGGCTCTTCCGGTTCGCTGCAATCGAGCTCCCCCTGAGAGGAAAGACTTCCCCCGGCCGGGGGAAGATGTCACGCAGCGACAAAAGGGGGAATCTGTCAAAACCGTCGGGTTTTGACTGAGAGGGTTTCCCTTTAAACGTTGAACAGGAACTCGATCACATCGCCATCGTTGACAACGTATTCCTTGCCCTCGGTGCGCTGCAGACCCTTGGCCTTGACGGCGGCGTAATCGAAGTTGTTGGCTTCCAGATCGTTGTAGCCGATGACGCTGGCGCGGATGAAGCCGCGCTCGAAGTCGCTGTGGATCTTACCGGCAGCCTGCGGAGCTTTGGTGCCCTTGCGGATGGTCCATGCGCGGCACTCCTTCTTGCCGTCGGTCAGGAAGGAGATCAGGCCCAGCAGATCATAGCTGGCAGTGATGAGGTTGTCCAGACCACTGGCTTCAATGCCCATTTCAGCCAGAAAAGCCTTCTTTTCCTCGGGAGAGTAGTCGGCGATATCCTCCTCGGTCTTGGCGCAGATGGGAATGTAGCGTGCGCCCTCTTCCTTGGCGCGTGCGGCCACCAGCGGAACATACTTGTTGTTCTCGATGCCCTCCATCAGGTCATCCTCGCCCACGTTGCAGGCGTACAGCACCGGCTTTGCGCTCAGCAGGCCCATCTCGTGCAGCACAGCTTGCTGCTCGGCATCGCCCTCGTCAAAATCGAAGCTGCGGGCAGGCTTGCCGGCGCTCAGGTGGTCGGCCAGCTGCTGCAGCCATGCGGCTTCGGCGGCAGCACCCTTGTTGTTGCCGCTCTTGGCAGCCTTTGCCATGCGGCCTGCGCGGTTCTGCACCACCTCAAGGTCGGACAGGATCAGCTCGTAGTCGATGGCATCGATGTCAGCAATGGGGTCCACGGCCTCAGCCTTGGAAACATCCTCCACCACATGGATGATGTTGTCATCGTCAAAGCAGCGCACTACATGCACAATGGCGTCGCACTCGCGGATGTGGCCCAGGAACTTGTTGCCAAGGCCTGCACCCTGACTGGCACCCTTTACAAGGCCCGCGATATCCACGAACTCCACGATGGCAGGGGTCTTTTTATTGGTCTGCCAGATCTCGGCCAGCTTGTCCAGACGCTTGTCCGGCACGGCTACGATGCCGCTGTTCGGCTCGATGGTGCAGAAGGGATAGTTTGCGGCTTCTGCGTTCTTGGTGGAGGTGATGGCATTGAACAGAGTGGACTTGCCGACGTTCGGCAGGCCGACGATACCTAATTTCATTTTATTATACTCCTTGCGAAAAAGATTTTACGCTGCGGTAAAAAGCGATATTATAACAGGATAATTGTAGCACAATGGACGTTTTTTCTCAATACTCACTTAAGTGGAAACGAAAAGCCGCCCGTGGAAAAGCAGTGCTGCTTTTCCACGGGCAGTCCTTATGATTCAGGTTGTACGGGTCTTACTTGCAGATGGTAAGGGTGCCGGATGCGGTCTCCTCAAAATGGCTGGCGTAGAATTCCTCCATCAGCCGGATGAGAGAAACGATGTCCCGGGCACCGGCGGTCTCGTAGCAGGAGTGCATGGCCAGCTGGGGCAGGCCGATGTCCACGCAGTTCATGGATACCTGTGCCATGGCAAGGTTGCCCAGAGTGCTGCCGCCGACCTTATCGGAACGGTTGGCAAAATACTGCAGCGGGACACCGGCGCGGGCGGCAAGCTCCTTTGCCACGGCCATGCTCATGCCGTCGCTGGTGTACTTCTGGCCGGCGTGGACCTTGACCACAACGCCCTCGTTCATGTAGGTGCAGTTGTTCACATCGGTATATTCCGGGTGGTTGGGGTGCACGGCGTGGGCGTTGTCGGCGCTGAACATGAAGCTGGAGGCCACCGCACGGTGGAAGTCCTCATCGCCGGGGCAGACGTTCTGCGCGATGCGGTGCAGCACATCGTACAGGAAGGTGGAAGCTGCGCCCTGCTTGGTGCCGGAACCCACTTCTTCGTTGTCGAAAAAGGCGGCAACATTGATGGACTGGGCGCAGTGCGCGTTCAGAAAACCCTTCAGGATGCCGAACACGCACTGCTGGTCATCCAGACGGCCGGAGGAGATGAACTCCTCATTGCAGCCCCAGACGGCGGCCTTTTCGCGGATGCAGAGGAACAGGTCGCTGCCAAGGATCTGGTCTTCTGCGACCTGCAGCTCGGCGGCGATCAGCTTTTTCAGCACGCCTTCCTCGGCGGCACCGCCCAGCAGGGGAAGCATATCCACCTGCTTGTTGTAGGAAGCCTTGTCGTTGACCTCGCGGTTCATATGGATGGCCACGCTGGGGATCATCAGCAAGTCGCGGTCCAGCGTGAGCAGGCGGGAGGTGATGGCATTGTTCTCCTTTATCAGTACGCGGCCTGCCACCGACAGCGGCCTGTCCATCCATGTGGAGCAGATCATGCCGCCGTAGCCCTCGGTGTTCAGCTTGGTGTACTTCCGGCCCATGTGGATCTCGGCGTTTTCCTTGATGCGGAAGCAGGGGGAATCCGTGTGGGCAGCGGCCACGTTGAAGCTGTAGTTTTCCAGCTGCTCTCCCATGCGGAACGCAAGGATGCTGGAGCCGTTGCGGCAGACGAAATAGCTCCTGCCGGGTTCCAGCTGCCACCGGCGGCTCTCCAGCAGCTCGGAAAAGCCCGCATTCAGCAGGATGTTCCGGACGGATGCAGTGGTGTGGTATGCGGTAGGATTGCCGTCAATGAAGGACAGCAGCTCCTGTACTTCTTTTTCGATCATTGGAAGACCCTCCATGGATTTATCGGTTTGGATGCTCCTATTCTACTTCTGCGGTTTGCGCTTTGCAATAGCCGGTCCTGCGGGCGGGGAAGAATTTGTTTTACATTGCGCGGGTTCTATAGTATACTATTCCTGTTGGTAAATATCGAATCGACAGGAAAGGCAGGGACCCGTCATGGAACGCAGTGATCTGCGCTATCAGGCGTATGTAGAAATATTAAAGGAAGAACTGATCCCGGCAATGGGCTGCACCGAACCTATTGCGCTGGCTTATGCCGCGGCCCGGGCACGCGAGGTGCTGGGCGCACTGCCCGAAAGCGTGCAGCTGCAGGTGAGCGGCAGCATTATTAAGAATGTGAAGAGCGTCATCGTGCCCAACACCGGCCACCTGAAAGGCATGGAAGCCGCTGTGGCAGCGGGCATCATTGCCGGTTCGGCAGACAGAGAGCTGGAAGTCATCTCGGAGGTCAGCGAGGATAAGAAGGCTGCCATCCGGGATTACATGCAGACGGTGCCCATTTCCATCCAACACATCGAGCAGGGGCATGTGTTCGATATCATCGTTACTGAGCGCAGCGGGGATTCCTACGCAAAGGTGCGCATTGCGGATTTTCACACCAACATCTGCCTGATCGAAAAGAATGGCCGGGTGCTCTACGAAAAGCCGCTGCTGAACGAGGAGGCCCAGCGGGACAGCCGGGCCGACCGCAGCCTGCTGAACATGAAGGACATCTGGGACTTTGCCGAGACCGCCGACCTGCAGGATGTGGCGGACCTGCTGGAACGCCAGATCCGCTACAACAACGCCATTGCAGAGGAGGGCCTTCTGGGCGACTATGGCGCGAACATCGGCCAGGTGCTGCTTTCTACTTACGGCAATGATGTGTCCATCCGGGCCAAGGCCAAGGCGGCCGCCGGTTCGGATGCCCGCATGAACGGCTGTGAGCTGCCGGTCATCATCAACTCCGGCAGCGGCAATCAGGGCATCACCTGCTCGGTGCCGCTCATTGAATATGCCAAGGAGCTGCACAGCGGCAAGGAAAAGCTTTACCGTGCCCTCATCATTTCCAATCTGGTGGCCATCCACGAAAAGACCGGCATCGGCACCCTGTCCGCCTACTGCGGCGCAGTCAGTGCTGGTGCGGGCGCTGGCGCGGGCATCGTATATCTGTGCGGCGACGGCTATCAGGCCGCCATCCACACGGTGGTCAATGCGCTGGCCATCGTGTCCGGCATCGTGTGCGACGGCGCAAAGGCCTCCTGCGCGGCAAAGATCGCATCCTCGGTGGACGCGGCCTTGCTTGGCTACAACATGTACAAGTGCCATCAGGAGTTCAAGGGCGGCGACGGCATCGTGATGAAGGACATCGAGACCACCATCAAGGGCATCGGCCGTCTGGGCAAGGACGGCATGAAGGAGACCAATGAGGAGATCATCCGGCTGATGATCGAGTAAGGCCGGGCCGGAATTGTGAAAAAATCATACAAATCCTTCTTTATTTTGTCATAACTCTTCCGTATAATAAGAAGTGGAATACTTTGCTGCTCTGCCCGCCCGGCGGGCATCCGATAAAATGGGAGGAGATCATTATGGCCAACGAAAAGATCCTCGTTGTGGACGACGATACCAATATCTGCGAACTGCTGCGGCTGTACCTGACCAAGGAGGGCTATCAGGTCACGGTGGCAAACGATGGCGAAGAAGGTCTGGAAAAGTTCAATCAGGTCAAGCCCGATATGGTGCTGCTGGACGTGATGATGCCCAAGATGGACGGTCTGGAAGTGTGCCGCCGCATCCGCAAGGCGGGCAACACCCCGGTGATGATGCTCACGGCCAAGGGCGAGACCTTTGATAAGGTGCTGGGCTTGGAGCTGGGTGCAGACGATTACATGGTAAAGCCCTTTGACGCCAAGGAAGTGGTGGCCCGCATCAAGGCGGTGCTGCGCCGCTGCCAGACCACCTCGGCTGCAGCCGAGAGCACCGAGGGCGTGATCGAGTTCGACAACCTGCGCCTGGACATGAACAGCTATGAGCTGCGGGTCAAGGGCAAGGTGGTGGAGGCTCCCCCCAAGGAGCTGGAACTGCTGAACTGTCTGGCCTCCCATCCGAACCGCGTCTACACCCGCGACCAGCTGCTGGACGAGGTGTGGGGCTTTGAGTATTACGGCGACAGCCGCACCATTGATGTGCACGTCAAACGCCTGCGCGAAAAGCTGGCCGGTGCTTCCGACAAGTGGGAGCTGAAAACCGTGTGGGGCGTGGGCTATAAATTCGAGGTGCGTCAGTAATGCGCAAGAGTATCTCGACGGCATTCTTCTCGCTGGTGTCCACCCTGATGGTGCTGGGCATCGTGCTGATGGGCGCTTCGGAGTGGGTGCTGTTCAAGAACTACTTCGCCAAGGACCGCTACGAAACACTGGATCAGGTGGTGGGGGTCACCCAGCGCACGGCCCAGTATCTGGTCCAGCAGGCGGAGCTGCCGGAGGGCGACGAGCTGGACGCCCTGAACACCAAGCTGGAGATCATCGGCGAGAGCGCAGAGGCCTATCTGTTCTTCACCGACAACGACGGCCGGGTGATGATCGCCTCCAGCCCGGACAAGCTGGAGAGCCTGACCGTGCCGGAAGAAATGATGGAGAAGATCGACGCTTCCGATGCGGACTACTACCATGTGTTCGGCACGCTGGATGGTATGCTGGACGGGAAAAGCTACATCACGGTCAGCGAAATGCGCAATGAGCACGGCCAGCCCAGCGGCTACCTGTTCCTGTGCTCTTCCGGCGAGCAGCTGACCCAGTTCAAGCAGCAGTTCTGGTCCAACTTCCTGCTGTCGGCCTGTGTGATGCTGCTGTGTGCCAGCATCCTGACCAAGATCCTGATGCGCCAGCTCACCGACCCGCTGCAGAAGGTGACGGATGCCGCCCAGCGCTTTGGCGGCGGTGATCTTTCCGTCCGTGTGGAGGGGGTGGAAGGCGAAGGCGAGGCCGCCGACCTTGCCCGCACCTTCAACCGCATGGCAGACAACATCCAGATGAACGACAACTCCCGCGGTCAGTTCATGGGCAACATCGCCCACGAGCTGCGCACCCCCATGACCACCATCAAGGGCTTTGTGGACGGCATTCTGGACGGCACCATCCCGCCGGATATGCAGAACCACTACCTGCAGCTGGTCAGTGAGGAAACGGGCCGTCTGGCACGGCTCATCCAGAACATGCTGGATCTCTCCAAGCTGGAAAGCGGCGAATATCAGGTGAATGCCCGGATGTTCAACATCTGGGAGACGATCACCGGCGTGGCGCTCTCGGCAGAGCAGCGCATCAACGACGGCATGATCGACATCGACGGCCTGACCATGGACGAAAAGGTGCTGGTCTACGCCGACCCCGACCTGATCCATCAGGTGGTGTATAACCTGCTGGACAACGCCATCAAGTTTACGCCTGCGGGCGGCACCATCCGCTTCGGGGTGGAAAAGCTTGGCCCGGAAGCCGAGATCTCCATCTGGAACTCCGGTCAGGGCATCAGCCCGGAAGCGCTGCCCTACGTGTTCCAGCGGTTCTACAAGGAGGACCGCTCCCGCGGCCTGCACGCCCGGGGCGCTGGCCTTGGCCTGAACATCTGCAAGGTGCTGGTGAACCTTTCCGGCGGGCAGATCCGGGTGGAGAGCCAGCAGGGCGAGTGGTGCCGGTTTGTGTTCACCCTGCCCACCGTGGCCCCGAACCCCGGCGGCATGAAGCGCCTGCCGGACGAAGCCGGCGGTGAACCCACCGTGGAAGACCCTGCAAGCATGAAGCCCGTAGAATGAACTTCCAGCCAGACTGCCCCGGACCCGGGGCGGTCTGGCTGTTTTGGCGTGGGGAAATTTTGCCGTCGATGAAACTCCCCCAGTCATCTCGCTGCGCTCAATGCCAGCCCCCTCTGGGATGGGGCCCTTGGCATGGCGGTAAAGCTTCCGGTTAAAGTGCAAATCTTCCGGGCGTGCCAGAGGCTCCCTCTCCGAGGGAGCTGGCAAAGCCGTCAGGCTTTGACTGAGGGAGTTTCTTCGCAAATGGACAGATCTTTCCAAATACGTCATTTCCGTGAAAAAGCCGTTGGCGGGTTTGATTTTTTGCTCGTTTTCATGTAAACTAAAAGATAACCATGCCCATGCTGTTTTTGCGGTTTGAAACCGCCAGCACAATGGGACAAATGGGAATAAGAATTTATAAAATAACGGAGCGTAAAGATAGAATATGGCGATCGTAAGTCCTTCGATCCTTTCGGCTGATTTTGGCAAACTGGGTGCAGACTGCCGCATGGTGCTGGACGCCGGTGCACAGATGCTGCATTACGACGTGATGGACGGCCACTTTGTGCCCAACATCAGCTTTGGCGTGCCGGTGCTCAAGAGCCTGCACAAAAACCTGCCGGATGCCTTTTACGATGTGCATCTGATGATCAGCCACCCGCTGCAGTATGCGGAAGCCTTCATCAAGGCCGGTGCCACCCTGTACAACTTCCACCTTGAGTGCGAGGACGATATCCAGGCCACCATCGATGCCGTCCGGGCGCTGGGCTGCAAGGTGGGGTTGACCATCAAGCCCGGCACCGCCCCGCAGGCGCTGGCACCGTATCTTGACCAGCTGGATCTTGTGCTGGTGATGAGCGTGGAGCCCGGCTTCGGCGGGCAGAAGTTCATGCCCTCGGCGCTGGACAAGCTGCGCTGGCTCAAGGCAGAGCGCGAAGCGCGCGGCGCACACTATCTGCTGGAAGTGGACGGCGGCGTGGACAACGCCACCGCGCCCCAGTGCGTGGAAGCGGGCGCTGATATTCTGGTGGCGGGCAGTGCGGTGTTCGGCGCAGCAGACCCTGCTGCAGCCGTGCAGCACCTCGCCAGCCTTTGAAAGGATAACCATTTATGGATGAATCTTTGATCCGGGAGCAGGAGGCACAGCTCCAGAAGACCGGCCGCTACTATAAGCATATCTGCTTTATGGCGGTGCCGGTGCTGTGCATGGCCTGCTTCCTGTACGGTGTGCGCCCGCTGCTGCTGTGCGGCATTGCGGTGCTTACCGGCAACCTGTGCGACCGTCTCGTTTCGCTGCTGCGCCGCCGCGTGTATCAGGGCAGTGACTTTTCCAACGAGAGCTTTGCGCTCGTCATTGCCCTGCTGATGCCGGTGACGGTGGATATCTATGTTCTGATCGCCGCAGTGCTTGCCGGTGTGCTGATCGGCAAGGAGATCTTTGGCGGCTACGGCAGCTACCCCTTCAACCCGGCTGCTGTGGGCTATGTGGTGGCGGCAGTGTCATGGCCGGAACAGGTGTTCCGCTATCCGCAGCCCTACACCAGCATCCCCCTGTGGGATGCCTCCATGGTGCCGGTCTCCAGCGCCATTGAGGACACCCTGCGCAGCGGCGGCATGCTGAACATCGGCTCGCTGGCGTTGGGTCTGGGCGAATATGCTGCTCCCATGGGCACCGGCGCTGCGCTGGTGATCCTTGCCTGCGGCCTGTTTTTGTGGACCCAGAAGGATGCCCACATGTCTGCATCGATCAGCTTTCTTGTGACCTGTGCGGTCATTGCGTTCTTCTTCCCGCGGCAGGCGGGCCTTGCCGATAGTGCCGTGCTGTCAAATATCCTGCCCCGCCTGCAGTGTGTGCGGGATGAGCTGCTGACAGGCGCGATCCTGTTCAGCGCGGTGTTCCTGATCAACGAGCCTTACACCTGCGTGCACCACCGCATGGGCCGTGTGCTGTACGGCGTGCTGGTGGGCGTTGTGAGCATGGGCTTCCGCTACTATGGCGTGTACGAGACCGGTGTGTGCTTTGCGCTGCTGGCGGTCAACAGTGTGTCGGCATGGATCGACCGCACCGAGGCAAAGCTGTATCACCTGACCCATCTGCAGGCAGATGCCGGAAAGGGGGCAGCACAATGAGACGCGCAACGGCTGAACTGATCGTAAAAGATCCCAACAAGTTTGCCCACCACGACCGTGTGTTCCTGAATAACCCGGTGGTCATGCAGGGCATGGGTCTGGCCCCGCTGGTGGTGCTGGCCACCACCGCCCATAACGGTGTGATGCTGGCGGCTGCGGTCACGCTGCTGCTGGTGCCCTCCCGCGTGCTGGCCTGTCTGCTGAGCCGCCTTGTGCCCCTGCACGACGAGGACCCCGCCCCGGAAACGCTGCAGAAAAAGCTGCTGCCCCGTGCACTGGTGTACGGCTTCAGCACGGCGGTGGTGTATCTGGCGGTGTATCCCATCCTGAATATGCTGTTCAGCACCAGCCTGCTGAGCCTTGGCATCTACCTGCCCCTGCTGGTGGTGGAGCCGCTGCTGACCTACCGCTTTGGCCGCGTGCAGGAGACGGTGCACAAGGCTGTGTCCAAGGGCCTGCGCATCACGGTGGGCTATGCGTTGCTGCTGGTGCTGCTGGGCTGCGTCCGTGAATGGCTGGCCGCAGGCACCATGTTCGGTGTGGTTGTCAGCCGCCCGGTGCTGCCCATGGCAAGCATGCCGGCAGGCGGCTTTATCGTGCTGGGCGTGCTGTGCGCCGTATGGCGTGCACTGGCCCAAAAGCGCAAGGCATATCTCACCAAAGAGGCACGCAACCTTGTGGATGTGCATTCCCAGAAGGAGGCGGACCGCGAACAATGAGAGATGTTGTAACAACAAGCGCAGTGTTCTTCAGCTATGCACTGCTGGCGGTGTTCGCGCAGAACGCCGTCTTTACCCGTGCACTGGGCGTTTCGCGTCTGGTGCAGCTGGTGGGCGATGACCGCACCAGCAGCTGGCTGTTCGGTATGCAGCTGTGCATCACGCAGGTGCTGGTAACGCCGTTTGCGTGGTATGCCGGCAGCCGGATCGCGCCGCTGGCAAACCGTGCCCAGCTGCGCCCGCTGGTGTATATTGCCAGCATTGCCGTGGTGTGCGTTCTGGAGCACGCCGTGCTGTGGCTGGCGAAGGGCCTGCCGCACCGCAGCGCATTGCTGCGCATCGTGCCGCTGGCGGGCCTGAACAGCTGTGTGCTGGGCACTGTACTGGTGGAGCGCACCCAGAGCTTTACGCTGGGGCAGAGCCTTGGCTTTGGCCTTGGCAGCGGCCTTGGCTATGTGCTGGCGGTGCTGCTGGTAACGGAAGCCCGCCACCGCCTGCGCAGCAAGGCCATCCCGGAAGCATTCCGCGGCCTGCCCATCACGCTGGTGTATATCGGCGTGCTGGCACTGGCAATCTATGGTTTCACCGGACATTCTGTGATCCTGTAACATTGGCAGGGAGGAGAATCGACAATGGCAAAGTATAAACGTCAGAAGGTCAAGCGCTACCGCCGCAGCTTCTACAGCCGCGGTACACGCATCAAAAAAGGCATCGGCATCGTGGTGCTGGTGCTGGCGGTGCTGGGCGCAGCCTGGCTGGCAGCACCCCACGTGCTGGACTGGGCTACCCACACCTGGTATACTGTGGTGAAGAACCGTGATCTGGAAGCTGAATCGGCATCCCGCGCAGCCGCCTCGTCCGAAGCAGCTGCATCCTCGGCGGTACAGGAAGCGGCTTCGTCCCAGCCGGAGCCGGAACAGCCCAAGGAGCTGGACGGCAAGGCCATTACCGGCGGCAGCTGGGCCGCAGTGGATGTGAGCACCCTTGCCGATGATGCGGCCATCCGTGCAGCGGCGCAGCAGCTCAAGGCGCAGGGAGCGGATTACGGCCTTGTGACCCTGAAAACACCGGATGGCAGCATCTGCTACGCTTCGCAGGTGCCGGCTGCCGCCCAGAGCATTGCCGAAACCACCGTGGACCCGGCCCGCATCGCGGCCATCTTCCGGGAGGAGGGCGTGATCCCTGTGGCCCAGCTTGCAGCCTTCAAGGACCCCATCTCCTCCCGCACCGACCGCAGCATGGCCATCCACTACGGCGACGGCCTGTGGCTGGATGCCCAGAAGGGCGGCAATGCATGGCTGAATCCCTACTCCGCTGCGGCAGTGGAATATGTAGGCGATCTGGTAGCCGAGGTGCAGGGCATGGGCTTTGAGCAGGTAGTCCTGACCAATGTCCAGTTCCCGAAGCTCAGCCGCAAACAGGACTACGGCGAGACTAGCGGCGTTTCCCGCGCGGATCAGCTCAAGGCGGATATCGCCGCCCTGCAGAGCCGCTTTGCGGGCAGCATGACCCTGTGGTTCAGCTACACGCTGGATCAGTGCAATACCAACAGCGTGTCGCTGGATGTGCCCGCTGTGACGCTGGGCATGGACAACCTGCTGGTGACGGCAGACAAGGCGATGGACGCCGACAGCCGCACCGCACTGGAGCAGTCTGCCGCCGGACAGGGCGTGCAGCATCTGGTGCTGCACAGCGCCGACATTTTCCAGTAACGTCTCTGGTTTTATAAGAGGGAGGAATCTGCTATGAATACCAAATCCTGCTTTGCACCGGCCCACATCCTTCTGCCTTCGGAGCAGATCCCACTGGAAAAGTGGGGCTGCATTGCCTGCGATCAGTTCACCAGTGACCGGGATTACTGGCAGAAAGCCGAGGCTGCCGCGGCAGGCAGCCCAAGCACCCTGAACATGATCCTGCCGGAGGTCTATCTGGAAGACGGCGATGCCGATGCACGCATTGAGAAGATCCATGCCACCATGGATGACTATGCCCGGAACGTGCTGACCCGCGCGGTGGACGGCTTTGTTTACGTGGAGCGCACCGAGCAGAGCGGCAAGGTGCGGCAGGGCCTTGTGGGCATGGTGGATCTGGAAGCCTACAGCTACCGCCGGGGGAGAAATGCACGGTGCGCCCCAGCGAGAGCACGGTGGAAAGCCGCATCCCGCCCCGCATGAAGGTGCGCACCGGTGCCGCGCTGGAAACGCCCCACATCATGATGCTGGCGGACGACCCCGGCTGCACCCTCATCGAGCCGGTGGCGGCGCATAAAGCCGAACTGCCCAAGGTATACGAGGGCGAATTGATGCTGAACGGCGGCCACATTGCGGGCTGGGCTGTGGAAGACCCTGCCCTCATTGCGCAGATCGAAGATGCGCTGGCTGTGCTGGGCAGTCAGGAAGAATTCGACAAAAAGTATCCGGATGCCACCCGCCGCGACCCGCTGACGCTGGCCGTGGGCGACGGCAACCACTCGCTGGCCACTGCAAAGGCCTGCTGGGAGGAGCTGAAAAAGACACTCACACCGGAGCAGGCAGCAAACCATCCGGCCCGCTGGTGTCTGGCCGAGGTGTGCAATGTGCACTCGCCTGCGATCGAGATCGAGCCGATCCACCGCGTGCTGTTCAATGTGGACTGCGCAGCGGTGCTGCTGAGCCTGATCACGTGGAGCGATTCCAATATGGCCGGCTGCAGCTTTGGCGGCAGCAAGCAGCAGCCCTTCACGCTGGCCGGGCCGCACATGTCCAACGTGCTCAGCTTTGAGGACCCAACCGCACCGCTGACCGTGGGCACCATTGACGAATTTATCGAATACTATCTTGAGCACCACAAGGAAGCCCGCGTGGACTATGTGCACGACGAGCCTGCTGTGCGCGCCCTGTGCAAAAAAGGTGCTGTGGCATTCCTGATGCCGCCGTTTGCCAAGAGCGACCTGTTCAAAGGCGTTGTGATGGGCGGCGTGCTGCCCCGCAAGACCTTCAGCATGGGCCACGCCGAGGAAAAGCGGTACTATGTGGAGTGCCGGAAAATTACGGAATAATTATTGGAGAACCATGACATTTAAAGAATTGAATCTGTCCGCCCCGCTTCTGCGCGCTGTGCAGGAGGCAGGCTATGAGACCCCGTCGCCCATTCAGGCGGCGGCGATCCCGCCGGTGCTGTCCGGCCGGGATCTGATGGGCTGCGCCCAGACCGGTACCGGCAAGACGGCTGCTTTTGCGCTGCCCATGCTGGACCGGCTCACGGCCAATGCGCCCCGCAGAAAGGGTGCCATCCGTGCCCTGATCCTGACCCCTACCCGTGAGCTTGCTTTGCAGATCGGCGAAAGCTTTGATGCCTACGGCAAGTATCTCAAGCTGCGCAGCACCGTCATTTTTGGCGGCGTGGGCCAGGCACCGCAGGTGGAAGCGCTGAAAAAGGGCGTGGACATCCTGATCGCCTGCCCGGGACGGCTCAACGACCTGATCGGGCAGGGCTTTATCGACCTGTCGGACCTGGAGATCTTTGTGCTGGACGAAGCCGACCGTATGCTGGATATGGGCTTCGTGCACGATGTGAAGAAGGTGATCGCCAAGCTGCCCAAGGTGCGTCAGAACCTGATGTTCAGCGCCACCATGCCCACCGAGATCGAACAGCTGGCGGCCGGCATCTTGCGCAAGCCCGCCTTCGTCAAGGTGGACCCGGTGTCCAGCACCGTGGACCGCATCCAGCAGAGCCTGTACCATGTGGAAAAGGGCAACAAGAAATTCCTGCTGCCGTGGCTCATCAAGAACCTGCAGCCCCCGGTGGTGAACGCGCTGGTGTTCAGCCGCACCAAGCACGGCGCGGATAAAATTGCAAAAGACCTCACCAAGCAGGGCATCCCGGCGGCGGCCATCCATGGCAACAAGAGCCAGACCGCCCGCGTGACCGCGCTGGAAAACTTCAAGGCCGGTAAGACCAGGGTGCTGGTAGCCACCGATATCGCCGCCCGCGGCATCGACATCAGCGAGCTGTCCCATGTGTTCAACTACGACCTGCCCGAGGTGCCGGAGACTTATGTGCACCGCATCGGCCGCACGGCCCGCGCCGGTGCCGACGGTACGGCGGTCAGCTTCTGTGCACCTGAGGAGCAGGAGTATCTGGCAGGCATCGAAAAGCTGAACCGCCGCAAAATTCCCGTGGTGAGCGGCCACCCGTGGGACGGCGTGCCCGCGCCGGTGCGCCCGGAGCCGCCGGTGCGCGGCAAAAAGCCCAAGGCAGCCGCCGCTGAACCGGCAGAAAAGCCTGCCGCAAAGCAGCCGAAGCCCGCAAAGGCCGAAGCAAAAAACGCAAAACCTGAAAAAAAGGCTGCACCCGCACCCAAGGTGCAGGCAAAGCCCGCAAAAACCGAAAAAGAGGAACCACTCATGGATGATACCAAGCGTACTTCCGGCGGACGCAGCAATGACCGCCGTTCCAATAATAACAGCCGCCCGCGCCGGGAGCAGAATGCTCCTGCCCGCGGCAGCAATGCGCAGCCCAAGTTTGACCCGCATTTTGTGAGTGCCCCGGAGGCCACTCCGCTGCGCCCGGCCAAAAAGACTCCGGCTGCACCCGCCGCCCCGGCCATCCGTACGGCCGCACAGCCTGCTCAGCAGAACAGCAGCATGCAAGGCCAGAAGAGCCGTCGCAATGACCGCAGCGACCGTCCGGCCCGCCAGAACAGCCAGCCTGCCGCCCAGAGCCAGAGCGCAGAGCAGGGCCGCGGTGCAAACAACGGCCAGCGCGGCCGTCAGAATACGTCCCGCAATGCGCAGCCTGCACCGGCCCGTGCCCCCAGAGCGGAGAGCAGCCGCCGCGGCCGTGCCGCTGCTGCAAGGGACGAAGACCCGGGCCTTATGCTCATCAGCCGTCGTCCGCCGCAGCAGAAGTTCACGAACTTTGAGGAGTATATGAACGCCCACGGCGGTGCAACTGCACCCATTGAGGACCACAGCGACGAAGTATGAGCAAAAATGAACCGTTTGCCCCATGGCAGTGCCCGCTGTGCGGGGAGAAACTGACCGGCGACAGCACCCTGAAATGCACAAAAGGCCACTGCTTTGACCGCGCCAAGGAGGGCTACTGGCATCTGCTGCCGGTGCAGAGCATGCGCACCAAGGCCCCCGGCGACAGCAAGGAGATGGTGGCCGCCCGCCGCGCGTTCCTGAATGCCGGATACTACGGCATCTTTGGCAAAGCGGTGGGTGAGCTGTGCGCAGAGTACGGCCAGCCTGCCAGCCCGGAGGCGGCGCTGCATCTGCTGGATGCAGGCTGCGGCGAGGGCTGGTACGACCGCTGCATCGCGCAGGCGCTTGCCGAAAAAGGCCGCCGGGTGCAGCTGGCGGGTTTTGATATCGCAAAGCCTGCGGTGCGCCTTGCGGCCAAGGCCCTGCCCACGGCACAGTATGCGGTGGCATCCAGCTTCAGCCAGCCGGTGCGCACCGGCTGGGCCGACCTGCTGCTGAACTGCTTTTCGCCCTTTGCACAGGAGGAATTCTTGCGGGTGCTGCGCCCGGGCGGACGGATGATCTATGTGGTGCCCGGTGCCGAACATCTGTACCAGATGAAGGCCGTGCTCTACGAAAAACCCTATAAAAACCCGGTGCAGCAGATCGCCTATGACGGTTTTGCCGCCATTGGGGAACGGAAAGTGACCGGCCGCGTCATGGTGCCCCACGAACAGCTGGAAGCGCTGTTCGCCATGACACCCTATTACTGGAAAACGCCGCGCGGCGGGGCGGAGCGCCTTGCTGCGCTGTCCCAGCTGGAAACCGATATCTCGTTCCGGTTCCTTGTATTTGAAAAGCTGTAATGATAGCAGTTTGCGTTTTTAATGCACAAGCAACATCCGCAAACTGCATATCGCAAATATGCCGTTTTAATAGGCACTATTTTTGAAAATTGCGATAAAAAGCAGAAACGCTCGTCATGCAGAATTGTGTGACGAGCGCTTTTTTTGCTTCAGTTTCTGTCAAAAGCCCCGTCCCCGAGGGGGCTGTCGAGCGAATGCGAGACTGGAGGAGTTCCGTGTGATAGGTCGTCCACGAAAAACACCACTGCCCCCACCGCCGGAGGATAGGAGAAGTCCGGCAGATGAGGGCAGCAGTGCTGTATCAGGATAGAGAGATCGCTTAGTGTTTTTCGCCCTTGGGCAGCAGACCGGCACGCTCCAGGGCCGGACGCAGGGCGAGGTACAGGATGACCGCACACACGGTGGAGGCCACGCTGTTTACAAAGGTGACACCGCCTGCAATTTTGGTCAGCGCCTGTGCCACGGTGTATTCCTGACCAAAGATGTACACATTGCGGAAGTAGCCCAGGAACGGGTCGGTCAGCACGTTCAGCAGCAGGCCGGAACCGGCAGAAACAATCACCTTGACGAGATAGCCGGAGCTGTGCTTGTCGAGGTCGCGCAGCTTGAATGCCTTGTGCGCCACGGCACCGCAGGTGATGCCGATGATGAACTTGAGCACAAAGGTGGTGACGGCGTAGCCCGGGTCACCGGCCAGAATATCGGCCAGCGCCAGACCAATGGCACCGGCCAGACCGCCGGACACACCGTCCAGCAGCAGGGCGGTCAGGGCGGTGAAGGTGTTGCCCAGATGGAACGAAGAGCCGCCGTAGAACGGCACACGGAAGAACAGATAGGCCACAAGGCTTAAAGCGGCCATGACACCGGTCAGGGCCAGCTCCTTGGTGGTGAAGGTGCGCTTGTACAGCACACTTGCAAACAGAATAACGATGATAACGACTGCCAGAAGCAGCCACATTGCAGTAGTAGACATGATTTACTCTCCCTCCAAATTTCCGTTCCCGCGGGGCCAAAGTCCTGCGAACTTGTCAGGGCGAGGCCTTCCATCTTGCCTGCGGCAAGACCGTTCAGTCGCTTAAAGTCCCCACTGGGGACTTTATTGTTCCGCTTCGCTTCACAAACGCGAACTTGTCAGGGCGAAGCCCTTCCATCTTGCCTGCGGCAAGACCGTTCGCCGCTTCAAAGCCCCACTGGGGCTTTGATTGCTTCGCAACCACTTACCTACAATCCTACTTGACATTTGGGTGTCCAGCGGGTATGCTCCTATTATACGCAGAACTGACACCATGAAAATACCCAGAATAAAGTTTTTTAATGGGGTCAGTTTGACGCAATACCCAGACAGGAGGGATGATTTATGGTCCATCTGACCACGGCGCTGGATGCTTCTTCTGGCGTGCCGCTATACGAACAGCTGTACCGCAGCCTTGCCGGAGAGATGCGAAGCGGCACCCTTGCGGCGGGCACCCGGATGCCCGGCAAGCGGCGGCTGGCGGCAGAGCTGTCCGTCTCGGTGAATACGGTGGATGCCGCCTATCAGATGCTGGCGGCGGAAGGGTATCTGGAATCGCGGGAGCGCAGCGGCTTTTATGTACAGGAATATCTGGCCCTGCCGTCCCGGCCTGCCGGCGGGCCGGAACAGCCCGCTCCGCCAAAACCGGAACCGCCTGCGTTGCCGGTGCGGTACGACCTTTCCACCCGCGGGGTAGACCCGGAGCTGTTCCCGTTCCGCACATGGGCGCGGCTGCAAAAGGAGCTGCTCTATTCTTCGCCCCAGCTGCTCACCCACGGCGATGCGCAGGGCGACCCGGCCCTGCGTCAGGCGCTGGCGGAATATCTCTCTGAATACCGCGGTGTGCAGTGCGGGCCGCATCAGATCGTGGTGGGGGCGGGATTGGAATATCTGCTGGGCCTGCTGGCACCGCTGCTGCCCGGCCCTGCAGCGGTGGAAACGCCGGGCTACCCCCGTGCTTTGCAGGTGCTGCAGAACAACGGTGTGCACTGCTGCTGCCTGCCGGTGGACGAGGACGGCCTTTCGGTGGAAGCACTGAACCGGTCGGATGCAGCGGTGTGCTACGTCACGCCCAGCCACCAGTTCCCCACCGGCGTCACCATGCCGGCGGGCCGCAGAGCCGAGCTTCTGCACTGGGCAGCCCGCAGGCCGGGCGGGCGGTATATTATAGAAGATGATTACGATTCGGAGTTCCGTTTTGATACCCGGCCTCTGCCCAGCCTGCAGGGCATGGCGGGTGCAGACGGCCCGGTGGTGTACCTCTCCACCTGCTCCCGCAGTCTGGCTCCCAGCATCCGTATCGCCTATATGGTGCTGCCGGAGCATCTTCTGCCTGCATGGCGGAAAAAATACCGCCTTTACTCCGGCACGGTGAGCCGGTTCGAGCAGCAGACGCTGGCCCGCTTTATCACCGAGGGCTACTTCACCCGGCATCTGGCCCGGGAGCGGGTGGCCTACAAGGCCCGGCGGGACGCGCTGGCGGCAGCATTGAACACTGCCTTTGCTCCCGGCGAGCTGACCCTTGCGGGCCTGCACACCGGACTGAACCTGCTGGCAAAGCTCAAAGACCCGCCGCCGGATGCTGCGCTGCGCTGCGCGGCGGAAGCCGAAGGCGTGCAGCTGAGTCTGCTGAGTGATTACGACCTGACCGGAGAAGCACCCTCAGCGGCGGGCACGCTGGTGCTGGGTTATGGCTCGCTGAAGGACGAGGCCTGCGCCTCGGTGGGCGAAACATTGAAAAAGGTCTGCATGGCAGCGCGGGAAGCATCCGTGACCGTGTAAGTGCCGCTGGCGGCATTCCACTGGCCGGGCAGGGCCTGCGCCGCCACAGCGGCGCTGTTGTTGGCAAGAAATTCCAGTGTGCGTTCCAAAGCGTCATAGTCCAGCGCGGTCAGGTCGGTGAGCAGGGCCGAACTGCTGGCACGCAGGGCATCCGGCAGGGTGGCGGGCAGCAGGTCCAGATCCTGCCGGAGAAACGCATCCCACACGGCAGCGCGGGCCGCTGCGGTGCATACTGGTGAAAAGGCTTCGTCGGCCTGCAGCTGGCACAGGAATTCGTGCGCGTCCCCGGCGGAAATGCCCTGCACGGCCCGGCTGCGGCCATAGCGGGCAAGCTCTTCCTCGGTCAGTGCGCCGGTAAAGCCTACCCGCACCGGCCCGTACCGGCTGGCAATGCGCTCCAGCACATCGGGAGAAAAGGCCAGATACCTTGTGCCCTCCGGCAGGGCCAGCACCTGTGCCAGCGCTTCGCGGCAGCGGGCCGGGCCAGCGGCGGCATAGCAGCGGGCAAGGGATGTTTCTTCTTCTGCAAAAGGCACGGTGAGCACGGCAGGTACGCTGAGCAGATGCACGCAGTTCTGGCTGGCGTTCAGGTAGGCCAGCACAAAGCCGGGCTGTTCGCCGGAGACGCACAGCAGCACAGTGAGCTGGTCGGTGGTCTTGGGCAGCTGGATGGGCACACCGCTCTCGCTGCGGGCAGCCTGCCGCAGCTGGGTGCGCAGCTGCTGACGGGACAGCAGCACCGTGCCGCCCACCAGCGGCACCAGCACCAGCAGCGAAGCAAACAGTGCTGCCCAAAAGGGCTTCCAACCTCCACTGCGCATGGGATACACCGCCTTTCCTTTGCATAAAGCTTTGGCCTGCAGGCAAGACTTTATGCAGAAAAGGAGGCGTTTGCAGATGAAGAACCAAAAAGAGACAGCACCGACCACAGAGAAAGAACGGGAGGACTTCTGGCTGGAGATCGGCCCCGCCAGCGCCTATTACGGCACAGATTCTTACGAGACCGCGAAAGAAAACGGCGATGCCAGCCCGGATGGCAAAGCCCGGGGGTTTGAAGGCGCAGAGCCGAAAGAAAAGTAAAATAAATTTATGGCAGCGCTATGATGAGGGAGGATAAAAGTAATACCAAAACAAAATTCATCTGTCGGCATAACAGATGAAAAAGCAGCGTATGATATACAAAATGTCTTGCGCACAAGGACAGAATATGGTATAGTCTTTCTATCGCGCACAACTGTGCGCCAGAAGAACTGAAAAAGACGTGCACGGCGGGGAAAGACCGTGCACTCTGGAGAAGCCCGCTTGTAAAGTGGGTGCCGAAGGTGTAAGGCCGCAGGGAAAGCGGCTGTATCTCTCAGGCAAAAGGACAGAGCCATCGTCTTTGCGCAATGGGGCGCAGCCGGGAATGCGGCGCACCCCGGCTGCGGAAAATGAGAGCGCTCCGAATTTTGCGGGCAGAGCCTTTGGTGGGTTCTGTCCGCTTTTGTTTTGTGTATAGGGGGAAAGAAAGAATGGTCGAGATGATCACGCAGGTGAACAATGCCATCAATGGCGTGGTGTGGGGGCCGTTTGGTCTGGCACTGCTGTTCTGCACCGGCTTCTGGATGAGCGCCCGCACGGGCTTTTTCCAGTTCCGCAAAATGGGCTACTGGCTCCGGCACACCATCGGCGCGATCTTCACCAACAAGGACATCACCGCGCACACCAGCAAGGAGGATATGGCCATCAGCCAGTTCCAGAGCATGTGCACGGCGCTGGCGGGCACCATCGGCACCGGCAACATCGTGGGTGTGGCAACGGCCATCGTTTCCGGTGGGCCGGGTGCCATCTTCTGGATGTGGGTCATGGCATTGCTTGGCATGATGACCAGCTTTTCGGAGAATGTGCTGGGCGTGTACTACCGCCGCAAAAACGAAAAAGGCGAGTGGTCGGGCGGTGCCATGTACTACCTCACCGATGGTCTTGGCGCAAAGAAGGGCTGCAAACAGCTGGGCAAGGTGCTGGCAGTGCTGTTTGCCTGCTTCTGCATTCTGGCTTCCTTCGGCATTGGCAACATGAGCCAGATCAATTCCATCGCGGGCAACATGAACGCTGCTTTTGGCGTACCGACCCTCGTCACCGGCCTGTGCCTGATGGTGGTCACGGCCCTTATCGTCATTGGCGGTTTGAAGCGCGTTGCCGCTGTTACCGAAAAGCTGGTGCCGCTCATGGCCCTGTTCTACATTGCAGGCGCGCTCATCATCGTAGTGCTGCACGCGGGCAACATCCCAGCGGCATTTGCGGCTATTTTCAAGGGTGCGTTCAACCTGAACGCGGCAGGCGGCGGTGCGCTGGGCTACGGCATCAGCCAGACCATCACCTGGGGCTTCAAGCGCGGTGCCTTCTCCAATGAGGCGGGCCTTGGCTCGGCGGTCATGGTCAATTCGGCTTCCAACGTCAAGGAGCCGGTGCATCAGGGCATGTGGGGTGTGTTTGAGGTGTTTGCCGATACCATCGTGGTCTGCACGCTCACTGCCCTGGTCATCCTGACCACCGGCGTGGTGGACCTGCAGAGCGGCGCTGTACTGGCCGGTGTGCAGGACAACGCATTGGTGGGTCAGGCCTTCACCGCCGCATTTGGCGGCTTTGGCCCCAAGTTCATTGCTGTTTCCATTCTGCTGTTTGCCTACTCCACTACGCTTGGCTGGAGCCACTACGGCACCAAGGCCGTGGAGTATCTCTTCGGCACCACCGGCAGCCGCATCTACAAGGTGGTCTTTGTGTGCATGACCGTGGTGGGTGCCACCATGAAGCTGGGCCTTGCGTGGGATCTTTCCGACACGTTCAACGGTCTGATGATGATCCCGAACCTGATCGGCGTGCTGGTGCTGTCCGGCACTGTGGTGGACATCACCCGCAACTACTTCGACCGCCGGGTGAAGGGCAAGGACATCGAACCCATGTGGTCGGCTTTCCTGGAGTACCAGAAGCAGGAGGAGGCCGAAGCCGCCGCAGAGGAAGCGGAGCTGGAAAAGGCCGCAAACGAATAAAATACCCAAACGCAAGGGCTGTCTGTGAATGAGGACAGCCCTTGCTTTTGTCTGCTGCCCTGCCTTATAATAACTTAAAAAACAGGGGAGGGAACAACCATGAGCGAATTTTCCCATCTGAAAAACAAACTCCTTGCCGAACAGGTGGAGGACGAAATTTACCACTATATTCTGGATACCCCGCTGGAGCCGGGAGCCAAGCTGCCCAATGAATTTGAGCTGGGTGAAAAGTTCGGCGTGGGCCGCAGCACGGTGCGCGAAGCCGTGAAGCTGCTTTCCAGCAAGGGCATCGTGGAGGCGCGGCGGGGCTCCGGCACCTATGTGGTCACGACCGCCAAGGGCCTTTCGGACCCGCTGAACCTGCGCAGCGTGCAGGACAAGAACGCGCTGGCGCTGGATCTGGTGAATGTGCGCCTGCTGCTGGAACCGGGCATGGCCGAGATGGCAGCGCTGAACGCTTCCGACGAGGACATCGAGCGCATCCAGCGCCTGTGCGACCGGGTGGAGAGCAAGATCCACAGCGGTGATCTGTACATTGAGGACGACATCGCATTCCATACCTGCATCGCAGAGAGCAGCAAGAACATGGTGGTGGAGCAGCTCATCCCCATTATCGATACGGCGGTCATGATGTTCGTGAATGTTACCCACAAAAAGCTGACGGAGGAGACCATCCTGACCCACCGCATGATCACCGAAGCCATTGCCCGGCATGACCCCATTGGCGCCCGGTCTGCCATGGTGATGCACCTGAACTTCAACCGCAACTGCATCCGAAAGCTTTACGACGGCGAATGGGAAACCTGACGCCGCTGCATTTTACGTCCCCGCACAGTGCAAGGTCTGTGCGGGGACTTTTTATGCCTGAAGTTGTCTGATGACTTTTTAAGACGAATGACACAGAAAAGTCGGAAAACTGGTTAGATTCTATGATGTATCCAAGATTTCAGAGCAATATGCACGAAAAACTGGGCTGGTTATTGTTATAAAGTGGGTTCTGACTGCGACAACTTGCAAACGAGGCGGGATTCGATTAGAATAAACATGTAAGATGTCCGACAGTCAAAAGGACGATTTGCAAAGCAGAAAAAAGAGTATTTTGGAGGTACGATCATGGAACTGCGTTCTCAGGCAGTGCGTAAACTGGCACCGGAAAACGATCCGCTGAAGATCGGCATGGGCTGGAAGGTGGACGACCTTGCAAAGCCCCAGATCATGGTGGAGAGCACCTTTGGCGACAGCCACCCCGGCAGCGCCCATCTGGATCAGTTCGTGAAGGAGGCTGTACAGGCAGTCAACACCCACGGCGGCAAGGCTGCACGCTATTTTGCAACCGATATGTGCGACGGTATCGCACAGGGCCACGACGGCATCAACTACTCGCTGCCCCACCGTGACGCCATCGTGAATCTGGTGGAAGCTCAGGCCAACGCCACCGTGTACGACGGCGGCGTGTTCATCGCCAGCTGTGACAAGTCCATGCCGGCCATGCTGATGAGCATTGGCCGCCTGAAGGATATGAGCGCCATCGTGGTCACCGGCGGCGTGATGGAAGCCCACACCCTGCCCAAGAAGTACGTGGTCAACGACCCCGCCTGCGCCATCAACGACCTGCTGACGCTGGAACAGATCGGCAAGTTCGACGCATGGGAAAAGACCGGCGTGATCCCCAACGAGCAGCTGGACTACTACAAGCACAATGCCTGCCCCAGCTGCGGTGCCTGCTCCTTTATGGGCACCGCTTCTACCATGCAGATTATGGCCGAGGCTCTGGGCCTGATGCTGCCCGGCACCGCCCTGATGCCTGCCACCGCCCCGGAGCTGAAGCAGGCTGCCTATGATGCCGGCGTTCAGGTGATGAAGCTGGTGGCCGAGGGCATCAAGGCCAAGGACATCGTCACCATGAAGAGCTTTGAAAACGCCATCATGGTGCACGCCGCCATCTCCGGCTCCACCAATGCCACCATGCATCTGCCCGCCATTGCACACGAGTTCGGCTTTGAGATCGATGCCGACACCTTTGACCGGATGCACCGCGGCGCACACTATCTGCTGAACATCCGTCCTTCCGGCGACTGGCCCGCACAGTACTTCTACTATGCAGGCGGCGTGCCCCGCGTGATGGAAGAAATCAAGACCATGCTGCATCTGGACGTGATGACTGTCACCGGCAAGACGCTGGGCGAAAACTTGGAAGACCTGAAGAAGAACGGCTTCTACGAGCACTGCGACGAGATCCTGCAGGAAAAGACCAAGGGCCTGGGCATCAAAGTCACCCGCGAGGATATCATCCACAGCTTTGACAACGCCAAGGGCACCGACGGTAGCATCGCCATCCTGAAGGGCAATCTGGCCCCCGAGGGCAGCGTCATCAAGCACACTGCCTGCCCCAAGAACATGTTCCACGCCACCCTGCGCGCAAAGCCCTTTGACAGCGAGGAAGAGTGCATCAGCGCCGTTCTGAACAAGCAGGTCCAGCCCGGAGATGCCATCTTCATCCGTTACGAAGGCCCCCGCGGCAGCGGCATGCCCGAGATGTTCTACACCGGCGAGGCCATCTGCGCCGACCCGAAGCTGGCTTCCAGCGTAGCCCTCATCACCGACGGACGCTTCTCCGGCGCAAGCCGCGGCCCGGTCATCGGCCATGTCAGCCCGGAGGCCGCTGTGGGCGGCCCCATCGCTCTGGTGGAAGAGGGCGATCTCATCCGCATCGATGTGCCGAACCGCCAGCTTGCCATCGTGGGCGTGAACGGTGAGGAAAAGACCCCCGAAGAGATGGAGGCTATCCTTGCCCAGCGCCGTGCCAACTGGAAGCCCAAGGCTCCCAAGTACACCAAGGGCCTGCTGAAGCTCTACTCTCAGCACGCCGTCAGCCCTATGAAGGGTGCATATATGGAGTGAAAACGCTTCGTTTGCGATAAAAACCAAAAACAAAAATCAACTGCTCAGCGTTGTTTTGCTGAACGGTCTGGATAAAGTTACGCCAAAAACAAAAAAGCGGATATTGCTTCGTCTATAAAAATCCATCGGAATCCGGTGTCCGTCTGCGGGGACGGCGCTGAAATAAGACCCAAAGCACACAAAACATCAAAAAATGGAGGAAACGTTTATGACAGCTGTTGCAACCCCGGATGCCGCGCGGCTCGTGTTCGCCGCAGTGGCGGGCCTGATCCTTTTGCTCATCCTTATCATCAAGTTCAAAGTGCATGCCATGATCTCCATCCTGATCGGTGCGGTAGGCATCGGCCTGATGGCCGGTATGCCCCTGTCTGACATCATCGGCTCGGTCAACGAAGGCATCGGCAACACCTTAAAGGGCATCGCCCTTCTGGTAGGCCTTGGCTCCATGTTCGGCGCCATTCTGGAAGAATCCGGCGGCGCACAGACGCTGGCCGTGACCATGGTGCGCAAGTTCGGCGACGAAAAAGCCGCATGGGCGCTTGGTATCACAGGTCTGGTGGTGGCCATGCCGGTGTTCTTCGACGCCGGTCTGATCATCCTGATCCCGCTGGCCTTCTCTCTGGCAAAGCGCACCAAGCGCTCGGTCCTGTACTATGTCATCCCTCTGCTGGCCGGTCTGGCTGTCGGCCACGCCTTCATTCCTCCCACGCCGGGCCCCGTTCTGGTGGCCAGCATGCTGGGCGTTGATCTGGGCTGGGTCATTCTCATCGGCATCTTCTGCGGCATCTTCGCCATGATCGCTGCCGGTCCCATCTGGGGCTCCATCTGCGGCAAGAAGTATATGATCGAGGTGCCCGAGCACGTTGCACAGCAGGCAGACATCGACGAGAGCAAGCTGCCCAAGTTCGGCACCATCGTGGGCATCATCCTGATCCCGCTGGTCCTCATCATTGCAAACTCTGTGGCAAAGGTGGTGCCCGCTCTGGCTGGCATCCAGCCTGTTCTGGCCTTCCTCGGTGAGCCCTTCATGGCTCTGCTGCTGGCTACCATCGCTGCTATGTATCTGCTGGGCACCCGTCATGGCTATAACAATGCCCAGCTGGAAAAGATCATGACCAAGTCCCTTGAGCCTACCGGCATGATCCTGCTGGTCACTGCCTGCGGCGGCGTGCTGCGCTATATGCTGCAGAACTCCGGTCTGGGCGATGTCATCGGCAACGCCGTGGCAAACGCCAGCCTGCCGCTGGTTCTGGTGGCCTTCATCGTGGCTGCTCTGGTGCGCATCTCCGTTGGTTCCTCTACCGTGGCGATGACCATGGCAGCCGGCATCATCTCCGCCATGCCCGGCCTCAGCGAGCTGAGCCCGCTGTATCTGGCCTGCGTCACCGCTGCCATCGCCGGCGGCTCCACCGTGTGCTCCCACTTTAACGACTCCGGCTTCTGGCTGGTGAAGAGCCTTGTGGGCATGGACGAAAAGACCACCCTCAAGACCTGGACCATCATGGAAACTCTGGTTGGCGGTGTGGGCTTCCTGGTAGCACTCATCATCTCCTTCTTTGCCTGATCATCCTCATCTGCGGGGCTGTGCCTGCACACAGTCTGCGCAATGCTTTGCAAATTCCTGAAAACTCCTCAGCACAGCAGACCCCCGGGCGGTTTACCGCCCGGGGGTCTGCTGCTTTCTGGATTATCTGTATTATAAAAGCGGCAGGTCCGGCCCGGAGGCCAGCTGGATGAAGGCGTCCATTTCCCGGGTGCAGCATTTATCCTTGTGGTAGAACATCTGGCGGTACATGGTCAGCCGGAAGTCTGACACCTCCAGAATGCGCAGATCTCCTCTGGACGCAGGCTCGGCCACAGCGAAGCGCGGCAGCAGGGAAATACCGGAGGAGCGCTCCAGCATCTTGATGATAAAGGAGGTATCGCTGATCTCAAGGCTGGGGGTCAGCTCGATCTGGCGGGAAGCCAGAAACCGGTCAAAGGTGCGGCGGTAGTTGGCGTTGCGTTCGGTGAGGAAGAAGGGCTTGTCCAGAAGCTCTGCTACCCGGTAGGGGCCGGGGTGGCCGAGGTCGATGTCCGGGGAAGCCACGAACACCACTTCTTCCGGGATCTCGTTGCACTTGTGCCAGCTGTTGGAGTAGCGGGGCTCGTCCAGAATGCAGATGAGGTCCACCTCGCCGCGCTCCATCTTTTCAATCAGCTCCTCCGGGGAGCCGGTAGTGACCCGCAGGCCGACCTTGGGGTGCTCCAGCCGGAACTGATGCATCAGGCCGGGCAGACGGAAAAAGCAGAGAGACTCCAGCGTGCCGATGTGCAGGCAGCCCTCCAGCTCGGCATCCTCGCTCAGGGCGCGGCGGGCGTTGTGGATGGTGTCCAGAATGCTGTTGGCGTATTCCAGAAAGCACTGACCCTGTGCGGTCAGGATCACCCGCTTGCCCATGCGGTCGAACAGGCGCACGCCCAGCTCTTCTTCCAGCGCCTTGATCTGCACGGTAACGGCAGACTGGGAATAGCCCAGACTTTCCGCTGCCTTGGAAAAGCTCTGGAACTGGGCGGCACGGATCAGGGTGTTCAGCTGGCGCACTTCCATGGCAAAGCTCCTTTGCTATTAAGATTTTTAAACTATAACTTTATTTTTATGAATTTGAATCATGCGTATGTCTATGTTAAACTAAATGTGTCAACACGTCAAGTGAAAATTTGACGTTTCGTGAAAGGCTGGCCGTGCGGGCTGCGGCGGAGAGAGCGCTGTCAGGTGCCGCACAAAGGTCAGGATAGGAAAAGGAGGATTTTATTCTTATGGAAAAGAAAAAATTCAAGCTCGGACTGCTGCCGAAGCTGCTCATCGCCATCGTGCTGGGCATCATCATCGGCCAGTTCTTCCCGGTGTGGTTCTGCCGGGTCGTCGTCACGGCATCCAGCATCTTCAGCTCGTTCCTGAAGTTCGTCATCCCGCTGATGATCGTGGCCTACGTCACCATGGGCATTGCCGACCTGAAGAGCGGCGCAGGCAAGCTGCTGCTCATCACGGTGGCTCTGGCCTACGGCTCCACCCTGATCGCAGGCTCGGCATCCTATCTGGTGTCTGCAAGCCTGTTCCCCAGCTTCATGAGCGAAGGCGCTCTGGAACAGATCGCCGCCACGGCTGACAACTCTCTGGCCAGCTACATTTCCATCTCCATCCCTCCGCTGCTGGACACCCTGTCTGCCGTGGTGCTGGCCTTCGTGCTGGGCCTGTGCATGTCCACCTTGCGCGGCAAGACCATCGGTGATACACTTTACAACGGCATGAAGGACTTCTCCGGCATCATCGATCAGGTGCTGCACAGCGTCATCATCCCGCTGCTGCCCCTGTACGTCTGCGGTACCTTCATCGACATGACCAAGTCCGGCAAGACCTACGCCATTCTGGGCATCCTGTGGAAGGTGTTCCTGGTGGTCATCATCATGCATCTGGTCTGCATCTTCCTGCAGTTCTGCGTTGCAGGCGCTGTGAGCCACAAGAGCCCCTTCAAGATGATCCGCAACCAGATCCCCGGCTACACCACCGCTCTGGGCACCCAGTCCTCTGCAGCCACCATCCCGGTCAACCTGCAGTGTGCCGCGGCTGACGGCGTGAGCGAGCAGATCCGCAACTTCGTCGTGCCTCTGTGCGCCAACATCCACATGGCAGGTTCCATGATCACCATTACCGCCTGCGCTACCGCCGTCTGCCTGATGAACCAGCTGCCCATCAGCCTTGCTACCGTGGTGCCCTTCATCATGACTCTGGGCGTTGCCATGGTGGCTTCTCCCGGTGCTCCCGGCGGCTCCATCATGACCGCTCTGCCCTTCCTGTACATGATCTTTGGCGCTGAGGCCGGTGACCCCAATGGCCCCATCTGCGCCATCATGGTGGCTCTGTACATCACTCAGGATTCCTTCGGCACTGCCTGCAACGTCTCCGGCGACAACGCCATCGGCGTGATCGTGGAGACCATCTACCAGAAGTTCATCAACAAGAGCAGCGCAAGCGTCTGATGCGCGGCGCGGTTCTTGACCTGACAGGAGTGACACCCCATGGCATTTATCAGTGTTTTTGATGTTCTGGGCCCGAACATGATCGGCCCTTCCAGCTCCCACACCGCAGGCGCGGAGATCATCGCCTTTCTGGCACAGAAGATGATCGCCCCGCCGCTGAAGCGGGCGGACTTTACCCTCTACGGCTCCTTTGCCAAGACCTACCACGGCCACGGTACCGACCGCGCCCTGCTGGGCGGCATCATGGGCTTTTCGGCCGATGATACCCGCATCCGGGATTCCTTTGCCATTGCCACCGACCGGGGCCTGGCCTACAGCTTCACCCCCAATGAGGTGGAGACCGACATCCACCCCAACACGGTGGATATCCGCATGGAGAATGCGGCCGGTCAGGTGATGACCGTGCGCGGTGAATCGCTTGGCGGCGGCAAGGTGCGCATCGTGCGGATCAACGGCGTGGAGGTGGACTTTACCGGCGAGTATAACGCCCTCATTGTGGTACAGAAGGACAAGCCCGGCGTGGTGGCTCATATCACGAAGATTCTCAGCGACCGCGGCGTGAACATCGCATTCATGCGCCTGTTCCGCGAGGAAAAGGGGCACACGGCTTACACCATCGTGGAGTCGGATGAGCGCCTGCCCGAGGGTGTGGATCAGCTGCTGCTGGCAAACCCGAACATCAACGATGTAATGGTCGTGCAGCCGTAAGGAGGGACGAGCGATGAACATGGATTTCAAGTCCGCCAAGGAGCTGCTGGACCTGTGTGAGGAAAACCAACTGCCCATTTCGGAAGTGATGCGCCAGCGGGAATGCATTCTGGGCGAAGTGCCCCGGGATGCTGTGGATCACCGCATGGCAAAGGCATGGGAGATCATGCGCGCTTCTGCCACCCAGCCGCTGAAAAAGCCCATCAAATCCATGGGCGGCCTGATCGGCGGCGAGGCCAAAAAGCTGGAAACACATTATAATAAGAAGAAAAACATCTGCGGCGATGTGCTGCAGAAGGCCATGACCTACGCCATGGCCGTGCTGGAAGTGAACGCTTCCATGGGCCTGATCGTGGCTGCACCCACCGCAGGCTCTGCAGGCGTGGTGCCGGGCATGATGCTGGCCCTGCAGGAGTGCTACCGCATCTCCGACCAGCGCATCGTGGATGCCCTGTTCAACGCCGGTGCCGTGGGCTATCTTGCCATGCGCAACGCCACCGTGGCCGGTGCCGTGGGCGGCTGTCAGGCCGAGGTGGGCATTGCGTCTGCCATGGCTGCTTCTGCCGCCGTGGAGCTGATGGGCGGCGACCCGCAGCAGTGTCTGGATGCAGCTTCCACCGTGCTGATGAACATGCTGGGCCTTGTGTGCGACCCCGTAGGCGGGCTGGTGGAGTACCCCTGCCAGAACCGCAACGCTGCCGGTGTGGCCAACGCCCTCATTGCAGCAGAACTGTCCCTGAGCGGCATCCGCCAGCTGATCCCCTTCGACCAGATGCTGGACGCCATGTACGCCGTGGGCAAGCGCCTGCCTGCCGAGCTGCGCGAGACCGCCCTTGGCGGCTGTGCCGCCACCCCCGCCGCCTGTGCCGCCTGCGGCCTGTGCAGCGGGAACTGATCTTTCAACATGCAGCGCCGCCGGTGTGAAAACGCCCGGCGGCGTTTTTGCGCGTTCGTGACCGGAAATGCCGGCCCAAACGGCGGGGCTTTGCATCTTTTTGTGCAAACACACCGAAAAGATGGCCGGGATGACTGGCGCTTGTCTGCGAAATGTGATAAACTAAATGCAGAAGTGCTCTGCGCAGCCCGTGCAGAGCGACAAAAAAGATGATAAGTGAGGTCGTTTGTAATGAAGATCATTCGTGCAAAAGATTATGCGGATATGTCCCGCAAGGCAGCCAATATCATTTCGGCACAGGTCATTATGAAGCCCAACTGCGTGCTGGGTCTGGCGACCGGCGGCACCCCCGTGGGCGCGTATGCACAGCTGGTGGACTGGTACAACAAGGGCGACATCGATTTTTCTGAGGTGACCACCGTCAATCTGGACGAGTACCGCGGCCTGCCCAAGGAGCACCCGGAAAGCTACTGGAGCTTCATGCACCGCAACCTGTTCGACAAGGTGAACATCGACCCTGCAAAGATCAACCTGCCGGACGGCACCAACCCCGATGCAGAGGATGCCTGCGCAAAGTACAACCAGATCATCCACGCTGTGGGCGGCATCGACCTGCAGCTGCTGGGCATCGGCCACGACGGCCACATCGGCTTCAACGAGCCGGGCGAAGCCTTTGAGCTGGAGACCCACTGCGTGGACCTGACCGCCGAGACCATTGAGGCAAACAAGCGCTTCTTTGACGGCAATGTGGATCTGGTGCCCAAGCAGGCCTATACCATGGGCATCAAGACCATCATGCAGGCACGCAAGGTGCTCATGGTGGCAAACGGCAAGGGCAAGGCCGAGATCATCAAGAAGGCATTCTTCGGCCCCGTCACTCCGGAGGTGCCCGCAAGCATCCTGCAGATGCATCCGGACTTCACGCTGGTGGGCGACGAGGAAGCTCTGAGCCTGATCTGATCGTTCCGCGCTCTGACTGCCGCACAGTGCAATGCCGTGCGGCAGTTTTTTGCTGCCAACGGGCTTTACAATCGCGCAAAAAGGCGGTATTCTTTATACGATACTTTTCTCAGGGAGGAAACCATGGATATCCGCCAGCTGCACTACTTTCTGGTATTGTGCGATGAAATGAATTACAGCCGCGCGGCACAGCGGCTGTTTTTGTCACGGCAGGCACTGCGGCAGAGCATCTCTGCGCTGGAAGCCGAGCTGTGCGGGCCGCTGTTCCTCAGCGCCCACCACAAGCTCACCCTTACCGACCGCGGCATGAGCCTGCAGCGCCATGCCGCGCCGGTGGTGGAGCAGTTCCAGCAGATGCAGGCATCCCTGCGGGCCGAGATCCAGTCGGCGCAGCCGGTGCGCATCGGCATCAGCGTGTCGCTGGTGCCGGACTACCTGCCCGGATTGGAGACCCAGCTGGACAAGTTCCGCCAGCAGTATCCCCATGTGGAGATGCGCTTCCGCATGATGGACAACGATGCGGTGGCGGACGATGTGGAGCAGGGGGAGCTGGACGCGGGTCTGGTCATCGATCTGGGCTGTGCTGCGCCGGTACTGGCCCGCACCACCCTGCGGGCAGACCCTGCCTGCCTGCTGGTGCCCCGGGGGCACGCGTTCTGGGATAAGGAGAGCATCCCGCTGGCAGAGCTGCGCGGTCAGCGGGTGCTGCTGCCCAGCTTGCGGCAGGATCTGTTCAGCCCGCTGTGGTCGGCCTGCGCCCGGTTGGGCTTTGCGCCGAATGCGGAGATCGGCCCCAGCTTTTATCAGGCCTATTATCTTGTGCAGGAGCAGCTTTGCACCTGTCTGACCCGCTATGAACCGGGAGCCAGACGGGAACTGGACCGTGTGCGGGATGTGCTGCTGGAAGATCTGCCCCCGCTGTGCGTCTCACTGGTGCAGCGGCGGGATCATTCCTCTGCCTACATCGACCTGCTGCGCAGCTACCTGATGGAGGTGCTGGGCGGTTCGGCCAGCCTGCCGCCCCGCCGCGGACGGCCCGCAAAGCCGTTCTACAACTTCCCGGTGCTGTCCAGCGCTGCGGCAAAGGCTGCACCGGCCCACCCGGTGCCCGGCACCCAGCTGGACTTTGCCGGCGGCACCAACTTCCGGGAGCTGGGCGGCTATGAAGCCGACGAGGGCAAGCATATCAAGTGGGGCCAGATCTGGCGCGGCATCCCTACCTGCAAGCTCACCGGTGAGGCCGACCGCGCGAAGCTGGACGCGCTGGGCCTGCGCCTGATCCTTGATCTGCGCAGCAGCGGGGAAGTGCAGAAAGAACCGGACTACGTACCGGACGGTGCACGTCTGGTGCAGATCTGCGGCCTGTGCGCCGAGGACGGCCACGAGATCTCCTTTGCGCCAGATGATATCGCCGCCCTGATGAAGGGCTATGAAGAAAGCGCCGACGGCAGCACCTTCGTGCAGGCTATGTACGAGCGGATGCTGTTTGGCAACAAGGCCTTCAAGGAGCTGTTCCGCGCACTGGAAGCAGGCGAGACCCCCATCCTGTTCCACTGCTCGGCCGGCAAGGACCGCACCGGCGTGGCGGCCATGCTCATTCTGCTGGCACTGGGCGCTTCGGATGAGACGATCTGTGCGGACTATGAGCGCACGAACCTCTGCCGCAAGGCTGAGATCGACGCAGTGCTGGCGGAGCACGCCGAAGAGATCGCGGCAAACCCGGCCTGCCGGATGCGCTATTACCGCAAGGCGGGCGTGGACCCGGCAGCCGCACCCTTTGTGCTGCGCACCATCCGCGCAAAATACGGCAGCGCCGAGAACTATCTGGAAGCCGAATACGGCCTGACCCCTGCGCGCCTGATGCGGCTGCGCAGGATGTATCTGGAATAAACGGGAACGGGGACGGCATCCGGTGCGGATACTGTCCCTGTTTTCTGCACAAAATGTTCTGCGGGGCAGGGTTTTCCTCTTGACAAGCGGGCAATTGTTTCGTACTATAATTAGTAGTATGGAATAAAAGACGCTGTGTGCAGGTCGTTCCCGTGACCCGTGTCCCTTACAGGCAGAGCCTGCCTGTTTTTATATAAGATAGAACTGTAGATAGAAAAGCTTGCAGCCTGTTCGTGCGGCATTTGCCGTGCGTGTGGTCTTGTTGCCACTTTTTGCATTGAAAGCTCACTTATAAAAAATGTTTGCAGCCTACACCTGCCCTACAGCGTCTCCTGCTTATGATTCAGAATTTTGAATTTTAACAAAGGAGAGTGAAATGCGATGTCCACGATCATCTGGATCGTGATCTTGATCGTCGCGCTTGCTGCGGGCATCGGTGCAGGCTATTTTATTGGTTACAACAACCGTAAAAAGACCGCCGAAGCCCAGATCGGCAGCGCAGAAGCCGAGGCCACCCGTCTGGTGAACGAAGCGATCAAGACCGCAGAACAGAAACGCAAGGAAGCGGTTCTGGAAGCAAAGGACGAGGCCTTCAAGCTGAAGGCCGAGGTGGATGCCCAGAAGGCAGAAGCCGATAAGGAGATCAAGCAGCGCCGTGCGGAGATCAGCCGTCAGGAGAACCGCATCGACCAGAAGGAAACCGCCCTCGACCGCAAGACCGAGGTACTGGAAAAGAAGGAAGAGGAGCTGAAAAAGCGCGCCGCTGAGGCCGAGGAGCGTCTGGCCGAGATCGAGGCCCTGCGCGCCAAGGAGATGGAGCGTCTGGAAACGCTGGCCGGTCTGAGTCAGGAGGACGCCCGCGAGGTGCTGCTGCACAAGGTGGACGAGGAGCTGACCCACGAAAAGGCCGTGCGCGTTGCCGCCTACGAGACCGACCTGAAGGAAAACTGCGACAACATCGCACGCAACCTGATCGGTCAGGCCGTCAGCCGCTGCGCTGCCGACCACTGCAGCGAGACCACCGTCAGCGTGGTGCCGCTGCCCAGTGACGAAATGAAGGGCCGCATCATCGGCCGCGAGGGCCGCAACATCCGCGCTCTGGAGACCGCGACCGGCGTGGACCTGATCATCGACGATACCCCGGAGGCCATCACCCTGTCCTCCTTCGACCAGACCCGCCGCGAGGTGGCCCGCATGGCCCTGGAGCGCCTGATCGCCGATGGCCGTATCCACCCGGCCCGCATTGAGGAGACCGTGGATAAGTGCCGCCGCGAACTGGAAATTCAGATGAAGCGCGAGGGCGAGCGTGCCGTGATGGAGCTGGGCATCCATGGCCTGCACCCGGACCTGATCAAGCTGATCGGCCGGCTGAAGTACCGCACCAGCTTTGGCCAGAACGCCCTGACCCACAGCATGGAGGTGGCATGGGTGGCCGGTCTGCTGGCAGGCGAGATGGGTGTGAATGTGACCATGGCACGCCGTGCCGGCCTGCTGCATGATATCGGCAAGGCGCTGGATCACGAGATCGAGGGCAGCCATGTGCAGATCGGTGTGGATATCTGCCGCAAGTACAAGGAAAATACCCAGATCATCCATGCCATTGAGGCTCACCACGGCGACGTGGAACCCAAGACCCCGCTGGCCTTCATCATTCAGGCTGCCGACGCCATCAGCGCTGCACGCCCGGGTGCCCGCCGCGAGAACGTGGAAAGCTACGTCAAGCGTCTGGAAAATCTGGAGGAGATCTCTTCCAGCTTTGAGGGTGTGGAGCAGGCCTTTGCCGTGCAGGCAGGCCGCGAAGTGCGCATCATGGTCAAGCCCGATGTCATCAGCGACGATCAGGTGATCCTGCTGGCACGCTCCATTGCCAAGAAGATCGAGGACACGCTGGATTACCCCGGCCAGATCAAGGTCAATGTGATCCGCGAGAGCCGCGCTGTGGAGTACGCAAAATAAAGTTTTGCCCAAAAAGCTGCCGTGCAGATGCACAGCAGCTTTTTTCTGCTTGTAATCCGGCGGCAAAAAAGGTATCATGGAGAAAAACAGACCGAAAGGGGAGAACCACTATATGAAACATGCAAGAAAATGGCTGGCTTGCCTGCTGGCGGGTGCACTGGCACTGGCGGTGCTGACCGGATGCAGTGCACTGATGGGCGGCACGGTGCAGAAGGATACAGAACAGGCCAAGGCCCTGATGAAAGAGGTAGACCCCAGCCTGACCTATAATACCGATCTGGAAGATGCAGCCAGCCGTCTGGCAGACTGGCTGGTGGAGGACTCCACCCAGCTGACCACCCAGTCCGGCCTGCTGACACGCAAGGTGCCCATGACCACCGGCTCCGGTGCCATGCTGGACACGAATGTGTACGATTTTATCGATCATTCCACCAGCTTTCTGTTCCTGCCCAGAGGCGTGGTGATCGGCCTTGCAATGAACAACGAATGGGGCTTTACCGGCTACTTATATGCTCCGCCGCTGAGCGAGGCGGGCAGTGCACTGCGCAGCTATGCGGCAGGCCGCACACAGATGGGCGCGGTGTTCATTGAATACGGCGGCGAGACTTACGTAGTGGCTATGTTTGCCTAAAAACCGAAAAAACGGTGTTTCCCTGCTGAGAACGGTGCGTTTTCAGCAGGGATTTTTTGTGTCCGGTATGTGCACAAAAAAACAGGTTGAAAGTACGACTTATGCACAAAAAATGAAAATACGCAGGTGAAAACTCTTCATCTGTACCCCCGAAAAACACAAAAAACTCATGTTTTTATGAAACTGTATTTCGAGCAACTACAGTATATCTTCAAAACTGCACAAAAACAAAAACAAAATTTTTGCTGACCATTGGTCAAAGCACAGAAAAACAGCCGGAAGCCTTTCCTTTTCAGGCGGAACAGCGTATAATGCGGATATCGCACAAAGGTGTGCAGCGCTCCAGAGAAGGAGCAAAAAGCCTTTGTGCATTTTTCACCATTCAATGCTTTACCTCAATAAAGCATTGAGGTAAGAGAGAGGGAAAAAATATGAAATTCGATCGTCGTATTTCTCGCCGCAGCTTCCTGGCTGCTGCAGGCGTATCGGCTGCTGCACTGGCTCTGACTGCCTGCGGCGGCTCTTCCAGCACCGCTGCTTCCGGCTCCACCGCTGCTTCTGGTGCAGCCGCCTCTGCTGAGGGCGGTGTGCTGAACGTCATGCTGGAGACCGAAGTCCAGTCTCTGGACCCCCAGCTGGCTACCGACGGCACCTCCTTTGAGGTCATCGCCAACTACACCGACGGCCTGATGCAGATGGATGCGAACGGTGCAGCCGTGGAGGCTCTGGCAGAGAGCTATGAGCTGAGCGAGGACGGCAAGACCTACACCTTCCACCTGAAGGATGCAAAGTGGTCCAACGGCGATGCCGTTACCGCAGCAGACTTCGTGTTTGGCTGGCAGCGTGCTGTTGACCCCGCAAACGCATCCGAGTATGCCTACATGCTGAGCGATATCGGTCAGGTGGTCAACGCCGCCGAGATCATTGCAGGCAACAAGCCCGTCACCGATCTGGGCATCACCGCAGTGGACGACAAGACCCTGAAGGTGGAGCTGAACGTTCCGGTCAGCTACTTCCTGAGCCTGATGTACTTCCCCACCTTCTACCCCATGAACCAGAAGTTCTTTGAGAGCTGCGGCGATACCTACGGCACCAGCGCAGACACCGTGCTGTCCAACGGTGCATTCGTGCTGACCAGCTATGAGCCGGCCGCCACCGCTTTTGAGCTGGTGAAGAACGCCGACTACTACGATGCTGACCGCATTGCTCTGGACGGCCTGAACTATCAGGTCATCAAGGACAGCCAGCAGGCTCTGATGAGCTATCAGAACGGCGATCTGGACATCACCCTGCTGAACGGCGAGCAGGTGGAGCAGGTCAAGGACGACCCCGAGTTCACCAGCGTGGGCGCCGGCTACCTGTGGTACATCAGCCCCAACATGGACGCTGTGCCGGAGCTGGCAAACCTGAACCTGCGCCGTGCCATCACCTTTGCACTGGATCGTGATTCCATCACCAATGACGTGCTGAAGGACGGCTCTTCTCCCGCCTACACCGCAGTGCCCGCACAGTTCGCCACCGGCCCGGACGGCAGCGATTTCAGCGCCGACCAGACCAAGTTTGCAGAGTTCTGCGCATACGATCCCGACAAGGCTGCAGAGTACTACGAGCAGGCCAAGGCTGAGCTGGGCAAGGATTCCTTCTCCTTCACCATGGTCGTCGATGCCGACGATGCTCCTCAGAAGGTCGCTCAGGTCGTTCAGGAGCAGCTGCAGACCACTCTGCCCGGCTTTACTCTGGAGCTGAAGGTGGAGCCCAAGAAGCAGCGCGTGCAGGATATGCAGGACGGCAACTTTGAGATCGGCCTGACCCGCTGGGGCCCCGACTACGCCGATCCCATGACCTATCTGGGCATGTGGGTCACCGGCAACTCCAACAACTACGGTCTGTGGAGCGATGCTGACTACGATGCCGTCATCGCAGAGTGCACCACCGGCGATCTGTGCACCGATCCCGAGGGCCGCTGGGAAGCCATGTATGACGCTGAGTCCATCGTGCTGGAGCAGGCCGCCATCTTCCCGCTGTATGGTCAGTGCAACGCCGAGATGATCTCTTCTGCCGTGACCGGCGTGGACTTCCACCCGGTTGCTCTGAACCGCGTCTTCAAGGACGCAAAGAAGAGCGTCTGATCCTGATCGAGAACTGAAATGCCGCACAGTGGCAGCGTGATTGCCGCTGTGCGACTTTTTGGCTTTTGCACTGTCCGCGTCCGGCGCACGGATGACCGCGGCAGAAAGCCGCCCTGTCTTGAGCAGGGAGAAGAAGAAACTTTAAGGGGGTCTACCCAACGTGAAAAAATACACGCTCAAGCGTATTATCACTTCGTTGTTTACGCTGCTGGCCATCCTGCTGGTGTTGTTCATCCTCATGCAGCTGATGCCCGGTTCGCCCTTCAACGATGAAAAGCTGACGCCGGAAATGCGCGCATCCCTGTACGCAAAGTACGGTCTGGATCAGCCCATCTATGTGCAGTTCTTCCGCTATGTGACCAACATGCTGCGCGGTGACTTCGGCGTAAGCTACAATATCTCCAAGAACACGCCCATCTCCCAGCTGATCCAGTCCCGTCTGCCCATTTCCATCCGTGTGGGCGGCATGGCTGTCACACTGGGTGCCATCGTGGGCCTTGTGCTCGGCATCATTGCAGCCCTCAAGCGGGACACCATCTTCGACACTCTGGCCACCATCATCTCGGTCATCGGCGTGTCGGTGCCGTCTTACGTGATCGCACTGGCCCTGAGCTATACCTTTGGCTTCAAGCTCAAGTGGTTCCCCATGCTGTTCACCGCAAAGGACGTGTTCGGCTCCAGTGTGCTGCCCAGCATCTCGCTGTCCATGTTCACCATGGCTTCCATTGCCCGCTTTACCCGCAGTGAAATGATCGAAGTTCTGGACTCCGATTATATGCTGCTGGCCGAGAGCAAGGGCATTTCCGGCCCGGCGCTGATCTTCCGCCACGCGCTGCGCAATGCGCTGATCCCCATTATCACCGTGCTGGCCCCGCTGATCGTGGACCTGATGACCGGCTCGCTGGTGGTGGAGAAGATCTTCGCCATTCCCGGCGTGGGCAGCCTGCTGGTGACGGCCATCCAGTCCAACGACTACAATGTGGTCATCAGCCTGAGCTTCATCTACAGCGCCATGTACATTGGCATCATGCTGGTCGTTGACCTGCTGTACGGCATCATCGACCCGCGCATCCGCTTGGCAAAGGGGGACGACTGATATGGCAGAAAAAGCGATTCGCCTGGGCGGCGAAGCCACGGCTGATGCCATCGTCAGCGCAGTGGATACCATGTATTCCGAGCACACCTTCAACGAGAAGGACTTTGTGCTCAAGCATAACGACGCAGAGATCGCAATGGACTCGAACTTTGCCGCACAGAGCTTCTGGAAGGATGTGCGGGTGCGCTTCTTCCGCAAAAAGAGCGCGGTGCTCGGCCTGATCCTCGTTGTCTTTATCGTGCTGCTGGCGGCATTTGGCCCCGGCATGAACGAGTATACCTACTCCGGTCAGGAGCTGAGCCAGAAAAACTTTGCGCCCCGCGTGCAGGTGCTGGAAAACTTCGGCATCTTCAACGGTGACGAGAAAATGAGCACCACCACCGGTTCCAAGACAGTGAATGCCTATGTGGAAAAGGGCAAGGAGGATGTCTACTACTGGTTCGGCAGCGACACCTATGGCCGCGATATCTGGACCCGTACCTGGGAGGGTGCCCGCGTGTCCCTGATCATCGCGGTTGCCGCCGCCATCATCGATATGGTCATCGGCATGAGCTACGGCCTGATCTCCGGCTACTTTGGCGGCAAGGTGGATATGATGATGCAGCGTTTCCTGGAAGTTGCCAACGGCATCCCCCGTCTGGTGATCGTCACGCTGCTTCTGCTGGTGCTCAAACCTGGCATGATCACCATTATCTTTGCCCTGATGCTCACCGAGTGGGTGGGCATGAGCCGCATTGCCCGCGCTGAGATGCTCAAGCTGAAGGATCAGGAGTTCGTGCTGGCCTCCCGCACGCTGGGTGCAGGCAGCTTCTTCATCATCTTCAAGGAAGTGCTGCCCAACATCATCGGACCCATCATCACGCAGGTCATGTTCAGCATCCCCACCGCAATTTTCACCGAGGCGTTCCTGTCCTTTGTGGGTCTGGGCATCCCGGTGCCGCAGTGCTCGCTGGGTTCTCTGATCAGCGAGCTGTACAACAGCTTCACCACCCATCCTTATCAGATCATCCCGCCGATGGTGGTCATGAGCCTGCTGATGATGAGCTTCAACCTCGTGGCCGACGGCCTGCGCGAGGCTCTGGACCCCAAGATGAAGAGTATGTAAGGAGGAACACCCCATGCCTGAAAACAAAAAAGAACAGGTCTTGTCGGTGCGAGACCTTGATATCACCTTTAAGACCACCGCAGGCCCGGTGCACGCCATCCGCGGCGTGAACATCGACCTGTACAAGGGCGAAACGGTGGCGCTGGTGGGCGAATCCGGCTCCGGCAAGTCCGTTACCATGAAGGCCGCCATGGGCATTCTGGCACAGAACGCCATTGTGAACAGCGGTTCCATCCAGTTCAGCTACCATCACGCCGACGGCAGCCCCGAAACGGTGGATCTGCTGCAGAAGGACAAAAAGTGGATCCGCCGCCACATCAACGGCAAGCGCATCGCCATGGTGTTCCAGGACCCCATGACAAGCCTTGACCCCACCATGCCCATCGGCAAGCAGATCATGGAGGGCATGCTGTGGCACTACAAGATGCCCAAGGATGCCGCCTACAAAAAGGCTGTGCAGCTGCTGGAAGAGGTGGGCATCACCGATGCCGAAAAGCGCATGAAGAGCTACCCGCACCAGCTGTCCGGCGGTATGCGCCAGCGCGTGGTCATTGCCATTGCACTGGCCTGCGACCCCGACCTGCTGATCTGCGACGAGCCCACCACGGCACTGGATGTGACCATTCAGGCCAAAATTCTGGAGCTGATCCGCAGCATCCAGCGTGAGCGCGGCATCTCGGTCATTTACATCACCCACGATCTGGGCGTTGTGGCAAAGGTGGCCGATTATGTGGACGTGATGTACGCGGGCAAGATCGTGGAGACCGGCACCATCGACGAGATCTTCTACGAGCCGCGCCACCCCTACACATGGGGCCTGCTTTCCGCCATGCCCGATCTGGACACCGCAGACGACCGTCTGTACACCATTCCGGGTTCGCCGCCGAACCTGCTGCATGAGAAGCAGGGCGATGCCTTTGCGCCGCGCAACCATTATGCCCTGAACATCGACGACGAAGTGGACCCGCCCATGTTCAAGATCAGCGACACCCACTATGCAGCTACGTGGCTGCTGGACCCCCGCGCACCCAAGGTGGACATGCCGCCTGAGCTTGCTCAGCGCATTGCCCGCATGCGTGCCGAGGCAGAAAAGATCAAGGAGGCGGAATAAATGGCAGGACAGAATGCTGCTCCGCTGCTGAAGGTCGAGGGCCTGAAGCAGTATTTCCGCGTGAGCAAGAGCTATACCGTCAAGGCTGTGGACAACGTCAGCTTTGAGATCTATCCCGGCGAGACCTATGGTCTGGTGGGCGAGTCCGGTTCCGGCAAGTCCACCATCGGCCGCAGCGTCATCCGCCTGTATGACCCTACTGCCGGCAAGATCACCTTTGATGGGCAGGATATCAGCGGCAGGCTGAACCACAGCCAGAACAACACCCTGCGCACCCAGATGCAGATGATCTTTCAGGACCCTATGGCGTCCCTGAACCCCCGCAAAAAGGTGGAGGATATCATCGGCGAGGGTCTGGACATCCACCACATGTACAAGACCCGCGAAGAGCGCCGCGAAAAGGTGGAGAAAATTCTGGCCAAGGTGGGCCTTGCGCCCGAACATGCCGAGCGCTATCCCCACCAGTTCTCTGGCGGCCAGCGCCAGCGCGTGGGCATTGCCCGCGCCCTCATCATGAACCCCAAGCTCATCATCGCAGATGAGTGCATCTCGGCGCTGGACGTGTCCATTCAGGCGCAGGTGGTCAACCTGATGAAGGATATCCAGCAGGAGACCGGCACGGCCTACCTGTTCATTGCGCATGACCTTTCCATGGTCAAGTACATCTCGGACCGCATCGGCGTGCTGCATCTGGGCCACCTGCTGGAGACGGGTACGACCGAAGAGATCTTCGAGAATCCCATCCACCCCTACACCCGCAGCCTGCTGTCGGCCATCCCGCTGCCGAACCCCGTGGTGGAGAAGCGCCGCGTGGCTGAGACCTACGACTACGCCACTTCCGGCATCGATTACACCAAGGGCACCAACCACCATGTGAGCGGCAGCCACTATGTCAAGTGCACCGACGAAGAGTTTGCAAAATGGTGTAAATGATAGTAAACAAAGAAGGAGCGTTCCCGCGTGGAAACGCTCCTTCTTTGTTTTATTATAATGACGCAGAAAGGAATGGAATGCAGGAGATTCAGCAGTTATCGTAGCGGGCAAGGTTGCAGTTGCGGCGTTCGATAAAGTAGTACAGGGCTTTGCTCCGGCTGAAAAAGGCAAAGCGCATTTTATTGTAGAAGGACAAAATAGAACGGCTCTTTTGGTAGGCATGACGGATGAGCTGATCCGATTCAGGGTCTAAGGCAGAACGATAGAGGATCGGGTAATCATTCAGGGCCATATCCACAAAATAGGCATCGTTTTCCAGCATGTCGGGGTACAGCTTTTCAAGAAACAGATAACGCTCTGTGACCATCGCAAGCCTGTCCTGAAAGAACTTTATACAGTCTGTATGGAGAGTGCTGCCATCGCGCTGATAATAGTAATACAGGGGTTCGTCCGAGTACGCGATCTGCCCTGCGTCGAACAGGATCTTGTGTGCAATGCCAAGATCTTCCATAACACGACCGACCGGAAACCGGATGGTGTCAAACAGTTCCCGTTTGCATAATTTATTCCATGCATAACATGCGTAGGTATCCTCCGTAAAAAGCTCCCGGATGGCATCAGCACCTTGAAAGAGCGTAACGTTTCGGGAAGAAGGCGGAGCAGGGACCTCCGGCGCGTCAGCATAGACGAGTTTCCAATGGACGGCAGAAATATCGGTGTGGTACTCATGGAGCAGATCATAAAGGGTCTCGATGAAATTTTCTGCAATGTAATCATCGCTGTCAACAAAGGAGATGTACGCACCGGATGCCGCATCCAGTCCCACATTCCGGGCATCGGATTGGCCGCCGTTTTTCTTATGGATGACCCTGATGCGTGCGTCCCGCTGTGCCCATGCATCACAGAGTGCAGGGCAGTTATCGGGAGAACCATCATCGACCAGGATCACCTCAAGGTTCGGATATGTCTGGGCCAGAATGCTGGCGACACACCGGTCCAGATAGGGTTCTACTTTATATACCGGAACAATGACGGACACGAGTTCGTTATTTGTATTCTGCATGATATCCTCCTCCAAGCTGGTTTAATCATATCATGGGAGCAGGGATTCCGCAATGAGAACTTTATAAGTTTTGGGTTCAAGTCCTGGCTGGCCCTCAGAACGGCATCCGACACCTATTGGGACATTAAAGCCCCACCCTTTATGCGCTGGGACCCAGAACGTCGATAATTTTGAAATCCCATTTTTCTTGTGGAATCTTGTGACTATCTGATAATTTCATAAAAGTGTCTTTGTGTACTTTGACGTAACTTTTGGTATCTTTTTGTCTCTAAAACGGCTCTTTGTACCCAGAACCGTACCCAAGAATTTTTGGGTACGAAACTCGACACTTACTGTTACCGTTTTGCTTTTACATAGCTCACTTTCAAAATTGAAGGTGAGCTTTTTCTTTTGCAGAAATCAGGGAGGAGGTTTTCCACATGAACAAGCACTCACAGTTGAAAATCCGAGGACACACCAAATGACGCTGGACTACTTCTATGGTCAGTCGGGCGAATTGTTCTCCTATTTCCGCATCCCAAAGGCACTGTTCCAAGACTGCCGTTTCCGGCAGCTCTCCACCGATGCCCGGACACTGTACGGCATCCTGCTGGACCGCATGAGCCTGTCGGTCAAGAACGGCTGGCTGGACGAGCAAGGGCGGGTGTATATCATCTACACCGTCCGGGAAGTGCAGGAATCTCTCTGCTGCGCCGAACACAAGGCGGTCAAGCTGTTCCGGGAACTGGAGGACATCGACCTCATCGAGCGCAAACGCCGTGGTCTGGGCAGACCCAGCCTGATCTACGTCAAGGACTTTTCGTCTGGACTGCCAAAAGCGCAAGTACAGAATTGCCCAAACAGCAATTCAGGTGCTGCCGAAAGCGCAATTCTGGAGCAGCCAAAACCGCAAGCAAATAAGACTGATAAGAATAAAACAGAGATGAATAAACCTGATCCTATCCATTTAGGGAACATTCGTGAACAGCTCGAAGATTATTTTTATCAGGTACTGGAGGTAGACCTTCTGCTCCGGCTCTGCCCAGACGATGAGGACACCATCTATCAGATCGTAGACCTGCTTGTGGACACCTGTTCCACCAAACGCAAGATGTTGCGGATCGCTGGAGATGATAAGCCTGTTGAGGTAGTACGCAGCCGGTTTATGAAGCTGAACGCCGACCACATCCGTTTTGTGCTGGATTCTCTGGCAGAAAACACCGTCCCGGTGCGGAACATGAAGCAGTATCTGCTGGCGATGCTCTACAATGCGCCCACCACCATGAACCTCTACTATCAGAACAAGACGAACCACGACTTTGCGCGCGGTTCTCCGGGGAGGTGATGTTATCGCAAAGAAAGCTACGATTATTGCAGTCACAAACCAGAAAGGCGGTGTGGGAAAAAGCACCACCTGTGAAAATCTGGGCATCGGGCTGGCGATGGAGGGCAAGAAAGTTCTGCTGGTGGACACTGACCCACAGGGCAGTTTGACCATCAGCATGGGCTGGCAGCAACCCGATGAACTGCCCACCACCCTTTCCACCCTGATGCAGAAAACCATGAACGATCAGCCTATCCAACCCGGCGAGGGCGTTCTGCACCATGCAGAGGGCGTTGACCTGATTCCGGCAAACATCGAACTGGCAGGGCTGGAAGTGGCTCTGGTAAACAGCATGAACCGGGAAAAGATGCTGAAACAGGTGCTGGACAGTGCCAAGCGGGAGTACGATTTTATTCTGCTGGACTGTATGCCCTCGCTGGGGATGCTGACGATCAACGCACTGGCGGCGGCAGACGCTGCCCTGATTCCTGTGCAGGCACAGTACCTGTCTGCAAAGGGTCTGGAACAGCTTTTGCAGACGGTGCAGAAAGTCCGGCGGCAGATCAATCCGAAACTGAAAATCGAGGGTATTCTGCTGACCATGACCGACAGCCGCACCAACTACGGAAAGCAAATCAGCAATCTGATCCGGCAGGCATACGGAAAACACTTGAAAGTGTTCGAGCAGACCATCCCACGGTCTGTCCGTGCGGCAGAAACCAGTGCGGCAGGCAAAAGTATCTTTGCCTATGATTCCAAGGGCAAGGTGGCAGAAGCCTACAAATCTCTTGCGAAGGAGGTGCTGGTAGATGCCGATCGACAGCGGAAACTTAGCTCTGAAAGGGCTAGATGACCTGTTTTCCACCGAAGAAAACCGACAGGAGGAACAGCGGGAGCAGGTACAGCAGATTCCCATTGACGAGTTGCACCCCTTCACCAACCACCCTTTCAAGGTGCTGGACGATGAAGCCATGACCCGGACGGTGGAGAGCATCGCACAGTACGGTGTGCTGGCTCCGCTGATTGCCCGCCCTCGCCCAGAGGGTGGCTACGAGATCATCTCCGGGCACCGCCGCCAGTATGCGGCTAAACTTGCCGGGCTGGACACCCTGCCGGTCATTGTGCGGCAGATGTCGGACGATGCTGCTGTGATATTGATGGTGGATTCCAATTTACAGCGTGAACACATCCTGCCCAGTGAAAGGGCTTTTGCCTACAAAATGAAGCTGAAAGCTCTAAAAAATCAAGGTGCTAGGTCGGATTTAACTTCGTGCCAAGTTGGCACGAAGTTCCGGGCAGATGAATCGCTTGCAGAAGATTCCGGCGAAAGTGCCCGTAATGTCCAGCGTTTTATCCGTCTGACCAACCTTATCCCAGAACTGCTGGACATGGTAGATGAAAAGAAGATCGCCTTCAATCCCGCTGTGGAATTGTCCTATCTGGACGAAAGCCAACAGCGGGATTTTTTAGAAGCCATGGAGGACACTCAGAATGCACCGTCCTTATCGCAGGCGCAGCAACTGAAAAAGCTGGCACAGCAGAGAGAGTTCAGCTACGAAAAAGCCTTTGATGTGATGGGGCAGGAGAAAAAGAACGAGAAAGACACCGTGACCATCAAAAACGAGACCCTGCGGAAATATTTTCCCCGCAGTTATACGCCCAAACAGATGGAAGAGAAGATCATCCAGCTTTTGGATGCGTGGCAGAAAAAACAGCAGCGCCGCAACGAACGCTGATTCGTAACGCAAGACCCGATTGGGTCTTTTTTGTTTGCAAAAATTTGGAGACTAACTATTAAAAGTCAAGACCCAAAATGAAAAAATCCGTCTGCCGACCGCTGCCCCTGACAAACAGCATTCAAATGCCATAATCAATGCAGCGAGGGCGACGGAGAGAATAGCAAAGCAAGCCCGGCCAACCCTCGCAGAAACAGAATAGCATTTGAATGCTTCGGTTTGTCAAGGGTTCGCTGTGCCAGCTAAGTTGTTCTTGGATTTGGCTCAGGCTCTGGAGAGAATCAGGCAGCTACAAGATATGCTTTGCCAGATTTCTGCAAGGCATAGATTAGCCGCACAAGTTTCTTCGTGGCATGGGATAAGGCAACATTGTAGTGCTTTCCTTCAGCACGTTTCTTGGCAAGATATTCAGCAAAGACGGGATTCCAGTGGCAGACGTACTTGGTTGCGTTGTAGAGGGCATATCGCAAATAACGAGAACCACGCTTCTCCATGTGAGCGTAACAGTTTGTAAGTTTTCCGGACTGGTATGTAGATGGAGAGCAGCCAGCGTAAGCAAGGATTTTGTCAGGAGATTCAAAGTTGGAAAAATCACCGATTTCAGCAAGAATCATGGCTGCTGACTGGATACCGACACCGGGAATAGAAAGAATCGGTGGATTCAGTTCATCCATGATTTTCTGAATAGAAACTTCAATTTCATCAATCTCGGAGGTGAGTTCCCGAATGAGTTTAATGGTATGCTTCAGTTCCAGAAATTTAGCAGGCATAACGGAACCAATGGAAGTTCTGGCAGCATCTCGAATCTGGATAGCCTTATCTTTGCCATAACGACCCTTGGATGCTGTCGCAAGAAGGTTTGTCAGCTTGGTGAGATGAATTTCTGAAATCTGTTTTGCACCGGGATATTCACTGAGGAGCGCATAAACCGAAGCAATATGGAGAGAGGGAACGAGCTTCTCCAGTTCTGGAAACAGAATCGTGACCAGTCTGGACACTGACTGCTTCAGCTTGGCTCTTTCACGAACCTTATCGAATCGGTATCTTGTTAGTGACTTTAACTCTTCGTTATGGTATGCTATCCGTGTAGGACTTGAGGTCTACATCGGACAATAGCATAGTTGCAATCGTTCTTGCATCCACACGATCGGTTTTGGTTTTGCGAAGGCTGAGACTTTTTCGGTACAGGTTGGTGTGCAAAGGATTCATGACATAGACGGCCAGGTCATTGTCAAGAAGAAATCCAAGAATGTTGTAGCTGTAATGTCCGGTAGCCTCAAGTCCTACTTTTATTTTGTCTGACTTTTTTTTGGTACAGTCTCGAATCGTCTGAAGCAGCTGCTTGAAGCCATCCATGTTATTGGGGATGGTAATGCAGTCGGCACGAATCGTTCCGTCCGAGTCGAGAATACAGCAGTCGTGCTTATCCTTGGCAACGTCAATTCCAACACAAACCATTTTGATACCTCCGGCGTATTTATTTCGATGCTGTTCAGGACCACAGACTTCTTTGCTCTTGTAACCTCGTTCTAAATAAACCGTCTGGCGGTATCTAACTGATTAACATTTCAACAAAGAAGCTGTGGTTGGAGCCTCCCAAAAAAAAACCGTCTTTGCGGTAGTAACGCCTCACCAATCCACAGCACCCTGAAACTATTGTAGCATTCCGCTGGAGAGCGGTCTATAAATACTACTATTTTATTATACGAGGTGATGGCAGTGCAGGAAGAAATCGAACAGAAATCATTCAACATTATGATCTCCACCACGAAGCTGTCTGCCCGGACTGTCCTGCGGGCAGTTAAAGCGGCGTTTCGGCTGTACCAGTCCAAGGCATCCCAAGGTAAGCAGAGCGTCCGCACTCTTCTGCGGCAAAACCGGGGCGTGTCCAGCGTGGAGATCAGCAAGACCGGCATCCGTGGGCTGGAACGCTATGCCAAAAAGTACGGCATCGACTACGCCATCCGCAAGGACACCTCCGAGGTGCCACCCCGGTATCTGGTCTTTTTCAAAGCCCCGGACGCAGAAGCCTTCAACTCGGCGTTCAAAGAGTATTCGGCATCTCTACTCAACAAGGACAAACGCCCCTCGGTGCTGGCAAAACTGCATGAACTGGTGCAGGCGGCGGCAGAACTCCCCGGCAAAGTCCGGAATAAGGAACAGGAGCGTGGACTGTGACCACGAAAAAGTTGACAAAGCTGCTGGCACTGTATCTGCCCTATATTTTGCTGGGGCTGGTGGCAACCAACTTTGGCGAAGCGTGGCGGCTTGCTGAGGGCAAGGAGCTGGGCGATAAGATCATGTCCATGATGGGCACCATCCCGGTGGCATTTGCAAACCCTCTGCCCAGCCTGTATCCGCTGGATTTGCTGGTAGGTTTGTGCTGCGGCGCAGGGTTACGGCTGGCGGTTTATCTGCGTGGCAAAAATGCCAAGAAGTACCGCCGCGGCATTGAATACGGCTCTGCCCGGTGGGGCACTCCGAAGGATATTGAGCCGTTCATGGCCCCCAAGTTTGCCGACAACATCATCCTGACCAAAACAGAACGGTTGATGATGAGCAACCGTCCGCCGGACCCCAAGAATGCCCGGAACAAAAATGTGCTGGTGGTGGGTGGTTCCGGTTCAGGTAAAACACGCTTTTGGTTGAAGCCGAATCTGCTTCAGTGCCACAGCTCCTATGTCGTCACCGATCCGAAAGGTAGTATCGTGGTCGAGTGCGGGAACGCACTTCTGAAGAACGGCTACAAGCTAAAAATCCTGAATACCATTAACTTTTCCAAGAGTATGCACTACAACCCCTTCGCCTATGTCCACAGCGAAAAGGACATTCTGAAACTGGTCACGACCTTGATGACCAACACCAAGGGCGAAGGGTCCGGTGGAGACCCGTTCTGGGAAAAATCCGAAAGACTGCTTTTGACTGCCCTGATTGCCTATCTGCATTATGAAGCCCCGGTGGAGGAGCAAAATTTCGCCACCCTGCTGGAAATGCTGAACACCATGCAGGTGCTGGAGGACGATGAGGAATACCAAAATCCGGTGGATCTGCTGTTTGAGGAACTGGCAAAAAAGAAGCCCAACAGCTTTGCCGGGCGGCAGTACAAACTTTACAAGCTGGCTGCCGGAAAGACCGCAAAATCCATCCTGATTTCCTGCGGTGCTAGGCTCGCGCCCTTCGACATCCAAGAATTGCGTGACCTCACCATGTATGATGAGCTGCAACTGGACACGTTGGGTGATAAGAAAACGGCGCTGTTCCTCATCATGTCGGACACGGATTCCACCTTCAACTTCCTCATCAGCATGGTCTACACCCAGCTTTTCAATCTGCTGTGCGATAAAGCAGATGATGTGTACGGCGGCAAGCTGCCCGTCCATGTGCGGTGCCTGATCGACGAGTGTGCCAACATCGGGCAGATTCCCAATCTGGAAAAGCTGGTGGCTACCATCCGCAGCCGTGAGATCTCCGCCTGCCTTGTTTTGCAGGCAAGAAGTCAGTTGAAAGCCATCTACAAGGACAATGCGGACACCATCGTGGGCAACATGGACAGCCAGATTTTCCTCGGCGGCAGTGAGCCTACCACCCTGAAAGACCTGTCCGAAATGCTGGGAAAAGAGACCATCGACGCATTCAACACCTCGGACACCCGTGGCAACAGTCCTAGCTATGGCACTACGTTCCAAAAGATGGGGCACGAGTTATTGAGCCGGGATGAGCTGGCGGTGCTGGACGGCGGCAAGTGTATTTTGCAGCTGCGTGGTGTGCGCCCATTCTTGAGCGACAAGTACGACCTGACCCAGCACCCTAACTACAAGCTGACCTCAGACTGCGACCCCAAAAACACCTTCGATATTGAAAAATATCTGAACCGAAAAGAAAAAATCCACCCCGGTGATGAGTTCATCGTGGTGGACGCTGATTCGCTCCCGTCTGCCTGATTCGGTAGGCGGTTTTATTTTTGACCGGAGAGGTACACCAGCAAGCCCACTTCCGCCGCAGTTTACGGCTTAACAACAACGGCTTCGGGTGTGTACGGACGGTCTGCAACTTTCATTTATAAAGGAGAAACGACTATGGAATTCTTTAACTCTGCTATCGAAGTTCTTCAGACTCTGGTTGTCGCTCTGGGTGCCGGTCTCGGCGTTTGGGGTGCCATCAACCTGCTGGAAGGTTACGGTAACGACAACCCCGGCTCCAAGTCTCAGGGCATGAAGCAGCTCATGGCTGGCGGTGGTGTTGCTCTGGTGGGCATCACCCTCATTCCTCTGCTGTCTGGTCTGTTCGGCTAAGAGCCGCAGGCGGGTTTTCCCGCCTGTACATACGCAATCGCTCCATCTTTGCTGTGGATAACAGCCCTTTATCATAAGGAGCGCATTGTGGTACGAATCTCCACCTATCAACGAAAGGAAGTGTTCTTTTATGCAGTTTTTGACCCACATTATTTTTCTCCTGAACCTCCTCAAGACCCTTATCAACCATTTCAGCTAAAGACGGTGACTGAATGGAAACCGTTCTCAAAGCCATTGCCGACTGGATCAAAGGTATCCTGACGGCAGGCATTATGTCAAACCTTTCCGGGTTGTTCGATGATGTGAACACGCAGGTGGGAAACATCGCACAGCAGGTGGGCACTAAGCCCTCCAGCTTTGAGCCGCGCGTTTTTGCGATGATCGAAGCTCTTTCTCGGAATGTGGTGCTGCCCATTGCAGGCATCATCCTGACCTTCATCGCCTGTTATGAATTGATCGAGATGATCACTCAGCATAACAATATGGCGCAGTTTGAGCCTGCCCTCATCATGCGCTGGATCTTCAAAACGGCAGTGTCCGTCTGGCTCATCAGCAATACTTTCGATATTGTGATGGCAGTGTTCGACATCACCCAGAAGGTGGTGTCCGATTCCAGCGGCATCATCGCAGGAAACACCCGTGTCAACGACATTGGCTTGTCGATGTTGGAAGCCAGCCTGATGCAGATGGACGTAGGCCCCCTGTTCGGGCTGTTCCTGCAAAGTTTCTTCATCGGCATCACCATGCGGATCTTGAGCATCATCATTTTTGTCATCGTCTACGGGCGTATGATCGAAATTTACTGCATGGTGAGCCTTGCGCCCATCCCCATGGCGACCTTCGGCAACCACGAGCAGAGCCACATGGGGCAGAACTACCTGAAATGCCTGTTCGCACTGGGCTTTCAGGGCTTTCTCATCCTCATCTGCGTGGCGATTTATGCGGTGCTGATCCAGAGCGTAGCGATTTCCGGGGATGCCATCAACTCCATTTGGAGCATTGTGGGCTACACCGTTCTGCTCTGTTTCAGCCTGTTCAAGACAAGCTCCGTGACAAAATCCGTCCTCGGAGCGCATTAAAGGAGGTGTTTGATTGGCTGCGTATATTTCCGTTCCCCGTGACCTGACGAAAGTAAAATCGAAGGTCGCATTCAACCTGACGAAACGGCAACTGCTTTGTTTCGGCACAGCGGCTCTCATTGGAGTGCCGCTGTTTTTTGTTCTCCGGGACTCCGGCGGCAACACTGCCGCCACCCTCGGCATGATGGCGGTGATGCTGCCGGCGTTCTTCCTTGGAATGTACGAAAAGAACGGTCAGCCCATGGAAAAGCTGCTGTCGTACTATGTGCAGTCCCGGTTTCTCCGCCCGAAGATTCGCCCCTACAAGACCAACAATTACTATGCGATTTTGATGAAGGGAGGCATGACCCATGATTCCGTTTTGGAAAAAGACCGATAAGCACAGCAAGCCGCAGTCTGCGCAGAAGCGCAGGCAGAACGCAAAGCCTGCTGTGCCCCGGACCGCCCAGCAGTCCATCCCCATGCAGCGGATGTTTGAGGACGGCACCTGCCGGGTGAAGCCCAACTACTACACCCGCACCATCCAGTATCAGGACATCAATTACCAGCTCGCCCAGCAGGAGGACAAGACCGCCATTTTCGAGGAATGGTGTTACTTCCTCAACTTTTTCGACAGCTCCATCAAATTTGAACTGTCCTTTGTGAACATGGCAACCGACAGCACCGAGTTTGAGAAAAGCATCCGCATTCCGTTCCAGAAGGACGGCTTTGACGATGTTCGTGCCGAGTATTCCCAGATGCTGCGCCAGCAGCTTGCCAAGGGCAATAATGGTCTGACCAAGACCAAATTCATCACCTTTGGGGTGGAGGGCGAAAGCATGGCACAGGTCAAGCCCCGGCTCGACCACATCCAGAACGATCTGCTGAACAACTTCCACCGGCTGGGGGTGCAGGCAAAACCCCTGAATGGTGCCCAGCGGCTGAAACTCATGCACGATATGTTCAACATGGACGGCGCATCCAAGTTTCACCTTGGCTGGAAAGACCTTGTGAAAAGCGGGCTGTCCGTGAAGGATGCCATTGCGCCCACCGCCTTTGCTTTCAAGAACAGCCGTACCTTCCAGATGGGCGGCATCTATTGCGCCGCCAGCTTTCTGAGCATCACGGCCTCCGACATCAGCGACCAGCTTTTGAAGGATTTTCTGGATATGGATTCGTCCCAGATCGTCACCATGCACATTCAAAGTGTCGATCAGAACCGTGCCATCAAGACCGTCAAGCGCACCATCACGGAACTGGATCGCAGCAAGATCGAGGAACAGAAGAAGGCAATCCGTGCCGGATATGATATTGACATCATTCCGTCGGATTTGGCGACCTACGGCAGAGATGCCAAAGCCCTGCTGAAAGAATTGCAGTCGCAAAACGAGCGTATGTTCCTTGTCACCTTTCTGGTGCTGAACACGGGCAGGACTGAGCAGGAACTGGAAAACAATGTTTTTCAGGCCAGCTCCATTGCCCAGAAACACAACTGCAACCTGTGCCGACTGGATTTCCAGCAGGAGCAGGGGCTGATGAGCAGCCTGCCGCTGGCAGACTGTCAGATCGAAATTCAGCGAGGGCTGACCACCAGCAGCACCGCCATCTTCATCCCGTTCACCACGCAGGAACTGTATCAGTCCGGTAAGGAAAGCCTGTATTACGGCCTGAACGCCCTGTCCAACAACCTTATCATGGTGGACCGGAAAAAGCTGAAAAATCCCAATGGGCTTATCCTCGGCACTCCCGGCTCTGGCAAAAGTTTCTCGGCAAAGCGAGAGATCACCAACGCTTTTCTGGTGACGGATGATGATATTATCATCTGCGACCCGGAAGCAGAATACGCTCCGCTGGTGGAGCGTCTGCATGGACAGGTTATTCACATCGGTCCCGCCAGCACCCAGTATATCAACCCCATGGACATCAACAGCAATTACAGCGAGGAGGACAATCCGCTGGCATTGAAAGCTGACTTTATTCTTTCTCTGTGTGAGCTGGTGGTGGGCGGCAAAGAGGGCTTGCAGCCGGTAGAAAAGACGGTCATTGACCGCTGTGTTCATGTGGTCTACCGCAAGTATTTCGAGAATCCGACCCCGGAAAATATGCCGCTGCTGGAAGATCTGTACAACGCCCTGCTGACGCAGGACGAACCGGAAGCGCGCCATGTGGCGGCAGCATTGGAGATCTACGTCAAAGGTTCTTTGAACATCTTCAACCATCACACCAACGTGGACATTCACAACCGCATTGTCTGCTTCGACATCAAGCAGCTGGGCAAGCAGCTCAAAAAGCTGGGAATGCTCATCGTGCAGGATGCCGTGTGGGGGCGCGTGACCGCCAACCGCAGTGCCGGAAAATCTACCCGGTACTATGCAGACGAATTCCACCTTTTGCTGAAAGAAGAGCAGACTGCGGCCTATTCTGTGGAGATCTGGAAGCGTTTCCGCAAGTGGGGCGGCATCCCGACAGCCCTAACGCAGAACGTCAAAGATCTGCTGGCAAGTCCCGAAGTATCGAATATTTTTGAGAACTCGGACTTTGTGTATATGCTCAATCAGGCGAACGGTGATAGGCAGATCCTCGCAAAGCAGCTCAACATCTCTCCCCATCAGCTTTCTTATGTGACCCACTCCGGCGAAGGCGAGGGACTGCTGTTTTTCGGCAACGTGATCCTGCCCTTTGTTGACCACTTCCCGAAAGACCTTGAACTCTACCGCATCCTCACGACCAAACTCAACGAGATCTCGGAGGGCACACAGAAATGAGCAATCCGAAGCTGAACATCAAGGAGGAAACCTCAACCAAAAAGACCCGTTCTCCCCCGAAGAAAACGAGGGTGGAGCAGTCGGTGCCCAAAAAGAAAAAGCTGAAAACCGATGCAGATAAAGCTGCGGAAAAGGCACAGCATCTGCGGTTTGGCAAGGCGGAACTGACCCCGGACGAGTTGAGCCGTTTGAGCAAGGCACAGAAGCGGGAAATGTACGCCGCCCATGCCGCCCGGTCTGCGGTGCACCGGGAGGTTGACCAGTACGAGGATGACAATGTGGGCACGCAGGCTTTGAGCGAGGGCGAAAAGGCGGCTGGAAGTGTCCGGGATATTTCCAAGAGCCGTTACGCCAAAAAGCTGAAAAAGAAAGCCAAGATGCAGGGCAAGAAAGGCACCAAAACCGCAAAATCTTCTGCACAGGAGCCAACTGCGGCACAAGATACAGGCGCATCCGGCACCGGCAAGGGTGGCTCCAACTGGCTTTCACGCTGGAAACAGCGGCAAGAAATCCACAAAAGCTACTATGCCGCCGCCCGGTCCGGCACAGCGGCGCAGACCGCAGGCGGTAAGGCTGCATCCAATGGCGCATCTGCTGCCCGATCCGGCGTGGAACAGGCGGTGGAGAAAGGCAAAACTGCCGTCAGCACCGCTGTAAAGGGGCTGATGAATGCCGCCAAGAGCAACGCACACGTTCTGGTGATCGTGGGCGTTTTTCTTTTGCTCATCCTCATGGTCATGTCTGGTTTTTCCTCCTGCGGCATCCTTTTTTTCGGGCGGTACACAGGTATCCGGGCAGACCATGTACTCTGCCGAGGACCGGGACATCCGGGGCGCAGAACAGGACTACAAGAAGCTGGAAAAGGAACTGGATAAAAAGATCAAGCGCACCCCTACCGACCACCCCGGCTACAACGAGTACCAGTATCACCTTGACCTCATCGAGCATGACCCGTGGCAGCTCACTTCGTATTTGACCACACTCTACGACGATTACACTCGCAGCGAGGTACAGGGCAAATTGAAGGAGACCTTCAAAAAGCAGTATAAGCTGACCACATGGGTGGAGGTGCAGATACGGTATAAGACTGTGTGGGTCATGACTCCCGCAGGAATCCCAGTCCCCACGCAGGTGCCCTACGAGTACCGCATTTTTCACACAAAGCTGGTGAACAAAGGGCTTGAGGTGGTCATCCGGGAGGAACTAGATGCTGACCAATGGAAACGGTACGAGATATTTCAGGACACGCTGGGTGGTCGGCCTTATCTGTTCAACGGCGGTCTGCCGCCCGGTGGCTCCGATGGCTCCGGCACACCGGGCATCGACTATCAGGTTCCGGCAGAAGCCCTGACCGACAGCGAATTTGCCGCCATCTACAAGGAAGCCCAAAAGTATGTGGGTACGCCCTATGTGTGGGGTGGTTCCACCCCGGAAACCGGGTTTGATTGCTCCGGCTACGTTTGCTGGGTCTACAACCAGAACGGCTACGATGTAGGGCGCACTACGGCAAACGGTCTGTGGAACAAGAGCCAGCACATTTCCGAAGCAGAAGCAAAGCCCGGAGATTTGGTCTTTTTCAAAGGCACCTACGACACCCCCCCGGCATGAGCCACACCGGAATCTATCTGGGCAACGGCATGATGGTCAGTGCCGGAGACCCCATCAAGTACGCAAACATTCACTCGTCCTACTGGGAGAAGCATCTCGCCGGGTTTGGACGGCTTTCAAAATGATTGGAGAAGTTACTATGAGCGAAAAATCGGATAAGCTGCGGGCGATGCTGCTGAGAAAAAGAAAAGGAGCGCCGCATCAAACTGAACAACCGCATCGAGATTTTGGAGCGGCGGATTCAGGAGGAAGATTCCGCCGAGGTTAACGAGATGGTGCGGACTGCAAAGGTCACGCCGGAACAGCTCGCCGCCCTGCTGCGGCAGTCAGCAACTGTCACCCCGAACCCGGCTGCGCTGTCTGCCGTGGGCGCAACTTTTGACAAGGAGGACGGTTCCAATGAAGATGATGAATAAGGTGTGTGCGCTGGTGCTGTCGGTGGCACTGTGCGCTGGCATGGCAGCTCCCGCTTTTGCCTTTGAGGGCGAAGCCGCCCCGGTGGAACAGCCGGTTCTGGAAGAAGTCGTGGAGGAAAATGTTGTCACCGTCACGGACGAAACCTCTGGTGCCCTGACCCCGGAGGGCAACCTGACGCTGGTAGATGACTACCACACCGACTATTCCGATGGCAGCGGACAGCAGTTCATTACGCTGGTGTCGAAGTCGGGTGCGACTTTCTATCTGGTGATTGACCGAAACGCCAAAGGGCAGCAGACCGTCCACTTTATGAATCTTGTGGATGAAGCCGACCTGTTGGCTCTGATGGAGGAAGATGCTGCCGATGCTTATACCGCTGAAAAAGAAGCAGCGGCGCAGGCGGAACAGGACAGGCTGAAAGCCGAGGAAGAAGCCAAGAAAGCCGCCGAAGAAGCGGCATCCGGCGAGGAACAGCCCAAGGAAAACAAGGTCACAAAGATCGCATCCGGCTTTCTGGGCGTAGTCGTGCTGATTGCGCTGGCGGCAGGCGGCGGCTTCTACGCTTTCACAAAGCAGAAGCAGAAAAAGCAGGCAGAAAAAGAAGCCCTTGACCCCGATGCAAACTACACCGAGGACAAGGGCGATTTTGAGATTCCGACCGATGTGCCGGATGAGGACGAAGCCCCGGACGAGCAGGACACCGAACCCATCTGATTTCAAGGCGGCGTTTGCCGCCTTACATATTGCAATCAGAAACAGATTGGAGGGATTCTTATCGCAAAATTGATCGTGGCAGAAAAACCGTCCGTTGCTATGTCCTATGCAAAGGTTCTCGGTGCAACCAACCGCAAAGACGGTTATCTGGAGGGCAACGGCTATCTGGTAAGCTGGTGCGTTGGTCATCTGGTGGAGCTTGCCCCACCCAATATCTACGATGCCAGATACGTCAAGTGGAGCATCGCAGACTTGCCCATTTTGCCGGAAAGGTGGCAGTATCTGGTGTCTGCGTCCACCAAAAAGCAGTTTGGTATCCTGCAAAAGCTCATGCACCGCCCGGATGTGGACAGCATTGTGAACAGTTGCGACGCAGGGCGCGAGGGAGAACTGATCTTCCGCTTGGTGTACCAGCAAGCCGGGTGCAAAAAGCCCTTTTCCCGCCTGTGGCTGTCCAGCATGGAGGAAAATGCCATCCGGGAGGGCTTTGCCCACCTCAAACCGTCAACTGAATACGATGCGCTGTACAACGCAGCACTCTGCCGGGAACGTGCCGACTGGATGGTCGGCATCAATGCGTCCCGGCTTTTTTCGTGCCTGTACGGTCAACCGCTGGCGGTAGGGCGTGTTATGACCCCGGTGCTTGCCATGACGGTAGTGCGGGAAGCTGCCATTGCCGCCTTTGTGCCGGAGAAATTCTACACGGTGGATCTGGAACTGACCAGCGGCTGCACGGCATCCAGCCGCCGCATTCCTGAAAAAGCCGTTGCTGAAAAGCTGATGGAAGCCTGCCGAAAGGAGATGGTGGCAACGATCCAGCGCATCACCCGCAAGGAAAAGTCCGAAAATCCGCCGCCGCTGTACGACCTAACCACCCTTCAACGAGATGCCAACCGCTTGCTGGGGTACAGCGCACAGCAGACGCTGGACTATGTGCAGAGCCTGTATGAGAAGAAACTTACCACTTATCCCAGAACTGATAGCTGCTATATCACCGACGATGACGAGGAAATGCTGGAAGAACTGACCGAGGCACTGGAGGTTTTTCTCGACATTACCCCGGAAGATGTGGATGAAGCTGTGCCCCGGACACGGCGCACCGTCAACCGGGAAAAAGTCACCGACCACCACGCTATCCTGCCCACTCGCAGTATGCTGCAAGCCGATCTGGACGCATTGCCCAAGGGGGAGCAGAACGTCCTGAAGCTCATCATCGCCCGGACGCTGATGGCGGTGAGCAAGCCCTTCCGGTATCTGGAAACCCTGCTGACCACCGAATGTGCCGGGGAGGAATTTACCGCCAAGGGTAAGGAGATTCTGGAGGAAGGCTGGAAAGCGGTGGAGCGCAAGGTGCTGGCAGACATCCTGAACCGGAAACAGGAACTCACCGCCCTGCCCAATGCAGCGGAAAACGAGTGCGGCATTCTCAACGCCGAACTGAAAGAGGGGCAAACGTCCCCGCCGAAGCATTTCACCGAGGACCTTCTACTTCATGCGATGGAAACCGCCAGTGCAGACAGTATGCCGGAGGGTGTGGAACGTCAGGGCATCGGCACCCCGGCCACCCGCGCCGCAACTATTGAAAAGCTGGTGCAGAAGGGCTTTCTGGAACGGAAGGGCAACAAGAAAACCAAGGTGCTGCTGCCCACCGACAAGGGCAAAGCCCTCGTCACCGTGATGCCCGAAGAAATCCAATCGCCGGAAATGACCGCCGATTGGGAAACAAAACTGCTGCGAATCGAACGTGGCGAAATGGAGCCGAGCGAATTTATGACCGAGATCAATACGATGATTACCGAACTGGTAAAGAACACGGAAATGAAAAAAGGAGTGAATGCGCTTATGAAAAACAAGATTATTGGTATCTGCCCGAACTGCGGTGCAAATGTTGTGGAGCGTGAAAAGGGCTGGTTCTGCGAGAACCGGGAGTGCCGTTTCGTGCTGTGGAAGGACAATGCTTTTCTGAAACGGCTCGGCAAACGCATGGACGCTCATGTGGCGGACAAGCTGCTGCGGGATGGTCGGGTCCGCCTGAAGGACTGCAAGAGCGCCAAGGGCAAGACCTACAACGCCACCGTGCTGCTGTCCTGTGAAGCGGATGGCCGCAGCAAGTTCAGTCTGGAATTTGAGAATGGGGGCTGCTGATGGAGCAGAAAAAAGAAGCCGTCTACCTGATTAACGATGAACGCTATCTCCACCTCCGGGAAAACGGTGCAGGGGTCGGCTTTGCGACCTACAACAAGGTGACCGGTGAGCCGCTGGAAAGCGGGCAAATTTCGGAAAAGAACCTGCCGCCCGATGGACGAAACACTATCCCTGCCGCCCGGAACTGGTATCTGTTTGAACTTTCGGACGATGACCGCAAGGCCATCCAACAGGAAAGCGTAAAGATCCTCGAAAACATCCCGCAGGCGGGCATTGGCAGGCGGCGTATCTGGGAGCCTGAAACGCTGCCGAAGGATATTCGGCTCATCAACAGCCACTATGATGACCTCTATCGCATTCCAGATGGCGGCGTGATTCAGGTGGATTACCCGGATGGGCGCAGTTTTACGGCACGGGTGGAGCATCTGGATGATTATCACTTTGACATGGGCGGTCTAGGCAATGTGTTCCACATCTGCCAGTTTGCCGAAGTCATGGAACGAAACCATGCAGACTTCTACCCTGAAATTCAGACACAGGACGAGCAGGCCGCATGGGAACTGGGGGGCAAAGGTTATCTTGCCATCCAGCCCTGTGAGGATGGATGGGACTACACCATTTACCACAGCGATTTTTCCGTGATGGACGGCGGGCAGTTGGATGCCCCGGAACTGACCATTCAGGAAGCCCGTGAGCAGATTCTGGAAGCGCACCACATGGAAAAGGGGCGGCGGCTGTTGCAGGACTACGATGCCGTCATGAATAAAGTTGCGGAAGCCGAGGAACTGAGTGCAGACCATCGCCCTTCCACACTGGAAAAGCTGGCAGAACTGGCAAGTGATACGTCTGCGCCAAAATCGTCTGCACGGTCTGCGCCAGAACTGTGAGGTGGACAATGCAGCAAAAATGGAACCAGAGTTTTGACGGCGAACCCATGACGGACATCCCGCAGAAATTTCTGAACGCAGGATGCGATGTTTATATGGTGATGCAGCTGCGGCATGACGAAAAAATCCTTGATGAAAGATTTGCTTCTATGCGGGAGTTGAATCGTCGAGGCAAAACGCCCGACCCGGAGCATTACGAGGTCACCTACTATGCTGATCTGCCCGCCATGTGGCAGGATGTGCCGAACAACGAGGTTTTGGAAGAACTGTTTCAGGTGTTCAACCTCTCCCGTCCGCAGGATTTTGAGGGACACAGCCTGTCGGTCGGCGATGTGATTGCACTTAAACGCAATGGCGAGGTGTCTGTGCATTATGTGGACAGCATCGGCTTCAAAGATTTACAGGGGTTTCTGGACAAGCAGCCGGAACGCCCTTCGGTGCTGATGAATCTCAAGGAAAAGTGCGATGCCCCGGAGTGCAATCCCACCGTCTGCCGGAAAGCGAGGGCTGACCATGAACTTTAACCATGAAGAACTGATGCTGATGATGCTCTACAACACTGGCACCCGACTGGGGCTGGTGCAGGAGTTGCGACTGATGCAGTGCTACCTGATGCCCGACGAAACCGCCCTGCGAGAACTGTCTGAAAATGTGATTGATAAATTGAAGCTCCTGACCGATGAGCAGTTTGCAGAGATCGAATTTCCTATGGACTGATTTTTGCCGCCTACGGGCGGCGTACATATCCTCTCTTGCTCCGAAAATTTTTCATAACCCGCAAGAATGTGGTCTTGATAGTACACTTCAATTCATGCTATACTAAAATCAGTTTTATTGTACGGACAAAAATAGAAAGCGAGGCTTGCCAATGGACACCACAAAACGCTCTCCCCTTGACCGCCTGCTCTTTGCCACTTTTCTGAAAGGCCGCACTTCTTCTCGTGATATATGGGAAGAAAAGGGTGATATGACCCCCGAAGATAACCAGAAGATCATCGAGGAGACCAACGAGATCATCACTGATGATTCCACCTATCCTTATCTCAGTTATCTGACCAACCTGCTTGCGAAATCCAAACCCTCCGGTGATGCTGTCAAAAAACTACATGAACACATTGACACTATCGCAAAAGGATTGTATGAGGACAGCACCGACGTGTTCCGTGCGCTCCTTGCAAAACTGATCGAGCAACCGGAAGAAAAGCAGACCTTTGACCGTCTGCTGGAGATGGCAGAAAAGTTTGCCGCACGATACGAATAAAACGCCATAGATTCCATAAGCGAGTGACCTGAAAAGGCCGCTCGCTTTTTTGTTTACAACGAGATTGAAGGGAGGAACGCTATGCCAAGCAAAACCGAAGAATACCTTGCCCTTGCCCAGCGCACGGCAAACGGTCTGACCCGGTATTGGGAACACTGGACGGATTATTTGACTACGGCATCCCGGTTGTATAAGTACAGCTTTGCCGACCAGCTGATGATCTACGCCCAGCGTCCTGATGCGACTGCCTGTGCGAGTTTTGACATCTGGAACAACCGTATGAACCGCTATGTGCGCAGAGGGTCTAAGGGTATCGCCCTGCTCGACCAGTCCAGCAGTGTACCCCGGTTGCACTATGTCTTTGATGTGAGCGATACCGGGGTGCGGCGCAATTCCCGTGACCCGGAGGTGTGGCAACTTAACGATGACCTGTTCCAGCCGGTATCGGAAATGCTGGCGCGGGAATACGGTATTCACCACGAACGGCTCAGTCAGCAGATTGCGGACATTGCCGGAAAGCTGGCAGAATCCTACTGGGATAACAACAGCTCCGACATTCTCGGCATCGTTGACGGTTCGTTCCTGATGGATTATGATGAAGCCGGACAGGAACTCCAGTTCAAGAGTGCCGCCGCAATCAGCATCATGTACACCATCTTGGAACGGTGCGGTTTTGAACCGGAAGGTTATTTTGACCGGGATGATTTTCAGGCAATTTATGATTTCTCGACCCCGGATGCAGTCTATGCACTAGGTGCGGCAGTCAGCGATTGCAGCCGGGATGTGCTACGGAATATCGAGCGCACTGTCAAAACGACCATCCGCCGCCGCAATGTAGAAAGGAGCCAGTATGAATATGATGAACAGGAACGTGACCTACTCGACCGTCGGGGATTACCAGCTCCCGAACCTGACCTTGAACCAGCCGCAGAAGCCGCTGGGCCGGTACGGACGGATGCGCCGGATGTACCTGATGGAGAATCGCCCGGTGCTGTACAACTCGATGCTGCTGACCGGGAAGCTGCATCCGCACCTGCTGGAAGTGGAGCAGGCAGCGGAGAACCAGAAGCAGCAGATGATGACCGAACTGCTGAAGCAGAACCCAGCCCCGGACAAAGCGAAGAACCAACTGATGTGGGTGCAACACATGAACAGCCTGAAAGCACAGGTGGAAGAAGTGATCCTGATGGAACTGATTTACAACTGAGTTTTTTCAATCTCAGCATCCCTACCGAAGCCCAGCAAATTGAAGCAATCGACCGAGCGGAGAACGAGAAATCGTCCTCCGCTTTTTCCTTGTCACAGGCAGAGATCGAACATGAACTGCGCAAACACGGCTCCGGCTTTCAGGATGGCAAGCAGCGAATTATTGAGCTGTACCAGACCCAGCCTGACAAAAAGCTCCGTGCCAAGGCACTGGCAAAGGAGTACGGCATCGGCGGTCATTCCCACGATTATCTGGATGGCAGTAGCGGATTTGTGAATTACGATGGAAAAGGCTTGGAATTTGTCCACTACCCGGATTATCAGAAAATCCCGTTGAGCTGGATACAGGTGGAAAAGTATATCGACCTGATGATTCAGTCTGATCGGTATCTGACGGATGCGGAAAAAGAGCAGCGTACTGTCAGACAGGAGGCTGAGCGTCAGCTCCCGATGCTGGACGGCACGGTTGCCGCAGAGTACACTGCCCTGAAAGAGCAGTATCCTAATACTCTTGTGGGCTTTGAACTGAACGGCAACTATCTGTTCTATGACAAAGATGCCGTTGCTGTGGAGCAGATTCTGCATACCAATCTTCTGTCACAGGAAAATACGCTCGGCAAGGTCAAGGTAACTGGCTTTCCGAGTGAGCAGTGGGTAGCAAAATCCAAAAAGCTGTGGGCAGAGGGCAATAACGTCTATCTGGCTGGCTTGAACGAAGATGGCTCCCACCACCAGACAAAATATCTCCGGGAATCGGATTATTTACCGATTGGCAGCATCGTCAAGCTGGATGACCGGGATTTTCGGGTGGAACACGTTAATTTTATGTTCAAATCCGTCAGCTTGCAGGACATGGAGCTGACGAAAAACAGACTGCCCATTTTCCGCAACGAGCATCTGCCGCACATCCGGGAACTGTACGAAGAACAGCAGGACGCAGCCATTGAGCTGGTTCCCGAAAAAGAGGTCAGCTATAAGGTCGGGGACGAAGTTGTAGTAGACCTTCCCACCAGAACAATTGAAGGAACCATCGGCTATGTTGGTGAAACCGATGTGCGCATCGACACCAGTGCGCACGGTCATTCTTGGGATAACGAGGTCATCAACCGGCAGCAGTTTGAGGAGGGACTGCGGCAGAAGGAGCCGGATGAGCCTGAACTGACCGATGAGGAACTGGATGAACTGCCGATCTCTGCGGTGATTGATGGCGAAGTTCAGACTTTCCCGAATGCCGCAGCCTTGGATGAAGCCCTCCACGCAGAACCTGTGCCTGAACCCGCTGGGAATTTTCACATTACTGATGAGCATCTGGGCGAGGGCGGTGCAAAGCAGAAGTACGCCCGGAACATCGAGGCCATCAAAACGCTGTTCCGTCTGGAAGAAGAACACCGTGGTGCTTCTGCCGAGGAGCAGGAAGTGTTGGCGCAGTATGTCGGCTGGGGCGGTCTGGCAGATGCCTTTGACCCCAACAAAGACAACTGGGCAAAGGAGTACACCGAACTGAAAGGAATGCTTTCGGAGGACGAGTACGCCGCCGCCCGTGGGTCGGTGCTGAATGCACACTATACCAGCCCCACCGTTATCCGTGCCATCTATGATGCAGTAGAAAAAATGGGATTCCGTAGCGGCAATATTCTGGAACCCAGCATGGGTGTCGGCAACTTTTTCGGGATGCTGCCGGACACCATGCAGGACAGCCGCCTGTATGGTGTGGAACTGGACAGCATCACCGGACGCATTGCGCAAAAGCTGTACCCGCAAGCTGACATCACGGTAGCAGGTTTTGAAACCACCGACCGCCGGGATTTCTATGACCTTGCAGTGGGCAACGTCCCGTTTGGCAATTATAAAGTTGCAGACAAGGCATATAACAAATTGGGCTTCAGCATCCACAACTATTTCTTTGCGAAAGCCATCGACCAAGTGCGTCCGGGCGGCATCGTGGCGTTTGTGACTTCTCGCTATACCATGGACAGCAAGGACAGCACCGCCCGCAAGCACATGGCAGAGCGTGCCGACCTGCTGGGGGCCATCCGTCTGCCCAACAATGCGTTCAAGGCGAATGCCGGAACCGAAGTGGTTTCGGACATTATCTTTTTGCAGAAGCGTGACCGCCCCATCGACCATGAGCCAGACTGGGTGCAGCTTGGCAAAACGGAAGATGGCTTTGCCATCAACCAGTATTTTGTAGACCACCCGGAGATGGTGCTGGGGCAGCTCACGATGGAAAGCACCCAATATGGTCACGACCTGACCGTTGCACCCATCGAGGGCACCAGCCTTGCAGACCAGCTTGCCGAGGCGGTACAGCACATCGAGGGTAATTACACTGCGGTGGAGATTGCTGCCCCGGACGTCGCAGATGCGGAAGCACAGCGCAAAACGCTGCCCGCAGACCCGACTGTGAAGAATTTTAGCTATACGGTCGTTGATGGCGAGATCTACTACCGAGAGAACTCTATCATGACGCAGATCGAACTGTCCGACAACGCCAAAGGCCGTGTAGCTGGTATGGTGGAGTTGCGGCAGATCGTCAACGAACTGATTGACCAGCAGTTGAACGACTTCCCGGACGAGGACATTAAGGCATCGCAAGCAAAATTGAACGCCGCCTACGATGCCTTTACGGCAAAATACGGGCTGATCAACGACAAGAAATGCCCGCCTGTTCGATGATGACAGTTCCTACTATCTGCTCTGCTCACTGGAGAATCTGGACGAGAATAAAAATCTCAAGTCCAAGGCAGATATGTTCACCAAGCGGACGATTCGGCCAGAGCGTGTTGTCACCAGCGTGGATACCCCCAGCGAAGCGTTGGCGGTGTCCATCGGGGAGCATGGCAAGGTTGATCTGCCTTATATGGCAGAACTGCTGGGCACACCCGGTAACTGTGAGCGCATCACCACCGAATTGTCCGGCGTGATTTTCAAAGACCCAGCTGCGGATGCTGACGACCCGGAAGCGGGCTGGCAAACAGCGGACGAATACCTTTCGGGTAATGTACGCGATAAGCTGCGGATGGCACAGCTTGCTGCGGAAAGTCACCCGGAATTCAAGGTCAATGTGGACGCACTGACCAAGGCGCAGCCCAAAGATTTGGAAGCATCTGAAATTGATGTACGTTTGGGTGCCACTTGGCTTGCCCCCTCCATCGTGCAGCAGTTTATGATGGAAACTTTTCAGCCGCCCTATCGTATCCGCTACAACAATGCCATCACCGTTCGCTACTCCCCTTACACTTCCGAATGGCGAATCAGCAATAAATCTGCTACTGGCTTCGGGGACATTATGGCCACCGAAACCTACGGTACACGCCGAGCCAACGCTTACAAGATTTTGGAGGATACCTTGAATTTGCGTGATAGCCGCGTTTATGATACCATCGAGGAGGATGGGAAAGAAAAGCGTGTGCTGAATCAAAACGAAACCACCCTCGCCCAGCAGAAACAGCAGGCCATCAAGGATGCTTTCGCTGGCTGGGTCTGGAAAGACCCTCAGCGGCGTGCCTTATTGGTGAAGAAGTACAACGAGCTTTTTAACAGCACCCGCCCCCGTGAATACGATGGTTCCCACATTCATTTTGTGGGCATGAACCCGGAGATCAATTTGCGAGAGCATCAGCGCAATGCGGTTGCCCATGTGCTGTATGGGTACAACACCCTTTTGGCGCACGAAGTCGGTGCCGGCAAGAGTTTTGAGATGGCGGCTTCCGCTATGGAACTGAAACGTCTGGGCTTGTGCCAGAAAAGTCTTTTTGTCGTGCCAAACCATTTGACGGAACAATGGGCCAGCGAGTTTTTACGTCTGTACCCCCATGCGAAGCTGCTGGTTACCAGCAAGAAAGATTTTGAACCCGGTAATCGAAAAAAATTCTGTGCGAGAATTGCGACCGGTGATTATGATGCAGTTATCATCGGACACAGCCAGTTTGAAAAGATACCCTTGTCCGCAGAACGACAGGAGCGTCTGATTCAGGAACAGATGGATGAAATCGAGGAGGCCATCGAAGAAGCGAAAGCACAGGTTGGCGAGCATTTCACAGTAAAGCAGCTGGAAAAGTTGCGCAAGTCTCTGAAACAGAAACTGAAAAAGCTGCAAGGCGCAGACCGCAAAGATGATGTGGTTACGTTTGAACAATTGGGCGTAGACAGGTTGTTTGTGGATGAAAGCCAAAACTATAAGAACTTGTTCTTATATACGAAGATGCGGAATGTGGCCGGACTGAGCACATCTGAAGCGCAAAAATCCTCCGATATGTTTGGAAAATGCCGCTACCTCGATGAGATCACCGGAGGGCGCGGTGTTATTTTTGCGACAGGCACCCCTATCAGCAACAGCATGACCGAGATGTATACCCTGATGCGCTACCTCCAGTACAACACCTTGCAGCAGAAAGGGTTGACCCATTTTGATGCGTGGGCATCCACCTTCGGTGAGACGACCACGGCCATTGAACTTGCGCCCGAAGGCACCGGCTACCGGGCAAGAACAAGATTCGCTAAGTTCTTCAATCTTCCTGAACTGATGGCGATGTTCAAAGAAGCGGCTGATATCAAGACCAGCGATCAGCTTCATCTCCCGGTGCCTGATGCAAAATTTGAGACGGTGGTGGTCAAACCTTCGGAAATCCAACAGGCTATGGTGCAGGCGTTGAGCGAACGTGCAGCCGAAGTCCACAGTGGTTCTGTTGACCCTTCTGTGGATAATATGTTGAAAATCACGTCGGATGGCCGCAAAATCGGTCTTGATCAGCGGTTGATGAATTCCGCTCTGCCCGATGACCCCAACAGCAAGTTAAATGCCTGCGTCAACAACGTCCTGCGCATCTGGAACGACACCAAGGAGCAGAAGCTGACCCAGTTGATTTTCTGCGATATGTCTACTCCCAAGGGGGACGGTTCGTTCAACGTCTATGATGATATTCGCACCAAGCTGCTCAACGCCGGTGTGCCCGAACAGGAGATCGAGTTCATCCACAACGCAGATACGGAGAACAAGAAAGCAGAACTTTTCTCCAAGGTACGCAGCGGACAGGTGCGTGTGTTGCTGGGCAGCACTGCAAAGATGGGAGCTGGCACCAACGTCCAGACGCTGCTTGTGGCGGTGCATCATCTGGATGTAGGCTGGCGTCCGTCTGATATGACCCAGCGCAATGGCAGAATCATCCGTCAAGGCAATCAAAACAAACAAGTGTACGTCTATAATTACGTCACGGAATCGACATTTGACGCCTACCTCTATCAGACCCTTGAGAATAAGCAGAAGTTCATTTCTCAGATTATGACGAGCAAATCTCCCATGCGCTCCTGCGATGATATTGATGAACAGGCTCTGTCTTACGCAGAAATCAAGGCTCTGTGTGCAGGCGACCCTCGCATCCGGGAAAAGATGGACTTGGACGTGCAGGTAGCAAAATTGAAGGTGCTGCGCGGAGACTTCCAGAATCAGAAATATCGTCTGGAGGATAAGCTGCTCAAAACTTTCCCGGAGGAGATCCAGAAACAGAAAACCCGCATTGCTGCTTTACAACAGGATTCACAGATTGCAGCAGCACACCCACAGGACAAAGAAAACTTCTGCGGCATGACTATCAAGGGCATGGTGTACGATGACAAAAAGGCTGCAGGCGAACGGCTGCTGCTGGCTCGGCAGGAGATGCCCAATGCTGATATGATGCTGCTGGGCACCTACCGTGGCTTTGAACTGAATATTCGGTTCGACAGCTTTAAGAATGAGCATCAGGCCGTTCTTCGGGCAGAGTTGAGCTACCCGGTATCGCTGGGCGATGATGCGCGCGGCAACATCACTCGTCTGGACAATGCCATCGACAACTTTGCTGACCGTATTGCAGACGCCGAAAATGCTCTGCAAAACCTTGAACAGCAGAAACAGGCTGCAGAGGTTGAAGTGGCAAAGCCCTTCGCACAGGAGGAGGAACTGGCCGAAAAGTCTGCCCGCCTTGCTGAATTGAACGCCTTGCTGAACATCGACCGTGACCGCAGTTCCTCGCAGGATGCTCCCGAAGAAACCGAGGAAACCGAAACACCTGCAACTCGTCCGTCTGTGCTGGCTGCACTGGGGGAAAAGACCAATCAGCCGGAACCTGTCAAACCGTTCCGCAGCTATTATGATAAGGATGGTGATGCACGATGAAAGAAAAGCGGGATGAAACCATCATCCTGCGCTTGAGCAAAACAGAAAAGAACCGTATCTATGAAAAAATGCTCAGCATGGGCATCCGCAGCCTGAGCGCGTATATCCGCAAAATGGCATTGGATGGTTATTGTCTGAACCTTGACCTGCCGCAGTTGCGCCGGATGTCGTACCTGCTTCAGAATTGCAGCAACAATCTGAATCAGGTGGCAAAACGTGCCAACGAGTGCGGCAAAGTCTACGCCGCCGACATGGAGGACCTGCGGCAGCGGCTGGACGAGTTGATTGAGATCGGTCGGCAGATCCTCTCCCGGCTGGCAGAACTCTAAATTTTTCCCCGCAGTTGGAGGACTGCGGGGGTACATAAGGGGTGACATCCTTGCAAGGGGTGTGGAGATGCCTTTATAATAAAGTTGAAAGGCAGGTGCTTGATATGAGGTTCATTTTTAAGATGATTGTTTTCCCGTTTTGGCTGCTTACTGCTTTCCTTGCGCTGATGCTGAAATGGACACTGAACCTGTCGGCGTTCGTACTGGCTCTGCCCATGCTGTATATTTTCGGCTGCGGTCTTTATACGCTGTACTGCCGGGAGTGGCTGCAGTTTTTGATCTTGCTGGTGGCAGAGTTTGGATGCTTTGTGTTGATTTTCATGGGCGCTTTGATTGCAGATGCAGCAGAGCGTTTTAGTGGCTGGGTTGCCGGATTGTGAGGGATGCTATGGAAAACCAGAAATTGGAGGATTGCTATTATGCGCACAGCAGCACGATTTTTTCTGAAATGCTGGGTGAGGATGAAAACTATCAGCGACTGAAAAACGCCAAAATAGCGGCTGAGAAAGCCTTGCAGAGCGTCATCAGCCAAGAATCATGGAAGCAATACCTCGCCTTAGATGAAATCTGCAACGAGTTGGAATGCGCCCGATATAAGGCAATGTATCTGGCGGGTGCTGCCGATTACGAAAAAATATCCAAATGATCTTGATGCCGCCGATGTGCGGCATTTTCTTTTTTTAGGGAGACTAACTATTAAAAGTCAAGCCCCAAAATGAAAAAATCCGCCAACCGACCGCTGCCCCTGACAAACAGCATTCAAATGCTGGTCTTGGAACAGCGAGGGCGACGGAGAGAACAGCAAAAGCAAGCCCGGCCAACCCTCGCAGAAACAGAATAGCATTTGAATGCTTCGGTTCGTCAAGGGTTCGATGCGCCAGCTAAGTTTCTGTTGGAATTAGCTCAGGCTCAGGAGAAAATCATGCAGCTGTAAGATATGTTTTTCCAGACTTCTGCAAAGCGTAGATCAGCCGCACGAGTTTCTTCATGGCATGGGACAGGGCAACATTGTAGTGTTTTCCTTCGGCACGTTTTTTGGCAAGGTATTCAGCAAAGACAGGATTCCAGTAGCAGACGTACTTGGTTGCGTTGTAAAGGGCATGTCGCAGGTAGCGGGAGCCACGTTTTTCCATGTGAGCATAGCAGTTCGTGAGTTTTCCGGACTGGTATGTAGATGGAGAGCAGCCAGCGTAAGCAAGAATTTTGTCAGGAGAACTGAAATTGGAGAAATCCCCGATTTCTGCAAGGATCACAGCAGCGGAGTTTACTCCCATGCCGGGAATCGAGAGAATTGGTGGATTGAGCTCATCTATGATTTTCTGAATAGAATCTTCAATTTCGTCGATCTCGGAGGCAAGTTCTTGAATGAGTTTAATGGTATGCTTCAATTCCAAAGATTTGGCAGGCATGACAGAGCCAATAGAAGCTCTGGCTGCCTCTCGAATCTGGATGGCTTTCTCTTTTCCGTAGCGTCCTTTGGACGCTGTTGTAAGAAGGTTTGTCAGCTTGGTAAGATGGACTTCTGAAATTTGCTTTGCACCGGGATATTCGCTAAGAAGTGCGTAGATTGAAGTGCCATGGATAGACGAAACAAGCCCTTCCAATTCGGGAAACAGAATCGTAGCCAATCTGGACACCGATTGCTTTAGTTTAGCGCATTCCTGAACTTTATCAAATCGGTATCTTGTTAGTGACTTTAGCTCTTTATGGTATGCTATATCCGTGTAGGACTTGAGGTCTACATCGGACAATAGCATAGTTGCAATCGTTCTTGCATCCACACGATCGGTTTTGGTTTTGCGAAGGCTGAGACTTTTTCGGTACAGGTTGGTGTGTAAAGGGTTAATGACATAAGTTGGCAGACCGTTGTCAAGAAGGAACCCAAGAATATTGTAGCTGTAATGTCCGGTAGCCTCAAGTCCTACTTTTATTTTGTCTGACTTTTTGGTGCAGTTTCGAATCGTTTGAAGCAGCTGCTTAAATCCATCCATGTTGTTGGGGATGGTAAAGCAGTCAGCACGAACCATTCCGTCTGAATCAAGAATACAGCAGTCATGCTTATCCTTGGCAACATCAATTCCAACACAAACCATTTTGATACCTCCGGTATATTTATTTCGATGCTGTTCAGGACCACAGACTTCTTTGCTCTTGTAACCTCGTTCTAAATAAACCGTCTGGCGGTATCTAACTGATTAACATTTCAACAAAGAAGCTGTGGTTGGAGCCTCCCGAAAACCGTCTTTGCGGTAGGTGATGTTCCACCAATCCACAGCATCCTGAACTTATTGTAGCATTCCGCTGGAGAGCGGTCTATAAATACTACTATTTTATTATACGAGGTGATGGAACTGGCTGCAACACGGTTGATTGCCATGCGCAAAAATAAGGGGAAGTCCATTGCCGCCTGTCTGAATAACCACACCAGCTATATCCAAAACCCAGACAAAACCGAGCAGGGTGAACTTGTCAGCAGCTATCAGTGCAGTCCCTTGACAGTAGACGAAGAATTTATGCTGACAAAGCGACTTTATGAACAGACCACCGGGCGCAGGCAAAAAAGCGATGTGATTGCCTATCAGGTACGGCAGTCTTTCAGGCCGGGAGAAGTGACACCCGAAGAAGCTAACAAGATTGGCTATGAATTTGCCGAGCGATTTTTGAAAGGAAAACACGCCTTTATCGTCGCCACCCATACTGACCGTGCGCATATCCACAATCATATTATTTATAATTCCACTGCGTTAGATGGTACACGGAAATTTCGGGATTTTTACTTTTCCGCGCTTGCTGTGCAACGGCTGAGCGACCTGATTTGCTTGGAACACCAGCTTTCCGTTATTCAGAAAAAGCCCTATCGGGAGCGGCAGAAACGCATCCTATACCCGCCCAAAGAAAGCAACCGTGACAAGCTCTGCACTGTGATCGACAACATTTTGTTGCACGATAAGCTCAAAGATTTTGCTGCATTTCTGGATGCGCTGGAACAGCAGGGCTATGAGGTGAAGCGTGGCAAGCATCCCTCGGTGAAAGGCAAAGGGCAGCGGCGATTTATCCGATTTCGCACATTGGGAGCCGGATACACCGAGGAAGAAATCAAAATGGTGTTGGATGGCAAGGCTGAACACCAGCCGCCCCCCAAACAGCCCTTGCCAGAAAAGAAGTTTGGCCTGCTGGTGGATATTCCCACGAAAATGGCCGAGAGCAAAACCAGTGGATATAAAAAATGGGCAACAAGGTTTAACCTGAAAGAAATGTCCAAGACACTGCTCTACTTGCAGGAAAAGAAAATTGACAGTGCGGACGAACTGCGGGAACGTGCAGCGGCGGCAACAGAACGGTATCACACGCTGGGCGATTCCATCAAAGCGGCAGAGAAGCGCATGGGAGAAATCGCTGTCCTGCGGGCGCACATAGTCAATTACGCAAAGACCCGCGATGCGTACGCCGCCTATCGCAAGGCCGGATACAGCAAAAAGTTTCTGGAAGCACACCGGGAAGAGATCGAACTGCACAAGGCTGCGAAAGCCGCCTTTGACGAAGCGGACTTAAAAAAGTTGCCCAAGGTAAAAGATTTGAACGTAGAATATTTCGAACTGCTCTCCCAAAAGAAAGCAGCGTATCCGGAGTATCGCAAAGCCAAAGAAGAAATGCAGGAACTGGTTCGCGCACAGAAAAATGTGGAACGGTTCTTTGCAGAAGAAAAGCAGACGCACGAAACAGAACAGGTGCGTTAATGCTGGACTGCCGGAGCTGACGATCGTGTCGGTTCCCGGCAGTCTTTTTTTGTCTTATAATCCCTATGGTGATGCACTGTTTCTTTCGATTGTGTATACGAGGAACGGCAACAGGTATTCTAAAGAGTGTAAACAACTCGATAGGATGAGGTTGCTCTATGAAAGAATTATTTGGACAGCGATTACGGGAACAGCGTTTGAAACATCATTTGACGTTGGAGCAAGTAGCAGAAAAAGCAGACCTTTCTGCCAACTATATCGGGATGGTGGAGCGCGGACTAAAGGAACCGGGGCTTGCAACCATTGTCAAAATCTTGAATGCCCTGAATATTTCAGCAGACGAACTTTTGTGCGATCTGGTTCCAAGTGCATCTCATGTGACCGATGATGAAATCAGCAAGCGGCTTGAAGGACTGACCCCTATGCAGAAGAAAGTGGCACTTGACCTTCTGGACACCTATATCACCAATCTGCCTTACCTCACCAAAGAAGAATAATCCTGCGGCAACTCTGGCGCACCAGCTTAATTTTGGCTGGTGCGCTTTTCTTTTGCAATTCTTTAGGCTATAATATTTCTTATAGGATGTATTCATTCCCAAAGAATTGACTTCGAGGTGAACAAGATGCGAGAACCGCGATACAGTATCCTTTCCGACATCAACGATGGAATCGACCGTGCCAAGCAAGGCAAGCTGGCTCTGTACTGGCAGCGGAACATTGAACACGAATACCGCTGCAAAAAAGTGACCCCGGCAGAGCAGCAAGCCTACACCGACTTGCAGGACATTCTTGCTGCCGTTCCGCAGTGGAGCGATGAGGAAGAACTGCGCTCCGGCATGGAGGGTATCGGTGGCCGCGTCTGGTTCTGTTACTTCTGGGAAGAACACGATTCGATGGTGCAGCTTACTGAAGATTGCAGCGGCAAGTTTACGGTTGCTTACGTTCTGGATTCGGATGTCACCCCAGAGGTGCGAAAGGCGGCTGCACTGCACGCACAACAGCAGCTTGCTGAATGTATGCAGGAGTGGGATGTTCCGCTTATGAAATCGGCTATTCCAGAAAAAGATAAATACGAATATTTAGATGAAGCGGCATCCCATCTGATGCAAGTCCTCACTGACCCGGAGAGCATCACCGGGTAAAAAGCGTTCCGCAGGAATGCGCAGCCTGCATCGGAACGGTGCAGAGTGAAAGGGTTTGGGGTGTCCCCAACAAGCATTTTGCAGCGCAAAATAGGCATTTGTATAGACGAATGCACTGCTTGCGTAAGCTATGCGTCCTTTCAGTCCGCAAATTAAAAGTTGAAGATATTGCAGGAACTGCAAACAAGAAAAAGAGTGGCAGCGTTTCGGTTTGAAATGCTGTCACTCTTTTTTGTTGTCTGTATCACAGATGAAATAGCCGTTTTATCTTGAAAGCAGCGTAAAGATTTATTATAATAAGATAAATAGTTGTTGTTTATTTTGCAAAGGAGCTGTGAAGAATGAATCGAAACTGCCGTCGCAAAACGGAAAAGGTCTATGTGAAAGTGACTTCTGATTTTGACGCAACCGGCTATATGCAGCCCCGGCAGATCACATGGGGCGATGGTCGGACGTATCCCATCGAACAGGTGCGGGACTTTCGCCCTGCAAATACCATTGCCGATATGCCCGGCGACTGTTATACTGTAATGATAAAGGGGCAGGAGCGGTGCTTATTTTTCGAGCGTTCCGACCCACGGTTTCCTTCCCGGTTCGGCAGATGGTTCGTGGAGGTGGAAACCAAATAACACAAAGGAGGGCTGAAGTATGGCAGCGCAGCGCACCTATCTGGCAATCGACCTGAAAAGTTTCTATGCCTCGGTGGAGTGTGTAGACCGCCATCTCGACCCCCTGACCACCAATCTGGTGGTGGCGGACGCCTCCCGCACCGAAAAGACCATTTGCCTTGCGGTGTCGCCCTCCTTAAAAGCCTACAAGATACCCGGCAGAGCGCGGCTGTTTGAAGCCGTCCAGCGTGTCCGGGAGGTCAACGCCCAGCGGCTGCAGACTGCCATCCGGCAGAATAAGGCAGTCCGGGGAGAGGACGGCAAGTACCACTTTGCCAGCACCTCTTTCGATGCCAACGCCCTGAACACAGACCCTGCACTGGGCTTGAGTTACATTGTTGCGCCGCCCCGGATGCAGCGGTATCTGGATGTGTCCACCCAAATCTACAAGACCTACCTCAAATATGTGTCCCCTGCAGATATCTACCCCTACTCCATCGACGAGGTTTTCATTGATGTGACGGGCTATCTGCCCTATTATCACATGAGCGCCCATGATCTTGCCATGACCATGGTGCGGGAGGTGCTGTACAACACCGGCATCACGGCAACGGCAGGCATCGGTACCAACCTCTACCTTGCAAAGCTGGCGATGGACATCGTAGCAAAGCACATTCCAGCGGACAAGGACGGCGTGCGCATTGCAGAGCTGGACGAGCAGTCCTATCGGTATCTGCTGTGGAACCACAGACCCCTGACGGATTTCTGGATGACCGGTCCCGGAACCGTCAAGCGGCTGGAAGCTCATGGCATCTACACCATGGGGGACTTGGCACGGTTTTCCATCCACGGAGAAGATCGTTTGTATGAGGTCTTTGGCGTAGACGCAGAAATCCTTATTGACCACGCATGGGGCTATGAACCCTGCGGTATGGAGCAGATCAAAAGCTACAAGCCCAGCACCAACAGTATCAGCGAGGGGCAGGTGCTGACCTGCCCATACCCCAACGATAAGGCAAAGCTCATCGTCCGGGAGATGGCGGAGATTCTGATGTTCCGGCTCACGGAAAAGAAACTGGTGACGGAATCCATCACCTTGGAGATAGGCTACGACCGGGAGAACGTGGACAAGGGCGGCTATCGTGGTCTGACCCAGACCGACCGCTACGGCAGAATCATCCCCAAAGCGGCGCACGGCACTATCCGGTTTGATGCCCCTACCAATCTGGGCAGCACCCTCATCAACGAAAGCGCAAAGCTGTTTGAGCGCATCACCGACCCGGCGCTGACCGTGCGGCGCATCACCCTTAACGCCAACAAGGTCACGCCGGACGAGGGCATCTATCAGGTGGACTTTTTCACCGACACCAAGAAGCTGGAAAAGGAGAAAAAACTCCAGCAAGCCATGCTGGGCATCAAGAACAAGTACGGCAAAAACGCCGTGCTGAAAGCCAGCAGCTACGAGGAAGGTGCCACCATGCGCCAGCGCAATGCGCAGATCGGCGGGCACAGCGCAGGAGGTTCGGATGGAAAACTACAAAAATAGCAAGATCGGACAAGAGACTGCCCAAAAGTATGGGGATATCATAGAGATGGAACGCCCCCAGACTGAAGAATCCCTTCGCAAGCATCCCCGCATGACCTTGCAGAACCGGGCGAAGATCTTCTCTCCCTTTGCAGCACTGCGAGGTTATGATGAGCAGCTTGCCGCAGAAAAGCAGCGCACCGAGCGTGTGCCCAAGCGCATTCTGACCGAGGAAGAAATGTCCGCTCTGTCCGATCGGCTGATGCAGGTCACCAAGGGCATGACCATTACGGTGCGGTACTTCAAGGAAGACACCGCCCACCCGGAGGTTCCAGCAGTGGGTAACTACATCACACTGACCGGAAAAGCAGACCGCATCGACCCGGTGTTCCGCACCTTGCAAGTGGGCGACACCGTGGTGCCCTTTGAAGATCTGGTGGAAATCAGCGGGGAGGGCATCATGGAGATCGACCAATATCTCGGTATTACAGAGGATTAAGCACAAAAAAGGCCACCAGTCGAAAAAACGGCTGGTGGTCTTGCTTACTTATGATGTATCGTCGGTAACTGCTTGACTTTGTTTCCGACTTTTTTGCGTTCCAGTGAGAACACCATATCTGGAGTACGTTCAAAAAATCCTATATCACGCCGCCAGCTTGTGCCGCATTTGCAGTGGAACAGACCAATGAACTGCTGTTTCATCTTGCGCCCGCAGTTTGGGCAGATATGTTTGCTGGCTCCCATAGCCCCTCCGTTTAATATCGAAATTCAGCTTGCAAGAAAGCTGATTCAAATTAAAACGTGCAAAGCCGCTTAACTGGCGTCAGCGGGAATCTTTTTTCCACGCCTGCCATGGTGCACATTTGCGTGCCGGGCAGTTCCAGAGAAGCGTGTGCACAGGAAACTGCCATTTTAAGCAGCTGATCTCCTTGGGTGTGCTGTTCGGCAATCGCATAGGCAAAGCCGGACACCATGGAATCGCCCGCACCCTGAACGCCTTTTACATCGACAGAAACAGGTTCCGAATACCATGCGGCTTCCGGTGTGACGAGCAGTGCGCCCTTTTCACCCAGAGAGACTGCACCGTAGGCGATGTTATGCTCCATGAGGATCTGACGATAGCTTGCGCAGAACTCCTGCGTTACACTGGGGTGAACGCCAAAGGTGGCGTAGTATTCTTCTTCATTGGGTTTGATCAGAACAGGAGATGCCTCCATTCCATTCAGAAGCAGCGGCCCCGATGCGTCCAAAATAAAGGGCACATCATATTCCTGTGCACTTTTGCCCAGTTCATAGTAGAAATCGTCAGGAAAGCCCGGAGGCACACTGCCGCCAAGGATCAGCACCGATGTTGTGGGCAGAACATTTTTGACAGCGCGAATAACATCCAAGGCGGTTTCACAATCAAGCGGGGTGCCTTTTTCGTTGAACTCTGTCATGCAGCCCGTAGATGTTTCAAACAGCTTGATGTTGATACGGACATTTCCGGGGACGGGGATAAGTTCTGCATCCATATCTTTTTGCTTGAAGAAATTGGCCGCTTCTCCATCCGAATGGCTCAGACAGACGCTTTTGACCGGCATTCCAAGCTGGGTAAGTGCCAGCGAAACATTGATGCCCTTGCCGGAAAAGTCGCATATCGTTTTTTGAATGCGATGGCTATGACCAAGGTTGACCGAATCCACCTGAATCGTGCGGTCAATGCAGGGGTTCGCAGTAACAGTTGTAAAGTGCATGGGTTCTCTTACCTCCTATCCGGGGAGCGTTGTTTCAGCATCCCGGAAACTGGATATGTTTATTCTTTTTCACCGGAAGGAATGTCGGCGTACAATTCGATCTTGCCGCAGGAAGGACAGAATGCCGCCTTTATCTTTTTCTGGTCACTGCCCTTTTTGATCGTGATCATGTTAAAGAGTAAATAGTTTTCGACCTTGATCTTGTAATCCATGACCATTTCAGCATGACAAATGGGACAGTTCATAAAACACCTACTTCCTGACATTTTGATACACCTAGTCTAGCATACAAAACGAACGCTGTCTATTGGCGGAACGAAAACGGCTATCATGAGAAAAATAATAAAGGACGCTCTTAAAATCCCGATAGAAAAACAAGATTTTTTACAGATGATATGTTATAATAAAAGAAATACAGCACCTGCTGAACGGACGGAAAGGACACCACGATTATGGAAGAAAACAAGAAACCGGAAACTACCTCGCATCAGGATTCGGCACCCGTGGATTACAGCCACTACATGGGAACGCTGAACCGCATCTACCGCCGCAACAATAACCCCAAAAAGAAGCGGTTGGGGGACGGTATCACCTCTTTGAAACAAGAGCAGAAGCCCACGGCACCTGCCAAACCGGAAAACGGAAAGAAAGACCACAGCTTCCTGATCACGCTTGCTGTGTCAATCGCCATTATCCTGATCCTGTGGGTCATCAAAATGTTCTGAATACTATAAAAACTGCCCGGAACGACCTTCTCCTATCGTTCCGGGCAGTTTTAGCAGGAGGAATCTGCTACCGTGGATGTCAAATCAGGTGAGACGATCAAACGTTCTCATTCAGGAATGCAGCAATTTCTTCTGCGGCGACGGTCTCATCCTCACCCTCAACCGTGACGGTGATGGTTTCGCCCTGCTTGATGCCAAGTCCCATGACTGCCATCAGCTTGCGCATATCACAGGTCTTGCCATCTTTTTCAATGGTGACCTTGCTGGCATACTTCTTTGCCAGCTTGACCAGCAGACCGGCGGGGCGCGTGGACACCAAGTTCGTCCTTGATGGTATAAGTAAACTGTTTCATGGGTTCTCCTTCATTTCCTTCTTCTTTGGTGTGCAAAAAGGGCAGATCAGACGGCGCTCTCGTAGTCCAGCATGAACTGCACAATGCCGTCCATAGCCAGCTCACGCGGGTCGAGCTTCAGCTGACCCTCACGGATCTTGGCATAGCTGATGGGCATATACTGGTGCAGCATATTCATGGGGATGGGGTACTCGCGCAGGTTGTCGAACAGTTTGTTCATGGCTGCAACGACTTCCGGCTGACCGATGTAGTAGCGGGCACGGTCGGAGTAGCTGTACTTGCGGCACTGTGCCAGATGCTTTTCGTCACCGTGGTAGTGCTTTTCCCAGTTTGCAGGGGAAGCCAGCATGACCTGATCCAGTGTTTCGATGAAGTTGGCGCGCTTTTCTTCCGGCACCAGTTCCTTTTCCATCATGCTCAGAGAGAACAGAGCCTCGCGCAGACCAAAGGTCAGAGCAGGACCGACCTTCAGGATAGCAATGCCGTCGGTGACCATGTTGTACAGGTCGGTTGCGGTCTGGTAGTCGGTAGAGTGACCCTCGAAGCAGATGTCGGGGAACTCCTTCAGAGCGGCGCACAGGTCAACGGCTGCGGCAGGGTTGTAGTCGAACACCTGCTCATCGCCAAATTCCACACCGGGCTGGACAACAACTGCGATAACGTCCTTCATGCCCTCGCCAACGCCTTCCTCAGTCCAGACGCGCTGATAGGTGGAAACGGTATCACGGAATGCTTCGGGCTTGGTGACAGCCAGCGTATCCTCTGCCTCGGTTGCACCACCGGGGATGGGCACTTCGCTGCCGATAACGAACACCGGGCGCATTGCATCCGGCTTCTCAGCCTTCAGTTCCTCGTAGCCCTTCATAGCAGCCTTGTACAGCTTTGCACCACGGCGAGCGATGACCTCGGTCTGGAGCAGACCTTCCGGGTCGTCTGCAACCTTCATGCTGGTATCCAGATGGATCTTGGTAAAGCCGGCGCGTGCATACTGGTAAACCAGTTCCACGGAGTTTTCCATTGCTTCGGACTCCGGCAGCTTCTGCCAAGTCAGGGGTCCGAGGTGGTCGCCTGCCAGAATCATCATGTTTTCGGGCAGACCGATGTCGCTTGCCATTTTCAGGACCATCTGGTAGAAATCAGCGGGCTTCATGCCGGTGTAGCCGCCAAACTGGTTGACCTGATTGGCGGTTGCCTCGATCAGAACAGGGATGTTGCGCTCCTTTGCACGGCGCAGGGCGATCTCGATTACCAGTTCGTTGGCACTGCAATAAGAGGGGATGCCGCAGCGGATACCCTCACGGCGCTTATCCATCATTTCCTGAAGGGGATGTTTCATTTCTATTCTCCTTTTTATTGAATCAAGATCTTACAGCTTTGCCTGACCCTTGCAATAGGTCTGGAGCACATCGTAGTTGTCCTCCAGCACCACAATGTCGGCATCCTTGCCCACCTGAATGGAACCCTTGCGGTCATCCAGATGCAGGCAGCGCGCAGGGTTGATGGTGCAGGCGTTCAGCGCATAGTTGAACGGTACCATTGCATCCTCGACAAGGATCTTCAAGCCCTTGTTGATGTTCAGGGTAGAGCCAGCCAGACCGCCGGTAGAGGTCAGGTGTGCGCTGCCGTCCGGATAGATCACGATTTCGTTGCCGCCGAAGATGTACTTGCTGCCCACGGGGGTGCCCTTTGCCATCAGCGCATCGGAGATCATGATAGAATAGTCGGGACCCTTGCTCATAAAGTAGTTGTTCAGAGCAGCCGGGGTGGAATGGCAGCCGTCGCAGATGATCTCACCGTACATGGTGCGGATGCGGTATGCTGCACCCACCAGACCGTTTGCGCGGTGGTTGAAGGGTGTCATACCATTATAGACATGGGTCATGGAGCGTGCGCCATTGGCGTAAGCCATGACTGCCTGCTCGTAGGTGGCAGCACTGTGACCGATGCTGACAACGATACCCTGCGAAGTCAGGTAGCGGGTCAGTTCAAAGTTATCGTCCTGTTCGGTAGCCAGCGTAACATAGCGGATATGGCCGTGTGCGGCTTCCTGATAGTGCTTGAACTGCTCTACGCTGGGCTTTGCAATGAACTGCTCCGGCTGTGCGCCCTTGTACTTCATGTCCAGATAAGGACCCTCGAAGTGGATGCCAAGGATCTCGGCACCGTCGTAGCCGCCCTCCATGACACGGGCAACGTTGGCAACGGCATTGGTCAGGACCTCAACGCTCTGGGTGATGGTGGTAGCCAGAAAGCTGGTCACGCCCTCCGAAACGATATGCTCTGCCCAGTAACGCAGACCTTCCTCGTTTGCATCGTTGGTGTCAAACTCATAGGCACCGTGGCAGTGGATGTCCATAAAGCCGGGGACGATACGCTTGTCACCGTAATCGTCATCTACATCCTTTGTCCCATAGGGGAAAATGCCGACGATCTTACCATCTTTGACCTCGATGGCAGCAGGCACAAACTGATCAGCGATCCATACTTTTTTACTTTGAATTATCATCTGAATTGTCCTCCTTCCGAGTGAATTACCCTTGTGCCATTATACCGCATACTTTCGGAAAAATATTTACAATTTTCAATCGACTTGTTACTTGTTTCGGCAAACTTAGCCAAAAACAGCCCGGTCGGCAGAGCAAACAGGGGCTCGGTTTGTCTTTTTCAAACAAAAAGTTATGGCTTTCAGTTACCCCCTTGTTTTCTGCTAGGGGGGTGTGATATAACAGGAAGGAAGGGATAGTGCGCTTTGGTAAGCCCTGTCTATGATTCGGATAAATACCAACCGATTAGGAGGTAGAAAACCATGAGCATTTTTAATTTGACTGATGAGAAGATGAAGGAAACTTCTTCCACTTTTACTGCACATGAGATCTATCAGCAGCCTGCAACTTGGCGCAAGACCTGTGCACAGCTGGCTGCCTGCAAGGATGAGCTGCAGGCTTTTATCGATCAGGTCGTCAAGCAGGATGACTTCGACATCGTTCTGGTCGGCGCAGGCACCAGCGAGTTCGTTGGCAACTCCCTGTTCCAGGCTCTGAACCCCAAGTACAACTACAAGGTCAAGTCCTACGCTTCTACCGATATCGTTCCCTCCCCGGAGAACTTCCTGTCCCGCACCAAGCCCACCCTGCTGGTGAACTTTGGTCGTTCCGGCAACTCTCCTGAGTCTCTGGGCAACGTGGAGGCAGCAGAGGTCGTCTGCCAGAACCTGTACCACCTGTTCGTGACCTGCAACCACGAGGGTACTCTGTCCAAGATGGCTGCAAGCCGCAAGAACTGCTTCGCTATCAACCTGACCCCGGAGACCCATGACCAGTCCTTCGCCATGACCTCTAGCTACAGCAATATGTATCTGGCAACCTATCTGGCACTGAATCTGGACAAGCTGGATGAGATCACTGCCGAGGTCGAGAAGCTGGCCGTTGCAGGTCAGCACTTCCTCGATGACCAGTTCGGTGAAGTCCAGAAGATCGTGGACGAGTTCGATTACAACCGTATCGTTTATCTGGGCAACATCGGCCTGAAGGGCGTTGCACAGGAGTCTGCACTGAAGACTCTGGAGCTGACTGCCGGCAAGGTCGCTACCATGTACGATTCCGAGCTGGGCTTCCGTCACGGTCCCAAGTCCATCATTGATGATAACACCCTGACTATCGCTTATCTGAGCGACGATGAGTACCGCCGCCGCTATGAGCTGGATCTGGTCAAGGAGATGGCACATCAGCGCAAGGGCAACAAGATCGTCGTTGTTTACAACCACGATTGCGAAGGCATTGAGGAGCTGGCAGATTACCCCATCCAGATCAAGATCGGTCAGGACATGGAGAACGTTCTGCTGGGTCTGGACTTCATCCTGTTTGCTCAGACCATCGCTCTGATGAAGTCTCTGTCTCTGGGCATTACCCCGGACAACCCCTGCCCCACTGGTGAGGTGAACCGTGTTGTCAAGGGTGTCACCCTGTATCCGTACACGCTGAAGTAATTAAAAAAATCAGGAGGGCAACGAACATGATCGGTTTGGTAGTTACCGGCCACGGCCATTTTGCTGATGGCATCCACACTTCCGCTCAGATGATCGCTGGCGAGAACGAGTACGTCCGCTACATCAACTTTGAAGAGGGTATGTCTCCGGAGCAGCTGGCGGAGAAGTTCAACGCCGCATTCGATGAGTTCCGCACCTGCGATGGCGTTGTGGTTCTGTCCGATCTGCCGGGTGGCTCTCCTTTCAAGACGGCAGTTGAGTGCAAGTACGCACGGCCCGATCAGAAGATCGAGGTCATCGCCGGCACGAACCTGCCGATGATCGTTACTGCGGTTACGATGCTGGATATGGAAGATGATCCTCGCTCTCTCGCAGAAGAACTGGTTGACACCGGCAAGGATTGTATGGTAATCTTTGAGTTACAGGCTCCTGCCGAAGAAGCCGAATCTGATGAAAGCGACGGAATCTAAACAATGATCAATTGGGAAGTAATTCTTTGGACCTGCGTTACACTGGCAGTCATTATGGGTGTGATCGGACTCATCCTGTATGCTATCTCTGCCAAGAATATGCGCAATAAGCGCAAGGAACTTGGCGAAGTCCATACGGACATGAAGGTCGGTTCCCGCATTATGTTTGCCGGTGGCATCTACGGCAAGATCGTAAGCATGGAGGATGAAGATACTCTCCGTGTGGAAGTTGCACCGAAGATCGTTATTACTATTTCCCGTTATGCCGTCCAGAGCATCGTAAAGTAATTGCTTTGGTATTCTGATAGCGTTGATCTCGTGTGTTTTCTTCTTCATTTACGCACGAGGTTTTCATAAATTCTTCATTTGCAAAATCCCCCTCCATCACCGGCGTGAAAAGACAGGCAGTGAGTGCTGCGCGGCCTCCTGCCTGTCTTTTTACATTCTTAACAAGTCATCCAAGACCTCTTCTTTCCATGATAGAACCCCCACAGCGGTTTGCCATACCGCTGCGGGGGTTCTGTCTTTAAGTGAAAAAAGAATTAGAGCCGATGCTCCGAAGAGCACCGGCTCCAATCCTTAAGGAAGAATGTCTTATATGGGTTAAGACGGATGAATACGAAATTATGCCTTGCCGTTGCTGCCGCAGACAAGGATCTTGCTCATGACGTACTCCTTGACCTGCTCACGACCAACTGCGCTGTACTTCTTCGGGTCAAATGCTTCGGGATCGCCTGCAAGGTATTCTTTCAGACCCTTGCTGAATGCGATGCGGAGATCGGTGGCGTAGTTCACCTTGCACATACCGCGGGCAACGCACTCACGGACGGCATCATCCGGGACACCGGAAGTACCGTGCAGCACCAGCGGCACGGAAACGACTTTGCGGATCTCGCTCAGACGGTCGATGTCCAGTTTCGGGGTTCCCTTGTAAACGCCGTGCGCAGTGCCGATAGCAACAGCCAGAGAATCCACACCGGTGCGCTCCACGAACTCAGCTGCTTCGGAAGGAACAGTGTAGCCATTGCCATTGCCGCCGTCCAGATCATCTTCCTTGCCGCCGACCTTGCCCAGCTCAGCTTCCACAGGGATGCCGGCTGCATGGCAGGCACGAACAACTTCCTTGGTGATCTCGATGTTTTCCTCGAAAACATGGTGAGAACCATCGATCATCACAGAGGTGTAGCCTGCACGGAATGCTTTCATAGCCAGCTCGTAGCTGCTGCCGTGATCAAGGTGCATCACAACAGGAACAGTAGCCTCGGAAGCGGCAGCTGCGACCATGGCATGGAACATGGCCGGAGAAGCGTACTTCAGAGTACCCGGAGTGGTCTGGACGATAACGGGTGCACGCAGTTCCTCTGCAGCAGCGATGATGGCCTGAACCATCTCCATGTTTTCTGCATTGAATGCGCCGATTGCATAATGGTTCTTCTGAGCATCAAGCATCAGTTCTTTGGTAGTGACTAAAGCCATAATTACCCTCCTGAAACATTTACTTTCTTATCATTTACTCTGCCTTGCAAGAGCCGATTGTTCGTAACGGCAGATAGGATATACAAGCATCCACCATTATTATAGATAGTCGTCACTAATTTATCAAGAGTAAAAAACGGTGAAGGATTTGTATTTTACGGTTAGAAGTCGAGGTGGGCGTTTTTCCGGGCGGCTTCCAGTACGGCTACCGCCGATCTCATTGCACGAATGCGCCGCTCTTTGACGGCATCCTGCGGAACAATCAGGAAGTTGGAGATGCCAAGAACTTCAAACCACCAAGGCGTATCGGAGATTTCACTGATGTAGGGTTCCTTTCCCTTCCGGGTGACAACAAGTTTCTGGCAGTTGTTGCTGCCCGGCTCAATCAGGATGCTGCCCTCGGTGCCAATGATCTGGGCACTGTTGTGCGCAGAGCTATCTTTTGCAGCCGTACACTGACAGACAAAATTCGGGTATTCCAGAATCAGGATACCGCTGGTGTCGATGCCGTTGGCGTGGCGGTTCGGATAATAATGGACGGCTTTCGGGTCGCCAAAAATCCCTACCACAAAATAGATGTTATAAATATTGAGGTCCATCAAGGCTCCGCCGCAGTAGGCGGGGTCGAACACAGGAGGAGTCTGCCCATTCATAAAGGCATCATACCGGCTGGAATACTGACAGAAGGTGCAGGATACCGTCTTGATGTCACCAATCTCCTTTGCAAACAGCTTTGCCAGACCATAGTTCGGATGGTCGATGGTCGTAATAGCCTCCAGCAGGTGCAAATGGCGCTCTTCCGCAAGGCTGAGCAGTTCATCCAGCTGCGCCACGGTGGGAACAATGGGCTTCTCGCAGAGAACGTGCTTTCCGGCAAGTAGTGCGGCCTTGGCCTGCTCAAAGTGCAGGCTGTTGGGAGTGGCGATATACACCAGTTCCACCTCCGAGTCCGCAAGCATTTCATCGTATTCGGTATAGACCTTGGGAATGGGAATATGAAACTCATGGGCCATTGCGATCCCAGTGTCTGCGTTGCGAGAACACACGGCAACAACAGGCATTGTTGTAGGACGCGCAAACTCCTTTGCCATCGTATGAGCGATGGAGCCTGTTCCAACTATTCCAATATTCATAGAGGATTCCTTTCACTTCTTATTTTGAAGATTCTGCTTTACAAACTCACTGGGCGACATATGATACTTCATATTAAAGGACTTGGAAAAATAATGGATGGAGGTGTAGCCCAGCCGCAGGGAGATCTCACTGATGGTATAGCGGTTTTCCAGCAGCATCTGGCAGCTTCTCTCCAGCTTTTTATCATTGATGTACTTTTTCGGGGACTGGTCGATGGAATTCTTGAACATCAGCTGCAACGCTGTCCGCGACAGCGAAAAGTGTTCGCAGATTTCCGGGATCGTCAGAGGAAGGTAGATGTTTTCATCAATATAGGCAATGATCCGGTCAAACAGTTCATCCATTGCACTCTTGTGCACGGAATTGCTGGGCTGGTTCATGGGAGAAGCATAGGTTCCTTGCAGAAGCCGGATGATGATCTCAGTCAACAGACAGAGCATCAGACTGTTCATATAAGGAATGCCCGTGGTGCTTTCCCGGACGAACGCTTTTATTAAGGAGTTGATTTTCTGGTCATAGTGGAACACCCGGTTGATCAGAGCATCGTACCAGACCTCCTGTTCCACAGGGGTCAGATTGCGCATATCGAACAGCACCGTCATATAGGATGCGTTGTGGCTGTCATCCGTATACTGGGTGTGGAACTGACCGGGACCGTAGATCATCAGTTCCTTGTCTTTCAGCTGGTACAGTGTTCCGTCCACCTCAGTTTCGAGTTCGCCCTCGTCTACATACGTCAACTCAAAAAAGTTATGCTGCTCACCCTTGAAGCAGTAGTTCGGGGTGCGGATTCTATAATAATACCCCAAGATCTTCTGCATTTCAATACGGGGCAGAACCGCAAGGAACTCATACTGGGAAGGGAAATCGGTAACATGGAGAGAATAGTTGCTCTCGGCATACAGCTCGAATTCCAGCTTTTGTGTGGTAGAAACCACCGCAAAATAGACATTGGGCTTGATGTGAATCAGCCGGTTCATGGCAAACTCTTGTACATCTGCGGCATCTGCCGTATGGGAGACCAGCAAAACACCGATGCCGTCATGTACCTCTATATATGTATCACAGTTAAAACAATAGAACTGTGATACATAGCGGCGGGTGATGGCGGTCTGATGCTGGTGGATCAGGTCAGGGTGTGTGAGCCTGATGGGTTCGTGGTAGGTCTGGCCGTACTCCAGAAAGCTGTCGTTGGAAGTTTCGCGTTGCATATCCAGAATCCTCCTTCTCTCAAACTTGTATTGAGTATAACATTTTTTGTTGAATATTACTAGCTTTTTCCGACGAGTTTTGGAAGATTGTAATGAGAAGCCACGAAAATAACCGATTTTTAGAAACACTTTGTTAAAAAATATAAAGACATTTGTTCAAATATCGCCTATAATGTAGTTACTCTGAATTGGAAACTCAGACAAAAAATTTCAAGGAGGAATAAAAAAAATGCCGAACATTGTTCTAACTCGAATCGACAATCGTCTGGTTCATGGACAGGTTGCTACGCAGTGGTGCGGCGCAATCGGCGCAAACCTGATTCTGGTGGCGAATGACGAGGTGGCTGGCAACAGCCTGCGTCAGGGCCTGATGAATATGGCTGCTCCTTCGTACGCATCTATGCGCTACTGGACCATCCAGAAGACGATTGACACCATCCACAAGGCAAGCGCAAAACAGCTGATCTTCATCGTCTGCGAGAATCCGCAGGATGTCGTGAAGCTGGTGGAGGGTGGCGTTCCCATCAAGAAAGTCAACATCGGTAATATGCACATGGCTGACGGCAAGCGTCAGGTGGCAGGTTCCGTTGCAGTTGACGATTCCGATGTGGCTGCTTTCAAGCGGCTGCAGGAACTCGGTGTGGAACTGGAGATTCGTCGTGTTCCTACCGAACATGCGGAAAGCACCGACAAGCTGTTCAAGTAAACAGACGGCTGCTCTCCTAAATACTTGAAAAGGAGTACTTATTATGGGCTTTAGTGCACTTCAGATCATTCTGGTCTTTGTGTGGGTCTTTATCGTGGCCATCGACCAGTTTGATTTCTTGGAATCCCTGTACCAGCCTATCGTTTCCGGTGCTGTCATCGGTGCGATCTTGGGCGATCTCCCCACCGGTCTGATCGTTGGCGGTACTTACCAGCTGATGACCATCGGTAACATGCCTGTTGGCGGCGCTCAGCCGCCAAACGCAGTCATCGGCGGCGTCATGGCTACCGTGTTTGCGATCTCTTCTCATCTGGATACCACCGCTGCTGTCGGTCTGGCAGTTCCCTTCGCTCTGATCGGCCAGTACATGGTTACCTTCCTGTTCACCCTCATGTCCCCCATGATGTCCAAGGCTGACCAGCTGGCAGCAAAGGGCGACACTAAGGGCATTGTCCGTCTGAACTATCTGGCAATGGCTCTTCTGGGCCTGCTGTTCGCCATCGTCTGCACCCTCGGTATGCTGGGCGGCTCTGCAATGGGTACTACCCTGAGCAACCTGGCCGCCAAGTATGCATGGGTCATGGCTGGTCTGGGCGCTGCCGGTGGTATGATGCGTTTCGTCGGTTTCGCAACCCTGCTGCGTATCATGCTGTCCAACGAGTTCTGGGGCATCTACTTTGCTGGTTTTGCTCTGGCAACCATCATCGGCTACATCCCCGAACTGTCCGGCTCTGCTCTGCTGCTGATCGCATTTGTGGGCATTGCTATTGCTCTGTACGACTACCAGACTCGCGTTGCTATCAAGCAGGCTGCTGGTTCTGGTTTTGCTGCGAATGGAGGCGACGACGAAGATGGCATCTAATGCAACTCATTACAACAATCTGACTCCCGCGAAGCCTTTGGATAAGGCTACGCTGAATAAGATGGTGTTCCGTTCCCTGAACCTGCAGGCATCTTTCAACTACGAGCGTATGCAGGCTGCCGGCTGGCTGTACTGCATCCTGCCCGGTCTGGAAAAGATCCACAGCGATAACAAGGAAGATCTGAAGCTCTCCATGGAGCATAACCTTGAGTTCTTCAATACTCACCCCTTCCTCGTTACCTTCGTTATGGGCATCATCCTCTCTCTGGAACAGCAGAAGGCTGACATCGAAACCATTCGTGCCGTGCGTGTTGCTGCTATGGGTCCTCTGGGCGGTATCGGCGACGCAATCTTCTGGTTCACTCTGGTTCCTATCACCGCAGGTATCACATCGAACATGGCAATAAACGGATCGCTTGCTGGTCCTATCATGTTCCTGCTGATCTTCAACATCGTGCAGTTTGCTTGCCGCTTCTTCCTGATGTACTGGTCTTATAATCTGGGTACTAAGGCAATCGACATCCTGACTGCTAACGCTAAGGAGTTCACTCGTGCCGCTTCCATGCTGGGCGTGTTCATCGTTGGTGCTCTGACCTCCAACTACGGCGGTACCACCGTTGCTACCGTTATCGAGAACGGCGACAGCCCCATCGTTATCCAGAGCATTCTGGATGGCGTTCTGCCCAAGCTGATTCCTCTGGCTCTGACCCTCGGCCTGTTCTTCCTGATGAAGAAGAAGAACTGGAAGCCCGTTACCTGCATCGCTCTGCTGCTGGTGATCGGTTTGGTCGGCGCATTCTTTGGTATCTTCGCTTAATTCAAAGCTGGAGCTACAATGCACGCTGTACTTCTTGATTTTAATGGGACGATGTTCTTTGATACCCGCTTCCACATGGAGGCGTGGTCAGAGATCTATCATGAATTGCATCCCGAAGATCCGAATCCCCTTGACCCTAAGTTGATCTGCGGACCGTGTAATGAGTCGATCATTCAGAACATGGCACCGTGGCTCAATGCCGATGAGCGAAAGCAATGTTCGGAGCGGAAAGAGGAATTGTATCGCAGGATGTGCAGGAGAAATCCTGACAGTTTACACCTCGTAGCAGGTGCTGAGAAGTTGATGCAAGGCTTGCATGAGCGCGGCATCCCCTTTATTCTGGCAAGTGCTTCTATCAAGGCAAACGTTGACTTTTACTTCGACAGCTTCCCCATCGGGAAATGGTTGAAGAAAGAAGATGTTGTCTACGATGATGGAACCTATGCTGATAAAGGCGAAATGCACTTAGAAGCTGCCAGACGACTGAATGTTCCGTTTTCGGAATGTATGGTCATCGAGGATAGTGTTGCAGCCATCACTTTGGCGAAACGAAATGGCGCAGGCCAGATCGTTGCGATCGGTGAAAACAGACGGGTCGGATTTGATCCAGCTTGGCGCAGCACATTACATCCACGACTTTACGGAATTTGATTACGCATGGTTGGAAAACTGAAATTCGTCCAGTGAGTTTCCATTTCCACAGTTGATAAAAGACGGCTTCGGTTATACGGAGTCGTCTTTTTTCGTTAATAAACAGGTGAGGACAGTTTTATGGAGTGCTTGGCAAACTACCAGCAGATGGTCGATCCCACGATGGTATGGGGGACGATCAAAAGTAACGATGCGGTCAGAATGGACGTGTCGTTCACTTGGAAAAAGGAAGAATGGCTGATCCCTGCAGTCTTTCCGATTCCGGGCGGATTGGCAGTAGATGTGGCTCGTAAGCTGCCATATTATCACCTGAAGAACCGCCTGACGATTTATGAAAAGCGCAAGAATGCCGGGTTTCATTCGCCGCTGGAACGGCTGATGCTGGACCGTTACGACCCCTTTCATTTTCATCCTAGGGGGCATCTTTTGACGGAGAACGACTGTATTGATGAATGGCGTTCGGAACGGTTCATCTGGAATCCGCTCCGAATGTCTCCCATTGCCTCAAAGGAACATTATCCGGCAAGAAGGCTGGTGGAACATTACGGACTTGATCTGAACGCCGGGTGGGTCATCTTCCGGCTGTACTTCAAAGATGAGCATCTGCCATTTTGCAATCAGGATCTGACGCTGATGCTGGAAGCACCGGATGAACCTGTGCCGGGGCCGATCTTGAAAATCGAAGAAGCCGGGCAATATATCGTGTTTCAGAACCCGATCACCAAAAAGGCGGAAACGATCACGGTCACTGTGCTGGAAAATGGAGTGATCGAGCACCCTTTCAAAAAACAGGGGCCTGTCAAATATCCCGCCAATTATGTGATCCTTCATTATCGCTTTCACCCGGAGAAAAAGGAACAGCAATATTGCCTTATGGACACTCGACTGACCGATGAGCCGATCGAATTGGAACCGAGCGAAGGATCGGAGCAGCCGCACCCCGAAGAAGCGCAGCCCCATGACCCTCAGTTTTCCAAGGTGACCTTGCAGGACTATATGGCAGAAAATAAAAATCATGCGGCATATTCCTCCCTGACGCATTATCCAAGACTTTCGACGGAATGGCAATTTGTGGCAATCCGCAAGGAAAGAAAGAATGTCCGTGTAAAGCTGAAAAGGGACTGGACAGAACAGAGATATTGTGTTAGGGTAAACAAAGAGCATTCGACAGTGTTTGCAGATGAGGACGCGCTGCGTCTTATCTGATTGTAAAAGGAGAAGTTTTATGAATTCATCAACATTACTTGTCATCCTTGCTGTTGTGGTCGTGTGTGCCGTTGTTTTTGTGCTTTTTTCCCGCTCCGGAAAAAACAAAGCGGCTGAGAAAAAGGCTGACCCTGCCGAAGCAAACAAATATGCACTGGTTGCACAGGACATTCTGAAAGGCATCGGCGGCAAAGACAACGTAGTATCTGCCAGCTACTGCACTACCCGCCTGCGCTTTGTGGTCAAGAACTACAATCAGGTCAATGAGCAGGCCGTAAAAGCGGCAGGCGCATCAGGCATCATCCGTCCGGGGAAAAACGCCTGTCAGGTCATTGTCGGCACGAAGGTCAAATCCGTTTATGATGAACTGGACAAGCTGCTGAAGTAAAGGAAAGGGTCTGTTGCACAAGGATAAAACAGGTGCAACAGACCCTTTTTTATTCGTGTCGCAATTTTTTCATTGTATCAAACGTATCTGAATTAAAGTGGCATATCATCTGCCTTTTCACACATCCTTGCCGTTTTCAGACAGGAGGTTGCTTTTATGAAAGTATCTGCCGATTATCGTATGCTTGCTCTCGATGCACTGCGCGGAAAATGGAAAACTGCAGTTCTGACAGGCATTGCCGCCAGTGCGCTCGGTGCTACCATTGTGAGCAGTTCCAACAGTATCGTATCCAATTCCGATCAGGCAAAGGACATCCATTTTGAACTGTTCTCCCAGCCTAACGGCGGTCGGCTGCTTGCTGTTCTGCTTGCCGGCATTGTTCTGTGGGCAATCCTCCAACTGATCGTGGGCGGTGCAGTTCAACTGGGATATGCACGTTTTAATCTGAACCTTGTAGATAGAAAGGATGCGGCTGTCTCGGACTTGTTCTCTCAGAAAGACCGTCTGTGGGATGGCTTCTGCATGAAATTCCTGCAGGGTCTGTACATCGCCCTCTGGTCGCTGCTGTTGGTGATTCCGGGAATCGTGAAATCATACAGCTATGCGATGACACCTTACATCATGTCCGAGCATCCTTCGCTGACCGCAAATGAAGCAATCACAGAATCCCGGCGAATCATGGACGGCAACAAATGGCGGCTGTTCTGTTTGGATTTCAGCTTCATTGGCTGGGAGCTGCTCTGTTCGCTGCCACTGTATGCCGGGGGCTTTCTGGTTCTCAAATATTTCACCGGTTCCGAAGCTATGGCGCTTTCTCTTGTTCTTCTTCTGACAATTCCATTGAGCATTGGCTTCTTCTTCGTGCGCCCCTATGAGGAAGCTGCATGGGCCACTTTCTACCGCGATATTACCGCAGCACCTACCGAACCGGATGAAGCATCTTGACTTTTATACTATTTCTCAGGCGTGACTGGATTTTTTGAGGTAATCTGCGTATGGAGAAGAAACCTGACCGTTCCGAAATAATTACAATGACCCTCTTGTTTGCTTTAACGCTGGTGCTTACGGTATTAAAAGTGACGAGAACGTTTTCACTGCCTTGGTTGTGGGTGCTGGGTCCGCTTTGGATTGGCACACGTCGGTACCGTGATTAGGGCTGCTTGCGCTGGGAGATTTCTCCCAGCGTTTTTTTTATTACTCGGAGATGCTAAGATGTCAGGATGAAACGCCAACTCCCGAATTCCGTATTTTTTATACGGCGAAAAGGATTATAATTATTTGCGTAGTACGGTATAATAAGCAAAAGTTTATTGTACGAAAGCGAGGAGTGGCGGTGGATAACATTCTGAACACTATAACCGCCTACCGTGAAGAACGCAAATGGTCGCTATACGATTTAGCGACTCACGCCGAGCTGAAAACTTCCACCATTTCTACATGGTACAATAACAATGCAATCCCGACCATTCCTTCGCTTGTAAAGATCTGCGATGCCTTTCAGATCACGCTTTCCGAGTTTTTTGCAAAGGCAGAGGGAAGTGAGTCTGTCCCGGTGGCACTTACGCCCCAGCAGATGCAGATCATTGAGAAGTGGTCGATACTTCGCCCTGACCAGCAGGAAGCTGTTTTGAATTTGCTGAATACGATTCCTTGATTCTACATGGATAGCAATAGAGTTGCGGCTCTTTTACTATTGTGAAGGATGTTCTGTACGTCCTTCATACTCCGCCCGCCTTGCCATCATCGACAAAGAAAGGACGAAGAAACATGAAAAGGAGATTGATTGAGTACCAACCGAGCCCCGGCAACCAGAACTTGGTTCGCCGCCGACTGCATCCCTGCACTCCGACCTTGTGGCGCAGCTTGCGACTGCGTTGTTCTGTGGTCGGAGGGCTGGCTTATGTACTTTGATTCTTACATCACAGGAAAACGCATCCAGCAGCTGCGCAAAACCAAAGGCTTAACGCAAGAGCAATTTGCCGTAAAGCTGAATATCAGTGACCGCCATTTGGGAAAGATCGAACGAGGGGAAGGCACTGCTTCTATAGATTTGTTGGTAGAAGTAGCCATTTCACTGAACACCACTCTGGACTTTTTGATTCTTGGCGTATTGGACACTCCACGGGAAAGGGAGCTTAATGCACAGATCAAAAAGCAGCACCAGAAAATCCAGATCTTCAAAAATAAGCTGAGTAATCTTATTGACGAGCTGGATACA
>VOFC01001484.1_pt1 | contig 128653 bp, 170 predicted proteins | sample 5384161 | NCBI WGS metagenome assembly VOFC01 (sample SAMN12384722, study PRJNA508395) | human gut metagenome | isolation source: healthy gut B | host: Homo sapiens
TAGCTCCGATGTCTGAATTACACATTTTTAGTGCGAATATAAGTATATACCAACGCTGCTGTTTTTACAAGGACAAATTTTTCTTGACATAGTATCGCAAATATCCTAAAATATATATTAAATTTTTGTGATAGGAGAGGAATTTAATGGAACTCAATGGCTCTCAGATCGTTCTTGAAGTCTTGAAAGAACAGGGCGTAGATACCATCTTTGGTTATCCCGGCGGTACGATCCTGAATATTTTTGATGAGCTTTATAAATACGGCGACACCTTTAAGCATATTTTGACTGCCCATGAGCAGGGCGCGTCCCACGCAGCAGACGGTTATGCCCGCGCTACCGGCAAGGTGGGCGTGTGCTTTGCCACCTCCGGCCCCGGCTCCACCAATCTGGTGACCGGTATTGCCACGGCCTATATGGACTCTGTGCCGGTGGTTGCCATTACCTGCAACTATGCCACCTCCGGCTTGGGGCGAGACAGCTTCCAGGAGGTAGATATTTGCGGTATTACCATGCCCATTACCAAGCACAACTTCCAGGTGAAGTCTGTGGAGGAGCTGGCGCCCACGCTGCGCCGGGCGTTCCGCATTGCCCAGAGCGGGCGCAAAGGTCCTGTTCTGGTTGATATTCCCAAGGATATAACTTCTGCCACCTGTGCTTATGTGGCGGAACCGAAAGTGGAGATTGAGCCGTTTAAGATGCCCAAGCAGTCTTGTATAGATCGGGCGCTGGAATTGCTGAGAAACGCCAAGAAACCGCTGATTTATGTTGGTGGCGGCGCCATTCTCTCCAAAGTGGGTGAAGATCTGATTACTTTTGCCGAGAAACTGGACGCACCGGTGGTGTCCTCTCTTATGGGTCTGGGCGCATTTCCGTACGGCCACCCGCTGCACGTGGGGCTGATCGGTATGCACGGCCATTTTGAGGCCAATAAGGCGGCGCATGACTGCGATGTGCTCATTACTTGCGGCGCGCGTTTCTCTGATCGTGTGGCCGGCAACCGCAAGAAGTTTGCGCCTAATGCAGAGATCTTACATATTGACATTGACGCAGCGGAGATGGACAAAAACATCTTTTCCAACTACCACCTGCGTGGCGACTTGGCAGAAATTCTGCCCATGCTGACCCGTAATGTGGAGCAGATGGATCACAGCGACTGGAAAGCGGAGATCGAGGCCAGCCGGCATCCCTTTAAGCAGCTGCAGATCGGGGATTATGTAAATCCTCAGGTTTTAATTGAAAAAATTGATGAAAAGACCCCGGACGACACCATTGTGGTCACCGATGTGGGTCAGCACCAGCTGTGGGCTGCACAGTTCTATAAGTACACCCGACCCCGCACCCTGCTGACCTCCGGCGGACTGGGCACCATGGGCTATTCCATGGGCGCTGCCTTTGGCGCAGCTATGGGCTGCCCGGATCAAACTGTGGTGATGTTCGCCGGTGATGGCGGTTTCCACATGAACCTGTCTGAGCTGGCAACCATGGCGTCCTACAATATCCCGGTCAAGATGTTCATTATGAACAACACTGTGCTGGGTATGGTGCGCCAGTGGCAAAAGCTGTTTTATGACAACCGCTTTTCTGATACAGATCCCCACCGAGTTACGGATTTTGTGAAGGTGGCAGAAGCCTTTGGCGTAAAGGGGCTGCGTATCCATACCAATGATGATATTGACGCTGTGCTGGCAGAGGCGCTGGCTTATCCCGGTCCGGTGTTGGTGGACTGCCGTATTTCGCCGGACAGCAATGTGCTGCCGATGATTCCGCCCGGCGGCGCACACACGGACATTATCGAGCAGTTTAACTGATTGGAGGCAAGGAAGATGAAAGAGAAATTGGTTTTATCTGTTCTTGTGGATAACGAGAGCGGCGTGCTGCAACGGGTGGCCAGCCTGTTCTCCCGCCGTGCATACAACATCTCCTCCCTGACGGTGAGTGAGACGGAGGACCCGAACTTTTCCCGTATGACCATTGAGACCAACACGGAGCCGGAGAATTTTCGCCAGATCAAGCGCCAGCTGTTAAAGCTGGAGATCGTGGAGAAAGTATCTGAGCTGACACCGGACAATTCCGTGTCCTCTGAGTTGCTGCTGGTGAAGGTGCACGCCCAGGGCATTCCGGAGAAAAACGCCCTTTTGGCATTCAACGCCGGTTACGGTGCTCGTGTGCTGGATATTTCTGCTGAGACGGTGACCCTGGAGTTCACCGGTGCGGGGGAGATGCTGGACGCCTTTATTCAGCGACTGGAGCAAAGCTTTAGCATTGTGGAAATGGCGCGTACCGGCGTGACCTCGCTGGAGCGCGGTGCCGGCCTTTACGGACGATATTTAAGGACGGTGACGATCATGGGAATGACAATGACGCAAAAGATCCTGGCGGCGCACGCCGGTTTGGATCATGTGGTAGCCGGTCAATTGATTGAGGCCAAGCTGGATATGGTACTTGGCAACGATGTGACCTCTCCGGTTGCCATCAATGAGATGAACAAATTTGGCAAGGACGGCGTGTTTGATAAGACCCGCATTGCCCTTGTAATGGATCACTTTACGCCCAACAAGGACATCCAGTCCGCGCAGAACTGCAAACAGGTGCGTACTTTTGCCCGTGCCCACGGCATTACCCACTATTTTGATGTGGGCAACATGGGGATTGAGCACGCGTTGCTGCCGGAGCAGGGAATTGTGGCCTGCGGTGACTGCGTGATCGGCGCAGACAGCCACACCTGTACTTACGGTGCACTGGGTGCGTTCTCCACCGGCGTTGGCTCAACGGATATGGCTGCCGGTATGGTTACCGGTAAGGCTTGGTTTAAGGTTCCCTCCGCCATTAAGGTTGAGATCACCGGCAAAAAAGCACCCTTTATCAGCGGTAAAGATGTGGTACTGCACTTGATCTGTGAGATCGGTGTGGACGGTGCCCTCTACCAGTCTTTGGAATTTACCGGCGATGGTATTGCGGAGCTTTCTATGGACGATCGGCTGTGCATCAGCAATATGGCCATTGAGTGCGGCGCCAAAAACGGAATCTTCCCGGTAGATGATGTGACCTTGCAGTATGTGAACGGCCGCGCAGAGCGGGAATATACGATTTTTGAGGCAGACCCGGACGCAGAATACACCCGCACGGTAAAAATTGATTTGAGTACCTTAAAGCCCACCGTGGCATTTCCGCATCTGCCGGAGAATACCCATACGATTGATCAGGTGGACGGTGAAAAGATCGCTATTGACCAGGTGGTGATTGGCTCCTGCACCAATGGCAGAATGGAAGATATGCGCGCTGCTGCTGCAATTTTGAAAGGTCGCAAGGTAGCGCAGGATGCGCGTGATCGTGATCCCGGCCACCCAGCGCATTTATTTGCAGTGCATTGAGGAGGGGCTGACCCAGATCTTTATTGAGGCCGGTGCAGTCGTGTCTACACCTACCTGCGGCCTGTCTGGGCGGTCACATGGGTATTTTGGCTGCCGGTGAGCGAGCAGTTTCCACCTCAAACCGAAACTTTGTGGGCCGTATGGGTCACACGGAGTCTGAGATTTACTTGGCCTCTCCCGCTGTGGCTGCCGCCTCTGCGGTCAAGGGGCTATATTGCCGACCCGGCTACGGTATAAGGAGGTCACGGTATGATAGCAAAGGTAAGGTACATAAGTTCGGCGACAATGTGGACACGGATGTAATCATTCCTGCCCGCTACCTGAACAAAAGTGACGAGGCCTGGCTGGCTTCTCATTGTATGGAAGATATTGACAAGGATTTTGTAAATAAGGTGCAGCCCGGTGACATCATGGTGGCCAAGGCGAACTTTGGTTGCGGCTCCTCTCGTGAACACGCACCCATTGCCATTAAGGCCAGCGGCATCAGCTGCGTGATTGCCTCCACCTTTGCTCGTATTTTTTACCGCAATGCCATTAATATCGGCCTTGCGATCTTAGAGTGCGACCAGGCTGCCAACGAGATCAACCAAGGCGATGAAGTGCAGGTGGATTTTGACAGCGGCGTGATCACGGATCTGACCACCGGCAAGGTGTATCAGGCCCAGCCGTTTCCGCCGTTCATTCAGAACATTATCAAAAACGGCGGTTTGATGAAGTCCATTGGTTAATAATTGCAGCAAAGGGTTTAGTGATGAAACAGTTTGTTTTGAACGAAGATAATTTAAGAAAAGGCTGGAGCGGTGCGTCGGAATTTTGGTTCTCCCGTCAGGATATGCAGGTGCACAGCATGGCGGAGCTGGCGGATTTGGATCACCCGGAGGATACCGGCACATCGGCGTATCTGCTGTCTTTGGGCTATATTCCGTACTTTTATGTAACGGACGGCGAAGTGATGCGCGCGTTTGTTCACTCTATCGGCAATGCCAAGATCAAGGCTGTGTTTGATCAAACGCCGGATGATGCCGTGGTTGAGACTTTTTGGAAATATTTTAATGCCTATAAGGAATTTTCCGAGAAGTTTGACGCATTTCAGACCGAGTATGTGCGCAAAAAGGCTGCGGATTGGTGCTATGAAAATGGCATTGACTACACCTTTGGTACAAAGAATTAACAAAACAGCAAAACGCCCGACAGTTCCAAACTGCCGGGCGTTTCTTAATGTTAAATTTTAGATATAGGAGTGCTCCATAGTCGCCACGACTCGCAGCCGGGGTCACGCTGCTGCACGGCCGCTTGTACTTCCTTCAAAATTTGGCTGCGGTGCTTTTTGTGTTCTTTGGGCACCACAATATCCATGATCAGGTTCATGTGGTCACTGCACTCCACCAGCCGAAAGTCATGAAAGCGCAGCTCAGGATCGTAGTCTTGCAGAATTTCCGCCATGAGTTTGCGGTATTTATCCACTGTGGCGTCATGGATTGCAATGGGATCCATGTGAATACAGATAACAATTTGCAGTTCTTTACTAATTTGGTGCTCCACACGGTCAATGGCGTTGTGCACCGCCATAATATCCTGATCTGCCGGTACTTCCGCATGTGCAGAGGCAATGACCCGCCCCGGGCCGTAGTCGTGAATAATTAAGTCGTGCACGCCTACAATCAGCGGTTCTGCCAGCATACGGCGCTCAATCTCATCCACCAACTCTTTACTGGGCACCTGACCCAGCAGGGGGCCCATAATGTCCTTTAAGGTGCTCACACCTCCGGCGAGGATAAACGCGGCCACCAGCAGCCCCATGATGCCGTCTGCTCGATCAAAGGCGGTAAAGGCAGACAACAGCAGTGCCGCGCCGGCTGCGGCGGTGGAAATGCAGTCGTTCAGGCTGTCCTGGCGTACCGCTTTCAGATTGAGATTGTTGCTCTCTTTATACAGTACCTGGTTAAAGTAAGCCATCCACAGCTTGATCCCAATGGACAGTACAAGCACCGCCACGGTTACGGCACTGAACCGCACCTCTTGGGGATGAATGATCTTTTCAATACTGCTTTTGCCCAACTCAAATCCCATTAGGAAAATAAAGAAATCCACGATTAGGGCACTAATGTATTCCATCCTGCCGTGGCCGAATGGGTGGTCGTTATCTACCGGCTTGCTTGCGATTTTTGCGCCGATTACGGTAACGATGTTGGAGGAAGCGTCTGACAGGTTATTGGCGGCGTCTGCGGTGATAGACACCGAGTGGCTCACTGTGCCGCAAATAAATTTCAGCACGCATAGCAGCAGATTGCAGAGAATGCCCACAATGCCGCTGAGTACGCCGTAGCGCTGCCGGTCTTTGGCGTTTTGCTTTGCATCCCGTGGAATGAATTTGTGTATCAAAAAATTTGGTCATAGTCGAGGCCCTCTTTTTTGTGTTATTTTTAAGTTTATCACAATTACGACTTCAAAACAAGGGCAAAGTGTGGTAGAATAGGGGCGGTGATGAGATGAAGAAACTATTGATTATCGGCGGTTCGCCTCGGCCAAATGGGGTCAGCGAAGAATTGATCCGCCAGGTGAAGCCGTATTTTATCGACTGTAAGATCGTAGAATATAATACGTACAAGCTGGCGCCGGCGCCCTGTACCGACTGCCGCTTTTGCGAGCAGCATGCGGGCTGCGCCAACAAAGATCTGGATATTTTTTGAGGACTTTGAAGACGCGGACTATATTGCGTTCTTCACTCCGGTGTATAATAACTTTTTTCCGGCTCCGCTGAAGGCAGTGATTGACCGGTTTCAGCGGTATTACAGCGCCCGCTTCAAACGGGGCGCTCAAGCCGCCGATTGCTAAGCCGAAAAGGGTAGGCGTGGTGATCGTAAGCGGCTCAAATGCGCGGCAGTGTGCCGACTATATGACTGCCACCTTGCGCCAGTCTTTTACTGTCCTTAATGGAGAGGTTACGGCACGGTACTATATCCCGGGCACGGACCGGGGGCAGTACACCTTTAACAACATTGAACTGCAAAAATTTATTCATCAGCTGCGAGGCGAGGGCGCCGGGCGATAAGAGAATAGGGGAGCGCTACGGTGCTCCCTATCTTTCTGCGTGCATATATAATAATTTATATATTATATTGCAAGCCGTGTGTCTTTGTGTTATAATAATTTAAATTTATTATGGGATAGTGTCAGTATGCGTATTCTTGGTATTGACCCCGGGTATGCCATTATCGGCTGGGGCGTGCTTGACTATAAAGGCAATAAATTCTCTGTGGTGGACTACGGCGCCATCACCACGCAGGCCAAAACGCCGTTTCCTTTGCGGCTGCAAATGATCTACACGGATATGATCGGCCTGTTTGACACCTATCACCCGGAGGTGATGAGTATGGAGAAGTTGTTTTATAACAACAACGCCAAGACCGTGATTGATGTGGCGCAAGCCAGAGGGGTCATCACCCTGTCCGCCCAACAAAAAAATGTGCCCATCTTTGAATACACCCCTTTGCAGGTAAAACAGTCGGTGGTGGGCTATGGCCGGGCGGAGAAGAAGCAGGTACAGGAGATGACCCGCCTGATTTTGAATTTAGAAAAATACCCAAGCCGGACGACACGGCTGACGCACTGGCTATGGCCATCTGTCACGGCCACGCCAGCGGCAGCCTGCTGGGGCGGTTGGGCAACCTGCGATAAGGAGTTACTTATGATTTACAGTTTGGACGGTACGCTCACTTATTTTGACCAGAACTTTGCGGTGGTCAGCTGCGGTGGTGTGGGGGTTTAAGTGCTTCACCACTTTGACTACCTTACAGTCCCTGCCGGGCGTGGGCAAGCCGGTGCAGCTTTTCACTTACTTGTCTGTGCGGGAGGATGCACTGGATCTTTACGGCTTTGCCACCACGGCGGAGCTGGATTGCTTTAAGCTGCTGATCTCCGTAAACGGCGTGGGGACCTAAGGCGGCGCTGGCAATCTTGTCGGAGCTGTCAGCGGATCGATTGGCCGTTTGCATTGCCGGCGGGGACGCCAAGTCCCTGACGCGTGCGCCGGGTATCGGCAAAAAGATTGCCGAGCGCATTGTGCTGGAATTGAAAGATAAAATGGGCGTGCTGGATTTGGGCAGCAGCAGTGAGGTGCAGGCGGCAGCCGCTGCCAATACCGCCGGCTCTGTTGCGGCAGAGGCGGTGGAAGCGCTGGTGGCTCTGGGCTACGGTCAAAGCGATGCCGCTGTGGCTGTGGGTCAGATGGAACCCGGCCTGTCGGTGGACGAGATGATCCGCCGGGCGCTGCGCCAGCTGGCCGCCAATTTGTAAGCCTCAAACAGATTAGGAGTTGCCTATGGAAGATATGTACTTGGAAAATCGTATTGTGTCTACCGGCCTGACGGAGACGGATACGGATATAGAGAATTCCCTGCGTCCCAAGACCCTGGAGGACTATATTGGGCAAGATAAAGTGAAAGAGAACCTGGCTGTTTACATTGAGGCGGCGCGCACCCGTGGCGAGGCGCTGGATCATGTGCTGCTGTACGGTCCGCCCGGATTGGGCAAGACCACGCTGGCGGGCATTATTGCCAATGAGATGGGCGTGAACATTCGCGTCACCAGCGGTCCGGCCATTGAGAAGCAGGGCGATCTGGCGGCACTGCTTACCAATCTGCAAGAGGGGGATGTGCTCTTTATTGACGAGATTCACCGTCTGAACCGCAGCGTTGAGGAAGTGCTGTATCCGGCGATGGAGGACCGTGCGCTGGATATTATCATCGGCAAAGGCCCATCCGCCCGTTCTATTCGGCTCGATCTGCCCAACTTCACCTTAGTTGGCGCCACCACCCGTGCCGGGCAATTGTCGGCGCCACTGCGTGACCGCTTTGGCGTGATCTTACGGCTGGAGCTTTACACGGATGAGCAGCTTGCCACCATCGTTAAGCGCTCGGCGGGCATTTTGAATATTCCCATTGAACAGGGCGGCGCCTTGCAGATCGCTTCCCGCTCCCGAGGCACCCCGCGTATCGCCAACCGTTTGCTCAAGCGCAGCCGTGACTTTGCCCAGGTAAAGTACGACGGCGTAATCAACGCTGAGGCGGCGGAGGATGCCCCTCTCGTATGGAGATCGATCAGCTGGGACTGGACGGTATTGATCGTCGCTTGCTGACCACTATGATTAAAAATTATAACGGCGGACCTGTGGGGCTGGAAACCATTGCCGCAGCCATCGGCGAAGAGGCAGTGACCATTGAGGATGTGTACGAACCGTATTTGATGCAGATCGGCTTTCTCAGCCGCACCCCCCGTGGGCGCTGCGTGACCCCGGCGGCCTACCGGCATTTGGGGTTCCAGCAGGACGGGCAGCAAACTTTACTTTAACCATCGTAAATTAAAATTCAAACCGGTATAGACGGAAACACACAGTTCTTTTTAACAACAAAGGAGAATGGTATGGGCAGATTGTTTGGAACAGACGGCGTGCGTGGCATAGCCAATAAAGATTTAACCAACGAGCTGGCGCTCTCGATCGGCAAGGCGGCAGCCAAAGTTTTGGCCGGTGAGCTGGGCAGAAAACCCACGGTGCTCATCGGTAAAGACACCCGGGCGTCCGGCGATATGCTGGAGGCGGCACTCACCGCCGGGCTTTGCGCTGTGGGGGCGAATGTGCTCTCTGTGGGCGTAGTGCCTACCCCGGCAGTAGCTTACCTGATCGGCCGCTACGGCTGTGACGCCGGCGTGATGATCTCCGCTTCACACAACCCTTTGCGAATACAACGGCATTAAGATCTTCCAGTCCACCGGCTACAAGCTGGATGACGCCATAGAAGAAGAAATTGAGGCTATTATCCTGGACGGTGCAGAAGAAATCCCGGAGAAGCTGGGCGGCGATGTGGGCAATCGGCTCTATTGCAAGACGGCCGTGGAGGATTATGTGCGCCATGTGGTGGACACCGCCGATGTTCGCTTTGACGGGCTGAATATCGCTTTGGACTGCGCCAACGGCCCGCTTCCGTTTGTGCCAAACAGATCTTTACTGCTCTGGGGTGCCCGGTGTTATATGCTTTCCGACACGCCGGACGGTGTGAATATCAACGATCACTGCGGCTCCACCCACCCGGAAGAGCTGATGCAGTTTGTAACAGACAATGGGCTGGACTTAGGGTTGGCATTTGATGGCGACGCAGACCGTATGCTGGCGGTGGACGAAAACGGCCAATTGGTGGACGGCGACAAGGTGATCGCCATTTGCGCCAAGCGGATGCTGGACGAGGGCACTCTGGCTAAGAACACCGCCGTGGTAACGGTGATGAGCAATATGGGCTTCTTTAAGTTCTGCGAAGAGAACGGTATTGCCTGTGAAAAGACGGCAGTGGGTGACCGTTACGTGCTGGAGCGTATGCTGCAAAAGGGCTATAACATCGGCGGCGAGCAAAGCGGTCATGTGATTTTCCTGGATTACGCCACCACCGGCGACGGTGAGCTTAGCGGTGTGCAGCTACTTAAGACAGTGGTGAAAAGCGGCAAAAAGCTGTCTCAGCTGGCAAAGATTATGACCGTTTATCCGCAGGTGCTCATCAATGTGCAGGTGACACCGGAGGGCAAGCAGAAATATAACAATGACGAATATATTATCTCTGCCGTTCAACAGGCTGAGATGGATTTGATGGGCGACGGCCGCGTGTTGGTTCGGGTCAGCGGTACAGAGCCTTTGGTGCGGGTGATGTTAGAGGGCAAAGATCTGGAAAAGATCACCCGACTGGGCAATCGAATTGCAGATGTGGTACGGGAGAGATTGAGTTAATGCGTGTAGCCAGTGACTGGAAAGATTATGAACTGATAGACTGCTCTGCCGGCGAAAAGCTGGAGCGTTGGACCAGAGAAATCCTGATTCGTCCGGACCCCCCAGGTGATTTGGAATAGCCCGCGGGAGAACCGCTTGTGGGCACAGCCGGGGGCACGCTATGTGCGCTCCCGCACCGGCGGTGGCAAGTGGCAGACTTTTAAGCGCATTCCTGCTGTGTGGCAGGTGCGCTATAAGGACTTGACTTTTAACATCAAGACCATGGGCTTTAAGCACACTGGCCTGTTCCCGGAACAGGCTGTGAATTGGGATCTTGTGCGTGGCATGATTGAGGGCGCTGACCGTCCGGTAAAGGTACTCAACCTGTTTGCCTATACCGGCGGTGCCACGGTTGCCTGCCTGAAATCCGGTGCACAGGTAGTCCATGTGGACGCCTCCAAGGGTATGGTCCAGTGGGCCAAGGAGAACGCGGCCGCCTCCGGCGTGGCAGACGGCGCTGTGCGCTGGATCGTGGACGATTGTATCAAGTTTGTGCAGCGAGAAATTCGTCGGGGCAACCGGTACGATATTGTGATCCTGGACCTCGCCCAGCTACGGCCGGCAAAAGGTGAGATCTTGGCGACCTGGAAGATAATTTATATGATTTTGTGACCCTGGTGCAGCAGGTGCTCAGTGATGACGCGCTGGCTGTGGTGTTGAATTCTTATACCACCGGCCTGTCTGCCTCGGTAATGCAATATATTTTGGAAGATGTTTTGGTGCGTCAAATGGGCGGTTCTGTGTCTGCGGACGAGATTGGCCTGCCGGTGACGGAAACCGGCGGCGTGCTGCCCTGCGGTGCCACCGCTGTGTGGAAAGGCAAAGATGGCAATTCTTGAATTTAACGATGTAACATTTACATATCCTGCGGACCCGGACGCACCTAAGGACGCGCCTGCGTCCCGCCCGGTGCTCAGCCATTTGAACTTGCAGATCGAGAAGGGCTTCCTTTGTGGCGGTGCTGGGGCATAACGGCTCCGGCAAATCCACATTAGCCAAGCTCTCTAACGGCATTTTGTTTCCCCAAAGTGGGCAAGTCATCGTAGACGGCACGCCGCTGACGCAAGACGAAGATGTGGTCTATAATGCGCGCCGCAAGGTGGGTATGGTGTTTCAAAACCCGGACAACCAAATCGTCTCCTCAATTGTAGAGGAGGATGTGGCTTTTGGGGTGGAGAATTTGGGCGTGGAGCCAAAGGAATGCCGTCGCCGGGTGGATGCTGCACTGAAGACAGTTGGCATGTATGCGGAGCGGCTGAAATCGCCCTCCAAGCTTTCCGGCGGTCAAAAACAGCGGGTAGCCGTGGCAGGCATTATCGCCATGCGGCCCCTGTGTATTGTGCTGGACGAACCCACGGCGATGCTGGATCCCAGCGGCCGCCGAGAAGTGCTGGACACCGTGAAGAAACTGAACAAAGAAGAGGGGATCACCATTCTGCTCATTACCCATTATATGGATGAAGCGGTGCAAGCCGATCGGGTAGTGGTGATGGACGACGGCGTGATCCGACTGGACGGCGCTCCGCGGGCGGTTTTTGCCCATGTGGATGAGCTGAAGGCCCTGGGCCTCGATGTGCCCCAGGCAACGGAACTGGCGGATCGGCTGGGCTTTGCCGAACACGCAGTTTTGAACACTGCGGAATGCGTGGACGTATTGATTTCCAACTTGGAGGAACAAAAACTTGGCTGTACTGACCTGTGAAAAACTCAATTACCGTTACAGTGTGGGTACGCCATTTTGAGACGGCGGCGCTGCAGGATGTGTCTTTCTCTGTGGAGGAGGGCGAGATTGTCGGCATTATCGGTCACACCGGCTCCGGAAAATCCACGCTCATCCAGCACCTAAACGGCCTGATAGAGCCCCAAAGCGGCAAAGTGTATGTGGACGGTGCGGATATTTGGAGTAAGCAAAACCGCAAGCAAATTCGCCGTGTACGCTTTCAGGTAGGGCTATGTTTTCAGTACCCGGAGTACCAAATTTTTGAAGAAGATGTATATAAAGAGATCGCTTTCGGTCCCAAGCAAATGGGACTGGATAGCGAGGAAATTCGCCGCCGGGTGTTCCATTCTATGGAATTGGTGGGTCTGTCCCGTGATTTTGCGGAGCAATCGCCCTTTGATCTTTCCGGCGGGCAAAAGCGCCGTGTGGCCATTGCGTCCATTTTAGCTATGGAGCCAAAGGTTTTGATTTTAGACGAGCCGTGCGCCGGGTTGGACGCGGAAGGGATCAAATTCTAGATCTGATCCGTAGTTACCAGGGGACCGTACCGGGGCAACGGTGCTCTTCGTCTCCCACTCCATGGAAGATGTGGCGCGCATTTGCCGCCGCGTGCTGGTGATGCACCGGGGGCAGGTGGCCGCCTACGGCCCGGTTGCCGATGTGTACGCCAATGCGGAGGAACTGCGCCAAATGGGGCTGAATGTGCCCCAGGTAACGGATATTTTCTTAGAACTGCGGCGGCGTGGCGTATCGTGCCGCACGGATATTTTTACGGTTGACGACGGCGTGCGCGAATTTCAGCGCCTAAAGAGAGAGGGGGTGCGCCTGTGAATTCCAGTATGACCATTGGTCAGTATTTTCCCGGCAATTCCCCGGTGCACCGTATGGATGCGCGTATGAAGATCGTGCTCACCTTTTTGATGGTGGTGGCGGTGTTCTTGTGCAAGAACTTTTGGTCCCTGGGACTGGCCATCGTCTTTATGATTCTGGCGGTGGGTCTGTCTAAGATACCGCCTAAAACCATCTTGAAGAGCATTAAGCCCCTGGTCGTGATTATTCTCATTACCGGCGTTATTAACCTATTTTACGGCGAAGGTGAGCCGCTGGTGAGCCTTGGCAAGCTGAAGATCACCATGGATGGTGTGATGACTGCCGTTTTTATGGCTGTGCGCATTATCGAGCTGGTGATTGTAGGCAGTCTGCTGACTTACACCACCTCGCCTACGGAATTGACGGACGCTCTGGAGCGGCTGCTTAAACCCCTAAAAGTGTTTAAGATTGATGTGCATGTGATTGCTATGACTATGACAATCGCCCTGCGGTTTATTCCCACTTTGATCGAGGAAATCGACAAAATTATGGCGGCGCAGAAATCTCGGGGCGCCGATATGGAGAGCGGGGGACTGATTCGCAGAGCCAAAGGATTGGTGCCCATCTTGATTCCTTTGTTCATCTCCTCTTTTCGCCGTGCCAATGAGCTGGCGGACGCTATGGAGTGCCGCTGCTATCGTGGCGGCGCCGGGCGTACCAAGATGAAAGAAATGCACCTGCATACCGGTGACTTTTTTGCGCTGGCGGCGGTGGTGCTGTATATTGCAGGCATTTTTGTGGTGAATCACTTTTTAGGTTCGGTGCTTTAAGTTATGCGGAATTTGTTGTTAAACATTGGATATGACGGCGCAGACTACCACGGCTGGCAGGTGCAAAAAAATGCCGTTACCGTGCAGGAAGTGTTCCAAAACGCGGTAGAAAAGGTGTTTGGCGCGCGGCTGCCGGTAAAGGGCTGCTCCCGCACAGACAGCGGTGTGCACGCAAATTGTTATTTTGTCAGTTTTCAAACAGAGCTGTCCATTGCCTGTGATGGTGTGGTGCGAGCGCTGAATACGGTGCTGCCCAAGGATATTGCGGTACTGGACTGCCGAGAGGTTCCTCTTGATTTTCACCCCGGTACTGCTGCCGAGAGAAAGAATATGTATATAAACTGTACAACGGTGCCATTCGGGATCCGTTTTTGCTGCGCTATGCGTATCAATATCGCTACCCAATTCGGTTGGAGCGTATGCAGCAGGGGGCCAAGGCGTTCCTGGGAACACCCACGATTTTCGCGGCTTTTGCAGTGCACGCAGCGATGTGGAGGACACAGTGCGCACCATAACCGCCTTTACCGTAGAGCGGCAAGGGGATATGGTACTGTTTAAGGTTAGCGCAGACGGCTTCCTTTACAATATGGTACGCATTCTCGTTGGCACGCTGCTTTTTGTCAGTGAGGGCAAGATTGACCCGGCGGATTTGCCGGCGATTATTGAAAGTGGGGAGCGCATGCGCGCCGGTAAGACGGCGCCGCCCCAGGGGCTGTACCTGAACCGGGTTGAGTATGACCCGGCAGACTTTAAGATGTAAACAGAAAGGCGGTGCTTTTGTGGAAGCGGAAGACCGGCAGGCGCTTCGGCGGGAACGCAAGCGCCAAAAAGATAAAAAGTACGCAGGATCGTATGGATTGTGCTGGCTGTGCTGCTGGCGGCAATTGTGATCCTAAAGCTGTGCGAGGTGGATTTTGGCAGCCTGCGCGGCGGCAGCGATACATCGTCCGTGCTCACCGGCAATTTTCCTTATGCGCTGGACGGCTCCGATGGCGTTACGGTTCATAAGCAGGGCGCGAAGCTGGCGGTGCTCACCGGCGGCTCCATAACTGTACTGAACCCATCAGACGGCAAGGAGGAATTCACCGCTGTACACGGTTATGCCAATCCGATTACCGCTGCTTCTGACTCGTATCTGGTTACGTATGACCAAGGCGGCTTCCAAGCTACGGCTGGATTACAGTGGTGAGAATTTGTATGAGATTGAGAGCAAGACCGGCCTGCTGTGCGCCGATGTGGCGGACGACGGCAAGGTGGTCTACGCCAGTCAGTCTGCGGATAAACGCAGCGATGTTCAGGTGATCACCAAGACCCGCGCGGATAAGATGAAATACAGCCTGTCCTATGGCTTTGTGACCAACATTGCCATTCGGGACAACGGCAGTCAAGTCGCTTTTGTAGCCATGAACAGTAAGGATGCACGCTTGCAGCCAAAGCTGTATTTGATGCGTGTAAAGGACACGGCAGCCTTATGCCAGCTTTGACCTGCCCGGCACCCAAGTACTGGACATAGCCTATCGGGGCAGCAGCCTGTATGTAGTGGGCAGCAGCTTTGTGAGCGTGGTAAACGGAGATAAGCTGGAGACGGTGCTGAAAAACGGCGAAGTGCAAACGGTGGCCTATGATTATAGCGCCAGCGGCGATTTGGTGGTGGCGTACAGTTCTTATAGCAATGCTACGCAAAATACCGTAGCGCGGATCACCGCCGGCGGCAAGGTGCAAAAGCCCTTTACCGTGCAGGGCGCGATCAAGGATCTGTCTGCCTCCGGCAGTCGGGTAGCCGTGCTTTTTGCCGATAAAATCAAAATTTATAAGCTGTCAGACGGCAGTGTAGTACATACAGCGGATTGTACGGACGCAGTCCGGTCCATCACCATGATGTCCTCCAATGTGTTTGTGCAGCGCCAGTCTGTGATTGAGAAAGAAGAGACCAAGTCTTGAGTATTTTGGATTATATATTGATCGCGCTGGTGGTACTTATGGCGGTATGGGGCTTTCGACGGGGGCTGCTGTCCGGTTTGATCGGCACAGCCAAGTACGCTGTTGGCGTGCCGGTGTCCCTGTTCGTCAGCCATCAGTATTACCAAGCGGTGTATGACAATCTGGTGGAGCCAAAGGCCCTTGCCAAGGTGCAGGAGAAAATCGCCGGCGCCTCCGGCGTAGACACCTTTATGGCTGCCTTGCAGGAGAAAATGCAGGCTCTGCCCCAGGCGTTGCAAGGGGATTTTGACTTCGCCGCGCTGAAAAAAGGCAGTGCCAAAACGGCTGCAGATTTTGTAATGCAGCAGTTGGTGGAACCGGCGGCTTGCTTACTGGTAAAAATCGCATTATTTTTATTATCGTTCATAATTATTGCCTTGATTTGTTGGCTGCTTTCCGCTATGCTAAGGAAGAAGCAGGGCAAAAAGACGATATTCACCCAGACCAACAGCCTATTGGGCGGTCTTGCCTTTGGGCTGGTTAAGGGGTGTCTGTTTTGGTGCTGGTCAGCGGCGTTTGGGCGTACCTGGCCGGTAACAACTGGCTACCGAAAGATAACGGCGCGTATGCGTTCTTTGCAGACAGCGCCATTTTAGAATATATGGAAACTTTGCTTCCCACACTATAGGAGGACCTGTTATGTCTACATTAAAAGAAAATGTGCACGACCTGTTTGACGGCTGGAATACCATTCCCAACTGGCTGTCCTTTATCCGCATTGCACTGATCCCGGTGTTTGCTGTGCTGTTTGTTCAGGGGCATCAACTGGTGGCGGTGATCGTGATGATTTGCGCTGCGTTAACCGACTTGTTTGACGGCAAGATTGCCCGCAAGTTTAATCAAGTGAGTAATTTGGGAAAGATCTTAGACCCCATTGCGGATAAGCTGTCCCAAATGGCGATTGTAATCGTGCTATTGTACACCTACTGGGAGAACCCCATTAAGTATCTGTTTTTCTTCTTTATTGTGAAAGAGGTGCTGATGTTGCTGGGCGGCGCGCTGCTGCTGTCCAAGGGTATGCGCCCCACCGCAGCAGAGATCTGGGGCAAGGTAGCCACCAATGTGTTTTTACATTGCTATGATTATTATTTTAGCCTTTGGCGAGAACGGCGCTTTGTGTAATGTGACCCACTTTACGCTGCCGTCTGTGGTGACCTGGGTGCTGGTGGCGCTGTCCGCCGTGTCTGCCTTGGTATCTCTCCTGGGCTATGTGCCGGGATTTTTGAAGCAGCTGAAAGAGAACAAGGCACAAAACACTGCCAAATAAGCAATATTCATCAGGAGATCGATTTATGAAACAACAGATGTGTGCCCGCTGCGGTGAACGCCCGGCGGTGATCTATATTCAAAAAAAAATGGAGGGCGATGAGGTAAAGCCGGAGGGCTTTGTATTCAGTGCGCCCGTGAGCTGAACATCGGCTCTATTAATCAGATGATTGACAAGCTGGGCATCTCTGACGAAGAACTGGAGCAGGCGTCTGAGCAGATGAGCCAGTTTATGGAAAATATGGGCGATTTTAACTTTGGCGATATGAGCGGGATGTTCAACGCGGAGAATATGGACGGCAGCCCAGACCATGCCCTTTGCCAATCTTTTGGCGACGCCGGAGAACTGGCTGTGGATGAGAATGAAAGCGGTCAAAAGCAGGGCAAGAAGCGTGGGAAAAAAGGCAACAAACGTCAAAAAGATGACGGCAAAAAGTACCTAAACACCTACTGCACCAACCTGACCGGCAAAGCTCGGGACGGCAAGCTGGACGCCATTATCGGCAGAGAGCAGGAGATCTCCCGCACGGTACAAATCCTGTGCCGCCGTACCAAGAATAATCCCTGCCTGATCGGCGAGCCGGGCGTGGGTAAGACTGCCATTGCCGAGGGGCTAGCCATTCGCATTGCTAAAGGGCAGGTGCCTGCGCGCCTGGCAGACAAAGAGATCTATTTGCTGGACCTGACCGCACTGGTGGCCCCAGTTCCGTGGCCAGTTTGAGGGCCGGATCAAGGGTCTGGTGGACGAGGTGAAGGCCCAGGGCAATATTATTCTGTTCATTGACGAGGTGCACAATTTGGTGGGCACCGGCGACAGTGAGGGCACCATGAACGCGGCAAATATCCTGAAGCCTGCGCTCTCTCGCGGCGAAATTCAGGTGATCGGCGCTACCACCTTTACCGAGTATCGTAAGTTTATAGAGAAGGATGCCGCCCTGGAGCGCCGGTTCCAACCGGTGAAGATCGAGGAGCCATCTGTGGAGGACGCCTACAAAATGCTGCTGGGCATTAAGGGCTACTACGAGCAGTACCACAAGGTGCAAATTTCCGACACCTTGGTTTATAAAGCGGTGCTGATGAGCGAGCGGTATGTAACAGACCGTTACCTGCCGGATAAAGCCATTGACTTGCTGGATGAAAGTTGCACCTGCGCCAATTTGCGCAACCCGGCTATCAGCCAGGCGCAGATCCTGGAAGGCAAAAAACGGAATTTGCAGGAGAATATTGAAAATCTGTCTGAACCCACAGAGGAGGACCAGCAGATCGACTATGAGCTGATCTCCAAACTGAAAACCGAAATGATGGCCATTGACGAAAAGTTGCCTGCTTTGCAGGAAAAGGCTAAGGACAATCAGGTGCTGGAGGCGGATATTGCCAGCGCGATCTCCATGTGGACAGGAATTCCTGCTGCAAAAATCGAGCAGGGGGATATTCAAAAACTGGCCGGTTTGGAGCCGGAGCTGAAAGCCCATATCATCGGCCAAGATGAAGCCATTGAAAAGGTTGCCGCAGCCGTGCGCCGAGGTCGCGTACAAATCAGTCCCCGCAAGCGGCCCCAGTCCTTTATTTTTGTGGGCCCCACCGGCGTAGGCAAGACGGAACTGGTTAAGCAGTTGGCCGCCTATATGTTTGACACCCCGGACGCCCTGATCCGCCTGGATATGAGCGAGTATATGGAGAAGTTTTCTGTCTCTCGTATTATTGGCTCGCCTCCCGGCTATGTGGGCTATGACGATGCCGGGCAGTTGACAGAGAAAGTACGGCGCAAGCCTTACAGCGTGATTCTGTTTGACGAGATTGAAAAGGCCCATAAAGATGTATTAAACATTTTGCTGCAAATTCTGGACGAGGGTCGGATCACAGATGCGCAGGGCCGCACGGTGAATTTTGAAAATACCATTATTGTGATGACCTCTAATGCCGGATCTACCGACGCTGCCACTGTGGGCTTTGGCAAGTCCCAGGCGGATATGAACCGGGATGTGACCATGAAAGCCCTGGAGCGCTTCCTGCGTCCGGAATTCCTGGGTCGTGTGGACGAGGTGATCGTCTTTAACAAGCTGACCTTTGAGAACTTCCAGCGGATCGCCTGCTTGATGGTGGATGAACTGGTGCCCGGCATGCAGGACAAGGGCATTACCTTGACCTATGACGATAGTGTGCCGGTGTATTTGGCAAAGATCGCCTATGGTTCCAAGAAGAACGCCCGCGGTTTGCGTGACGCGGTGCGCCGCCAGGTGGAGGATCAGCTGGCAAGTGCATTAGTGTTCCATCAGGATCAGGACATACAGGCGATTGCTTTGACAGCAGGTGACGATGGCGTGCAGCTGCAAATCAATCCGTAAATGGAAACGGTAAGAGCAGAGAGTGTGACTTTCTGCTCTTTTTATATTGACAGGCAACCCACAGGGTTGTATCATTAAATCATAGAACATTTGTAGGAAATGGTGATATAGGATGAACAAGGAACGATTGGTGAAGACATTTACGGATCTGGTAGCACTGGACAGCCCCTCCTTTGACGAGCAGGCGGTTTGCCGTTACATTCAGGAACGATTGACGGCGCTGGGCGTGCAGGTGGAAGAAGACGATTCCGCCGCTGCCACCGGCAGTACCTGCGGCAACTTGCTGGCAACCATTCCCGGTGATCCGTCGCTGGAGCCGGTGCTCTTTGCTGCTCATATGGACACGGTGGAGCCGTCCCGAGGCAAGCAGGCGGTCACGGACGAGAACGGTCACATTACCTCCTGTGGTGATACGGTATTAGGTGCTGATGATTTTGCAGGTGTATCGGCAATCTTGGAGGGTGCTGCTTCTCTGTTAGAGAGCGGCGCAACCCATCCGACGCTGGAACTGCTGTTTACCACCGGAGAGGAGCATTTTTGCGTGGGTGCCAAGGCATTTGATGCGGAGCGCCTGCAGTCCAAGACGGCGTATGTGATGGATTTGTCCGGCCCGGTAGGGGGACTGTGCTGTGGCAGCGCCTACGTTGATTACTTTTTCCGCAGAGGTGGTGGGCAAGGCAGCCCACGCCGGCTTTGCGCCGGAGGACGGCGTGCACGCCATTCAGGTGGCTGCTGCCGCAGTTGCCAATCTTCCCAGCGGGCGATGGGGCGATGTGACGGTAAATGTGGGCACCATTACCGGCGGTCGCGCCACCAACATTGTGCCGGACAGTTGTACCGTCACCGGCGAAATTCGTGCCCTGTGCCATCAGGACGCCCTGGATCGACTCAACGAGATTCACAGCGAGTTTGTGGAGCAGGCACAGGCGGTGGACGCCAAACTGAATTTTAACCATACCATACATATTACCGGTTATCGAGTAGACACTGACGCACCTGTTGCCCAGCGGTTCAGACGGGCCTGCGAAGCTGTGGGAGTTGCGCCTCGGTTTACGGACACTTACGGCGGCAGTGACTGTAACATCCTGTCCGCGCACGGCATACAGGGTTTGGTGGTGGCTACGGCTATGAATAACTGCCACGCTGTGAACGAATACACTACAGTGGAGGAACTGTGCAAGGCAGGCCGGCTGGCGCAGGCATTAATGGAGAAGCAAGACTAATGAAGAGCCCTTTGCGTTATCAAATTTCCGATTATGACTGCGGCCCTACCTCTATGCTCAATGCGGTGAGCTTCCTCTTTGAGCGGGAGCAGATCCCGCCGGAGCTGATCCGAAATATTATGCTGTTTTCTCTGGACGCATTCAGCCCGGACGGCGCCTTTGGCAAAAGCGGCACCTCCTGCACGGCGATGATGTTCCTGAGCAACTGGCTGTCCGGCTTTGGACAAGCGGGACGGCTGCCGATCACCACCGAGTATTACACCGGCGATCGGGTATATATGGGTCAGCAAAGCCCTATTACAGACGCCCTCCATCGGGGCGGCGCCGTGGTGGTGCGCTTGTTTTTAGACGAGTGGCACTATGTGCTGCTTACCGGCGAGCGGGACGGCTGGGTCTACCTGTTTGATCCATATTATTTGACAGAGGGCTTTAATGATTCGTCCGTTGTGACTGATGTGGACCACCCCTTTGCGTATAATCGCGTTGTGCCCCAGTCTATGCTCAACGGAGAGGCGCAGACCTTGTATGCCTTTGCAGAGCCGAAGGGCAGGGAAGCGGTGGTGCTATATAATACGGAGACCATGCTCACTCCGGACAATACCATTGAGTATATGATTTAAGTCCATTTGCCCGGCGCAACCGTCAGTTGATTAGCTGGCATACCAACGGTTTCTTAACTGTGGATCAGGTGCGCCTGGTGGGCACTGACCAGGCGGACAAGGTCCGGCGGATCAGCCGCTGCATATCGTCATTCGTAGCGAGGGCAACCTGGCGCTAGTGATACTTACATAATAGAAATAAAAAAGGAGACTCGCAGGAGTCTCTTTTTTTGCTTTTAGATAGAATGTTTGCCCTGTCTATTGCAAGGGACAAAGTCGTATGCTATAAACAAGTTGTAAATTCACACACTTTTTAATGATTTTAGAAGGAGAGAAATGATGAAAAAGACTTTGTCCGTATGCCTGGCATTGCTGATGCTGCTTAGCTGCTTTGCCGTGCCTACCACCGCCTTTGCTGCAGCGCCCAAAAAACCCACGGTGTCCTCCGTCAGCGCCGGTGCAGCTGCCTTTACCGTCAAGTGGAAGAAGGTCAGCGGCGTGACCGGATACCAGGTGCAGTACAGCACCTCCTCCAAATTTTCTTCCAAAACCAGCAAAACCGCCACGGCCAAGAAAGATAAGACTACGGCCAAGACGGTTAGCGGTCTGAGAAGCAAAACCAAGTATTATGTGCGTGTGCGCACCTATAAAACCAGCGGTAAAAAGAAAAAGTACAGCAGTTGGAGCAGCGCCAAATCCGTTACCACCAAGGTGGCGAAAGTGAACTTTAAGTCTGTTTCCGCGGAGCGTTTGGGCTTTACTGTCAAATGGAGTAAGGCGCCTTCTGTTTCCGGATACCGGGTGCAGTACAGCACCTCTTCTAAATTTAACAAAAAGGTGACCAAAGCGCTGAAAGTCACCAACGGCAACGCCACCTCTGCCACCATCACCGGCCTGAAAGGCGGCAAGAAGTATTATGTGCGGGTGCAGGCTTATGTGAATCAGGGTAAGAAGTCTTATTCCGGTGCGTACAGCGCAGCCAAGACGGTTACCACCGCCAAGGATCCGTTTAAGAAGGGCAAGTACGCCGGTGTACAGCTGAACACCACCGCGGACGCAGTACGGTACTATGTAAAGGCCTACAATGCCACCAAGAAAGAGACCGCCAAGTATAAGGATCTGGAAACGGAAGAAATCTCTACTTATTATAAAATGCTGGGTTGTAAGGAAATGTTTGTCACCAATACCCGCATTAACGGCAGTAAAAATAGTTTTTTGACAGCTATTTTGAAAGTCTGCTGACGGATATGACTTTGCCTACCGGGCTGCCGCCCAGCACTTCTGTTAATAAGTCAGCAGATACGGACCTGAACGGCAAGTCTCTGATTACCTCCCGCCTGAGAGACACGGATGTGGCCAGCCTTAGCATTAAGGACAATAAAAATGGCACCGTTACCTTGACGATAAAGCCCAAGGCAGTGCAAATGAGCTCTCCCGGTGCAGATCCCCAGGGGCGGTTTTTTACCACTGCAGGCCCAATGTATGACGCCATAGACCAGGTGATTAAGGAGAACGGCGGCAAATGGACCACCGGTAACGCCAAAAAAGAATGTGACCATGAATTACACCGGCGGCATCCGGCACCATCACCATCAATACCTCCACCGGCAAAATCACCAAAGCCAAGTACAAAATGATCGTCAAAGCGGAGATTCGCAATATAACCCTCTCCGGACAAAAGTTTAAGAGCATTGCTATGGATTGTTCTATGGTAGATACTTTCCCGGCCACCGGCAGTAACTTTGCCGATTGGGGGATCGCGTTGGTTTAATCGCAAATCACTATAAAAAGCCACTGTCTGTAACAGACAGTGGCTTCTTTGCGCCGATCGGCTACTTATTTTCTTGCTTTTGCGGGTCGGTACTGACGGAGTTTGCATAGATCTTGTGCATGCGCGCATCGTCAAAGTGTTCGTCCAGATAGCATTCAAAGGCATTACGAGGTGCTGCACCTTTGTCTCTTTGGTCCATACGCAGTGCAGCGGAGGCGGACAGAATGGCGTCAAAAATAAAGAAGATGATAAACGCCCAAGTAAGTACTCTGCCCAGTTTGATCGGCAGCTTTCCGATCAGCTTAGCCATAGGTGGGTAGATCAGCTTGATCCACGCAATTCCCAGTATACCCCAAAAGACGGAGTACAGTAGGCACACTCGACCATTGATATTCAGCGGTACATTGCTGTAATCCCAGGCAACGGACCCGAACACCAACTCTTGCCCCAGAGAACAGATATATTCCGTAACCGTGCCTACCACAAAAGACACCAGAAAGATCTTCCACCACGGAGAATTGCGGAATTTATACAGCGCCATGGTAAGTACCACTGCACCCATACCATAGGCCACAGAAAGGGGACCGTACACCAAAGACTGTCGGCTTTCAATATAGCCGTGGCGTATGTAGCACCACAAGGTCTCTACTAAAAAGCCCACCACACAGGAGATCAAAAACACCCATACCAGTTTACTAAAGCACAGACCGGGGGCAAAGGGTCGCCTTTCTTTTTTGTTTTCATTTTGTTCGTTCGACATAAAAATACACCTCTTCAAAAAGCTTACCAACTTTTGGAAGAGATGTAAATAGGCATTATATACGAACTGTCTAACAACGCTATACAAATAGTAACATTATAAATCCAGCTCCGCCCACACCTGGTGCAGCAGAGCAGCACCTTGATTTTTGCCGGCAATGGCTTGCAATGCCGCCGCGGAGTGGGTTCGATTGCGAAACAGACCGCGACAAAATCGGTGTAGGTATGCAAAGGGAAGCAGACAGGGCCGCCGGATCAAATAAGGGAACTGGTAGGCCATATAATCCGCTTTTGGGAAGCAGTAGCGAAACAATGCGACCAAACGGGTAAAGGGCGTTTTGCTGCCATCTGCGGCCTTTTGGCGGGCCAGGAATACGGCACCGGTGTTGCCGTTGCCGTGACCGAACACGCCGCCGCCTAAAATCACGGCAGCGAACTTCTCTACCGTGTCCGTATCCAATGCCGGCACCGAACAGGGCAGGGGTGTATCCAGCCACTGCTTACACAGGGCAAGGATACAACCAAAAGAACGCTCCAACCCGCTGCGCTCGGCCAATTCCAGTACCTGTGGGGCAAGTGTCGGATCCTTGCGAAGGAGCAAGTCTGTGTCCAGCAGCATACGCACGCCGGCACCGCCGGTTTTGATGTGGTGAAGCAGGTGCAGCACGGTGTAATAAACGGCATATACCGGTTGCAGCACCCAGATATTTTTGGATTTATTGTATGCCACTTCCGGCGCAAAAGGGTTCGCCAGCAGGGCGCGAGAGCCATCGTTAATGCTTTCCAACCGTGTGTGCAGTTCAAATTCAAACCCATGCAGGGTGAGCATCACCACATCGTCGTGGGTCACTTTTTTGGCAAAGCCACGCTGTTCCAAAGTCTGTACCGCTTCTCGCTGGTGCTCTGGAGTCAGCACAATATCCGTATCGCCGCAGGTGCGCAAGGAGGGATCCGGATAGGCTGCCGCAGTACAGGTCGCCTTTCACCGTTAAGTATGGGATGTGGTCATCCGTTAGTGTTTGCTCCATCACCTGCACGGCCACCATGCGCTTTTCGTAAGCCATTAGGGTTTGACCCATCCCTTGGCGAAAGGCCACTGCAAGGGCTTTTGGAGGGCGATGATCGGTAGGAAGATCTGCCAAGATACGGCCCACAAGGCCGGTCACATTATGACTTTGCGCCAAGTTATACAGTGCCTGCCAGTCTACGGTGGGAAGAACTTTTAATTTTTGTCCGCAAACATAATCCCGCAGCAGAGAGAGAAAGACCTGTTCTGTCTGGTTCATACCGTCCTCCAAAAAGAATAAGTCCCTATTCCGCAGAATAGGGACAAGAATTAGTGAATCATTTGGCTCATGTCATACAGCCCGGCGTCTTTTCCGCACATAAAGACGGCAGCGTTCACAGCGCCTACGGCAAAGATCTCTTTGCTTCGTGCAGAGTGAGACAAAGTAAGGATCTCGTCCCTGCCGGCAAAGATGATCTCATGCTCGCCTACAATGGTGCCGCCTCGTACAGCATGAATGCCGATCTCATCCCGGGTGCGCTTTTTCGCGCTTGGCGTGCCGGTCATATTCGTACTTCATGGGGTGATCGATCTCCTTGCACATGGCATCTGCCAGCATCAATGCTGTGCCGCTGGGAGCGTCGATCTTTTGATTATGGTGCGTCTCCACAATCTGAATGTCAAAGTCCGGTCCCAGTACCTTGACCGCTTTCTGTGCTAAGGTCGCCAGCAGGTTAATGCCCATACTCATATTATAAGTGAAAAAGATGGGGCACTTTTCAGCTGCGGCTTCAATCTTGGCCTTTTGCTCCGCCGTGTAGCCGGTGGTGGCGATTACCAAGGGCATAGACTTGGCGGCGGAATAGGTCAGCAGATCGTCTAAGAGGGCAGGGTTGGAGAAGTCGATAATCACATCCGCTTCTTCCTGCACCTCTGCAATCGTTTTATAGATAGGGAAGTCGGCCGCCTGGGTGTTAAAATCCACACCGGCTACTACCGTGCAGTCCTCCCCGACCGGCTACAACGCTGCGGATCACATGACCCATTTTGCCGTTGGCGCCGGTAATAATTATTCTCGTCATAGCTTTGAACTTCCTGTGCTTTTTATTTGATCAGGCCATACTTTTCCAGCGTTGCCTGCATCTTCTGCTGATTGGCCTCGCCAAGGGCCTAACCAGCGGCATACGGCAGGGACCGGCTGCGTAACCGATGCGGTTCACAGCGTCCTTAACCGGAATGGGATTCACATCGCAGAACAGGGTCTTTGCCAGCTCAAAATAGTGATCCATCAGTGCCTTGGGCCGTCCACATCGCCGTCCAGGTACTTAGCCACAATGTCGTGGGTTTCCTGGGGGGGCATACATTAGACAGTACGCTGATCACACCTTTACCGCCGCGCTCCAGAATGTCTACAATTTGGTCGTCGTTGCCGCTCCAAATGTTCAGCGCGTCGCCGCACAGCTCGTGCACTTTAGCCACTTGATCCAGATTGCCGGATGCCTCTTTAATGCCGTTGATGCGGGGCAGCTTGGACAGCTCCAGCGCCGTCTCCGGCAGCAGGTTCAGCCCGGTGCGGGACGGTACATTATAAAGCACAATGGGCTTATCCGTCGCATCGTGAATCGCAGTATAGTGGGCGATCAGACCGGCCTGGCTGGTCTTGTTGTAGTAGGGCGTCACCAAAAGCAGAGCATCTGCGCCGTATTCGCAGGCTTCTTTGCTCATTTCAATGGCACTGGCGGTGGAGTTGGAGCCTGTACCGGCGATCACCGGCACACGACCGTTTACATACTCGATGCACCACTTGATGCACTCCAGGTGCTCGTCAACATCCAGGGTAGAACTTTCGCCGGTGGTGCCGCAGATTACGATGGCGTCTGTACCGTTGTCAATCTGCCAGTCCACAAACCGGGCGAACTCGTCATAATTTACGCTGCCGTCCTCATGCATAGGGGTAATAATGGCAACGGCTGCGCCTGTAAAGATAGGATCCTTCTTCATATCAAAAATCTCCTTTTCGCTGTGTTATCAGTCCATATAACCCTCGGCTGCCAGCAATTCGGCCAGCAGCACCGCACCGCCGGCAGCGCCGCGCAGGGTGTTGTGGGACAGACATACAAACTTGTAATCATACTGTGTATCCGGGCGCAGACGGCCGATGGACACGGCCATACCGTGCTCCAGCTCACGCTCGCTGTGAATCTGCGGGCGATCCGGCTCGGTAAAGTAGTGCAGGAACTGTTTGGGTGCGCTGGGCAGCTCCAGCTCCTGGGCACGACCGGCGTAGTTCTTCCACACCTCAATAATCTCTTCCTCAGAGGGTTTCTCACCCTCAAAGTCCATAAATACGGCGCCCAGGTGACCGTTGGTCACAGGCACGCGAATGCACTGCGCAGTAAAGGCCGGTGCATCGGCAGACACGATCTGGTCGCCCTCAATGTGGCCCATCAGCTTCAGCGGCTCTTTTTCGCTCTTTTCTTCCTCACCGCCGATGTAAGGGATCACATTGTCGATCATCTCCGGCCAGCGCTCAAAGGTCTTGCCTGCACCGCTGATGGCCTGGTAGGTGCACACCAGCACCCGCTTAATGCCGTACTTCTGGTGCAGGGGGAAGATGGCAGGCACATAGCTCTGCAAAGAACAGTTGGACTTTACGGCGATAAAGCCGCGCTTGGTGCCCAGGCGTTTACGCTGGGCGGGAATAATGTCAATATGCTGGGGATTCAGCTCCGGCACCACCATGGGCACATCTGGAGTAAACCGGTTGGCAGAGTTGTTAGATACCACTGGGCACTCGTGCTTGGCATACTGCTCCTCCAGCGCGCGGATCTCATCCTTTTTCATATCCACGGCGCAGAATACAAAGTCTACCATAGAGGTGATCTTTTCTATATCTGCCTGGGCGTCATACACCGGCAGGTCTACCATGTTGGCGGGAATGGGTTTATCCATGCACCATCTGCTGCCCAGTGCCTCTTTGTAAGGCTTACCAGCAGAGCGTGCAGAGGCTGCCAGGCACACTACCTCAAACCAGGGGTGATTCTCCAGCAGCAGGGCGAAGCGCTGACCGACCATACCGGTTGCGCCGACGATACCGACTTTGTACTTTTTGTTCATTGTGACTCTCCTTAAAAAAATGCCTTGTAAAACGCAGCATTTTGCAATATAATATCTTACAGCGCCTGCGGTGGGTAAATACCGCTTGCTTTTAGATATAATATCACTTACTATATATATATGTCAAATACTTTTGCGGAGATAATTATGAAAACTTCTGATTTTTATTATGATTTGCCCCAGGAATTGATCGCGCAGACCCCGGTGGAGCCGCGAAACAGCTCGCGCCTGATGATCTTGCACAAGGACAGCGGCGAACTGGAGCATCGGATCTTTAAGGATTTGCCGGAATATCTGCGCCCCGGTGACTGCCTGATCCTTAACGATACCCGGGTCATTCCCGCCCGTATCTACGGCGTTAAGGAAGAGACCGGTGCGGTGGTGGAATTTCTGCTGCTGACGCAAAAAGAAAATAATGTGTGGGAGTGTCTGTGCAAGCCGGGCAAGCGCGCCAAGGTGGGCACCCGCTTTAACTTCGGCGAGGGCAAACTCTACGGCACGGTCATTGAGATACAAGAGGATGGCAACCGGTTGGTGCAATTCGACTGCCAGGGGAATATTTATGCGGTGCTGGACCAGGTCGGTCAAATGCCTCTGCCGCCCTATATTAAGGAAAAGCTCCAAGATAAGGAGCGTTACCAAACGGTGTACAGCCGGGAGTTAGGTTCCGCTGCGGCACGCCTACCGCCGGTCTACACTTTACTCCACAAATGCTAAAGGATATTCAGGCGATGGGCGTCAATATCGGCTATGTGACATTGCATGTTGGGCTGGGCACCTTCCGTCCGGTTAAAGTGGAAGATGTAACCAAGCACAAAATGCACACGGAGCACTACCATATGCCGGCAGAGACGGCGGAGCTGATCAACCGGACCAAAGCAAACGGCGGTCGGGTGATTGCTGTGGTACCACCTCCTGCCGCACCATTGAGTCTGTGGCAACCAAGAACGGTTGTATTTGCGAGGATGACGATAACACCAGCATTTTTATTTATCCCGGGTATGAATTCAAGTGCATGGATGCACTGATCACCAACTTCCACCTGCCGGAGAGCACGCTGATCATGCTGGTTAGTGCTTTTGCAGGATTTGACCACATTATGCACGCTTATAATACCGCCGTGGCGGAGAAGTACCGCTTCTTCTCCTTTGGCGACGCAATGTTTATCTGCTGACGGAGAGAAAGTATGGCAAAATATACCTTATTAAAAAAAAGAAGGCAACGCCCGCCGCAGGCACCTTTGAAACGGTGCACGGCACGGTACAGACGCCGGCGTTTATGAATGTCGCTACCGCTGCGGCCATTAAAGGTGGTCTGTCTACCGAGGATCTGGAGCATATTGGTTGTCAGGTCATGCTGTGCAACACCTATCATCTGCATGTGCGCCCCGGGGACGATTTGGTGGCGGACATGGGCGGCCTGCACCGCTTTACAGACTGGAAGCGGCCGATTTTAACAGACAGCGGCGGGTTCCAAGTATTCAGTCTGGCTAAGTTGAACCAGATCAAAGAAGAGGGAGTCACCTTCCATTCCCATGTAAACGGCAAGAAGATCTTTATGGGTCCGGAGGAGAGCATGCAGATCCAGTCCCATCTGGCATCTACGATCGCCATGGCTTTTGACGAGTGCGTGGAAAACCCGGCCACTTACAACTACGCAAAGCAGTCCCTGCGCGCGCACGCTGCGCTGGCTGGAGCGCTGCAAGGCAGAGATGGAGCGATTGAACGCCTTGCCGGACACCATTAACAAAGAACAGCTGCTGTTTGGGATCAACCAAGGCTGCACTTACGACGATCTGCGGGTATGGCACATGCAGGAGATCGCTAAACTGGACTGCGACGGCTACGCCATCGGCGGTCTGGCAGTAGGGAGAGCCGGCCGAGGATATGTACCGCATTATCAGCGCCGTAGAGCCGTATATGCCGGCGGATAAACCCCGGTATTTAATGGGCGTCGGCACGCCCGGCAACATTTTAGAGGGCGTCAGCCGCGGGGTTGACCTGTTTGACTGCGTTATGCCTTCTCGCAACGCTCGCCACGGCCATCTGTTTACCAAGGACGGCATTATCAATTTGAACAATGCCAAGTATGCCCGGGACGACAAGCCTATTGATCCCAAGTGTGATTGCCCGGTGTGCCGCCGGTACAGTCGGGGTTACATTCGCCATTTGCTTAAGGCAGGGGAGATGCTTGGTATGCGCTTGGCAGTGATGCACAATTTGTATTTCTACAACAATTTAATGGCAGAAATCAGACAAGCGTTGGATAACGGCAGCTTTGCACAGTACAAATCTGAATATTGTGTGAAATTGGATACCAGAATATAGAAAAGGACTTGCAATTCGGTTAAAATTTTAATATAATAGTCGTACTATGTTCAGGAGGAATTAAAATGAACTTTATTTTGTTACAGGCCGCAGCTTCACGGCGCCAGCGCTTCCGGTAAGGGCGGCGCCAGCCAGTACAGCTTTATCATCTTGATGCTGGTGATGGTGGTACTGATGTACTTTACCATGATCCGTCCCCAGAAAAAGCGCCAGAAGGAAGAGCAGGAGATGCGTTCTTCTTTGGAGATTGGCGATGAGATCATCACCATCGGCGGTATTGTGGGTAAAGTTGTCACCATTCGCGAGGAGGACCTGATCATTGAGACCGGTGCTGATCGCAACAAAATGCGGATCCAGCGCTGGGCTGTGAATACCAACAAGACCAAAGCCGAGCAGCACCAGAAGGAAGTGGAAGCTGCCAGAGAAGCTGCCAAGAATAAGAAGAACAAAAGAATAAGGACGACGCTTTGACCGAGAAATCCGACACCGCCAAAGAGGCAGAGGAAAAATCGAGAAATAAGCACACTTAAAAAAAGGACTGCTCATAGAGCAGTCCTTTTTTCGTTCTATTTTTTACTTACGGCGCATACGGTATAGCGAGGGTGATGGTATGCCAAAAATTCAGATAGGCAAAACAAAAACCGTATTGCTGCTTTATCTGCTTCGTGTCACGGCGGCCACCGTGTGCTGCTTTGGTGCCTGCTGTGCCGTAGGGGCACTGGTGGTGTATAAACTGGATCTGGACTTTAAGCTGATCGCGTATATCTGTGCGGCGATCGACTTTTCTGTGCCTTTCTCATTGCAAAATGGGCGCTTCGCGGGGTGAAAAACAGCCGCTTGCCGCTGGCATTGGCTGCCATTGTGCCTGCAATGGTCCTAACGGTGGCACATTACTGTATGGCACCTTCCGGCTGCCGGTTTATTGGTACTGCGGCTGCTGGGTATGCCGGTGTGCGCTGCGCTGGCAGCCGTCAGCAAAAAGCGGGTGCACTTATGAGCGAGCCTCGGGAGAAGCGGGACCTGGCGGCGGCATTTTCGGATGAGCTGCGCGCATTTCGCTGGGAGACCCATAGAACTTACATCTATTCCCTGGTATTTTATACCTGCGGGTTAGCGTTGGGCAGTGTGCTATACTGTCAAATTCGCTCCGACACAGTTAACGCACTGCTCAGAGTAGGGGAGAACCGTTTTTTACAGCTGTTTCTCAATGATTTTTGCTTGTATTTCAGTATATTTTTGGTAACGGTCTTTTTGGGCTTTTGCATGATCGGCTTTCCGTTGATTCATTTTGTGCCCATGACGTGCGGCTTTGCTTTTGGTATGCAGGTGTGCTACTATTATATGACTTTTCGGCTGAAAGGCGTGCTGTTTTGCGTGCTGATGGTGATTCCGGCGGCCTCTATTTTGCTGACGGTGGTCATGCTCACCATTAAAATCAGCACCGATATGTCCAAGTCCATCTTTCACCTGTCCGTTAAGCGAGACGATGCAACAGGGGAGTCCCCCGCTGAAATTCAGGTGCGGGATTATTTAAAAAAATATCTGATTTCCGCCGCTTTCGTGGCGTTGGCCGCCTTATGTAATGCAGGGTTGACCAGTTTGTTCAGTTCTGTGATCTCGATTTAAGCCCATCGAGATCGGCAAGGGGATTGGCCTCAATGGCGGCCTTGGCTGCGTCGTCGCTGATGTGGGTATAGATTTCCGTAGTACCCAGGTTTTCATGGCCCAGGATCTCTTTAAGTAGCAGCAGATCCACATGGCCATTTTGGTACATCAGTGTGGCCGCCGTATGGCGCAGCTTATGCACGGACAGGCCTCGATCGCCCAGCCCTGCCTTGTCCAAATAAGCGTACACCATGTGTTGTACCGTCTTGGGGCTGATCCGTTGGTTGCGGCTGCTTAGAAATAAAGCTTTGTCCTTTACACCGTCGTGCGGGCGCACCCGCATATAGGCGGAAACGGCGGATTTGCAGGCATCGTTTAAGTACACGGTGCGCTCCTTGTTGCCTTTGCCGGTGATCACCAATGTATCGTTTGATTTTATATCATTATAATCAATGGACACCAACTCGCTCAGTCGCATACCGCAGTTCAGAAGTAAGGTCAAAATGGCGTAATCCCGTTCTTTGTGTTTGCCGTCTACAACGGATAATAAGTGGCGTGCTTCTTCCAAGGTCATGTACTTTGGAAGGGCTTTTTTGTTTTCGGCGCGTCCAGCACTTTCATTGGATTTTCCTCCAGCAAGTGCCGGTTGTCAGTTAAATAGATAAAAAAGCGCCGTATGGCGATCACACGCCGCGCACGGGTGGCTTCCGCGTTGCCGCGTTGATTCTTGCAGTAGATTAAGAACTGGTAGGCGTCGCTCAGTGTAATGGTCTTAATGAATTCCATATTGATTTGCCGTAGATCCATTTGATCGTCCGGCGTGTCAGGCGGATACAGATTTTTTTCCTTGGCAAGGTAGCGAAAGAAGGTGCGCAAATCCGACGCATATTCGATCACCGATAATTCGCTATGACCTTTGATGGCCTCCAAATACAACAGATAGTCCTGTACGGGCATAGGTAATTGCCCAAATTCCGCTTTTTTCACTGTTTCAGCTCCCTATATTATACAAAATATTAATTTTGTATAATTATAGCAAATTCAAAAAGCAAAATGCAAGCCCCTGTTCTAAACAATATAAAAATCGCAAAAAGGTATCAATTCTTTACGGCAGATATTCTTTAGTGTCTGTATCTGCGGATCATCGGTCATAAAGCGGTCTTCCTTCAGTTCTCCCTCCAGGAGCAAAGTGTTTACTCGCTTGCTATTGCGCACCTGCACACCGTCATTTTCAATGGCAAGAATGTTTTGTAGACCGCCCAGTTCCTGTACCAGTGGGCGCAGATCTTCCGGCAACCAAACGCAGCTGTGTTCCGCAATGCCGTAGCGTACCACGGTGTACCGGCTGACAAAATAGGCCAGCACGCAAAATGTCACGCCCACAAGATACGGCAGTGCGCCGCTGCTGTTGTGCAGGAGAAACTCCACGATTCCCCCATTCTGCAAAAATCCCCAGTGGAGATCCAGCAGCGCAGACACCAAATAGCATCCGCCGGTGAGTCCGGCAAAGGCCAGCAGCAAAAACGGACTTTCCAGCACCAAAAATAAGGTGAAAAGTTCCGTATGGCCGCTGAGAACACAACCGACGGTAAATAACGCCAGAGCGGCTTTGCTCCGTGATTTACCACAGTCTGCCAGCGTGCATGCAAACCCGGGCAATAAGAACAGTTGCAGCCCTTTGCCGGACAAAAATAGCGCGGTTGCCAAACGATCCGGCTTGGCGGCAAAAATGGTCTTGGCGCCGGTTAAAATTTGCCCGTCCAACCCACGGCACCACCGGCGCTGTGCAGATACACCGGCTGTTCAAACGCCGCAGACAGCGGACGCAAAAGCGTATTCAGCACGCCAAACATTGTGCCGGCAACGGCGTTATTGTTGCCCAGCTTACGCAGCAGCCACAGCAGTGCGCTTTCGTAATAACCGTGCGTTGCACCCAAGAGACCGGCGAGTGACAGTGCGAGCACCGGTAGCAGCAACATCCCTTGCTTCTCCCCTACTCTGTCTTTGCACAGCACGGCTCCCAGCCCCAACAGGATCGGCCACAGCAATCCCGGATCGCTGTTCGTAACAGCGGTAAACAAAGCAGTAAACAGGCCGTAACTCAGGACGCTCCACACCCCGCACTTGGTGCGACTCCCTGGTAACAGATGATACGGCAAAGCAAAGGCAATTAAATAAGGCGCCATTTTTTCCGCCTGTCTAGCAAAGGTTGCAGCTATGCTGCTCCATGGATGATTCCATAAATCCTCGCTGATCTGCAGCAACTGGCAAAGGGCCAATAGGACAGCCACAATGCAGAACGCGCCCCATAGAGCTTGCAGCCAGCGTCCGCTCTTCTCATAAAATCTCATACCCACAGTATGGTCAAGGAAAAGGCGTTTCATACAATCAGCCCATAGAAAAAGCCGACCTGAATTCGTTCAAGTCGGCGTTCATCACCACATTCTGCCCTCTGTATGGGGGGCAAGTACTGTCTTTCAGTGCTGCGCGAACCTCTACATAGCAGCCGCATTTGCGACACATACCGGCGATCAGTTGGTCGCAATGACGGCATTGGCTTAGGCGACTGTTCCGCACCGTCGGACTTGCCAGTTCTTCCGGTGGCACGGTTTCCAAATATGCTTGCACCTGTGTATAGGCCGCTCGTTCCCCTGCCTCATACAGCAGGCAGCGTTTGCAAAGCTCCTCCATTATTTTTCGTTAATCACGAACTTTACTACACTGCAGGGGGCAGTTCAGCTACAAAACCATCAGACAGCTTGCGTACACCGTCAAAGGGGCGGACCTGAACCGCGTCCGGATTGGAGAAGTCATTTTTGTCGTGCATATCTCCGGTAAGAATTTCGGCACGTAAGGTTGAAACTTTGGTATCGGCGATCTGACACTTGATCTTGGCCTTTGTTGGTGGCGCTGATGTTGGTGACCGTGGCGTAAATGGTGCCGTTCTCGTCCACAGAGGCGGACTCGATCATCTGGGGTGCGCTGCACTCCTCGCACTCTACGGTATTGCTGTTGGTCAGGTAGGAGCCAATCAGCGTGTTTTGTTGGTGATCCTTATACATCTTAAACACATGGTATGTGGGGGTCAACACCATCTTGTCCCCTTCGGTTAGGATCACTGCTTGCAGTACATTCACCGTCTGCGCAATATTCGCCATCTGTACCCGGTCGGCGTGCTTGTTGAAAATATTCAGAGTCAGCGCAGCCACCATAGCGTCCCGCATGGTGTTTAGCTGGTACAGAAAGCCCGGATTGGTGCCCGGTTCCACATCAAACCAGGTACCCCACTCGTCTACAATCAGATCCACCCGCTTTTGGGGGTCCAGGGCATTCATAATCTCTGTATGGCGACGAACCAGCTCCTCCATACGGTAGGCCTTGGCCACTGTACGGTCATAATCTTTTATATTAAACTCCGTGGCAGAGCCTTTGTGATCCCAGTTATAAGGTACGGTGTAGTAGTGGAGCGACAGACCGTCCGCCTGGTCGGGCACCTTGCGCATTACCTGCTCCGTCCATTTGAAGTCAAAAGCATTAGGACCGCAGGCCACACGGTAAATATGCTCCCCGGCAGTATAATCCCGCACATAAGTGTTGTAGCGGCGGAATTCGTCCGCATAGTAATCGCCGTTCATGTGGCCGCCGCAGCCCCAGCTCTCATTGCCAACGCCGAAGTAGCGCAGCTTCCAGGGCTTATCGGCACCATTCTTCTTTCGCAGGTCCGCCATAGGCGATACGCCGTCAAAGGTCATATATTCGACCCACTCGTTCATCTCCCGCACGGAGCCGGAGCCTACATTGCCGTTTACATAAGCGTCACACCCCAGCTGGCGGATGAGCTCAAAATACTCGTGGGTGCCAAAGGAGTTGTCCTCCACCACACCGCCCCAGTGGGTGTTGATCATCTTTTTACGATCCTTCTGTTCACCAATACCGTCCGTCCAGTGGTACTCGTCGGCAAAGCAGCCGCCGGGCCACCGCAGCACAGGAATGCCCATGTCTTTCAGCGCCGTGACCACATCGGTGCGCATACCGTTCACATTGGGAATTTTAGAGTCTTTGCCTACAAAAATGCCGTCATAAATGCAGCGACCCAAATGCTCGCTGAAATGGCCGTAAATGTCCTTGTTGATGGTGGCAATCCGCTGGTTGGGATTGATCAAATACTTTTCCATAACTACCCCCGAAAGTGATAAGATTTTGTTACAAAGGGAACGATAGCACACCCCCGCCCGCCTTGTCAATACTAAAGAAACAAATAAGACAGAAATTTGGAATTGACAAGTAAAAAATCCGTGCTATCCTATTGTGTAGGTGATATTATGCATACGGAAAAAATGATGAATTATGTAAAAACGGCCGGTGCAGACGCGTTGCTGCTGCTGGATGAAGCCGATATGCACTATGTGTGCGGCTTTTCCCCCAGTGAGGGCATGATTTTGGTGACGCCGACGGCTGTGTTTCAACTGGTGGACTCTCGCTATACGGAGACCGCCCGGCTCCACGCGGCGGACACCGGCGTGCAGGTGACGGAGATTACCACCGGCTTTTGGGACGAATTGGACGCCCTGCTAGCAAAAATCGACTGCAAGATTTTGCTGTTTGAGGACCGCACCATTGCTTACCGGCAGTACACGCAGTTGCAAGGCATTTTCAGCGGCGAATTGCGCCCTGTCGGCAACGGCGTAATGGATCTGCGCAATGTAAAAGAGCCGTGGGAGATCGATCTAATGAAAACCGCCAACCGCATTGCGGAAAAGGCGTTTTTAGAGCTGCTCAACGATGTAAAGCCCGGCAAAACGGAAAAGGAACTGGCTGCCCGGTTTGACTATCTAATGGCGCTGGGTGGCTCGGACGGCGTCAGCTTTGACACCATTCTCCTAACCGGTGCCCATACTTCCATGCCCCACGGTGTGCCGGAGAATCGGGAAGTGCAAAAGGGCGACTTTGTGCTGTTTGACTTTGGCGCCACCTACCGGGGCTACCATTCGGATATGACCCGCACAGTGGCCGTGGGCAGCGCCACGGCAGAAATGCAGGCGGCCTATGACCTGGTGCTCCGCGCGCAGCTGGCAGGTATTCAGGCGCTGCACGCCGGCGTGCCCTGCAAAGAGATGTACCAAGCAGCCTACGATGTACTGGCAGCGGAGGATAAGGCGCAATATTTCCGCCACTCCCTGGGGCACGGCGTGGGGCTGGAAATACACGAGGGTTATAACGCCTCGCCCCGCAGCGGGGATGCTTACCAAACCGGCAATGTGACCTCTATGGAGCCTGGCATCTACTTGCCGGACAAATTCGGCATCCGCATTGAAGATGTGCTCTACCTGTCCCCTCACGGCCGAGAGAACTTATCCAATGTGACCAAAAAACTTATCGTGCTGTAAAGCGAAGAAAACCCCGAACCGGAGTGGTTCGGGGTCATTTATTTATGTGATTTACAGGGACATTGCCAATTGATAGGCGGCTTCTGTGGCGTTGTGGATACGGCCGATTTTGTTGCTGTCGCCGATGTTATATACGCGACTGAAGCTGCTTTTAATGCTTTCATACAATCCGTTCTCCGGGCGCACGCCCAAAGAGAGCACCACCAGGTCGCAAGGTACCATGGTTTTGCTACCGGTGTCCACATTTTCCAGTTCAATGCTGTCCTGATGAACGGCCAGCAGTTTTTGCCCCACCATAAAGACAGTGTGTGCCGCCTGTAACTTAGGTAGCGCATCGTCCACATGCTGGAAGTATGCACCGGGCGCAATGCGGGGCATGCCATTTCCACAATGGTCACATGATTGCCTTGACTTACCAGCAGCTCGGAGGTTTCCAGTCCGGTCATGCCGAGCCGATCACCGCCACCTGCTTGTCTTTCACTTTCACATTGCCGGAGAGAATATCTGTCACCGTGCACACATTTTCGCCGCTGAAAGCCTTTGGGTGTACGGCGCTGCCGCCGGTGGCACAGATCACAGCGTAAGGGTCATAAGCGGCTATGATTTCTTCTGTCGCTTCTACCTGGGTGCGAATTTCTGCACCCGCAGCCTGCGCAAGGGTAGTCAAATCCTCCGTGCACCAGGTCATGCGCTCCTTATGGGGCGGCTTGGCTGCCAACAGTACCTGACCGCCGGGGGTTTTGGCTTTTTCCAGTACGGTCACATCAAATCCACGGCGAGCCAGCAGTTCCGCTGCCGTCAGGCCCGCAGGCCCGGCACCGACAATAACCACCTTGCGCCCATTGCCGTTTTGCACCAACATTGTGCGCTCTCGGCCTACAAACGGGTTCACGGAGCAATGACCGTGCTCGCCTTTATAGGCACCCTCCATCATACTCTCAAAGCAGTATAGGCAGTTGATACAGTGGCGAATTTCGTTTGCCTTCCCCTGCTCTGCCTTGTCTGCCCAGTAGGGATCAGCAATCAGGGGGCGGCCAAGGCCTACAAAGTCCTGAATACCTTGTGCAAGCTGTTCTTCCGCTTGCTCCGGGGTGCGAATCAAATTGGCGGCAATCACAGGAATGTTCACCACTTCTTTGACTGCCTGGGCCAGGTGCTTGCGCCAACCGCAAGGGAAAGTTACCGGCTCCAGCCAGTAATTGAATGTATCGTAGCACGCAGAAGATACGTCAATGGCGTCAATGCGCTTGTCAGACAGAATTTTGGCCATTTGCAGGCCCTCTTCCAAGCCGTAGCCCTTGCCGGGTTGGCCGATGCGGTCGTACATCTCATCTACTGACAGACGCACCACAATGGGGAAATCCCGACCGCAGGTGATGCGAATGCCGTCAATGATCTCCGTCAAAAAACGCATTCTGTTCTCCAAAGAACCGCCGTATTCGTCCGTTCTCCGGTTGGTATTCGGTGATAAGAATTGCTGAATGAGATAGCCATGGGCGGCGTGCAGTTCCACACCGTCACAGCCGGCTTTCTTTACTCTTTTGTGCAGCTTCAATAAACTGCATGATCAGCCGCTGCACACCCCGGTGGGACAGACCACGGTTGACGCTTTCGCTCATTTTGCTTTTTTCGCATCGGCTGGGTGCCACGGTGCGGGGCACAATGTCCTTGTCCTGCAACTTCTTACCGGGAGGGATTACACTGCCGTACAGCAGCTTGGCATAAGCGGACCCGAGAAAGCGGTCGCCGGCTACGCAAATAGGCAGTGTGCCCACCATCAGCCCCAGATTTTGCCGCCCCGGATGGTGCAGCTCCACCATCAATTTGGTGCCGTGACGGTGTACCCGTTGTGCCATGGTGCGCAGGGAATCAATTTGGTAATCATGACTCATGCCCAGTTGACCAAAGGAGGACGCACCGGTCATATCGTTGACACGGGTAATCTCCGTAAAGATCAGCCCTACGCCGCCCTTGGCCCGCTCTTCGTAATAGTCCATCATGGTATCCGTGGCCCGACCGTCAAATTGACCGAAGCCAAGGCACATCGGCTCCATAATAATGCGGTTCTTTACCGTCACATTGCCGATTTTGGCGGGAGAAAACAATAAATCGTAGTTCATAAGCAAACCTCGCACTGCCATCGCAGACTTAATTCTTGTGTTTCTTTTTTATCTTTCTCTCTGCCACCGTGGGCAGCCAGCATTTGGCGCTCCTCATAGCGGGCGTCCAGCCGATACCAAATATAGATCAGCACGCAAACGGCCACGGCCACCAACACCCAAAAAGATAATGGTTATGGTCTTTTTGAATGGCAACCACTTTCTCGGCGGCTTTGCCCAAAAATGCGATGAGCACCTGGCCGTTATTGCCATCCTCTTTATATGGTGCCGCCGGGCAGATCTACTTCCTTGCCGCTTGCATCTTTATAGTAGCAGATGAACATCGGCTCGTTGGGGCCTTCTTCTGGTCATAGTTCGGGTTGGTCTTAAGGTAAAAGGTCTTGCCGTAGTCCTCTATCTTATCCGGCGGCCAACGCGATCACGACTTTATTGTAAAAGGCGTAGCTGTTCACATGGGTCACCACGTAACCGGCAATGCCCACCAGCAGTATCACTACGGCCACCACAATGCCGGCGATTAAGCCTTTTTGTTTGCCACTGAGCTTCTTCTTTGCTTTCTTTTCCACTGTTGGGGTCAACTCTTGTTTATCCTCTGCCATCATATCACTCCAGTTGTCGAATAGTCGAATAATCTCTTTTACATTATACCAAAACCGGCCTTGCCGGTCAAGGCAACAAAAAGAGGAGCCGCAGGCTCGGCGATTTGCCGCAGCTGTGCCGCTCCTTTTGGTTTATTTCTTGTTCTTACGCTTTTCCGCTTTGGCAGCCAGCTTTCGCTTGGCTTCTTCCACCTTGGCTTTTTCTTCTTCCTGGGCTTTCTTGGCAGCCTGTACGCGCTCCAGTTCCCGCTTTTCTTCTGCCAGGCGCTCTTTTTCTTCTTTCGCAGCCACCCGCGCCAGGCGTTCATTCTCCAACTGCTCGTCAGACTTGGCCGGCGCTTTAACAACGGCAATGTTCATGCCGGTGGCAACCAGCAGCAAAAGCAGTGCCACAAAGTAGCCCCAACCGATGGAACCGCTGGGTGCCAGTGCCGCGTTGCCGCCAAAGCTGAATGCGCCCAGATCCGCGCCCCGCTGACCGCCAACGGTAAAGCAGATTACGGCGGCGACAGAAGCCGCAACAGACAGTACATCAAAAACAATGGTCGTCTTGGTCTTGGAATTCTTGCAGCGGATCAGTACCATAAAGAATGCAATCACAATAAATAAAGCGCTGAGTAAGAACAGGAAGTAGCCAATCACACCAAGGGTCACCGGACCGCCGTAGCCCTCCATACCCATAGTTGTGGTAAACAGTCCTACATCGCCAAAAAACGCCTTGAAAAAGTCAATCAGTGACTTGCTACCGTCAAAAGCGAGAATACTCAGCACAAAGCTGGAGCCAGTGCCTTTGATATTGGACCAAGGTAAAATGAAACCCACAGCCGGCAAAAAGGTCAGCACCAGGCGAGCAATGCGCAGCTTTGGTGCCCCACATGGAATACGCCATACGACTGAGGGTGCGGTTAAACACGCCGAAGGCTTTTTTCCGCATTGCGGTTATCCTCCTCCAGTCTGGCCTCCCAATCAAAATTAGGAATGCTCACACCGCAGGCGGAGCACTCCGCCTTAATGTTCCAAAAATGTAATTTTTTGCCGCAGTTGGGGCAGGTCGATGCCATAGTCTACATCCTTTCGGCGCCCAAGTGGCGCTGGTTCTGTTATCAATGAAAATGAATATGGAAACGAATATCAGTCCGTTACAGCCATCATATTCACCAAAATATTTTATAATGTTTGGCGCCGGTTGTCAATAGAATTGCCGGCAAAAATCAAAAGCCGGGAGAAATGTTACACAACGTTTCTCATCGTGCATTATCTTGTTACTTTTGTACAGAAAAAAAGTGTTGATTTGCTCTACTTCTTATGCTAAAATTATATCGTTATTACTTTGTAGGGCTACGGCCCTGAAATGAGGGAATGTTTTGGCAGAAAAAGTTGAGTCTCAGCAGCTGAACGATTCTGAACTGGAAGAATTGGAAAGGCTGGCTTATACCAAAAGCGCTACTTGTCACCGAAGGAGATCGCCGCCTTTGTGCTGGTGAACTTCGGTAAGAAGAACTTGGACCAGTTTACCAGTGCGTTCAAGGAATTCTTTATGATCCAGTTTTTTAAAGCTGAACACCACCGCGTACGCAAACATCAACCTGTTTGCCTCCATTTATGATGCGGCGGACGATACCATCAGCGGACTGATCATTGACCGTACCCGTACCCGTTGGGGGCGTATTCGGCCGTTCTTGATTCTGTCCCTGCCTATGTGGCTCATCGGCGGTTATATGATGTTTACCGCTCCGGATCTGAATTCCACACAAAAGATCGTTTGGTCCGCCATAGGCATATTACTGTACGGTCTGGGTATGAGCTACTTTTGGCGCCTACTGGCTGCTTGTTTATAACATAACGCCGAATAACGACGAGCGAAATAACTTAATTACCACCACCAAGTTTTTTGAGCTGTTCGGCACCTGGCTGCCCTCACTGGTTCCTGTGTTTGTACAGCTGCTGCCAAAGGTCAATAAGAACATTACCATGCAGGGTGTGTACTCCGGATTCGCCTACTGTATGTTGATCCTTTGCGCCGGGTTCTCGGTGTTCGGGTTCTTCAATATGCGTGAGCGGCGTGCTTGCGCTCATGAGCCGCGAGGAGATGAACGAGACCTCTGTTCTCCAGTCCATTAAGGAGATCTTCTCCAACCGTCCCCTGTTTGCCATCATTCTGTCGGATTTCTTTAACAACTTTAAGGCCGTAGGCGGCTCCTCCGAGCAGTACTTCTGGCTAAACAATACCGGCGCCATTATGAACCAGACCATCTGCGGTCTATTTACCGGTATTCCCAACTACCTGATGGTGCCTATGGCTGCCAAACTGGTTAAGAGGCTGGGTGCTCGCGTAACGGCAATCTTGGCCGGTGTGTTTGGCGGTGTGGCTTACTTTACCCTGTTCTTTATCGGTTACCACCCCTTTGGCCAGACTTTCGGCGACCACAGAATTCTCAACTTCATTTGGGTGGTCTTCGGTCTGACCATTTGCGGCCTGCCCAATAAAGTCATTCAGGTGGTTAACCCCATTTTGACCGCAGAAGCTCTGGACTATATGGAATGGAAGCACGGTCTGCGTAACGAAGCGCTGGTAACAACCGTACAGGGCTACTTTCAGAAACTGGCAACTTCTATTACTTCTTGGATGTCCGGTATGGTACTGACCTGGATTAACTACATTCCCTCACCGACTCCCTGGGCAACGCTGTGCCTCAAACGGATCCCGGTATTCTGTCCGGTATTTGGGCTGTGTTCTGTATCCTGCCCGGTTTGGCCCGTGGCCTTTACGGTCTGTCTTTCCTGTTCTACAACATTCACGGTGACCTGCAGCAGCAGATGATCGTGGAACTGGCGGAGAAGCGCGCTGCCCGTTTGGCAGAGCAGAACGAAAAAAAACTGCCGACTAAGTCTTACATACTATTTTTATATTTATAACGACAAAAACAGTACGGTTCTGCCGTACTGTTTTTTTATGCACACGCCGGACTGTTTTTGGACGGTACACGAAATCTTATGCACTTATATCGCCTTTTTTGCATATTTTTGTCTAACATAGACAATTATTAATAAACGACGGCTATTTTGTTTGTTGACTTTTTCTTGCAAGTATGGTAAAAATAGATTAAAGTATAAGAATTCTCGGCTTTGCCGGAATTCGGACCGGGAGTGGTTAATTTATGGAAAAGTTATTGTACCTTGTACCTGTGTGCGGTTTGGTGGCGCTGCTGTTCGCCCTGTTCACTGCACGCTACATCGGTAAGAAAGACGCCGGCACGGCAAAGATGAAAGAGATTGCCGACGCCATCGCCACCGGCGCTCGCGCCTTTTTGTTTGCCGAGTATCGAATTCTGATTGTTTTTGCCGCGGTACTGTTTTTAGTGATCGGCTTGGTGATCAACTGGCTCACTGCCGTTTGCTTTGTGCTGGGCGCTCTGTTCTCTACCCTGGCCGGGTTCTTTTTGGTATGACCGTGGCCACGAAAGCCAATGTGCGCACCGCCAATGCTGCCCGGGAGCGAGGCATGAATAAAGCACTAAAGATTGCCTTTAGCGGCGGTGCTGTGATGGGCTTGTCTGTGGTCGGCCTGGGCGTCATCGGCGTGGGTTTAATCTTCCTGTTCCTGAACAGTAAGTACGATCTGGTGAGCAATGCCTCTGCTCTGAATATTCTCACAGGCTTTAGTTTGGGTGCGTCTTCTATCGCTCTGTTTGCCCGTGTCGGCGGCGGTATTTATACCAAGGCTGCGGATGTGGCGCCGATCTGGTGGGCAAAGTGGAGGCCGGTATTCCGGAGGACGATCCCCGCAACCCGGCAACCATTGCAGACAATGTGGGCGACAATGTGGGCGATGTAGCCGGTATGGGCTGCCGATTTGTTTGAAAGCTATGTTGGCTCCATTATCTCTGCCATCACCTTGGCATTTGCAGCTACCGCCGTCAGCAGTCGGCTGTATGCGGCTGTCTTCCCGCTGGTGCTGTGCGGCGTGGGCATTCTCGGTTCCGTGATCGCCACATTCTTTGTACGCGCCAAGGACGGCACGGACCCGCAGCGCGCCTTGAACCGGGGCGAATATACGGCAACGGCGCTGGTGATCCTTGCCGCCGGGTTACTGAGCCACTTTATGCTGGTACTGCATGAACGGCTTTTGGGTGTGTGCTGTGCGGCCTGATCGTGGGCACTGCCATCGGTAAGCTGACGGAAATTTATACTTCCGATCACTATAAATCTGTAAAAGAAATTGCAGAAAGCTCCAAAACCGGCGCTGCAACCAACATTATCAGCGGTATGAGCGTAGGCATGCGTTCCACAGCCATTCCGGTGCTGTTTATCGCTGTGGGTATACTGCTGTCTTACAAATTCTTAGGTCTTTACGGTATCGCACTTGCTGCCGTAGGTATGCTGTCTACCACCGGGATCACCGTGGCGGTGGACGCTTACGGTCCGATTGCAGACAATGCCGGCGGTATTGCCGAGAGGAGTGAACTGGATGGCTCTGTGCGCAAGATCACCGATAAGCTTGACAGCGTAGGTAACACCACAGCCGCAGTAGGCAAAGGCTTTGCCATCGGTTCTGCCGCCTTGACGGCGCTGGCGCTGTTCGCCTCCTTTGCAGAAACTACGAATATCACCAAAGGCGGTATGAGCATTTTGGATGCCAAAGTTGTGGTAGGCTTGTTCCTGGGCGGTATGCTCCCCTTCCTGTTCTCTGCCTTTACCATGAGTTCCGTTGGCAAGGCTGCGAACAAGATGATCGAGGAAGTGCGCCGCCAGTTCCGGGAGAAACCCGGCATCTTAAAGGGCACGGAAAAGCCGGACTACACCAAGTGCGTGTCCATCTCCACTACCGCAGCGTTGAAAGAGATGATTTTGCCCGGCATTATGGCAGTGGTGGCTCCCTTTACTGGTAGGCTTCCTACTGGGCGTTGAGAGCCTGGGCGGTCTGCTGGCAGGTGCGCTGGTCAGCGGCGTTATGATGGCAATCTTTATGGCCAATAGCGGCGGTGCCTGGGACAATGCCAAAAAATATATTGAGGGTCTGAAAGACGGCGGCAAAGGCTCTGAAGCCCATAAGGCTGCCGTGGTTGGCGACACCGTAGGCGATCCCTTTAAGGACACCTCTGGCCCGTCTATCAACATTCTCATTAAGCTGATGACCATTGTGTCTTTGGTGTTCTCCTCTGCCTTTATGGCAGTCAACGGCGGCGCAGGTCTGCTGAACTTCTAAAACCAAATCAGATACAAAAAGCCCCGGAGTTTGTACTCCGGGGTTCATTTTTATTTAAGCTTACTCGGTTTCATCATAACTGTCCAGGAACGAATGAAGCTGACCATGTTGCTTGTAGCCGATCACTGTGTCAATATTCACTGCTCCACACTGCGGAAAATGTTGCTTTCCACCTGCAGACTTTCTGCATGCAGCATTTGGATCAGTTCCTTGGTACGCTTACGCTTGGAAGTATTGTTCGGGTTGCAAGAGGTGCAGGTGTCCGTAAACTTGCAGGCGCACTGGATAAAGTGCAGGCCGTTATAATCCCGCCAGTGCTCAATGCTGCTTTCCCGCACCAAGTACAGCGGGCGGATCAGCTCCATCCCGGCAAAGTTGGTGCTGTGCAGCTTGGGCATCATGGTTTGCACCTGGCCGCCGTACAGCATGCCCATTAAAATCGTCTCGATTACATCATCGTAATGGTGACCCAGGGCGATCTTGTTGCAGCCCAGCTCCTTGGCCTTGTTGTACAAATGCCCACGGCGCATACGGGCGCAGATATAGCAGGGCGACTTTTCAATATGCAAAACAGATGAGAAAATATCTGTCTCAAACACGGTAATGGGCAGTCCTAAGGTGCGGGCGTTGCGCTCAATCACCTCCCGGTTCTTGGGGCTGTAACCCGGATCCATCACCAGATACACCACTTCAAAGGGAAAGCGACTGTGCTTTTGCAGTTCCTGGAACAGCAGCGCCATCAGCATACTGTCCTTGCCGCCGCTGATACAAACGGCCACCTTATCACCCGGCTGCAACAGTCTGTATTCGTCCAAAGCAGCCGTAAAGCGGCTCCAAATTTCCTTGTGGAACTTCTTGTGAATACTGTGCTGCACTTGTTTCGCTTTATCCGCCTCAAAGTGCAGGCTTTGCATCAGGTAGCCGTAGTAGCCGCCCTGTAAATTCATGGCCTGCACCCCATGGGTGCGCAGCTCCTCTGCCACCGCATCACTAAGGAGACCGCTTTTGCAGCAGATGATGACCGGCATATCTTTCGGCAGGCTGTCCGCCGCTTCCAAGATCGCCGCCTGTTCTTTATGCTCTGCACCGGGAATGGCACCGTAATCAAAGGAATAGCGATCCCGCATATCATAAAGCAGGTAGCTGCCCGGCTCCAGTGCCAGCAACTCCTCTATGGTGATTTGTTCTTTCATATACCCTCGTCCTGTCATAAAACTTCCCCGCTATTATACTACCAAATTCGTCCAATGGCAACCGCCATTTGCCACCGTTATCAGACGATCATAAATATTTTTGTCTACTTATTTACAAATGAAAAGGTTTGTGTTACTATGAGGGCGTAAGGAAGTGATGAGAGGCCGCGGAAATATTTATAACTTCAAACCGAATCTTACCGGCGCAGTACGGCCTCATTGGTTAGTCAGGATTGCCTAACCTGATTGCCGCCCGGGCGCTGGGTTGGACCTATTTTAATCTACTGCAAAAAATGATAGACACACGATGGAAATTCTAAGGAGCGTGATCAGCTTGAAAAAATCTGCATATAAACGTGCTTTGTGCCCTTTTCAGCGCTTTTTGGTGCTGACCATGGTGTTCCCGGGTGAAGTGGCGCTGGCAGCTTCTGCACCCGGCAATGTAGCCAGGTTCTCTATGACCGGCTGCTCTGCAAGCACCGTCAGCCTAAGCTGGAATAAAGTGAAAGGTCTTAAGCGGCTACCGCATTCGCCGGTATGACAGCAAGAGCAAAAAATGGAAAACGGTGCTCACCGCTACCAAAAGGCAGCGCAATCAAAGGCACAGTCAAAAAGCTGTCCCCCTGCCACTACCTATAAGCTCCAGATCCACGCCTACAAAAAAGGCCGGAAAGAAAACATTATATTCCAAAAAAGCGAAAACGCTGACCGTCGCCACCAAGCCGGCAAAAGTTACCTTGCAGTCTGTAAAAGCAAACGGTGCAAAAATCACTGTCAGCTGGAAAAAGAGCGCTGCCAGCGGCTACCAGGTGATCTACGCCCGCAATAAGCAATTCAAAAACGGTGAGAGCATTTTTTGGTGGGCGGCAGCAACAAGACGACCACCTACTATGCGCCATACAGCGGCACATATTATGTGCATCTGCGGCCTTATAAGAACTTAAACGGAAAGAAGTATTACGGCTCTTGGAGCAATACCAAGGCTGTAAAAGTCAATATCCCCAAGCAGGCGTACCACACAGAGACAGTTTGGGCCAAACGGGGCAAGAACCGCATCTACGGTCAGGTCTATGTACCGGACGGCGTCGGTTATCACCGACCCACAGTTATTTTGTCCCATAGCTTTGGGCTGACCTACAAGTCCTTGAACGCTTACTGTGCCATGCTGGCCAAGAACGGCTATGTGGCCTACTGTTTTGACTTTTGCGGCGGCAGCAAGAAGAGCAAGAGCGACGGTAAAACCACGGATATGACCGTCTTTACCGAAGTAAAGGACCTGGAGTCCGTATTAAGTAAGGCACGGGCGCTCAAGCGGGTGGACAAGAACAAAATTTTTCTGTTGGGCACCAGTCAAGGCGGTTTGGTGTCGGCACTGACGGCTTCCAAGAACAGCAGCAAGGTGCGTGGGCTGATCCTGATGTACCCGGGACTGAATATGGCAGACGAAATGACCAAGAACTACAAAGGCCATGTGCCCAAGACTGCCAACTTTCTGGTGATGACCGTGGGGCACGATTATATTTCCACCCTGATTGATTATGATATTTACGGCAACATCAAGAACTTTAAAAAGACGTGATCATCATTCACGGCACGGCAGACAGCCGGGTCCCCCATCCGATACTCAGAAAAGGCAGTTGAGACCTACAAGTCTGCTACCCTGTATCGCATTCAAGGCGCAAATCACGGGTTTAACAGAGAGAATTACGCCATGGGTAAAAACTATGACAGCAAGGTCAATCCTCTGATTTTGTCTTACCTGAAAAACCATGTCTAAAGTATCGTTATAGAAAAAGCGGCAGCCAAACGGTTGCCGCTTTATTTCATTAAAGGCAAAAAACAACGCTCCGGAATACTCCGGAGCGCATATTTTCATTATGTAGGATTACTCGCCCTTCATTTCCAGCAGCTTTGCTTTACCCTCAAAGGAAGCCTTAGACAGAGCAATGGAATCAAAGATGGCAGCCTCAATATCATCGGGGGTGCAACCCAGTTCCTTGGTGTCATCCGTGGGAATGAACAGATCCATACCCATAATGTCAGCCAGACCTACGGGATCAATACCGGACTGTACATTGCGTTTTGCATATTCCTTGCGCATATGCAGACCAAAGGCCTGGAAAGTCCATTTAGGTACATCCACGATCTTACGATCCTGAATACCATCCATGGCACGGTAAACAATCTTCAGGAACTCTCTCCAGTGCATATTGTAGCAGGAGATGCCATAAGCACGGAAGCCCCTGTACCTGCTCCGCAGCGCCAACGATGCACTCACCTACCTGGCGCACGGTCAGCATAGCCGTACCGCCGGCCGGATACATAGTGAAAGGCAATTTCTCAAACCGCTGCAGCTGCTCGATCAGAATGACCCAAACAGGACGACGACCGGGCTGTGTACCAAAGATGTAAGGCAGCTCCAGCACGCCAACACCCATGTTCTCATCAGCATACTTTGCAGCCACTTTCTCCTGATCAATACGAGAGCGGATATAGGGGTGCTTTGCACAAAGATCCATTTCCGGGTGCGTCTTAGCCAGCCAGGAGAAATAAGAACCCAGCACAACGCAACGCTTCACGCCGCACTTCTTGGCCATAGCCAGGCAACGATCCACAGGATCAATGTTGTACTTCTTATAAGCGTCATATACGGGAGCGGGGAACTCTACACGCTCGTCCACACCGGCAGCATAAACAAATGCATCCATGCCGGTCATAGCGGCTTCCAGCTGCTCATCGGACAGCTCCAGGAAGTTGCCAAATTCGATCTCCATTTCCTTGGGAATAGGTGCGCCTTCCGGCAGCGGGGGCAGTGCAATGGTCTTTACATGATGCCCTCTGTCGATAAAAATCTGTGCTGCGGCAGCCCAGCAAACCGGTACCGCCAAAAATCAATACGTTCATGAAAATCCCTCCGTTAAATTTTCTGAATAGATTATAACACCGGCTGTTAGCAAGGTCAACAAAAACTTACACTTAACAGCCTTTTTTTTGTGTAAATAGGCATTTATTGCAAAATCTGTACGGCATTGCCTTTTATCTGTCTCACTTTCCGGGTTACCGGTGAGCAAAGAACGGCAAAAAGGCGAAGCCGAAACTTCGCCCTTGCAATTAAACTGCGTGGATCTTGTTGTCCATATCGTCGTGTTTGCCATCCAAGCCGTACTTTTTATCTCTTCTCTTTTGGAAGAACTTAACGGCAACCTGACCGAATTGTGCATAGGAGAGAACGTCCTCCTCCTGCTCATAATACTCGGCGATGTCTGCCTTAAAGTCGTCGATCTTATCATGGATCAGATCGGCTGGCCGACAGGTGATAATTTCTTCGTCACCTACGATCTTCTTCTGGAATTCAGGGTCAATGGGGCACGGCGTCTTGCCGTACTTGCCGGCAACCATGTCCTTAAACTCCTTGGTAACCATCTTGTAGCGCTCGCCGGTAATGACATTAAACACGGACTGCGTGCCCACGATCTGAGAGGTGGGGGTCACCAGCGGCGGATAACCGCTGTCTTTACGCCCGCGCGGCACTTCGGCCAGCACTTCCTCCAGTTTGTCCTCCTTGCCGGCTTGTTTTAACTGGCCAAGCAGATTGGAAAGCATACCGCCGGTACCTGGTACAGCAGAGTGTTGGCGTCCACGCCCAGCATTTTCGGGTTCAGCAGACCTTCTGCCAGATATTTCTCTCGCAGGGGGACGAAAAAGTCACGCACCTCGGACAAGGCCTTCAAATCCAAGCCGGTGTCATACGGGGTGCCTTGCAGAGCCGCTACCATAGACTCGGTAGCCGGATGAGAAGTACCCATAGCCAAGGGGCTCATGGCAGTGTCAATTACATCAACGCCGGCTTCAATGCCCTTTAAGTGGACCATAGACGCCAAACCGGAAGTGTAATGGGAATGCAACTGAATGGGAATGTTCACTGTCTCTTTCAGTGCCTTAACCAGATCATAGGGTGCCGTAAGGGGTCAACAAACCGGCCATATCCTTAATGCAGATAGAGTCTGCACCTGCGTCCTCCAGCTCCTTCGCGTAATGACAGTAGTATTCCGTGTCAAACACCGGACCGGTGGTGTAAGAAATTGCAGCCTGTACATGACCGCCGTATTTCTTGGCTGCGTTAATGGCAGTCTGCAAATTACGCACGTCGTTGAGTGCGTCAAAAATACGCAGAATATCAATACCGTTATCAATACTCTTCTTTACAAAGTAATCCACCAGCTCGTCGGAATAATGCCGATAGCCCAGCATATTCTGCCCGCGGAAGAGCATTTGCAGCTTCGTATTGGGGCACTTTTTGCGGATCAAGCGCAGTCTGTCCCAGGGATCCTCATCCAAAAAGCGCAGGCAGGCGTCAAAAGTGGCACCGCCCCAGCACTCCAGAGAATGATAACCGATCTTGTCCATCTTCTCTAAAATGCCTTCAAATTCATCCGTGCGCATACGCGTGGCGATCAGGGACTGATGCGCGTCACGCAGCACGGTTTCCGTAATGCCGATTTTAGCCATTCTTGTACCTCTTTTTATCAGTTGAGAGAAGCAAGGGTCTGACCGGCTTCCACGCTGTCACCCTTGTTTACATTAATGCTGGCGACCGTGCCGTCCTGAGGCAATGGCCACAATCTCGTTTTCCATCTTCATAGCCTCCAGAACAAAGAGTACATCGCCGCTCTTAACGGCAGCGCCGGAAGCCACTTTAATATCCAGAATGGTACACCGGGCATGGGAGACTCAACGGTCACAGCGCCGGTGACTGCGGTGTCAGCGGCAGGAGCCGGAGCGGCAGCAGGAGCAGGCGCTGCTGCGGGTGCGGGAGCGGCAGCAGAGGGAGCAGCTGCAACAGGCGCAGCTGCGGGAGCGGCGGAAGTCCCCTCCTCTACGGATACATTGTAAGCTGTACCGTTCACGGTAATGGTGTAGTTCTTCATAATATTGAAACCTCCAGATTATTTAACAGAATGTTTTCTCGGCAGCGTATTCTCACGCTTACCGGCCAAAATATCCAGTGCAGCCATTACCTTTGCACGGCTGTCAGCAGGTACGATCACATCGTCAATGGCACCGCTGGCGGCTGCGGTATACGGAGACGCCAGTGTCTCTTTATATTCTTTCACCAGAGAACCACGATTCTCCCCTGCTGCTAAGCGGTCGCTGTACAGGAATGCAACGGCAGCTTCTGCGTCCAGCGGAGAAAGCACAGCAGTATCCCAAGCAAATGTCAAATCTGCATTGGCGCCCTTACCGGCCAGCGCAATATACGCACCGCCAATGCTTTTGCTGGTGATCAATGCGATCTTGGGGCAAGTGGCAGTGGCATAAGCCGTCTCCATACGGGTAGCTGCGGTAAGCATAGCGTTCTCTGCATCTTTTACAAAGCCGTCAGCGTCTGCCACAGTGAGGATGGGCAGATTGTAGGCGTCGCACAACTTTACGAAAGCCTCTGACTTATAGGCGCAAGCGGGGCAAACCGCAGAACCGTCAAAGGCCACAAAGCCGACGGTGGTGCCGCCAACGGTTGCCAGTGCGGTTACGCAATGGGTGGCATAGCCGCCCTTCAGTTCTACCACGCTGCCGGCATCCGCCACAGCACAGATCACATCCATTGCAGACGCGCCGGTGTCCACAGCCACAGACGGTGCAGTAAAGTCATACACCGGTGCCGGGGACAGGTTGTTGCCCGGCAGCAGAGCCACCACATCTTTGGCGGCGGTCAGTGCGCCGTCCAGATCGTCTGCCAAAATATCCACCGTGCCCTGCTCGTAGCTGGCATCCGCAGTCACATCACTGGGGGTGGTTACATAGAAATCGGCGTCCTTTACGGCAATCACCACATCGGCCATATTGGCCATCAGGGCACTGGCACCCAAACAACTGCCGGCAATAATGGAAATCTGCGTGCAAACGCCGCTCATCGCCGTAGAAGCCTTCACCAGTTCGCCGTAAGCGGACAGTGCTTCAAAAGCCCTCGTCCAGCTTTACGCCGTTGGAATCATAAATACCGATCACCGGACAACCGGTCTTGGTTGCCAGGTCATAGATCTTTTTCAATTTTGCGCATTGGGCCACACTGATAGCACCGCCGTTTACATTTACATTCTGTGCAAATGCATAAACGGGACAGCCATTCACCGTGCCGAAACCGGCAGCAGCCTCCACATCGCCGGACGCGGATTTTGCGTAGCCGTCGATCTCAGTAAAAAGCGCCGTCGTCAAACAGGGCAGTCAGCCGATCCACAGCCAGCTTGTCCTTCTCTGCAAGTTCGCTCACTTGTTGTTCCTCCTGTACACTCATTTGCGCTCCCGCTCATTGCAAAAGCGCAGTTCGGCAAATGCCGACAGTATTCTCTGTCCAAACTTACCTACTATAATTATACCACCGTTGCCCCGGAATAGCAATAGCATATTCCATACAAAAAGCGCAGAAATTCCGCTGTATTTTCAGCAGATTTGGCAAGGCAGATCACTTCTTTGTATCCTCCGCTTGCAGCGCACCGGAGCGCATGAGTTTTTGCACCTCATTGTCCGTCAGCTCGCGCCACTTTCCTACCGGCAGCATACCCAGCTTTTAAAGAGCCTACGGCAATACGCTTTAAGCGGATCACTTCCAAATCCACTGCCTCGCACATACGGCGGATTTGGCGGTTGCGCCCCTCATGAAGCACAAATTCCAGCACCGTACGGTTCTCCTCTGCGGTCAGGACGGTCACATCACAAGGGGCGGTCATACGGCCGTCCAGATCAATCCCCTCTCGCAGTTGCAGCAGCGCACTGTCGTCTACCTTGCCGCGAATGGTCACCCGGTATTTTTTACTGTACGCATGACGGGGGTGGGTCAGGGCATTGGCAAACGCACCGTCATTGGTGAGCAGCAGCAAACCCTCTGAGTCTTTGTCCAGCCTTCCTACCGGATACAGGCGGGCGTCAATATCCCGCACCAGATCCATCACTGTTTTTACGGCCCAATTCGTCGGACACGGTGGTCACATAGCCCCGGGGCTTGTGCAGTAAAATATAGTAATTCCGCTGGGTTTTGCGCACTTTCTTCCCCCGCACGGTTACCAGATCTCTGCGCGGGTCGATCTTGTCGCCGATTTGGGCCACATGGCCATTGACCTTCACCTTACCGGCAGCGATCAGCTCCTCGCTCTTTCGGCGAGAAGCCACGCCGCACTCGGCCAGGTACTTTTTGCAGTCGTTCTTCATTCTTCTGTGGCATAAATTTCAATATCCTCCTGTGCCCGCATAGGCACGGTTATTTGATTAATACAAGCGTAGCCGATCACATCGCCCTTCTTCACCGGCGCATAAACAAAAGGATAGTAATAGAGCCGCACGGTATAAGTGGCGTTCAGCGCCGTTTGGCTGTACCGAAACGCGGCGGTCACATAGGACTCCCTGCCGCCCACTACCGGCACCTGCACACGGCGGTCCAGCTTGTAGGTGGTGTACTGCTTTTGCAGGCGTCCAGCAGCCGGCGATGATCCACCCAGTCGTCCGGATCGGATAAGGTTACGCAGATCAGCGTGTTACCCTTTATACTTGACAGCACTCACCAGGCACCGCCCTGCCCGTTCCGTATAGCCGGTTTTTACGCCTATGCAACCATCCAGCGAAGTGAGCAGCCGATTGTGATTGTACACCGTTTGCGATTTGCCATTGATGGTCACTTTGGCTCTGGGCGCGGCGCAGATTTCGGCAAAGGTCTTATTCTGAAGGGCGTGCGCCGTCAGCAGCGCCATGTCGTAAGCGGTGGAATGATGATCGCCCCGATCCAGCCCGGAGGGGGTCACAAAGCGGGTGTGGTGCATACCCATTTCCTTGGCCGCACTGTTCATTCTGGCTGCAAACGCCTTGGTACTGCCGGAAAGAAAGATTGCAGCCGCATTGGCAGCGTCGTTGCCGCTGACCAACAGCATGCCTACCACCAGATCGTACAAAGTGATCCGATCCCCCACATGCAATCCCAAGGACGAGCCCTCTGTGTCTTTCAGCATAGCGGCTGTTATAGGCACCGTTCGCTGCAAGTCCCCGGCTGCACAAGCCAGGTAGGCGGTCATAATTTTGGTGGTCGAGGCCATGGGCCGTTCTTCATAAGCATTTCGTTCATACAGCACCGTGTGTCCGGCAGCATCCATCACTACGGCGCTTTGGGCGCTGGTGGACGCCTGCGCCGGCATCGGCACCAGCAAAAACAAACATAAGAGAACGGCAAAAATACGCTTTTTTACATACAAAAGAATCACCCACACAAATATATGCGGGTGATCCGTACATCATTATTCGGCCGCGGGGGGGTCTCCGCCCCGTCTGCTTTGCCGTCCTTGGCTTTCAGCAGCTCGGTGAGTTTGTCTACCAACTCCGGAATCATAGACACAGCACGATCCGCAGAGGAAGTGTAATTGTTGATTTGCATCATACGGCACTTGCCCTTTTCGATCACGATAAAGGCCACCGGGGTAATGGTGATACCACCGCCGCCGCCACCGCCGAACAGCTCTTGATTCTGCTGCTTGGTGGGCAGATCCGTACCGCCGCTGGTAAAGCCGTAAGTCACTTTAGATACCGGAATAAGCGTGGTGTCGCCGGTGACCATCGGATCGCCGATGATGGTAGAAACATCTACCATTTCACGCATTTTTTCCAGCGTGTTTTCCATAATCTTGTTTACCGGAGTTTCTTTCATAATACTTTCTCCTTACTTATCCTTAATAAAAATTTTTCAAAAAGACGATACCGGCCCGCAGGAGCATACGCACCAAAAGACCGACGCTGAGACTGCCGATGAGCTGGAACTCGTACTCCGAGCGGGGTGCGATAAAATCCGGCTGTATGTAATCATCGTATTGGTCCACCTTCATGCCGTTTAAGATCATGCCCCCTTAACGGGATAATAGAACGAACAGAGGTGCCGTACTTCTCAGCTATATCTGCGGCATCTGCGCCGCCGATAATCATTTTAACATATAATGAATAAATATGGAAGCCCCTAAATAAAGTTGTTACTGCAGAAGACGCAGTTTCCACCAAATTGCTGATCAACAGCAAGTAACCGATCACGCCGTCCTTGTCCCAAAGCTGCTGGAAGTAGTTGGGCTTTTTGGGCTTTTCTTCCGCCTTAGCGGGTGCCTTCTCGCTCTCCGACTTTTCCGGCACCGCCTGGGTCGCTTTCTCGTCTTCCGTGGGCGCATTTTCCGGCGTAGGCCCGTGGTGTCTTTCTTGTTCTCTTTTTTCTCCTTGCCCTTTTTCTTAGCCTGCTCGGCGGATTTTTCCGGGAACAGGATAAAGGAAAGAATCTGGGACAGCACAATGTCTTTCTTAATAAACAGCACTTGTACACTGGTATGCCAGCCGCCGTCATAGATCAAAGTTAAGGTGGCAGACAGAGACATCAGCAGTGCGATGAGCACCACCAGCACACCCACTATAATCAAAAAAGATTTTCAAATCCTCACCTCTTCCGCTCAGATCTCTTTTTCATCGTCATTATTGGCACTTTCCAGCGCGTCAGCCGCTGCAGCCAGCGGGTCGTCCTTGCTGCCCTCTTTCTCAAACAGGGAGGTTTGGCCGTTATCCTTGGCGATCTGCTCCACTTCCTCTGTGGATGGCAGATCCGGCAAATCATCCAGGGAATTCAGCGAAAAGCAGCGCAAAAATCGATCTGTGGTGCCGTACACCAGCGGGCGGCCTGGCAGGTCCAGTCTCCCCTTCTCCTCGATCAAGCCCTTTTGCACCAAACCGGAGATGGGACCGGAGCAATCCACGCCGCGCACCTGCTCCACAAAGGAGCGTGTCACCGCTTTATTATACGCCACAATAGCCAAAACTTCAAATGCGGCCGGGCTGAGCGGTGTATTTTTTTTGATCTCCAGTAGGGCACGCACACCGTCTGCATAGGCTTCTCTGGTGCAGATTTGGTATTTGCCGTCTACGCGGATCAGCCGCAGTCCGCTGCCGCTCTCGTCGTATTTGGCCTCCAAATATCCAAGCATTTTGATCACATTTTCAATATCCAATTTTAGCACATCCGCCAGCTTTTCCGGTTCCACCGGATCTCCGGCGGCAAAAAGCATGGCCTCTAACTGGGCAATGGTGTTGTTCTTCTCACTCAACGGTATTTACCTCGTTTATGATTTGCACATCCGGGTCCTCCATGGTCCCGTCAATGGTGATCTTCTTGGTTTTAGCCAGTTCCAGCACCGCTAAAAAGGTAGCGACCATATCGCTGCGGGTTTGGGCGTCCTGAAAGAGGGACAAAAAGCGTACTTTCTTGCCGTTCCACAACTTACGCAGTACCGTCTGTACCTTAGACGCCACATTCACAAACTTGCGCGCCACAATCACCTTGAAGCTGTCCAACGGCGGCGGCAGCTTGCGCTGAGCGCGCCCGGCAGCGTTGATATACGCCTGCAAAAGCTCCTCCCCTTCGTGGAATCGCTCGTAGGCATAGTTTACATACCCCTCCTGCGGTGTGCGCACATAGCGGTCAAAACCGTCAGTGTGGGTGCTCAGTTCCTTTGCCATTAATTTGCAGTCCCGGTATTCAATCAGTTCGCCGGTCAGCTCTTTCTTTAAGGTTTCTGCCTCCTCGTGGCGGGGCAGTAGAGATACGGTCTTGATATAAATCAGGCGGGCAGCCATCTCCAGAAATTCGCCGGCGATGTCAAAATCCTCCTCCTGCATTTTTCGCACATAATCCAAATATTGATTTACAAGCTCAATAATGGGAATGTCGTTAATATTCAGTTTATGCTTAGAGATCAAGTGAAGGAGCAAATCCATCGGGCCCTCAAAAATCTCCAGTTTATAACTTGGTTGTTCCATATTACCTCAAAAAGATTAGCGCCGGGATAATGGAAATAAACTTCATCATCGCCGTACTTAAAGTGGAGATCACGCCGTCCAGCGCGCCCACAAACAGCAGAATCATCAGTGCGATCATGATATATTGCTCATAGCGCATATATTTATTGTATGCCTTATAAGGCAGCACAGCCGCCAGCACCTTGGAACCGTCCAGAGGCGGAATGGGGATCAAATTAAAGACTGCCAGAGACACATTGATCCAGGCCGCAAAATAAAGAAAATACTCTACGGCACCCAAAAAGCCATCGGCACCGGGTGCTTTGCTGTAAATAGCGATATAAATAAAATTGAAGATAAAGCCCATCAGCAGATTGGCAATGGGTCCGGCCAGGGATACCAGTGCCATACCGCTTTTGGGATGCTTAAAGCGATTGGGATTCACCGGCACCGGGCGAGCATAACCAATCCCAAAGAGAAAGATCATAATGGTGCCGATGGGATTTAGGTGCGCCAAAGGATTAAAAGTCAACCGGCCCTCGTCCTTGGCGGTGGTATCTCCCAACTTATATGCCACCCAACCGTGTGCCAACTCGTGCACAGGCAAACAGCAAAACACCACAAAGCAGCTGGAAAGAATAGAAATCAGCGCCAGCAGGTACTCACCCTGGCGCAAATAAGAAAGAATAGAAAGCATAAGAGCACCCTTAAATTATAATGATAAGAATAGCATACCATTATCCCTACGCAATAGTCAAGAAAAATTACGCAACGGTAGCGATTAATATACGATCTTTGCCGTAAATGTCCTGCCTAACCTGCACATTTTCGCAGGTAGCAAACAGGTTTTGCACTGCCCTGCCCTGCTCGTCGCCGATCTCCAAAAGCAGCTGCGTGCCGCTGACAAGTGTTGGCACGATCTTTTCAGCAATCAGGCGGTAAAAGTCCAGTCCGTCCGTGCCGCCATCCAGTGCCATCATTCGGCCTTTAGCACCTCCGGCTGCAAGGTGGGCAGCACAGCAGCAGGAATATACGGCGGGTTGGATACCAGCATCTGCGGCTTGGGCAGCGCAGTCAAATCGCCGCTGATATCTGCCAGTACAGGGCGCACATTGGCAACAGGCATGGCGTTCTTTTGCAGATAAGCAAAGGCGTCTGTCGACTTTTCCACACAGTAGACACTTACACATAAGGACAGGCTTTGGCAATGCTGATCCCAATGCAGCCGCTGCCGGCGCAAAGGTACCCATACAACAGGCGTCGTCCCTGCATTTTTGACCTGTTCAATAGCCAACTGCGCCAGTTCTTCCGTCTCCGGCCGGGGGATCAGTACCCCGGGACCCACGGCAAATGTGCTGTCTAAAAAGTCCCACTCCCCCAGCACATATTGCAACGGTGTGCCACTTTTCAGTTGCCACAGGCCGTCCGCCAACTTCTTTTGACTCACCAGGTCGCCCAGGTGGCTGTGGTAGTCCCGGTTGGCGATCTTTGCCAAATGACACACCAGGCACTTGGCCTTGAATTCTTCTTCATCTACGCCGTTGGCGCCTAAAAAATACACACTATAATTATAGGCTTCCTGAACCGTCACTTGATTTCATCATCCTCCGGGTTATCGGTGATTACAGCCTTAAGTGCGGCGATGCCCACCTCCATCATAGAGTCGTCCGGCTCCCGAGTGGTCAGTCGCTGCATCCAAAGGCCCGGTGCACTGACAATCTTGACAAACAAATTATCGTGCTTACCGGCATAGCGGATAAATTCATAGCCAAGCCCCATTAAAATCGGCAAAAACACCAATTTCAGCAGCATCCACAGCACTCGCTGGGTAGCGATCACCGGAAAACACTTGGCTAAAATAGAATAAAAGATTACGCTGAAAATCAGCATTACAAAAATGAACGAAGTGCCGCACCGAGGATGAAAGCGGGTCATTTTCTTCACATTCTCCACCGTCAGATCCAGCCCGGACTCGTAACAGGCAATGCTTTTGTGCTCTGCACCGTGGTACATAAAAAAGTGCGGCGAATGTCTTTCATTCGGCTGACAAGCGCAATATACACAACAAAAATGATAATTTTCGTTACGCCCTCAATTGTACCTTGGGCCGGAGTGAGCGTGCCGTCAAAGTGTTTGTTTAGCACATTAAACAGCAATACCGGCAGATAGAAGAAGATCAAAAATGCCAGTGCAAAGCCCAGCACGGACGCTACACCGGTGAGCACTTTCATCAGTTTGTCGCCCAACTTGTCCGTCAGCCAGCGCTCAAACTTGCTCATTTCTTCTTCCTCCACTTCCTCCATACCGGAGACCTCAGCGGAGTACATCAGGGTCTTGTATCCGATCACCATAGATTCAAAAAAGTTCACGGCGCCGCGTACCAGCGGCCAACCCAGAAACTTATATTTCTCTCGCAGACGGTGGAATTCGTGGTATTCGGTTAATATATCGCCGTCCGGCTTGCGCACGGCAGTAGCCATACCTTTGGGGCCTTGCATCATAATGCCCTCAATCAGTGCCTGACCGCCTACCGATGTTTTATGCGTTTTTTTCTCCTGCATTGGCGTTGTTTCCTCTCAATTCCATACTTTGATCCACTTCTCTGGTCTCTGCCGTTTGGGGCTGCTGCGCTAAGTCCTTTTTGCTGGGGGCACTGTTGATGGGCAGGTAAATGGTCACCAGCGTGCCGGTGCCCTCCTCGCTGTCGATCTCCAGGGGTGCCGCCGTGCAGCTCCACCAGTTCATTGGTGACCGCCAGTCCGATCCCGGATCCACGCACGGACATATTTGCCTTATAGAATTTTTCTTTCACATGGGGCAGATTTTCCTTGGAAATGCCGCACCCCTGATCCGCAACGGCGATTTTTACATAATCCTGACCGCCTTTTTTGGCAAATTCCGCCTTTACAAATATCTTAGCAGGCGCTCTGGAATACTTTAAAGCGTTATCCAAAATGTTCATGAACACTTGCTTTAACCGGTTGGCGTCTGCATTGGCCGGAGCCGGCAGATCGGGAATGCTGTATTTTAACTCAATCCCTTCGCGCATGGCGCGCTCACGGAAGGTGAAAACGGTTTCATCCAGCTCGGCAAAGATATCCGTAGGCGCCAGACGCAGTTTCATGCGCCCGCTTTGCAGACGGCTAAAGTCCAACAACTCCTCTACAAATCCCTCCAGTCGCCCGGCCTCGTGGACGATCACTTGCAGTCCCTTGCGGGTGATCTCGTCCTCATTATCATTCTCTGCAAACGCCAGCGTTTCGCCCCAGCCTTTAATGGAAGTCAGCGGCGTGCGCAGCTCGTGAGAAATGGTGGAGATAAAGTCATTTTTCATTTTATCCGTTGCAGAAATATCCTCAGCCATTTGGTTGATGGAGTCCGACAGATCGCCGATTTCATCGTTATATTTCTTCTCAATACGAACGGAGTAGTCCCCTTGCGAGATCTTCTTAGTGGTTTGGTTGATCTCCTGCACCGGGATAATAATGGAACGGATAAAGAACAGGTTGGAGTACAAAATCACCGCAAAGATCAGCACCAACGCCAGAAAAATCAGTAGCACAATGGTACTGATCTGACGGTCGATCATCTCCAAAGAACTAATGACCCGCACGGCGCCCATCGGCTCGCCGTCGCCGCTGTAAATAATGCGTGTGACTGCCATGCATTTTTCGCCGTTATCGGTAATGTGCCCTACATATCGTGCGCGTCCTGTATCACCGGCCAGGGCCTCCTCATAGTCCGGCATACGCACCTTATCTACCGCAAAACCGCTGGAGGAGGTCACTACGCCGCCGGCATTGTTAATGATCCAAATGGTGGTCTTGTCCCGGTAGCTGAAGCTGTCAATAAAATCCGCAGCCGACGCCTCTAAGGAACTGCCGCCGTCCAGTCGCCCGGAAAAGTAATTGGTGGCCGTGGTGGACGCACCGGAATTTAAGATACTCTCAACTGCATTATAATAGTATGCGCGAATGGTAAAAGCGGAAACCACAAAAACGATCACAAAGAAAAAGGGCGATCACGCCTAAAATATTGATCACCCACCGCTTTGTGATACCCTGCATCCGCAGTTCTTTCAGTCTCCCGGCTGTATGTAATTTTTTCAGCCATTTCTCTTCCATTGCGCTGTCTGTCCTCGTTGCTTAGTTATTTTTGGTGAGCCACTTGTAACCCAGGCCCCCAAATGGTGGTCAAGTATACCGGATTGGATGGATCATCCTCCACCTTCATGCGCAGGCGGCGAATGTTCACATCCACAATCTTGTCATCACCAAAGTAGTTGTTGCCCCATACGGTCTTGAGAATATCCGTGCGGGTCAGCGCAGCATTGGGGTTCTTAAAGAAATATTCAATGATTTGGAACTCTACCTGGGTCAGCTCAATGTTGGAGCCGTTCTTAGACAGGGTGCGATTGCGTAGGTTGAGCTCAAACTCGTCCAGCACAACCGTGTCCCCGGTGGTGTCGTTCTTACGAAAGCCCCGGGTCATCTCCACCCGGCGATAAACCGCATCCACCCGCGCCATCAGCTCACTGGGAGAAAAGGGCTTGGTCACATAATCATCGGCACCGAACATCAATCCGGTGATTTTGTCCATCTCCTGTGTCTTGGCGCTGAGCATAATGATGCCCAAGTCTGAGGATTTGGCGCGTAGCTGCTTGCACACAGCCAAGCCGTCCACCTCCGGCATCATAATGTCCAGGATCGCCACATCAAAGCCGCTTTCATCCTTTGCAAACTTTTCCAGCGCCACGGCGCCGTTCTCCGCCTGTTCCACAGTATAACCGCTGCGGGTCAGATTGATGACAATAAATTCGCGAATGGACTCCTCGTCCTCTGCAACCAGTACTTTCTTCATACATCCTCCTGTTAAAAGGTAATGATCCAGTCTTTCAGTGTGTCTGCGGTTACGGCAAAAGCCGCAGAATTGCCGCACTTTGCCAAATATACATAACCGCCCTCTCGCAAGAGTTCGGTATAATCCTTATAGTTGCCCGGGTTGGCGTCATACTGAGTTTGAAGCACCGGCAACACTTCAAAGGCAGTCTTTTGTCCGTCTTGGACTTCACCGTCAATGTGTGGCTCTTGTCGGCATAGCTGACCGTTACGGACTTAAATTGCTTATCCGGCAGCACCATTTGATAGCCGTCCTCCTGTACTGCCAGGGAGTACCCGGTGTGAACCAGCACGGAGCTTTTGTATTTGCACCAGTCTACGCCGCGCACCTGCGACGGCAGACCTTTCAATTTGGCGTCCGTTGGAATTTCCAGCAAACCGTCTCCGTTCATATCCACACAAAGGCACCATCACATCCCGGCCGGTGTCCGCCGTCAGGCCTGTGTTGTAGCTGTAAAACGGGGAAACGATGGAGTCATAATAATCGCTCCAACAGATCAGTTCTGTGAGCATAGACGCCCCATCTGATTTTACTGCGTCCGCATACACCGCCGGCTTGCCGTCTGCCTTGCCCACCTGTAACTTGCGGTAGGCGCTCACATGCCCGTCCACGCGGGTCTCGCCTAACAGGGTCTGCTTGTCTCCTTTGTAGGAATACAGCGCCGCGCTGGCGGAAAGGGACTTCATTTGATCCGCCGAGAAGAACAGAACCTCCTGCACGCCGTCATTGTTTAGATCTGCAGGAATATAAGCACTGTACTGCATCGGCTCGGCCAAAGCCGTCAATTTCGATTCCTGGCCCGAACCGGTCATTTTGTACACAGACATCAGGTGGCTGGTAGAGTAGCTGATCATATTCCAAGAGATCAGAAATTCCGTTTTGCCGTCGCCGTTCACATCACAGAAATCCACACTATACACATCCGTGCCTTCGCCTTGAATATTGGCAATAACCTGCCAATTCTCCCCGCTTTGCTCCAACACGGCCATATCAATCTTGCCAAGAGCGTCATTGGGCTCATAAAATGCCAGAGCCTCCTTTTGACCGTCATCGTCAAAGTCATAGAAAATATAAGAAGTGGTATATTTACCCGCCGCGGGGATCTTTACAGAATAGCCGCCTTTACAATAGGCGTCCATAGCACTTTGGACGCTGGCGTCCGCCCCGGCAGGCGCCACCGGCGAAATAAGATCATCTATGGAAGACGCCAAATGAAATCCGCCGCAACCGGAAAACAGCAGAGCAATGCACAACATCGGAATTAAAATTTTAATCGCTTTCACCGCGCTGCCCTCCCGGCTTCTGATTTACTGGCCGATATGCGCCGACGCACATCTCACCGAACTATTATAACAGAACTTGGTTACAAAATAAATACCAAAATATCAAAAAAATGACAAAACCGTGACATGAAAGCAACGAACCGCCTGCGCGATTTATGATCTGACTTTTCACGCCTGCTATAACGATCTTTGCATTCCTTCTTTCCAAATCCCCCGCCTTATCCTTGAATAATGGACACGGAATCAGTTAAAAATATTCTATTTACCTCATTCGGCGGATAAAATATCACAATTTGCAATATTTATATGGGAGATTTTGTCGAAACCATTGACAATTATTCACATTCTTACTACTATACAAGATGAGATTTTGTTTTATATTAATTCAAATGAAAGGATCGAGAAGAAATGGAATTGATCAACACGAAAGATCTGTACGAAAATGACGCATTTGTCATTATTGAGGCAGAATTTGAGGACAGCGAAACCAAAAAGCGAATGCAGGAAATTTCGCTGGGACTTAAAAACAACCAAGGGGATATTACAAAAATTCGTACCATTCACCGCAAGCAATTTTAATCGAAAAGGACCCGCGGCAGTCAAACGGCTGTCACCGGGTCCTTTTCTTATTCCTGTTTGCACCGCGTTATTTTCACTTTCCATCCGCAGCGTTATGCGGCAAGGAACTGCAAGCTTTTTCCAGCGGCGGGAAGTCCACAGGCGTGCCGGTAAAGGCGTGATCCGTAATTTCCTTTTCCACATAAAGTACGCCATCGTATTCCGCAACAATCACAAATTCCGTTCCACAGATCGGTGCGTGATCATAGGCAAAATACAGCGTGTACCACCCACTGTTGGTATTTTTCTGAAAAGTCTTTGCCGCCGGGTCTTCTTCCTTTTTGACAATGGGATTCTCATCATCTATATTGGAGCGTTCCTCGTTCTTCGCCTCTTGTGCGCGATATTTTTCCTCCTTTAACGCGGCGCAGTAAGCCACAACCTCCGGGTCGTTGATAAATTGTTTTTTACTTTCTCCGCCACTTGGGCTTACCAGAACGGAAGTGATCTGATTTTTGCTCATTTGATCCAAGCACCGGGCGGAAAGCCGCGTGTAAAGAATGTGATCCCGAAAGGCGGTACTGTACAAATAGTCGCCGTTTGGGTCATTCTTCAACGTATAATAGGCGCGCGAAAGCACCGGCCGCGGCTTGTAGCTGACCCGATGATCGGTTATAAAATTGCAGTATTCACCGGTGAGACCGTCCATACGATAGTAGGTGCTGCCGTTGTATTCCACCCAGGTCACCGAGCCGCCTTGGCGGTGCTCCTTCACCTGATGCCCGACAGCGTAGCACCAAATTGCCACACCTGCAACACACACGGCCATAACAGCAATAAAAACGATAAGTGATACTTTTCCGGTTTTGATTCTGGTTTTCAAGGCCCCTCCCATATCATCGGGATCTACAATTCAATATTTATCTCTATTTTCCTGTATCTTTTCAACATTGTGATACAGTTTGTGAAATATTTCCAATAAGTTATGTAAAATGTATTGACAATCTTGCCAAATATGTGTAAGATATACACAGAATGATTGCTTGAGCAGTCATTCGACACCTAAAAAAAGGGAAATGAAAAGGAAAGAGCGGCGTACCGTGCGCGTTTATTCTCTTAGAACGCGCGCTCTGTACACCGACCCACACCGTAACGGTGCGGGGGGAAGAGCAGGTCGTAAGGCCTGCTCTTTACTTTTTCATGATCAGCTTTTGCATAACAAGGAACCGTCCCCTGTTCTACTGGTTTTAATTCGGTTTGCTTTTACGATACAAGGAACCGTCTCCTGTTCTAATCGACTGCGAATAATGTAGTTTCATCGTTGGTGATCGCACAGAGATAATGACTATCGTAGTTACATTTCACATCTAAAAAGCGGGAGCTTTTAGGAAATTCGACTTTTTTTTATTAACGAAAAATCCTCACCATCGTATATGTACAAAGTGAACATCGCAGAGATAAGAAAATATTTACCATTACTGATCCAATTTATACTATATACGGTTTCGGGTGCTTTGAATTTTATTCTACGTGTACCTGCAAAATCGAAAATTTCTATTTTCTTTCCATTCGCATATGCAATATAGTTATTATTTGGTTCAATACTGTAATTCGTTAGAGGAACATCCTTCAAAGTTTTGTATAATGGAGTTGAATCATTATTCATGGGATAACGATAAAGTGATAATTCACGATTACGCTCTTTAAGCGAGTTTATCGAAACAAAATATATTTGATTTCCCAATCCTAATATATCCCAACAATATTTCGGTTGACAACAAATTTCCTTAACATCGGTATGATTGACAATATAAGCTTTTTCGATAAAATTCATTATGTTTTGCCGAAACCAACAATTTATTATCAAATACCCTATATAAATTGCAATCAACTCCGAAATTCTTTTGCAGAACGGTGCAATGTTGATCTTTTAAGTTTATGCAATATAGACTTCCATGCTCATTGACAACATATGCAAATCCATCTATAAACAAACAATAATAAGATTTTTTTATCGGAAAAGTCATTGTTTGTTTTCCATCATGAATAAATACATTGTTTTACTATTGTAAAACATGTTCTCACCATCTGTGAGTAGAATTTCTTGGAAATATTCACTTTTAGGTGTTATTGATTTGATACACTTTATTTGCATAATTGTCCTGCTCCCTTTAAGACAATAAAACAGGAACCGTTCCCTGTTCTGCATCCCCTGTTTTACAACTTATTCCATGCATCAATAACCGCTGTGGCATCGGCAACGAAATTCTCCTTAGAATACTGTATTTTATAATTCTTGCCTTGCTGGATCTGACAAGTCGCGTAAATGTATGTATCATTCTTGCTTTGTAGTACTAAATTGTACGCCATTACATTGTCATCCTCACCCTCCGGCTGACCGTAATATAACATATACGCACCGATTTTCTCTTGGTTACTTAATGTAAAGTCATCATCAGAGCGATCACAAATTTTATTCTGCACAAACCCCACATGACTCTTTGCATAATAGCAATAAAACGAAATGCTACTATCTTTCATGTTATCTGCTGTGTATTCAACTGAAACATTTCCTAACCGACCAAAACGATTTTGCTCTAAAACCACATCAGAAATGTGGTTTGGAAAATCGACTCCATTGTCATTTAGACCCTCTTCTTCACCTAAGGGACTCGGTTCTTGCTTTTCCAATTCATCACATACGGCTGTAATGGTTAGCGGTGAAGCAGGCGTTTTCTCTGATTCTGTAGTCAAAAATGAAATTGTAAAAGGTAACGGAAAAATAAAGATAAATACAATAGGAAGTATAATTCTTACAGTTGAAACCAGGTAATGCTCATTCCCTACTTGTTTTTGACGAATTGCAGCAGCCAAAAAGCCCACAAGAATGAAAATATACACAAGACAAATCATGACTAATCCGATGATTATCCCGAATTGAGCAAGATCAAAATTGAATGCAGAAACAAGCGGTGTGTTTATGGGCATAATTTGCGCGTACCAAATAACTGCACCCAAAACAGCGAGTGTCAATATCAGCTGAATACTATAGCTGATAATATATTTGTTCTTTTTCATAGCTTTTTTCACCTTTCCCTGTTTTACTGTTCTATTCAGTAGCAAAAACATAAATGAAGAAACACAGCAAGGTGGAAACGACCAGCATAACAGAGTAAATAATCACTAAGCATTTGCGTGCCTTTTCCCATTTTGGCACCGAACTCTTCTTCGTGTTCTCGCCATGTGCGAATCCATTTGCAACTAAGAACAATAAGTACACTAATAAATTTAGAACTGAAATCACCGATACGAATATAGCAGCACGAACATTTTTATCAAAGTTACCTTTTATAATGATCAGTAGCATTGTATACAGAAGGAAATATCCGCGTTGGAAATGATTGATTTCTATCCAACGATCACTTGTATCGTTCTTTTTCCTAACAAAATGTGTATACAGTAGCAAAATAATCCAGCCAACGATCAAACCGCAAAATGGGAAAATAGAGAAAAACGCTACCATCATGAATTAAATATCCTCCTAAGAGAAACATTCAAAAACTTCTTAAAACAGTGGGACCGAAATAATCGTTAAATTCAAACGATATTCATAATCAATTAAGTTTCAAAGTGCATTTACCTACTCGCTTGATTTCTATAACAAGCATAATTAAAAAAGAATAAACATAGCGGAACGATTTCCAAAAAGTATATAAACGGGCTACTGCCGGATTCTGCATTATACCAATGTTCAACAGTATATTTTCCCGCTATAATAACACCGACTATGCAAAGCACAAACCCACATAGCGAGAAAAAGCAACTCAACAAAGAATGTGCATAACTTAACTTTTTTTGACGGAAAATGTTGAATATTCAGCACATCAATTTGTGCATTTTTATTTTGAATAATTTTCAAATCACAACATGAAGAATTTCCGATAATATTTTTACAGCAAATTTTTTTTTCAACATTTATTATAATGTTTGAATTACTTTTTTTAGCAACAACAATCGCATTCAACCGACAATAGTATTAATCTATATCAAGTGACTTCATTTCGCCGATTAAAGAATGCAACTTATTATTGCGCTTATTGTTTATAACAGAATAAATTCCCGCATTGTAACTCCTGGAATAATGTATGATTTGCATATTGATTTTTTTCATTCAGTTTACATGGGATTTCGTAAAAATCCGTTGCTTCGCAGGAATATACAGGTTTATATACAGCCGAGTCCACAACAATACATGTTTCCAACACTCTATTTATCTGAATTTTAATCATTATAAATGCACCTTGTTATCAAACTGTCCGTCTAACAAATCCATAAACATCGTAAAACAGGGGACGGTTACCTGTTTTACACTTTTTCTCATATTTCTCATACACCCTATCTCTCAGATAGCAAAATAAATACAGAGTTTACGGCTCTATTTTAACAGATAAATGGTATTCTGTAAAGTGAATTCAACAGAGCAGAAAAAAGGCCCCTCGCATCTTGCGAAGAGCCTTTGGTGCCGATGACGGGGCCGAACCGGGTGATACATAGAACCGTCCCCTGTTCTACAAAAGAAAGTCATTTCCCTCCGGGATAACAAAGTGCAATACCAATCCGGCAACCATTCCTGCCAGACCAAGCAACAAATAAGCGAGCCGCTTTTTCGGCGTTATGACCACCGTTTCCTGATGATAATAATTGGCGACCCATTTTTCGTAAGCAGGTATTACAGCCGTGCCGATCGCAACCAAAATCAGTGCAAACCACCAGCGAATAATCAAAATCGCACACACGCACAAAGCAAAATGAAGAACCAAGCCGGACTGATATATGCGTTTTTTCGTGTCGTATGTCTTTTCCCGTTGAGTAGAGCGTCGTTCGCGCCAAATAAAACAGCAGTAACGAAGCCACACCCAAAACGCAAATAGAAGCAAACACTCTATAGTCGTCTGTACGAAATACAAAGAACCACGCCCGGAAAGATTCAAACTGCAAACTGGAAATCCACTCCATATATAAGTACCAAAAGCAAGCAAAATATTACAAAATAGGACAAATCTTCTCAATCGTATTATAACAAAAAGCCCATTATACTTGCAACAAAATAATTTAGAGCTAACCGACTAATGGGGCAAAAGGGCATAAAAAATCCCCTAAAACAGCCAAAAATCAGCGATTTTAAGGGAAATTTACTGGTGATCCATCGGAGATTCGAACTCCGGACACCTTGATTAAAAGTCAAGTGCTCTGCCAACTGAGCTAATGGATCGCATCCGCCCCCTAAGGGGCGCTGGCTGGGAGGCGGGATTCGAACCCACGCGTGAGGGAGTCAAAGTCCCTTGCCTTACCACTTGGCGACACCCCAATGGTTACGGGCGTTATTCAAAAAAAATGGGGTGGGATATCGGATTCGAACCGATGACCTCCAGTGCCACAAACTGGCGCTCTAACCAACTGAACTAATCCCACCATATATTGGCGCGCTTGAAGGGACTCGAACCCCTGACCCACTGCTTAGAAGGCAGTTGCTCTATCCACCTGAGCTACAAGCGCAAATTGCAGCATCCCTTGCTGGAGCGGGTGATGGGAATCGAACCCACACGACCAGCTTGGAAGGCTGGGATTCTACCATTGAACTACACCCGCAGATGCAACGGTCATTATTATAGCCAAACAGGGGCGAACTGTCAAGGGATTTTGAAAAACTTTTTTCTTTTTCAATGCCCTTTTCCTAAGTGCGTATTTATTTTATACCATATTTTACACCAAGATGCAAGGGAAATCAGACAAAAGTCTTTTTTGTTTTCTCCCTGAGATTCTATCGTTAACCCCTCTCTTCCTCTCGCTTAAAATTTTCTAAAGTAAAAAGAATGACAGCTGTGTGTTGCCGTAAGCCTTTCATCCATGATTCATTTGCTACACGGCGATTTTCTTTCATTGAATCTTTTTGTTTTTATCCTCTTTCTATTGACAGCGGATAAAGCCTATGGTAAAAATCTAATCAGTTAGTGGCTGCTAACTGTTCCCTTGAGAAAACAATGGCACAAATTGGATTTCAAAATGTGACCAAAAACTGGATAGGATCAGCTGGCCAACGGGCGTGGAATAATCCCCTATTTATCGTAAATACTTATAGCCGACGGGCAATACCGTCGGCTAAGATTTGAAAAAGCAGTTAGTTGCTACTAACCATAAAGGAGCATTTATGCTGGAGCAATACCTCATCAACCACTGCGCGCCCACTTTGGCGTCGCTGAAAACCGCCAATCTGTTCAACTGCACTGCGGAGAACCCAACAGCATTGCAAATGGCCGTTTCCCGCTGGCAGGCGCTGCTGGCAGCCAAAGGGTGTTGAACTGCTGCTCCTGCGGGAAAGTGGCAACCGGGCGCTGGTATATGTGTACCGACCGGATCGGCTGACCCGCGACCTGCAACAGCCGGGGGTGGCTGCATTTCTCGCCCACTGCGGCTATACCGGCACGGCTCCGGCTGCCTGTCTTGATGTGTTAAGGCGCAAGCTGGCAGTCAGCAGCGACTTTCCCCATGAGATCGGCCTGTTTTTAGGCTATCCTCTGGGCGATGTGATCGGCTTTATTGAGAACCACGGCAAAAACTGCCTATGCAGCGGGGTTTGGAAAGTTTATACCAACCCGGAGTCTGCCGCCGGTGCCTTTCGTAAATTCAGCAAATGCACCCGCGTATATCGCCGTTTGTTCTTTGGCGGGCAGCGGAATGTGGAACAGCTTACAGTAAAAAGTGCTTAATATTTTTTAGATACAGAAAGGAATTTATTATGAAAAAAAATCGCGATCGTTTATTGGAGCGGCACAGGCAATACGGCTCAGATGGCAGAGGCTGTGGCTGAGGGCGCAGGCGCTGCCGGTGCGCAGACAAACTTGTTCACCCCCTCTGACTTCTCCCCTGCCCAGGTCAAGGACTATGACGCCATTGCTTTTGGCTGCCCGGCCATGGGCGCAGAGCAGCTGGAAGACTTTGAATTTGAGCCGCTGTTTCTGCAATGCGCACCGGAACTGAACGGTAAGAACATCGCCCTTTTTGGTTCCTACGGCTGGGGCGACGGCGAGTGGATGCAGACCTGGGAGGACCAGTGCAAAGACCTGGGTGCCCACCTGGTAAGCAACAGCGTCATTGCCAATGAGGCACCGGACGATACCGCCCTTGCTGCCTGCCGCAACCTGGGCGCCGCCCTGGCGTAACCCCCCTATAAATGCAAACCGACCCGGTACAGATCTCTGTATCGGGTCGTGTTTTTATTGATCCCCATTCGGATCAAGCATTTTCAATTTCGTGCTGAAAATACTGCTCTTGGAAATGAACTGCCTTTTCGATCTCGTCCGGTGTAAAAAGTGACACCGGTTGGCGCAACAATCCATTTGTCCTCCACATCATCCAGCCGATGAATGACCGCGATCACGCGCCCCTTTGTATTTCTCCACCGGCTGGCTTACGCCCAGCAAATATACGTCCACTTCTTCTCCATCTGCACTGAAAATATGCGGTACATAGCCATAGTTCACCGGGTAGATCATATCCGTGTGCTTTGGGTGATGACTGCCAAAGGGGTCGATCGATAAGAATATCTACTATTTTGCCAAGGAGCATATCGGATAAAGCACGGCGCAAAACAGACCGGATAAAAGATTGCTTGCCCTGCACATAGTCCTCTCTGCCGCTGTCCGTAGGCAACTGGGCAGCCAGCGCCAGCTTTAGGCGCTCATATTCCCCGGCTGTGTCCGGGTGGGTGCAAAGATAATCCCGAAACAGAATATAATTCTGCCAGTCCACGCTGCCGGTGCGCACAATATGGATAAAGTGGGTTTGTAAGTCTCCGGAACCGTCATAATAACTACCGCTGGCAAACAGCAGCTGCCCCCGCACCCCCCGCCTGTGCATTAGGACGGTAATAGAACCCGGCGGCACGCAGCTGTTTTTCATAGGCCGAGAGCGCGTCAAAATCATCCACCGCAACGGCAATATCAAGGATCGGCTTTGCCTGTATCGTGGGAATGGCCGTGCTGCCTACATGAGCCATCTCCACCGCAACCGGCCCAAGAATTTGGCGCAGCCGTGCCATGGTCGCCTGCGCCTCCGTCTCCCATGCCTTTTCGTGGGGATACAGCGCCACCGCCCCGCGTTTCAGTCCAAGCATTTTTAACCTCCTATCTTTTGTATGTCCCTATGCTCTATGTTTGTTCTGAAAAATAATCTTGAAATCATTCCAAGATATTTCACATTTTTCCTTGACAGTATATTTCACATAGTGTATTATATACACATACCGATTGGTTGGATGGTTGTTCGATACCGAAAAAAGAAATGAAAAAAGAAAGGGCAGTGTATCCGGCGCGTTTTATCTCATTTATTTATTCTCTCTCTTTCGCGCGCCGCATTCAAACACCCGCCGCATCGATCGGTGCAAGGGAAGAGCAGGTCTCACGGCCTGCTCTTTTCTTTTGCGAGACAAGGAACCGTCCCCTGTTCTACTTCTGCAATACACAGGACCGTCCCTGTTCAATAAAGGGATGCTCCCTGCTTTATGCGAACCGTCTCCACTTTAATCAGGTATTGATGCCGGCCCAGCATATATTCCATGAATCACATAATTTCTAATTTCTTTTTCTGTGCCTTTTCTCCAACTACTGATAGGCAAAAGTATAATCATTCTTATCTACTTGAAACCGAATGTGTATATCATTGCTGGACAGGGACTTCATGATTTCTTCATCAGATAAATACTTAGGCACTAACAAGACGATTGTTACCGAAGCACCGCTTTCAGATGGTGATAACTGAAATGAACCTTCATAATATGTGTCGTATTCGCGCGAAGCGATATTTGGGTATATGTTAATCTGTTGCATCATCATATTTTCCATTTTGTAATGAGAATGGTTTTCTACATATAGCACATAGCAAACCGGCTTGTAGCCCTCCTTAACCGTACCGTCATACGATGAATCCTCGCCTAAATAGATGCCGCACACATCCACTCTAGATAAATCAACCTGTGCGCTCTCAGCTTGGTTGTGACCAACATTCGCACACGAACATAACAATACGCAACATGCCACAAACATTGAGACGATAACCCCAAAATTTATACCTTTTTTCATTTGTATCTCCCAATTCATTTCAATATGAACACATAAACTATCGCATTCTCATTGTCTTCAAAAATATTTTCTAAGGCCAGAAATACAGGGGAGGTTCCCCTGTTTTACACTTTTCTCATGTTTCTCATACGCCCTATCTCACGTATAGCAAAATAAATACAGAGTCTACGGTTCTATTGTAACAGAAAGACGACGCGCTGTAAAGATCAATCGAAAGCGGCAAAAAAGGCTCACTCGCATTTTGCGAAGAGCCTTTGGTGCCGATGGCGGGGTCGAACCCGCACGGTATCGCTACCACTGGATTTTGAGTCCAGCACGTCTGCCAATTCCATCACATCGGCGTATTCTATTGTATTAAGCCCGAAACGGGGGCTGTACCGGCCAGCTTGGTGCTGGTAACCGGACTTGAACCGGTACGGTGTTGCCACCGAGGGATTTTAAGTCCCCTTGCGTCTGCCGATTTCGCCATACCAGCACATAGCCCTAATATAATAGAATATTCCGCCGAAAATGTCAAGGTATTATTGCAAATTTTCTTTGATTTTTTGGTAAATTTCAATTGCTTTGAACCGCACGGCATAACCGTCGCCGTTCTCAATCAAGCGCACCTCGTCCTCGTCCAGATACGCGGACAGATCCTCCTTGGTACAAGCAGACAGGCACACTGCCGGGAACAGCACGCACCACCAGTTATGCCCCGCCCCTGCGCCAATCTCAATCTTAAAGGGCGTTATAATACCCGGCGGGTAAAGTCACATTCTCATACACCCGCGTACTGAAATACTCCCGCACGACGCGGGCGGTGACTTGGTAATTGTAGCCCTCCTGCCGAATCCGCTGGCGAGCGATCTCCGTAATGCGCTGCAAGTTGTTCTCCGCCGCCTGCCTAGCTTCCGTTACCGATTGGCAGTCGGAGAAGAAAGTGCACGCCTGCAGCACATCGTCCCGCACCAGCAGCTTTAAGTCCTGATCCGCCTTGGTGTCGGAATTGGCCAAAATATGCAGGCGAAACACATCCTCGCTCACCCGCTCACCGGTCTCCACCAGCGGGGCAAAGCAGGCGGCAAACAAGCAAAAAGAGAGAAATAAAGCGGAAAATAAGTATAGTTTTTTCATATAAGAAAACCTGCCTTTCAAAAGAGTGTTGGCAGGTTTTGGTATTTTTATACAGGGGCAAACAGACTACCGGTCTGCGTTGGCGCATACTTGCCGCCGGACAGCTCTGTCAAAGCCGCTGCAAAAGCCGGGGCCGTGTTTCTTCCATGGTATAGGCCAGGGTGACCGCTGCGCCAAAGTCCGCATTTTGCACTCGCGCGCCGTGGTCAGCCAGCAGGTTGTTCACCCGCTCATAGTAGCTATAATCCACCGTCAGCTCCATGGCGGCGCAAGGCGCCATGGTCACCACACCGGCAGCCTCCAGCGCCAAAGAACAGGCGTGAGAATAGGCGCGCACCAGTCCACCGGCACCCAGGAGGATGCCGCCAAAATACCGGGTCACCACCACGCACATCCTGCACTCCGCTTTTCAAGAGTACATCCAGCACCGGCATACCGGCAGTACCGCCCGGCTCACCGTCATCCGAGGAACGCTGCACGCCGGAGCGCAGCACAAAGGCAGGCACATTATGGGTAGCGTCCCAATGCCGTTGGCGAATACCGGCGATAAAGGCGTTGGCCTCCTCTACCGTATGCACCGGCGAAGTGTAAGCGATAAAGCGGGATTTCTTCTCCACAAACTCGTCTTCTGCCGACTCTAATATGGTTTTATATGGCTTTTCCATACCATCACCTACGAAAAAGGGCAACGCCCAAGCGTTGCCCGTCTTTACTTGATTAGCCCTTCTTAGCGAATCTCTTGTTGAATCTGTCTACACGGCCGCCGGTGTCCACCAGCTTCTGCTTGCCGGTATAGAACGGATGGCATTTGGAACAGATATCGACTTTCATATCGCCCTTTGTGCTCTTAGTCTCAAAAGTAGCGCCGCAGGCACACTTTACTGTGCAAGTATCGTAGTTGGGATGAATTGCGTCCTTCATTACTGTCACCTCTTTACCAATTAGTCATAATGCTTTGATATAGTACCACATCTTGTAGCAAAATGCAAGCATTTTTTTAATTTATTTATATTCGCAGGGCTTGGACAAACAAAACGAATACAAATACACCGCGTGCACCGGTTTTTGCAGGGTGCGAGCCACCGCGGTTTTGTAAAACATCAGCTGCTGCCGGTAGCGCGCCAGCAGTTCTTCTTCCGTTTTCACCCGGTCGGTTTTATAGTCCAGCAGCACCAAGCCCTCCGGCTCCTCAAACACACAGTCCGCAATGCCCTGTACAAAGACCGGATCATCTGCGTCCACCTGTTCCAGTGCGCGCACCGGCAGGAATGACGCCACTTTCAGCTCTCGGTAAACCGCCTGGGCGCCGAACACCCGGGCACCAAATGGGCCGGTAAAGAAAGCAGTCAGCTTTTGCCGATCCAAGGCGTGCGCCTCCTCCGGTCGCAGATACCCGGCACTTTGCACCCGGGCGATCTCCTGCTCTAAATCGGCGCGCGCGGCGGCGTAGTCACAATACTGCATAAAGGTGTGCATGGCTGTACCCTTCTCGGCCGGAGTCAGGCCGTCCGGCTGCAAAAAGGCCGGCACGGATCGGGCAACATACGCACCGGTGAATACAGCCTCATCCAGTGCGGAAGCGTTGCGCTTGCCACTGACTTTTGACAGTGCCGCATAAGGATAAGTATAATCCAGCTTTTCCCGGATCTGCGCAACGATGCGCGGATCCGCCGCCTTTTCCCTTTCTGCCGTCTGCACAGGCGCTTCCGTCTCCGGGGTGTGGAACACCACTTGCAGGGCAAAGTCTGCCGGGTGCACCGGCACATCCACCGTCGCCATCTCTCTAAGGGCACCGCCGTCCGGGTGGCACAGCGCCGACATCAGGAGAAAATCGCTATCGTACAGCAATTTGGAGCACAAATGAGGCAAGGGCTTGCCCTGCTGCATATAGGCAGCCAAAGTCTTGACTCGGCTTTCCAAGCTACGCACGCTGGCAAAGGAGATAAACTGGCTTTTGGCGCGCGTCATGGCCACATACAGCACGCGCAAATTCTCGCTCATAGCAGCCAGGCGGCTCTCTCGCTTGACCACTTCCAGCGGCAGGGTTGGATAATCAAAATATCCCTCCTCCTGGTGGCACTTGGTTGCCAGTCCCAGCAGCGGGTGCAGCAGCATTTTGCCGGTCAGATCCTGCATATTGTACTTGCGCCCGGCGCCTGCCAAAATGCAAACCGGGAATTCCAGCCCCTTGGAGTGGTGCACGCTCATAATTTTAACTGCGTTCTCATCTGTAACGATCACCGGCGCGCTGTCCGTTTTGCCGTCGCCGCGGATCATACTGTCCACATAGCGCAAGAACGCCGCCAGTCCCAGTCCGCCGTTTTGGTCGAAACGCCCGGCAATGGAAAGAAATGTCTCCACATTCTCCTGCCGCTGCTGGCCGTCGCCCAAAGCGCGAATATACGCAAACAGACTCTTATCCCGAATCAGGCGGCGAATAAACGCCTCAACCGGCATGGTCACCGCCAGTTTTTTGTAAAAAGACAGATCCTTTCGCAGCGCAGCGCAACAAAGCGACAACTGTTGTCCGGGTGGAACACGGCGGAATAGAACCGACCGTAACCGGCAGTCAGCTTGATCTCTGCCAGCTCATCTTCCGTAGCGCCGTAAATAGGAGAGGACAACACTGCCAAAAGCGGAATATCCTGCATGGGGTTGTCAATCACCTGTAAATAAGACAACAGCAACTGAATTTCGCCATTCTCAAACAAGCCGGTGGCATTGTCGCAGACCACCGGAATATGTAGATCTTGCAGTGCCTGGGCATAATCTCCGGCGTGGGCACGCATGCTGCGCATTAAGATAGCAAAATCTCCATACCGCAGCGGTCGCCGGCTGTCGCCGTCCTGCACGGTCTCGCCGCTTTGCACCTTCTTTGCGATCAGGCGCGCCACCGCCATGGGTTCGTCCATCACATGATCTTTGCCGGTGACAGCGTCTAAAATATGCAGTGCTGCGTGGGGCACAGAGTCCGGGGGTGTACTGTCAAAGGGGTTCAAATACTCGCTTTGGGTGTAGTCTAACTCCCCCACCCTGCGGGTCATAAACAAAGAGAAAACTTGGTTCACATAAGCGCACACGCCGGCGCGGCTGCGGAAGTTTTTATCCAGCGTAATGGCTGCCGGGAACGCCGGGTGCAGCCGATTGTAAGGGGTGTAGCTGTCTTTCTTTGCCATAAAGATCTGGGGCATGGCCAGACGAAAGCGGTAAATGCTCTGCTTCACATCGCCCACCATAAAGCGGTTGCCGCCGTTGGATAGAAAGGCAAAAAGCCGATCCTGCGCCTCGTTGGTGTCCTGATACTCGTCCACCAAGATCTCCGCATAGCGCCCTTGCAACTGGCGGCCCAGTGCCGTTGCCTGCACCGTACCGTCTGCGGCTTTTTCCATCAATAGATCAATCGCAAAATGCTCAATGTCTGAGAATGCGTAACCGCCCAGCTCGTCCTTTTTCTCTCGAACCAGGCGCTCCACCGCCTGCACAACACGGAGCAACGCCCGGTAGATTGGGTACAAATCGGCGGTATCCTGGGCGTAATCGGCACTGTCAGACACCAAAAAGGTCTTAATATCCTTGGTAATAATCGTTTTATAGATATCACGATTGGCAGCTAAAGCCGCCTTGACCTCCGGGTCGATATCCTTACGCACCCGTGGCATATTGGCGAACGCCACCGGGAAGCCCTGCTTCATAAAAGCGTCCCAGCCGCTGTGCAGCAGACTTTGCAAGTGAGCGATCAGTTGCCGATCATCGGCAAGCATCTCTGCATATTTATCGTAGGCTGGCTCAGGAGGCAGTTGTCCTGCCGACTGTTTCACAAGGGCAGCGGCAGTCTCCAGCATTTCCTCCACCTGGCGCTTTAGCACAGGATACCAAGGCGAATCCATCAGCGGTACTGCCGGATCGTAAGCGGCCACAGCTTGCTCCAACCAGTCAAAGGGAAAGGCTTGGGCATTCATAAACCGCATCAGTTCTTTAATCAGCCTAAACAGGTCCCTGTCCTTGTCCGGAGTGGTGAATGCCTCAGTCAGATGCAGAAAGTCCGGATCGGCCTCTTCGTAGAATTCTGTTAGCACGGTATCAATGGCTTCTTCAAACAGACGGTCATTTTCATTCTCGTCCAGAAGGCGGAAGTCCGCCGCCAGATTCAGAGAAAAAAAGTTCTCACGCACCAGCTTTAGGCAAAATGCGTCTATGGTGCAAATATCCGCACCGCTGAGCAGGGACAGCTGGCGCTTAGCGTTGGCATTCCCGGGATCTGCCGCCAAAATTTGGCGCAGCCGTACGGAAAGACGAGAACGCATTTCTGCCGCAGCCGCATTGGTAAAGGTAACGATCAGCAACCGGTCAATGTCTACCGGGTGCCCCGGGTCGGTAATACACTTGCTGACCCGCTCAATCAGCACAGCCGTTTTGCCGCTGCCGGCAGCGGCACTCACTAAGATATTGCCGCCCCGTGCGTCAATGGCATCCTGCTGGGCATCTGTCCACTTAGGCATGGCTCTCCCCCTCCTTTTCCAGTTCTGCCAGCACGGCGCTGTCTGTTTGGTCATCATAAGTACGCGGGGTTACGCTCTTTTTGAAGGCGCAAACCGAGGCAAAATCGCAGTATTCGCAGGTTTTGTCATGGTCCTTGGCCTGTACCGGGTGCTGGCCGATTTGACCGTTTTGCAAAGCGTTGCCCATATCCGCCACCAGCGCTTCAATCTTGCGCTGAAGCAGCCCCAGCTGTTCCAAGCTGGCAAGGGAGCCGCCGACGCCGCTTTTTTTCAGCCGTACAGGAATGTACTTGCCCGCCAGATCGTGCTCCATGGCCGCCGGAATGTCGCAATCCGGGTTGGTAATCACTATGCCGTTCATACCGAACGCCTTGTCCTCCTGACCGGCAATATCCTTTTCCGCGCTGCTTTTCGTCTCCACTGTCATCACACTGCGGGCAGCGTGCATATACAGTACCCCGGCAGGCACACCCGCATAGGGATTGCTGCCGTCGGCGCATACATTAAACAAATATAAGAACATTTGCAGGTTCAGCCCGTTGACAATATCTGCCAGACGAAAGGGCTTGGCGCCGGACTTGTAGTCCACCACGCGGACGAACTGCTGACCGTCCTGCTCCAATACATCCACCCGATCCACAGATCCACGAATGCGCAGGCTGCCGCCATCCTGGAGCGGGATCACCTTGGAATGCACCGCTCCGTCCACATCAATGGGCAGTTCAAAGGCCTTGGCTTCAAAATCGCTCTCGGCAAACTCCCCTGCCAAGCGGCACACCACATCCACCAGCATTTTGGACAGGCGGCGGAAGTTGTAGCGGAAGCGGGAGGGCATATCCGACGGATCGCCCATCTCCTCCCTTAAAATACTGTTCAATATAGCCGTCCACCAGGGCGGTAATCTGCTTTCTGTCATAGTCGGGCAGTTGCTTGGTAAGGCCCACCTCAGACAGCAGCTTTTCCAGCACATAGTGGATCAGCGTGCCCCGCTCCATCGGATTGATCTCCGCCTTTTGGCGAGGCTGTGCCCCAGCCCGAATTTGCAGAAGTAGCGGTAGGGGCAGTTGTAATAATCCTCAATGCGGGAGGCGGACAGCACCATATCCTTGCCAAACAATTTACGTGCAGTGGCAGTATCCTTGATCATCGGTGTACGGTTCTCCGCCAGTGCCTGTACCGCCGCATACTGCGGCTCGTCGCTGAAATAGGTACGCAGCGCCACAAAGAACGGATCCGTGCTGTCATAAAGGCCGGACATCAGTTCAAAGGCATTTTGCGGTGTATCGACCAGATCCAGGCCGTTTGCCGGGTTCCATTTTTCTACATGCAGATTCGGGAACAGCGCCTGTATGCCGGTGACAATGGCCGACGGTGCGTCTGCCCGCCCGGTAGCGGTATAGGTAACAAACAGCCGCTCCCGAGGGGCGCTCACCGCCTTATAGGCAAAATACCTCTCCTGTAAATTCAAAAATTTCGCCAAAGGAATACAGCTTAAAATCATGCGCCGCCAGTTGCTTGCGCTCATTGTCGCTGAGCAGGCCGCCACTGGTGACCGTTTGGGGGAATTCCCCTTCGTTGGCGCCCAGAATAAACAGCGCCCGCGGATTATTGAACCGCATACGATCCGCCTGGCCCACCTGCACATTGTCAAGCCCCATTGGGATCTCGCCCAGGTCCTCCGTATGGGTCACCAGCGCATAGAGGGCACAATAATCCTTCAACGCCATGGGCTTCTCCGGCAGCACCGTTGCCAGCTGGTCCAAAATGCGCATCAGCACATCCCAAGTGCGCCCCTGCTCCTCTGCCAGCGCAGACGCGCCGTCCTGCGCAAGTCCTGCCGCCAGCTGTTGCAAATGCTTATCCGCATGGTAGGCTTTTATGGCCTCAAACAAAGCAGTGCTGATCTGCCGCGGTGCATGCCGTGCACTTTCTTTTGGAACGCCACGAGCGGCTCCATCAAGCTTTGCCGCAGGGCGTTGATCCGTTCCAACTGCACCCGGTCGCTGTCACTAAGCGCACCGGAAAAGCCCTTGGGTGACTTGTCAAACGGTCGCTTCCAGGCAGCACCATTGATGCCCCAGGTATACACATAATTTTCTGTACGGTGCAGATCCGGGCTGTCGGACACATCGGTCAGGCCGGTTTTGATCAGACTGAACAGATCGTCGCTACGCCAGCCGTAGATCACAGATCGCATCAGATACATAGGAAAGACCAAGATCGGCTGGGCGGTCACCGGCTGCCGTTCGTCTGCATAATATGGCACGCCGTATTTTTCAAAAGCTGACGCCAACACCGGTGCATATTTTTCCCGGTCACGCATGGTTACAGCAATTTCCCCGGCACGGTAGCCGCAGCGCAGCAAACCCTTTATCTGTAAGGCCAAATCATTACAGGCATCCGTCACGGTAGAAGCTGCATACAGGCGAATGTGCTCCGCTGGAATCTCCGTCTCCGGCGCTTGGTCGGCAAAAATATACTGCTCTACCCGGCGCAGATCCGCATAATCCGTGCGGCAGTTTTCGCCCAACTGCAACGTGTTGGTGGGCACGCCCGCCTTATCGGCAATGCGCTGCAAAATGCCTGCCGTCTCATTCACATAGGCAAACAGGTCATAGCCGTCTCCGGTACTCAAAAGAGTCGCTGTCCAATGCAATGTAAACCGCCTTAGCCTCAGCAATAATCCGCTCTAGAATCTTATATTCCTGGGCTACAAAGCCATTAAATCCGTCTAAAAACACGGTTTGACCGGCAAAGTAGTTTTGATCTTTGATTTGGTCATACAAGCGAGTCAGTCGGTTCGCCGGATCCGCAAAACGGTCTCAAGCAACGCCTCATACGCGGTCATAATACGCGAAAAGTCCCGCATTTTTGCACCGCAGAATATCCGTATCCAGATCGTCCGCCGCCGCATATACCGCCGCACCGGACAGATTGCAGGACTTCATCTCGTCATAAATGCCGGTCATGGACTGCACAAAGGCTGCAGAACTGCCTTTCTTCTCAAACAACTCCAAATCCGGGCGCACTTGGTCAATGGCCGTTTTCATCAAAATGGCCTTGCCGCCCTTGGTCAGCGGTTTTCTGCCGTCGGCGCCGTACAAACGGTCGCATTCATCACAAAGGCGCGAAAAGGAGACATCGAACAGCGTGCGCTCGTGCCTCCCCAGTTGCTCCAGCAGACTGTACTCGCTGATAAACGAGTACTGCTCCGGTGTGATGAGAAGGACCTGTGTTTCTCCCCGGTCAATCTTGTCTGCAATGCGATTTCTTATATATTCGGTTTTGCCATACCCGGATCTGCCAAAAACAAGTTGCAGCATACAGGTCTCCTTTTATTTTTTGAAGCCGGAAAGATCCAGCTGATCAAAGCGGGTCAGGAATTGCGCAATCTCATCGGCTACCTTTGCGGCAGTACCCGCCACATCGTTCTCAATGTTCAAGGGCAAGATCGGATCATGCACAGACAGGCGCAGCAAAAACCAGCCGCCGGGTATGTTAATGCGCACACCCTCATAATTCTCCGGCTCCACGCTCCAATTCTCATGGTCGGCCGCGAATGCAGCCAGTTGCGCCATCACATCTTCTCCATAGTCGTGAAAGTCCTCTAAGAGAATAGGCACACGAATCTCCACACTCTCTGCCGGGCGGTGCAGATCGGCCGTCAGGTCCTCAATGGTCTTACCCTCTCGGCGCAGTTTGGCTGCCTTAATGACAATTTTTCGTTTGCCAAATAGGCGCCATCATCCAGGAAATAATTATCCTTTAGCGCTGCATGACCACTGGTCTCAATAGCAAGGGCAGAATCTACGCCGCTCTTGTTCAGTTCAATACTCTTGTCGATTACATTCTTATAGCCTCGACGATAGCGCAGCTGCTTTGCCCCCCAGGTCCTGCTCAATAAAGGTACGCAGACCGTCGGAGGTCAGGCTGTCGGTCACCACTGTGGTGCCCGGGTGATCCTCCAGCACAATAGCCGCCGCCAAGGCAACCAGCGTGTTACGGTTGATCTCCTGCCCGGTGGCGCCAATGCAGCCCATACGGTCCACATCCGTATCAAATATCAGACCCAGGTCGGCGCTGCTGTCCAGCACCATTTTGGAGGCGGCATCAATAGCGCCTTTATTCTCCGGGTTTGGAATATGATTGGGAAACATGCCATCCGGCTCCAGGAATTGACTGCCGCTTACATCCACCCAACGGCCAGCACCTGATCGGCGTAAAATCCGCCTACACCGTTACCGGCGTCCACCACAATGTGCAGACCTTCCAGCGGGCGGTCACCATTTTGCACGCCGTCCACAATCTGCCGGCGCAAAAGGGCGGCATAATCGTTCATAAAGGGCAGCGTCACAGGTGCATTGTCGTACCTGCCGGCACTTCCGCGTCATAAGCCAGCTCCAAGATGGCGCTTACATCCTCCCCTTCCAGACCGCCGCCGGAAGTAAAGAACTTCAGCCCATTTCGGTCAAAGGGGTGATGGGACGCAGTGATCTCCAGCGCCGTTTGCACCGGCTCATTTTCTACAATACTCATAAACATAGAGGGGGTAGTTGCCAGCCCGCAGTCAAACACCCTGCACCCGCAGGCACAAAAAGCCGTCATCGCCGCCGCTGCAATGCGGGGGGAAGAAATGCGGCAGTCCTGCCCTACGGCAATGCCAAAGGTATCTACCTGCTCCTTACGGCAGTACCACTTATAGAAACCAACGCAGATCTTCTGCACCGTCTCGTCTGTCAGCTGCACACCGTGCTCCGCCGTTTCTACCGCCGTACCGCGCACATCTGTGCCGCTTTTCAGATGCAAGAATTCTTTTTTTATTCATCATCAATCAATCCCTCCGACAGCATGTTTTCGTATGCTTCTATAAAGATTTTATATAACGGAAATGCCGCGGCAAATCCGGCTTTTAACTCGTCGATCAGCGCAGTAGAACCAATGTGCTCCAAGTTCCACCCGGTATAAGAGAACGACATGTCCTTTGCGTTCAAATAGGGCTGCAGCGCCTTGGGTGCATCCGGCGACCCGGTCTTTTTTGTAGCTGTTATAGCAGGCAAAGTGCATACCTGCGTCTTCTGCCTGTTTGACTGCACGCGTCCACTTGCGCGGGTGGGCCAAAATCACCTTGCGCAGTTCGTCAAACTGGGCAGGCTTTTGCACAAAGAAACCCAGACCCATGGTGTAGCACACCGGCGAAAACTCGAACCAAAAAAACGGCGCACAGGGGTACTGCTTCTTGTGTCGCCGCAGCATCAGCCACAGGTTCTCCCGATACATCATCTTGCTTTTGGAGCGACGGGTGTCTCTGCGAATGCGAGAAACAGTGTACACAGGATCCGTGTACATTTTATCGTCCAGCTGTGTCATCATCTCCGCCAAATCCAGCACAATTTGCCGCATGGGGATCGTGGCCAGCTGTTTTAATTCTTCCTTATGTTCTTCATAAAATGCCTTAGAATCGTTAAAGCGGTTTTCGCTGAGCAGCTCAATGGCTTTTGGGGTAATTCCGTTAAAATTTGTCATGCTTTAAGAGTCCTTTGCTTTGCATTTGCTGGGCTGCCAGTTCCGCACAGATCTTGGCGGAATGGAATTGCAGACCGCCTTGGATCCAAGCGTAATACGGCGGCCGAATTGGCGCGTCTGCCGACAGTTCGATAGACGAACCCAGCGTAAACGCACCGGCGGCCATCACCACCTGGCTGTCATAGCCGGGCATATCCCACGGCTCCGGTAGCACAAAGCTGTCAATCGGGCTACCGCTTTGCACCCCCTGGCAAAAATGCAACCAGACTGTCCGGGTTTTCAAGTCCCAGACACTGCACAATATCCTGCCGGGGTTCATCCCACTTGGGGGTCACATCGTAGCCAAAGGACTGGTACAGCGCCGCAATATACACAGCGGATTTCAGCGCCTCGCCTACGGTATGGGGGGAGCATAGAACAGGCCCATATACAGCTCACGATTCATTCCCAGTGTGGCGCCCACTTCCCGCCCCAGTCCGGGGGTAGTCAGTCGAAAGGCGCACTTTTCTACCAAATCGTGGCGCCCGGCTATGTAACCGCCGGTGCGGGCCATACCGCCGCCGGCGTTTTTGATCAGCGACCCGGCGATCAGATCTGCCCCCACCTGGGTGGGCTCTTGCTTATTGACAAATTCACAGTAACAGTTGTCTACCATCACAATGCAGTTGGGATTCTTCTCTTTGGCAATCTCTGCCACCTTTTGCGTCTCCTCTAAAGAGAGACTGGCACGCAACTCATACCCGCGGCTGCGCTGGATATACACCATGGTCACCGTATCGTCCACCGCCTTGGCAATGGCTTCATAGTCCAAATGTTCCTCTTTCAGCGGCACGCAGTCAAAAGCAATGCCATAGTCCTTCAGCGACCCCATATTCTCGCCGGTAAGCCCGATCACGCTGTGCAGGGTGTCATAGGGCATACCGCTGACGCACAGCATTTTGTCCCCCGGCCGCAGCACACCAAACAGCGCCACCGCCAGGGTGTGGGTGCCGCAGGTAAAATTGTGGCGCACCAGCGCGTCCTCCGCGCCGAACACCTGCGCCCATACTTTGTCCAGGGTCTCCCGACCCTCGTCGCCATAACCGTAGCCGGTGCTGCTGCCAAAGTGCCGTTCGCTGATGCCGTTGTCCATAAAGGCCCGCAGCACCTTCAGCTGATTGTAATCCGTTACCTCGTCAATCTCCGTAAATCGTGGCGCCACCTGCTGCAACGCAGCGGCAGACGCGGACTCGATCTTCGGGTCCAGTTGAAAAAAGGGGGTCATTGATATTGTCTCCATAATCCTTGATTGATAAATCCGTTTTGCAGGTAAAACTGTTCATTGCGCCCTTGCTCACGCATTAAGTATACAGTGCCTTTGCAGTTCTGCCACCAGCCGCCGCACCAGCATAGAGCCGTAGCCCATACGGCGGAATTCCGGCTGGGTTCGCACGGCGGTGAGCACTGCGCCCTTATCCGTTACGGATGATAATATACCGCTGGCCAGGATCATGCCGTCCATACGCAAGGTCAGCGCCTTGGCGCCGCCATGACGAATACGATGGCTCAGATCCACATACCAGCTTTCAAAATCCTGGCTGTCGTAGTCAATAAAATTATATAGATCCATTAGTTTTGGATAGCTGTCAAACACAGCCATACCGCTTTGCACATCGTAGCGCCGCACAGACTGCATCATCGGCCTCTCTGTAAGGCCGATCCATGCAAAAATCCGCCGTACAAAGCAGCGTACCATATCCCATGGCCGCAAAAAGGCCGTCAATTCTTCCCGGTCCGCATTTTCCGTTAAGGACAAAGTGCAGTCCCGGTCCAAATACGATAAAACCGCAGTCATTTGCCCACTCTCCGTTCTTTGCACATAAAAGCGAGCGAAGTTGTAGTCACAGCCGTAGCTTTCTGCCAGCGCCAGCACCCGTACGGAAAACAAATCCGTTTGTTCATACTGCCGCAGCAGATCTAAATTCTGTTGATACTCAATCATATAATTTGGGCAAAAGGGCGGCCAATAGTGCACGGGTAGCGTCTATATCCGACTGCTGCACCACAGAGGCTGCCGGAGTGGATATACCGACAGGGCAGGCTCACAGCCAGCGCTGCGCTTCCCTGTCCGGCCCGTTGCAGAGCGCCGGCATCGTTGCCGCCGGCAATGGCGGTTTTGGTCTGGCTGGGAATACCGTTCTCGTCGGCTGTTTCTCTGGCCATACGATATAGCGCCCGGTCATAAATGGGTGGCGCGTCCATAAAGCTGACCACCGGGCCATCACCAAGCACGCACACCCGCTTATCGCCGGTCACGCCGTCCAAGTCCGCTGCGGTTGTGGCTTCCAGCACCAAAAACACGATCCGGCTGAACCCGACTGCCGGTACAGGCAGCGCCCCGCAGGCCCACTTCTTCCTGCACTTGGAAGCAGAACCAGGTGTCTGCCTCCAGCTCCGATTGTAAAAAGCTCGATCATCAGCATGCAGCCGATCCGGTCGTCCAAAGCTTTGGCACAAATTTTACCGTCGCCAAAGGCGATATAAGACTCGCTGAAATAGGCAAACTGCTGCCAACCGGCATGCCAGCGCTTCCGCTGTTTGCTTATCGGCAGCGCCCACATCTATCAATAATTCATCAAAGGAAGGCACTTTCTCCCCTGCATCCTCATGAAGCAGATGAATGGGCACCGTGCCGACCATACCGAAGCCGCCGTTTTCCAGCGCCAAGCGGCGCCCCAGCACCACGGTGGGATTGATCCCGCCTACCGGTGCAAATTGCAGGTAGCCCTCCTCGGTGGCGCCGGTGATGATAAAGCCCACCTCGTCCATGTGGGCAGAGAGCATGACCCGCTTTTCCGGGGTGCGCTTGCCTTTCTTAAAGGCGATAACAGAGCCCATCGCATCCACAGTGCAGGTGGTGCAATAAGGCCGGATCTGCTCTAAAATGTAGTCACGCACCGCCGCTTCATTGCCGCTGGTGCCGTTCAAATCGCATAAGGTTTTAAGCACGGTGCTCACCTGCTTTCATTCGCACAAAGGCAGCCAGCAGCGCCGCCGTCTGCTCCACATCGGCGGTATCTACAATCTCTGCGGGGGTGTGCATATATTTTTCCGGGATAGACACCAGCGCGCAGCGTACACCGCTGCCGCAAATGCTAATGGCATCTGCATTGGTAAACCGGTGCGCCCGGCCATCACTTCCGTTTGATAGGGTATCTGATTTTCCTTAGCAAGGTCCAGCAGCTCCTTGCTGAACTGCCGATCCAAAATCGGCGAAATACCGATCATCGGCCCCTTGCCCATCACGCCGCAGTCCCGCGCCTTGCAGCCGGGTGTGTAGGCAAAAGACACATCTACGCTAACGCTGGCATCTACGCCACGGTCAAACAGCGCCGTCTTGGCGACCGCGAGTGCCTACTTCCTCCTGGGCAGTGAATAACAAGGTCACCCGGCAGGGCACATCTTTCAGCTGCTCCGCCGCCAGCAGAACTGCCGCCACGCCGCTACGGTCGTCCAGACAGTTGGCGCTGACCCGGCTGCCGTTCAGCGGCGTAAAATGCTTAGCAAAGGTTACGCAGTCCCCTGCCGCCACCAAATCCTTGGCCGCCTGGGTGGTCAGCCCAAGATCAATGGAAAGCTCGTCAATGGGTGCCGCTTTCTTGCCGTCCTCCCCTTTTTGCAAATGGGGTGGCAAGGTGGAGATAACCCCGGGCAGGTCCCGCTTGCCATGAACCACCACCCGTGCGCCGGGCAAAATCCGGGGGTCGATCCCACCGCTCTTGGCAAAGTGCACATAGCCGTCGTCGCTAACACCTGTGACTACAAAGCAAATTTCGTCCCAGTGGGCCTCCAGCACCACATGGTAACCGCTGCCGAAGGTGCAGCTGATATTGTGCATGGCGTCCACCTGCACATCGCCAAAGGACGCCAACTTGGCAGTCAGCAGGTTCAGCACTTTCTCATCAGAAAAGGGCGTGCCGGTAACTGCCGTCAATTCCTGCAACAGCGCCGCTGTGTTTGTACTCAAAATGCGTTCACCAACCTTTTGAATTCCCGTCCGCGGTACTCAAATGTCTTAAACTGGTCAAAGGCGGGGCAAGCCGGGCAAAGAGACACAATATCTCCGGGCTGCGCTGCCTTGCGTGCCGCTTCTACCGCCTGTGGCAAATCTTTCACTTTTATAATTTGCAGCTGATCCGGATCATAATCCGGCGCAGCCAAAACGGCCTGTTCGATCTTATCCGCCGTTGCACCGTTCAAAATCAAAATTTTCACATGGGTCAACAGGTCAGACACCATCACAGACAGATCGTTGCCCTTATCCGAGCCGCCTTGAATGGCAATGATTTTTTGATTAAAGGCACGCACGCCGCTGATCACTCGACTGGGAGAAGTGGCGATGGAATCGTTATAATACTTTACCCCGTCCGCCTCACGGACAAACTCGATGCGGTGCTCCACGCCGCCAAAGGTGCGGGCCACCTCTCGGATCTGCTCCGGCTGCACCAGTCCCCACACTGCCGCGATGGCCGTGCAATAATTGGCAATATTGTGCCGCCCGGGCAGACGAATATCGGAAGCGGGCATAATCTGCGTCACCGTACCGTCCTCTGCATAGACGATATTGTCGTTTTCATCTAAGTATGCACCGGTATTGACCGGTTTTTCTAAAGAAAATTCCGCCAACTTGCCCCGCACATCGTAGCGCATATCGTGGTACACCCGGTGGCCGATGGAATAATCACAGTCTGCGTTCAGCACCGTGCGCTGGGAGGGACTTTGATAAATCAAAACATTCCGCTTGGCATCCACATATTCGTCCAGAGAGGTATGGTGGTCCAAATGGGTAGATTCGATATTCGTCACCACCGCAATATCCGGCTGATGCACCAGATTGCCCATGGTCAGCAGCTGAAAGGAGGACAACTCACAAACCGCATAATCAGTGGGGTCAGATCCTCCAAATACGGCAGCATGGCCTTGCCGATATTACCGCCGATCACTGCGGAGTGGCCAGCCTTTTTCAGCATTTCGTAAATCAAGGTAGTCGTTGTGGTCTTGCCGTTGGAGCCGGTAATGCCAATGATCTTGGCCGGGCAGTAACGGAAGAATTCTTCCATCTCGCTGGTCACCGTTTGGCCCCGCTCAATACATTCACCGATCCAAGGATTTTGGAACGGCAAAATGCCGTTGCTGCGGAAAACGATGTCCATCTCCGGCAAAATGCGCAAATAATCCTTGCCCTAAGGAGAACTGCACACCGCAGGCGCGCAGCTCCTCACAAGTCTTTTTTCCAATATAGCTCTCGTCCCTACTGTCGCAGGCATATACTTGCAAGCCATGGCGAGCCAAAAACAGCGCAGACGGCGCGTTGGCCACCCCCATACCCACAAAAGCAATCTTCTTGCCCCGCAGGGACGCAATATATTCTTTTACCTTTTCTGTCATAGCTGTCTCCTTAATCGTGTGCGAAGAATGTGCCGTTTTTAAATTCTGCCAGAGTAAAGGTTTTCATCTTTTCCTCCAGTTTATCCTGAAACGGCAGGCGCTCGCCCTTATTTGCATCGGCAATGGGTAATTCGCAGCCCATTACATAATTGGCGATCATCTGCTGGCATTTGCTAACCCGGTTGCCCAAGAAGTACACCCGCCCGGTGTCCGCCTCTGCAATGGCATAGGCGATCTGCAACTGATCCCGCTTGCCATAGCAGGTAATGGATTTGCTCAGGTCTATGGCGTCTTCCCCGGCCGTGTCCGTTACAAACAAGATCACGCCGCTGCCGCTGCGCTTCATCTTCTGTACCGTCAGATCGGTAAATGCCGCATCGGAATAAGCCAAAATATCGCCCCGGGTCAGCGCTTCCGTCTCCACCACATAAAAGAATTCTTTTTTTCTTCATGGCTCGAGCGTCAAAGGGCATCTCGCTGAGTTCCAAATCTCGCTCAACGGTATAGCCGTACCGATCCAGGTCTGCCAGCACCGCTGCGGTCAGCGGCTGGATCTCCCGCCCGGTCGATCGGACAAATAATACCCGGCATCTGCCAGTTCGTCCTCAATGCGGCTGAGATACCCGTCCACTTTACCGTACTTGGAGTAGTACATCAAAAGCATGAACATAGAGGCGATCACCAGCGCGTCACACACATAATTCATCACCAGTGCAGCCACGTGACTGGCCTTTGCTACCAACGGCCGCACCGATATACACCACCAGCACCGCAATAGCTGCGTACAGCAAAATGCGCATGGCTTTATATAACTTTTTCTGCTTTTTTTTCGAATTTCTCTCATTTCACCATTTCCATAAACTGCGCTTCGTCGATTACCGGGATACCCAAAGCGTTTGCCTTATCCAGTTTGCTGCCGGCAGCCTCGCCTGCCAGTACATAAGAAGTCTTTTTTAGAAACAGAGCCGCTTGCCTTGCCCCCAAAGGACTCGATCATGGCCGCCGCTTCGCTGCGCTTTAAGGTGGGCAGCGTACCGGTAAGCACAAAGGTCATCCCTGCAAAGCGGTGATCCTCCACCTTCGTCTTGCTAACCATCTGCACACCGGCGGCTTTCAGCTCCCCGATCAGCGCCTTTGCGGCGCCGTCGGTAGCAAAGAAGTCCGCCACACTCTCCGCCATAATTTGACCAAAGCCGTCAATAGCAGCGATCTCCTCCACAGTAGCCGTCATAATATTGTCCATATTTCCAAAGTGGGTCGCCAGCAGCTTGCCCGCCTTGGCGCCGATGTGGCGAATACCCAGTGCAAACAGCAACCGGGAAAGGTCGTTCTCTTTGGACTTCTCCACAGAGGCTAAAATATTCCCGGCGCTGGTCTCCTGGAACCCATCCAGGGCGGCGATCTTCTCTTTCTCCAGCCGATAAATATCACCGGCAGAGCGAAGCATACCCGCCTGCACAAAGGTCTCTATGATTGCCGGACCAAGCCCCTCAATGTCCATAGCGTCCCGGGAGCAGAAGTGGATCAGGTTGCGCAGCAGCTGTGCCGGGCACTCCGGGTTCACACAGCGAATCGCCGCCTCGTCCTCCTCCCGGATCACCGCCGCGCCGCAAGAGGGACACACGGATGGGAAAGTATAACAGGGATTACCGCCGTGTTTGGTGACGCACAACACCTCCGGGATAATATCTCCGGCTTTTCGCACAGTAACCGTATCACCGATGGCAATGCCTTTTTCCGTAATAAAATCCTGATTATGGAGAGTAGCGCGACTGACGGTGGTGCCGCCAGATGCACGCTTTCCAGCACAGCGGTAGGGGTTAGCACCCCCGGTACGACCTACGGCGATCTCAATATCCAGCAGCTTTGTTTCTTTCTCCTCCGGCGGGTACTTGAAAGCAATGGCCCACTTGGGAAATTTGGCGGTAGAGCCAAGGGTCTGCCGCTGGTCAAAGTCATCTACTTTAATGACAGCGCCGTCAATATCATATTCCAAATCGCCCCGGCGTTCACCGATGGCGTGGATCTCATCCAGCACCTTGTCAAAATCCGCATAGCAAGGGAAATCATCAACCGTGTGGAAGCCCAAATACTTGAGATAATCCAAGGACTCCTTGTGAGAATGCAGAGTCTTGCCCCGGATCTGCTGAATGTTGAATACAAAAATATCCAGTCCACGAGTAGCGGTCACGCTGCTGTCCTTTTGGCGCAGAGAACCGGCTGCCGCATTTCGTGGGTTCTTAAAGGGCTTTTCTCCGGCAATCTGCTGTCGATCCACCACCTGCTCAAAGCTGCGGTGCGGCATATACACCTCGCCCCGCACCTCCAGGTACGGCAGCGGATCCTTGATTTTCAGCGGAATACTGCGGATCACCCGCAAATTGCCGCTCACATCTTCGCCCACATCGCCGTCGCCTCGGGTAGAACCACGCACAAACACGCCGTCCCGGTATTCCAGACTTACGGACAGACCGTCGATCTTCGGCTCCACCACATAGCGCGGGTGGTCCACACTTCCCTGCACCCGCCGGTCAAAGTCTCGCAGCTCTGCGGTACTAAACGCATCCTGCAAGCTTTCCATACGCACGGTATGGGTCACCGGAGTAAAGGAATTGTCCGCTTTGCCGCCCACTTTTTGGGTGGGGCTGTCCGGGGAGACGTAGCGTGGATTGGCCTGCTCCAGCGACTCCAGCCGGCGCATCATCATATCGTACTGATAGTCCTCAATCTCCGGCGCATCGTCGTTATAATACTTATCCGAGTAGTAGCGCAGCTTTTGGCGCAAGTCCTCGATCTCCTGTAAAACAGTCACTGCATTTTCACCTGCTCATTATCTGTTTATAATCTTATTTATTATAGCAATTTTTGTCCGGGTATTCAACAATTATACGCCATTTTTTGCCCGTAGCACAAAAAATAGGCACCTGCGCCACCGATCCGATTGGGGGCCACAGGTGCCAAAATGTGATTTTGTTCGGTTACAGGGTAAATTTGCGGAATACTTTCTTGCCCTTACGCACCACAGCGCCGGCTTCTAAATCCGCCTTGCTGACGGTGGCATACACATCACCCACTTTTTCGTCATTCAGACTCACGCCGCCCTGGGTGATCAGGCGTCTGGCCTCACCCTTGGACTTGACCATACCGCCCAGTACCATCAGATCCATCAGGCCGATGCTGTCGTCAGTCAGGCTGTCTGCCTCCACCTGGGTGGTGGGCATATTTGCGCTGTTTGCGCCGCCGCTGAAGATGGCGCGAGCTGCTTCCTGGGCTTTCTTGGCTTCTTCCTCGCCGTGCACCAGGTTGGTCAACTCATAAGCCAGTACTTCCTTGGCGGAGTTCAGCTGCTGGCCTTCCAATTTGGCATACTCGTTGATCTGCTCCATTGGCAGGAAGGTGAGCAGCTTCATGCACTTGATCACATCTGCGTCGTCCACATTGCGCCAGTACTGGTAAAACTCATACGGAGAGGTCTTTTCCGGATCCAGCCAAACGGCACCCTTTTGGGTCTTGCCCATCTTCTTACCCTCGGAATTCAGCAGCAAGGTAATGGTCATGGCAGAGGCGTCCTCCCCCAGCTTGCGGCGGATCAGCTCCGTACCGCCCAACATATTGGACCATTGATCGTCGCCGCCAAACTGCAAGTTGCAACCATATTTCTGGAACAGAGTGTAGAAGTCATAACTCTGCATGATCATGTAGTTGAACTCCAGGAACGACAAGCCCTTTTCCATACGCTGCTTATAGCACTCGGCAGTGAGCATACGGTTCACGGAAAAGCAGGCGCCCACTTCCCGCAGCACTTGCAGGTAGTTCAAATCCAGCAGCCAGTCGGCGTTGTTCACCATCAGGGCCTTGCCCTCGCTAAAGTCAATAAAGCGGCTCATCTGCTTTTTGAAGCAGGCGCAGTTGTGGTCAATGGTCTCCTTGGTCATCATCTGGCGCATATCGCTGCGGCCGCTGGGGTCGCCGATCATGGCGGTGCCGCCGCCGATCAAAGCGATGGGCTTGTTGCCGGCCATTTGCAGCCGCTTCATCAGGCACAGCGCCATAAAGTGACCCACATGCAGACTGTCTGCGGTAGGGTCAAAGCCAATATAAAACACGGCTTTACCGGTATTGACCAGATCGCGTACCCGCGCCTCGTCCGTTACCTGGGCAATCAGTCCCCGTGCTTGCAAATCCTCATAAACTCCCATTTGTTTGTCCTCCAATATTCAGTCTATCTATTCGGTCACAGGCGAAAGGCGCATGTGCCGTTTTTTACTTTTTGTTCCATATTCACACCCATTGCGATGATCCCTCCCGGGCAGTACGCAGCATTTCCTCTGCCGTAGACAGCAGTGCCGGTGTAATTTCCAGTCCGCCCATAATGCGCGCCAGTTCTCTTGCTCGACCGTCAAAGTCCAGGCGCTGCACATGGGTATAAGTGCGCTCCCCTTTCACCTGCTTTTGGATCAGGAAGTGCGCCCCGGCCAGGGATGCAATCTGTGCCGAGTGCGTCACACAAATCACCTGGGTGTCCTCAGCCACCGCCCGCAGCTTTAAGCCGATCTTTTGGCTGGCACGGCCGCTGACCCCAGTGTCAATCTCGTCAAAAATCAGGGTGCCCACCGTATCTTTGTGGGCCAAAATGGTCTTGATGGCAAGCATTATGCGGGACAGCTCACCGCCGCTGGCGATTTTAGCCAGGGGCTTGGGCGGCTCGCCCGGGTTCGTGGAAATCAAAAACTGCACCGTATCCTGCCCGATAGAGGACAGCTTGCCTTTGCCAAAGTCCACCACAAAGCGAATTCCCGGCATATCCAAATACGCCAGTTCTCTGCAAACTTCCTTTTCCAGTTTGGCAGCCACCTGCTTGCGTTCCATAGTCAAATTCTCTGCCGCCGCTTGCACTTGCAAAAGCAAATCATCATAGGACTTACTGAGGGTCTCCAACTCCTGGTCGGCAAAGAGGATTTCCTCCCGCTGGGCGCGCATTTCATCCAGCTTGCCCAGCATTTCCTGCTCCGTAGCGCCGTATTTTAAGGACAGGCGGTACAGCTGATCCAGCCGCTCCTCAATTTGGGCTTGCTCCTCCGGATCAGCGTCCAAGGTTTCCAGCTTCTGTTCCGCGTCATCTTTGCAGGTCTCGGCGCTGTCACACAGGGCATACAGCTGCTCGCTGATGCTCTGCAAGGAGGAATAGGGTGCCGTCTTGGCTGCCAGCGCCCGCAAATAGCCGCACACCCCGGAGAACTCCTCGTCTCCACCCATGGTGTAAGCCACATCTTGCAAGGCGACGCGCACCGCCTCTGCCTCACTCAGCTCCGTGCGGCGGGCGTTCAGCCGCTCAGTCTCACCGATCTGTATATCCGCGTCCTCCAGCTCTTTGATCTGGTAATTCAGCAGATCCAGCTTATTTTCTTTGTCTTCCTCATCCGCCGTCAGCGTCTTTAACCGCCGCCGCACAGATAAAAAATTTGTGAAACACCGATTGATACGCCGTCAAGGTGCGGTCACTCTCTGCCAGCATATCCACAAAGTGCACATGAGCCTCCGGGTCCAGCAGCGTTTGGGAGTCGTGCTGACCGTGGATATTCACCAGTGCATTACCCACCGTGCGCAGCATAGTCACCGTACAGGGCGCACCGTTGATCTTGCAGCTACTTTTGCCCTCGGCAGAAATTCGTCGGTAAAGCACCAGCGAACCGTCCGTCTCCGGCTTTCCAGACCCAAATTGCCGATCACAGCCTGCACGGCAGGGTCCACCCCCTCAAAGAAGGCGCGTACCACCGCCTGGGGCGCACCATGGCGCACCAGCTCCCGGGATGTGCGCTCGCCAAGAATGGCGTTGATCGCGTCCACCACAATGGACTTACCGGCGCCGGTCTCACCTGTGAGCACATTCAGCCCGGTGTCAAACTGCACCGCTGCTTTTTCAATCACGGCAATATTCTCAATTTCCAGCACTTTAAGCATGGAGCATCTTCTCCAAATTCACGGTAAAGATCTGGGCTTCCCGCTCACTGCGGCAAAGCACAAAGATGGTATCGTCCCCGGCGATGGTACCCACTACGCCGTCCCAGTCCATAGAGTCAATGGCGGCACAGGCAGCGTTTGCCATACCGGAAAAGCACTTGATACACACGGTGTTCATGGCGTACTGCACCTTTAAGATGGCCTCGTTGAAGATACCTGCCGTGCGGCCGAAATTTTCCTCCTTCGGGTGCTTGCCGGTGGAGTACACATACTTGCCGTCTGCACTGTGTGCCTTTACCAGCCGCAGCTCTTTAATATCCCTGGAAATGGTGGCCTGGGTGACTTCAAAGCCGGCCTCATGCAAATATATTTGCAAATCCTCCTGGGTTTCCGTCTCGTATTTGGAGATGATCTCCAGGATCTTTGCCTGTCGTCTTTTCTTCATCCCAATCACCTTTCAATGATCTTTTTTCGCAAAATTTCGTAAAAATTGTCCGGCTTCACTTTAATAAGCCGCGCCACATAGGGAGATTTAGAAATGCGCACCACCGTGCGACCGTCAATCTGTACCGGGCGCTTGCCGTCCGCTGTAAAAATCGAGTTGTTGTCCACATCATTCTGCACCCTTACATACAGCGCCTTGCTGCTGGGGAACACAATGCTGCGGTCAATCAGCGAATGGGGGCAAATGGAGGTGACCACAAAGCAATCCGTCTCCGGGCTGACCACCGGTCCGCCTGCCGCCATTGAGTACGCCGTGGAGCCGGTTGGGGTGGACACGATCACACCGTCCGCCCGCACATCCCACACCGGGCGCTCCTCACAGTGGATATTTACATCGATCAGCCGAGCGTAATCACCGCGAGTGACCACCGCGTCATTCAGACAGTGAAAAGTCTCTGTCGCCTGATTTTTCACGGATAATATCCGCCTGGAGCATCATCCGTTTGTCTACCTTATATTTGCCGGTAACCACATTGCCCAGCAAGGACAGTTCGTTGGCCTCCAAGCCGCTCATAAAGCCCAGTCGTCCGCCGTTAATGCCCAGCACGCACTTGTCATAAAAAGCCGCTTTCTTGGCAATCCGCAGGGTGGTACCGTCGCCGCCGATGGCGATGGCAAGATCGCAGTCCTCCATCATCTTGTCCGGCTTACTGTATACCACATGGTGCCCGGGCAGCTGACCGGCGCACTCCTGGGTTACATATACATGACATTTCAACCGATCCAACTCGCTGAGCACATCACCGGTCAGACGGCGTACCGACTCATTTTCAATATAAGGAAAAACAGAAATAATCATACCAATGCCTCATGGGAGCGACCCACCAGTGCGGCCGGGTCTACCTCCGGCGCAACCGCAGGCAGCCTCAGACTTTTCCACATACAACAGGTATTCAATATTCCCCTCCGGCCCTTTTACCGGGGAAAATTCCAGACCGAGAACAGAAAAACCGTTCTCTATAGCCATACCGATTACCCGCTCGACCACTTCCAGGTGGGTGGCGGCTTCCCGCACCACACCTTTTTTGCCCACTTTATCCCGACCGGCCTCAAACTGAGGCTTGATCAGGCAAACCGCCTGCCCACAGGGGCGCAGCAGTAAATGCAAATTTGGAAAAATATGCTTTAAGGAAATGAAGGATACATCCACGACGCAAAATCAATGGCTTCCGGCATCTGTTCCTCTGTAATATGGCGGAAGTTGGTGCGCTCAGGTTCACCACCCGATCGTCCGTGCGCAGGCTCCAGGCCAGCTGGCCATAGCCTACATCAACGGAATACACCCGCTTTGCGCCGTTTTGCAGCATACAATCCGTAAAACCACCGGTGGACGCTCCCACATCCATACAGGTTTTGTCTGCTAAAGTGATGGGAAAGACCTGCATGGCCTTTTCCAGCTTCAAGCCGCCGCGGCTCACATATTTCAGCGTTTTGCCACGCACCTCCAGCTTGTCACCTTCTTTCAATTCAAAACCGGCCTTGTCCACTTTTTGGTTATTTACATAGACCTGACCGGCCATAATAATGGCCTTCGCCTTTTCTCTGCTGGGGGCGTAACCGCCCTCAAACACAGCCACATCAAGCCGGGTTTTCTTCTGCATGGTTGACCTCACTGACTATGGACGCCTTGTCCAGCCCAAACTTGCGAAGTTGGCTGTCCACAGACGCCTGTTTTACAAATGTATCCGGCACGGCCTTGTGGAAAAACCGGGCGCTTCCGCCTTTCTCTTCCAGCAAAGCGGCAAAGGTTTGCCCCACGCCGCCGCTGACCGTGGCTTCTTCATAGAACCAAATGACCTGCGCCTTGGCAGCGGCAGCCACCGCCTCCGACGCAATGGGGCGAATCCGGTTCAGTTTAATCACAAAAGTATCGTCCAGCTCTCCTATGGCTTGCAGACAGGTATCAAACAGCCGCCCGTATGTCACCAGGCAGCGCTTGGCGCCCGGATCGCCGAAGATACGAAACGGCTCTTTCTCGTACTGATAGCCTTCCGGCGGGTTTGGCTCTCCCCCTCTGGGGTAACGAATTGCCACAGCGCCCGGGTCCACATAAATGGCCTGGTACAGCATGGAGCACAGCTCCGCATAATATGTAGGCGCATACACCGTCCAGCCGGGCACGGAATTGAGATAAGAGGTATCAAAAATCCCCTGGTGGCTCTCGCCGTCCTCACCGACAAAGCCGGCCCGATCCACTGCCAGAATCACCTTTAATCCTTGCATGGATACATCATGAATCAGCTGGTCATAAGCGCGTTGCAAAAAGGTGGAATACACCGCAAAAATCGGCACCATACCGCCTCGCGCCAAACCGCCGGAAAAAGTAACTGCGTGCTGCTCCGCAATGCCTACATCAAAAAAACGCTGGGGATATTCGCTGGCAAAACGGGTTAATCCGGTGCCCGCAGCCATAGCCGCTGTTATGCAGCAAATACGGGCGTCCTTGGCGGCAAAGTCGCACGCTGTGTTACCAAATACGGAGGAAAAAGTCTCCCCTTTGCTCAGCGGCTCACCGGTGTTTACATCGAATTTGCCGATACCGTGGAACTGGGTGGGGTTCTTTTCCGCAGGGCGATAACCCATACCCTTCACCGTGTTAATGTGGATCAGCACCGAGTGCTTATGCGCCTTAGCCACTGTCAAAGCATCCGTCAATGCTCGCAGGTCGTGACCGTCAATGGGTCCGTAGTAACGAAAGCCCATATCCTCAAACATAGTGGCCTTATAGATCCGCTTACGAATGGCAGAATTCATATTGGTGAAAAAACGACAAAGCTGGCTGCCCACTTTGGGAATGCGGGACAGAAAATGCTCTACTCTGCTCTTAAAGGTGAAATAGGCCCGGGAGGTGCGAATACTGGTCAGGTTTTTTGCCAAAGCACCTACGTTTTTGCTGATAGACATATTGTTATCGTTGAGAATAACGATCAAATTATCGTTCTCCGTGCCGGAGTTGTTCAGCGCCTCATAGGCCAGGCCGCCGGTCATGGCATGCGCCGTCGCCGATCACAGCAATCACCTTGCCCTTTTCGCCCCGCAGCGCTTTTGCCTTAGCCAAACCAATGGCTTGGGAAATAGCCGTAGAACTGTGGCCGGAGGAAAAAATATCGTGCTCGCTCTCGTCCGGTCGGGTAAAGCCGCTGATGCCGCCCTCGGTGCGCAGGGTAACAAAATCATCCTTGCGTCCGGTGAGGATCTTGTGGGTATAGCACTGGTGACCCACATCAAAGATAATGGGGTCGGACGGGCTGTTAAACACCCGGTGCAGCGCCACAGTCAGCTCCACCACGCCCAAATTGGAGGCCAAGTGCCCGCCGTTATGAGACACAGTCTGCACCAGCAAATCGCGGATCTCTGAACACAACTGTTCCAGCTCATCACGATTCATTTTTTCAAGTCCTTAGGAGACTGAATACTGTCTAAAAAGAGACAAATAACTCAACTCTTTTCATGAGGCTATTGTATCATAGCCTGAATAAAAATGCAAGATTTGTATGATAATGCAAAAAATCAGTGATCCCGACTGATCAATGACTGGGCAAGTGCCTGTAAAAAGTCTGTATCGTCAAAGGCACGCAGGCTTTCCAGCGCTTTATCCGTCAGTAACTCCACATCTTGCTGCGCCTTTTTCGAGCCCTACCTTAGTGGCATAGGTCACCTTGCCCTGGACACTGTCCGAGCCAACAGGCTTGCCCAGCATTTCGCTGGTGCCGGTAATGTCCAAAATATCGTCTTTGATTTGGAACGCAATGCCCAGATTATAGGCAAAATCAGAAGCGGCAGCGATCTGCGCCTGCGTAGCACCGGCTGCCAAGCAGCCCAAAATGCAGGCGGCAGAGATCAGTGCGCCGGTTTTCAACTTATGCACCGTCAGCAGCTGCTGCAAGGAGGGGTCTGCGGCTTCATATTTCAAATCCAGAACCTGACCGCCGATCATTCCGCTGACACCTGCATTGGCCGCCAGTAGGCTAACCATTTGGCACTTCGCATCCGCAGAAAGATCACAGTCGGCAATGATCTCAAAAGCATGGGTCAGCAGCGCGTCACCGGCCAACAGAGCAATATTCTCCGGATATGCCTTGTGACAGCTGGGTCTGCCGCGGCGCAGATCGTCATCGTCCATACAGGGCAAATCATCATGGATCAAGCTGTAAGTGTGCACATATTCCAGAGCGCAGGCCGGCTCCAAAACGTCGTGTCGGTCACCGCCGCAGGCCTTACAAAACTCCATCGCAAGCACCGGGCGCAGTCGTTTGCCGCCGTTCATCAAGCTGTAACGCATGGCTTCCACCACCTCACCCTGGTCAAATACCGTGGGAGGCAGAAGCTGCTGTAAAGCATTCTCAATCAGCCGTTGATCATTGGCAAGGGTATTTTGAAATGCATCGTTTGTCATTTTCGTCACCAGCCAATTCCGTAATTTTTTGTTGCGCCTGCTGCAAGATCTGCTTGCAGAAGGCTGCCAGTTTGGCACTCTCCTCATAAAGGGAAATACTCTCCTCCAAGGACACCGAACCGTTCTCTAAGCGGGCGCTGATGTCCTCCAGGCGCTGCATTGCATCCGCGTAAGTCAAGTTTTCTTCATTCATCTTCTCTTTCCTCCAAAACCTGCACCGGCACACTTCCGTCTGCAAATTGCAGGCGCAATGCAGTACCCGGTGATAATTCTTCTTTTTTGGTCACCGGTGAACCGTCTGTATGGCGCACCAGTGTATAACCTCTGCGCAGCACCGCCAGCGGGCTGTAAGCTTCAATTTGTTCCAGCACGCGTTCCAAACGGGTGTTCTCCCGCTCTAAGCGGAGCTGGATTTGTTGCCGGTTACCGTTCATCAAGGCTTGTAACCGTTCCAGTCGAGTCGAAATATATGCCCCGACGCTGCCTCTGCGCGCCAAGCAACTGTCCAGTCGCTGATTTTCCCGTTCCAGAAGACTGCGCAACGCGCGGGTAGCAATGCTTTCAAGCTGCGCAATGCGGCGCAGCTCTTCCTCCCGATCCGGCACAGCCAACTCCGCCGCCGCGCTGGGGGTAGGTGCCCGCATATCCGCCACAAAATCCGTAATCGTAAAATCCGTCTCATGCCCAACGGCAGAGATGATGGGTGTTTTGCAAGTATAGACGGCGTTGATCACCGTCTCCGTATTAAACGCCCACAGATCCTCCATAGACCCGCCGCCACGGCCAACGATCAGTACATCCAGCCCCATTTTGTCCAGCTGTTCAATAGACCGGGCAATGCTTTCCGGTGCGCCGTCGCCCTGCACCACGGTGGGGGCGATCACCAGTTCCGCCGCAGGAAAGCGCCGCGCGGTAATCTGCTTAATATCCGCCACTGCCGCACCGTAAGCAGAGGTGGCTACGCCAATCCGCCGGGGGTACTTGGGTATCGGTTGCTTGTGACTTTCATCAAATAGCCCGGCAGCCGCCAAACGAGACTTTAACTGCTCAAAGGCCACAGCCAGTGCACCGGCGCCCTGGGGCTGCATATCGTCCACATACAGCTGATACACGCCGTCTCTTTCGTACACGCTCACCCGGCCTCGACAAATCACCCGCATACCGTTCTCCGGCGCAAATCGCAGGTGTGCGCCCTGGGCGGCAAACAGCACGCATTTCAGCTGCGCTTTTTCGTCCCGCAGGGTAAAGTAGCAGTGTCCGCTGGTGGGATAGCGCTTAAAGTTGGAGATCTCACCGCTTACATAAAGATTTTGCAGCGGCGCGTCCCCTTCCAGCAGTGCACGCAAATAAAAATTCAGTTTAGAAACAGAAAGTACAGTCATCATTCCAGTTCTTTGCTGCACAGAGCAGCATACACAGCCACACCGGCCGCATTATCACAACTCAGCGCCGGCGGGGCAAACACGCCGCCAAAGGCTGTTTCCAGTTCTCGACGCAAGATGGTGTTTGACATCACGCCACCGGCAAACAGCAGCGGCAGTTGCCCATATTCAGCAAACACAGCCTGCACCATACCTTGTAAGGCAGCAGATACGCTGGAGAGCACAAACCGGGCAATATCGGCCGGTGCATCCCCTGCCTGCAAGCGCTTGTCCACTTGATTTTCCACCCCGGACAATGAGCAATTCGCTCCCTGCATCGAGGGTTTGATTTTATAACTTACCCTGCTTTGCAGCGCCAGCTGTTCCAGCGCCGGACCACAAGGGAATTGCAGACCCAGCCGCACCCCGGTACGGTCAATCAGCTGCCCGGCCTTTAAGTCCGAACTGGCCGCCACGCAGCGAGCAGAAATCAATTCTTCCTTGTGCGGTTCCACAAGCAGGGCTTCCGTTGTACCGCCGGACACATGAAAGGCCACAAAGGGCGCACGGATCATCTCCAGCGCACCGGCACCGTACAGTGCCGCCAAAATGTGCCCCACTTGGTGAGAGGTGGTATAAAGAGGGCAACCGGCAGCCTTAGCGGCGGCAGTCGCCGCGCTGATCCCTGCCAAAAAGCAAGGCATATAGCTGCCCTCCACATTCCGCGGCCGGGTGCTGACACCAACGGCGGTCACCCCATCCATTGGCGGCAGTTTATCAAACAGCAACGGCAAATTGCGCGTATGCTGAAACAAGGCGTCGCTCTGGCGCAGACCCCGCTCTCCCGGGCGCACCTCCAAAAGCTGCTTTTGCTGGGTGAGCGCTTCACCGTCCAGCACAGCGGCAGAGGTGGTGTAATTGCTGGTGTCTATTCCCAGAATCATTCTGCCTTACTCCGAGACACAGCACCCAGCACGCCGTTAATAAAGCTGGCGTCTTCCTGACTGCCGTACTTCTTTGCCAACTCCACAGCCTCATTGATCGCCACGCTGTCCGGCAGATCGTCCACAAACTCCATTTCGTAGAGCGCCAGACGCAGAACAGTCAGGCTCACCTTGGGTAGACGGTTCAGCTTCCACTTTTTGGAATAGCTTGCCAGGGTTTCGTCCAGCTTGTCCAAATTGGCAAGCACGCCGGTGTAAAGTTCTTTTGCATAATCGCTTACCGTGCCGATATTTTCGTCATAGATCGCCACCAGGTCGTCCTGGGGCAAAAACAGGTACTCAAACAGCAGGATAAACGCCTGCTCGCGCTGTTCGTTCCGCTTCATAAACTTCCTCCAAAAGAAAAAACCGACAAGAAACGCCGCCTTGTCGGTAAAATCCGTTTTTACTCTTCAGTTTCACAAAGGTTGTTTCACTCTCCGGCTGGTCAAATTCCAGTCCGGCGATGATCACATTGACTTTAGACACCAGCTTACCGGTCATATTCTGTACAGACTCCTTGACCGCCCGCTGTACCTCTTCCGCCACTTGGCGGATCTTTTTACCGGGCAGCATGTTCACATAAATGCTGATGTTCAAATCCTCACCGTCTGCCAAAACACGCACCGGGCTCATTACCTTTAGGCTGCCCTTCTTAATGGTATTGACCACATCCACCGGGCGGTTAGAGAACCCGGCAATGCCGTCCACATCTTTGGCTGCATTGGTGGCGATGGCTGAGATCACTTCTTCGGAAATGACCAGTTCGCCCATGGAAGTGCTTGTATTGATCTCCATGCAAAAAACGCTCCTTTGTTGCCAGCGGGTAAGCCGCTGCAAATGTGCGTTTATTATAACATAAGTAAAAGCAACTTACAAGACAGTTTTGGAATTTATTTAGACTGAATGATGGTCACATTTTTATAATCACAGCCAACCTGTTCCACGGCGATCTCCTTGATCTGCAAGATCAGCGTGTCAGACAGGTCCTTGCTGTCTACGATCACGTCTACTTTTTTGCCATCTGTGCTCACGATCGCCAGACACTGCCCCACGCCCTTGGCGGTCACCAGTGTTTCGATTTTGTTTTCCGCATTGATGCCGTCGGAGATCTTGGCAATCTTCTGTGCCGCTTCTTTATGGGCAGCCGCGCTTTTTATCCGCGGTATCCACGATTTTTTGCAGCTTTTCCAGCGCAGCGTCCCGACTGCTTTGCCGATCCAGCTTGGCCTGGGTAAAGTAGCTGTTCTCCGTAGCAGCCTCGGTGGTAGCATCCACAAAGGTGGCCTCCCCCAGAGTCTTCGTGCGCTGGGCGCTGACTGTACTGATTTTTGTGGAAATATCGCTGTTCTCCCAGTACCAGTTGCCCACTACGCCGACAGCCAAAATCAGCACCATGCAACCCAGGCTTACCCGCGCCCGGTGCAGCTTTTCGCTTTTTCAGCTGTTCCTCCGTGAGCACCTCTTGCATTTCAGCCCCCGGTTCCTTTTGCTTTTTCTCTTTCATATTCGGTCACCTATTCCCCTTTCAGTTTTGAGACGGATATTCGATTTGTGGGTATGCCAAAGAGAGAAGCGACTGTGGTGGTGATCTTCTCTCGAACAGCCGGATCGTCGCCGCCGGTGCACACCACCGCCACCCCTGCACATTGGGCAGGTAGGCGCTGAGCAGCAGCGGGCTTTCGCCGCTGTCCTGGTCATAAAGCACATAGTCCTCCTTGCTGCTGCCGCTGTCTGCATCTCGCTTGCTTTCGCTGTTCGTGGCGTACACGTTCTCGTCGCTTTTTCTCCAACGTGATCATCACTTTGCAGGCCCACCCCGTCCATACTGGCAACGGTTTTTGCAGCCGCCCCTCCAGATCCGCCACATAGGCGTCGTAATCCCTGGCGGTGGTGGTCTCGCTTTTTACTCTTGCTGCCTGCGGTTCCATTGCCGGAGAGCAGTACCAGCGCAATCCCCAGCACTGCCAGAAGAATGAACACTTTGCGCTGCCCCTGCGGCTTGGCCTTTAGCAGTTCTTTCCACTTCTCTGTCATTTCTACTCCCCCCAGTCCTTTTTACCACCGGCTGCAATCCCAGCTGTGCCTTAAGAAGCGCCGCCACTGCCTCCCGATCCATGTCGCCGGGCACAGAGACCACCAGCTTTTGAATATAGATCTCCTGGTCTTTGATCCGTACCGAAGCCTGCACACTGCAATCCTTGTACCCGGCAGCAGTCAGAGTCTGTTTAACACGGCTCTCGATTTGGCTTTCATACACGCTGTTTGCGTCTGCCGCCTGCGCTGTGACATCGGAGAAATAAGCGGAAAAATCTGCCTTCTCGCCGCCGGTGATGGGCAGCAGAAACCCGGCGATGATAAAAAGCGACAGTACGGTTTTATAAAATCGCCCCATACTGCCCCTCGGCGATACCAGTGACAGGATAACTGCCCCGATGAGGGTCAAACAAATGTTCAGGGTCCACTGCTTTACCACATCCATTACCCGGCAGCCCCCTTTGCAGCGATCAGTATGCCGATGGAGATCACCGTGGTGACCATGGAGAGAATGAGCACCACATTCATCAGCAAAAAGGCGTCGCCAAAGGCCCGCAGCATTTTGCACACGGTGCGGTCGTCAAAGATCTCACTCACCGCCACGGATACGGCAATGCTAACACGCCAGCCGATCACATTTATCAGAGCCGGCAAAAACAGGGCAATGACCCCAATAATGCCCACAACGCCTACCGTACTCTTCACCAGCCCGGCATAGCTTTTTGTATAGACAGCAGTCCTTCGCTGATGGCGCTGCCGATCACCGGTACTACGGAATTGATGGCAAAGCGCAGAGAACGCAGTCCCAGCGCGTCCGCCCGGGAGGCCACCGCCGTCTTCACGGATAGCACCGTCACAAATGCCCCGGCGCAAAAAGGAGATCAGTGAGATCAAGCCCTTACGCACCACCCGCAGCGCACCGTCAATATTCAGCGAACTGCGCACGCCGGAGCACAGACTCAGCGCCAAAAAGCAGTTGATCAGGGGCACAAACAGCTTGGCTGACAGGATATTCAGCCCCTGCGCCAGCCCCAGCAGCAGCGTGTTGGTGGACACCCCGGTCAGGCTGCTGCCGGACACAGTTAGAATCACCAAAAATGCCGGGAAGAACGCAAACACAAAGTCCGCGCAAATGCCGATGGTGGCACAGCAAAGGGACACGGTGTCCGCACACTGGGCAGCGATCAACGCCGCGATGACCAAGGCGGAGGCAGTGGAATAAACAGAGCTGTTTTGCCCCAGCAGTCCGCTGCCGGAAAAACCGGTTAAAAAGGCGGACAGCAGCGTGAAGCTGAGCACAGACAGCAGTGCCCGCAGCGGCGTTTGGATATTTTGGCGCACCAGCCGCCCCAGCACCTGCACGCAGGACTTAGCGTCCAGCGCCGTCACCGTCTCAAAGTCAAAATCATCCAGTCCCAGCTGCTCCAGCACGCTGTTTGCATCGTCCCCCAGCTTTTCGAACGCCGACAGGTCATACCCGGACAGCGCCTGGCGATAACCGTCACCGGAGAGCGCCGACTGGGTGGCAAAGCACACCCCGGGCAACGCCAGCAAAAGTAAAAATGTCAATACAAATCGCTTCATTTTACAAGTCCCGTCACAATTCCGATCACCGTTTGAAACAGCGGCAGCAGTAGGGACAGTACCAGAATTTTGGCTGCTGTCTCCGTTTGAGAAGCTAATGCGGACGCGCCGTTGTCCCGGCACACATCGCACACCACCTGGGTCACGATGGAAATGCCCAGGATCTTGAACATCAGATCAATATACGCCCCGGTGTCCCCTGCCGCCGTCTTTAAGTCGCCCAATATACCAAAGGCGCTGCCGGCCAACTTAGACACCGTGTAAAACAGCAGTCCGGACCGGCCACAGTGACCAGCAAAGCAAAGGTGGGGTTCTCTTTTCTCAGCAGCACCGTCAGCAGCAGGCAAACGGCGGCGATCCCTGCGATCTGGATCATAGGTCAAACATAGATTTTATACCGGAGAAAAGCGCGCTGATCTTCGGCACCAACATCATCAAAACCACAATCACCCCGGCCAGGGTGGTGAGCATGGCCTGGTCCTCCCGTCCGCTGCGCACCAAGAGGGTGTTCAGCACCGCCACGATCATACCGATGGCCGCAATTTTGAATATAAAATCCACGCTCATTTGTACCTCCTGATCTTTTTAGGCCAGCAGCAGGGCGGCAATTAGCCCGCCGGACAGGCCAAAGGCCACATACAACTGTTTTTGTCGCTTGCACCGAGCAGCGTATTCCTCTGCCCGGCCTTTGGCAAAGGCAATGTAGCCGTCGGTGAGCCGCAACTGGTTTTGCAAATCGCTTTTGCCCAGCCTTTGCAAAAAAGGCTGCCAACTTGGTCATCCCGGGCAGTCAGCCCGGTAGCGACCGTCACGGTCTTGGCCGGGTCGCAGCCCTGCAAAAAGCCAAAGGGCGCAAAGCGGGGGTCCGACGCCAACTGGGCAAAAATAGCCCCCGTATCCGTCATACTATAATCCAGCAGCAGCCGCACCTGTTCCCCCAAGCGGCAAAGCAGCTGTGCTCGCTCACAGCGCCGCCCCACTTCAACTGCCAGTGAAATACCGATCGCCCCGCAAAAAAGTACGATCATCCACAGTCCAAGGATCTTCATCGCCGCCACCTCGCAAATCCACCACGGAAAAGGTATCTCCGTATTCTTCCAGCAGCACCACATAATCAAATTCGCCGGTTAGATATAGCTTTTTGATAATGGACTTGTGCACCAGGTCCTCCGCATCCCGAATATGTACGGACACGGCAAAAGCCACCCCGGAGGAGAACCCGGCCTTAATGGCGTCCACCTCGGCATCGTCGGCGATCTCGTCACAAACGATCAGCTCCGGCGACAAGGTACGCACGGCAATCTCTATTCCTTTTTTCTTGCCAAAACCGGTCAGCACATCTGTATTCACCCCAGGAGAAAAGCCGCCAAATTCGCCCCGCTCGTCTACGATACTCACCTTTCTATACCGTCCGCCGAACCCGCCGGACAGCGCTCTTGCAAGATCCCGCAGGACAGTGGTCTTACCGCCCCCGGCGGCGCTGCCAACAATGATACTGGGCAGCCTGCCTACAAAGAGCATGTTCAGCACCCCACGGGCACAGCCTCGCTCCTCTCGGGCAATTCGAATGTTCAGGGACTGCACATCCCGAATGGCGGTCACTGTACCGTCTTTTTTCCACTGCCGTGGCTGTAATACCCACCCTGTTGCCGTTGGGTGCGGTCACAAAGCCCTCCACCAGTGTACCCATGTGCGTATGCACGGAATAGGCGCACACAGCGGCAAACAGCGCGTCAAAGGCGGCGTCCGTGACAGACAGCGCCCGGGCCGAACAGTGATTGATCAGCTTACCACCATCGGTAAGGAAGCAAGTCCGACTGCCCAACATAACCACCAGCGGCCGCCCACGGCGCACCCGCAGTTCCGTAATTTCTTCCTTAGTCTGCTCCGGCAGCGCCAGCAGCAGATCTCCCAGCGGCTGAGCCAGCAGCCGCGCCGCGTCGTCAAAATTGTTCATAGGTCACCCCGCATTTCATTTCTGTAAAAAAGATATGCCCCACACAGGGCTTGTATGCCTACTTGGTTTATTTCAGTTGCAGTCCGCCCATAATTATGATAAAATAGGCAGAGTTATGTTAAAATCTAATTCGCACAAAAAGCAAGAGGTGCATTTTATGGACATTACCGCAAACAACAAACATCGCTTTGCTACAAAGTGGATGAATACGGAAACGGTGAATTACACCGCCGCCTACACGCTGTGCCTGTTGGTGCTTTTTGCCGTCAAGCAGCTGTGCAAGGTGGCGTTTGGCTTGGGGGCCGGTGCGGCTGTTGGGATCGGCCGTAAAGCGCGGCTGCGCTGCTGTCCTTTGTACTGGAGAAGAAATTTGTCTTTCCCCGGGGTATGGCAACCGTTCCCAAACAGATCGGCGGCTTTCTCTTTCGCTGCGCCGTGGACTTTGGGTTCTATAAGATCTTGTATTTTCTCTTTGCCACGCTGCTGAAGCGAGAAGCCCCCTTTGTATGGCTGGCTACGGTAACGGTGGTCTATATTTTCAACTACCTGTTTGACCGCCTGCTGGTGTTTGACTGCCGGGACAAGGCAGCGACGAAAAGCGGCGGTCGGCTGTACAAGTTGTTTTTGCCAACCGCTTTTTAGCGGTATCCGCCTTTGTGGCGCTGCTGGGCATTCTCTTTATTTTCATTGTGTACAGTGTGTTCCCGTTTGGGGACGGCACGGTTATGCGTATGGACCTGTATCACCAGTACGGTCCCCCTGTTTGCAGAACTGTATGACCGGGTCGTAGAGGGCAAAAGCCTGCTGTACTCCTGGGAGAGCGGCGGCGGCAGCAGCTTCCTCGGCAACTATTTCAACTATCTTTCCAGCCCCTTTACAGTGCTGATCTTTCTGTTTGACAAGGCGGATATTTCCTTTGCCATCACCGCTTTGGTGATCGTCAAGTGTATGGCCTCTGCCGTCACTTTTACCTATTACTTAAAGGTGTCACAAAAGCGCCACTCTTATGTGAGTGCCGCCTTTGGTGTGTTCTACGCCTTTTGCGCCTACTTTTTAGCGTACTACTGGAATATTATGTGGATCGACGGTATGATTCTGCTGCCACTGATCGTACTGGGCATAGAGCAATTGGTCCATAACGGCAAGGGGCGCTCTTTACACCGGCGCGCTGGCAGTGCTGCTGCTGTCCAATTACTATATGGGCTATATGGCGTGCATTTTCTCTGTTCTGTACTTCTTGGCCTACTTCCTGATGACCGCCAAACCCCGACCGGAAAAGAGCGGCGAAAAGCTCACCACTCGGGAGAAGTACAGCGCCAAAACCTCATGCGTCACCCGTTCCTCAATCGGTGCGCGCGCTTTGCCGGGTTCTCTTTGCTGGCCGGCGGGCTGTGCGCTGTGACCCTGCTACCCACCTATTTCCTGCTGCGAGGCAGCTCCGCTACCTCAGACAGCTTCCCCACCACTTTTGAGTCTTACTTTACCATTTTCGACTTTTAACATCCCACCTGTCTGCCCTGGAGACCACCATTCGCTCCAGCGGCGACGATGTGTTGCCCAATATCTACTGCGGCGTGCTGCCGCTGCTGCTGGTACCCTTTGTACCTCATTAACAGGCACATTTCTCTGCGGGAAAAGGCGGTATATATTGTACTGCTTCTGTTTCTCCTGTTCAGCTTTGACAATAATGCGATGAATTTTATTTGGCACGCCTTCCACTTCCCCAACGACCTGCCCTTCCGTTTCTCTTATATGTACTGTTTCCTGGTGCTGGTGATGGCGTTCCGCGGTCTGTGCCGTATGCGGGACATTGCCTATAAGGACATTGTATTCGTGGGCCTGGGCTGGCTGCTGTATGTGATCGTGGCCCAGAAGTTTATGACCACCAAGATGAGCGAGATCTCCATTTATGTGACCATCGCCTTTCTTATTCTCTGGTGCGGGCTGCTGCTGTGCCTGCAAAAGTCCGGGTTCAAAAAGAGCGTGCTGGCCTTTGCGGTGATCGCCATGTGCTTTAGCGAAGTGATCGTCTCTGACTGCTCCTCCATTCTCATTACCCAGGGCAACAGCGACTACAAGAGCAACTATGCTGCTTATCGGGAGTCCATAGAAGCCATCCACAAAAAGGACAACGACTTTTACCGCACGGAGCTAACTTACCTGGAACGGCGCATGGACCCCAGCTATTACGGCTACAATGGCATTTCCACTTTCTCCTCTATGGCATACGAGGACTACTCCCAGCTGCAATACAACCTGGGTATGTTTGGCAATCGGATCAACAGCTACACCTACAATCCACAGACCCCGGTGTACAATATGATGTTCAATATCAAATACCTGATCGCCACGCCCACCAATCCTACCCCCACCGATCGGTATTTTACGGAAGTGTACCGTAACAAGGACAAATCCGCCGCCGTGTATGAGAATGACTGCTTCCTGCCTATTGCCTACGCAGCCAAAACCCATTTGAAAGATTGGGCAGCGGATGAGGGCGATCCCTTTAAGGTGCAGGGGGACTACTTCCGCCTGGCGACAGGGCTGGACGGGGTATTTGTACCCTGCGGCTATACGGACTGCAGCTACGACAATCTCACCGGTGACACATGCTCGGAGAACGGCACATTTTGGTTCAACAAGTCCAGCAGCGACGAGCAATACGGCACGGTGGAAGTAACCATCAGTCCCCTACGAGACGGCAATGTGTATATCTACCTGACCTCGCCGGAAATCAAGACGGCAGAATTCAGTGGTGACGGCATAAAGAACACCCTGTCCCAAAATATTGAAGAGCCGTACATTATGGATCTGGGCTACCACAAAAAGGGCGAGGAAATTAAAGTATCCCTGGACGCCGGGAGTATGAGCGCCACGGAGAGCTACGCTTCTATTTACGCATACAGCGTGGACGAGACCGTATTTGCCAAAGGCTATCGCCTGTTAGCAGACAGCGCTCTGCAAGTCACCGACTGGGGCGAGACCCACATTACCGGCACCATCACCGTTCGCGAGAACAGCTACCTGTGCACCTCCATTCCCTATGACACCGGGTGGAGCGTATACATTGACGGCGAAAAAGCGGAAACCTTTAAGCTGGGTGAAGCCCTGCTGACGACCACCGTCAAGCCCGGTAAGCATAAGGTGGAGCTGCGCTATACCCCCAAGGGGTTGGCAATCGGTGCGGCCGTCAGCGGCACCTGTGTTGCAGGCGTGGCCGGCTACCTGATTCTTGTTCATATTCGCCGCAAAAAACAACAAAGCGCCGGTTAATTCTGTCAATTCTCTGAAATTTTTCATTTTGCGGTTTACTTTCGCCGATGGTTGTTGTATTATAATGGCGTAAAAATTTAGGAGGAGCTGTTAATATGCCCAGAAAAACCGCTGAAAATGTAGAAACAATCCCCGTAGGCCCCCTTGGAATCATCGCCATGCCCGGCTGCGAAGCCCTGTGCGACAAGATCGACAAATACCTTGTCAAATGGCGCGCAAACCAGGCCAGCGAGCATCAGCAGAACATTGCGTTCTATGGCTACCAGCGCGACACCTACAAGGTAAATGTGTCATTACCCCGCTTTGGCTCCGGTGAAGCCAAGGGCGTCGTGAACGAGAGTGTGCGCGGCTTTGATCTGTATATCATTACAGATGTATTCAATTACAGCTGCACATATAATATGTACGGGATGGAAGTACCCATGTCCCCTGACGATCACTATGCAGACTTAAAGCGCGTCATCTCCGCCATCTCCGGCAAGGCAAAGCGCATCACCATTTTGATGCCCATGCTGTATGAGGGTCGCCAGCATAAGAGAAGCAGCCGTGAGTCCTTAGACTGCGCGCTGGCACTGCAAGAGCTGGTCAATCTGGGCGTGGACAACATTATGACCTTTGACGCCCACGATAAGCGTGTACAAAACGCCATTCCCAACGGCTTTCCTTTGAGAACATCATGCCCACTTATCAGATGATCAAGTCTTTGGTGAACAGCGTAGAGGATTTGCATGTGGACAAGGATCACCTGATGGTCATTTCTCCGGATGAGGGCGCCCTGCACCGCTGCATTTATTTTGCAACCCAGTTGGGTGTAAATCTGGGCATGTTCTATAAGCGCCGGGACTACACCCGCGTAGTCAATGGTCGCAACCCCATTGTGGAGCACCAGTACCTGGGCGACTCCGTAGAGGGCAAGGACATTATTATCGTTGACGATATGATTTCCTCCGGCGAGTCTATGCTGGAAGTTTGCTCCAAGCTGAAGGGCTTGAAAGCCGGCCGCATTTTCGTTTGCACCACCTTCGGTCTGTTCTGCAACGGTCTGGAAGTGTTTGACGAGGCATATAAGAACGGTACTTTCTATCGTGTATTCACCACCAATGGTGTGTATCAGACCCCGGAGCTGCTGAGCCGCGACTGGTACGAGAGCGTGGATCTGTCCAAATACACCGCGTATTTTCTGGACACCTTGAACCACGATATGTCTGTATCCTCTTTGTTGGACTGCTCTGACAAGATCGAGAAAATCCTTATCAAAAAGGGCTTAAAGGAAGAGAAATAATATGAGCGAGAAAAAAAGAAAAGAGTTCCAAGCTGACCGCTGTGCAAAAGAAGCTGATCATCGGCATTGTTTGTGCCCTGCTGGGACTATTGCTCATCGGCGGCGGCATTTACTGCGGCGTAACGTATCAAAATCCCAAGGAAGCCGTCGTTGGTCTCTTTACGCCCCGTGATCAGGCCATTTGTGCCAACTGGGACAGCCAGGATAAGCCCGGTGTGCTGGCCTTTGTGTTTTACTCCGACGGCACCTGCGACCGCTATATATCCACTTGGAACTTTGACTGCGAGTACACCATCAAGGGAAACAAGCTGACCATTGAGGACGCAGATACAAAAAAGACATTGGTATATCGCTTTTCCATTGTGGGCAAGGTGCTGACCCTTACTCTCCTGGAGGAGGACGGCAAGGAAGCAGAAGAGCAGCAGGTCACCAAGTTTGATCAGGTTGATGAGTTGCACATGAAGAGCCTGAACGATATGATCAATGACGCCAAAGAAAAGCAGGCGGAAAAGCAGAGTGAATCCGCTGCCGACCAGCAGTAAAGATCCGTTTTAACACAAAAAGCACTTGCAATATGCAAGTGCTTTTTTTATCCGTTGCATACATAGCAACTCCTCTGCATAGGCATTAGCAAGGAGATGACAAGCTATGTATGCAAAGCAGTCTGCCGTTGCCAACGACTGGCCCGGTATATTGTAGACACCAAGTCCACCGTACGCAGCACCGCCAAGGTATTTGGGGTGAGCAAATCCACCGTACATATGGATGTGACCCGGCGACTGGAACACATTGACCCGGAGCTACACGCTGCCGTTAAAGCTGTACTGGACGAAAACAAGGCAGAGCGCCACATTCGCGGCGGTAATGCCACGCGAAAAAAATACCAGCAGTTGAAAAAGGATTGAAAAAATCCCCCGCAAGTGGTACTATTAAAGAAAAACGCACGGAGGTACACTTGCAATGAAGATCGGATTTATCGGCTGCGGCAATATGGGCGGCGCCATTCTGCAAGGGATTTTACAAGGCGGCACACCGGCTGCCGATATTTATGTTGCGGACCACAATTTGGAGACACTGCGGCAAAAGCTGGGTCATACCGGCGTGCAGATCTGCCGGAGCAATACGGAAGTGGCGGCACTTTGTGACGCTGTCTTTTTGGCGGTCAAGCCCAATGTATTGTCTTCTGTTTTGGCAGAGATCGGTCCGGTTTTGGCAGAGCGCAAGGCCCTGCCCCTTCTGATCTCCATTGCGGCAGGCAAAAGCACGGCCTATCTGGAGGATCAGTTGGCAGTCCCTGCCCGGTAGTACGCGTCATGCCCAATATTAATGCGCTGGTGGGTGAAGCCGTTAGCGCCGTTTGTGCCGGCAAAAACGCCACCGCAGATCAGGCCAAAACCGTATGCGACCTGATGACCTGCACCGGTAAGGTACTGGAGTTAGACGAGACTATGTTTCCCTTGTTCGGCGTACTGGGCGGCTGCTCCCCTGCCTTTGTTTATATGTTTATTGACGCCCTTGCCAGAGCCGGGGTGAAGCACGGTATGCGCAAGGACCAGGCGCTGCAAATTGCCACCCAAAGCGTGCTGGGCAGCGCCAAGATGATCGCCGAGAGCAGCGAACACCCCTGGGAGCTGATAGACCGGGTGTGCTCCCCGGCGGCACTACCATTGAGGGTGTGCTGTCCCTAAAGGCAGACGGGCTGGAAACCGCCGTGCAAAACGCCGTAGACGCTGCGGTGGAAAAAGACAGCAAGTTATAAAAAATGCCCGGTGCTTTGATGCACCGGGCATTTCTGTACAAAGAGAAGCCGTCGGAGATCCGACGGCTTTCATGATCACTGTTCTTTTGTTTACAGGCATGCTTTGATTTTGTCCACCATATCCAGCTGCTCCCAAGGCACATTCAGCTCCTCGCGGCCCATGTGGCCATAGGCAGCCACCTGACGGTAAATGGGACGACGCAGATTCAGCCGCTCAATGATCGCGGAGGGACGCAGGTCAAACACCTTGTTGATCACATCGCAGATTACATCATCGCTGACCTTACCGGTGCCCTGGGTATCCACCATCACGGACACAGGCTTGGCCACGCCGATGGCGTAAGCCAGTTCAACCTCACACTTGTCCGCCAAACCGGCAGCCACCAGGTTTTTGGCCACCCAGCGGGCAGCGTAAGCCGCGCTGCGATCCACCTTTGTCGGGTCCTTACCACTGAAGGCACCGCCGCCGTGGCGGGCATAGCCGCCGTATGTATCCACAATGATCTTGCGCCCGGTCAGGCCGCTGTCGCCGTGAGGACCGCCCACAACAAAGCGCCCGGTGGGGTTCACATAAAATACCGTGTCTTCGTCCATCAATTCCGCAGGCACAGTGGTCTTAATCACTTTTCAATAATATCCTGCCGCAGAGTCTCCAATTCCACATCGGCGCTGTGCTGGCTGGATACAACCACGGCGGTCACCTTTACAGGCTTGCCGTCGTCATACTCCACGGTCACCTGGGTCTTGCCGTCTGCGTACAGATATGGCAGGGTGCCGTCCTCCCGCACCTGGGTCAGCTTCACAGCCAGTTTATTGGCCAAACTGATGGGCAGAGGCATCAGCTCCGGGGTCTCGTTGCAGGCATAACCGAACATCATACCCTGGTCACCGGCGCCGTTCAGATTATAGGCATCCTCCTCATCGTTCTTTAACTCAAAGGATTTGTCCACGCCCATAGCAATATCCGGGCTCTGCTTATCAAGCGCAGTCAGAATAGCACAGGTGTTGCCGTTAAAGCCTTTCTTGTCGTCATCATAACCGATGTCGCAAATGATCTTGCGGGCAATGGCGGGAATGTCCACCTGTGCATTGGTGGTGATCTCGCCCATGATCAGAACCTGACCGGTGGTACAAGTGGTCTCGCAGGCCACACGGCTCATGGGATCCTGCTCCAGCATGGCGTCCAGAATACCGTCTGAGATCTGGTCGCAGATTTTGTCCGGGTGACCCTTCGTCACGGACTCACTGGTAAATAAGTGTTTTGACATATCTCTTTCCTCCTTAGGAAAATAAAAGGCATACACCGAGTGTATGCGTCATGCTCCTCATCACTCGGATTTGAACCGCAGGTTTTAGCACCTTACCAAAGCAGGTTGCTGTGGTGTCCACGGGCCTGTTCCCTCGACCACTCTCGATAAAGTATATTGAGTTTAGAGATACTATACTCCATTCCCTTAAAAAGTCAATACCCGGCAGTCGCTTTTTATCAAATTTTAAAAAGAAGACGTTTATGGTCATATTGCACAAAAAAGCGCGCCATTTTTTGGCATTGAAAGAAAAGGTTGTGGTGTTTGGGCGTTGCTTTTTGTTTATAATTTGTTTATAATATTAGTCGTAATTGTCCATGTGTTAAGGAGGTTAAACAAATGGCAAAAAAAGACAGTCTTTATTACCGGCGTACCGGTAACATGGGTTGGGCTGCTGTGCAGGAAATGCTCAAGAAGCCCAGCGAGATCAACATCAAAATGCTGGCTCGTAAAGCCCGAAGAACGAGGAGAAGCTCAAAGGCCTGATGGCTAAACCCAACGTAAAAGTGGTTTGGGGCGATCTTTGTGATTATGACGCTATCCTGGAAGGCGTAACCGGCGCAGACTATGTGCTGCACATCGGCGGTATGGTATCTCCCACCGCTGACTGGAAGCCTTACAGAACGCAGAAAACCAATATCGGCGCTGCGCAGAACATCTGCAAGGCCGTGCTGGCACAGCCCAATGCAGACGATATTAAAGTTTGCTATATCGACCGTTGCTGAGACCGGCGACCGTAACTATCCCATCCACTGGGGCCGATTTGCGGCGATCCGCTGAAGATCTCCATCTATGACCACTATGCCGTATCTAAGGCAGTGGCTGAGCGCACCTTTGTTGAGAGCGGCATTAAGAATTGGGTTGTTATGCGCCAGAGCGGCATTCTCTATCCCAACATTTTGAAGAATATGGATCCCATTATGTTCCACGTACCGATCAACGGCGTGCTGGAGTGGTGCACCGTGGAGGACAGCGGTCGTCTGATGTGCAATCTGGTTACTGAGGACGCTGCCGGTCATTTGGGCGCCGACTTCTGGAACCACTTCTACAACATCGGCTCCGGTAAGGAGTACCGTATCTCCAACTATGAGTTTGAGCACCTGCTGCTGGGCACCCTGGGTCTTGCCGGCCCGGAGAAGCTGTTTGACCCCAACTGGTTCATTCTTAAGAACTTCCACGGTCAGTTCTATGCTGACGGCGACAAGCTGGAGGAGTACCTGCACTTCCGTGAGAACCTGCCCATCCAGGATTACTTCAACCGCCTGGCCGATCATGTAGAGTTCTACTTCAAGATTCCGCGCTACCTGCCTAAGAACCTGGTTGCCGCTTGCGCAAAGCCCTTCATGAAGAAGATCGCTTCCACCAAGGATTTCGGTACTTTAGACTGGGTAGCAACCAAGAACCAGACCCGTCTGTCCGCTTACTACGGCAGTTACGAGGATTGGGCTAAGATCCCCACCAAGTGGGAAGATGTTGAGATCATCAAGTTCAACAAGGACTCCAGCGACGCAGAAAACTACAAGCTGGATCACGGCTATGACGAAAGCAAGCCCGAGTCCGAGCTGGATATTGAAGATATGAAGCAGGCTGCTAAGTTCCGCGGCGGTGAGTGCCTGAGCACTTCTATGAAGAAGGGCGACATGGCCACCAAGCTGAAGTGGAAATGCGGCTACTGCGGTGCCGAGTTTGAGGCCAGCCCCGCACTGATCCTGCTGGGCGGTCACTGGTGCCCCGAGTGCTTCATCCCCCAGAAGAAGTGGGATTACGACAACATTGCAAAGACCAATCCTTTCTTTGCCCAGGTTTGGTATCCCAACCACACCAAGGACGAGTGCAATGTGTACAACTTCGACGACCTGTTCCAGGTGAACGGCGTGAAGTGGGACGACATCAAGCACTAAGCCTACATAACAAAAAAGCAGCGCTCCGAGCCATCGGAGCGCTTGTTTTATGTGTGGATAAGAAAAAGCCGTCGGTGTGCTCCGGCGGCTTTGGTTTTTTATTCCGATTTTATGCCAGCTGATCCGTCTCCGGGAACTGGGAATTGTACAGATGATAATAAAAGCCTTTATCCGCCAGCAATGAGGCGTGGGTGCCCTGCTCAATAATGGTGCCGTCCTTCATCACCAAAATCAAATCGGCGCCCTTAATGGTGGACAATCGGTGCGCAACAATAAAGGAAGTGCGCCCCTCCATCAGGGTCAGAAATGCCTTCTGGAATTCTCATCTCCGTGGTGGTATCAATAGAGGAAGTCGCCTCATCCAGGATCAGCACAGACGGATTGCACAGCATAATACGGGCGATACAAAGCAGCTGCTTTTGCCCTTGAGACAGGCTGCCGCCGTCCTCACCGATCTTGGTATAATACCCCTCCGGCAGACGCTGAATAAAGCTGTGGGCGTGTGCTTTTTTGGCTGCCGCCACGACTTCATCATAAGAAGCGCCGGGATTGCCCATGCGGATATTCTCCAAAATAGAGCCGCACTTGAGCCAAGTATCTTGCAGCACCATACCAAAATTTTTGCGCAGCGCCTTGCGGCCAATCTGCTGCACCGGGGTGCCGTCTATGGTAATTTGACCGCCCTGCACATCGTAAAAGCGCATAAGCAGGTTGATCAGTGTGGTCTTGCCGCAACCGGTAGGACCAACGATTGCTACACGCATACCCGGCTTAACATCCACAGACAGATCCTCAATCAATTTGCGATCCGGCAAATAAGAGAAGCGAATATGCTGCAATTCCACTTTGCCGTCCAAATGCGAAGGTTGCAATGCACCCTCCGGATCCGCCGGCACCGGCTCCTCCTCAATGAATTCCATGATACGCGCGGCGCAGGCCAGAGCATTTTGAAACTCCGTCACCACCGAGCTGATGTCATTAAAGGGCTTGGTGTACTGGTTGGCATAGGACAAAAAAGCAAGAGAGCATACCCACAGAGATATTGCCCCGAATGGCGATTATGGCGCCAAACAGTGCCACCGCCGCATACACAATACTGTTCACGAATCGGGTGGCCGGGTTGGTAATGGAGGAAAAGAAGGTGGCGCGCATGGAATACTTAGCCAAGCGGTCATTGATCTCATCAAACTGCTTTTGATTGTCTGCCTCTTTTGAATAGGCGGTCACCACCTTTTGGTTGGTGATCATCTCGTCAATAAAGCCCGTCTGCTCGCCGCGAACGGCACTTTGCTTTGAAACATAGCGTAAGTCTTCTTAGCAATAAACCGAGCAATAAGGAAGGACAGCGGTGTGACAACAACCACCACCAGGGTGATCCACACATTGATAGACAGCATAAATGCCAGGGTGCCGATAATCGTCACTACACCGGTAAACAGCTGGGAAAAGCCCATCAGCAGTCCGTCGGCAAACTGATCCGCATCGCTGATGACCCGAGAGACCACATCCCCCTGGGAGTGGCTGTCCAGATAAGAGAACGGCAACACCAGCAATTTATCAAATGCCCGAGCGCGCATATCTCGCACCACATTATAGGTGATCTTATTGTTGAGTATATTCATCACCCATTGCATGAGGCCAACGCATAGCAGCATCACCACCACAGTGATCAGATGTCGGGCAACGACGGTAAAGTCTACCTGCCCCGGACCGATGATGGCATCAATGGCGTAGCCGATACGAATGGGCACATACAAGGTCAGCACCACCGATCCGCCGGCCAGCAGCACGGACAAAAACAGCAGGTACTTATAGTGACCGATATAGCCAAAAAATTTTCTTTAAGGTAGAGGTGTTCTTTTTCATGCGTCGGTCACCTCCTCGCTGAATTGAGAATGGTAGATTTCACGGTATGCCGGGCAATTCGCCAAAAAGCGCCTTGTGGGTCCCGTCACCTACCAGGCGTCCATCCTCCAACACCAAAATCCGATCGGCACACATCACGGAGCTGGCCCGCTGGGAGACGATAAACAGTGTAGGCTTATAAGGCAGCGCCAAAATGGCCTTTCGCATGGCGGCCTCTGTTGCATAATCCAGTGCAGAGGACGAGTCGTCCAGCACCAAAATCTGCGGTTTGCGAACCAGCGCACGCGCCACAGACAGCCGCTGCTTTTGCCCGCCGGAGAAGTTGGCACCGTTTTGCTCCACAGGCGCGTCCAGACCGCCTTTATCTGCCACAATGTCCAGCACCTGCGCCGTGCTTAGAGCCGTGCGCAAATCATCATCAGAAGCGCTGTCGTCGCCCCACAGCAAATTGCTGCGTACCGTGCCTTGGAACAGCACCGCCTTTTGCTGCACATAGCCGATCCGGTGGCGCAGATCCTCGTCATCGTAAGCGCAAACATTCTTGCCAAAGACAGACACCCGCCCGTCCTTAACATCATAAAAATGCGGGATCAAGGACACCAGGCTGCTTTTGCCGCTGCCGGTGCCGCCGATAATACCCACAACGCTACCCCGAGGCACGGTAAAGGAAATGTGCTCCAAGGACGGCTCGCCGGCGTTCTTGTACTGCAAGGTCACATCGTCAAAGGCGACAGCCACATCGCTGTCCCCTGCCTTATCGTCCTCGGTATGCTTCAAAGTAGGCCCAGCTGTAACACACCTTGAATACGAGAGGCACAGGCCAGCGCCTTGGTAATGGTAATGATCATATTCGCCAGCTTCACCAGTTCAACCGAAATCTGGCTCATATAGTTATAAAGCGCCACGACTTGGCCCTGCGTCAGGTCACCCAAACTCACCCGCATGGCGCCGGTGTGAATCAGCACCACAATTCCAATGTTAATAAGGATATAAGTCAGCGGGTTTAACAGCGCGGAAAGGCTGCCCCACGCTGCGCTGCAAATGAGAAAGCATCTCATTGCGCTTATTAAATCCGGCCTGTTCCGCGTCTTCCGCCGCAAAGGCGCGGATCACACGGGCACCAGCATAGTTCTCTCTGGTTGTCAGGGTCACGCCGTCCAGCTGGCGCTGCACATTTTTATACCCGGGCATGGTCAGTCCCATGATGCCAAATACCACCAAAGACAGCGCGGCAATCACCACAACGAAGATCAACGCGCAGCGCACATCAATGGTAAACGCCATCACCGTAGCACCCAGTACAATAAAGGGTGAACGCAAAAACAGACGCAGCGCCAGGTTCACGCCGTTTTGCGCTTGGGTCACATCGTTTGTCATTCGGGTGATCAACGAGGAGCGACCTAAGGTATCCAGCTCCGAAAAGCTTAAACTTTGGATCTTCCCAAACAGGCTGCTGCGCAGCTCCTTGCCAAAGCCGGTAGCCGCCCGAGCAGCAAAAAACTGGGCAGTGATCGCCATCACCATACCCACCACGGCAAAGCCCACCAACAAGGCGCAGTTTTGGTAGATCACGGTCTTATTGCCCGGCCGAATACCGCTATCAATGATCCGCGCCACCACCAGCGGCACGATCAGTTCAAAAGTCGCTTCCAGCAGCTTAAACAGCGGCGCAAAGAAAGACTCTTTCTTGTAATGCTTCAAATAGAACAACAAGTCTTTCAGTGTTCTCACCCTCCCGTCTGCCCATCCGGGCAGCGCATATCTTTAACAAGTTGGTATTTATTATAGATATTATTTGCCTTTCTGTCAATAAAACTTGACAAACGCGTTCAAGGTGCTATGATTATAAAAAATGCGAGGTGATCTTAATGGAATACAAGCCGGTAACGGCCATTATCGTAGGCATGCCGGGCCGCCCATGGTGTACAGCAAACTGGCGCTGACCAACCCGGAGCTTCTGAAGATTGTCGGCGTGGCAGATCCGGACCCCATTCGGCGCAAAAAGTGCCGCGAGCTTTACGGATTCGGCGAGGATATGTGCTTTGAAAATGCAAATGCGCTGGCTGCCAAGGGCAAACTGGCAGACACCGTCATTAACGGCACATGGACGAGGTACATATAGAGACCTCTGTGCCCCTGCTGAACGCCGGGTATGATATGCTGCTGGAAAAGCCGTTTGCCGTGAACGAAGAAGAAATGCGCACCCTGGTGGACTGCGCGCGGCAGAACCACAGCAAAGTGATGATTTGCCATGTACTGCGGTACACACCGTTCTACTATGGTATTAAAGAGCGCATTGCCGCCGGTGAAATCGGTGATATTATCAATATTCAAACCCTGGAACATGTGTCTTACCACCACCTAAGCACCTCGTATGTGCGGGGCAAGTGGGCCAATAGTCAGAAGTGCCACACCAGTATGCTGCTGGCCAAGTGCTGCCACGATCTGGACATTATGATGTGGATGATGGCCGAGACCAAGCCCACCGCAGTTAGCTCCTTTGGCGGCAAGTTCCAGTTTAAGCCGGAGAACGCCCCGGCATGGCGCCGGCACGCGGTGTATGGTAGACTGCCCGCTGGTAGATACCTGCCGCTACTCTTGCAAACGGCTGTACATTGACCACCCGGACCGCTGGTCCTTCTATGTGTGGGACAAGCTGGAGGGCATTGAGAACCCCACCATTGAAGACAAAATTCATCTGCTCAAGGGTGACTCCCCTTACGGTCGCTGCATTTACAAGTGCGACAACGATGTAGTGGACCACCAGAGCGTGATGGTACAGTTCGCCAGCGGCATGCCACCTTAAACGGCACCCACAATATGGTGGGCGGTTCCTCCGCCCCCCTGCGCCGTATTCACATCATCGGCACCAAGGGCGAGATCTACGGCAACTTTGAGGAGTCCAAGTTCTATGTATCCAAAATCGACCCCTCCCCGGACGCCCACAACGGCGAGTGCCAAATTGAGGAAGTGGATCTGAATGTGAAGGGCGATATGGTTGGCGCTTACGGCGGCCACGGCGGCGGCGACGAGCGACTGGCGGCGGACTTTGTGCAGTTCGTCCGCGGCGAAAAGCCCAGCCTGGCATGCACCTCTATTTTCGATTCTGTTGCCGGTCACCTGTGTGTGTATCTGGCAGACGAAAGTCGCACCCACGGCGGCCAGCCGGTAGCGGTACACCTGGACTAAGACGAAACACATAAAAAAACCGTCGGTCATAACGACCGGCGGTTATCTTTGCGCTGATTTTTTAATACTCTACTTTTAAGCCCTCTTCGGCTTCAGCTACCTTGAGCATAATGGCGCACTCAATGCGCTTACGGTGCAGCTGGCAACCAAAGTCATACACACCGTTCACACTGCCGGTGGTATGGTACGCATTGGCTGCGCACCCGCCGCTGCAATACAGCTTTGCAAAGCAGTCCTTGCATTCCTTGTGGCTGTACACATTGCAGTGCTCAAACTGCTCCAGCACCTGGGGTCGGGTCACGCCATCGTACACATTGCCAAGTAAGAAGTCCGTGTCTCCCACAAACTGATGACAGGGGTACAAATCGCCGGTGGGGGTCACGGCCATATACTCCGTGCCCACGCCACAGCCGCTGACCCGCTTGACAATACAAGGGCCGCCGTCCAGGTCGATCATATAGTGGTAAAAAGTAAAGCCGTCGCCCTTGCGATAACGGTGCAGCATTTCCTTGGCCAATATCTCGTATTGCTCCAAAAGCACAGGCAGGTCGCTCTCCTGCAAGGCATAGTCCTCCTTAGGATCGCACACCACCGGCTCAATAGACAGCTCCTTAAATCCCAGATCCGCCATGTGCAGACATCGGCGGCAAAGTCCGTATTGAAGTGGGTATAGGTGCCCCGCATATAGTAGTCCTTTTGCCCTCTGGAGTCTGCAAACCGCTTGAATTTATCCAAGATCAGATCATAACTGCCCTTGCCGTTGCGACCCACCCGCAGCCGGTCATGGGTAACCTTGCGCCCGTCCAAAGACAGTACCACATTGCCCATCTCCCGGTTGGAAAAGTCGATCACATCATCGTTGATAAGCAAGCCGTTGGTGGTAAGGGTAAAGCGAAAGTTCTTATTATGGAGCTTCTCCTGCTCCCGACCATAGGCCACCAGCCACTTGCACACATCCCAGTTCAGCAGCGGCTCGCCGCCAAAGAAGTCCACTTCCAAATTCCGGCGGCCGGGACTGTTGGCAATGAGATAATCCAGCGCCTGCTTGCCCACTTCATAGGACATGATCTCACGCTGGCCATCGTACTCTCCCTTGCCGGCAAAGCAGTATTTGCACGCCAGGTTGCAATCGTGAGCAACATGCAGGCAAATGGCCTTCAGTACCCCCCTGGCGGCGTTTGAACTGGTCGGCAACCGCCTCAAAGGTATCCTCGGCAAACAGCCGTCCGTCGGCGATCAGCGCCTCAATGTCTTCAAAACAAAGATCAATATCAGCGTTCGTTACATCCGGCTGATCCTTGTATTTTTCTAAAATAACACGGCGGATCTCCTCTTTATCATGATCCTGGTACATAGTGATCATATCGTAGGCCACCGGGTCCACAGAATGGACGCAGCCACTGTTTTGATCCAGAATAATGTTGTATCCGTTTAGTTTGTATGCGTGTATCATAGTCTACTCCAAACAAAAAAGGCGGGACGGGCAATCGCCCATCCCGCCCCTAATTGCAAAATTCTTATTTCTTCAGCTGCTCGCACTTCTGGTTGGCAACGGAGCAAGAGGTCTTGCTGGCAGACTGACAAGAAGTCTGGCACTCGCCGCAGCCGCCCTTTTGAGCGGAAGCACAAAGATTTCTGGAACTTAAAGTTTTAATTCTTTTCATAAAAAGCACCTCGTTTCAATATGTTGGTTCTATTTTACAATACTTTCAGCCCTTTGTCAATACGCAGCAGCAAATGCGCTCTGCCCCGCCGCCGGCAGTTCCGTGGAGCACCGTGCCGCTGTTTTTCGCTGCCTGAATTGCCTGTACAAACGCCGCAGTGATCTCCTCACCGGGCACGATCATCGGCACCCCGGGCGGATAGGCAAACACCGTCTCGCAGGCGATACGCCCCACTGCCTGTTGGTATGGTAGCGGCTCGGCGGCACCTGCCAGCTTTGCAGTGCTTAGGGGGCGGGGGGGCAGCATGCCCGGCCAGTCGCCCGGTCCAAAGAACAATCGATCTCTCTCAACGCGCGTGCCAGCAGATCAAATCCGGCGGCGGTGTCCCCCACCGTTGCCATACAGATCACATGGATACGGTCGCTCATCTCCGGCTCGATCCCACGCGCCCGCAGCCGGTGTGCCAAGGCGTTGCCGTCTATGTTGCAATGCAGGGTGGAAATATTGATCTTGGTTGGATCGTCCGCTCGGATCAATCGCAGGTATTGCAAAGGCAGTTTATATAGCTTTTTGCAGTCCCCTTGCAGCGTCTCAAACGCAGCCGGATCCGCTACCAAATCGGCCATTTTTGCCACGCTGTTCATCAGCACATAGCTGGGCGAGCTGGTCTCGTACATATCCATATACCGCTTGATCTTCGGCGCCAAAGATGAGTCATATACCTGCACACCGGCGGTTTGAGTCAACGCCGGCAGGGTCTTGTGATAAGAGCAGATCACCGCGTCTCCCTCCATACGGCCGGGCAGCCAGGGGCCAGTCCAAGGTGGCACCGTGGGCAGCGTCTACCACCAGCGGCACCGAGCAGTGCAGACGAGAAATATAGCCCTCGTATGTAGGCGAGGTCACCACCACCGCTGCCACCTCCGGATGGGCAGCCAATGCCTCATCCAGCGCCGCCTGGGTCACACGGGTATAAAAACCGGTGGTCGGGTCAAATGCAGCCTCTACATAGTGCACCTGCAGTCGGTTCAAAAAGCAGGCGTTGTACACCGCCTTGTGGCAGTTGCGGGCAATGAGAATTTCGTCCCCCGGCTTGCACAGGGCGGATATGGTCGCCAAAATGCAGCAGGTAGAACCGTTAACAGAGAGAAAAGATGCCCCCGCACCATACAGCGCTGCCAAATCCGCTTGCAGCCGGGCCAACACCCCCGTGGGGGCGTGCAGGTCATCGTAGCCGTCTATTTCCGTAATATCAATTTCCGCACCCGGCAGACCAAAATCTGGGTTGCGCTTGTGTCCGGGCATATGGAACGGATAGCGCTCTAAGTGCGCCAGCGCTCGATCAAGCCGCATAAGCTGTCACCTTTTCTTTTTGATAAATCGCAATGTTCAGCAGCACCACACCGGTGAGCACAGGCATCGCCTCGATCAGGCCGGTCTCTTTATAGATCAGCAGCAAAATCAGATCACCGATCATCAGTGCCGCCCAAAATACCGTGGCGCACTGCCAAAATCGCCCTTTTTTGAATGAAAACAAAAAGCACAGAAAGATCGCTACCCCGCTGAGCACGGAAAAAAGCCAGCGATCCAATGCAGTGCAGCAGCCACAGGGTGTGCCGCTCAAAGTCAAAAGGACAGCACACCGTCAGCGCCATCCCCACACCGGCAGGCAGCACCAGACCGTGGCACAGCCCTCTGCGCTTTTGCTTATTATACATGGTATAGAGCAAAAGGTAAAGCACCCCGTAAGTGCCTGCACCCCACAGGGCAAACAGCACCGGGTGGTCCAGTCCGATGGTGGAGAGCGCCCCGGCGTTGGTGCGTGGGTCCGCAAAGTGCATATACCCTAATGTAAAACCACAGTATAACGCGGAAATCAGCGAAATCCAAATTTTTTTCATAAAAACCTCAAAAAAATCAAAATTTCTTATTGACATTTTACTCCCCTCGTGGTATTATGTCAATGCTGTTTCGACAGCGCCGCAGATAAGGCCTTTCGGCTCTGCCTCGCCCGCTCTTGGCGTGTAAAAATTTAGAGCAAATTGAATATGCGGATGTGGCGGAATTGGCAGAGACGCGCTAGATTCAGGTTCTAGTGACAGCAATGTCATATGGGTTCAAGTCCCTTCATCCGCACCATGAGCCTTTTGCAAATGCAAAAGGCTCATTTTTTATGTACTCCCATCTTTTTTTCATAAAAACAGAGCAGATCCTATGATCTGCTCTGTATAGTTAATATTCGTCATGCTACACAGCATTACAAAACAAGGAAACCATCCACTGTTCTATTGTGAATGACCAGGTAGCGTAGCCAGAGCAGATCTCACGACCTGCTCCTTTCTTTTTGGTTAAATGTAATTTTTACACACCCCAAATTTTGCCTGCACCGGCGTTGATCATATAATCGCGCAGAGCCTCTACAAACGCCTCCGGATCGTCCACATAGAATACGAATATTTCTTCCTCATAAATCTCTGCTGTGATCCGTATATAGCGCTCTCCGGAACCGCCCATATCAAACCAACCATCGTCTTTTGAATTGAATATAGATTTCGGCGGTCGCTTACCCTTGCAGATCTGAATTTTCTGAATACAGGCATACGGCACCTTGGGATTTGATTTTTCTCTATGCCGAGAATCCGGAACGCCGTGAACATCAAACTGCATATAGTCGTTATACAGCGTAACCCCCTTTCGGTAATTCATAATAGCGATAGGTCGCAACAATCACAAACGCAGCGACAATAATACCGAAAACGAGTTTTACCGGCATTGTTACCGGTATGCGCAAAGCCGGTAAAACAATTAGCGTTAAAAAGAAGGTACGCATTTATACCCAATACAATATAAATAAAGGCGATACCCTTGTTGATTAGTTTTTTTTGCATTTTGATTCTTCTGAAAAGAGAAAGAATTTAGCTTTTTTTCTCATCATACCCCCACAAATGACCGTTAGAACAAGGGACGGTTCCCTGTTCTATCACTTGTTTGCATACTGCTCCACCTTTGCCATAATTTCCGCACAACAATCCTCTGCATCTTGGACTGAGAAAATGTATTTCTTGCCATCGCGCAGTTGCAGCTCCACATTATAGTTAAAGTCGCCATAGGCACCAATTCAGAAAAACACATCCTTAGTCCAATAGATACTGCTGTACTGCACATAGGCGTTCTCGATCATATAGTACGGTACAGCGATCTTGTTCTTCCAGTTCAAAGCGGTAATGGTATAGCGGGCAAGCACCACTTGGTCGTCGTACAAAAAGCAGCCCTTAGGCATGACCAGCGGCAAAAAGCGAATAAACAACCGACAAAATCAAAACAGCTTTTGTTATGTAATCTAAAACAGGATCCTGTAACAGGAAATCCGCCAGGCCAATGCGGCCCAATATACCCAGGCCTAATCGACACAGCAGAAAAACAATGGCGAAATTATCTGCCGCACAAAGAAACGGCAACAAAAACTGTAAAATCCGATTTACAGCTTTGAATTTATATTTTTTCATTTTCTTCTCTCCTGTTTTCTATGCAGACAAGATCCGCCTGCACTGATTTCAGTATAACACAAGGCGCATGCCGTTGCAAGATAAGATAAAAAGACAAAAAAGACTCTTTACAAAACACGGGCAAAACGGTTATAATAATTGCACCGATAGGAAATGAAGGCGTAGCTCAGTTGGTTAGAGTACTTGCTTGACATGCAAAGGGGTCGGTGGTTCAAGTCCACTCGTCTTCACCATTTGACTTTGCAGAAATGCAAAGTCTTTTTTTCTGAAAACAATGTGTTTACCTGTTCTGTGACAAGAAACCGTCACTTGTTCTACCCTGTTCTAAGGCAAGTAAATTGCAGGAGAATATAAAAAAATGAAAAAAGGACGAATATTTAATAACAGACCCACCCCTAAAAGCGTTGACTGTTTTTTGCAATGCCTATGATTTTAGGCAGCTTCTTTCAGCAAGTGTACAATATGGCTGATTCAATCATCGTCGGTCAATTTGTTCGGCTCCTCTGCACTTGCGGCCGTCGCTCGTGCCGCGCTGACAAATGTTTTTATTTGCATAGCACTCGGTGCAGGCGTAGGGGCAGGTGTAGCTGGTCGTAACCACGGCCCAAAATTACGGCAAGATGAAAAACGATCGTTTCTACTTCGTTAATCAGTTTTTTGCTTTTAAGCATATTTCGATTTTCGGTGTTTGCAGTGCGCACTGGATGATGCACACACTGCAAACACCTGCGGATATCATGGAAGATGCGGTGCTGTATTTGCGCATCTATTTTGCAGGCTTCCCGTTTTTATTTATGTATAACATTCTGTCTACCATGTTTACATCCATCGGC